>Ga0207683_10000004_pt1 | contig 188086 bp, 187 predicted proteins | sample KBSM73metaG_FD_184333 | JGI IMG/M metagenome (GOLD analysis project Ga0207683, IMG submission 184333) | Miscanthus rhizosphere microbial communities from Kellogg Biological Station, Michigan, USA - KBS M7-3 metaG (SPAdes) (version 2) | ecosystem: Host-associated > Plants > Roots > Rhizosphere...
CGATTTGTCCGCATGTGGGAATTTTATCTTGCTGCTTCCGAAATGTCGTTCCGTGAGCAGAATATGATGGTGATGCAAATCCAGCTCACCAAGCGACAAGGTATTGTGCCGGTCACCCGCGACTATATTTCCCAGGAAGAACTGCGGTTCGCCGCTGCCGAAAGCAGGCGCCGGCCGCCGTTGCGGCTCGCCGGCGAGTAGATCGCGCGTCGCTCAACTCTTGTTGCCGACTTTGGTCAAGGAAAAACCGGTCTTTCCCACCGCTCGATGCAGCTTGTGAATTGCGGGACAACTGCCCTGCCGGCGCGTTGCGGCCACAAACCGCGTGCTATGCCACAATTTCCGGGTAAGCACCGACATCCATGGCACTCGCTGATTCGACAGCCCGCAAGCAGGCCGAAGAACCTGCACCACTCTTCCGTTCCGCTCCGCACAACATCGAGGCGGAACAGGCGTTGCTGGGCGCTATCCTGGTCAACAACGAAGCTTTTTACCGCGTTTCGGATTTTCTCGAGCCTGCGCACTTCTTCGAGCCAATCCATCAGAAGGTCTACCAGCTCGCGCGCGACTTAATCCGCGCCGGAAAGCTCGCCACGCCGGTCACGCTCAAAACGTTCCTCGATGCTGGCATCGACATCGGGGGTCTCACCGTCAGTCAATATCTTGCGCGGCTTGCTGCTGAAGCAACGACAATCATCAACGCCGAAGACTACGGCCACACCGTCTATGATCTCTCGATACGCCGCGCCCTGATTCAGGTCGGCGAGGATATGGTGAATGTCGCGTTCGACGCGCCGGTCGACTTTTCGCCACGCAACCAGATTGAAGATGCCGAGCGGCGACTGTACGAACTGGCGGAGACGGGCCGCTACGACGGAGGTTTCCAGCGTTTCGCGCAGGCACTCACCACCGCCATCGATATGGCCGCGCACGCTTTCCAGCGCGACGGAAAATTGTCAGGCGTCGCCACAGGGTTGGATGATCTCGATCGCATGATGGGTGGCCTGCAGCAGTCCGACCTGATTATCCTCGCGGGCCGGCCAGGTATGGGTAAAACGGCGCTTGCGACGAACATCGGATACAACATCGCCAAGGCTTGGCGCGGCGAGGTGAAGCCCGACGGTCACACGGTGACCGTTAACGGCGGTATCGTCGGATTCTTCTCGCTGGAAATGTCCGCCGAGCAACTCGCCACCCGCATCATCGCCGAACAGACCGGAATTCCATCAAACCAGATCAGACGCGGCGGCATCAGCGAAAGCGATTTCGAGAAAATCAAGGACTATTCGATCGAGTTGCAGAACATCCCGCTCTACGTCGACGAGACCGGCGGTCTCTCTGTGGCCCAACTCGCGGCCCGCGCGCGCAGGCTCAAGAGGCAGCGTGGCCTCGACCTCCTGGTGGTCGACTACCTCCAGTTGCTTCAGGGATCGACCCGACGTTCGGCCGAAAATCGCGTGCAGGAAATCACTGAAATTACGACCAAACTGAAGGCCTTGGCGAAGGAACTGAATGTGCCGATCCTGGCGCTTTCGCAATTGTCGCGACAGGTCGAAAGCCGTGATGACAAACGGCCGCAGCTGTCGGATTTGCGTGAGTCCGGGTCGATCGAGCAGGACGCCGACGTGGTGTTGTTCGTCTATCGCGAAGAATATTACCACCAGATGCGCAAGCCCTTGGAATCAAACCGCGACAAGTTCGCGGAATGGTTGGCCGAGGCGGATAAAGTGCACGGCAAAGCCGAAGTGATCATCGGTAAGCAGCGTCATGGGCCGACCGGAACTATCGAGTTGCAATTCGACGCGGCAGTAACGCGATTTTCCTCGCTCGCACGTGACAGTTATCTCCCCGAGCGCAGCTAGAGCGCCCCGCCGAGCCGGATGGACTGGGAGCGCGCGGACGGCTAAACCCAAATGGAATGACCGACACCGCCCTGCAGCCTGACTTGCCAGCGGAGTCCGCTTCGGCTGGTCACTTCGATTCCAGCTCCGCTAAGGCGGACGCCGGCGGTATCCTGACCATCAACCTTTCGGCCATCGCAGCAAATTGGGAGCTGCTGAACCGGCAGGCCATGCCGTCAGAGTGTGCCGCCGTCATTAAAGCCGATGGGTATGGCTGCGGCATCGGGCCGGTCGCGCGCGCTCTCACACATGCGGGGTGCAGAACATTCTTTGTCGCAGATATATCGGAGGCGCGGCGGGCACGCGCCATCGCTCCAAACGCCGCACTTTATGTGCTTAACGGCCTGCTGCCGGGAACTGCGGCAACCTTCGCAGATATCGGCGCTCAGCCGGTGATTGGCAGTCTCGTCGAACTCGCCGAGTGGGACGCGTTCTGCTCGGCCAATCAATGGCACGGCGGTGCGGCGTTGCATGTCGACACGGGCATGAACCGCCTTGGAGTGTCCGTCGATGAAGCGGCGGCGCTGGCGCCTCGTATCCGTACCGAAAATCACGGCATCACGTTGCTGATCAGTCACCTCGCTTGCGCCGAGCAGCCGGAGCACGCTCTCAACCGGCGTCAGATCGAACTCTTCCGCGAAGTCCGCCTGCTCTATCGCGGCATCCCTGGTTCCCTCGCAAATTCGTCTGGCATCTTCCTCGGCAACAGCGCGCATTGCGACATGGTCCGCCCAGGGGCAGCCTTGTTCGGCGTCAATCCGACCCCCGGTCACCGCAACCCTATGCACCCGGTGATCGAACTACGCGCGCGCGTTGTGCTGATACGGAGCGTTCCGAAGGGAGAGACGATCGGCTACAACGCGACCTGGACCGCCAAGCACGCAGCGCGCATTGCCGTCGTTGCGGTCGGCTATGCCGACGGATATCCGCGTGCGGCCAGCGCCTCCGACACGACCCCCGGTTCTGAGGCCATTGTCGCCGATACGCGTTGTCCACTGGCCGGGCGCGTATCGATGGACCTGCTGGCAGTAGATGTCACGGTACTACCCGACAACGCGGTGCGACGCGGCGATCTCGTCACACTCATCGGCGCCACGATCGGGGTGGATGAGCTGGCGGCGGCGGCCGGGACGATCGGTTACGAGGTGCTGGTGAATCTGGGCCGCCGGTATCACAGGATATACCGCGATAACTGAAGCCCAACCCCTGCAAAATTAGTATCTTCTTAAAAATTGTTCTTGTATTGTTCTCTTGGCCATCCTAGCCTCGCGAACGGCCAATTTGCGGCGATTCCCATGCCCAAGCGCAGCCTCACCTTCGTCTGCCAGAACTGCGGTGCCGCATTCAGCCGCTGGCAGGGCAAATGCGAGGCTTGCGCGGAGTGGAACACGCTCAGCGAGGAAGGCGCCGAACGTCCTTCCGGGCCCGGTCGCAAGCCCGGTAAAGGACGTCTGTTTGCGCTCGAGGCCCTGACTGGCGAGGCCCACGATGCCCCTCGCCTGGTCTCCGGGATTGCCGAGTTCGACCGTGTCACTGGCGGCGGTTTCGTGCGCGGTTCGGTCCTGCTGGTCGGCGGCGACCCGGGCATCGGAAAATCTACTTTGCTGATCCAGGCGGCCGCCGCGCTCGCGCGTGCCGGTCACCGGGCGGTCTATATCTCCGGCGAGGAAGCGGTCGCTCAAGTTCGTCTGCGAGCCGAGCGCCTCGGCTTGCGTGATGCGGCCGTCGAGCTGGCGGCTGAGACGTCGGTCGAAGACATCATCGCCACCCTGTCGGAAGGGAAGATTCCACGTCTGATCGTGATCGATTCAATTCAGACGATGTGGACCGGAATGATCGATTCCGCACCGGGGACGGTCACGCAAGTACGGGGAAGCGCCCAGGCCCTGATCCGCTTTGCGAAGAAAACTGGTGCCGCAGTCATCCTGGTTGGCCATGTCACCAAGGATGGGCAGATCGCAGGCCCGCGCGTCGTCGAACACATGGTCGATGCAGTGCTCTCGTTTGAGGGCGAAGGCTCGCACCAATTCCGCATCCTGCGCGCGGTCAAAAACCGGTTCGGCCCGACAGATGAAATCGGCGTTTTTGAAATGACCGGTTCGGGCCTGTGTGAGGTCGCCAATCCGTCCGAGCTGTTTTTGTCGGAGCGCGATCTTGGTCAACCGGGGACGGCCGTCTTCGCGGGCATCGAAGGCACGAGGCCGCTGCTGGTCGAGATCCAGGCGCTTGTCGCACCCACCTCGCTCGGCACACCACGGCGCGCCGTCGTCGGTTGGGATCCGAGTCGTCTGTCGATGGTGCTGGCGGTGCTCGAAGCCCATTGTGGGGTGCGGCTCGGCGGACACGATGTCTACCTCAACGTGGCCGGCGGCATGCGTATTCACGAGCCGGCAGGCGACCTTGCTGCAGCCGCAGCGCTGATCTCGTCGCTTGCAAATGCTCCGCTTCCGGCAGATGCGGTCTTTTTTGGAGAAGTATCGCTGTCTGGAGCGGTGCGCCCGGTGGCGCAGAGCGCCGCCAGGCTCAAGGAAGCGGCCAAACTCGGATTCAATCGCGCCATTGTTCCTGAAGCGGCGCGCACCGAAATGGCCGAGCCGAGCCTTAAGGTTACCGACGTCAACAGTCTTGCGGGCCTCGTCGCGGACATTGCTGCCCGCGGTAAAGCACCCCGGCTCGTCAAAACTGGTGGACAAGACGGGTGACGGCGCCCCGGCGCCCCGCTATATACGGCGCATCACAACCGGCTCCGGCGGCCCCTCAAGACACCCTGCCGCCAGCGCAGAAATGGGTTAAAAATTAAGCACTTAAGGTCAACATTGCCGCCCCTGCCCGGAGCCGCTATGGCTGGCCCGGATTCGTCGCCTTGGCCCTGTGCCAGGCGCCACGGCAAACGCCTAAGTACGCGGAGCGCCTGAGCAACCGATGCCGATCACGCTGCTCGACATCATTCTGCTGGCGGTTATGTTGATCTCGGGGCTGCTCGCCATGATCCGCGGCTTCATGCGCGAGATTCTATCGATCGGCGCCTGGGGCGTCGCGGCCCTGGTGACGCTCTATTCATATTCGCGGCTGCTGCCGACGGCGAAACAGTACTTCAGCAGTGACATGATTGCAGCCGCCGTAACGGCCGGCGGCGTTTTTCTGGGCACACTACTGGTCGTCTCGATCATAACCGCGCGCATTTCCGACATGGTGCTCGACAGCCGGGTCGGCGCGCTCGACCGCACGCTTGGTTTTCTTTTCGGCCTAGGACGAGGGCTTATCATCGTCGTCGTCGCATTCCTCTTTTTCGCATGGCTGGTGCCCGACCGCAGCCAACCGGAATGGGTGCGCAGCGCCAAGTCGAAAGTCGTGCTGCAAAACACGGGACAATGGCTGATGTCGATGTTGCCGGATGACCCCGAGAGCACCATCTTAAAGAGGCTGAAGAGACCGAAGCCTGAGGATGATACGCCCGACAGCAATCCCGACCAGCGGTCGGAACTACTGACGCAACCGAGAGCAAGCGTGCGGTGACAATGGACAATCGAGACCTCGTGCCTCTGCCTCATGAAGCGTTCGATCCCGACGCCGACCGCCTGCGCGAGGAGTGTGGCGTCTTCGGCATTTTCGGTCATCCTGACGCCGCCGCCATCACGGCGCTCGGCCTGCACGCGCTTCAGCATCGCGGCCAGGAGGCAGCCGGCATCGTTTCTTTCGATGGCAAGCGATTTCATTCCGAGCGACGGCTTGGTCTCGTGGGCGATGCCTTTGCCCGCCGCGAGGTGATCGATCGCCTGCCCGGCAGTTCAGCGATCGGACATGTGCGCTACTCGACGACTGGTGAGACGATCATCCGCAACGTGCAGCCGCTGTTCGCCGAGCTTAATGCCGGTGGCTTCGCCATCGGCCATAACGGCAATCTAACCAATGGCATCAAGCTGCGTCGCGACCTCGTGCATGAGGGCGCAATGATGCAGTCGACCACAGACACCGAAGTGATCCTGCACCTTGTTGCCCGGGCCAAGCGCAACCGTTTCGTCGATCGCTTCATCGAAGGCTTGCGCCAGCTCGAGGGCGCCTACGCTTTCGTCGGCCTTACCAACAAGAAGCTCGTGGGTGCACGTGATCCGCTCGGTATCCGCCCGCTGGTCATCGGCAAGCTCGATGGCTGCCCCATCCTCGCTTCGGAGACCTGCGCACTGGATATCATCGGCGCCCAATATGTGCGCGACGTCGAAAACGGCGAGGTCGTTATTTTTGACGAAGACGGCGCCCAATCACATAAGCCGTTTCCACCGATGCCGGAACGGCCGTGCATCTTCGAATACATTTATTTCTCGCGGCCAGATTCGATCGTCGGCGGCCGTCACGTCTACAACGTCCGCAAGACGATGGGTGCTCAACTGGCGCGCGAGGCGCCGGCGTCTGCCGATGTGATCATTCCCGTCCCAGATTCCGGTGTGCCGGCGGCAATAGGGTTCGCACAGGAAGCCAAGATCCCTTACGAGCTCGGCATCATCCGCAACCACTACGTTGGCCGCACCTTCATCCAGCCGACGCAGGCGATCAGAGATCAAGGGGTTCGCCTCAAGCACTCGGCCAATCGCGCTGTTGTTGCGGGCAAGCGCATTGTCCTCGTGGACGATTCCATCGTCCGCGGCACGACCTCGCGCAAGATCGTCCAGATGATGCGTGATGCCGGCGCCCGCGAAGTGCACTTCCGCATAGCCTCACCTCCGATCACCCATCCCGACTACTACGGCATCGACACCCCCGAACGCGACAAGCTGCTCGCTGCGACCCACGATCTCGAGGGCATGCGGAAATTTATCGGGGCGGATTCGCTCGCCTTCCTGTCGGTCGACGGAATCTATCGGGCGATGGGGTTCGAGGGCCGCGATCCGGTGCGGCCCCAGTTCACCGACCATTGCTTCACCGGCGACTATCCGACGCCGCTCACCGATCTCGCCGCGCAGGAAGCTAGCCCGCGCCAGTTGTCGCTTCTGGCGGAAGCCATTTAATCGCGGTGATGGCCGGACCAATGACCGGCGCAACCAGGCCCCTTTCAGACCGTATTGCCGTGGTCACTGGAGCCTCACGCGGAATTGGCGCTGCGGTCGCGCTCGAACTTGCCCAAGCCGGGGCGCATATCGTGGCCGTCGCGCGCACTGCCGGCGGGCTGGAAGAGTTGGACGACAAGATCAAGGCCGCCGGTAGCTCCGCGACCCTGGTGCCGCTCGACATGAAGGATAGCGACGGCATCGCCCGGCTCGCGCTGGCTCTCAACGAGCGCTACCAGCGCCTCGATGTGCTGATTGGCAACGCCGGCATATTGGGAGCTTTATCGCCCCTTTCGCACTACCAGCCGAAAGACTGGGGCAACATGATCGCGGTCAATGTCACCGCGAACTGGCATCTCATCCGCTGCATGGACGCCCTCCTGCAGCGTTCACAGGCCGGCCGTGCGGTATTCCTGACGTCAGGGGTCGCGCATTTGGGCCGCGCCTATTGGGGGCCTTACGCAGCCTCAAAAGCGGCATTGGAGGTCCTGGTGCGCACTTATGCCGCCGAAACTGCCACCACGAATGTACATGCCAATTTGTTCGGGCCGGGGCCCACGCGGACGCGCATGTACCTAGGCGCGTTTCCAGGCGTCGATCCATTGACGCTGCCGACACCCGAAGAGGTCGCCAAGGCGATCCTCCCGCTTTGCCTGCCGAGTTTCACCGAGTCCGGCAAGCTCTACGACTATCGCGACCGCAAGCTGAAGTCGTTTCAGCCTCCGGCCTAGCCGACGGCCTTTCGCGCCGATCAGTGCTTGCGCTTCGCGCGGCCTTTGTAGGGGTTGTCTTTCTCGCGCAACATAAGGCGGATCGGCGTACCGGGAAGATCGAAGGTCTCGCGCAAAGAGTTCAATAGATACCGTTTATAAGCATCGGGCACGGCGTCGGCACGAGTGCAAAAAATTACAAAGCTAGGCGGACGACTCTTGGCTTGCGTGATGTAGTTGAGCCGCAATGAGCGGCCCGAAACTGCGGGCGGCGGATGCGCGCTAACGGCATGCTCGAACCAGCGGTTGAGTCCGCTGGTCGGAATGCGTTTGTTCCACACGTCATATCCGTCGACGATTGCCTGCATCAACCGGTCCAGGCCTTCGCCGGTGAGACCAGAGACCGCAACCAACGGCACGCCTTTGAGCTGAGTAAGTTTTTCCTCGGCCTGCTCGCGCAACTTGCCGATCGCTCCCGCCGTTTTGTCCTTCAGATCCCATTTGTTGACGGCAATGACGATCGCCCGGCCTTCCTGCTCGACCATGTCGGCAATGCGTTGGTCCTGCTCTTCGAACGCGTTTTCAACGTCGAGCAACACGACCACGACCTCGGCAAAGCGCACCGCATTTAGCGCGTCTGCAACTGAAAGTTTTTCCAGTTTTTCCGCGACACGAGAGCGCCGCCGTAAGCCAGCTGTGTCGTAAATCCGAAATTTGTGATTCTGCCAGACATACTCGACTGCAATTGCGTCCCGCGTGATACCCGCCTCCGGCCCTGTGAGTAACCGCTCCTCCCCGATCAAACGGTTGATCAATGTGGATTTTCCTGCATTGGGCCGGCCGACGACAGCGACGCGGATCGGATGAGCAGCGTCGGGCGCGATGTCGAAAGCTTCCGCATCCGCATGCTCGGGCAGCACTGCGCGCACGGCATCATAGAGATCGGACATGCCTTCATCGTGCTCGGCCGAGATTGGTATCGGCTCGCCGAGACCGAGCGCGTAGGCCTCGAGCCGTCCCGCTTCGCCGGAAGCGCCCTCACTCTTGTTGGCTACGAGGATAATCGGTTTGCCCGACTTGCGCGCGACATCCGCGAACGCATGATCGGCAGGAACCGGTCCGGAGCGAGCGTCGATCATGAAGAAGACGGCATCGGCCTGTTCGATGGCCGCTTCGGTCTGAGCACGCATACGACCGGACAGACTTTCAGGAGCGGACTGCTCCAGTCCGGCGGTATCGATCACGGTGAAGGCGATGTCGCCAAGTCTGCCTTCCCCCTCGCGCCGGTCGCGGGTAACGCCGGGCTTGTCGTCAACAAGTGCAAGCCGGCGGCCGACCAGCCTGTTGAAGAGGGTCGACTTGCCGACATTGGGGCGGCCGATAATGGCGACTGTGAATGGCATGAATGGCTGTCCGGCCGCGCGAGGCGGCCCGGGTTTTTAGCCTGCTACGCGTGTCAGCGCGAGAAGGTGCCGGGCTGCGGCGACGACGGCCAGGGTGCCGTCGTAGACTGCCCCTGCGTCGGCCAGGGGGATTGGGCCTGTTGCGGCGCAGGCTGCGGATTCTGCTGGGGCCATGGTGCCATTTGCTGCTGCGGTTGGCTCGCGGCCTGCGCGGGCTGCTGCGACGCCGTGCGCGGCTTTGCGGCGCGCTTCGGCTTTGGTTTCGGCTCGGGCTCCGCTGCGGCAGCTTTCTTCTCTGGCTCAGCCTCCTCCGCGGCCTTGTTCTGCTCAGCCGCGGGAGCCTGCAAAGCTTGCGCTGTTTCCGGCGGAGGGTGATTGCCTTTCACATACTCGGGTGGGATCCCCTGCGTTACGCCAGGGACGCCACCGGGAAACAGCTCCTTGCGCTCGCCCGGCAATTTCTTCTTTTCGTTGAGGCCAAACACGTCGAGCTTGTCCGGATCGAAATCCGCGCAACCGGCAAGCGCGGGGATGGCTAGCGCAAGCGTTACAAGCAATACGATTCGAGAACTTGCACGCATGCTTTCAGCTCTTTCCGTCCGCCGTGATCAACGCCGACAGGACATCCGCACGCGCGCGGATGCCGATCGGGCTCTCGGCATCGCCTGTAATCATGTCGATATATTTGCGGGCAGCGGCGACGTCATGGCTTTTCCAAGCCGACAAGGCGAGCAGCTCACGCGCCGTGTGTCGAAAACTCCGCGCCGGCTCGGCAACCGGGTCGAGCCGCCGCCGCATGTCAGCCAGTGGCGCCGTGTCGACAAGCAGCAATCCCGCGCGCACCGCGGCCAGATCCTGCCAGATGATTCCGAGCGAAGCGTCAGCAGAAATTTCGTCGTAGGCTTTCACAGCGTCCGCCGGTTTGGATTGCGCAAGCGCGCCTGCCGCGCGCATGCGCGCGAGCACGCGATAGCCGGCCGGCGCCTCGGCTGCCACCTTCGCAAAGGCTGCCTCGGCCTCGGTTCGCTTGCCCTCTTCGTTCAATGCGATCGCCGCCTCAAATTCCGCACCCGCGGCAGCAGCCTTCTTCGCAACCCAATATTCGTATCCGCGCCAGCCAGCCATGCCGGCGACGATCAAGACCGCGAGAGCTATCAAATAAATGCTGTAGCGGTCCCACAGCTTTTTGAGCTGCTCGCGCCGGACTTCTTCGTCCACTTCATGAAAAATATCGGCCACGATGGTTCCCAACCGCCCGGCCCACCCCGGGCCCGAATTGCGCCGTAACCTAACGATGTGGCGCGCCTAAGGCAAAGCCAAAGGCCACAATCGTTAATACTTCAGAACCTTACGTCTTTTTGCTTTTCATCGGATAGACGTGTTCCGGCCCGGGAAATGTTCGGGCACGTACTTCGGCCGCGTAGTCGGAAATCGCCTTTTCGATACCCGGGCCAAGCGCGCCATAGCGCTTGACGAACTTTGGAACGCGCGGCGAAAGCCCGAGCATGTCCTCGAGCACCAAAATTTGTCCATCGCAGGCAACACTGGCTCCGATACCGATGGTCGGGATCGCCACCGCAGCCGCAAGCTTTCGCGCGAGCGGTTCCGCGACTGCTTCAATCACGACCGAAAACGCGCCCGCCTGCGCAACCGCGATTGCGTCCTCCTCGATCCGCGCCCAGTCGGCTTCATCGCGCCCCTGCGCCCGGAACGAACCGATCGTGTTGATCGCCTGCGGAGTCAATCCGACGTGAGCCATAACGGGGACGCCGCGCTCGGTGAGGAAACGGATCGCCTCGGCCATGCGCTTTCCGCCTTCGACCTTGATCGCGCCGCAACCCGTTTCCTTCAGCACGCGTGCGGCATTCTTGAAAGCCTGCTCTTTGGATTCTTCGTAAGAGCCGAACGGCATGTCGACGACGACAAGGGCCCGCCGCGAACCACGCATCACTGCATGACCCTGCAGGATCATCATGTCGAGCGTGACCGGAACGGTCGTTTCCATTCCGTGCATCACCATTCCGAGCGAGTCGCCCACCAGGATGACGTCGCAATATTTGTCGACGAGACGCGCTGTATGCGCGTGATATGAGGTGAGGCACACGATCGGCTCGCCGCCTTTGCGCGCGAGAATGTCCGGCGCGGTGAGCCGCCTGATCTCGTCCTGAACCGACACCCACTACCTCCCGAACACCGGTACGCCGATCACGTAAGGGTGAAACCAGAAGCCGAGCGCAAGGAAGACGGCGGCTCCGAGAACCACAACAATGATGTCATTCGTCCAGCCATCCGGAGCCGGCTTCGCTGCAGCGCCGATATCGCCGCGGCGCTTGGCGGCAACACGAGCATAGACACCCCAAGCCAGGAACGTCCCGAACAGCAGGACGGAACCGAGGTCGCCATTCGACAGCAGATGCGCTAGCGCCCAGGTCTTCACGCCGGCCAACATGGGATGCTTGAGTCTTGTCTTTATGTGACTTGGAAAGAACGCGGCGACGACAAAGATCATCGCGAACAGCACCAAGCCAATGGTGACGTGCCGCATGAAGGCAGGAGGCGTCCAAAGCTGGACCAGGTCATGCGCGCGATACTGCGCGTAGCCCCAAATGATCAGCGCAAGTCCCGCTAGTGAAACAATCGCAAACAGGCCTCGGTACACGGGCATCCCTACCCGCTCGATTACGCTGCTGCGCGCCTCGCGAAACGAGACGAACACATGCGTTGCGAGGAAAACCGCCAGACCGAGAATAAGAATGCCTAAACCCATGCTACACTCGCGTTAGATTGTCGCCGCAGTAGAGGATAGCGGCACTCAATGCAAGTCGACCCCAAACAGGTCACAGCTCAATGCTTTCAATATATCGGCTTTCGAAATATGCCGTCACGGCGCTTTTGCTTCTATTCGCGGCCGCGGCGCCTGTGCCGGCGCAAGACTGGCCGGGGAAAACCGTAAGAATTATCGTGCCGTTCGGCGCAGGATCGACGCCCGACATCGTGGCGCGCCTGGTGGCGGATGGCCTGCAGCATAAATATCCCACGAGTACGTTCGTCGTAGAAAATAAACCCGGCGCGAGCGGCAACCTCGGTACCGATGCGGTCGCAAAGGCTGCGCCCGACGGTTCGACCATCGGCGTGAGTATCGGCGGCCCACTCGCCATCAACACACTATTGTTCGCGAAACTTCCCTACGATCCTCATAAAGATATCGTGCCGATCACCCAGCTTGTCACGCAGCCAAGTGTGCTTGCGGTCAACCCAGGCCTTGGAGTCAATACCGTCGCTGAGCTTGTTGCATTGCTGAAGAAGAACCCGGGCAAGTACAATTTCGCTTCCATTGGCAACGGCTCTCTGTCTCATCTCGCGATGGAAGCCATCGCGATCAAAGCCGGCACTCAACTCGTGCACGTGCCCTATGCCAGTTCGCCACAGGCCGTTACCGCGGTGATCCGAAATGACGCCCAGATGGCGTGTCTTCCGGCGATTGCGGTGACGCCACAGGCCAAAGCGGGCGCAGTTAAAATTCTTGCCGTTTCCACGGCCCACCGCTCGCCTTACTTGCCGGACGTGCCAACTCTCAAGGAGGCCGGTATCGATGTGGAAGCAGATGCCTGGAATGGCTTGATTGCGCCCGGCGGCACGCCGAAATCGATCATCAACAGGATCAGCAAGGATGTCTCCGAGATCATCGGGCAACCGGCCGTGCGAGAAAAGCTGGCCACCCAGTTGATGGAGCCGGTCGGCTCCTCACCGGAAGATTTGCGTGCGCGGATGGACGGCGAGATTGCCCGCTGGGCGCCGGTGATCAAGGCGGCGAATGTGAAAATAAACTAGGCCGCCCTGTCTTTCACATCCTTGATATCAGCAAATGAAATTCCCGGGGCGCGCTCCTGCGTGTAGTCGAGGATGAATTGATTGCGCGCCATGAAGACCTTGTCGCCATCGAGGTCTTCGGCGCAGCTCGAGTAGTTGGCCTGCACGAACTCCTCGAGCTTTTTGCCATCGTCCGAGGAGATCCATCGCGCGAGCTGAAACTCGGGCTGCTCAAAGCCGACGTCGAGACCATATTCCTCAGACAGCCGCACCTTCAGCACATCGAGCTGCAGTGGCCCGATCACACCGACCAACGCAGGGGCACCGTCGAGCGGGCGGAACACCTGCACCACCCCCTCCTCGGCCATCTGCTGAAGCGCTTCTTTCAGCTTCTTGGCCTTCATAGGGTCGCCCAATTTTACGCGACGCAGGATTTCGGGCGCAAAATTCGGAACGCCCAGGAATGCGATGTCTTCGCCCTCCGTGAGCGTGTCACCGATGCGGAGTGTCCCGTGATTGGGAATGCCGACGACATCGCCCGCATAGGCCTCCTCCGCGAGCGCACGATCCTGCGCAAAGAAAAATTGCGGTGTCGACAGCGTCAACGGCTTTGCCGTGCGGGTGAGCTTCGCCTTCATACCGCGCCTGAGTTTTCCCGAGCAAAGCCGTGCAAATGCAATACGGTCGCGGTGGTTCGGATCCATGTTGGCCTGGATCTTGAAAACGAACGCCGTCATCGCATTTTCGTGCGCGTCGACCGTCCTCATGTTGGACACTTGTGCGCGCGGTGCCGGCGCAAACGAAGCGAGCGAATCCAGCAGATCCTTGACGCCGAAATTCTTCAACGCGGAGCCGAAGAATACCGGCGTCAGATGGCCTTCGCGAAATGATTTGAAATCGAATGTCCGGCAGGCTTCCTTCACGAGTGCAAGCTCTTCCGCAGTCGCCTTGGCGTCGAGCATGGAATTTTTGGCCGCCAGCGCCCGCAGATCGAGCGCCTGTCGCTCGACGGTTTTTTCATCCTCGCTGACAAGACGCATTTCGCCAGTCAACAGGTCGTAGGTGCCGGTGAAGTCGCGGCCGCGGCCGATCGGCCAGGTCATCGGCGCGGTATCGAGCGCCAGCGTCTTTTCGATCTCGTCGAGTAGTTCGAAAGGATCGCGGCTTTCGCGATCCATCTTGTTGATGAAAGTAATGATCGGAATATCGCGGAGCCGGCAGACTTCGAACAGCTTGCGTGTGCGTGCCTCGATGCCCTTGGCCGCGTCGATCACCATCACTGCGGAGTCGACGGCGGTGAGCGTCCGGTAGGTATCCTCCGAAAAGTCCTCGTGGCCCGGCGTGTCGAGAAGATTGAACACCCGTCCGTCATAGTCGAATGTCATCACCGATGTGACGACGGAAATGCCACGCTCACGCTCGATCGCCATCCAGTCTGAGCGTGTCGAGCGGCGATCCCGCTTTGCTTTGACCTGGCCGGCGAGATTGATGGCACCGCCGAAGAGCAGCAATTTTTCCGTTAGCGTCGTCTTGCCCGCGTCCGGATGCGAAATGATCGCGAATGTCCGTCGGCGGTCGACCTCGGCCGCAAGCGGAGTCGCCGGGATCGAATCGGACGTTACCATCGGCTTGTTCATGAAGCGGCATGTGGCAGGGAAAGCAGGCAGGATCAAGGGCCGGCCCCGCAAAACCGCCAGTAAATGCGCGGCTTGTATCGCGTTAGTTAGCCCAATGTTGCCGCGTATTGCTCTGGCTTGAAGCCGACCAGCAATTTTCCCCCGCCCGCCTCCAGGACGGGCCGTTTGATCATCGACGGCTGCTTGAGCATCAGGGTGAGCGCCTTTGCCTGTGTGATGCCGTCCTTCTCCTTGTCGGGTAGTTTCTTGAAGGTCGTCCCTGCCCGATTGAGCAATGTCTCCCAGCCGACCTTCTTTGCCCAACGCTCGAGCTGCGCCCGATCGATGCCCGCAGTCTTATAGTCGTGGAAGGCATAGTCGATGCCATGCTTGGCGAGCCAGGCCCGCGCCTTCTTCATCGTGTCGCAGTTCTTGATGCCGTAGATGGTGACCGACATGTCTACTCCCACTCAATCGTACCCGGCGGCTTCGAAGTGACATCGTAGACCACGCGGTTGACGCCGTTGACTTCGTTGATGATGCGGGTCGCAACGGCGCCCAGGAAGTTCATATCGAAGGGATAAAAATCAGCGGTCATGCCATCGGTCGACGTCACGGCCCGCAGTCCAATGACAAAGTCGTAGGTTCTCCCATCGCCCATGACTCCGACCGTCTTGACCGGCAAGAGAACCGCAAAAGCCTGCCAGATGTCGTCGTATTGTCCGCTGCGGCGGATTTCCTCGATGTAGATCTCGTCCGCGAGTCGAAGGATATCAAGCTTCTCGCGCGTGATCGGCCCCGGGCAGCGGATTGCAAGGCCGGGACCCGGGAATGGATGCCGCCCAACAAAAGCCTCGGGTAACCCGAGTTCCCGGCCGAGCGCTCTCACCTCGTCCTTGAAAAGCTCGCGCAACGGCTCGACCAGTTTCATGTTCATGCGGTCAGGCAAGCCGCCGACATTGTGATGCGACTTGATGGTGACGGATGGCCCGCCGGTGAACGAAACGCTTTCGATTACGTCGGGATATAGCGTGCCTTGGGCAAGAAATTCCGCGCCCCCGACTTTCCTGGCTTCCTGTTCGAAGACGTCGATGAAGAGCTTGCCGATGGTCTTGCGCTTCTGCTCGGGATCCTCGACGCCGGCAAGCGCCTTGAGGAATGTTTCGGAGGCATCCACGTGCACCAGCGGAATGTTGTAGCTGTCGCGAAAAAGCGTCATCACCTTCTGCGCTTCTCCGAGACGCATCAGGCCATGGTCCACGAGCACGCAGGTCAATTGGTCGCCGATCGCCTCATGGATCAGCACGGCTGCCACTGCGGAATCGACGCCGCCTGACAGTCCGCAGATCACGCGCCCTTTTCCGACCTGCTTGCGGATTTTTTCAATTGCCTCCTCCTTGAAGGCGCGCATCGTCCAATCGCCCTTGAGGCCGGCGATCTTGCGCACGAAATTGCGCAGTATCGCCGCCCCGTGCGGCGTATGCATCACCTCAAGATGGAATTGCGTGGCGTAGAATTTGCGCTTGTCGTCGCCGATGATCGCGATCGGCGCATTCGGCGACGTGCCGAAGATGTGGAAGCCCTGCGGCGGTTTGGTCACACGATCGCCGTGGCTCATCCATACCGGATATTTCTCGCCTTTGCGCCAGACCCCTTCGAAGAGGGGAGACTCTTCCGTGACGGTCACCTCGGCACGGCCGAATTCACGGTGATGCCCGCCCTCCACCTTGCCGCCAAGCTGATGCGCCATCGCCTGCTCGCCGTAACAAATGCCGAGCACCGGTATTCCGGCGTCATAGATGGCCTTGGGTGCGAGCGGTGCGTTCTTGTCGAGAACCGAAGCTGGGCCGCCGGACAGGATGATCGCCTTCGGCTTCATCTCGCGGAAGGCAGCCTCGGCTTTCTGGTAGGGAACGATCTCGGAATAGACCTTTTCTTCCCGCACCCTGCGCGCAATGAGCTGGGTTACCTGGGAACCGAAATCGACGATCAGAACCTTGTCATGCATGGACGGTCGGTGTGCCCCGAAATGGCCGACTCGGGCACGCAAGGGCCGTTCGGGGCCGCTTTTTGCGGGCTTTGCGGTTGAAGGTCAAGTGTCCGCGATCGGAGTAGGCCAATGTCAGCGCCGAACGCCAAGCGGAAAGGCGGGGACGGTGGGCAAACCGGCGCGAACCTGAAGGCGGACTGGCAACCGGGCTAGTGCCTAGCGTTATCCACCACGGGACCGAGCAACGGGATCGCCGATATCCATTTGCCGATCCGCGAGCGACCGGACTCGTCGGTCTTGGTTTCCGTGGCGACAGCCACGTCTGAAGAGGGGATCGATTCCGGTGGAACCGGGTGGTCGTCCTGCGTCTGCACCACATTCTTTTGCGCCGGTGCCGGAGCGATGGCGACCGGTGGCGGCAAAGTCGGCGCAGCAGCGGGTGCCAGCGTCGCGGTCGCGGGAGGTGCGGATGCTGCTGCGGCGGATGGGGCAGCGGGCGGGGGCACAGCCGGATCCGCGTCACGCTGTGTCGGGCGTGCGGAAGGTTGCGGCGTCGAGCGGGCCTTGGAGGTCTCGACAGGCCGTGACCCCGGCTGATGCGTCACCAATGCCTGGCGAACGGCATCGAGCCATTGTGTGTCGGACTCGGAAGAGTCCCGGCGAACATTTTGCACCGCAGGAGCCTGCGTGTTCGTGGCGGCCGGTTTCGGCGTCGCTTGCGGCTTTGGCTCGGCTTTGTGGACGACCTCCTTCGGCGCGGAGTCGTTTGCCTGGGCTTTGGGTGCAGAAGCCGCGGCAGCAACCGGTGGCGATTTTTCGGCCGCCAGCAAGGCTTTGAACGCTGCGGTCGCCTCGGGATCGACCGCGGCGCACGTCTTTTCGAAAGTCTCGACGTCCCGGCGCACGAGGATACGTCGGGTGGATGCGTCGACGCCTTTGTCGAGCATTGCAACAATGCCGCTGCGAAGGGTCTGGCATGTCGTCTCTGGAGAAAAATTCGCGCGGTAGAACGTGTAGGCGCTTCCGATACCGACCGGCACCGCGAGCAGTGACCCGATCATCTGGATCACGGTCACGAAGCGCACCACCCTCGGCTGCTTCGATCCTGGATTGGCTTCAATATTGATGGACGCAATATCGCGTGCGTCCCCATGAAATGGCGGATCGCGCCTGGCGACAAGCATGAAAATCCCCAAAAAATCGCGGTTCCATAGACACGCGATCATCGCGGAGAAAATTGGCCCGGATTAGGGCACAATCGGGGAATTCCGTTTGCAATTCCTTACCGATCGTTACAGGTCAGCTGCCTCGCCGTAGGAGGGAGACAAAAAACCCGTCGGTACCGGTCAGCCGGGGAGTCATCAAAATGCCCTCTCCCGACAGACGCACGGCCTTTGAAAACACCAAGGCATGCTCGCCGAGCAGCTGTGTCACCGCACCGGGCGTTTCGATCGCGAACGACGGGTTCCTTCCCAGGAATGCCCGCACCTGTGCGCCATTTTCTTCCTCCAGCACCGAGCAGGTAACGTAGGCTATCCGGCCTTCCGGCTTGAGCAGGGTTACAGCCCGATCGAGCACCTCCGCCTGCTCCTTCTGACGCTGCTCGAGCGCGCCCGGCCGCATTCGCCATTTGGCGTCCGGGTTGCGCCGCCAAGCTCCGGTGCCCGTGCATGGGGCGTCGATAAGAACGAGGTCCATGCGTCCAGACAGATCGTCAATTTCGCCACCAACGGATTTTGGAGAGCGCACCTGAACGTTTCGCGCTCCCGAGCGCTTGAGGCGATCATGGATCGGAGCGAGTCGGCGCTTGTCGTCGTCAGTTGCAAAAATTTGGCCCTTGTTCTGCATCATGGCAGCCAGAGCAAGTGTCTTGCCACCGGCGCCTGCACAAAGGTCGACGACTTGCTCGCCGGGCCTCGCGCCTGAAAACATCGCGGCCAATTGCGACGCCTCGTCCTGGATCTCGACCATTCCCTTGATAAACGCCGGCTCGGCATGAATAGCGGGGCTTTTCGCATCGGCTGATAATCGAAGTCGCAAGCCCCAGGGTGACCATCGCACCGGCTGGGGATTGAGGTCGGCTAGCGCCGCTGCAACGGCACTGACCTCTGCCTTCAAAGCATTGACGCGCAGGTCGAGCGGGGCACGGGAAGCAAGCGCCGCACCCTCTTCGGCCCGTCCATCGCCGAACGCACGTTCGAAGTAGGGATCGAGCCATTGCGGATAGTCGCCGGCGACGTAAGGCGGAGCGCTTTCGATGTTATCCTTGTCGAGACGCTCGCGTTCATCGTCGCTCAGATTCTCGGGCGCATATTTCGATCCGTCAGCAAGCCTGCCGATCGCCTCGGTATCAAGTCCACGCTCGCGCTTGAGCATGCCTAGAAGAATGGCGCGCGGACTGTCGGCCTGCATGATGAAGCCGCTCGACGCCCGTCGCCGCAGCGCGTCGTACACAAGCCCCGCGATCGCTGCACGATCGCCCGAGCCCGCGTAACGATGGGTAAGGCCCCAGGACTTGAGAGCGTCAGCGGCTGGACGGCGCTCACTCTCAATCGATGCAAAGACTTCGATGGCTGCGGCCAGCCGGGCTGCAGGTGTCATGGCAAGGCGAGAAGGATACGCACGATATAGATCACCCACATAATGACCAGGACGATCGCGCCTATCCCATAGAAACCGCCTCGGACACGCACGTTGTTGTTGGTCACGTGCACCAGCGCCTGCATCCACCGCATGACAACAAAGATCCAGGCAAGAACGACGAAGAGAAGATCGGCGTGACGCGTGATGATCTCAAGAATCGTCAGCACATAAAAAAGAACCGGCAGTTCGAATTGATTGGAAAATGAATATGCAAACTGACTGGCGCGCACGGGCCAATTAGGCTCGCGCAGCGCGATATCCTCGAAACGGGTCTCGCCGCGCTGCAATGTCGACGTGCGGCAATACATCATGCCGAACATCACCGCAAACGTGAGCAAAACCTCGACGAACAGAGGCAATAAAACATATTGAATAGACATGGCCCAATCCTCCCTCAGCGGAAGGGATAACTAAACACGGCTCGGATAGTTCGGGCTCTCACGGGTGATCGTCACATCGTGCACGTGGCTCTCGCGCAAGCCCGCTCCCGTGATGCGGATGAACTCCGCCTTGCTGTGCATCTCCGCAAGATTTTTGGCGCCCACATAGCCCATTGCGGCGCGTAGGCCGCCGGCCAGCTGGTGCAGAACGGTTGCAGCTGCGCCTTTGTACGGCACCTGACCTTCAACGCCCTCAGGAACCAGCTTAAGCGCATCCTTGATGTCCTGCTGGAAGTAGCGGTCGGCCGAACCGCGCGACATCGCCCCAACCGATCCCATTCCGCGATAGGTTTTGTACGAACGGCCCTGATAAAGAAAAACTTCGCCCGGCGTCTCGTCCGTGCCCGCGAGAAGCGAGCCGACCATCGCACAGTCGGCGCCTGCCGAAATGGCTTTTGCGAGATCACCGGAATATTTGATGCCGCCGTCGGCAATCACAGGCGTGTTGGTCGCTTTTGCCGCGTCGACACAATCCATGATCGCCGTCAATTGTGGCACGCCGACGCCAGCAACGATCCGCGTGGTACAGATCGAGCCCGGGCCGATGCCGACTTTGATGGCGTCGGCACCGCAGTCGATCAGCGCCTTGGCGCCCTCTCTGGTCGCGACATTCCCGGCGACGACCTGCACCTTGTTTGACTGACGTTTGATACGGGTTACTGCGTCGAGCACATATTTCGAATGGCCGTGGGCGGTATCAACCACAACCAGGTCGACGCCGGCTGCGATGAGCGCTTCGGTGCGCGCGAAGCCCTTGTCGCCGACGGTCGTCGCCGCGGCCACACGAAGCCGGCCCTGCTCGTCCTTGCAGGCATTCGGGTTGGCGACCGCCTTTTCAATATCTTTCACCGTGATGAGGCCGACACAGCGATACTGCGCATCGACGACCAGAAGCTTCTCGATACGATTCTGATGGAGCAAACGCTTGGCCTCATCCTGGCCGACGCCTTCCCGGACCGTAATGAGTTTCTTGGTCATCAGATCCGACACGGGCTGTCGCGGATCGGTGGCAAAGCGCACGTCGCGGTTGGTCAGAATGCCGACCAGCTTGCCCGGCTGCGAACCGACGGAGCGCTCAACCACCGGAACGCCGGAAATGTGGTTGTCTTTCATCAGATCGAGCGCGTGCTGGAGTGTTGCGTCCGGCTCGATTGTGAGCGGATTTACGACCATGCCGGATTCGAATTTTTTCACCTGACGGACCTGCGCCGCCTGCACATCCGGCTCCATATTCCGGTGAAGCACGCCGATGCCGCCCGCCTGTGCCATGGCAATTGCCATTTGCGCCTCGGTGACCGTGTCCATCGCCGAGGCGATGATCGGAATGTTTACGGCAATCGAGCGGGTGAGGTGTGAACGGATATCGACGTCGGCTGGCAGAACTTCCGACAGGCCCGGCTTGATCAGTACATCGTCGAAAGTGAGTCCTTCGCGCGGGCTTGCATTATTTTTTCCGGCCATCGCCAACTCCGTCTTGCCCAAAAGGGCAGTCAGACCGGCCGGCAGGGGTTAAAAATGCCCGTTGCGAGGGGGGTCCCTCGCCTGCGTCACGGCCCGCTTTTGGGTTGGCGTGGGTCGATAGCACGGGATGGCGCCGATTCCTAGCGCAATCGCGGATGGCTGTTATGAAGTCGTAAACGCGACCGAGCCTTCTTTCCGCCGCCGCTTTACGCTTCAAAATCCACATTCAATGACGCCTAGGCCCCGCCCGGTTGTCCATGCCCCGTGACCGCATCGTCCCGCTGATCATCGCGGTCGCATTGTTCATGGAGAACATGGATTCGACCGTCATCGCCACGTCCTTGCCGGCGATTGCGGCCGACATCGGGACCAACCCCCTGGCTCTGAAGCTTGCCGTGACGTCGTACCTGCTCTCGCTGGCGATTTTCATCCCGGCGAGCGGCTGGACCGCCGACCGGTTTGGGGCACGCACCGTGTTCCGCGCAGCCATCGCGGTCTTTGTTCTCGGTTCGATCGGATGCGCGCTGTCGGGCTCGCTCACCGACTTCGTTATCGCACGCATCGTCCAAGGCATGGGTGGCGCGATGATGACGCCGGTCGGACGCATGGTGCTGGTGCGCACCATCAGCAAGCGCGATTTGGTCGGGGCCATGGTCTGGGTGACGACGCCGGCACTCGTCGGGCCTGTGCTTGGGCCGCCGGTTGGCGGCTTCATCACGACCTATGCGACGTGGCACTGGATCTTCATCATCAACGTCCCGATCGGCCTGCTCGGCATCGTCCTCGCGACCCGTTACATACCCAACGTGCGCGACGACGGTCACGACGGTTTCGACGTGGTCGGCATGGTGCTCGCCGGCCTCGGCATCGGCGGAATGGCGTTCGGACTTTCTGTGCTGGGCCTCAACTTCCTGCCCTGGACTGTCGTGGCAGGACTGGTTTTTGGCGGCGCCTGTTTTATTGCCGCCTATCTCGCGCACGCCCGCCGCGTTGCAAACCCGGCGCTAGACCTTTCGCTATTCCGCATTCCGACCTTCTTCGCGAGCGTGTGCGGGGGATTCATTTTCCGGCTCGGGCTTGGCGCATTGCCGTTCCTTTTGCCCCTGATGCTTCAGATCGGCTTCGGCATGACGCCGTTCCAGTCCGGAATGATCACGTTCGCTACCGCGCTCGGCGCCATGGGAATGAAGTGGGCGACCGCGAACATTCTGCGCCGCTTCGGCTTCCGCAATATCCTGGTCGTCAATTCCATCATCAGCGCCGCTTTTCTGGCGGTATGCGCCGGATTTACGGCGACGACGCCAGTCGAGGTGATGATGCTCCTGCTTCTTGTTGGCGGATTCTTCCGCTCGCTGCAATTCACCAGCATCAATACCATTGCCTACGCCGACATAGAGCCGCACCGCGTTGGCCGGGCGACCGCCTTGGTCAGCGTCGCACAGCAGCTCGCAGTCTCGTCGGGCGTGGCTATTGGTGCGCTCGCGGTGGAACTCACCGTCTACTTTAAGGGCAGCAATACGCTGCAAGCATCTGACTTTCCGCCAGCTTTTTTGGCTGTCGCCGCAATCTCAGCGCTTTCGGTGCTCATCTTTGCGCGGTTGCCACCGGAAGCCGGCGCCGAAATGGCCGACAGGCTTCCGACACCCGCCGAGCCGTCCGACCAGCGCGCCGGCTAGGCCCTTTGACTACTCTCGCCGCGAAATCCGGTTGCGAGCAGATAAAGTTCGGCCGAGTCTGCCCGGCTTGCGGCCGGCTTCACGTGCTTGACGGTTTTGTAATCGCGCTTGAGGGACGCCAGCAGTTCAGCCTCTGTGCCGCCTTGCAGCACTTTTGCAAGAAAGCTGCCGCCGGGAGCCAGCACCTCCCGGGCAAAATCCGCGGCTGCTTCCACCAATGCCATGATCTTCAGATGGTCGGTCTTGGCGTGACCGGTTGCGTTGGCCGCCATATCAGACATCACCACGTCGGCCGGTCCGCCGATCATGTCCTTGAGCTTTGCGGGCGCGCTTCCGTCGAGGAAATCCAGGCCGGCGAAATCAACACCGAGGATCGGATCCATCGGCAAAATGTCGATTGCGACTACGCGACCGTGCTCCGGAGCACCTACACGACTGGCCGCGACCTGACTCCAACCCCCCGGCGCTGCGCCGAGGTCGACCACGCGCGCGCCCTTCCTTAGAAAATGAGTTCGATCATCGATCTCCATCAACTTATAGGCGGCGCGCGAACGCATCCCCTCGCGTTTCGCCCGCGCCACGTACGGGTCGTTGAGCTGACGCTCCAGCCAAAGTTTTGACGACTGTGAGCGATTTTTGCCGCCTCGGACGCGAACTTTGAGCTGGCGCGGCCCGCTGCTTTTGCCACGCAGCGTCACGATGGAGCAGCCTGGTTGTTACCGCCCCAGGCGCCGTCCTCGCGCATCATCTGCACCAGCATGCCTTCGCGCAGCCCGCGATCGGCGACACGCAAGCGCGGACAAGGGAACGCGCGGCGAATGGCCTCGAGGATCGCACAGCCGGCGAGCACGAGATCGGCCCGCTCGGCGCCAATGCAAGGGCTCGCAACGCGATCCTCATAGCTCATCGTCAGCAATCGCTCGACGACAGCGTTGATTTCCTCAGCGCTCATCCAGCAACCGTCAACGCGATTGCGATCGTAACGTTTGAGGTTGAGATGCACACCGGCGATGGTGGTGACCGTGCCCGACGTTCCGAGCATGTGAATCCCTTCGGTCTCGTCACCGCCGTGCTCGCGCACGAATGGAGCAATCAGGTCGGCAATTTCCAGAACCATCGCGTCGTAACATTCACGCGTCACTGTGACGCCGCCATAGCGCTCTGCCAGCGTCACCACGCCGTGCGGCACGGAAATCCAGCCGCGGATCTGGGGCAATGGCGGGCCGCAGCGGCTGCGCTGCGAGCGTTCGAGTCGTACGAGCTCCGACGAACCGCCGCCAATGTCGAACAGCACAGCACCTGGGGCATGGGGATCGATCAGTGGCGTACAGCCGGTCGCCGCCAGGCACGCTTCGGTCTCGCGATCGATCACTTCGAGTTCGAGACCAAGTTCGCCCGACACACGATTTAGAAACTCCGCACCGTTTTCGGCCGTCCGGCAGGCTTCCGTTGCAATCAGGCGCGCGCGGGTAACGCCCTTGTTTTTCATCTTGTTACGGCAGATGGCCAAGGCTGCCATCGCGCGGCTGATCGCGGCCTCGCTCAGGCGACGAGACGACGAGACGCCCTCGCCGAGCCGTACGATCCTGGAAAACGCATCGACGACGCGAAAGCCTTCGCCTGAGGGCCGCGCTACCAGCAACCGGCAATTATTGGTCCCAAGGTCGAGTGCGGCATAAGTCGCCCCACCCCGGTCATTGCCGAAGCGACCATTGGCCCGTCCAGGCGACCGCCGACCCCACCGGGCCCGCGGCGGCGGCGCCCGATCGATAGCAGGGTCGAGGCCTGGGATATCCCCGGCCTCGCCGCTCATCTCCCAAAACCCTTCCTGTCTGCAGCGTGAACCAGCGATTTCCCTCGGCGCGTCACGGTTGCAGCTGTGTTCATTCGATCACGAAAAGTGTAACAGCGCCTGTGTCTTGCGCAACCCTCCGTCGCAAAAGCTATTCTTGTCGAAGAATGCGGCGTGCTTTATTTGACAGCGCCGGGCCCGGAAAGCATCACCTTCTCAATGGATGAACGCATCACCGAAACTGCCCTTTCGCTGACCAAATTCGGTGTCGGACAGCCCGTCCGGCGGAGCGAAGACCCGACGCTCGTTCGCGGACAGGGTCGCTACACCGACGATGTCAGCCGACCAAACCAGGCCTATGCGGTGATGGTTCGAAGCCGTGACGCCCATGGCGTTATCCGCTCGATTGATACCGCGGGCGCCAAGGCGATGCCCGGCGTTCTTGCTGTTTACACCGCCGCCGACTTGACCGGATATGGCCCACTCAAATGCGGTCTCCCTTTAAAAAACCGCGACGGATCGCCGATCCGCTACACACCGCGCCGGGCACTTGCCGGCGACAAAGTGCGTTTCGTGGGCGATCCGGTTGCCTGCGTGATCGCGGAAACCGTGGCGCAGGCGAAAGATGCGGCCGAAGCCGTGACGGTCGACATTGAACCTCTGCCCGTGGTGCTCAAGCCTTCCGAAGCAGTCAAGCCGGGCGCCCCGCTTGTGTTCGACGAGGTGCCGAACAACACCGCGCTTGATTTTCACTATGGCGACGCCGCTAAGGTCGCAGAAGCATTTGCGAAGGCAAAGCACGTAACCCGGCTTGAGACGTCCAATCAACGCATGGTGGTCAACGCCATGGAGCCGCGTTCCGCGATCGGCGAATACGAGGCGGCCGCGGCAAAATGGACGCTCTATTCCACGAGTCAGGGCGTGCACGGCATGAAGACGTCACTGATGGACATTCTTGGCGCGCCTGCCGACAAAGTCCGCGTGATCACCGGCCAGGTCGGCGGCTCGTTCGGCATGAAGGCTTCGGTCTATCCCGAATATATCTGTCTCCTGCACGGCGCCCGTCAGCTTGGCCGTCCGGTTAAATGGACGGACGAGCGCTCTGGCAGTTTTGTATCGGACCACCATGGCCGGGCGCAGGACATGGTCGTTGAGATGGCGTTCGATGAGAGCGCGCATATTCTTGCGGTTCGCCTCACCGGCTACGGCGACATGGGAGGCTGTCTGGCCCAATTTGGCCCGCTGCTGCCAACAGGAAACCAGGTCAAGAACATCGCCAGTATGTACCGCACGCCGCTCATCGAGGTGGCGACCAAGTGCGTGTTCACCAATACGACATTTGTCTCGGCCTATCGCGGCGCCGGCCGGCCCGAAGGCAACTACTATATCGAGCGCACGCTCGATTTCGCCGCGGCTGAGCTCGGTATCGACCGGCTTGACTTGCGCAGGCGGAACATGATCCGCAAAAGCGACCTGCCCTTCAAAGCCGCATCTGACATGACGTACGACTGCGGTGATTTCCTCGGTGTGCTCAAACAAGCGCTCGATGCCGCTGATTACGCGGGCTTCAAGAAACGCAAACGTGAAAGCAAGAAGCGTGGCCTGCTGCGCGGACTTGGAATCGGCTGCTATCTCGAGGTCACTGCAGCACCCGGTAAAGAACTCGGCGCGATCCACTTCGAAGCCGACGGCACGGTGACAATCGTAACTGGTACGCTCGACTTCGGGATGGGTCACGCCACCACTTATGCGCAGATGTTGACCGATCTCCTCGGCGTTCCGTTCGACCGCATCCGTATGGTCGAAGGTGACAGCGACCGAATGGCGTTCGGCGGCGGCAGTGGCGGCTCGCGCTCGGTGATGTTTGTCGGGGCGGCGCTTACAGAATCAACAGCAATTGTGATCGAGCGCGGCAAGCAAATCGCTTCTCATGTGCTGGAAGCCTCGCCCACTGACATCGAATTCAAGGTAGGACGCTTCGTGATCGCAGGCACCGACCGGTCGATCGGATTGCTCGATCTTGCTGCACGACTGCGCGCCGGGATCAACTTGCCAGACGGCACTCCGAATTCCCTCGACGTCGACCACGTCGTCAATAACCCCGTTCCATCGGCCTTCCCGAACGGGTGTCATATTGCCGAGGTCGAAGTCGATCCGGAAACAGGTGCTACGCGTGTCGTTCGTTATTCAGCGGTCAATGACCTCGGTACGATAGTGAACCCCCTGCTGGTCGAGGGGCAGGTCCACGGCGGTGTTGCGCAGGGCCTCGGACAAGTCTTGCTGGAGCAGGCGGTCTACGATTCCGACGGGCAACTCGTTACCGGCTCGTTCATGGACTACGCGATGCCGCGCGCACACGACATGCCGATGATCAACGTCGCCAGCCACCCTGTACCAACCAAAAGCAATCCACTCGGCGCTAAGGGCTGCGGCGAAGCCGGCACCTCGGGCGGCCTGCCGTCCGTGGCCAACGCTGTTATCGACGCCCTGTCCGAGTACGGTATCCGGCACATTGAAATGCCGATGACGCCATCACGCATCTGGCAGGCGATTCAACAGGCAAAGGCCGGTCAATGAGCCAGGCCGCCGGCGTTATCAGTTCGGCGCGCGCGCCATATATCCGCGTTGTCGGCGCGGTCAGCGCTGCGCATTTCATGTCACACTATTACATCATCCTGCTGGCACCGCTTATGCCATTCGTGCGCGATGAATATCAGGTCAGTTACACGCAGATCGGATTGGCTTTTGCGGCGTTCAACATCGTAACAGCGGTGTTCCAGACACCAGCGGGATTTCTGGTGGACCGTCTGGGCGCCCGCGCGTTGCTGATTTTGGGTCTCGTAATCGGCGCTACCAGTTTTGTCACGGCGGGCCTTGTTGATTCGTTCTGGGTGATGATCGCCATGTTCGGCATCGCCGGCATGGGCAATACGGTTTATCACCCGGCAAACTATGCCTTGCTGTCGCAGCACGTCCCATCCGACCGCATTGGCCAGGCTTTTTCGTTGCATACCTTTGCCGGAATGCTCGGTTCCGCGGTTGCCCCAGCAAGCCTCTTAATGATGCAGAGTTCGTCGTGGGGCTGGCGTGGCGCCTTCATTGGCGCGGGTGTGCTCGGCTTTGCCGTCGCGCTTTTGCTTTTGCTGGTCCGTGACGGGGCAACCATCACGGCAAACGCAGGTACACGCCCGGCCTCGGATTCATCGGAGGCCGGCTGGCGACTGCTCCTCTCGGCTCCGATTCTGCTCAATCTCGCGTTCTTCATACTGCTCGCGATGATGAGCGGTGGCCTCTACAACTATTCCGTCGTTGCGCTCGGAGCACTCTATGGAACACCCGTCACCACCGCCAACGCGGCGCTGACGGGCAATCTCCTTTTGTCAGCCGCTGGCGTGCTCATAGGAGGCCTGCTCGTCACACGTACAAAGCGCCACAGTCTGGTGGCCACACTGGGTCTGACTGCAATGGCACTATCGGTCGTGCTTGTCGCCCTGGTCGACCTTGGTTCACTGCCGCTCATAGTGGCCATGTCGCTCGCCGGCCTGTTCTCCGGCTTGATTATGCCCTCACGTGACATGATCGTTCGCGAGGTCACGCCCCCTGGATCTTTTGGCAAGGTCTTCGGTTTCGTCACCACGGGCTTCAATATCGGCGGCATTGTTTCACCCCTCATCTTCGGGGCAGTGATGGATCACGGTAGTCCACGGATGGTGTTCCTGCTGGTTGTTGCCTTCACTCTGCTGGGGATCGTGACGGTCGCGACGAGGCCTCGGCGCATCGCTTGATGGGCTGGCGCTCTATGGACTTGTCAAATCAACGAAATTGCCCCATGTGAAAGCCGCCCGCCAGGCGCACGGTGGAGTACAATCGCCTCCTGTCCTGCTGCTGGGGAATAGTTCAACGGTAGAACATCGGACTCTGACTCCGAGAATCTAGGTTCGAATCCTAGTTCCCCAGCCAACTACCTTTTTCATCCGTCGAAATCACAGTGACTTCCCCGCATCATTTGGCTGCGGCGAGCTAAATGTACTGGCCAACAATCAAATTGTGGCTCATCCTGTCGAGGCTTGCTGGGTAAACCCAATTAAAAAACTGGGACAGGGAGGCAATGCCGTGGCTCAAACGATAGAGGGATTTGTCGGTAACGCGCTGGATGACGCAAAGATCTCGCCAATACACATCAAGGTCATTTCGCTTATCGCAGCTGGCTACTTTTTCGACGTCATCGATCTGATTGTTCTGGGATCGCTGATCCCGGACATGCTCCAGACCAACTTTGCAACAAGAGCGGAAGCTGCGTGGATCGGCAGCGCGACCGTGCTTGGAATGTTCATCGGTGCAGCGGGACAAGGCGAGTTCAGCGACCGGTGGGGCCGCAAGACGGTCTATCAGTTCAACCTGCTGGTCTTCGGCATCTTCACAATTCTTGGAGCGCTTGCGCCGACAGTGTTCTGGCTGATCGTGTGCCGGTTCATCGCCGGTCTCGGTCTCGGCGGCGAACAGCCACTTGCGTTCGCTTACGCGGGTGAATACTCACCGAAAGCCATTCGCGGCCGCATCCTCGCAATTGTGCACTTCATTGGCGGTGCATGCGTTTGGCCGATTGCCGCCCTCTTCACGCTGTTTTTCCGCGACTCGATCGGCTGGCGAGGAATCTGGATCGTGATCGGCATAGGCGCACTCATCGTGTGGCTGTTCCGTTTCTGGCTGCCGGAATCACCTCGCTATCTGGCGACGCACGGACGCGGCAAAGAAGCGCTCGATGTTCTTGCGCGCATGGGCATCCCGGCTCCGAAAGAACCACTGACGACGAGCGCGGCGAGCGATTCGCGCAGCGATCCGTTCGCTCTCGTCTTCAGAATGTTCCCCGGCCGGGTGATCGCCGGCATGATCTGCTTCTCCGCGTTCTTCGGCGTCGCGATCGGCCTCGGCAACTGGCTGCCGAACATCATGACAGAGAGAGGATTTACGATCACCAAGTCGCTCACTTTCACCTTCGGCATGACGCTGGCGGTACCGTGCGCGAGCTTGTTCATGATGTATGCACTCGACAAGTTTGGCCGGAAGATAACGTCGGTCTGCGCCTTCATCGGTGCAGGCATCATGGCCATCGCATTTGCCAACGCGCAGACCGACACACAACTGCTCGTCGCCGGATTCATCATGATCTTCTTCATCCAGGTGGCAGGCAACTCGATGCAGATATTTGCGTCGGAAGTGTTCCCGACCAATGCGCGCGCATCAGGCTTCGGATGGGCGGCGGGCGTGGGCCGTCTCTCAACGGCGGGCATCAACCTGGCGATTCCATGGATTCAGGGCAATTGGGGCCTCAACGCGGTGTTCGCCTGTATCGCGGCCGTGCTCCTGATTGCTGCGTTCTCGGTCACGAAGATGGGTCCCGAGGCGCGCCAGAAAGGTCTCGACGAGATCGCCCCGCCAACGGGCTAACACACGGCGGATCGAAAACGACGGGGCCCGGTTCGGCATTTGCCGCCGGGCCTCGCTTCAATTTGAGTGCAATTAGTTCGTTGAGTCAGATGGCTTCCGCGGCAACAGCAAAAAACGTCCGCCAGCTCTCGCGTTGCGATCAAGGTGGCCGGCCTGATGGCGTGCAGGTTCTTGTGCACAAGGGCCATGCGTTCATCGGCCATATGTTCAGCGACGGTTTTTCGGTCGTGGACGTGCGCGATCCGCTCCAGCCAAAATCGGTCGCGTTCGTCGCGGCACCAAAAAACACGCGGTCGCACCACTTGCAGATCCACGGCGACGTTCTTCTCGCCGTCAATGGCCCGAATATCTGGGCGATGCAGCAATATGCGACGCAACAGGATTACTACGCAAAATCGCTCATTGACTCGGTCCAGACCGAGCAACCCTTTGCAGCTGGTCTCCGCGTTTTCGATATTTCAAAGCCGTCGAGTCCCCGTGAAATTGCATTTCTAAAAATGCCTGGTTTCGGTGCTCATAGAATTTGGTGGGTTGGCGGGCGCTACGCATATGTGTCGGTCCATTTTGACGGATTCATCGATCACGCTTTGGCGGTCATTGACGTTTCGAAGCCGGAAAAGCCGCACCTTGCCGGACGCTGGTGGCTGCCGGGCATGAACCGCGCCGGCGGTGAAACGCCGCCGGCATCGTTCGGCAAGCGCACGGCACTTCATCACCTCATTAGCGCCGGCACGCTCGGTTACGCGGCCTGGCGCGATGGCGGTTTCACCATTCACGACCTGACCGACCCCACAACTCCGAAACTGATCAGCCACCGCAACTATGCGCCGCCCTTTGGAGGAGGCGCCCACACGCCCCTGCCCTTGCCGGGACGCGGGCTTCTCGTGCTTGCCGACGAGGCAACTTCGGCAAACTGTGCCAATGGGCTGGCCTATACCTGGTTGATCGATGTGCGCGAGCCGTCAAATCCGGTTTCGATCGCGACCTTGCCGACGCCTGCCGAAGAGGACTTCTGTGCCAAAGGCGCAAAATTCGGACCGCACAATCTGCATGAGAACCGCCCGGGCTCGTTGCAGACTGAGGATCTAATTTTCGCTACCTACCATAATGCGGGACTGCGGATCTTCGACATACGCGATCCGTTTCATCCAAGACAGGCTGGTTATTTCGTGCCCCCGCCGCCAGAAAGAATTGTCGACCAGAGGCCCAATCCAGCCAAGGTCATTCAGTCGTGCGACATATTTGTCGATGCGGACGGCATTATGTATCTCACTGATACAAATGCCGGTCTGTACATTTTGCAATATGAAGGCCGGTAGCCACGCGGAGAACCTTGAGTATGTCGCAAAAATTCGGGCGCCTCGCCCTACATATGTGGACGATCGACACCACGCCGCTAGCTCCCGCGCTCGATGCGGCCAAGCAGGCAGGCTATGACGCTGTCGAGCTGCGCCGGACCGATTTCAAACGATGTTTCGATGCCGGCATGAGCAATGAGCAGGTGCTGGACCTGATCAAGAAGAGCGGTATTCCCTGTGGCGTGCTTGGGGTCGAATACGGGTGGTTGTTCGCCACCGGCGAAGAGAGCAAGCGCCTTTTCAAGGTGTTTCGTGAATCGTGCGAGAACGCAGTGGCGCTTGGCTGCGACACGCTGATGAGCGCGCCGGGTCAGGTCAACGGGCCGATCAAAGACGCCATCAAATATCTCAAGGACGCCGGCGATGTCGCCGCGGAGTACAAGCTGAAACTCGCGATCGAATTCAATTCTCAGCACGACGTTCTTAACAGTCTTGCCGTTCTGACCGAACTGATCGAAGGCGCCGCCAAGCCGAACTGCGGCTATCTCATCGATGCCTATCACTTCACGCGAAGCGGTGCCGGCGGCCGTGGCTTCGAGAGCGTGCCGGCGGATAAGATTTATTGCTTTCAGTACAGCGATCTGTCGCCCGACCCTGTCACCGGCGTACGTCGGCCGACGGATCGTCTGCCGCCCGGCAAAGGCGTGGTGAAATGGCGCGAGATGCTCGGACTATTGGCTGAGAAGGAATACACCGGCTACCTCAGCTATGAGGCCCCCAATCCAGATCAATGGGCGCGTTCGCCGTATGACGTGGCGAGCGAAGGCGTCGAACTCACGCGTCAGTTATTGAGGGACGCAGTCCCGACTTATGTCAGTTGAGGTCAACCATGGCAGCAGAACAGGAACTTCCGCTTTTTCTCGGCTTGAACGATAAATCGATCACCGACATTCCGAAGACCGTCGAAAAGCAACGCTACATGACGAGCGTCGCGCCGAAAGCGGCCAATCCGGGCAAATGGGTCGAGCAGCCCCGGATGCCGATCCCGACAGGCGAGCATGCCGTCATCGAGTGCCAAGGCAAGATTCATTCGGTTGCGGGCTACGCCAAACACCGAGTCGACCAGAACTTTCATCAGGTTTTTGATCCGAAGTCGGGAACATGGTCGCTGAAGGCACCTTTTCCGCTTCCCTGCAACCACGTGGCCGGCGTGTCGATTGGGTCCAAGATCTATACATTCGGTGGCTTCATCGAGCAGAATCGCTGCCCACATTCAAAGTGCTTCGTATATGACACGACGACCGATCAGTGGGCACCGATCGCCGGGCTCTCGCGTCCACGTGGCGCGATGTCTGCGATCGTGCTCGACGGCAAGATCCATTTGCTCGGCGGCCGCGACGTACGCTCGGTGGAATGGCATGAAATCTACGACCCTGCGACCGACAAGTACACGATCCTCGCAGGCATGCGAGGGTCGACTGGCACACAGCCGTTCGTCGGGCAGCGCGATCATATGGGTGTTGCCGTCGTCGACGGGAAAATCCACGCAATCGCCGGCCGCATGGATTCTTACGATTTCAATACGGGCCTGAACGCCGTCTACGATCCCAAAGCAGACGCGTGGACATTCCGCGCGCCGCTTCCGACCCCGCGCAGTGGCCCCTCTTGTGTTTACATCAACGGCAAAATCGTCGTTTTCGGCGGCGAAGCAACCGGAAAGGTATTCGGCACCAACGAGGGTTACGATCCGAAGACCGACACTTGGGAGCAGCTTACGCCGATGGCCATTCCGCGCCACGGCCTGCATGGCGCAACCTGCGCGGTCATCGGAAACATGGTCCATGTACCCGGGGGCGGGCCGGTGCCCGGCGGCCAGGTGCAGGGTGCCCACCACGACGCTTTCACCTTTGGCTAAAAAGAAGCGGCCGCCACCCGGCGGCCGCTCGTTCTTTAATTAACTACTGGGCGCTAGCGCGCCGGGCGCAGTCGGAGATCGGTTACGCCAGCCGCGACGTTGAGACCCGCCTGGCCTTGGACCGACACAGGTTGCAAGGCGACGGTGCGGTCTGAACCGCCGACCAGAACATTTGCGCCGAGTCCGACGCCCACTGTCGCCTCTGCCGTTGCACCACCGTAATCGCCGGCCAGCGCACCGAATTTACGATTGGTCGGTGCAAAAACAGCCCAAACCATTTCACCGCCGGCCGTCGCGCCAAGATCAAGACCGAATTTGGTGATCGACCCCACGTACACCTCTCTCGGTCCAGGCTGAGAGGGTGTGAACATGCAGGTCAAATCTTTTTTCGAAGTGATGATGAGGCCTATGCCACCCGATATGTCGCAGCTCAGTGTTCCCACTTTCGTCCGGTTAGCTTGTGCCGACGCCGGAATTGGAAGCGCGACTGCCGCCGCCACCGCCAAGACGGCGATAGCGCCCAAGGGTTTGAGCATGTGTAACTCCCTTTCTCAATGAATGTCGGGCTGTAAACGCTATCGAGAACAACAAGTTCCGTGCCCGTCGGGAGACGACGTCAGGCAAGGCAACGACCCGGATAGTTGGCCTGTTTGTCCTTCGACAAAGCGCTGAACACGGGATCGCAGCCAACCAAGACCGGCGCAGCGGGCGGTGTTAGCCGACGGCCAGTCGCTTTCGGGACCGGCAATTGGTCCGATTTGCGGGTGCGATCAACGATTTGGGGCGCCAATCTCTGCCCCTCAATCGACGGCCGCGCAGCGACACCAAAACCGGGCGGAGTAACAACGGCCAATAGAAGCACGACAAACGCGCTCGCCAGAACATAAGACATAAAGTTGCGCATTGCCGCTCTCCTTGCAGGAATACGCTGTTTGAAAGAGGCAGCGCGCGTCCTGCGAGCGTGAGAAGAACGGCCCTGCGTGAATTAGGTTCCGGCTTTGGTCAGCGAGCGGCAAGAATTTGGCTTGCCGGGATGACAATGTTGCAATGCAGCCCGTCGGGATCGAAATTCATACTAACTTTGGCATCCAAAGCGCGCGCAAGATTGCGCTCAATCACCATGCTCCCAAAACCTTTCTTGCGCCGGACCTTCACCTTTGGGCCAAGCTCCTCACGCCAATCCAGCTCGACCGCGGTGTCCGCTGTGCTCTCACGTCTTGTCCAGGTAATGGCTATCCGGCCAGTCGGCACTGAAAGAGCACCAAACTTCGCGGCATTGATGGCGAGCTCGTGCAACGCAAGCCCGAGGTTTTGTGCCGCTTCAGGCTTCAGCGCTATTGCTGGTCCCTCGATCGTAACCTGGACTGCGGCGCCATCGAGGTAGCTCGACAGCTGTGAGCGGATCAGCTCCCCCAGCGACGCGCCGTACCAGCTCTCGCGAACGAGGAGATCATGGGACGCCGCCAAGGCCTGCAATCGCGAACCAAATTGCTTGAGAAAAGCATCGGTCGAGCCTGCATGGTTCGCGGTCTGGCGGGCCATGGCCTGGATGACAGCCAGCAGATTTTTTGATCGGTGCGTCAACTCTCTCAGCAGCAGACGCAGGTGCGCCTCGCCCTCTTTACGCTCTGTCACGTCAACTGATGCACAGGTCAAACCAACGATTTCGTTAGCTTCATTGCGAACCGGCTCGATGTGTAAATCGTGCCATCGCATTCCGCGAGCATCCTCAAGCGGGACTTCAGCGCGCTTGGCCTCACCGGTGGCCAAAACTTCACGCTTCACGGCCATCATGGCTGCGGCGCCATCGTGCGAAAAAATTTCCGTATCGGTGCAGCCAAGAATATCTTCGGCGGAACGGCCAAGCATCGAATTGCTGATCGAGATATAGCGGAGGTCACGATCCTGCGTGTAGACGATCACCTGCGACCCGCGCAGAGCCGTGTCATAGCGAGCGAATCGTGCACGCAAGAGGCTCAACTCCCAAGCCTGCGAAGCGACCTGGTCATTCAGCTGGCGGTTCTCTTTTTCGAGTCTTTCCAACTCGGTTTCTTGCGCCGCGGGCATAGTACGCACCATTGCACTCTTTCCGTCACCTGCCAGCGCAGATCGCAGCCGGGCACGTACAGTAGACTCGACGGCGTTGGAACCAGATTAGCCTATGAATACGTTCATCGAGCAAGGTGTCAACAAATGGCGGCCTTCTCTCCTCCCAATCCCACAAAACTATGACGAAAGTCCTCGAACAAGCCGCAAGGATTCTAACGCCGTGGCGCTTCAACCGTTGCACGGCACTGAGGAAATGCAACGCATCCTTGCGCCCTGTAGGCCGTTCCCTCGATTGGAACATTTTGGTCCGCATGGGCGCCGCCACGCCACGGCGCTCGCGGGCAAGCACGCAATGCCGCTGATCATGCTCGTCTAAGCGGTGATGCTTGGCTACACTTTGGCGCGCAAGGCCCACCGGGCGTCCTAGCTCGCACGCCGCTCCCGCCGCCTTGCATTGCGCTCGAAAAAAAGCGCCTGACTGAGTACAGCCGATACCGTCGATGGTTGAAACGGCTTGGCGATCAGAAATGCCGGCTCCGGCCGTTCGCCTGTCAGGAAACGCTCCGGGTAGGCGGTGATAAATATGACCGGCACCTCGAATGTCCGCAGCATCTCATTCACAGCATCGAGCCCCGAGCTACCATCAGCGAGTTGAATGTCAGCCAGAATTATTCCGGGCCGCTTCGCCTTGGCGAGGGCTATAGCCTCCGAGTGCGTCCGCGCGACGCCAAGCACGCGGTGGCCCAGGCTCTCGACAAGACCTTCGAGATCAAGGGCGATGAATGTCTCATCTTCGATGATCAGCACGTCAGTCGCGATCTCAGCAGCAAGCTCACGCCCGGATTCTTCAACCAGCTCGCGCAACGTCGGCGCGTCAATATCGAGCACTTTGGCGGCATCGTCCTCCGAAAGCCCTTCGAGGGCGACCAACAGGAATGCTTGACGCGGCTTAGGCGGGATCTGCGCCAAATGGCGCTCGACCGGCTGACTCAAATCTGCACTGGTCGCTTTTCCGTTGATGCCGACAGAATTCCAAATTTTTGTGAAGAGACGGTAGAGGGCAATCCTGGTCGAAAGCCCGGAATCGAGGACTTTGGGGTCCTGGACCAATGCTTCCAGAGTCGCGGCAACGTAGGCGTCACCCGAGGACTGGCTGCCTGAAAGGGCGCGCGCATAGCGCCGCAAGTACGGCAGATGTTGAGCAACTGCTTGAGATGTCGACAAGAATCCCTCCGAATGCTGCCGCCGTTAGCCGACCAGGGTAACGCCCCCAGCTATAGCCGATCGACCTATAGCCCTCTAACGCCATTGTCTCAAAAAAGTTCCGTTCAGGGGGAACCATCTGCGCAGTCAGGGGTTTTGACACAACCAAGGGGACAGCCGAGCCCGAACATGGGGTCGGAGTTTGGGGTTGAGCAAATGAACGAACGCAAGCCCGTGGGACAGCAAAATCAAATGGAAACCGCGGCCACTCGCAACAAAAAGGCCAATTTGAAACCGGCGAAGCTCGGTCGGGACGTGCAGGCTCGGCTCGGTCAACAGCTTCGCGCGATGTACGACGACGTCGTCAACCAGGGCGTCCCCGATCGGTTTAGCGAGCTCATCAATCGTCTCAACGGCGATGAGAAGAAGGACGGGCGCTGATGGCCATGGACGAGTCGGTCCGCAAAGCCGTTCTCAGTGCGGTGCCCAGTCTCCGCGCGTTCGCGATTTCCTTGTGTGGAAACGTGGATCGTGCGGATGACCTGGTGCAGGAAACCTTGCTGCGCGCGCTGGCGAACATCGACTCATTCCAGCCTGGCACGAACATGTCGGCGTGGCTCTTCACCATTCTGCGCAACCATTTCCGTTCGGAATATCGCAAGCGCAGGCGCGAGGTTGAGGACAGCGACGGGCATCACGCAGAATCTCTCAAGTCGCAGCCGGACCAGTACGGTCATGTCGAGTTCAGAGAATTTCGTGAGGCTTTGGCGCAATTGCCGTCCGATCAGCGCGAGGCCTTGATCCTCGTGGGCGCGTCGGGATTTTCCTACGAGGAAGCTGCGGGCATCTGTGGTTGCGCAGTCGGCACGATCAAATCGCGCGTCAATCGCGCGCGTACAAGGTTGGCAGAGTTGCTGCATGTCAACAGCGCCGAGGATTTCGGCCCGGATGAAACCACACGAGCCGTCTTGGCTAGCGGCGGCGAATAGACATGCCGGCGAACCCGGGCATGTCCCCCCAATAGAACAAGCCCCGCGCGACCACCGTCACGCGGGGCTTTGCACTCCTCACAGAGAAGTCAAAGATACTACGGCACTGTACGTCCGCGAACGAGTCCCGCGATGAGGGAGATCGCAAACAGCACGATCGCCACAAAGAACACGATCTTCGCCGCTTCGATGGCAACTCCGGCAATACCGCCGAAGCCAAGCAATGCGGCGATGAGCGCGACGATGAGAAATGTGACGGCCCAGCCTAACATTGTAGTCACCTCTGCTGTCGGTTACGGCACGGCTGCCGCTTGGCAGGGCAACGTCAACAAAGGTGCAATGGTTCCTTTTTGATCCAGGGTACTGAAGTGTCGCGATTTCGGACTATTTTCCCACTCTGTTGGACCCGGGAACTGGTTCGACAACGAGCCAGTTCATTCTAATGTCGGATATTGGAATTCGAAATTTGGTCGCGATTTAACGCAAAATTTTTGGCAGCAACCATGCGACGTCTCGCAAACTCGGGTCTTAAGACCTACCGGGCCAAGCGCGATTTTGGGGTCACCGCTGAGCCGAAGGGCAAGATCGCGCGAAAGCGAGGTAGCGCCTTTGTCATTCAAAAGCATGATGCGACGCGTCTGCACTATGATCTGCGCCTAGAGCTCGACGGCGTGATGAAGAGCTGGGCGGTGACGCGCGGGCCGAGCCTTGTGCCCGGAGAAAAGCGGCTGGCAGTCGAGGTTGAGGATCACCCGATTGCCTACAACACGTTCGAAGGGACCATTCCGAAGGGCGAGTATGGCGGCGGCACTGTGATGGTCTGGGACCGCGGCCATTGGTTGCCAGAGAGCGATCCCCACAAGGGCCTGGCGAAAGGCCACCTCGTATTCACACTTGAGGGCAAGAAGCTCCACGGCGGTTGGCATCTGGTGCGCATGCGCCGCAGGCCCGGCGAGAAGCGCGACAACTGGCTGCTCATTAAGCAGGACGATGACGCCGGGCGATCGCCTAAAGACGAGGATATCCTCGAGGAAAAACCTTTGTCGGCTGCAAGCGGCCGCTCAATGGAGCAAATCGCAAAAGGCTCGCGGAAGGTTTGGCACAGCAATCGGGCAAAGGATCGAACCGTGCCAAAAACGCACCGCGCTGCCGCCACGACGAAAAAAAACGTCCCGCGCGCAAGAACGAAAAAAAACGATCCGGATTTCGACGCCGGCACTAGTGCCCTGCCCGCCTTCGTTCCTCCATGCCTCGCAAGTTTGTCGGACCGCCCACCCGACCAAGGGAATTGGGTGCACGAGCTCAAATTCGATGGCTACAGAATTCAAGCGCGTCTCGATCACGGCAAGGCAACCTTACTGACGCGGAAAGGCCTCGACTGGACAAAGAAATTCTCCACCCTCGCAAAGGCGATCGAGAAACTACCGGCAAAAACCGCACTCATTGATGGCGAACTTGTCGTCGAAGGAGATAATGGGATTTCAAGTTTTTCTCTGCTGCAGCAAGACCTCAAAAATGACCGTCATGATCGCATGAAATTCTATGCGTTCGATCTTTTGCATCTCAATGGCACTAACCTGGCTGACTTGCCGCTGACCCGGCGGAAAGATGCATTGGCCCGCCTCCTCCATCGTCGACCGGATCCGCTGCGGCTCAGCCAATCCTTGACCGAACCGGGTACCACGCTGCTCCGCCACGCCTGCAAGTTGGGCCTGGAGGGCATTGTCTCGAAAATCGCGGACGCACCCTATCGCCCTGGCCGCGGGCACGATTGGATCAAAACAAAGTGCTCTGGCAGGCAGGAGCTGGTCGTTGCCGGTGTTGTCCCCTCGACTGCGGACTCTCGGGCGGTTGGTGCGCTGGTGCTCGGCTTCTACGACGGCGGAAAGCTGCGTTATGCCGGCCGCACAGGTACCGGATTTACCCATGACGCAGCACGCAAGCTTTTCCGCAAACTGATGACCTTGAAATCCAATGAAGTGCCCTTCGAAGCCGTCCCGGCGGAGGAACGCGGCGCTCGTAAGCCCATCTGGGTCAAGCCGGCGATGGTGGTCGAGGTCGATTTCCGCGGCTGGACGCACGGCGACCGGGTCCGTCAGGCATCGTTCCAGGGCGTACGCGAGGACAAGGCGGCCAAAGACGTCGTGCGTGAACGGGCAATTGCCGCCACCATCCGTGCACCGGCCATAAAACGCAGCGCATCGGCCAAAAATGAGCCCGTCGCCGGTGTTCATCTCACTCATCCCGACCGCGTTTATTGGAATGATGCGGGCATCACCAAGCGCGGTCTTGCCGAGTATTACGTCAAGGTCTGGAAGTGGATGCGCCCGCATGTGGCCGGGCGACCGATCTCCTTATTGCGTTGTCCGGAAGGGGCCAGCGGGCAATGCTTTTTCCAAAAACATGCACGTGCCGGAATTCCGGTTGAGCACCTGCATCTCGTCCCGGAGAAAGGGGACAAGATCATCTCCGTAGACAATCTCAGCGGCATTGTTGCGCTCGCGCAGGGAGGCGTCCTGGAAATTCACACAAGAGGCACGACCATTGATGATCGCGAGCGCGCTGACCGCCTGGTTTTCGATCTAGATCCCGGTCCCGGAACAGACTGGGATGATGTAGTGGAAGCAGCACGCGATGTTCGCGCCCGCTTGTTGAAATTGAAGCTCAAGAGTTTCCTGAAGACATCGGGGGGCAAGGGCCTACACGTTGTTCTACCAATCAAGCCAACGCCGTGGAACGAGGCGAAGACTTTCGCCCAGAATATCGCAGCCTCGATGGCAGCGGACTCGCCCGAACGCTACATTGCGACCGCCACGAAAAGTGGCCGCTCAAAACGAATATTCATCGACTATCTGCGCAACAGTCGCGAGGCAACGGCAGTCGCGCCCTATTCAACACGTGCACGTCCCGGCGCACCGGTGTCGGTTCCAATCGAATGGTCGGAACTGGGCAGCCTCAAATCCGCCAATCAATACACTGTCCTGAATCTCATGCAGCGGCTCGCACGCCAGCGCAAAGATCCATGGACCGGCATTGGACGCGTCAAACAAGGGTTGCCAAAACGGAAATAGTGATCAAGGAGCGGCATCATGATAACGACCAACAACAATAGTCGATCCAGCCGCGCTTCCGCGCCATCGGCGCTGGCACAACGGTTTTCCCAGTTTGCGCACGCTACATCGGTGTGGTCCGGCAACCCACTGGCGTTCCTAGCAGCAGTCGGACTGGTTATCGTCTGGGTCCTGACCGGCCCGATATTCAATTACAGCGATACTTGGCAACTCGTGATCAACACCGGCACGACTATCGTTACATTTTTGATGGTGTTCTTGATCCAAAACACGCAGAACCGTGACACGCTTGCGATTCAGCTCAAATTGTCGGAGCTTGTGTTGGCTATGAAGGGGGCGGAAAACAAGTTCGCTGCAATCGAGGACCTCTCCGATGAAGAGCTCGAGCGGCTGCACAATGATTGCCGCGCCCGTGCCGAGATGACCCTTCAACACCTTGAAGGTCGAAAAGCCCGTCCGACCAAAAATGGCAGCAGCAAACCGCGCTCGAAGACCCGCGCGAGCGGACGTCGGCCTTCATGAATTTTGAATCGTTTTGGTGGAACCTTGAGCGAGCTCGAACCGTTCAGTGAAGCAAGTGAACAGTCATTTTTTGACAGAACGCCGCCACACCGGGTTAATCTGACTTGGGGTAGACGGACAATGACCATGCAGTTTGGTACCGGCTTGGCAGCCTTCGCGGCAGTCCTGACTTGGGGCGCATCTGACGTTGCTGTCGCCCAGTCCGCCCGTCAGTTCACCGGTGTCGCCGCGTACTACAGCACCGACTATTCGGGCCGCACAGCCCGTGGCGACAGGTATGATCCGACGAAATTCACCGCGGCGCACCGTAGCCTCCCGTTCGGAACGCGCCTTCGCGTGACCGATCCAAGATCGAAGCGCAGCGTCGTTGTGGTCGTGAATGACCGCGGCCCTTTCTCGAAAGGACGCGTGCTCGACCTGTCGCTGGCTGCCGCGAAAGCATTGAATATGACTGGCCGCGGGCTGCTGAATGTGACGGCAGTGGTTGAGCCGGGCACGACGACGTTCACGACGGCGAAGCCCTGATCATTCTGCCGGATTCTTGTAGTTTTATTTTCCGCTATACTGGCGGTCAGCTCGACTACTCCCTTTCTTTCCCTCCAAGGACCTGATTCATGCCTGCCAAGCGCCCGGCACCACGCCTCGCACTCGTGAGCGAACAAAATATGAGCGAAGGGCAGCGCGCCTTGCTCGCAAGCCTGCGGGCTGGCCCGCGCGGCGCCTCCATAACTCCGCGTGGACCGTTTGCGACCTGGATGCACGCGCCCGAACTTGGCGAACTTGCCCAGAAACTCGGCGCCTATTGTCGCTATGGAACTGCGCTGCCTCCACGCCTGTCCGAATTCGCAATCCTTTGCACTGCGCACCAGTGGCGCGCGCAATATGAGTGGTTCGCCCACGCGCCAATGGCGGCAAAAGGTGGCGTCCAGCCAAAGACAATTGAAGACTTGCGGCGTGGCCGTACCCCAAAATCCGCGCCAAAGGATGAACGGGCGATCTATGATTTCATCCAGGAACTTTACAAGACGAGGCGCGTGAGCACGCGAACCTACAAGCGCGTGCAATCACTGCTCGGCGACAAAGCAACCGTCGAGCTTGTCGGCATACTGGGCTATTACGCGCTGATCTCGATGACGCTGAATGTATTTCAGATGCTGCCCCCCGAGAACGAAAAACTGGCGTTTCCTGAATAGCAGTCGACAACTGCGCTCCTCTATCCCCGGAGCTCAGGGGAACGCGGGGCGCGGAAAATGTTTCCGTTCGATCTAAATCTTAGGCGACGCGTTCGTTGCCCTCTTGCGAAGCAAGATCGGCGGCGCGCGGCTTGTTCACGTGTTGGCGAAGCGCGTCCAGGAACCGATCTTTCGGCAGAGGTGGCGCAAGCAGCATCCCTTGGCCAAGATCGCACCCCATCACGATCAGGGCCTGAAGATCCGCAATCGCGTCGATGCCTTCGGCAACCACGACACTGCCAAAACGGTGGGCAAGATCAATCGCCGTCTGGCATATCGCCGCGTTGGTGACGTCAACTGCACAGTTCTTGACGAACGAAGCGTGCAGTTTGAGTTCGGTGAACGGCAGATCCCGCAGGCTGGAGAATGACGAATAGCCGGCGCCGAATTCATCAATGGCAAGAGCTATGGTGCTCGTCTTGAATTCCTTGGCTATCTGACGGATCGCCGGCAAATCGCGAACGATTTGATCCTCGGTCAGCTCCAATATCAGCCCGGGCCATTTGTCCGACTGCGGTCGATGCGCCGCCACGAGCGCGCTGACCAGAATTTTCGGAAGCAGACTCGCAGGCACATTGATTGAAAGCCGAAGTCCAAACCCCGCTTCTGCGAACACCGTCCAGTCACGCAATGACGTCACCAGCGAATATTCGCTGACTTTCAATAGGCTCTCTTCATCGAGCGCGCCCAGGTAGTCTTCCGGCCACAGAAGGCCCGCCTGTGGATGGTGCATCCGCACGAGGGCTTCGGCGCCTGCAAGGCATTTGCGCCGCAGGTCGATCTTCGGCTGATACCAGACATCGAGCCAATTGTTCGACAATGCTTCGTCGATCGAAACGCGGGCGACATCCGACCCATCCGGACCGGAAAAGCGATGCCGCTCCTCGCTTTGCTCATCGGCTGCCATTTTGCTCACCTCGGCCAGCAGGGGCCGAGGTTATAGCCGTAACGCTCTTAACTATTGGTATGAGCGCAAACGGATTGATTTTAGGGCGCTATCGGTGGCCACAGTCAGTGACCATGCTGCATTGGCCTGCCGCCTTGCGACGCCGATCCCCCACTCCGCGCGCCGATGCTCTGCACGACAAAATCTACCGATGCGTTGCCGGCCTTTTCGAATTGAAGCGTCGCCTTGATGTGCTCGCCTTCCTTGAGCGGTTGTTTCAACCCGACGAACATTATGTGGTACCCGGAAGGTTCAAATCGAACTGTCTGCCCCGGCTTGATTTCAACGCCAGACGTAACCTCACGCATCTTCATTACGCCTTTCTCCATACTCATTTCATGAATCTCAAATCTGCTTGAGATACCCGACGCACCGCCGACCAGCCGGTCTGCAGCATTGCCGGTGTTGGTGATCGTTAAATAGCCACCGCCCACGGTTGCGCCTTTTGGTGTGGCGCGCGCCCAAGGGGTTGTGAGTTTGAGAGTACCAACTAGGGCATCGTCGGCGTACCCGGTTCCAACCGTAGAGGTTGCAAAAACCAAAGCGGCAACAAAAAAGCCAATTTTATTCATCTTGATCTCCGGGCCCAAATTCTCAGCTTGACCTATATCGGAATTTGGCAGGCTTCAATGGTGCGCAGTCCGGTCGAACGGCCCGCGGCGCTGTGATAAGGTTCAGACATGCCGGATCGAGAACCATCTCATTCCGACGACGGATCACGGGTCATCGGTTTTCGTCGCAGACAGCCGATCGTCAACTCCCATACACCCTCGTCGCGAGCGGTCGATGACCTGACAAAATATGCGCGCGGCGAGAATCCAGACGATTACCGCCACCGCATGGTCGTGAATGTCGTCGCATTCGTTTTTGTGATCGGACTGATCGCTGCTGGCCTTTGGCTGGCGGACACAATGGCCGCGATGCGCAAGAACCAGGATTGCGTCCTTTCCGGGCGGCGCGGCTGCACGCCGGTCGAGGTGACAAAGGACCGCTGGTAGGCCGCGGCCTTGGTGTTCAGTTCCCTGGGGCCGATGCAAGCCGGAAATAGCGCTAAAGGGCCGTCGCCATTGAACTCTCCGCCCCGCTTCGCTATACGGGCAGCCAACTGTTTGCCGTTAAAGTGTGCTTTGGGGGCTATGGCGCGGGGGTCGGGCGCATTGGCCGCCCGCTGGCCAGAACTCCAGATCAACCAGAGAGTTACCGATGTCTTCTACGTTCGACACCATAGCCAATATCATCGCCGAAACCTGCGATATTCCGCGCGACTCCATTAAGCCGGAAAGTCACGCCATCAACGATCTTGGCATCGATAGCCTCGATTTTCTGGACATCGCCTTCGCCATCGACAAGGCGTTTGGAATCAAGCTTCCACTTGAGCAATGGACTCAGGAAGTCAACGACGGCAAGGCAACAACCGACCAATATTTCGTGCTCAAGAACCTGAGCGCCCGCATCGACGAACTCGTCGCTGCAAAGGGAGCCTGAAGCGTTGGTCACATGCGTCTTGAGTACTTTCAGCTGATCGACCGGATCGTCGACATCAATCTCGCCGACCGCACAATCAGCACCGAGGCGACGGTTCCCACGACCAGCACAATTTTTGAAGGCCATTTCCCTGGCTTTCCTCTGATGCCTGGCGTGCTGCTGATTGAATCCATGGCCCAGACATCAGGCTGGCTGGTCGTTGCCGTAAATCGGTTCGAGCGCATGCCGTTCCTTGCGGCGGTAAAGGACGCGAAATTTCGGACGTTCGTTACACCCGGTCAAAAGGTCTCGGTCAACGCGACGCTTGTTCACGAGGGCTCGGGATACGCCATCACCAAGTCCAGCATTGCGCTTGACGGTAAGCCGATCTGCGACGTCGAGCTCACCTTTCGCATTATGGACTTCCCGAACAGTGAAATGCGGGACAAGATGCGTGAAATGGCCGCTCTAGTCGGTTTCCCGGCCGAGGTGCCGGCCAATGGCTAGCAGTCCTCGAGAAGTCTGGATCACCGGGATCGGAATTCTCTCGTGTCTCGGCGAAGGGGCTGACACTCACTGGCAGAAGCTCATGGCGGCGCAGCCTTCTGCCGACGCCACAACATTCGCGCCTTTCGTCGTCCACCCGCTTGCTCCAACCAATTTTGACGCGCAGATCCCCAAGAAAGGTGATCAGCGTCAAATGGAGAATTGGCAGCGCATCGGCACCTACGCGGCCGGCCTTGCCCTCGACTCCGCGGGCGTAAAGGGCAAGACCGATATTCTCTCGCGTATGGACATGATCGTTGCTGCCGGAGGTGGCGAGCGCGACCTAACCGTTGACTCAAATATCGTGACAAGAATTAAGCACGCGGCGAATCCCGCGGCCTTTCTCAATGAACGCCTGATGAGCGACCTGCGGCCAACCTTATTCCTGGCGCAGCTGTCCAATCTTCTCGCCGGCAACATTTCGATCGTTCACGGCGTGACCGGTTCCTCGCGCACGTTCATGGGCGAAGAGTCGGCCGGTATTGATGCCGTACGAATTGCGCACGCACGCATCGGCGCTGGACAAAGTGACATTGCGCTGGTCGGCGGATCATACAACGGAGAACGCCCGGACCTGTTGATGCTGTACGAATTCGCCGATCTGGCACTAAAGGACAAATACGCGCCGGTTTGGCAACGTGGGAGCGACAAAGGTGGATTCGCACTCGCCTCGCTCGGCGCATTCCTGGTCATTGAAGCGCGCGAGCACGCCGAAAAAAGAGGCGTCAAAGCTCTGGGACGGTTGAGTTTCGTCGTCTCTGACCGCGCTAGCCGGGAGTCGGGGACAATAACACAGACCATGGCGCAACTTTGGGACGGCTTGAAGGGCAAGGTCGACGCCAGCCATACGGCCATTCTGTCCGGTGCGACCGGCGCTAACCCGGCGACGGCGGAAGAACGTGCTTTCCTCGAAGCGCATCGCGATCTTGCCGTTCGCGCCACGGGTTCATATCTGGGCCATGGGTTGGAGCCGCAATTTGCCATGAATATCGCGCTCGCCACGATCGCACTCGACCGTGGTAGTCTGTTCCCGCCTTGTGACTCAACCGGTCTGGAGCGGCCGATGACCGGAGAGTTGAAGCAAGTGGTCGTAACCGGCGTGGGTCATTGGCGTGGCGAAGGTCTCGCTCTCGTTGAACGGATTGGTTGAGGAGAGAAGCGATGGCGGCGGGTAAGGACAAGATGGGGCGGCCTGTTGTGGTCGTGACCGGACTTGGCGTGATGACTTCGCTCGGGGCGGGCAAGAGCGATAACTGGGCCAAACTGACGAGCGGTGCATCCGGCATTAAAACGATTACTCGCTTTGCCACCGACGGCCTGAAAACCAGAATCGCCGGGACCATCGACTACTTACCGCCACACGACACCGCGGCTGCATTGACCGAATCCATTGCCAGCCTTGCCGCCGAGGAAGCGATCTCGCAATCCGGGCTTGGCGTGGTCGGAGGTTTTCCCGGGCCGCTTTTTCTCGCCGTCCCGCCGATCGAAATGGAGTGGCCGCAACGGCTCGAAATCGGCGCAAAGTCGGGTGCCAATGAAAGCGTCACTTATGCCGACATGCTGCGGGTGAGCGCGAAATTTCCCGACTATCATCGCCGGTTCTTGCTCGGATCCGTCGCCGACAACCTGGCTGACAAATTCGGCACGCAGGGCTCACCAATCTCGCTTTCGACCGCCTGCGCATCGGGCGCAACAGCAATTCAACTCGGTGTCGAAGCTATCCGCCGTGGGGAGACGAATGCCGCGCTATGCATCGGCACGGACGGCTCCATCAATCCTGAGGCCGTGATCCGCTTCTCCCTTCTTTCCGCCCTTTCGACCAGCAACGACGTCCCCAAAGCGGCGGCCAAACCGTTTTCGAAGAACCGTGACGGCTTCGTCATGGCCGAGGGTGCCGGTGCGCTGGTCCTCGAAAGTTACGAGGCTGCAACGGCCCGCGGCGCGAAGATTCTGGGTGTCGTGGAGGGTTGCGGCGAGATGACTGATGCATTCCATCGCACGCGCTCCAGCCCGGATGGGAAACCTATTATTGGCTGCATTGGCAACGCCATCGCCGATGCCGGGCTCACACCGAACGATATCGATTACATCAATGCCCACGGAACGAGCACGCCGGAAAACGACAAGATGGAATATCTCGGCTGCGCGGCCGTATTCGGCGAACGGATAAAGAGCGTGCCGATTTCCTCTAACAAATCGATGGTCGGGCACACGCTTTCGGCGGCCGGCGCGGTGGAGGCGGTATTTACGCTTCTCACTTTGCAAACTCAGCGTATTCCCCCGACCATCAATTACACGGTCCCCGATCCGGCAATTCCGCTCGACGTCGTGCCCAACACGGCGCGCGACGCCAGCCTGCGCCATGCTATATCGAACTCATTCGGCTTTGGCGGACAGAACGTTTCGCTGGTGATGGGGCTTGAGCCGGCCTAGCGCTGGACATGCCAGACCGCCATGCGTGCGCTCAAGCTGATTGCCGATCGGAAACTTGAACTCGCCGACGTCCCGTCGCCGCCGCCGCCGGACGGCGACGAAGTGCAAATCCGAATCAAGGCGGTGGCGCTCAATCATCTCGATCTGTGGGGATTCCGTGGAATGGCGTTCGCCAAACGCCAGCTCCCTTTGGCCGTTGGCGCCGAGGCCTCCGGTGAAATTGCAGCCGTTGGCGCAGGCAGCGACAATTTCAAAGTCGGCGATAAGGTGGTGATGTATGGAGCCATGACATGCGGCCGCTGCGCCGCCTGCCGCGAAGGACGCGACAATCTCTGCGAGAATGTCGCAGGCATCATGGGATTCCATATCGACGGATTCGCGCGTGATCTGATCAACTTGCCGGCGCGGCTCGTCATTCCGGTACCTGCCGGCGTCTCTTTACGCGACGCAGCCTGTGCACCGATTGCATTCGGGACCGTCGAGCACATGTTGTTCGACAACGCCAAGCTTAAATCCGGAGAAACAATTCTGGTGCATGCAGGCGGTTCGGGCATCGGTTCGGTCGCCATCAAGATGGCGAAGGCGCTTGGCTGCACCGTGATCACCACTGTGGGCGATGACTCGAAGGCTGAGAAAGCCAAGGCCCTCGGAGCTGATCATGTGATCAATTACAAGACCGAACGCTTTGAAGGCGTCACCCGAAAGCTGACCGGGAAAAAAGGCGTCGACGTCGTTTTCGAGCACGTCGGCGGTGAAAGCTTCAACGGCTCCCTGCTCTGCCTGAAGCGAGGCGGACGTCTTGTGACCTGCGGCTCCACTGCCGGTCCGACGGTGACGATCAATCTGATGCAGCTGTTCCAGCAGCAGTACAAGATTTTTGGTTCATTTGGCGCTTCAATGCGCAATATTCGCGATAGTCTGTCGAAAATCGCTGCTGGAATGGCTCCGATTATAGATACCGAAGTCGAACTTGCAGATTTCGAGCGCGGCCTGGCGCGCCTTGAAAGCCGTCAGGTATTCGGCAAAGTCATTGTGAAGTTTTGAGGCGTCAGCGATGAGGCGGATAGTTCGGCGCCTGAAGCGCGCAACCAACCGCGCCGCCAACTCCGCAATCGGCGCCGTCACGATCGGCCTTCTCAAACTATTGCGACAGACCAACCCCGACACAATGAGAAATATCGCTGGCCGGTTCATGCGAACCGTCGGACCTTTGCTACCCGAGAATCGGATCGGCCGCGCCAATTTGTCCGCAGCATTTCCTGAAAAGTCGCCCGCCGAGATCGATACAATCCTGCGCGGTGTTTGGGACAATCTCGGCCGTATAGCTGTTGAATTTGCTCACCTCGATCGCCTCTCGGATTTCGACCCCTGGCATCCGGAACGTGCCAAAAGGATCGAGGTGCATCCGTCCGATCTCGACCGGCTTCTGAAAATTCTGGAGCAACGCCGGCCCGCGATCGCCTTCGCCGCACACTTCGGGAATTGGGAACTGCCGGCGGTCTGTGCGGCAGCATGCAAAGTCGACATGGCAGTTCTTTATCGACGGCCGAACAACCCCGCGATCGACAAATGGCTTCACGACACGCGGGCCGCAGTGATGGGCACGCTAATCCCGACTGGTCTGGATGCCCCAATGAAGCTGGCAAACGCGCTCGAACGCGGCACTCACGTCGGCATGCTGGTCGATCAGTACTACACCCGCGGGGTGGATGTGGCTTTCTTTGGCCGGCGCACCAAAGCCAATCCTCTCCTCGCGCGGCTCGCCCGGCATTTTGATTGCCCGATTTACGGCCTGCGAGTTGTGCGCCTGCCCGGCCATCGCTTTCGTCCCGAATTGACCGAGCAAATACAGCCCGTTCGGGACGCGGAAGGCAAAGTCGATATCGCCGGGACAACACAAGCCGTCATGTCAGTGATCGAAGGCTGGATCCGTGAATATCCGGAGCAGTGGCTATGGCTGCACCGGCGTTGGCGGCCGGAGGATCAGGAGCCAGTTACCGGCCAGTCTTGATTTTCGTCCATAGCCGATTGATCAGTCGCTGCGCTTTTTGATCGCGCGCGCCGACCGTGTAGAGACGGCTCATGGTCGAAGCGTCCGGGTAGACGCTTTTGTCGTCAAGTATCGATCGGTCGATGAATTTTTGGCTTGCAAGATTGCCATTGGCATAGGCGACAAGATTACTGTTCAGCGCCGCAACTTCCGGCCGGAGCAGATAGTCAATAAAGGCGAGCGCTTCGACGACGTGTGCGGCGTCTTTCGGAATCGCGAGATTGTCGAAGAACATCTGCGCGCCTTCCTTTGGAATTGAATAACCGATCTCTACACCGTTCTTTGCTTCAACGGCACGTTTCTGTGCCTGTTTGATGTCACCCGACCAGCCGACCACCAGGCAGATTTCTCCGCTGGCGAGCGCGTTCAAGTATTCTGACGAGTGAAATTTTCTGACTAAAGGACGGATTTTTGCAAGCAGCTCCGCCGCTCTTTCCAGATCCTTCGGATCACTCGAATCCGGGTTTAAACCGAGAAAATGCAGCGCCGCCGGGATGATATCATCGGCGGAATCCAGCATGTGAATGCCGCAGTCCCGGAATTTTGCGAGATTGTCCGGCTTGAAGACGATGTCCCAACTGTCGATTTTTCCGTCCGGACCGAGCCGATCACGCACCGACTTTGCATTGAACCCGATGCCGGTCGTGCCCCACATGTAGTTGACGGCGTACTGATTGCCGGGATCGTAAGCCGCGAGACGGCTTGCGACTTCTGGCCAGACATTCCCGAGATTCTTAAGTTTGTTCTTGTCGAGCTTCTGGAAGACTCCAGCCTTGATTTGCCGCTCGAGGAAATACCCGGTCGGGACGACGACATCGTAACCCGATTTTCCGGCGAGAAGTTTTGTTTCGAGTGTCTCATTGGCGTCAAAGGTGTCGTATTGCACCTTTATGCCGGTTTCCTTCGTGAAATGCTCGATGACCTTCGGTTCGATATAGTCCGACCAATTGTAGACGTTGACCACGCGCGCGCTCTGCGCTGCGGCCGAATTGAATGCAGCGCCGCCTGCCACAAGAGCCAGGGCCGCCGCTGCGAATGCGTGAAAAATGGAAGGCATCGATAGATCGTTCAGGTCTTCGTTGGCAGGCCCGCTGCTTTCCATGCGATGATACCGCCCGCAAGATGGGCAGAATACGGATAGCCCGCGTCCTGCGCAGCAACAGACGCGGTGATGGAACGGCGGCCAGAGCGGCAGGCAAACACGACCTGCTTGCCTTGCGGATCGGGGATCGCGGTCGGATCAAAGCATGACAGCGGAACGATTACCGCGTCGGGGTAACTTTCGACCGACGTTTCATTCGGCTCGCGCACATCGACCAGCAAGATACGGCCCTCACGCAGCCCTGCCGCCACCTCTTCGGGTGTGAGATTTGTCACCTCGTCGGCGCGGGGCATTTCGTCGGCCATGCCGAAACTCCATCATTCTGGATTTTTCGAGTTTTAGCCGGAATCCCGGCGCGTCGGCCAGCCTTATTTGATTCCCGTCCTGGTTAGATTGTGACCTGTGTGCCGACCTCGACCACGCGGCCGGTCGGTATCTGGAAATAGTCGGTCGCATCGTTCGCCACACGCGTGAGGCCGATAAACAGACGATCCTGCCAACGCGGCATCCCGGACTGTTTCGCGGGCTTGAGCGCCCGCCGTGAAAGGAAAAACGAGGTCGACATAATGTCGAACTGCCAGCCCAATTTGCGCGCGATGGCGAGCGCCTTGGGAACGTTAGGCGTCTCCATGAAACCAAACCGCAGAACCACGCGCAAGAACGTCTTGCCGACAGGCTGGATGCGGACCCGCTCGCCGGCATCGACCCGCGGCGCATCGGCGGTTTCGATGGTCAAAATGACGTTCTTTTCGTGCAGCACCTTGTAGTGCTTCAGACTGTGCAGGAGCGCAGTGGGAGCGCTGACGGGATCGCTGGTTAGAAAAACCGCTGTTCCGGGCACGCGTGCCGGCGGTTTCTTTTCCAGGCTTTTTACCAGCCCCTCAAGCGGCGTTTCGAGCCGGCGTGTTTTTTCAAAAAGGAGTCGGCTCCCGCGCCGCCAAGTGTACATGATCGCCATCACCACCACGCCAAGCGCCAGCGGCATCCATCCGCCCTCCACGATTTTCAGGAGGTTCGCCGACAGAAACGTGAGATCAATGAACAGAAACGGTACGATCAGCGCCAAAGCTGCGGCGAGCGGCCAGTTCCAAACACGCCACACGACCACAATTGCCATCATTGCGGTGACGACCATCGTTCCCGTAACGGCGATCCCGTAGGCTGAAGCCAACGCACTCGATGACCGGAACAGGATCACCAGCAGTAGCACTCCAAACAGAAGCAGTGTGTTGACGCGAGGCATATAGATCTGGCCGAACAGCGCTTCCGACGTATGCCGGATTTCAAGCCGCGGCAGCAGTCCAAGCTGGATTGCTTGCCGTGTGAGCGAATAGGCCCCGGAAATAACAGCCTGGCTGGCGATGACGGTCGCCATTGTCGCAAGCAACACCATCGGCAGCAGCGCCCACTCGGGATAAAGCAGGAAGAAGGGATTTTCGATTGCTTTTGGATTGGCGAGAACTAATGCGCCCTGTCCCAGATAGTTGAGGGTCAGCGCAGGCAGGACGACGACAAGCCAGGCGAGACGGATTGGCGCCCGGCCAAAGTGGCCAAGATCGGCATAGAGCGCCTCTGCACCGGTGACAACGAGAAAGACGGCACCAAGTGTGAAGAAAGCAACGAGGCCGTGCTCCAAAAGGAAATCAACGCCGTATACCGGATTGAATGCAAGCAATACGATTGGATTGCGGGCGGTATGCCAGATACCTGCAGCGGCAATTGCTCCGAACCACAGCATCATCACCGGGCCGAAGAACGTCGCGACACTGGCGGTGCCGCGCGATTGAACGGCAAAGAGAGCGAGCAGGACAACGACAGTGAGCGGCACAACATAGGCGTCGAACGTCGGAGTTACGACTTTCAAGCCTTCGATTGCCGAAAGCACGGACAAGGCCGGCGTTATGATTGCGTCGCCATAAAACAAAGCCCCGCTGATAATACCGAGCAGGATGATCGTGCCACCTCGACGCATGAGGGAATGCGATGCGAGCGCCATCAACGCCAGTGTGCCGCCCTCGCCTTTGTTATCCGCTCGAAGCAGGATCAGGATGTATTTCGCTGTGACAACAAGCAGCAGCGCCCAGATAATCAGCGAAAGGATGCCGAGGACGACGGGCTCACTTGCTGTGTTGCCCGAACCGGTCGCTGCCGATATCGCCTCACGAAATGCGTAAAGCGTGCTGGTGCCGATATCGCCGTAAACAACACCGATGCTGCCGATTGTAAGCGACCAAAATCGGGGCTTTGCAGGTGCGTCGCCGTTACCTGCGGACACAGCCGGATCACCGGCTATGGCGGCAATGCTGTGGGACATGGGGATGCCTTGAATGTTGCAGTGCAATAAAAAGAGCGCGGGCTTATAACGCCGGGCGTTGCGTTGCAGCAGCGTCATTTGCGCAACGCAGCTCAGCGATGCATGCAGAATTCAACTGAGAGCAAAACAGAGATTAACACGAAATAACAATAAGATAGCGGCGATAGCTGAAGTGGCGGCCTATACCGTTACTTGCGTGCCGACTTCGACCACACGGCCGGTCGGGATCTGGAAAAAGTCGGTCGCGTCGCTCGCCGAGCGAGCCAGAGCAATAAACAGATGATCCTGCCAGGACGGCATGCCCGACTTTGCCGATGGCTTGAGCGCGCGACGCGACAGAAAAAACGACGTCGACATGATGTCGAATTGCCAGCCGTGCTTGCGCGCGATCGCCAGTGCCTTCGGCACGTTGGGCTGCTCCATGTAGCCAAATTTCAGCGACACCCGCGCGAAATGCTCCGACAGTGGCTTGATGCGCACACGATCGTCCTCGGAAACGCGTGGCGTATCGGCCGTGATGATGGTCAGCACGACATTGTGCTGATGCAGGATCTTGTTGTGCTTCAGGTTATGCAGAAGCGCGGTCGGTGCAAATTCCGGATCGCTCGTGAGAAACACAGCGGTGCCCGGGACGATGTGTGGAGGCTTCTTTTCGAGGCTGCGGAACAACGTGTCGAGCGGCACTTCAGTACGCCGCGTCTTGCCGGCCAAGATTCCGGTCCCACGCCGCCAGGTGAGGATCAGGAGGACCATGGTGGCACCGAACAGAATCGGCGCCCACGCACCTTCAAACAGTTTGAGGAAATTGGCCGAAAAGAAAACGACATCTACGACGACGAATGGCGCGATCAGCAGCAAGGTATGCCAAAGCGACCACTCCCATCGTTTCCAGATGACGATGAACGCGAGGAGTCCGTCGACCACCATGGTCGTTGCGACGGCAATACCGTAAGCGGACGCAAGCGCACTCGACGTGCGAAAGAGTCCGACGAGCAGCAGCACACCGACCATCAGCGAGAGGGTTACACGCGGAATGTAAATCTGGCCGACATGCGATGCCGAGGTGTGCAGGATCGTAAGGCGCGGCAGCATGCCGAGCTGAATTGCCTGGTGCACCAGTGAATAAGCGCCTGTGATGACGGCCTGACTTGCGATGACCGTGGCCGCTGTTGCCAAAACGACCATGGGCAACAGAAACTCGTCGGGCACCAGCCGATAAAATGGGTTTTCGATGGCGGCGGGATCCGCCAGAACCTTCGCTCCCTGCCCGAAATAGTTGATGAGAAGCGCGGGGAACACGAGGCAGAACCAAGCCGTCTGGATTGGCTTGCGGCCGAAATGGCCAAGGTCGGCATAGAGCGCCTCGCCACCGGTCACCACCAGGAACACGGCGCCGAGCGTGACCAGCCCAATCGTGCCGTGGTGGATCAGGAAGTTCACCCCGTAAAACGGATTGATCGCAAAGAGAACGGTTGGATCGTCGCGTATATGGAGCCCGCCGGCGATGGCGATCGAGATAAACCAGATGACCATGATGGGGCCGAACATCGCCGCCACCCTGGCCGTGCCGCGGCTCTGCGCCGCAAACAAGGCTATCAGAATAATAACCGTCAACGGCACAACAAAATCGCCGAACGCAGGACTCGCGAGCCTGAGTCCTTCGACGGCCGACAGCACCGAAATCGCCGGCGTGATCACGGAGTCGCCCAGAAACATCGAGGCGCCGATAACGCCAAGGATAAAGACGAGGGCTGTGCGCCGGCCAAGCGCACGGGTGGCGAGCGCCGTTAGCGACAGGGTGCCGCCCTCACCATTGTTGTCGGCGCGCAGCAGAAGGAGCACGTATTTCAGTGTAACCGTGATGATGAGCGCCCAGAGAATGAGCGAAAGAACGCCCAGAACGATTTCGCGCGTTACGATCGCGTCATTGCTCGCGGCCATCGCGGCTTCGCGAAAGGCATAAAGTGGGCTGGTCCCGATATCGCCGTAAACGACGCCAACGCTGCCGAGCGAAAGCGCGATGAGGCTCGGAGGCGCGTCGGCTCCGGCGCGCGTGGCGGCCGTCGTTTCACTCCCGCCATTATTCATTGAGAAATTGGCCCGCCGGTGTCAGAAGGCGGGGCTTATATCATCGCGCCAGCGTTAAGAACACAGGGCTTTTCCCGGCCCTCTACCGCCTTTTACGGGGTCAAGTTCGCGGGTAGAGGCGGTTCTTCCTTCATCAACGTAATTGTCACCCGGCGGTTGGGGGACATGGAAGGATCGTCTGGGAACAAGGGATCGGTATCGGACTTGCCAGCCACCATAAAAATATTGCCCGGCGGCACGCCTTCCGCTTCCAGAATTTGCCGCACGGCGTTTGCACGATCAGCCGACAATTCCCAAGGGCCATACCCGGGCTTTGGCGGAACCTTACTTGAGGCCGTGTGCCCCACAATCGAGAGCCGGTACGGCATCGCTTTGAGCTGTGGCGCGATTTTCTGGATGATCCTGCGCGTACGCTCAAAAGGCTCTTTTGCGCCGTCGGGAAACATCGAACGTCCGTCCTGATCGACAATCTCGATGTTGAGTCCCTGCTTCGTTTCCTCAAGCATGATGTGCTTCGAGACCTCGGTAATCTCCGGCATTTCCTGCAAGGCTTGGCGCAGCGACGCAGATGCAAGCGAGAACTTGCGGTCCTCCTTGAAGCGAGCCCCATATGAACGTTGGCGATCGTTCTCCTCGGGTGATGGCGTCGCGGAAGCTTCAGACGGGTCGATGTGCGCGGCGTTCTTCAGCCTGGGACGCGTGGGAAGACCGAGGACCTCAATAATTCCGGAGTAGCGCACGCGGTCCTGAACGCCGAAGGCATCCCGCATTGAGCCGGCGACGACCTGGAGCTTGGCCTGATCCTGCGTTGAAAAGGCAACGAGCATCACAAAGAAACTGACCAGGAGGCCCATAAGGTCGGCGAAGGTGACGAACCACCCGTGACCGCCGCCGTGACCTGCTTCCTTACGTCTCGCCATCCTATGCCTGCAAACGCGCCGCGCTAAGCGGGTACCGTCTCCGCTTCTTGCGCTTCATCCTCTTCGGTATGCCGATGCTTTTCAGGCAGGTAAGCGAGCAGCATTTCGCGCACCAGCGTCGGGCTCTTGGCTTCGCGTATCATCAAGATTCCGTCGATGATGAGCGTGCGGTTGATTTCCTCATCGACAAGCTTGAGATGCAGCTTGTCGGCAATCGGCAGGCACAGAAGGTTCGCCACTGCCGCTCCATAGAACGTTGCCAGCAGGGCGACGGCCATGAATGGGCCGAGTTTCGAGGGATCGGTCATGTTGGCGAACATCTGCACCATGCCGATCAGTGTTCCGATCATCCCGAAAGCTGGGGCACAGTCACCAACTGCGCGGTAGATTTTCTGTCCTTCATCGAGATGCGTTAGAAAATTGTCGCGATCCCGTTCGAGGTTGTCGCGAATGAAATTTCCGTCATAGCCATCCGCAACGAAGCGGACGCCTTTGGCAAGGAACGGGTCATCGATCTCGACCTTTTCGAGCCCTATTGGGCCCTGCTTTCGCGCAACTTCGGCCAGACCGGCGATTTCATCCACCAAGTCGCGCTGGCTCATGCGCCGCAGGGTGAAGGCGAATTTTGCGCCGAGGGGAAGCCCGTGAAAGATTGAGGCCAGCGGGAAGCGGATGAGCGTTGCTGCAAATGATCCGCCGAAGATCACAATCGCGGCATGCATGTCGGCGAACATGCGCAAATCGCCGCCCAGCAGGATCAGCGTTGCAAGGACGCCCGCGCCGGCCAGGAGTCCAAGACCTGTCGAAATGTCCATTACGAACCCACCCAACGCCGACAACGTGCCGGGCGAACAGCCAAAGCAGTTCCCCCACGTCGACCCTAGACTGGCGCTGTTAAGAGGCGGTAAAGGCTAACCGATGGTGAAAGAAAAACGCCCGGATTGGGCCATCCACCGGTGACCCTGCGGCAAAAAGCTGCAAAACTTGCTGCAAATAGGCGCTAATGCCCAATGGTCCGGCCCCGGACCTCTTAAAAAAGTTAAAGGAGTGCGACCCATGCGAGAAATCGGCCATTTCATCGGTGGCAAGGCGGTAAAAGGGGCCTCCGGACGCTTTGGCGACGTTTTTGATCCCAATACCGGGGAGGTTCAGGCCAAGGTTGCCTTGGCGAAGCATTCGGAGGTCGAGCACGCGATCGCCAATGCGCAGGCTGCCCAGCCGGCCTGGGCGGCCACAAACCCGCAGCGGCGCGCGCGGGTGATGTTCAAGTTTCTCGAACTTGTTCAAAAGGAGTTCGAGCCACTCGCCAAGCTTCTGTCGTCGGAGCACGGAAAAACCGTTCCCGATGCGCGGGGCGACATTCAGCGCGGTGTCGAGGTGGTCGAATTCGCCTGCGGCATTCCACATTTGTTGAAAGGCGAGTTCACGGAAGGAGCCGGACCAAGCATCGACCTTTATTCGGTCCGCCAGCCCCTTGGGGTCGTCGCCGGCATCACGCCGTTTAATTTTCCGGCAATGATCCCGATGTGGAAATTTGCGCCGGCGATTGCGTGCGGCAATGCGTTCATTCTTAAGCCGTCGGAGCGCGATCCGTCCGTTCCGATCCGGCTTGCGGAACTGATGATCGACGCCGGCCTCCCGGCTGGCGTGCTCAACGTTGTCAATGGCGACAAGGAAGCCGTCGACACACTTCTCACCGACCCGCGCGTCATGGCCATCGGCTTCGTAGGATCTTCGGCGATCGCGCAGTACATCTACTCAACCGGCTGCGCTCACGGCAAACGCGTCCAATGTTTCGGCGGCGCAAAAAACCATATGATTGTGATGCCTGATGCCGACATGGATCAGGCCGTCGACGCTCTCGTCGGTGCGGGCTACGGCTCGGGCGGTGAACGCTGCATGGCGGTTTCAGTCGCCGTTCCCGTCGGCCAGAAGACTGCCGACATCCTGGTCGAAAAGCTCATCCCGCGCGTCGAAAGCCTCAAGATTGGCCCGTCCAGCGATCCGCAAGCCGATTACGGGCCGCTCGTGACCAAGGCGCACCTCAACAAAGTGAAGGACTATGTCGACCTGGGCGTGAAAGAAGGCGCCAAACTCCTGGTCGATGGCCGCGGGTTCAAGCTGCAAGGCTACGAAAACGGCAACTTCATGGGCGGCTGTCTGTTCGACGACGTGAAGCCGGATATGCGGATCTATAAGGAAGAAATCTTTGGACCCGTGCTCTCGGTCGTGCGCGCCAAGGATTACGACGAGGCGGTGCGTCTGCCCTCAGAGCACGAATATGGCAATGGCGTTGCCATCTTCACCCGTGACGGCGATACGGCACGCGATTTTGTCAACAAGGTGCAAGTCGGGATGGTCGGGGTGAATTTTGCGATTCCGGTTCCTCTCGCCTATCACACGTTCGGCGGCTGGAAACGTTCCGGTTTCGGAGACCTCAACCAGCACGGCCCCGATTCGGTCCGCTTCTACACGAAAACCAAAACCGTGACTTCACGCTGGCCGACCGGCACGAAGGAAGGCGCGGAATTCGTGATCCCCACGATGAAGTGAGTCCGATCAACGGATGGCTCGCGTCAGGTCAACTCCCAGAATACTTGTTCTCCTGACGCTGACAGGCTGCGCGGGCGACCGGACCCCTCTTGAATCGAGCCCGACGCAAAAAGACCTCACCATTCCCGGCCGGTGGATTTTGTCGACTACGAACGCACCGAGCTGCGGGCTTGAATTCGGCGGCGCCACGAGCGGCCGCGCCGGATCCGTTTCACCAGATGGAGGCTGCCCCGGAAAACTCTACACCAGCCGACGCTGGTCGATGGACGGCGGTGCGATAATGATCACCGATGCCGAAAATCAACCGCTGGCGTATTTCAAGCTGGTTGGCGATCGCTATGAAGGACAGTCCACGAGCGGTACGTCGATGACCCTTTCACGCTAGAAGCATCAAGATCGGAAAATCCAATGGCCGAGTACCAACTCTATTGCTTCGCCCAGTCCGGCAACGCCTATCGCGCTGCGCTTATGCTCAACTTGATCGGTGCCGACTGGGAGCCGGTGTGGGTTGATTTTTTCGGCGCCATGCCGCAGCGCAGCCCGGAATTCCGGACCGACGTCAATGAAATGGGCGAGATGCCGGTCCTCGTCCACGGAAAAAAGAAACTCTCGCAGTCCGGGGTTATTCTCACCTACCTCGCCCGGCGTACCGGAAAATTCAGGCCGAAGGACGAGGACGAAGAGCTTGAAGCGCTCCGCTGGATGATTTTCGACAACCAGAAGGTGAACGGCTTCCTCGGTCCATTCCGCTTTCTGAAAATATTCGCCAAACCGCCGGGCGATCCGGCAGTGCTGGCTTTTCTGAAAGGACGTATCGACGGCAACCTGGCTATCGTGAACAAGCGGCTGACCGGCCGCCAATTCCTCATCAGTGACAGGCCTACGATCGCCGACGTTTCAATGGCAGCGTACTTGTACTATCCCGCCGAAGAATTCGGGTTTGATATCGCGAAGGATCACCCGGCGATCGGTGCGTGGCTCAATCGCATGAAGGCGTTGCCAGGGTGGAAGCATCCTTACGATTTGATGCCCGGGCATCCGCTGGCGAAAGATTGAATTCAGTTTAGCCGTGGCGGGCGATTGTCGTCGTCGGCGTGATCGTTCGCGCCAGGGGTGAATGCCGCGGGTTCGGCACTGTTTGCCGCCGCGGCACCAGCGTCCTTACGCTGATACTCCCGATACGACAACCAGCTTAGCGGCAGACATGCGAGATAGGCCACCGTGCCGATGGTCAGCACGGGCCACGGGTAGCTGAGCAGCAAGGCGAAGAACAAGACCACCAGCACGAAGACGGGAAGCACCATCTCAGGCGGTACGCGCTTCCCGACACGTTTTCCGGAGAATACGGGAAGCCGCGAAACCATCAGAAGTGCAATTGCCAAAGTGTAGAAGAACGTCAGCCAGGCAGTGATGAGACCATCCGACACTCCAAGGAGGCTCAGATAGATCGGAAGCATTACTGTGATGGCGCCAGCAGGCGCAGGAATACCGGTAAAAAAATTGCCCGCCCAAACTGGCTTGTTTGGATCATCGATCATCACATTGAACCGCGCGAGCCGTAGCCCCGCGCAGATCGCGAAAACCAGTGCGGCGATCCATCCCGCTGATTTGATGTCGTGCAATCCCCAAAAATAGAGAATGATTGCCGGCGCGACGCCGAAATTCACAAAATCGGCCAGGCTGTCGAGCTCCGCGCCAAAACGTGAAGTACCCTTGAGCATGCGGGCGACGCGCCCGTCAATTCCATCGAGCAAGGCGGCAAACACGATCGCTGCAAGCGCTAATTCAAGTCGGTTCTCGACGGCCAGGCGGATCGCGGTGAGACCAGCGCACAACGCAAGCAGCGTAATCAGATTAGGAAGCAGAGTGCGCACCGGGATCGCCTTGAACCGGCGACGGAATGGCGGTGGGGTGGGGTCGATGGGCTGAAAGACCATGGGCACAATATAGTCCCGAGGCCGTTCGGACGCCACGGCACCCAAACTTCATTTCTTCGGGTTTGTTAACCGTTTATCCCGTGCGGAATGCGCGTCCGCCGTCGCCAGCAGCGCGCAGATCGGCAAGCACGGTCTCGCCAGCAGTTGCGGTTTGGCCGACCGCTACAAGCGGGGGCACACCCTCCGGAAGGTAAACATCGACCCGGGAACCGAAGCGGATCATGCCGAAGCGTTCGCCCGCTCCGATTGGCTGGCCCATGCGCACGAAGCAGACGATCCGACGAGCAACGAGGCCCGCGATCTGCACCACCGCAATGCGGCCGCCGGGTATCGTAATCACCAGTGCATTGCGTTCGTTGTCGACGCTGGCCTTGTCCAGGTCGGCATTGAAGAACTTGCCGGGCTGGTACACGATTTTCTCGACCTTTCCGGAGACCGGGCTCCGGTTCACGTGACAATCGAAAACGCTCATGAATATCGAAATTCGCGGCAACGGCTTTTCGCCAAGGCCGAGTTCGCGCGGCGGCGTTGCACTCGTCACCTGGCTCACGCGGCCGTCTGCAGGCGCCACCACCAGACCGTCGCGCACCGGTGTGACGCGAGGTGGGTCGCGGAAAAAATAGGCACACCAGATGGTGGCAAGAGTGCCGAGCCAGCCGAGCGGGCTCCACAGCCAGAACAGGACCAGACTTATCAGCGCGAAGGCGCCGATGAACGGATATCCTTCCGGTGTGACCGGTACCATTTGTGAGCGAATCGAATCATAGATCGACATGCCGGTATCTTACTCTGCCGCATCCGCACGTGCTTCGAGCGGCTCGGAGACTTCAGTAATTGCATCATCCACCGGAGGTGGATTTCGGTTTGGCGCTTTCTGATCCTCACCGGTCAAGGCAAGTTTTTCCCGCGCCTCTTCCGCCTCACGCTGGCGATTCCACATGCTTGCGTATAGGCCGTTCTTGGCGAGCAACACATAATGTGTGCCGCGCTCGACGATTTCGCCTCCGTCCAGCACTATGATTTCATCAGCGCCTACAATGGTCGACAACCGGTGCGCGATCACCAGTGTGGTTCGGTTGCGCGAGACCCGTTCGAGCGCATCCTGAATTTCTTTTTCGGTGTGGCTGTCCAATGCCGACGTAGCCTCGTCAAGGACCAGGATCGGCGGCCCCTTAAGGATCGTGCGTGCGATTGCAACGCGCTGCTTTTCGCCTCCTGACAGCTTGAGGCCGCGTTCACCGACTTCCGTTTCATAGCCTTTCGGGGCAATGCGAATGAGTGGATCGATCTGTGCAAGGCGCGCTGCCTCCTCTACTTCTGCATCGGTAGCCTCCCAGCGGCCGTAACGAATGTTGTAGCGAATCGTGTCGTTGAACAGCACGGTGTCCTGCGGCACCATACCGATCGCCTGGCGGAGCGATTTCTGGGTAACCTTCGCGATATCCTGATCGTCAATCAGAATGCGGCCGCCGGACAGATCGTAGAAGCGGAATAGCAGACGCGAAATCGTCGACTTTCCCGCACCGGAAGGACCAACGACGGCTACCGTCCTGCCGGCCGGCACTTCAAAACTGATCCCCTTGAGGATCAAGCGCGCCGGATCATAGGCAAAAGCCACGTCCTCGAAGCGGATTGATCCGCGCGTTACCATCAGCTGTGGCGCGTGCTCGATGTCCTTGATTTCCGGATCGCGCGCGAGGATCGTGAACATGATCTCGATATCGGTGATTGCCTGCTTGATCTCCCGGTAGACCATGCCCATGAAATTGAGCGGCTGGTAAAGCTGGATCATCATGGCGTTAATCAGCACGAAATCACCGACCGTCTTCGTGCCGGATTGAATCTCGAGAGCGCACATCACCATGACAGCAGCAAGCCCGAAGGTGAAAATCACCGCCTGTCCGGCGTTAAGAACGGCAAGCGAGGTATAGGACCGCACGCTTGCCTCTTCGTACCGCGCCATCGCCCGGTCGTACCGGGCGGCTTCCCGCTCCTCAGCGGAAAAATACTTCACGGTTTCGTAGTTAAGCAGCGAGTCGATGGCCTTCACGTTGGCATCGGTATCGCTGTCATTCATCTTGCGACGGATGCCAATACGCCATTCAGTGGCATGGTAGGTGTAGGCCATGTACAGCGTGACGGTGATCGAAATGGCAGCGACGTATCGCCAATCAAATTGCCACATCAGGACGACGACTATGAACGCTAGTTCGACGATCGTCGGCGACAGCTGCAGAATCACCATCCGCACAATCGTCTCGATGCCATTGCGGCCACGCTCGAGCACACGGGTCAGTCCGCCGGTCTTGCGCTCAAGATGGAAGCGCAGCGACAATTCGTGCATGTGAACAAAAGTCCGGTACGCGAGCCGCCGCACGGCATGCATCGCCACCTTGGCGAACAATCCGTCCCGCAATTGCGTAAAAGCGGCCATCAAAATGCGCATGCCGCCATAGGCGATCGTCATCGCGACCGGCGCGGCAATCGCCCACAACAGCCAGTCAGACGCCGCAAACGGTGCGGTCCCGTGACCAGCGAGAGCGTCCGTGGCCCACTTGAAAGTAAAGGGTACAGCAATGGTTGCGAGCTTTGCCGCAAGCAAAAGGAGCAGAGACCCCAACACGCGAGTTTTGAGATCACCGCGGTCCGACGGCCAGATGTAGGGCCACAGGTGAACTACGGTCTTGAGCAGCGATCCGCGCCCGGCAGAAACGCGCGATTCGCTTTCAGATGTACGGTGAGAGTGGTGGTCGCTCATTCAGGTCTTCATATAGGAGGTTTCTCGCCTGTAATCATCCTCCACCGATAACAGCCTCAGGATTTTCGACAGTGCCTTGACGATGCCGCAAGTGCGATGCACATGCTTAGTCATGAACAGAAGCGAAAAAACCAGCAAAATCCAGAAAATCTGCGTTTATTGCGGCTCCGGCCCCGGGACCGATCCCGCTTTCGTGGAGGCAGCCGAAGCCTTCGGCGCCATCCTTGCCAAAAATGATATCCGACTGATTTTTGGCGGCGGTTCAGTCGGCATGATGGGGACAATTGCCAAATCGGTGCTCGACCACGGCGGCGCGGTGACCGGCGTCATCCCGGAATTTCTCGTTGCACGCGAACATGCGATGCGCGACGCCGACAGCCTGATCGTCACCCGCGACATGCATGAGCGCAAACGCAAAATGTTTGAATTGGCAGACGCGTTTGTAGCAATGCCAGGCGGCATCGGCACGCTTGAGGAAATAGTCGAGCAGATTACGTGGGTTCAGCTCGGCCGCCATCGCAAACCAATTTTGCTCGCCAACATCAAGAATTTCTGGAACCCGCTCTGCGTGCTGATCGATCACATGAAAACACTTGAATTCATTCGTCACGATCTGAGTTTCGAACTGCTCGTTGCAGACAATGTCGCAGATATCCTGCCGATGTTGCAAAAAGCGGCCGCCGCCGTGCCTGAGCCCGAAAAGGAGATGCCGGCTGTTATCGCTGACCGGCTTTGATTTCTAAACGAACGTCACCGCTTCGATGCGATTGCCGTCCGGATCGCGAATGAAGGCCGCGTAGTAGCGGTCATTGTAGTCAGGTCGAAGCCCGGGAGCGCCGTCCGACACGCCGCCGCCTGCAAGTGCCGCAGCGTGAAAGGCATCGACGGCCGCAGTTGATGCCGCGCGCAGGCAAATATGCACACCGCTGTCGGCGGCAACCGTCGGCATGCCGGTGCGGCAATTGATCCAGAATTCCGGATACTTTTTGCCGTAACCGACGGCGGCATCGGGCCATTCCCGCAACTTGACCAAGCCTAGCGGCCCGAGCACTGCGGTGTAGAATGCTTCGGCCCTTTTGATGTCACGAACGGCGACAGAGATATGATCGATCATGGCGTATAGCGTGGTGCGCCCGCGTCGGCGGCCTCTGCCCCCACATACATGCGGACAATCCCTGCACCGGCTGCAGCCCGTTCGCAATCTCGGCATGGTCGCGAGGTCGAATACATCACACAGTCAGCGAGATCGAACCGGCCGAGGCGCGCCTGCGCGTCGCGGATCGCTTCTCGCTCCGCGTGTGCCGATTCGTCGCGCTTGAGCACAACACGGCTTGGTCCGAATCCGACGATTTCTCGGCCGCGAACCACCACAGCGCCAAATGGCTGGTCGCCGCTTTCGATGGCCTGCTTTTTCATTGCGAAGGCCTGGTCGACAAATGCGCTACGGGAGGGAGCGGGCGCGGCTGTAGCGCGGCCCATCAGGGTCGCCACGGTAGCGGCAAGCCCAGTCAGAAAATGGCGCCGTAAATACCACATGCTCCAGCCTTCGGCTTCTGCCTATCACGCCGGTGCGCCTGACTTCACCAATTTAAAAATGATGGAATCCATCAGGGCCTGAAATGAAGCGTCAATAATATTGGCCGACACCCCGACCGTCGTCCAACGGTCGCCTTTCTCATCCTCGCTCTCGATCAGCACGCGTGTCACCGCCTCAGTTCCACCATTGAGGATACGCACGCGATAATCAGTGAGCTTCAGGCCGGCAATGTATTTCTGGTATTTGCCGAGGTCCTTGCGCAGCGCAAGATCGAGCGCATTGACCGGGCCATTGCCCTCCGCGGCGGAGATCATGTTGTCCTCGCCGACCTTCACCTTCACCACCGCCATCGTGACGGTGACACGTTCACCTTTGGCATTGTTGCGTTGTTCGACGTTCACATCGAATTGGGTAACGTCGAAATAGTTCGGCACCTTGCCGAGCGTACGACGTGCCAATAGCTCGAATGACGCATCAGCTGCCTCATACGCATAACCGATTGCCTCGCGTTCCTTCACGATCTCAAGAAGGCGGCCAATCCGCGGGTCGTCTTTATCGACCTTGATGCCAACACGCTCGAGCTCCGCCAGGACATTGGATTTTCCCGCCTGTTCAGACACCAGCACTTTCCGGCGGTTGCCGATCGTCTCCGGTGCGACATGCTCGTAAGTCGCAGGGTCTTTCATAATGGCAGACGCATGGATTCCTGCCTTGGTGGCGAAAGCGCTTTCGCCGACGTAAGGCGCGTGACGATTGGGTGCGCGGTTAAGCCGTTCATCGAGCGCGTGAGAAACATGAGCGAGTTTTTTAAGCGCGGCAGGGCTAACTCCGATATCGAATCGCGCTGCAAATTCCGGCTTAAGTTTTAAGGTCGGGATGATCGAAACCAGGTTGGCATTACCGCAGCGCTCGCCAAGCCCATTGAGTGTGCCCTGGATCTGGCGCGCGCCGGCGCGCACCGCCGCAAAGGAGTTCGCAACCGCCTGATCCGTGTCATTGTGGGCATGAATTCCGACGTGATCGCCAGGAATAACCTTCACGACCTCGCCCACGATCTTTTCGACTTCGTCGGGAAGCGTGCCGCCGTTCGTGTCACACAGGACAACCCAGCGCGCGCCCTCGTCATAGGCCGCCTTGGCGCAGGCGAGTGCATATTTCGGGTTGGCTTTGTAGCCGTCGAAGAAATGCTCGCAGTCGAGCAGGACTTCCCTGCCCTTCCCCTTGGCGGCGCGTACGCTGTCGCGGATCGACGCGAGATTTTCCTCCTCGGTCGTCTCCAGCGCGACTTTGACGTGATAGTCCCATGACTTGGCTACAAAGCAGATGGCATCGGCCTTTGCTTCAAGGAGCGCCGCAAGGCCGGGGTCGTTGGAAGCCGAACGGCCCGGACGACGCGTCATGCCAAAGGCCGTGAACGTCGTATCGAGCTTCCGGTCTTTGCCGAACAGTTCGGAATCAGTCTGATTAGCACCCGGATAGCCACCCTCGACGTAGTCAATACCGAGCTCGTCCAGCATGGCCGCGATCGCCAGCTTGTCGGCAAGCGTGAAGTCGACGCCGTTCGTTTGCGCGCCGTCGCGCAGCGTGGTGTCGAAGAGAAAGAGGCGCTCCTTCGGCATTGCGGTTCTCACCAAAGGTAATAATTCAATAGCAATGCGACCGCGATCACAATTGCGATGACACCCATCAGGACATGGTGGCGTTTCATGGATGTCCCTACGTCAACCGATAGAGAGCATAGAGCGCGGCCAGCACGGCGACGGCCAGCACACCGTACTTAAGCACGATGTAGTAGAGCCAATGGCGTGGAAACGGGGTGTCGGGTTTGGTCATGTAGCCTCCCGTTTGGTGGCGAGTTGCTTTTGCAGCGTGGTGTTGGCGAGCCACTCGTCGCCAACCGAAATCGAATTCCGTTGCTGCGCGATGTAACCCCGCTTTTCGAAAAAGCCACGCGCACTGTCGCTGGCATCGACAATAAGGCTTGCGGTACCGCGCGCACCCGCAAGCTTCTCCAGCGCATCGACCAGCATGGCGCCCACGCCCTGCCCGGTGGCCGCCGGATGAACATATAGCATGTCAATCTTGTCCTTGCCCTCAAGCGATGCGAAGCCGACCAGCGATCCCTCCAACGTTGCGACAAGTGTCAATTGCCCCGCAAGCTTGTCACCGAAGCTACGGACGTCATCCGCAGCGGACGCCCAGGCCTCCTGCTGGGATTCTGTATAGTCGTCGCTGGTCAGCTCCTCGATGCTGTCGCGGAAGATTTCACGCAGCAGCGGCGCATCCGCCGGCAGGAATGGACGCAGGGCGAGTTTCGGATGCGCGACAGCCATCATCAGCGATCTCCAGCCGGCCACTTAGCTATGTCGTGGTCTGGGTGTTGAAAGGTGACTACCGAAGCCTTGAAGGCTTCCGCTTGGGGCTCCGCGCCATCCGGTCGCATCGGAAGTACGCAAATTCCGTCGAAGAAAGCCACCTTGTCTGCCGGATTGAGTTGCATTGTTGGTCGGACGACGTTTGGATCATCAAAAGCGCCAACCGCAATCTCGATGGGGCCACCCGTTTCGAAAGTGAGTGGTGTGCCGCATTCAGCGCAAAAGCCGCGCCGTACTTTGTTGGAACTCGCAAAACGACGCGGGTTCCCGCGTGTCCATTCAAGGTCATGGGCCGTCACCAGCACGCCGAAAATTCCGCCGAACGCCTTCTGGCACATGCGGCAATGGCAGATGGAAGAACGGCCAAAACGAGAGGCACGAAAACGTATAGCGCCGCACTGACAGCCGCCAGAGTGGGACACGGCGCTCATCGTGCAATCTCCCAAGTGGTGCCATCCTTTGAGTCCTTGAGCACGATGCCCATGGTGGCCAGTTCGTCGCGGATGCGATCGGCTTCCTTGAAATTTTTCGCCTTACGCGCACTATTTCGCGCTTCAATCAGGCTAACCACCTTGTTTTCATCGACCGCCGCCGATGCGGGGCGAAAGCCGAACCACTGAGTCGGTGATTGCAACAGGCCGATCAGCTGCGCGCTTGCCTTCAGGGAAGCCGCAGCAGGCTTTGCCCCTTTCACAGCCTCGCCGCGCAGCTCATGCATTGCGGCAAATGCTTTGGGTGTGTTGAGGTCATCCAACAATGCGTCGACCGTATCGGCACACAAATAACCCGGCGCGGAGTCGGCGGTGAGCTTGTACCAATGATCGAGGCTCTTCTGGGACTCACGCAACCCGGAGAGAGTCCAATTCATCGGTTGCCGATACTGCGTCTGCAACATTGTGAATCGTACAACCTCGCCAGGCCAATCCTTGAGCAAGTCGTGGATCGTCACGAAGTTGCCGAGGCTTTTCGACATCTTCTCGCCCTCAACCTGAAGAAAGCCGTTGTGCATCCAGAAATTCGCCATCACCGGCGTGTGAAAGGCGCAACGAGATTGCGCGATTTCGTTCTCGTGATGCGGAAACACGAGGTCGATGCCGCCGCCGTGAATGTCGAAGGTTTCGCCCAGATGCTTCCATGACATCGCCGAGCACTCGATGTGCCAACCAGGACGACCTGGTTTCTTGATGCCCGCCGGCGATGGCCAGGCCGGCTCGCCAGGGCCCGACGGTTTCCACAAGACGAAATCCATCGGATCTTTTTTGAAGGGCGCAATCTCGACGCGGGACCCCGCGATCATCTCGTCAAGCGATCGATTGGAGAGCCTGCCGTAGTCCTTCATCGACGCGACATGAAAGAGCACGTGATCTTCGGCAACATAGGCATTGCCGGATTTCACCAGCCGTTCGGTGAGTGTCTTCATCTCGTCGATATGCTCAGTCGCGCGCGGCTCGACGGTCGGCGCCAGGCAGCCGAGAGTCGTCACATCCTCCTTGAAATTCTTGTAAGTCTCGTCAGTAACTTCGCGGATCGAAATCCCGCGCTCGGCGGCGCGCGCATTGATCTTGTCGTCGACGTCGGTGATGTTGCGGACATAGGTGACATGTTTCTCGCCGTAGACATGACGCAGCAGGCGAAACAGCACGTCGAATACGATGACGGGGCGCGCATTGCCGATATGGGCAAAGTCGTAGACGGTCGGTCCGCACACATACATGCGTACGCGAGCGGGATCGATCGGCGTGAATGTCCGCTTCTCGCGTGTCAGCGTATCGTAGAGCCTGAGTTCCATAGCAAATGACATCCGTCGGCCCCGCTGGCCGGGCGTCGTGCTATCTCAAGCTTGAGAAAAGACGGCCGCAGCCAGCGTGGTGCGCTAGCGAATAATCTCCGGGCAAATGCCGCAGATATGGTTAAGGCCGTTCATGGCGGCACAATGATTTGTCGTGTGCGCGCAGTCAAGCGCCGGCCTGAAATGGCGAAAACACGGGAAAAATTCGATGACCGCGCAGAACGCACGGTTAAGCGTTGATTAACGAATTTAATCGCATTTACGCGATCGGTCGCCGACCCCGCGCCCGATATCAATTTCCGAGCAGCTTATGCGGGCAGTTCTGATCAACCTCGTCACCTTATTGTGCTTTTCTTCCAACATCGCGCGGGCCGAGCAACATATGTTTCTGGTCGCCAACGATTCCGACGGTTACGGCGTCGATCGTTGCCTGGCATCAGGGGAAAAATGTGGTGCAGCAGCGGCAAACGCCTACTGCCGCACCCAGGCGTTCACAGCTGCCGCGAAATATCACAAGGCAGACCAGGACGACCTCACTGGAGCAATCACGAAAGAGGCTCCCGTCGCCTGTCAGCCAGGCACGTGCGAAGTCGTCGCGATTGTTTGCCTACGCTGAGTCGCGTCTACGCGACGTCACGTCTTGCGGCCGTCGACCGAATAAGGTCCCGGACCAAGTGCGGTGATCGCGAGGAATCCTCCGACGATGGCCATGTTTTTCATGAAATGGGATAGCTGGTTGCCGTCACCGAAATTGCGGTGAGCGATCAGCGCAGCGATCAGCACATAGATGGCGCAGCCGAGCGCCACAAGACGCGTCTGATATCCGAACAGGATCAACAAACCGCCGCCAAGTTCTATGATGACCGCGAGTGCCGCGAATACTGTCGGCGCTGGCAGGCCTTGCCGCCCCATATAGGCGACCGTTCCTGCAAAGCCGGTCAGCTTGAAATAGCCGTACAGAACGAAAAGTGACGACATAAACAGACGTGCGACAAGCGCAGTCGTATCGTTGTGCTGTTCGAGATTCATCATGGCCTCCCCGTTTGACCCAGACCATCATTGGTACCGCCTCGCCCCGGGGCGGCTACGCGCAGGATAGCACGCGCGACAACAGGCGGTGGCCAAAATCGCATCGTCCGTTGGGATGTTTCCCAAGTCGGGAAGCCCACAAATGCCATATCGCCAACGGATTCCAGCCCCGCTAGATTGCTCTCATGCAAACGGGAGCAGTCTCGTGAAACTCTACTCGTATTTCCGCTCGTCCGCCGCCTACCGCGTTCGCATCGCCCTCAACCTCAAAGGGATATCGTACGAGATGGTCCCGATCCATCTGACGAAAGACGGCGGACGGCAACATACGCCCGAATACCGGACCATCAATCCGCAAGCCAGAGTGCCGGCGCTGGTGCTGCCCGGCGGCGACGTGCTGACTCAATCGATGGCTATCATCGAATACCTCGATGAAACACATCGCGAGCCTCCGCTGCTGCCGGCAGACGCTGTCGGCCGCGCCAAGGTACGGGCAATCGCGCAGGCGATCGCCTGCGACATTCATCCGCTGAACAATTTGATTGCCCTTCAGTATCTCAGGCGGCAGCTCAAGCACGAGCAGGCAGAGATCGACGCCTGGTATCACCACTGGATCATCGAGGGATTTGACGCCCTGGAAACCATGCTCGGTCCCGGCCCTTACTCATGCGGAGCCAAGGTTACGCTTGCTGACGTCTGTCTGGTCCCGCAGGTTGCAAATGCTCGCCGGCTTAAAGTCCCGCTCGACAAATTCCCGAAGATCGTCGCGGCCGATGCTGCCTGCCTGAAACTTCCGGCATTCGACAAGGCGCGGCCGGAAAACCAGCCAGATGCGGAGTGACGTCGATTTGGCTATCTGCTAGACCACCGGCCCGCACGGACTCATCCCGTCATATCAGCAGATAACCCCGTGGTCACAAGCAAGCTCGTTCGCGTCGTCCTTTGGATGATCGGCGCACTGCTGTCATTTTCAGTGATGGCAGTGTCCATTCGCGAGTTGTCCCGTGGCGGCTTGAGCATTTTTGAGATCCTTGCGATCCGCAGTGGCGTCGCCCTTCTCGTTCTGCTTTTTCTTCTTCTCGTGCGCAAGGACCTTCGCCCGCATGCGCGTCCGCGCCGCATGGGACTCAATCTTTTCCGCAACGTCGTTCACTATGCGTCGCAATTTTCATGGGCACTCAGCCTCACCATGCTGCCGCTTGCCATGGTGTTCGCGCTTGAATTCACGATGCCGGCATGGACCGCACTGCTGGCCGTCTGGTTCCTGCACGAACGGCTGACTCCGAGCCGCCTGGGTGTCGTCGTCCTAGGGCTTATTGGTGTGCTGGTCATCCTGCGACCGGGAATAGCCGACTTTAACCCTGCGGCGATCCTGGTGCTGCTTGCAGCCTTCGGTTACGCCATCACGATGATCACGACCAAGCAGTTGACCGTGACGGAGACAAACTTCGGCATCATATTCTGGATGGCCGTCATCCAGTTTCCGCTGTCGCTGATCGGCAGCGATCCTGCAGTGTTCATGCATCTTGAGACACGACATATCTTGCCCGCGATGGGTGTGGGCATAGCCGGACTGACCTCACATTTTTGCCTGAGCAATGCTTTTCGCTCCGGTGACGCCACCCTGGTGGTGCCTTTGGATTTCATGCGTATCCCGCTCATCGCCGTGGTCGGCTGGGCATTTTATGGCGAGCAATTGGACATTTTCGTCCTCCTCGGTGCGCTGATAATTGTTGCCGGGGTGCTCTGGAACCTGCGTTCCGAAGTCGCACGCGCGCATTGACTGAAGGCTCGCGCCAGCGTGGTTTTCAGACTAAAGTGCCGGCCATGAGGCGACTCTGCAAGGCGGCCGTCGCGATGGCGGTGGGATTTGGATTGTCCGCGGCCAACGCACAATCGGCGAACCCGGCATGCCAGAGGCTTGAGGCGCAGCTCGCGACGCTTAACCAGGGCAACGCGGACCCTGCCCGCGCCGACCAGATTCGGCGCACCGAAGACACGGTCAATCGTCAGCAACTCGAGGTCGACCGGCTGGTGGCGCAGTCGCGGCGCATCGGTTGTCAAAACTCGGGCTTCTTCTCCATTTTCAGCAACCCGCCTCAGCAATGCGGCGCGCTCAATCGCCAGATCGATCAGCAACGCCTTGCGCTCGAGCGCATGCGCAATCAGCTTGAGCAGCTCAACGGCGGTAACACCGAGCGCGCCGCCCAACGGCAAGCTCTGCTCGTCGCCCTCGGCAACAATGGCTGTGGTCCGCAATATCGTTCGGCGGCAATTGCCGGCCAACAGGGAAGTTTCTTCGATCGGCTGTTCGGAGGAAACAACAGTGGCGGCATTTTCTCCAGCCCGCAAGAACAGATCGGCGGGACATTCCGCACGGTCTGCGTGCGGACCTGTGACGGATTCTATTTTCCGATTTCTTATTCGACCTCGGCCGACCGTTTCCGCGACGATGAGCAGGCCTGCCAGCGGATGTGCCCGGCGGCGGAGGTCGCGCTTTACACGTATCACAATCCTGGCGAGGAAATGACTCAAGCGGTTTCGCTGAGCGGGCGGCTGTACACGGAGCTTCCGACTGCCTTCCAATATCGAAAAGCCCTGGACTCGGCCTGCAGCTGCCGGAGGCCCGGCGAAAGCTGGGCGCAGACCCTTAAGTCCGTTGGCCCCGACGACACGGTTATACCCGGCGACGTGGTCGTAACCGAGCAACACGCCAAGCAATTATCGCAGCCGCGGTCCGGTCCGGATGGAAAACCGCTCAAGCCCGAGTTGCGCGGAACCGTGTCGACAGCCGCACCGGCATCCGCGGCGCCCGACGCACAACCCCCTGCAGAGACCGACCCGGCCAAACGTACGGTGCGCACGGTCGGCCCCACATTTCTGCCCGCGCGTTAGAGCCGGCAATCAAAAATCGAAGGCTTCCGATTTTATCGGCTTTCCACTGATCAGTGACACATCGGGTGCAGGCATCGGCGTGCCTGGATCGCGGAAGCGGTTAGTTATCGGATACCGCCGGTCACGGCCGAAATTCTTTAGCGTGACTTTCACGCCCGGCGCAGCCTGGCGCCGCTTGTACTCGGCGATGTTGATCATGCGTTCAACCCGCATGACGGTATCGCGGTCAAAGCCCGCGGCGACAATCGCGGAGATCGGCTCTTCGTACTCGACCAGCCGCTCAAGGATCGGATCGAGCACAGCGTACGCAGGAAGCGAGTCTTCATCTTTCTGATTTTCACGCAGCTCTGCCGTTGGCGGCCGCGTGATGATGTTGTCCGGGACGACCGGACCATCCGGACCTTTGGCGCCATCCGGCTTCCAGCTATTGCGCAAGCGCGCAAGACGAAAGACTTCGGTCTTGTATAGATCCTTGATGGGATTGAAGCCGCCGTTCATGTCGCCGTAGAGCGTTGCATAACCCACAGACATTTCCGACTTGTTCCCCGTCGTCACCACCATGAGATTGAATTTGTTTGAAATCGCCATGAGAATCGTGCCGCGCGTGCGCGCTTGCAAATTTTCCTCAGTGACGTCGCGCGGCAATCCCGAGAAAGCCGGCGCCAGGGCTGCTGCAAAACCTTCGACCGCTGCGGCGATCGGCAAAATTTCGTAGCGCACGCCGAGCGCCTGGGCACACGCCGCCGCATCCTTGAGCGATTCCTGCGAAGTGAATTTGTAGGGCAGCATCATGCAACGCACGCGGTCGGCGCCGAGCGCGTCGACTGCCATGGCGGCACATAACGCGGAATCGATGCCTCCCGACAGGCCCAGCACCACTCCTGGAAACCTGTTCTTGTTGACGTAATCGCGCAGGCCCAGCACGCACGCACTGTAATCAGCGCGGTCCGCTTCGACGCTTGCTACCTGGGGGCCATTCTCACAACGCCATGCCCCGCGGTGACGGATCCAATGCGTAGTTGCAACCGTTTCCTGAAATGCCGCGAGCTGAAACGCAAGCGAGCAATCCGCATGCAGGCCGAATGAGATTCCATCGAACACGAGCTCATCCTGACCACCGACCTGGTTGACATAGATCGTGGGAAGCCCCTGCTCGGTCACACGCGCGACGGCAATATTGATCCGCACGTCGCCTTTCTGTCTCCAGTAAGGAGAGCCATTGGGCACCACGAGCATTTCCGCCCCGGTTTCGGCGAGACATTCGACGACTTCCGTGCCCCAGATATCCTCGCAAATTGGAACGCCGAGCCGCACTCCGCGAAAGTTCACAGGGCCCGGCATCGGTCCCGGCGCGAATACGCGCTTTTCGTCGAACACACCATAGTTCGGCAGATCGACCTTGTAGCGCAGTGCGGCGATTGCGCCGCCTTCGAGAAGAGCAACAGCGTTGTACAGCTTGCCGGCATCCAGCCAAGGCGTGCCAACCAGCAAAGCCGGACCGTCGGCAGACGTTTCGCGCGCGAGAGCTTCAATGGCAGATCGGCAGCCAGCTTGAAATGCCGGCTTGAGCACCAGGTCTTCCGGTGGATAGCCCGCGATGAACAGCTCGGGGAAGACGACAATGTCGGCGCCTTGAGCAGCTGCGGTCGCGCGCGCCGCGCGAGCCTTCTCGACGTTGCCAACAATATCGCCAACCGTCGAGTTGAGCTGCGCAACAGCGATTGAAAGCTTTTCAGCAGGTCGAGCGCTCATTGGAATGCTCTACCGCCTTGGCATCCAGCCCCGCAATGGGGTTTCCCGCATGGCCGACCGGCATAGTGCTCGGTGATCAGAACGGCCCAAAACGTTAGCTGCCTTGGACGAAAACCCCATAAATATCGGCCTTAGAGTCCAGAGGCGCCGAAACAAACAGTTCACTTCACATCGGAGGGGACATCGCCCTTGCGAATCGCAGGGACGATAGGCGGTTGACCAGAAGATGCCAAAATGGCCTGGCCTTCCGAACTAAGAATGAAGCGGACAAAATCTGTCGCTTCCTTTGGATTTTTTGCAGTTGTTGGCACAGCTGCCGCGTTCTGGATCGCTTCGCTCATATTAACACTTGCAGGAAAACGAACGATATCCACGCTATTACCCGCAGCAACTGCCGCTGAGTAATAATTGACACCGGCATTTGCCTTTCCGTCCACGACGGCACGCAAGGTATCGGGAACTGACGTAACTTTCGTCGCATCATTGATAGCCGCGTCGACAATCTTTTGCGCCAATTCCGGCTTGCCTTCCAACGTAGCCGCTCGCTTCAAAAATTCGATCGTGCGACCAGTGCCGAGATCTTTCTCTCCAGTAATGCGAATAAACTTTACGTCTGGACTCGCCAGATCAACGACTTTGTGAATTCCAAGCGGATTGCCCTTTGCCGTGATGACGACCATCTCGTTTGCCGAGAAGACCACGTACCATGACGTTCCTTTTTTCTTGAGAAGGTCGTCAGCAACCGCAGACGATGACGGGGCAAATACATCGCAGGTGTCCCCATTCAAAATGCGATCGGCGAGTTGGCGGGAGACGCCCGAGGTGAGGTTGACGGTGACATCTTTATTTTTTGCCTCAAAGGCTGCCTTCAACCCTTTCATAGGCCCGGCGAGCGAATCCGCATGGAAAACTTCGACGGTGCCGGCCATCGCAAATCCCGCAGATAAAGCCAGAAGCGCCACACAAATGGAAAACGTGAGCTGAACGCGTACTCGCTTCATGGTTTGTCCCCTACGGCTATTTCCGTGCTTTTCAGAGTCCCCCTGCCGCCGATATCGGCTTAAGCTGCGTCGAGCGCTCTTTCTTGAGCAGTTCGGCAAGCAGGAATGCAAGATCAATCGCCTGCTCTGCGTTAAGGCGCGGATCGCAGACCGTGTGATACCGGTCGTTGAGATCGGCTTCTGTGATGGCACGCGCGCCGCCGGTACATTCAGTCACATTCTGGCCAGTCATCTCAAGGTGAACGCCGCCGGCGTAACTGCCCTCGGCTTGATGCACCTCGAAAAATCCGCGGACCTCGTTGAGGATCAAGTCGAAAGGACGAGTCTTGTATCCGGTGGCAGACGTAATCGTGTTTCCATGCATCGGATCGCAGGACCACAGCACGACTCGTCCTTCACGCTTGACCGCACGGATGAGCGTCGGCAGAAGATCACCGACCTTTTCGGCACCGAAGCGGCCAATCAGCGTCAGCCGGCCAGGTTCGTTGTCGGGATTGAGGACATCGATCAATCGGAGAAGATCGTCAGCCTTCAGTGACGGACCGCACTTCAATCCGATCGGATTTTTAATTCCGCGCGCATATTCGATATGCGCGTGGTCATGCTGACGTGTCCGATCGCCAATCCAAATCATATGGCCTGACGTCGCATACCAATCGCCAGTCGTTGAATCGACGCGTGTAAGCGCTTCCTCAAACCCCAAAAGCAAAGCTTCGTGGCTCGTGTAGAAATCGGTCGTCCGCAATTCAGGATGGCTTTCGAGATCAAGCCCGCAAGCCTGCATGAAGCCAAGCGCCTCCGAGATCCGGTCCGACAGCTCGACATAGCGCCGCGATTGCGGACTGTCTTTCACAAACCCGAGCATCCACTGGCGCACACTTGCGAGATTGGCGTAACCGCCTTGCGCAAAGGCGCGCAACAAATTCAACGTGGCGGCCGATTGCCGATAGGCCTCGACCTGCCGGCGCGGATCCGGTCGCCGAGCCTGCTCGGTGAAGGCGTAGTCGTTGACGATATCGCCGCGATAGCTCGGTAATTCCTTGCCGTCGCGTTTCTCCGTCGGAGACGAACGCGGTTTGGCGAACTGCCCGGCAATGCGGCCGACTTTCACGACAGGTGAAGCGGCAGCATACGTCAACACGACCGCCATCTGCAGGAACATCCGGAAAAAGTCGCGGATATTGTTGGCACCATGCTCCGCAAAGCTTTCCGCGCAGTCGCCACCCTGCAACAGGAAAGCTTGGCCGTTGGCGACCCGCGCCAACTGCTTCTTCAGGTTTCGCGCTTCGCCGGCAAAAACTAGCGGCGGAAATGTCGCCAGCTGCTTTTCGACGTCGGCCAAAGCCTGCTGGTCCGGATAGTCCGGCACCTGCTGAATTGGCTTCTTGCGCCAGCTGTCCGGCGTCCAACGTTCCGCCATTGCGCACTACTCCAGGATTTGGGCGGCCTTATACACGAGGGCGCCCTCAAGTGGCCAGTTTTTCCGCAGAATTCGGTTATTTAAACGCTATTCCGCCGCGCGCTGCCCATAGCTCATGGCTTTTTCGCGCATGGTGACAAGTTCTTCGGCCGCCGTTGGGTGCACTGCCATAGTGGCATCGAAGTCTGCCTTGGTCGCGCCCATCTTCACGGCGACTCCGACAACCTGGATCAGTTCGCCCGCATCCGGCCCGACGATATGGCACCCGACAACACGATCGGTCGTGCCGTCCACCAGCAATTTCATGAATGTGCGTGTGTTGCGGCCGGAAAGCGTCGCCTTCATTGGACGAAATGTGGTTTTGTAGACATCAAGCTTTGCCAAGCGTTCGCGTGCCTGCGTCTCCGTCAGTCCTATGACGCCTATCTCGGGTTCGGAGAAAACCGCGGTCGGCACATTGGTATGATCGACCGGCGTAGGCTTGCCACCGAATACCGTATCAGCGAAAGCATGACCTTCGCGGATGGCCACGGGGGTAAGATTGACGCGGTTTGTGACGTCGCCAACGGCATAAATATTGGAAACCGAAGTTCGCGAGAATTCGTCGACTTCGATGCCGCCGTGGCCCGAGATCTTGATCCCCAGACGTTCCAGCCCGAAGCCGCTCACGTTCGGATGGCGGCCAATTGCAAACATGACCTTGTCTGATTTGATTGTGCTCTTGTCGGAGAGGCGCGTGACAAATTCTTCGCCGATCTTCTGAATCTCCGTGACAGTGTGGCCACAAGTCACCGTGATACCGCGGCTCCGCATTTCATTGCGCAAGTGCTCTCGCACATCGTCATCGAATCCACGGAGAATGTTCTCTCCGCGATAGACAAGTGTGACCTTGCTGCCTAGCCCTGCAAAAATGCAGGCGAACTCGACGGCAATATACCCGCCGCCCTGTACCACGATGCGTCGCGGCAGTTCTGGCAAATGAAAAGCTTCGTTCGACGAGATTGCGTGCTCGAGACCAGGGATTTTCGGTCCCATATGCGGCCACGCTCCGGTTGAAATCAAAATCACTTTGGCGCGCACGCTTGCACCGGTCGCAAGGCGAACAGTATGCGCATCCTCAAGAACGGCACGGGCTTTCACCAACGCGACATCGTAGCGCTCAAGAGTGGCGCTGTATGCGGCTTCCAGCCGTGCAATCTCGCGATCTTTGTTGGCAATCAGCGCGGACCAATGAAACGTTGGATCCGGCAGCGTCCAGCCGTAACCAGCCGCATCTTCGAATTCGTGGGAAAATCGCGACGCATAAACAAGAAGCTTTTTCGGCACACAACCGCGGATGACGCATGTCCCGCCAACCCGATATTCCTCGGCGGCCATCACGCGGGCGCCATGACTGGCGGCGACGCGCGCCGCCCGCACGCCTCCGGATCCTGCTCCAATAACGAAAAGATCGACGTCGTGGTCCGCCATCAGTCGCCGCCGGCACCAACCGGGATTGCTTTGCGCGATCTCCGGTTGCGGTCTTTCAAAGCGCGTGCCCTCGCTTTTTCAATTCCTCGCGCATCTTTGCGATTACCTGATCGGAAAGAGTGTTTGCCCAGTCCTGCGCGAACTTCATGCTGGCATCGACGATCTTCGGCTGCTCCGCGAGAAGCTTCTTGCCAGCCGTGGTTCTATAGAACGCAAGAATGTCCTTTAGCTCCTGCTCGGTGAAGTTCGCCGAGTAGAGACGCGCTACTTCGTCGGTCAACTCAGCGAAACGCGGCTGTAGGTCAGTGCGCATACGCGTTGAGATGTCGTTGAGGTCTTTGGCTAAGGCTGGATTCTGCTGCAGGTATAGAACCTTTGCCTGCTCGACCACCCCGGCAATCAACGGACTAAACAACGCCGTCGCTCCGGTAATCGCAATCAATTCCTTGGCGCTCGCCAAAGCGGCCGGCGTTGGCTGCTGGGCATTGGCCAGTGGGCTAAAGATCACCAGACTCAGGCCCAGCGCGGCCGCTCGTGCGGCGCTCTCGATGGCCTTTGCGACACTCATTTTGATACTCCATATAGCTCGAGATTCACGCCTTTTCGACTACCTTCACGCCAGCCGGCCCGCCAATAATGGCCGTGTCTGCAAGGCCAATAAAGAGGCCGTGTTCCACGACCCCGGGTACCGCCGCAAGCGCATGCGCCAAAGCAGCGGGGTCGTCAATCCGGCCAAGCTCGGCATCGATAATCCAGTGGCCGCCGTCAGTGACAAAAGGATGGCCGTTCTTAGACTGTCGTATCACCAGCGAGCCGGCCTTCTGGACGCGTTTTATCGCCGCCTCGATCGATCGTTGTATGGCCGCGACACCAAATGGAACGACTTCGACCGGCAGTGGAAACCGGCCAAGCACATCGACGCATTTGCTCTCGTCGGCGATAACAATCATGCGCTCCGAAGCTGCAGCGACGATTTTCTCCCGCAGCAAGGCGCCGCCGCCCCCCTTAATCAGGGAAAGATCCGGCGCAATTTCATCGGCGCCATCTATCGTCAGATCAAGCTGAGGCGTGTCGTCAAGTGTGGTCAGAGTAATGCCGCAACGTTTGGCATCCGCCAACGTCGCGTCCGACGTGGGCACTGCGACGACGTCAAGACCAGCGCGGACACGTTCGCCGACCAGTTCGACAAAATGCTTTGCGGTCGAGCCAGTTCCCAGCCCGAGCCGCATGCCTGGACGTACAAATTCGACTGCACGAGCTGCGGCCGCGCGCTTGTAGGCATCGGAGTTCATCAGCATGCCAGCTGTGTGTAGTTGGTCGTCGACTTAGGCCTGGAACGTCGAGCCTATCTAGCCCCGATCCTTCAATATGAATAGCCGAAAATTGGCGGGATGGCTAAAAGGTAAATCAGCCTTGCAACCAGACTGAACGAAAGCTAGCGATCCCCTATGTCCGCTCCCACCATTGTCTTCGACCTCGATGGTACGCTTGTCGATACGGCACCCGACCTCGTCGACACTCTAAATGTGATTTTCGCGCGGGAAGGGTTTGCGCCACTGGCCTACGAGCACGCACGGAATTTTGTGGGCGGAGGCGCCCGGGTGATGATTGCGCGCGGCTTCAATGCCCAAGGTCGCGTTCTTTCGCCAAATAAGCTTGAGCAATTGTTCAAGGATTTTGTCGCGCACTATTCCGAACATCTCACTGATCGATCACTTCCCTTTCCGGGCCTCACAGATGCCCTTGACCTTCTCGCCGCACGCGGCTGCCGTTTCGCCGTCTGCACGAACAAGCTCGAAGTCCTGTCCGTTCGCCTGCTCGGCAAATTAGGGCTCGCCGATCGCTTTGTTGCGATCTGCGGCCAGGACACTTTCGGCATGCAAAAACCTGATCCGGAGATCTTGCGACGGACAGTAAGTGCGGCCAACGGGAGACCGGAGACCACCGTCATGATCGGTGATTCCATCACCGACATTCGCACGGCGCGTTCGGCTGGCGTCCCCGTTATCGCCGTCGACTTTGGCTATAGCGAGCGGCCTATTACGGAATTTGGTCCGGACCGGATTATCAGTCATTTCTCAGAGTTGCCGGTGGCGGTTGCCGCAATTTCGTCCGGGTTCTGAGACAGGTACCGAATTATGGTTAAATGCAGTAAGGTTAACGGGGCGCAATATGTTGCACCTGCATGGGTGCGCCCCTATCCTTGCGACGGGCGGGCGACCTGAAGTCGCCCGAGGTGGGACGTTTAATATGATGTATCGAGTTCTCATGATTGCCGGCGGTGTCCTTGCACTCGCTGCATGTTCTTCGTCACCTGATTGGATGAGCTTCGGCGGACTAAAGTCGGGTCCAATGCTGGACACCGTAAGTTTCGAGTCGGAGCCACCCGGTGCCGAAGCCAAAACATCCAACGGCCAGACGTGCCGCACGCCCTGCTCGCTTGCATTGCCGGTCGAAGCGCCACTCACCGTGACGTTCACACTCAACGGCTACGCGCCTGAATCTGAAAGGCTGGATATGGTTCAGGCGACCGGTGAGGCTCCGCGTTTTGGACCCAACCCGGTGGTCGTCGAACTCACGCCCGCTCAACAGCAGCCTCGGGCCACCAAAAAGCCGGTCGCCAAGAAACCGGCCACAAAGAGGCCGACCGCATCGGCCGCTCCCGCGCCGATGACGGCAGCACCGGCACAGCCCGCGTCACCCTGGCCGACAGGCGCGCCGCCCGTACGCCAATAGCCGGCTGAATATCCTGAATTGATGGCGTGGCCCGGTCGCAGGCGGCCATAGTTGGTACGCGATTCCTAGACGACATAGCCAATATCGGCCAGACTCCCTATATGGTGATGTAGCGGCCTGCGAACGTATGCGTAGAGACCATGACGTTGATGAGCGACACATCTGTCATCGAGTTTGACCGCGGCGGGTCGGGTGCGCCGCAGTTGGTCGACCCGTTCCAGCGCGCCATCACGTACTTGCGAGTCTCGGTGACGGACCGCTGCGACTTTCGCTGCGTCTACTGCATGTCGGAGCACATGACGTTCCTGCCAAAGGCAGATCTTCTGAGTCTTGAGGAACTCGATCGGCTCTGCAGCACATTCATAGAAAAAGGCGTCAACAAATTGCGCCTGACCGGCGGGGAGCCGCTTGTCCGACGTGGCATCATGACTTTGGTGTCCTCCCTCTCTCGCCACCTTACCAGCGGCGCACTCAAGGAATTGACGCTGACGACCAATGGTTCGCAGTTGCAGAAATATGCAGCGGAGCTGAAAGCGAATGGCATCAGACGAATCAATATTTCGCTCGACACGCTCAATGCAGATAGATTTCGCGCCATCACGCGTTGGGGCGATCTTGAGAATGTCATGGATGGAATCGAGGCGGCACAGGCGCAAGGTCTTGATATCAAGATCAACGCGGTCGCATTGAAGGGCGTTAACGAAGACGAGATCGTCAATTTGCTCGAGTGGGCTCACGGACGAGGTATGGATCTCACCGTGATCGAAGTCATGCCTCTGGGCGACGTCGATGAATCGCGTCTCGATCAGTATCTGCCGCTGTCGATTGTGCGAGCAAGATTGGCAGAGCGATTTACGCTCGAAGACATCGACTATCGTACGGGAGGCCCTGCTCGCTACGTGCGTGTAAAGGAGACCGGCGGCCGCCTCGGTTTTATTACTCCGTTGACGCACAACTTCTGCGAATCTTGCAATCGCGTTCGCATCACTTGCACCGGTACACTCTATATGTGTCTTGGTCAGAACGATGCTGCCGATTTGCGCAGTCCATTGCGCGCGTCCGAGAGCAACGAATTCCTTTGTTCTGCTATCGACGAGGCAATTTCTCGTAAGCCGAAAGGCCATGACTTTGTGATCGACCGCAGGCATCTGCAGCCGGCATTGCCTCGCCACATGAGCATGACCGGCGGTTAGTGCGACTGCGCCATTCGATCCAGATATTCTCGCTGGCGCAGGACAGGCTTATTCGCCCGGCCAACGGGACAATTTCTGGATTTTTACGTCGTGTTTCCATCGTCCGACTGGTCCGTTGCCCACAATTCGGTGATATAGCGGCCGTGCGGGTTTTTCTTCGCATATCGACGAAATTCTCCATTGACGCCGGATATGGGCATCGGATTAGGTGGCGGTCTTGGCTTGCATCCCGTTGCGTAGGCCAAGGTCCAGGGGGGACGAACTTTGGGGGCGGGACAATTTCCTAAGCCTCTGTGGGGATGAGGTGTGAAGAGTCTGCTTGCGATCAGTCGCGGGATCGACTGGTTCAACACGCAATTTGCTGTCGTCGCGAACTGGCTGGTCTTGCTGGCAGCACTCATCAGTGCGGGCAACGCGGGCAGCCGCTATTTATTCAGCGAGAGCTCGAACGGGTGGCTTGAAATCCAGTGGTACATGTTCGCCGGCATGGTCCTGCTCGGTGGACCATATACCCTGAAAATGAACGAGCACGTCCGCGTCGATCTCTTTTACGGCCTTGCGTCCGAGCGCACCCGAATTTGGATCGACATCGTAGGCGGGCTTCTGTTTCTGTTGCCGATCTGCGTAATCCTCACCTACTTCACATGGCCGTGGTTCGTCGAATCCTGGACAATCAATGAGGCTTCCTCGAATGCGGGTGGCTTGGTTCGCTGGCCGGTGAAGCTGCTATTGCCGGTCGGATTTTTCCTGATGGCAATGCAAGGCGTCTCGGAAATCATCAAGCGCGTGGCCGCGCTTGAGCATGTGATCGACGCCGAATTCAAATACGAAAAGCCGTTGCAATGACCTGGATCTCCGAACATCTCGCACCTTTGATGTTCGTGGGCATGATTTTATTCATGCTTATCGGCTATCCCGCCGCCTTTTCGCTGGCTGCAACGGGGCTGTTCTTCGGCTTTCTTGGCATCGAATTCGGCCTGATCCGTCCGGACTTCCTTGGGAACCTCACGTACCAATTGTTCGGAATCGTCTCGAACGATCTGCTGCTCGCAATTCCCTTTTTCACCTTCATGGGCGCCATTCTAGAGCGGTGCGGGCTCGCGGAAGATTTGCTCGACTCTTTTGGGCAGCTGTTCGGGCCGGTGCGCGGCGGTCTTTCCTACGCGGTGATATTCGTCGGAGCGGTCCTCGGCGCCATCACCGGAACGGTGGCCGCTTCGGTCATTGCGATGGGCGTCATCTCAATGACCCCAATGCTCAAATTCGGATACTCCGTTCGCCACACGATGGGCGTCATTGCCGCATCGGGCACAATCACTCAGCTTATTCCGCCATCACTGGTGCTCGTCGTTCTAGCCGATCAATTGGGACGCTCAGTTGGCGACATGTACGCTGGCGCACTCGGGCCAAGCCTTCTTCAGGTTCTGCTGTTCTGCGCTTGGGTTTTGTTCGTCAGTATCATGTGGCCTGAGACCGTCCCGGCGCTTCCGAAGGAAGCCCGTACGCTGCAGGGTTGGGCACTCTGGAAGCGCTGCATGCGCGGCATGATCCCCTCGCTCGGCCTCATCTTCCTCGTTCTCGGCACGATCTTTATGGGGCTCGCCACGCCCACCGAGGCTGGTGCGATGGGAGTGGTCGGCGCGCTGGCGTTGGCATTCTCCTACGGCACGCTGACCTGGCCCCTTCTCTACCAAGGCATGGCGTCAACTATGCGCATCACTGCCATGGTGACCTACATCCTGATCGGCGCGCGCGTGTTTAGCCTCGTGTTTCAGGGCGTGGGTGGCAAGGTTTGGATTGAAGACCTTTTGACCTCTCTTCCCGGCGGGCAGCTCGGCTTCCTGATCTTCGTCAACGCCTTCATCTTCGTGATCGCGTTCTTCCTCGACTTCTTCGAGATCGCCTTCATCATCATTCCGATGCTGGCGCCAGCCGCTGACAAACTCGGGATCGACCTGATCTGGTTCGGCGTGTTGATCTGCGCCAACATTCAGACGAGCTTCATGCATCCCCCGTTTGGATTCGCGCTGTTTTATTTGCGGGGTATTGCTCCGAGATCAATCAAGACATCGGACATCTACTGGGGAGCGATCCCTTGGATCGGCACGATGGTAATCCTTGTCGCGGTTGTTATTGTCTGGCCGCAGTCTGTGACATATTGGATCGACAAAGGTACCAAGGTGGACCCTTCGAAGGTCAAGATTGAAATTCAGATGCCGGATTTGGCGCCGCCGACTTTTGACTTGCCCAAATAACGCTGGACGACCCAAATAAAAAACCCGGGGCTTGTGGCCCCGGGTTTCGCATTCGCGTGTCTCTTAGCCGCGCGATTTGCGGATCATGAAGGTGTCGTAGCTGTATTCGGCCACCTGGAACCACTGATAGCCGTTTTTGGTGAAATCCAGCATCGAGTCGTTGACCTTCTTGAAGCTTGGATTTTCCTTCGCGATCTCGCCGTGCAACTCCATGGCGGCATTGTAGCTTGCCTCCATGATCGGACCAGAAAACGAATGCAGTTTGGTTCCGCCGGCTAAAAGCTTACGGAGCGAAGCTGGATTGAGCTGATCATACTTGGCAACCATCCAGGTGTTGGCATACGCACCGGCCTGCTCCAGGACGGCTTGATAGGCCTTGGGCAACGCATTCCACTTATCCATGTTGACGAAGGCAAAGATCATGGAGCCGCCTTCCCACCAACCCGGATAGTAGTAATGCGGAGCGATCTTATAGAAGCCGAGCTTCTCGTCGTCGTAAGGCCCGACCCACTCGCATGCGTCTAGCGTGCCTTTTTCCAACGCCGGATAGATATCGCCGCCGGCAATCTGCTGTGGCACGCCACCGAGCTTCTGCAGCACCCGGCCCGGGAAACCGCCGATACGCATCTTGAGACCTTTAAGATCGTCGACCGTATTGATTTCCTTCCGGAACCATCCGCCCATCTGGCAACCCGTGTTGCCGACAAGCAGAGAGTGCACGTTATATTTCTTGTAAAACTCGTTGAGCACTTCTTTGCCGCCGCCGAGCGTGTACCAACCCTGATTCAGACGCTGATTGGGACCAAAGGCCACTGAGGTGCCGAAGGCGAATGTCGGATCCTTGCCGAAATAATAGTACGACGCCGTGTGGCCGATCTCGACATTTCCGGCCGAAGCCGCATCGAGCGCCTGCAGTCCGGGCACGATTTCGCCAGCCGCGAACGTCTGGATCTGGAATTTATTGTCGGTCGCTTCGGCAACAGCCTTCGCCATAACTTCGCAACCGCCCCAGAGCGTGTCGAGCGACTTCGGCCAGCTGGCCGTCATGCGCCATTTGATCTCCGGCGCAGATTGCGCGATTGCCGGAGCGGCGACCGCACTCGCGGCAACCCCAAGGCCGGCGGCCTTCAAGAATTCACGACGTTTCATCCCTTATCCTCCCTTAGATCTTTATAGCGGAAGCCCCACTGTCCCCCATGCACAGGTCTTTAGGGGGTATGGCCGGAACCATGGCGGAGCCAGCCGGCTAAATCCAGTGTGCACGGGTTCGACGAAAGTTGTAAATGCTCGAACACGTGAAAATAGCGGCTGAAAAAGACGGGGCCGGCCCCTTGGCCGGCCCCGGTCCAGGCTCTCGCCGCAATGAGTTTTCAGCTTCTCGCGGCCGTGCGGATCATGAAGCTGTCGTAGCCGTATTCAGCGACCTGCCACCACAAATACTGATCGCGCCGGAAAGCCGCGATTGAATCCCAGACCTTCTTGTAGCTCGGGTTCGCGGCTGAGGTCTCGGCGTTCACTTCGTTCGATGCCTTTAGGCAAGCTTCCATGATCGCGGTCGAAAACGGCCGCAACTGAACCCCATTTGCCACCAGCCGCTTTAAGGCTTGCGGGTTACGGGCGTCGTAGCGAGCCGTCTCCTCTATATTAGCGAAGCCGGCCGCCGCAGATACGATGGCTTTATAGGACTTCGGCAACTCGTTCCACTTTGGCAGATTGATCAGCAGGTGATTGGTCGTGCCGCCTTCCCACCAGCCTGGGTAGTAATAGTACTTCACGATTTTGTAGAAGCCGAGCTTCTCGTCGTCATAAGGCCCAACCCACTCCGTTGCATCGATGGTGCCCTTTTCGAGCGCAGGATAAATGTCCCCGCCGGCGATCTGCTGGGCGACAACACCGAGCTTGCCAAGCGTCTTTCCGGCCCATCCGCCGATGCGCATTTTGAGTCCCTTCAAGTCATCGACGGTGTTGATCTCTTTCTTGAACCAGCCGCCCATCTGCGCGCCTGTATTTCCCATCAGCAGGCACTTGGTATTGAACTTGGCGCCGAATTCATCGATCAGTGTCTGTCCGTCGCCTTCATAGAACCACGCATTCTGCATGCGCGTATTGAGGCCGAACGGCGTTGCGCAGAACAGTGCCCAGGTCGGGTCTTTGCCAATGTAATAATATTGAGCGCTATGACCCATCTCGACCGTGCCATTCTGCACGGCGTCGAGTGCTTGCAGTGCCGGAACGATTTCGCCACCAGCGAAAAGCTGAATCTGAAACTTACCGTCGGTCGCCTCAGATACATATTTCGAAAAGGTCTCGCAGGATCCATAGAGCGTGTCGAGTGACTTCGGCCAACTCATGGTGAGACGCCATTTGAGCTCCGGCATAGATTGTGCAATCGCCGGCTTGGCAATTGCTGTAGCGGCGGCCGCAGCGGCACCCGTACCCAAAGCAGCGAGAAATTTGCGGCGTTTCATAACTTCCTCCCTTGATCGCACTCGAATAGATGATCCCGGTGGTTTGCACATTTTATCAGCGTACCAGAACAATGCTTCGCCAGTCGCGATAGTTCAAGCCGTCGATTTGTTAGAGCTAGCAGCGGCCCTTTCCATAAAGCTTAGGCCTCAATGACAATTTTCGGTGCCACCTGCGCCGAACCCTTGATTTGATCGCGCACCTTCGCAGCAATCTCGCGATAGATTCTTGCGTGCGGGCCATCCGGTTCGGTGGCAACGACCGGACGACCTGAATCCGACTTTTCCCGGATCGTCATATGGAGCGGAACTTCCCCGAGGAACGGCACGCCGAGGCGCTCAGCTTCCTTCTGCGCACCCCCGTGACCGAAAATATCGGATCGCGTGCCGCAACTTGGGCACAGGAAGTAGCTCATATTCTCCACCACACCGAGCACCGGCACGTTCACACGCTTGAACATTGCAACGCCGCGCCGCGCGTCGATCAAAGCCAGATCCTGCGGTGTGGAAACAATCACGGCTCCTTTCAGCGGAACCTGCTGCGCCATTGTGAGCTGCGCATCGCCCGTGCCCGGCGGCATGTCCACGACCATGACGTCAAGTGTGCCCCATTCCACCTCACGCAGCATTTGCGTGATTGCCGACATCACCATCGGCCCTCGCCAGATCATCGGCGTCTCTTCATCAATCAGAAATCCGATCGACATGACGGTCAGTCCATAACGCTCGATCGGCTTCAGGCGCGTACCTCCGACCGTCTGTGGCTTTTCCCTGATTGCGAGCAGCTTCGGCAGCGATGGCCCGTAAATGTCGGCATCGAGCATGCCGACCTTTAGGCCGAGGTCGCGCAAGCCGAGCGCCAAATTGACCGCCGTCGTGGATTTCCCGACACCACCCTTCCCCGACGCAACTGCAATGACCGCGTCGACGCCGGGTATGCCCGGCTGTACCTTGTCAGCTGGATGGGCGGGCCGCGGAGCGCTCTGTCCAACCGGCCTCTGAGGCTGGCTACCAGAAGCTCCACTGCGCTCGGCGGTCAATGCAACGAGCGCCGACTGCACACCCGAAATTGCGCGAACAGCGTCCTCTGCGGCTTTGCGGACAGGCTCCCAGGCCTTCACCGCGGCTGCGTCGACCGTCAGTGAGAAAAAAACTTTTCCGTCGGAAACCACGACGTCGGAGAGGACCCGTGCATCGGGCAGCGCTACCCCATTCGGCGATGGCACTTTTGCCAGCGCTGCGAGGATTTGGTCCTTGCTCACTGCCATAGATGCATGTTCCCGGTTGGAGCGTCACCATATGCAAGGCGGCGGCCCGGTCAATCGGCTTGGCCGGCAAGCGGTTGACGGACCCGCCTCGGCAATGACCTATTGGGAGATAGGCATCGGCTGTCGGCCGGCCAAGAGAGGTGAAGGAGACACGCAATGGCGAAGGTGGCGTTTCTGGGTCTGGGTGTCATGGGTTACCCGATGGCGGGACACTTGAAGAACAAGGGTGGACACGAGGTGACCGTCTACAACCGCACCGGCGCCAAGGCCGAGCAATGGGCCAAACAACATGGCGGCAAGTCAGCCCCAACCCCCAAAGCCGCCGCCGAGGGCCAGGACTTTGTGATGGCCTGCGTGGGCAATGACAATGACCTGCTCGAAGTGACGCTCGGGCCGAATGGTGCTTTCGCCGGCATGGGCAAGGGCAAGGTATTCGTGGATCACACGACCGCTTCCGCCGAAATTGCCCGAGAGCTTTACGCGGCGGCAAAAAAGGGGGGCTTTGATTTCGTCGACGCCCCGGTGTCGGGCGGTCAGGCCGGTGCAGAAAACGGCGCTCTCACGGTAATGTGCGGCGGTGATCCTGAGCCTTTCAGTCGCGCGGAAAAAGTGATCGCGTCATATGCGCGCGCCTGCAATTTGCTCGGGCCACCGGGTTCGGGACAACTCTCAAAGATGGTCAACCAGATCTGTATCGCTGGTCTGGTGCAAGGCCTCGCCGAAGGATTGCACTTTGCGAAAAAATCCGGCCTCGACATCGAAAAACTGATCGCAACGATCTCCAAAGGTGCAGCACAATCCTGGCAGATGGAAAATCGCTACAAGACCATGGCCGCCAACAAATTCGATTTCGGATTTGCGGTCGACTGGATGCGGAAGGACTTGGGAATTTGTCTGGGCGAGGCGCGCAAGAATGGCGCGCATCTTCCCGTCACCGCACTAGTCGATCAGTTCTATTCTGAGATCCAGGCGATGGGCGGCAAGCGCTGGGATACGTCGAGCTTGATTGCACTGCTCGATCGCTGATATCGGCCCCACGCTTACAGTCACGCTTTCGCGCTCGGCCGCGCTGACACGGCGGTGTGCCACCGTTTCACGTTGTTTGCGCCCTCGGGCATCGTGAGCCGACTCGGCTTCATGAAGTCGACCGCAACCTGCATCGTGATATCGGCGACGCTATAGCGATCGCCGGCAATAAATTCACGCGAGGCAAGCTCGCGATCCATCAATTCAAGGAACCAGGTCACACCTGGTCTGTTGGCATCGGCCCAGGCAGGTACCTGCGGCACCTCCAGCTCCTTCATTGCGGGGTGCGTGTGTCGAAACACAGCGGCGACATTGGCAAAAAAATTGATCTCGGCACGCCTGTTCCACATCTCGACAATGGCGGCGTCCTTCGGACCGACTCCGAACAGCGGCGGGTCAGGATGCTGCATCTCGAAATAGCGGCAGATCGCGATCGACTCTGTAATGATAGTACCGTCGTCGAGAACCAGCGCCGGCATTCTCTGCAGCGGATTGATCGCCGTATATTCCGGCGTCTTGTGCTGCATCGCCACCATGTCGACCTGTTCGGTCGGTATCGTGACGCCCTTCTCCGCCAGGAAAATTCGAGTACGGCGCGGATTCGGCGCGAGCCGGCTGTCATAAAGTCTCATTCGGCCACCCCATAGCCATGCGTTTAGCTCCCTCTTCAGCCGAACATGGGCAAAATCGGCTGTCAAAGGCCCTGTAAGGGTTCGTTAACCAGGGTTTTTAGGTCACTCTTAAGCCTGGTCTTAAGGATTTTGCGCAACGCTGCCGCTGGTCTTTTGTGAGTGCGGCGCCCGTTGATGCCGATTTCCGGCGAACAACCAGATCTCAACGCCCTGCCACCGGAAAGCTCGCCGGTGAACCGTCGTCTTGCGACTCAACATGTCCGCGAGGCGCGTGACCGTTTGACCTCCTCCGGCAAGACCAAACCGGCTTTCGAGTACGAGTTGCTGCGCCAGTACGCGCAGAATCGGATTTCTGCATCATTCGTCATTCTGCTTCTGGTCGCGACCGTCGGCTTCATGTCGAGCGTTTGGAGCGGGGCATTGGCTGCTGGGACCTGGACGGTGGCCGTACTGGTGACGCACGCGGTCATAGTGAGAAAGTGCCGGCAGTTCCTCGAAAAGCCAGCTAACGAGATTTCGATACGCGCCTGGCGACTGCGTTTCATCACGCTCGATCTTTTCTACGGATTGGCCTGGATGTTTATCCTGGTCCATCCGGTGAGCGTCGACGACAACTCCGGTACGTTCATGTTGTTTGTCATTTTGCTGGTGGTTGCAGTATCCAGCATGCTCGCGTCGAGCCTGCCGATGGCAGTGTTTGTGACAACGTTTCCGGTCACCGCCGCCATTGCACTCGACTTCGTGCTGCAAGGCGGGCTCCGGAATTACATCCTTTCGATCATGGCGCTCACAGCGCAAGGCTACTTCGCCGCGCTCACGTACCAGCTATATTCCAGCACTTTGGCGACACTACAGGCGCGCGCCGAAAAGGATGCATTGATCGGCGAGCTTGAGCAGGCAAAGGCCATTTCGGACGAAGCGCGCCGACGGGCCGAGGCCGCCAACATCGCAAAGTCTCGTTTCCTGGCGCAGATGAGCCACGAGTTGCGCACGCCGCTTAACGCCATCCTCGGATTCTCGGAGGTCATGAAGGGCGAAGTCTTCGGGGCGCATACAGTTCCGGCCTACAAAGAATATGCATCGGACATCCACAGCTCCGGAGTCCACCTGCTCGGACTTATCAACGAGATTCTCGACCTTTCGAGAATTGAAGCGGGACGTTATGAGCTCAATGAGGAAGCGGTCTTGCTCGTTGCCATCGTGGAGGATTGTCACCACCTACTGAAACTGCGCGCGACTAGCCGGAACATAACAATCCACGAGATGTTTGAAACAGAATTGCCCCCGCTGTGGGCTGACGAGCGTGCCATCCGCCAGATTTGCCTGAACCTTTTGTCAAACGCGATCAAGTTCACGCCACAGGGCGGCGAAATCTGGCTGAAGATCGGGTGGACAGCCTCCGGCGGTCAGTACATCAGCGTCAAGGACACAGGGGCGGGAATTCCGGAGGAGGAAATCCCGATCGTTCTTGCATCATTTGGGCAAGGGTCCAATTCGATAAAATCGGCGGAACAAGGTGCCGGCCTCGGTCTGCCGATCGCCAAAAAACTTGTCGATCTGCACGGCGGCGGCTTCACTCTGACGTCGAAACTGCGTATCGGTACCGAAGTGATTGTCACCTTTACTGCTGAGCGCGTTGTCGCAGCCACGCCGCCCTTGTCTGAACGCGCGCCACCAATTTCCTCCGCGGCCGAACCAGACGTCAGCTCCCCGAGGAAAAGTCACGTAGGTCGGCGGCCGCTTTTCCGTGCCGGCACCTAGGGTTTCAGCCTTGCGACAATCGCGCGATTGCCTTCCTGCGTGCGGTGCTTATGGTCACGCTCGACTCGTCTTTGAGACGGCCATGATCGAGACACCCTGCGTCAAAATCTGCACTGTTGACGCCCGTCAGGGCTTTTGCCTCGGATGCGGGCGCACGATTGATGAAATCGCCCGCTGGGCCGGGATGGGCGCCGCAGAGCGCAGTCGTATTATGAATGAGTTGCCTGAACGGCGTGTGGCCCAAGGCGTCGCAAAAATGACCGCGGCAATGGGATGATACCGTGAGCCGTCGTCTCGTTTGGTCCCTCCTGCTGGGTGTCGCCCTATCGCTGGCTGCCTTGATCGCCAGCCGGGACCAGGATGCCATCACCAACCTTCTTCGCCATGACATCGGCTCCCTCGCCATCAAAATTGTACTTGTAGTCTTTGTCGGCGGATTCGTGCTGGTGGTGTTTCGGGAAAGACTGTCAAAAGCTATCGAGGCCGCGCTTTTTTGGACTGTCATCGGCCTGCTGCTCGTTGTTGGCTACAGCTATCGTCTTGAATTACGCGACATTGCCGATCGGGTCATTGCCGAATTAGTTCCCGGTCACGTAGCGGGCCGTGGCCGCAACGTTGAAGTCGTGCGTGGTCATGGTGGAGATTTTTCGGTCGCCGCCCATATTAACGGCACGCGAGTTCCAATGGTCCTGGACACCGGCGCAACATCGGTGGTGCTGACACAGGAAGCAGCCAAGGCCGCCGGCTTGCCAATCGAAGTGCTCAACTACACCGTAAATATCGACACCGCCAATGGCCGCACGCGTGCCGCGGCGGTGACGCTTGACCGCGTTGCGGTCGGTGGACTTACGGAACGCGCGGTTCCGGCCCTCGTCGTGCAGTCCGGGCACCTCAAGAACAACTTGCTTGGAATGACCTTCCTCAACCGTCTGGAAAGCTGGGAAGTGCGTGGCGACAGGCTGCGCATGCGCGGAACGCCCTAAACGACGTCGGCTAGATCATGCTGGCGGCAAAACGTAGCGCAACCAGAATCAGAAAAACGCCGAATGCAATTTCCAGTTTTCGGCGCGGCAGCCAGTGCGCCAGGCGCACGCCATAGCTTGTCGTGTAACTCGAGACCGGCGCCATCAAGACCAGCCCGACAAGAGACACGTAGCCGACCGAAAAAGGCGGCAGTTGTGCCATGTGCGCCCAGCCTGCAAGCATGTAACCAATTGTACCGGCGATCGTGATCGGCACGCCGACGCCCGCCGATGTTCCGACCGCCTGATGCATTGGCCGTCCGTAGAGCGTGAGGACCGCATTCGAGATGGCGCCACCGCTTACGCCGACGAGAGACGCGAAAAGCCCGGTAATCAGACCGTAGGTCGCTAGCATGCCACGGCCGGGCAACCGGTCGCCGAGCTTCCAGCGCTCACCACCGAACAGCATGCGTATAGCGATGAAGCTGACAAAGACGAGAAAAGCGGTTTTGAACACGAAGGCCGGCGCAAAAGACGCCGTTAGCGACCCGATTGCGACGCCGGCGATTGCGGGCAGCGCCCAGATTCGCACCACCTCGGGAATCACCGAACCCTTCTTCTTGTGGCCGAGATAGGAGCGCACTGTCGTCGGCACGATGATTGCAAGCGACGTCCCGATACAGGCCTGGATGCGGACATCCTCGGGCACTCCAAGCACGCGGAACACCTCGTACAGCACAGGGACGATGATGGCGCCGCCTCCTATGCCGAACAGACCCGCGAGAATTCCGACCAGCACTCCAGCCGCAACGATCCAAAGTGCGAGCAAAGCGAGCTCGCTGATCGGATATCCCAATAGCATGTGTCTCCGGCGGGCTGGGCGGGCTTACGCGGCGATGTGCGCCAAATCGTCGCCGCTGTCCAGCACTAGGGCGAGCGCCTCAGCCATGCCATGCGCGCGGGCCTCCGGCTTGACCGCCGCAGTCGCCAGATGCCGTCGGAACGCGCGTGCACCCGGAACGGCGCGGAACAAGCCGAGCACGTGACGCGTGACCGCGTGCAAACGTAACCCGTTATCGAGCTGACGCTCGATATACGGAATCAGAGCCGCCGCAGCTTCTTTGGGCGTCTTGAACGGTGCGGCTACTCCGAAGAAAAGCGGATCGACTCCGACAAGGCGCCAGGGTTCCTGATAGGCGGCTCGGCCCATCATCACGCCATCGAGCACGCCAAGATGCGTCTGAGCCTGCTCCAGATTGGCGATCCCCCCATTGAGCACGATCTCTAGGTCGGGATGCGCCGCCTTCAACCGATGCACGAGCGGATAATCGAGCGGCGGCACCTCGCGGTTTTCACGCGGTGACAGACCTTTGAGCCAGGCCTTGCGCGCGTGGACAATGAGCGCATCGGCACGGGCGCTCTTCACGGTCTCAGCAAAATCAAAAAGTGTGCTTTCCGGATCCTGTTCATCAATACCGATGCGACATTTGACGGTCACCGGCACCGGGACGGCGGCTTTCATTGCCGCCACGCAATCGCCGACCAGCCGAGGCTCGGCCATCAGGCAGGCGCCGAAACGGCCCTCTTGAACGCGATCAGACGGGCAACCAACGTTGAGGTTGATTTCGTCGTACCCGAAATCGGCGCCGATGCGGGCCGATTGCGCAAGCGCCTGCGGATCGGATCCGCCGAGCTGAAGACCGACTGGATGCTCGAATGGGTCAAAACCAAGAAGGCGCGTACGGTCGCCATGCAGCACCGCGCCCGTGGTGAGCATCTCGGTGTAAATCAGGGCATGCCGCGTGAGCAGACGGTGGAAATATCGGCAGTGCCGATCCGTCCATTCCATCATCGGAGCGACACAAAAACGCCATCGGCTGATTTCTTGAGGTTTCTGTGAATTGTCAGCCATATAGATGTTTCCGAGTTTGTCTCACTTTGTACTGTTTCCGCCGATTTGACCTTATAGCAATTGCGTTTACGGTCTGCGTCGACAGGTGGTCGGCACACTTCGTCTAGGATGGTGATAAAAAGGGTCGTAGCGAATATTGCGAATGCAACCCGGCAAGGCAAGCGCATTGGTGCGGCATCTGGCCCTCGTGCCAAGGAACCGCGGCCTCATTGAGAGCGGGTACCAACACTTTAGGGTCGCGCCGCTCGACCGATTGGTGTACCAACTAACCGTCGCGCTCGTGCCGCGGCCGCCGACCTGATAAGTTCAGCTTACGATCGGTTGTGAATCGGCTGAACACTCCGAATGCCTGACCCGACATGGCTCTGACCCAAACGGCTGTTCCGACCACCCCGAGCGAGAAGGCGACCACCAAGCTGCCGGTGCCCGCATCGACTCGCCCGTTCCGCATCGCTTGGTTCTACGCCAGCGGTATCATCGGCTGTCATTTGATCGCGCTGCTCGCAGTGCTTCCTTGGTTCTACAGTCGGACCGGCGTCATCCTCGCAATCCTCGGGTTGTACGTCTTCGGAACGCTGGGGATCAATCTTTGCTATCATCGGCTGCTGACGCATCGTGGACTTGTCTGCCCGAAATGGCTTGAACACAGCTTCGCAATCCTTGGAGTATGCTGTCTGCAGGACACGCCTGCACGGTGGGTCGCGGCTCATCGGCGTCACCATCAGTACGCCGATGATCAACCTGATCCGCACAGTCCGCGGGTGAGTTTTTTTTGGAGCCATTTCGGCTGGCTCTTGGTCGAAAACGACGATCTCAAACCCTTGGGCGCGGGCCAGCCCTACGCGAAAGACATTCTCCGCGACAAATTTTACAAGCGACTTGAGCGTAACGGCTTTTGGGTGCTTGTCGTTGCAGTGTCCTGGCTGCTGTTTTTCGCCGGTGGTTTTGTTTCCGCATTGATCATGGGCGGTCAGCCGGCCGAAGCGATTCAGTTTGGGGCAAGTCTTTTGGTGTGGGGTGTTTTTGTGCGGACGGTGGCAGTGTGGCACATCACCTGGTCGATAAACTCAATCACGCACCTGTGGGGCTACCGAAATTACGAGACGGACGAGGATAGCCGTAACAATGTGTTCGTAGGCCTGATTAGCAATGGCGAAGGCTGGCATAATAACCACCACGCCCATCCGCGATCAGCCCGTCACGGCCATAGATGGTGGGAGCTTGATGTGACGTGGCTGACCATCCGAATGATGATGTTTCTCGGCTTGGCCAAGAAGGTTATAGGTCCGCCATCGAACAACAACTCGCGCGCTCTCATTAGGACGCACGAAATAACCGTGACGCCGAGCGAATAGCTCCACCTTATCAAGAATGATCGGCGCGGTCAGACCCCCGTTGGTCGCTCGAAAGGTGCTGCCGCATCTCCCCGTTTGACGAAACTCATGCGCAGCAGGCAAATGTGGCCCCGCTTAAAACCGAAGGCTGAGATGCGCAGATATTGTTGAAAATCGCGCACTGTTTCCTCGCCAACCAGGGCTACCGCCTGATCGCGACAAGCCGTCAGGTTCCGCTCCCATTGCCGCAGTGTCCGGTAATAGTGATCGGCATCATTGCGCAGCGCCAACAGTTCGAATTTCCCTTCCGATGCGGCGATTGGTTCCCAAATCAGCGGTATTTCGCTTTCTGGAAAAATCTTTTCCGGAATCAGAGAAGGGACAAATTGCAAAGGAGCCACGGCGGCGATCGTCTGGATCGACATACGGCCGCCATCAACGAGGAGACGATGACAGAAGGCAAAGAACTCGCGATAGGCCTGTAATTTCTCGGCCGGCGTCATGCCGCGGTGGCAGAAATGTTCGAAAGCTCCAACGGAGACGATGGCGTCATAAGGTTTCTCAGCCTTGTGATCTCGCCAGTTCTCCACCCGAGCCTCGACACCGGAGACGGGATTGTTGCGTATCCAGGCTGCTTGCGACGGACTAAGCGTTAGTCCGACAGCCCTCTTGACCCCCCAGTGCGTAACTAGCCGGTTCAGTAGCGCACCCCAGCCGCAGCCTATGTCGAGAACACTCGCCGCTCCGGCCGCACCTGCCGCCTCGGCGTGATGATCGAGCTTACGACATTGCGCGCGATCGAGGTCATCCTCGCCTTCGAAGAGCGCACACGAATAGATGAGGTCGGGTCCGATCCAGAGACGGAAGAATTCGTTGCCGAGATCATAGTGTGCTTCGACCGCTTCCTGCGACGCCCCGGGTCGGCTTGCCGCGGCAAGGCCATCGTCCATGTAGCTTCCTCCTGCAGGACAGGTACCGAGGTGAGCATTGTTGCGTCAAACCCCCAGCGACGTCTTTTTAAGGAATCGCCTCCACGGTGAAAAGGCCGTCTTCCTTCATCAGGGCATCGTAGCGACTCAGAGGGTCGTGGCCAGCATTCATCGCCTTGAGTTTCGTAAGTGCGGCAATCGGAACGGCGTATTTGAACCCCGGCCCGCCCCGTTTCGGCCGGTCCAGTCTCGGTCAATAGCTCGCATTCGATTGATGCTCGGCAATTTGCGCTGTTTTTCCGTCACTTTAACTCACCTGCTCACAGCCGATGTCGTACCATTTCCACGTCATTTTGCCCTATTTTGTCTCACATCGAAACTACGTGCTTGGCTCAGGGTAGGTTAGATTGAAAGAAATTTCTAACTGGGCGCTAGTTCCAGCCTCGGAGTAATGAGAGCGAGGAGCTCCGTGCAATACGCGTCGTATCCAGCGCTTTTTCGTTCGGCGGATGATGCTTCGAACAAAAAGCAGAAGACGTACCTGCGCTTGATGGGCGCTGAGTACGCAATTCTTGTGATCGCCTCGCTTTTGTCGGACAGCGCGTTCAAAGGGACCACTTTTTACTTGCTGTATGCATTTGTATTTGTGATGGCGGTCGTCCTCTTGCTTGTGAGAAACCTTTGGAAGCTACAGCAAGATTGGTACCGGTGTCGCGCCCTCGCAGAGAGTGTGAAGACGCTTACGTGGCGCTACATCATGCGCGCCGCACCATTCGCGAATGAACCATCGCTCCAAGACGCACGCGCCGAGTTTCGAAATCAGTTGTATAGAACTTTCGACGCGAACAGAGCCACTGCAGATAAGATTAATCCAAACTGGTCCGCCGACGACCAGATCACTGACGAAATGGATCACGTTAGGGCGCTTAGTCTCGACGAAAGAAAAAAATATTATACGGCCAACCGCCTGAATGACCAGCGAACTTGGTACATGCACAAGGCGGGAGAGAATAACAGATCAGCGAGGAATTGGGTCATTGCAGCCGTGGCCGCTTACGTGCTGGCGTTCGCCTTGGTGCTCGCCCGTATCAAGTTCCCAGATTGGGGGTTTTGGGGGATAGGTCCGATTATCGTCTTCGCGTCCTCCGCACTTGGATGGTCGCAGGTCAAGAAATTCAACGAGTTGGCGGCGGCCTATACGGTGACCGCGCACGAGATCGGTCTTATCAAGCCAAAACTGGAAGCGGTAGACTCCGAAAGTGATTTCTCTGATTTCATAAATGATGCCGAACTGGCGTTTTCACGCGAGCACACGCTTTGGATTGCTCGGCAGACCAAATAACGATAGTGGCGACGACTCGCGCGCGGCTCAGAAAAACGTCCCAACGATCGCACCGGTAGTTTTTGCTTCGCCACCTTTGCCTCGCCACTCAAGTCGGAGGCTTCATCGGCAAACCGCAGCATCTAACTGCTTGGCTCTTGCGATATCTGCATCACCGCCCTGTTCGTTGATTTTTAACTTCGCCCTTCCTCTACGGCAGAACGATATTGCATCGCTGGGATTCAATCTGATGGCCTCGTTGAAATCTGCGATGGCTCGGTCATAGCCGCCTTTTTTCTCATAAGCCAAACCACGGTTGCTAAAGGCGGTGCCAAGCTTGGGATCAAGTCGAATGGCTTCGGTGAAATCGGCGATGGCACGGTCGTAGTCGCCCTTGTTGCCATAGACGATCCCTCGTCCACGAAAAGCCATGGCGTAGTTGGGATCTAGTCGAATGGCCTCGTTGAAATCGGAGATAGCCCGGTCGTAGTTGCGTTTTCTCTCATACACGAAGCCCCGATTGCCAAATGCGAGCGCGTAAGTTGGATTCAGCCTAACAGCTTCGGTGAAATCGGCGATGGCACGGTCGTTGTCACCTTTATTGCCATAGGCGACACCGCGGCTGAGAAAGGCGAATGCATATTTTGGGTCGAGTCGAATGGCCTCGTTGAAATCGGCGATAGCTCGGTCGGGGTTGCCTTTTCTGTCATAGGCTAAACCTCGGTTGCCAAAAGCGGGGGCATAGTTTGGATTCAGCCGAATCGCTTCGTTGAAATCGTTGATGGCCCGCTCGTTGTCGCCTTTCGTCCCGTAGGTTAAGCCGCGGCTATAAAAGGCAAGCGCGTACTTGGGATCGAGTCGAATGGCCTCACTGAAATCGGCAACTGCCCGGTCGTAGTCGCCCTTCTTGTCGTAGGCCAACCCCCTGTTCCTAAAAGCAAGAACCGACTTTGGATCGAGTCGAACGGTTTCGCTGAAATCGGCAATTGCTCGTTCGTACTCGCCTTTACTCCCATAAGCGATGCCTCGCTTGAAAGAAGCGAGCCCCTGGTCGTTTGGGTTAAGTCGCATCGCCTCGCTTAAGGTCGTGATAGCTCTGTCATAATTTCCAGCATTGATATCTGTGTTGCTTTGGCTCACCAGCGTGGCGTAGCGCATTCGTGTCTCAGCTTCCGCTTGCTTGCGATCCTCCTCGGCTTTGAGAGAAGCGAGTTGTTGCTGTTGTTGGGCTTCCGCCGATGCCTTTGCCTTCTTCTCGTCCTCTGCCCTGGCAGTAGCGACCCGCTGCTGCTCGGCTTCCGCGGCCGCTGCTTTGGCCTTCTTCTCATCCTCTGCCTTGGCGTTGGCGGCAGCGATCCGCTGCTGCTCGGCTTCCGCCGCCGCTGCTTTGGTCTTCTTCTCGCGCTCTGCCTTGGCAGCAGCAATCCGCTGCCGCTCGGCTTCTTCAGCGTCGCGCTTCACTTGCGCCTCAGCCGCCGTATTTGCCTGGCGCTCCTGATCTGTCTTGATCTCCTGTCGTGTCTCCGCCCCGGGCGTCCCCCCCGAAAAGTCCATCGAAGAGAGCCCAAACCAGCCGAGCAGCAGTAGCAGTACTGCCGCAACGGCGCCCACGACCGCTTTCAACCGCCACGGACGCTGCCAGGTGAACTCCCCGCCCAGCGCCTCGTTTATTCTTTCGACCAGCGCTTCGGCATCTCGGCCAAAATGAAGTTGGCGGACCTCCACCGCCTGGCGCCGCGCGAGCGCTTTGAGAGAACCCGGAAGTTCGCCCGCCTTCGGCATGCGTGCCCCATCGACTAAAACGGGAATGACACGAATGTTTCGGGCAAGTGCCGTTGCGATTTCGATGACGACGAAGTCGTCCGGATTATCAAGTCGTCTCCCGCCGTTCTCATCTTTTGCTTCCAGCCAGTGGGGACCAATAACCACCAGAATAATATTGCACGCAGCGACTTGGCTGTTCAGATGCACCACGAAATCTACGCCGGCCGGAATGTGGTCGACGTCCATGAAAATATTTTTTCGTCCGAATGTTTGTGACAATCGATCGTACAATCGACCGGCAGTGCTGATCGAATCTTCTCGGCGGTAATTTATGAAAATCGTACCCATGGGCCATCGGGTCCCTGAAAGGCAAACAAATTTTATCGCTGAGTGAGTTAAATCACTATTAGCTAGTTCACATTGGACCTATTGAACTTCGTGATCCTACTTGCGGGCATGCTTTGGCAGCATCAGAAATGAATCGCCGCGGCCTGTTCCCGTAAAAGTGATGGAAGACGGTAGTAGAGTAGTGTTCAGGGTAATGCTCGACACCATCGCGGACCTGGCGGATTTTCGAACGCGATCACGGAATTGCGACGTACAGCGGACCACTTAGGTGGCGTATAGTCTGGACTCAAGCGAAAGCACAGGTGCGGATTATGCCCGCGTTGCATCGTCAAACCCGTTCATTGGCGAAGCGGTCCGTTTTTGGAATCGTAGTGGTGTTCGTACTCGCGCTCACTTGTGGGCTCGCTTCTCACACAGCAAAGGCCCAGGTGCGAATCGGCATTGGTGTTGGAGGGATTGGCGGTGTTTTGCTAGACGATGCGTATAGAAGGCAAAAAAGCCAGCAAAGCGAACAATACCAACGAAACCAAAGCGCCGCGGAAAGCAAACCCACGAAAAAAACCACAAAAGCCAAAAATCAGAAACCGAAGAAAGATGACTCAAAAATCGCAAAAGAATTGCCGCCCAAGGCGAAGTCGCCTGAGCCTGTCGCCAGTGCGCCACAGGCCACACCGCTGACGGCCGGACCACCGCCGACGCCCGACAATTTTGGGGAATGATTGTTCGCCGCCGCCGTGAGCCAGCTGTAAATGGCCCGCCTAAGGGAGCGACTCAGCGGAGGCGTTATCTCACGGCCTACCAGGACCGCATTACTGGAAACGATCTGCTGGGACACTGCGCTCCGGCGCAGGCGATTCGGTAGCCCGACGCTCCTGAGCACGATGTTCTTGAGCACGATGCTCCGCAGCAGGTTTGCGCTGAGCCTGCTTCGGTGAGCGCTGCGCGGACGTTTTGTCGGGTCCGGTGTAGAACTGGTTTGGCCCGCAGGACCCGCCTACTCCGCTGACCGTTGCTTGGCATTGCTCAAAAGTGGTGAAACCACAATTGCTGCCGCCGTTCCTGTAGTTAGCGCACCATTTATAGGGATCGGCTGCAGCCGGATCGGCAATCAAAAACAAGGATGTCACCGACCCGACAGCTATTGGCAGCCCATATGCGTTCGTGTTTATGAACCGCTTCAAGATTGCGATTGGCTGAAACAACGCAGTACCCACTAGTGCCCAAGGACCGCCCGCAGCGCGATCAAGAAGCTTCATGATTCTCTCCTGGCACTGCTTCACGCTTTTCAGTTTCTGCGCGTGACAAGGATTCAACCCGGGAAGCGAAGATTTTTCAGTCGAGCTTCGTCGCGATGGCAACGCCATCCGCTTGCACGATCGGAAGCATACCAAATCCGCACCAAGCTGGCATGCGAATGGTTACCACCCTTTGATCCTGAACTGTCCCATTTTGACTACTCGAACGGCTGGCGGTGTTTCCATACCTTGCAAGGCTCGAGCGAGGACTTCCAAGATTGACGACACGCGAAATCGACAAGGTTGCAGTCAGTAAATGCATTAAATTGGTGCGCCAACAAAATGAAAGTGCAGGACCGCCACGGCTCAATTCATTTGGTGCAATGGCAACGGGGTGAAAAATGAAAATGGTAGATACTGCCATAGTCGCACTTGCTGGACGCAGGATTGATCTGCCGGAGGCGCAGGTACCGCGATTCCCCCTCGAGAATGTCCAAGAAGTTGGGCGACGCGTTTGCGATGCTCTTTGCGAGATGCATGCGGTGGCACTTGTCTGTTCGGCTGCTTGCGGCGCTGATCTCGTTGCTCTGGAGCAAGCCAAGCAGCTTGGTCTGCGCCGGCGCATCGTGTTGCCCTTCGCACCTGAGCGATTCCGGGAAACCTCGGTTATTGACCGTCCCGGTGACTGGGGTCCGCTGTATGATCAACACATCGTAGCCACGGCCGCAGCAGGCGATCTTCTCTCACTCGACATTGCTACTGGCGGCGACGCTGCCTACGCGGCTGCAAACGAGGCGATTGTTCGCGAAGCGCAAGCGCTTGCGGCGCAGCCGGATGGCCCTCACCGGTTGATCGCAATACTGGTCTGGGAGGGCGCACCTCGTCCGGGAAGCGACGCGACCGCCAGATTTCGAGATCTGACCAGGCGCGCTGGATTCGATGAGCAATCCATCTCGACGTTGTCGGCTATCCATCAACAGGCTACAGGCACAAACTCTTCCGCCTTGACGTGAAATCTGCCGACAAGGACAGAGGGAACGAAGATGCAGCGGGCTTTTGTTATCCGTCCCTTCGGCAAGAAGGCGGATGCCTCCGGGACTGCGATTGACTTCGAGCAGGTCCACGAGCAATTGATCGCTCCCGCGCTCAAAGACGCTGGGCTCGGCGGGGGAACAACTGGCGAGATCATCGATGCGGGCAATGTCCGCGAAGACATGTTCTCTCTCATTATCGAAGCCGACCTGGTGGTCTGTGACATTACCGTACACAACGCCAATGTTTTCTATGAGCTCGGCATCAGGCACGCGCTGCGGAAGCGGCGCACCGTGCTGATCAAAGGTGATCCCGTATCAGATACGACCCCATTCGACGTGCTGACCGACCGATATGTACCTTACAATATTGGCGATGCGGCTGCGGCACGCACTGCCCTAGCGTCCGCAATCAAAGCCACCCTGGTAAGTGAGCGTGAGACTGATAGCCCTGTGTTCAAGATGCTCCCGGCCCTGCACGAAATCGATCCGGCGAGCGTGAAGGCGATTCCAACCGATTTCACCGAGGAGGTAGGACGCGCTCGTGCCGCGAAATCCGCCGGCTGGTTACGCCTGCTGGCATCAGAGTTGGATGGCCAACGCTTTCAGTGGCCGGCGCTACGGCTGGTGGGAAATGCACAGTTGGATCTGACAGACTACGAGGGGGCGCACGAAACCTGGGAGCGAATCCGCGCCAACGATCCCGACGATGTCGCTGCCAATCTCGCCCTTGGGAACATTTACGAGCGGCTATACCGAAAGACGAAAAACGCCGAACTTTTAGAAGCGTCGAACCAGACTATTGTCCGCGTCCGCAACAGCGAGAAGGCTTCGGCCGACCAGCGTGTCGAGGCCCTCACCTTGGAGGGACGCAACGAAAAAACGCTGTGGCGGCTGGAGTGGGATCAATTGGACAACGTTGCCGAGCGGCGGGGCGCGGCCACCAACAGAATGCTGCGCAAGGCCTACGAGACTTACCGAAAGGCCTATCTTTTCGATCTGAATCACTACTACTCGGGGCTCGCGGCGCTACAACAAGGCACGATAACGCTGGAACTGTCGAAAGAGGATATGTGGCAGGACACGTTCGACAACGTCGACCAAGCGCAGGCCTATGGGGCGGGACTGAAGCGACAGCTTGAAGCGCTTCACCCCATCGTAGCTCAGGCGATCGAGGCCGCACTCGCTCGAATGTCCGGCAACGACCAGAACCGCGTGTGGGCCGAAATCAGCGCTGCGGACCTTCTGTTTCTACTCGAGGAGCGCCCGAGCCGGGTGATCGAAGCCTACAGAGAAGCGGTCCCCAAAAATGGGTTCTTCGCCTGGAATTCGGCGAGAGGACAGTTGGAGCTCTTCACAAAGCTCGGCTACAAGGTCGAGCTCGCGAACAAGGTCATTTCGACGATCGATACGCTCGTCTTGCGGCCCGAGGTTAACGACATTGGTGACCTGCACGTGGTCATTTTTGCGGGTCATCGCATCGACGAAGCTGGGCGCCCCGTCCAGCGTTTCCCCGGCGATCGCGAACCTCAGGCGCGCAATCTGATTCGCGAAGCGCTATCGAAGGCGAAAAATGGTTGGAAACGCATTGAGGTTTTGGCATCCGCAGCTCCGGGGAGCGATATACTCTGCCATGAAGTTTGCTCGGAGCTCGGGATTGGCAGCATTGTGTGCCTGCCAATGCCAAGGGATGTCTATGCCCGTTCCGTCTTTGGCGATTTCGATAGTTGGCGCTCGCGCTATCTTGAGCTGATCGGCCGGCGCCCGCCTCTCCAGCTCAGCAACCAGGAAGGGTTGCCGCGATGGCTCGAAGGCAGCGGCATCGATCCCTGGGAACGCGGAAATAGCTGGGTGCTTCAGATGGCTCGGACACGCGGCGCCAAAAAAATCACTTTGATTGCACTTTGGGACGGCAAGACCGTAGGCGACGCGCCGGGTGGTACCGCACAAATGGTCCAGATAGTACGGAAAGCGGGAACGGTTGATATTGTCCGCATCGATGCCGGACAACTTCTGTCCTGACCCGTTGCCGGATTTCAACGGCTAAGGATGACCGGAAAAATAGACTCTCTCCAGATATTTTGGCGTGCCCGGCTCGTAATAGCGAGCTTTCCATGAGTCGTCCGGGACAAGGAATGATCTTGCATTCTCTGGATCGGTCGTAGCTCGCGCGCGTACAAGGCCACGAAACTGGAAGTGGTTAAAGAGGCGCATGAACTCGGACAGATAGATGTCCGCAACTCGCGTGTCTCCTCGGATAATCAACATATTTTCGTCGTTCTTGCGCGTCGATGCGTCGCTGAAATTAGCGGAACCAGTGATGACCAGTGGATCGTCGCCAAGTGGATCAATGATCATGTATTTCGTGTGAACATATTTGACATGAGTGTTCAACCCGGTGAGGTGCTCTGCCATCCATCGTTCGAACTCGTTGCGAGGCAGAATGTTGGCGACCGCCACCTCGTTGAGAGGAGATCCGTTGAGAAGGTCCATATCCCTATCTGCGCTTTCCAAAAGAACGTAACGAAGATACGGCTTAGGATGATCGAGAACTTCCTCGAATAGATCGTTGACACCAAACGCCGCGGTGAGAAAGACCGCGGTGTTGGCCTTATCCATTAGGCGCGAATACCACCTCAACAGGTCCAGATTAGACCGCGGACTAAACGCAGCGGATGTGCCCACCGCAGGAAGTCCATCGGGGATGGAAAAAATTTCCTCGTTCCAGGGCCGGATTGCTTTCATTTCCGGATCTTTGTGTAGTTCCTCCCAATACTCGAAGTAGGCGGTCGCCACATCCTTGTCTCTCACAAGGTGACCGCAGTTCGAGTGCCCGAAAATGCCTCCGTCTGTGAAGTTCGTCGATCCTGTCCAAACTTCGACGGGCTCTCCTTTGTGGAGCAGGACAATGAACTTGTTATGCGAAATTGCACTGCGACTTTCGGTTCGCGGAGTTACGAGATCCTCAATTCTGGCTTTGCGAATTGCTTCCCAATTAGCATCAGCCGGTCCGCTCGTTTTCTCCCGTGCGTCGAAAACTATCTGCACATCAGCTTCTGAGGCCGCAGCCTCTCTGAGCGCGTTCAGCACAGCTCCTTGCTGGAGTTCATAAGCGGCGACGCGAAGGCCCCAATCGGGGCCATTGGCTCGGTGGATGAAATCGAGCATTGCGCGAAACAGGCCGCGCGAGAGCCACCGAAACGCAGCACGATCGGGGACCTCCGATGGGCGGCGATCGCCAAATTTTCTGACATAGGCCTGCGAACCGGCGACACCGCGGTTGAAGTAGACCGCGTGCTTTCCCTCATCCTCCTTCTCTGTCGCAATACTTATCTCGGCAGTTTCAGATGCGCGCAAAGCCCCGGGCTCGCCCCGCATCGCCACGACCCTGTAGGTATACTCGTGACCGTAACGCGTCGTGAAATCGCCCCAGAAAAATCCCTGGATGGGGTGGTGCTCGGTCGAAACCATGCCCTCTTCTACAGGCACGTCGGGGAACACCTTGAGCGCCCGCAACCATGAGCGTGAGTTGCCGTGGCCATGCTCGATCCGCTCGATCCCAAAGCCGAGCACGCCTTCGCTGGCAGCTTCCTCCATGTCGATGCCAAGCAGCACGACGTAGGCGCCGGCGATCGCATGCACGGACAATGGACCAGTCTTGTTGTAGGCTCGCATTCTTCGGAATCCTCAGATGCGGCGTTTACGACTTACTTCGGCTGACTAACTCCGTCGAGTTGGGCTCCAGCCGCGGTGCCTTGATCGAGCTTCCAAAGCAGCCAATCGTCGTTGGGCCCGAATTTTTTCTGATGGCGGTCCCATTTTTGAGGAAGCTGCCGGTTTAAGCTTTCTAGGAAAGGCAGAAGCGGTTTTTGGGGCGGCTCTGCATCTTCGCGATCGTCCATCTCGACGCGCTGCCACTTGAAGCGATCTCTGTACTGCGCGAAGCCGAAACCATCGAAGAAGTGTTCGCCGCCGATGAGGGGCATGTACCACAGGCTCGGAGAGCCATCCGGATTTTCCTTGATTGGAATCTGCACTTCGAGGTCCTTGAGCATCCGAGAACCTTCGCTATCGCCCTTTTTTGACAGATGATCTCGCAAGCGATCGAGTGCCGGAAATTTTACCGGAGGACTGACGAACAGCACCGGCTTCCGCTCCGATCGGCAAAGGATGATCTCGTGCGGCGTCCCAACGCTATAAACGTTGGTCGGGACATACGCGACGATGAAGTCACTCGTATCAACCATGCGCAGATCCATGTGCAGCGCAGGCCAGAAATGGTCAGCACAGATGGCCCGAGCGTTTGCACCCTTCTCCGATGGGTCGAAACTCCATTGAGCTCGAACCTTGGCGGTTGTTTCATCCTCTCGCCCATACTCCTTCACGCCTTGTATCTCCGGCTTGAACCAGGGGTCGAACACCGTGACTCCGAGCTCCTGAAGAAATTCGCTGACGCGATTGCGCCAGCCGAATTTTTTCTCAACCTCTCGCGACGCGACGAAATCCATCGGTCCTGAAAGATATACGCGCGTGTTGCGCAGCAAATTCGGTTTCGCCACTTTTTCCATCGACGTCGCTCCGCTCGGTTTTTCCGATCTCGGTGTCTAATTGGCACGCTGCAGCTATTTGCGGGGGAATTGCAGATTAACAAAATCCGTCTGCGCATTCAGCGAAAGCCCGGCGTACGGCTCAAGCAGGCTTGCCGGTACGCGCAGGCGGCGAGCCGCCGACGCGTGCATGAGATTTGCCACAGCATCGAAATGATGCGCCGGGCCTGTGGCGACCGGCGTCGGCGAATGATCCCACCAAAGCACCCAATCGCCGGTCGCAGAGAAAATGGCCGCGTCGAGTGACCGTGGATCCGCCTGCACCTGTCGGGCTGCCTTCGCCACCCCTGCCAGAAAGGCAGCGGACGTTGCGTTAGCCTTCCGCGTTCCGACGAGCAGGCGGCAATAGCCAGTCTGCCAATCTATGGATCGCTCGAAGAGGTGATAGGGCTGGTCGGGCGTGATCTCGTCTGCCGCGAGCAATTTAGGGAACCCGCTTCGGCTGGCCGGCATATCGAAAACTAGCTCATGTAGTTCGCTATATGCTCGGCCGCCGACTGCCCTTTTCGCTTCGTGGTAGCACTCCTGAGTGCGGTAGAAGACCAGGGCAACCTCGTCTGGGATCGTGCTTTCCTTTGACTCCGGCAGCACGGCGGGAAGGTACGCCGTCAGTCCATATTGGCGTTGCATCTGGACTGTGAACGGCATGAAAAGCTGTCCGAGGCGTTCGATGAATATTTGCCGCCGAACACCGGCATTCTTGCGGCCGCGGAAGACTCGAACCGAATCCGCAGGTACGGGCCGCGGTGCACTGCGGTTGCCGTTAGCAACCTCGGACTTTGTGTCTTCGGCGGCACCTATAAGGTGCCGCCAGCTGCGCACCAGCGACTCGTTCAATGTTTCCAGCGCGGCTTGAGACTTTGCTGCCTCGCCTCCGCTCGCAACCAAGTTCTTGGTGAACGTTTCCAATTCGCGGGCAAGGCCTTCGTGCGACTTACGCATTCGGCTGGACAGAAATCCACCCTGAATGATCGCGTGCATGCGCCGCACTCCGAACTCGGTCGGCTCGTTTTCGGCTGCCAGCCGCGGGTCCTGTTGAAACTGGGCTGTGACAGCTATTTTCGCGGCGGTGCTTGACGTGCTGAAAATGCCAAACACGCGCCGCTGTGCCAAATCGAAAGCCTGCGGCGCGGTGATGCCTCCGGACCACAGAATCTTGACTCCCAGTAACTCGCTATAGTCGCGAAGTGCTTCGATCTGATCTGGAGTGAGAACCCCATCGGGGCTATCGCTTCCGTGAACCAGCTTGCGCGGGTTCACCCGGTCCGGGGCGTCGAACAAAACGGTTGTCGCCCCGGCTCCTCGGGCGACCTTCAGCCATCGACGTGCCGCTACTTCGCACTGCCCTACGTCGATTACTTCTGTCGCGGTTACCAGGGGCGTATCTACGTAGAACGCCGGGATTGCCGTCCAACCGCTCGTCCATTGGGTTATTAACTCGATCACCTGCCCTTGCTCCTCGAGCGTGAGAGGAAGGAGGCCGTATTTGCCGGCGTCAAATCCGTTAGCGCGCGCGGCTTCCAGTCCCGTCCAGATGGTCCGCGCTGCTGAGTTCACGTCCACCTGGTATCGCGGCCCCAAGCGCACACCGCGTGCGGTCGCAAATTTTAGCAACCGGTTCGATGCCGGAACGCTGAGGACATTGAGCAGCCCTTGGGCGCCCCACCGTCGGCGAGCGTAAGGAAGCTGGGCGCCGTCAACCGCGACCTCCGGAAATCCGAGGCCGGCAGCCGCAGCGATAATGGCCTCGATTTGCTCTAGCTGCGCGTCGGTTGCGATCTCTTCCTTGAAGGAGACGAGAACCGATAGCTGATGGGTATCGGCAGGGCCGATCTGGCCCTTTTTTCGGGCCTCATCCAATTTCCTGGCGAGGGCGGTGAGTTGTGTGCAGTCCCCCCCTGGGTCGACCTGCAGCCGGACCGTCAAAGGTCGCGGTCGGCTGTCGGGGGTGTCGAGGAATTGATGAAACGCAGCGATGATAGCTTCGGCGGACTTTTCCACTGCCGGGAATTCAGGCAATTGCCCGGTCAGCCGGACGTTGATGCGCGTGCCGACGTTCGTTGTCAGCAGAAGCTGTCCTGCAGCTCCCGTTGAAAGTTCACCGTATTCGGGGGGGCCAATGGGAACCTCGCCGGCGCTGGTCATCCGCTCCCCGTCGAGAATGACACCAAGCCGGAAGAGACCCGAAGCGCCCGCGACAGCTTTCGCCGATGAAAGCGCCGCGTCGAGGACTATCCGACCAGCGCTTCCCTCATCACTGACAGCAAACAGCGGTCCGTACTGATCACTATCGTATTCAGCTAGAAGCCCCTTCGACGTAGGCCGTTGAGCCATTGCTGCTGTCATCGTCCACCTTGATCGGTTGAGCGTCAGCTAGCGGAGGTGTCATCGCACCGGCACAAACAGTGACTTTGATTCAACCAAATCGCCGCGTTACCGCAAGCCCTTTGCAGCGTGATGCGATCGGCACAGAATCCGATGGGTCTATATGTTCGGGAGCATTTTAGTCGATCTGAAACGATACCACGGTGACAAAATGGAAAAGACGGAAAAATCTGCGCGCCTAAAAAGATTGCTGACTCAAATCGCGCCGGGAAATTCTATCGAGGCAGTATCGCGGCCTGACGCCAAAGCAATCGACCGCGATGGATTCGAAAGCTTGGGGCCCGACCATGTCGGCGCAGCAGAATCGGGACTGCAAAAACTGGCAGAGGATCGCGTTCACGACATTACGCCGAGCGAAATGTTCGGCCTGGAGGCAATCGTGCTTCCAAGAAATCGGCCGGTGGCATTTGTCCGCGGCAACTCGTACGACGATCTTGATGGCCCGTGGGTCAGTCTCAACGACGACGTTGTCAAAAGGCGGATTGCTTCACTTCTTCCTTTGATAGGGCGCGTTGAAGTGCCGAGTTCTCCGATATTGCCGTACGCGGGAACAGGATTCGTGGTAGGGCAAGGCCTGATTGCAACAAATCGGCATGTTGCTCAGATATTCGCTCAAGGCCTCGGGCTCACCATTCGCTACCGCGCCGGTGACGCGGCGATCGATTTTAAACGACAGGTCGATGCGCCTGACGATGAACGCACCGCCTATTTATCGGTTCGCGCCGTGGAAATGATCCACCCCTATTGGGACATGGCTCTCCTCAGGGTCGACGGCCTACCGACAGACCGTATGCTTAGATTGTCAGTGAAATCACCGGAAGAACTGCTCGACCGCAATGTCGTCGTTATAGGCTATCCAGCCAGGGACGAGCGAAATGATGTTGCGCTTCAGGACCGCATATTCAACAGAACATACAATGTGAAACGGCTGCAGCCAGGCGTTATCAGAACGCGCGCTAAAGTTCAGAGCTTCGAAAATACGGTCAACGCCGTCACCCACGATGCTTCAACGCTGGGAGGAAACTCCGGATCCGCCGTCATTGAGGTTGACACCGGAGAGATTGTCGCACTGCACTTTGCCGGCGAGTATCTCAAGGCCAACTACGCGGTGCCGATGTACGAACTGGCGCGCGACAGCCGCGTCGCATCGCGGCTGAATTTCGCGGGGACACTTTCACCAACGAATGATTGGGCGCCGGCGTGGCGTTCTGTGGAGGAGACCGACGACTCGGCCGATGCCGCAACGCTTCCGCAAGTGGAAGAAGCCGTCGTTGTCGATCCCGATTACGGCAATCGGCAGGGATACGATCCAAGCTTCCTCGAGAGCATTGAGGTGCCGCTACCCCGCGTCAGCAAGGCGATGGAGCAAGACACTGCGCGAGTGAAATCGGACGCGCAGAAAGAAGATGATCCGTTCGAACTCGCTTACTATCATTACAGCGTCTATATGAATAAACGTCGCCGTACGGCTTGGTTCTCCGCAGCCAACGTCGATGGTGACCATCGTCCCAATATTGGCAAACGAAAGGGAGACCGTTGGTACACGGATCCGCGTATTTTGAAATCCGAGCAAATTGGGCAGGAAGCTTTCGAGCGAGGAATTGATCGCGGCCATTTGACCCGGCGCCAAGACACTGCTTGGGGCGACGATGTCGCCAGCGCCACCTTGGCAAACAACGACACATTTCACTTCACCAACTGTTCCCTGCAGGCCTCCCCCTTCAATCAAGGCAAGGACCGTTGGCAGGGACTGGAACAGTTTCTTTTGGAGCAACACGCGAAGAAAGAGCGCAGACGCTTGATCGTCATCACCGGTCCGCTGTTCGCAGCGAACGATCCAATATACAAGAATGATAAAATGAACTACTCGGTGCGGTGTCCGCTGCAGTTTTGGAAGATATGCGTCCTGATTAGACGCGACGGCACGCCTTCAGCCACAGGCTTCGTGCTTGGCCAAGAGGACATCCAGAACCTGCCAGGCTTCGAGGAGGCGTTCGACGTAGCAGCTACTCAGATCAGGGTGGCTGATCTGGAAGAGCGCACCGGTCTGGACTTCGGTGATATCAAAAAATTCGATCACTTCGCCGCCGGCGGGGCGTCGGGCACATTAGAACTGCCCAGCATCGAGGGTATCGTCCAGCGCGCTAAAATTGTCAGAAATGGCAACGATATTGTCGTGTGAGTTTAACGGCCAACCAATTTTAACTCGGCAGAGAGGCGCAATGCAGCCGAAACAATATCTCACCGAACTCGAGTCGGCCTTAGAACAATATCGTTTCCGTGAAGTCCGGGCCCTTACCGATCAGATTGACCCGTCGACTTTCGACTTGCCGCAAATAAAAAAGGCGCTGCATCTGATCAGGCGCAAGCGCCTGTTCGCCGAGCTGGAGCACGCGGCGAGCCTGTTCAACATGGCTGGCAACGAGGATCCTTTCATTCGGCGGCAATGGTGCCAGTCTTTGCTCGACCAAGGACGCGTTCTGCAGGCGTTGGCGGCCCTGAATTTGATGTCTCAAAAGTTTGCCGACGAACCAGTAGAAGGTCCGGAAATCAGAGGCTTGAGAGGGCGCGCCTATAAGCAGCTGTTTGTTAGGGACGGCAAAGCAGAAGATTTAAGAGCGGCGATCAGCGCCTATCGTTTTGATTGGGAGCGTCGTCAGGTCGGCTATCGGTGGCATGGCATCAACCTTGTTTCGCTGCTCTCACGGGCGAAACGTGATGGTGTTTCGGTAGATAATGATCTGGATGCGGCCGCAATCGCGCAGCAAATCCATGATGACATTGAGGAGCAGGGAGCGACCGGAATTTGGGACTATGCGACGAGTATGGAGGCTGCGCTCGCGCAACGGGACGAGCGCGCCATTCTGAGCTCAGCGAAAAAATATGTTCAGCATCCCGATGCTGACGCTTTCGAACTTGGCAGTACGTTGCGTCAACTGAAAGACGTTTGGAGGCTGGAAGGGACCGACATCGGAAACAAGCTCCTGCCGGTCTTGGAGTACGCCGTGCTTCAGCGAGAGGGCGGCTCGGTCCATCCAATGCAACTCGGCAAAGTTCCGGTTGGTGAGGGTTTTGAGGCAGTTTACGGCAGCGAAGCAACGGTCAAGCTGCAATGGATCGACACGCTTTATCGATCCTGCAAGGCCATTGGCCGCATCAGCGATGCCGCAACCGGCGACCCCGCGGGGACAGGTTTTCTTATGTTGGGGGCGGACCTTTGCCCGGATTGGGGAAGCGGGCCATTTTTTTTGACCAATTCCCACGTTATTAGCCTGGATCCTGTGGACCAGGCGCCCCTGCGTCCATCGCAGGCGGAAGTCGAATTTACCCGGCTCAACGGCCGCCCGCGGGTAAAGTTGGGAGAGCTCGTCTATAGCTCGCGACGCATCGAGATGGACATCTCTATCTTGCAGATCGTCGCGCCGCCAGATTCTGGCAAGCTCGAGCTCTGCCCTACTCCACCAAAAATTAGCGACACATCAATGCAACGCGTGTACGTGGTCGGCCATCCTAAAGGGCAGGAACTTGCAGTTTCGCTGTACGACAACAGCCTTGCCGAGTACTCACAGCAGTATGTTCGTTATCGAAGTCCAACCGAAGAGGGTAACTCCGGATCACCGGTCCTAGATCGCCAACTGAGCTGCTTTGCCATTCATCATCGCGCGTTGAAAGAGAAACAACTGAATGAAGGGATCGCCCTGGAGTCGGTGATACGCGCTGTCGCGCAGCGGAGATCGTGAAGGTCTTTAGCCGCGGTGCGCGGACAGCGCACGACACGCAAATCCGCCGATAGTTGCGCGGTGCTATCCTACCGGCGAGTTAGATCGAGCTCCAGTTCTGTCACACCAATAATCGGCGGAAGATTTTGGGAGGAGACAAATCATCCACTGCCGAGCGCGAATTGATTAAAATTGATATGGGAGTACAGTAAAGTTTATTACGCACCTGTCTTCAGGATCAAAGGCTCAGCCTTCGCATCGGCTACGGCGTGACAGCTTAACGGAGGAGTAAATTCTTGCCTCCCGTCGGCGCACAAAATCGCAATGCGATTGCCGTACAATCGTTCACCGTGGATGCGGATAACGATTTCTTTTCTCGACAACACAAGTTGACGCCGTCGGTGTCGGCTGTGATGCCCTTTTTTGGAGAGCACACTGGCACACACAGCAGCCGCTCCGGCTGTGCGCTTGGCAATGTGAATGCAAATTTCGGGATTCGTGACTGAGTAGCCTTGCAACCGGCCGGCCGGAAAATCAGACGGAGTGTCAAATATGATGTCTCTGTTCACACGAAGGAAAGTGATTGGCTTGTTTCGATTGGCGGGGCTCGCAGTCCCATTTAAATTTTCCCCTCTCCTTGCCGCTGAAGCTCAAGCCGCCACGAATGCGCCAGATGTCCACCTGCTGAGCCAGGACGGTCGGCCTCCCCCATCGGTTCCCCTACAAAATGCTCCGCTTTTGCCGAATGTGAACTGGGTGCGGGGCAACGAAGCACGCGCCGAGTGGACTTGGGCGGCACAGCTTGCCGACAACCCCGAAGCAGTTCCCAACAACCTCGGGAGGTACTTGGTCCAGATCCCTGGCGTATTCGAAAAGCAGCTTGATTATTCCACCAGTCTTATCTTCGACACGCCGTCGTTCCGGAACGGTGTTCAGATATCGGGATTCGTTGACCGTGTGACGAAGGAGCTTGTGACCAATGCGATCGCCCAGAGGCGGAGAGCTTGGTACACAATGACGCATCATGCCTTTCTCGGCATGCAATCCGCACTTCGTTATGGCACCGCCCCAGAAAAAATGGCGCAGAAGATGCTCCACCTCGACGCGCCGTCCACGCCGGGTATCTTCGAGCGCCACGAACGTGCGGCGGTGATTCTCGCTAACAAGTTCGGCACGGATCCGCAGTCTTACAGCGACCAGGATTTTGCGGAGTTTCGCGCGGCTTTCGCCGAATATAACCAGAATGTCTACGCGTCGGTAGAGCGCCCATTCCTTCAGCTTCGCGCCGCGCGTGAAGCCCGAGCCCAAGCGCTTGTCGATGCCAAATCAGTTAACGAGGCGGACACGCTCGCGCGGAGAGCCGCAGATAGTGTTCCTACAACGATGCCGAAGGACCTTCTCGCGCGGAAAGTTAATAGCCAGTTCGTCGAGCTTTGCTTTCTCGGTATGCAGTTCGTCGGCCTCGCCGGCGTGTTCTCCGCCTTAAACATTCCCGACGAGGGACCAATGGACGGCGCTCTTCAGCCGGCATATCCCCCCGAGTTCATCAAGAAGCTTAACGGTCTGCTCGCCGCCGGATCGAACGGGATCGGCGAGATCGTACCGCCCGCCGTCACTCCTCCGACCGAGGCGATTGCTGCTGGCCGCGTAAAGGTTGCGCCTGCCCCACTCAAAGGAGCTCGCATCCCGCTGACGTCCTATGAGTTAAATCCTGACCGCGACTTCGGCATAACACAGGGCGGACAGAGCGTCGGCGCGTGGGGCTGGGGCCGCGGCTCACACCAACCTGGCAGCCTGGTGTTTGCGCTGCAGTATCTGCCAGACGCAGGTCGTGAGGAGGCTTTTTACTCGCTGGCTCTTATGTTCAATGAAGATCAGACCAGAAACGGCGTCCTGGTGGCTGGCTTTGTCGACCGCATACTCAAGGAACTGCTGGTCCAGAAAGTCTACCGGCTCAGCCGCTCCCGCTATGGTTTGGAACACCACACGCTATTTGCCTACGATGAGTTCCTTCGGCATTACGGCGGCGGCGGGTACAGACGGCCGGGAACGAGCGACGCTGACGCACGACGAGCCACCCAACGCGCCCTGTCAGAGTGCACAGAAAAGCTTTTGTATGTTCATGAGGCAACCAAGCACCCGGACAAGTATTCACCCGCCGAACTCGCGGCGCTCGCGTGGGTGGATGCGGTCATTCTGAGACCTCACGAAGCTTATCGGCTTGAACCGGCGTTGCGCCAAGCTTTGAAGAATCAGAACGAAACCGAAATTGCGGCTGGGACGCGCTGGCTCGACATGGCGGGAGGCGTGACGCGCGGCGACGCAATGAATCGCTTGCTCGATCATCAGGTCGCAGAGCTAGCCATGTTTGTCTCACACATGGACGGCATCGGACGTGCCATGACGATGATGCAGCTGGAAGGGGAAGAGCCTGTCCAAATCATTCGCGGCAGGTTTGGTCCGAGTGGCGGTATTGTTCCTGAATTGGATAAAGACGGACAAGTCGTTCCGACCGGGCATTTCAACAACCGACTTGGCTTTCATGCACTGATGCAAGCGGTGGGCGTCGACGAAAGAGTCATGACGCTCATCGAGCTCTTCGCAAACCCCAAATTGAACGCCGAAATCACACGTCAGCTTGCAGCGGGGCAGAGGTCCGTCTCAATTTCCGGCGAGGACGCGGCGAAGACCGGAGAGTTCTGAACGTTGATTTCGACGTTTCAGAGCCCGGTAGCGACACATGCCTGACACTGTCAGCCACGCTGGTAAATTCTTACGCGGCAAGCAGCTTGAGTTTACGGAAGCCAACGAGATCTGGAAGCAACTAAAAAATGAGGATCAGCTTTCGTTAGCGAGGCAAGTGCTTCGTCAGCTGCGCGAAAAGCCTTTCTGCCTCAGCGATGGTGTGCCAAACGACACCTCGACAAAAGAGACCCTCTGCCGTCAGGAAGCGCTGCTGACGAGCAAAGACCCGGAGCTCGATGCGGCCACCCGTCATGATGAAGCGCTCAACCTCCTCGCCAGCGAATTCGAGTTTATCGAAAATAGAAAGCTTGCCGGCGACGAAGAAACTCTCGGTATCGCGGGCGGCATCTGTAAACGCAGGTGGAATGACCTCGGCCAGCTGAAAGACCTGGTGCAAGCGGCAGAGTTCTATGAGCGCGCAGCCAAAAACGAATTGGGGGACGACGCCTACCCGCACATCAATGCGGCCTTCCTCGAGGATTTGCTTGCGGCGGCGGGCGACCGGCCGGCCGAGCGTCGCGAACGCGCAAAGAAGCTACGCGAGCGCATTCTGAGAGACCTGGCCGCGAGTGGCACGTGGTTTAACGCGGCGACACGTGCTGAGGCCTTTTTTGGACTCGGGAAATATGCCGAGGCGACCGACGTGCTCAGGAGCGTCGGGGCGGACGCCAAACGCGCGCCCTGGGAACTACGCACTATGGCTGAGCAACTTGCCCACCTCGCCTATCTTCGCGAGGAGCGTCCGCTCGAACATCCGTCAATCCAAACGTTTTTTGAAACCCTGCTGCCGGGCGCGAGCGACGCTATTCGCTCCGTCACTATCGGAAAGGTTGGGCTCGCACTTTCCGGCGGTGGATTTCGAGCTTCCTTTTATCATCTCGGCGTTTTGGCATGTCTCGCCGAGCGAGACATCCTGCGTGACGTGGAGGTGCTTTCGTGCGTCTCGGGCGGCAGCATCGTTGGTGCGTGCTATTGGCTGAAATTACGGCAGCGATTGTTGAAATCCGAGCCGATGCGACATGAAAGTTACGTCGAGCTTGTGCGCGAATTGATTTCGCACTTCCAAGATGCTGTTCGTGCAAACCTCAGAGGGCAGATCCAGCCCCACGTAGCAAGGGTCATTTGGCGCTTCCTGAACGACGAAAGGGGAATCCTGGATCCAGAAAAAGCAGCGGATGCGCTTGAAGAATACTTCTATCGACCGCTGTGGCCCGTCGATGGTCCCATCCAAATGGATCAACTCGTTTTTAAACCGGCCGATCACGATGCGGCTCTGACCGGATCCGAAGCATTCAACCCTGGCAAACACAACTGGTTGCGAGCTCACAAGGTCCCGGCTCTGATTTTAAACGCGACAACGGTCAATACCGGACACGCCTGGCGTTTTACACCGACCTGGATGGGTGAGGCGCCATGGTCCATCCATGAGTCGGCCGACAGCATTCCAAGGTTGGAATGGTCCATGTACGACAAGGACGTGGGCTGGCAGATCAGACTTTCTCGCGCCGTGGCAGCGTCAGCCTGCGTCCCGATCGTCTTCGCACCATTGCGCATCGGTCAGTATTACGGACAAGGCATCGAAGTATCGCTCATCGATGGCGCAGTGCACGACAACCAAGGCTCGGTGTCGCTACTTGCCTCAGGGTGCAACGTGATCATTGTCAGCGATGCCTGCGCTCAGCTCATGCTCGAGCCCGCGCCTGTCCCGGGTCTGAAGGGCCTGAGAACGTCGACGTGGCGATTTGTAAACACGCTCATGGAACGCGTCCGCCTCGCCAATTTCGCGGACCTGGAGTCCCGTCGCCGTTCTGGCCTGCTTCGGGGTTTGACATTCCTCCATATGAAAGCAGGGCTCGATGCCGACGTTATCCGCCTGCACTTTTCCAATGAAGCATCGAGCTTGGAAAGCACGCCTCTCTCGCCCTCGGGCGTACGTAAGGACTTTCAGCGGGCTCTGGCGGAACTGCGGACTGATCTGGATGTATTCACGACCGACGAAGCGAATGGCTTGATGGCCTGTGGCTATCAAATGGCGTCGAAAGGCCTCGACCGCGAGCTGCCCAAGCTTCAGAGGGTGTGGCGAGCGGCCCCTCGTGCCGATTGGCCGTTCCAGGAGATGCTCGCCGAGATCACATCGCTTGCAACCACAACGGCACGCCGTGATGACCGATTGGCTGCGCTGGGGGCCGCGCATAACGTTTCGACCAGCTCATCGAGCCAGCTGGCAGGAACGCCGCTACCATTGTGGAGAAAGATCAAATCTTTCCTGAGCATTTAATGGCATTTTTCAGTGTGGCGCCGAGCGGATCTTCTCATTGAAGATCGGGACGCTGAGGCCGCAAGACCCGAACCGTGCCAGATAGCCCATCATGAAATCGTTTACGCCCATGTTGTGTAGCGTCACTACGTCGCCCGCCAGCAGCGCACGGCGCTCCTGCGGTGTCAGATCGTAGTCGGCGATGGCAGCCGCCGGATCTAACTGCATGCGTCCACGGAAATCACGGTCGCGCAGGACCTGCCGGCAAATCTTGTGAATGGCGTGCACTGACATCGTCAGCTCCAGTGCCAGCCGGCGTAAGCGTGGCCGTTTTCCATTTGTTTTATGAGAAAATCCGGCTTGCGGTTGTCCGTGAAGGCCAACATGGCAATCCAGTTTAGCAACTCGCCACCGACATTGCCGGCCGCGTGCATCCGGTCTTCGGTGGCGGCGGCAATCAGTAAATCGGTATCGCCAGCCTCAAGATATCGGCAGAGCTCGTGTACCCATTCCGGATTCGGCACGCCATCGGTCTCGCCCGGATCGATGCGCGGTCCGAACACTTCGAGCGAAAAGCTTCCCGTCCCGATGATGACAATGCGCAAATTCTCCGGATAGGCCTCGAGCGCTTTGCGGATCTCGCGGCCGAGCGCAAAGCAACGGCGAGCGGAAGGCAGCGGTGGTACATGCCCGCTGATGAAGAACGGAATCACTGGCACGCGCATGCCGGGATTCACGAAGTGCAGCGGCACCATCACTGAGTGATCGCAACCAAACTCACGCAGCGAGGCGACGTCGTAGCCCGCCCGCACAGTATGATGGTGCAGATATTCGGCAAGCTTCGGCATCGACGGCACGCTGTAGACCGGCATTCCACCGCGCGGCTCGTCAACGGGGCCTGAGAACTTCTCGTCGATGCCGATCGCAAGAATCGGGAAGTTATCAAAGAAGAACGTATTGTAGTGGTCGGTGTCAAAAATCAGCATGACGTCGGGCCTGGCCGCCACCAGCGAATCGCGCGCCTGCGCAAACATCAGGCCGGTCGGCGACTGCGCCCCTTCCTGCACGACGCGCGAGGGGAAAAAAGGCGTATGTGGCAACCCATACGCGGCAACGATTTTCGCCATCGCACTAACTCAGTTCACCTTGATATTAGCCGCTTTTACCAGGTCGATATTGCTGATGATCTCCTTCTGGATCAGCGCGTCGAATTCGCGCGACGTCAGCGGCATCGGATCAGCACCGAGCCGGGCGAGACGCTCTTTGACGGCAGGATTTTCCAGCGCCGCCTTGATCTCGTTGTGCAGTCGCTCCACGATCGGCGTAGCCGTCTTGCTCGGCACCAACACGCCAACCCAAAAATTAAACTCCGATTCCGGAAACCCTCCCTCCACCGTGGTTGGAACGTCCGGCAAGGCGGTTGCGCGACGCGAAGAGCTGACGGCGAGCGCTGCAAGCTGACCCTCCTCGATAAGCCCCTTGGCCGGCAATAGCGGCACGAAATAAAAATCGATCCGGCCGGCGACAATTTCGCGCAAAGCCTCGGGCGCGCCCTTGAAGGGAACGTGTTGGGCATCGAACTTTGCCGCGAGCTTGAAACGCTCGGCGTTGAAGTGCGACGCGGTTCCGGCACCGGCTGACGCGTAGTTGAAGCTGCCCGGCTTGGCCTTGGCGGCTTCTACCAGATCGCGCGCGGACTGATAGCCCTTCGCCTTGGCAACAATGAGCACGTTCGGCAAATTGGCGAGCGGGATGACCGCGGTGAAATCCTTGGCAGTATCGTAAGGCAATTGCGCAAAAGTCGCCGCCGTCACGGTATGCGAAGACGTATGCACGAGCAGCGTATAGCCATCCGGCGATGCTTTCGCGACTACATTGGCACCGAGCGTGCCGCCAGCACCCACGCGATTTTCAACCACGATCGTTTGTCCGATCTGATTGGACACCTGATCGAACACGGCGCGCGCGATGACATCCGATGCACTGCCGGCGCTGAATGTGATTATTGCCTTGATAGGCTGCGCCGTTGGCCATGACTGCGCCAGGGCGGCAACGGGAGCGAACAGAACCACTAGAACAACAATCGATGTCCGAATGCGAGACATGCCGCTTCCCCCGTCGCGTTGCCTTTGTTCGCGCATTTTTAGCACAGGAGATGGCCATTGCGCGTGGGGGATTTGGCCAGCATTGTCAGTGCTCAGAACACAAGGGAAGCACGAACGATGATCCGTATCGGAATAATCGGGCTCGGTTGGTGGGGCAAGCAGATCGTGACCTGTCTGGCCGAAAGCCCGCGCTTCAGGGTCTTTGCCGGATGCGACATCGACACAAAGATGGCGGCGCCGTTTGCCGCCGCCCACAAGCTGGACCTGGTAGACGACTACAGGAGTCTAATCCGACACACCGACCTGGACGCGGTTGCGGTCGTGACCCCTCACCTTCTGCACGAAGAAATGACCATCGCTGCGCTCGAAGCCGGCAAGCAAGTTTTTTGTGAGAAACCGCTCGCGCTTACGGCGGCCAGTGCGGAGCGGATCCTGGCGGCAAGTGAAAAAGCGGGCGGCGTGCTTGGTATCGGCCATGAGCGACGATACGAACCCGCAATGGAAGAAATGCGCCGTCTGTTCGACAGCGGAGCACTTGGCCGCGTATTGCACATGGACGCCAATGTGAGCCACAACAATTTCCGGAAGATGGATCCTTCGAACTGGCGCCGCGACGCCCCTCACGCCCCGGCCGGCGCTTGGACCGCGCTCGGAATTCATCTTGGCGACATGTTCGTCTCTCTTGCAGGCAAACCGGTGCGCGTCGCGGCCCGCACGGCGTCTCAGATTTTTCCGGCACCATCGGAGGACTTCGTCAGCGCCGAAATCGACTTCGAGAACGGCGCCCGTGGGCGGATCACTTGCCTGTCTACGCCGCCGTTTTATGGCCGCTTTACACTTGTTTGCGACCAGGGTTGGGTCGAGACCCAGGAAGGGGGCAATGTAGACAAAGGTATTCCGTCGAGTTTCGTGTATTGCGGTCCGGATGGCGCTCGGCACACGCGAAACTACGAGCACGCGAATACTGTACGCATGAATTTCGAGGCTTGGGCCGATGCGCTGGAAAACCGCATCCCCTATCGATTTACGAGCGAGCAGTTGCTCGCCAATATCCGCATTCTCGATGCGGTGACGCGTTCGGCGGCGGCGGATGGAAAGCCTATAGCGCTCTGACGGCAAAGCGCCGCTGGTCCTCGAATTTTGTCGGCATTTGCGCTACACCGCGCTATATGCAAAGCGAAAAAGAACAAGTTGCACTGTCCTCGATCTTCGCCTCCGCAGGGTTGACGATCGCTAAGGCGATTGTCGGGTTTTCCACGGGTTCGCTCGCGATTCTGTCGGAAGCGGGTCATTCGCTCATCGACCTCGGCGCCACGGTTATGACGTACGTCGCCGTACGAATTTCGGGCAAACCGGCGGACGCAAAGCATCAATACGGGCATGGCAAAGTGGAGGCCCTTTCGGCCCTTGCCGAGACCGCTCTGTTGTTTCTGCTGTCCGGGATCGTGGTGTGGGAAGCGACCAAGCGCCTGGTCGAGCATGAGGCTCATGTCGTCGAAGCGACTGTGTGGGCCTTCGCCGTTATCATTGTGTCGATCATCGTCGATTACTTCCGTGCGCGCGCTCTGTCGCAAACCGCGGAAAAGACTTCAAGTCACGCGCTTGAAGCCGACGCGCTCCATTTTTCTTCCGATCTATGGTCTTCGCTGGCAGTGCTGGTGGGGTTGATTGGCGTACGGTTCGGATTGCCGTGGGCGGATTCCGCGGCCGCGCTGGTAGTGGCGGCGCTCGTCTGCATCGCCGGTTGGAAGCTCGCCAAACGTACCGTCGACACACTGATCGACGTTGCGCCACCGGGGGCCACCGAAAAGATCACCGGTCTCGCCGCTCGAGTCCCCGGTGTCGTCGCCGTCGGACAGGTGCGCGCCCGGGCGGTCGGAGAGCAAACATTCATCGACCTGACAGTTGCGGTCAGCCGCACATTGCCGCTTGACCGCGTAAACGCGATCAAGGAGGCCATCATCGCGGCACTGCGCGAGCAAATACCGGGTGCCGAGCCGGTCATCACGATCAATCCGGTCGCGCTCAATAGCGAAACCGTGCTTGACCGGGTCATGGTCATTGCGCGCAACCGGGCGCTCGCCGTGCATCATGTCACGGTCCATGGGCTTAAGGACAAGCTTGCGGTTTCGCTCGATCTGGAGGTCGACGGCAAGCTTTCGTTGCAAGCCGCACATGAAATGGCCGATGGACTCGAGAGTGCGATCGCGGCCGAGCTTGGCGCCGATGTGGAGGTCGAAACCCACATAGAGCCACTGCAGCCGCAGGATGCATCCGGACGCGAGGCCCCGCCGGAGCGCGTCAAGGCGGTCGCAATCGCTTTATCCGAGCTGGCAGCCAGAGGGCGCCACATCCGCGACGTGCACAATGTTCGGGTGCGTGAGACCGGAGAGGGTGAGATCGTCAATTTTCACTGCCGTGTCGATCCGCGTTTGAGCGTCCAAAGCGTGCATGAAAACGTCGACGCCCTTGAACGTGCGCTAAAGGAGCAATCTCCGCCGATCAAACGCGTGATTGGTCACGCCGAACCCATGCGCTAGTTGTGTCAGGGCGCCGTTTCGGCAATGACAAGATTTGTTCTTCCATTCAACGGGCTGGCATCCTAGATCACAAAGCATGCGCACAGACACTGCACAGCCAATCCGGCTGCAAGACTATCGTCCGCCTGAGTGGCTGGTTGATCGCGTTTCGCTCGATGTCTCGTTGCATCCGACCAGCGCGAAGGTAAAAGCAACCCTGTCGCTGAGACCGAACCCTACCCGCGCGGCAGCGCCACTGGTGCTCGACGGTGACGGCTTGCGTCTGGTTTCGCTCAAGCTCGACGGAACTGCGGTGCCGGACAGCAATTTTATCGCAACGCCTGATGGCCTCACGATCCCGCAACCGCCAAACAGGCCGTTTACGCTTGAAGTTGAGACGATTGTCGATCCATCCGCGAACACGCAGCTCTCCGGGCTTTATCGTTCAAGCGGCACCTATTGCACGCAATGCGAAGCCGAAGGTTTCCGGCGGATCACCTATTTCCCCGACCGGCCCGACGTCATGGCCGTCTACACGACGCGCATCGAGGCCGACAAAGCCGAAGCACCCGCCCTGCTCGCCAATGGCAACCTGGTCGAGGCCGGCGACGTACCCGACGGACGGCATTTTGCGGTCTGGCACGATCCGCATCCCAAACCGTCTTATCTGTTTGCTCTTGTTGGCGGCGACCTTGCCGTTGTCGAAGACCGCTTTGTCACGATGTCGGGACGCAACGTGACGCTGCGGATCTATGTCGAGCATGGCAAGGAGATCCGCTGCAGCTACGCAATGGATTCGCTCAAGCGAGCCATGCGGTGGGATGAGGCCGTCTTTGGCCGCGAATACGATCTCGACATCTTCATGATCGTCGCCGTTTCCGATTTCAACATGGGCGCCATGGAGAACAAAGGACTCAACGTCTTCAACGACAAGTATGTGCTTGCCAGTCCCGAGACAGCGACCGATGCCGACTACGCGCATATCGAGGCCGTGATCGCCCACGAATACTTTCACAACTGGACTGGCAACCGCATCACTTGCCGCGATTGGTTTCAGCTTTGCCTGAAGGAAGGCCTCACCGTATTCCGCGATCAGGAGTTTTCCGCCGATATGCGTTCGCGGCCCGTCAAACGCATCGCCGATGTTCGTGCACTGCGCAGCGCCCAGTTCGTCGAAGATGCCGGACCACTCGCGCATCCGGTCCGTCCGGAAACATATCGGGAGATCAATAACTTCTACACGGCCACTGTCTACGAGAAAGGCGCCGAATTGGTGCGCATGGTGCAGACCTTAATCGGCAGGGAAAAATTCCGCGCCGGTATGGATCTCTACTTTGTCCGCCACGACGGCGAGGCCGCAACGGTCGAGCAATTCATCCAGTGCTTTGCGGACGCTAGCGGCCGCGACATGACTCTATTCATGAGATGGTACAGCCAGGCCGGCACCCCGGAGGTAACGGTCGACGGGCGCTTCGATACGGCGCGCAAAACTTTCATCCTGGAATGCTCGCAGGTTGTTCCGGCAACCCCGGGGCAAACGTCAAAAGCACCGATGGTGATTCCGCTTTCGATCGGCCTTGTTGGAAAAGACGGGCGCGATCTCGCACTCAAGACCGCTGACGGCAGGCCCCTCGGAGACCGACCCATTGTGTTGACCGAGCAAACGGCCCGGTTTGAATTTGCCGGCATCGGAGAACGGCCTGTTCTTTCGATCAATCGCGGATTTTCGGCGCCGATCAACCTGGTGACCGATCTCGGTGCGGACGATCTCGCTTTCCTGGCGGCACATGACAGCGACCCATTCAATCGCTGGCAAGCGATCCAGACGATCTCAATGCGCCTGCTTCTCGACAACGTTGCCGCGACTCGGGCCGGGCGACCGCTGCGCGAAGACGACAGACTCGGGAACGCGCTTGTTGCAGTGCTTGAGGACAGCACCTTGGAGCCCGCATTTGCTGCACTGGCTCTGATCTTGCCCAGCGACGGTGATATCGCGCGCGAGATCGGGAAGGACATTGACCCAGATGCCATCTTCCAGGCGCGCACCGCCCTGCGGATGGAACTCGGCGGGCGTCTCGGCGTCCGTCTCGCGGCGGTCTATGAGCGAATGACCGGCGGGGACCGCTACAGTCCTGATGCCGGCAGCGCTGGGCGACGCGCCTTGCGAAATACCGCCCTCGATCTCTTGGCGGCGAACGGCGCAGCCGCGGCAATTGCGCGCGCAACCGGGCAATACCGAAACGCTGACAATATGACAGACCGAATGGCAGCGCTTGCGACCCTGTCCTTGCACGATGTGCCGCAGCGCGAGAACGCCTTGGCCGATTTCTACGACCGCTATGCGGGCGATGCACTGGTGGTAGATAAGTGGTTCTCACTGCAAGCAACGATCCCGCATCGGGACACCCTCAGCCACGTCCGCGCTCTAACCACCCACCCTGCTTTCTCCCTTGCCAATCCCAATCGGGTTCGCTCGCTCATCGGGGCCTTCGCGCAAGGCAATGCCACGCAGTTCAACCGACCTGATGGGGCCGGCTACGAATTCATCGCGGACACCGTGCTTGCTCTCGATCAGAAAAATCCGCAGGTTTCGGCACGTCTCGCAACGGCGTTCCGTAACTGGCGCACAATGGAGCATGGTCGACAGACGAAGGCCGAAGGCGCCTTGCGGCGGATCAGGGCGGCATCCCCTCTTTCACGCGACCTTTCGGATATCGTCGATCGGGCCCTGGCGGCCCCGTGAAACGGCTGCTTTATGATGCAAAAACTATTCGTGGGTAACTTTTTTTAAATATTTGACTCTTCTGACTCTCGACAAATCAGCGCCCATCGATTCCAATCGGCAAGTGATTCGGAAAGCGATGCGGCACATCCTTCCGTCTCGTGGGTGACAGGGGAACTTCCAACGGAGGCCGACTATGGCGCGCGCCGATACGGCGAGTGCGTCTGCACATCCCGATTCGATCAAGGGCCTCGCGCAATCCATCGCCAAACCGGCGTATCGGCGGCTGCTGAACGCTGAGCCGCTCCTTCGCCGCGCGGTCCCTGTCCTGATCATCGCATTCCTTGCAACCATTTGCGTGGGAGCCCTTGTACAGGTGCTCGACCACCGCCGGCAGACTCTTGCGAGCGAGGTCCTTTCACTCGAAGCCGCGGCCGATCTTGCTTCCGAACGCCTGCATCGTCCGCTCACGAGGCCGGCCGCCGCCATCGAGCAGCCGCAGCAGGTGCTTGCGCAAGTCCTCCCTTCCTGGGCAGTGGCCGCAGGGCGGCGCTTTATTCTCACAAACCCGGATGGCGTGATCGCTGCCGCCATACCCACCACGGACGCGACAATCGGCCGCCGGCTGATCGACGTGCTGGGCGCCACCCAACCTCTCACGACGTTTGGCGCGGGTGCGGGGGTCATGGAAATTGCGTTACCTGATAATTCGCGAGCGTTGGCGACAGTTCGCATGCTCAGCACCCCGTTCGGCCAACTCGCCGTGGTGCAGGAAAGGAAGGCCGCACTCTCCGAATGGCGTTCGCTGACGACCCTGACAATCACGCTCTCCTCGACGACCGGCTTTGTCGTCCTGATCCTCGGATTTGCCTTTCATTGGCAAGCGACACGAGCGCGGGAGGCTGACGTTATCTACGAAACCGTCCGCAGCCGCATCGATACAGCATTGAACCGTGGCCGCTGTGGCCTTTGGGATTGGGACCTCGCTCGCGGTCGTATCTTCTGGTCGCAATCGATGTTCGACATCCTTGGGCTTGAGAACAAGAATGATCTGTTGTCATTTGGCGATGTGAATTCTTTGGTGCATCCCGAGGATGTTCATCTTTACGATCTCGCCGTCGAACTTGCGGATGCAACTGCGACCACGATTGATCATGCCTTCCGCATGCGCCATGCAGACGGCCATTGGCTATGGCTGCGCGCCCGCTGCGAATTGGTGCGCCAGCCTAACGACCCGGGCTTGCACCTCATCGGAATCGCGGTCGACATCACCGAGCAAAAGAGCCTGGTAGAGAAGACTGTCGCGGCGGACATGCGCCTCCGTGACGCAATTGAAACGATTCCGGAAGCGTTCGTCCTGTGGGACGCCGACAACCGGCTCGTGCTGTGCAACTCCAATTTTCAGGAACTGCATCGCTTGCCGGACGAAACGATCACCGTTGGCGCATCCTACGAATCGGTGGTTGCTGCGGGCAGCAAGCCGGTCGTTCGCAACAAGATCATCAATGCAGGCCCGAGCATCCCCGGTGCGCGTACCTTCGAGGCTCAACTCGAGGACGGCCGATGGCTTCACATCAGCGAGAGGCGGACCAAGGACGGCGGATATGTTTCGGTAGGCACCGATATCACTGCCTTAAAGACCCACGAGGAGAAACTAATCGACAGCGAAAAGCGTCTGATGGCATCCGTTGCCGACCTCCGGGCGTCGCAGCAGCGCTCTGCCGAGCTCGCGCAAAAATACGCCGAGGAAAAGACACGTGCGGAAGAGGCAAACCAAGCGAAGTCAAAATTCTTGGCCAATATGAGTCACGAGCTGCGTACGCCACTGAACGCAATCATCGGCTTTTCCGAAATCATGGAGTCCGGAATGTTCGGCCCGCTCGGGGCTGAAAAGTATAATGAGTACTGCGGCGACATTCGCGGTAGCGGGCAATATCTGCTCGAAGTCATCAACGATATCCTCGACATGTCGAAGATCGAGGCAGGCCGGCTCCGGCTCGATTTCGAAGATATCGGTCTTGATACGCTGCTTAATGACGCAATGCGTGTCGTTGCCGCACGCGCTGAAGACAAGGCATTGCAGGTCACCGCGCGAATATCGCCGCGGCTGAAATTGCGAGCCGATCGCCGCGCGCTTAAGCAGGTGGCACTCAACCTGCTTTCCAATGCCATCAAATTTACGCCAACAGGCGGTCGGATTATGGTTCGCGGGCGCGCGACCAGCCATTCCATCATTCTTTCCATCGCCGATACCGGCATCGGCATTGCCCGGGACGCTCTTGCGCGTCTCGGGCGTCCTTTCGAACAAGTGGAGAGCCAGCTGACCAAGAGCCATCAGGGTTCAGGGCTCGGTCTCGCGATCTCGAAGTCACTGGTTGAACTGCACGGCGGTCGCATGCGAATTCGTTCCACGCTCGGCAAAGGCACGATCGTCATGGTGCGCTTGCCGCTCGAGCCGCAATGCCTGCTTCCCCGCGAAGAAGCGGCCTAACCCACCACCGGATCCTGCCCCAAAATCCGAACGAAGCTCGCGCGCACCTTTCTCTGCGTATCGGCCAGCGTCGCTTCAAGCGTTGCAAAATCCGGCACGTCGGCGGCCCGCGCAAGAAGCCGTAGAAGGCCGGCCCCGGCTATTTTTGGATCGAACGCGTCTGGCAGACACAAGCGCAGGATCTGCGTCAGATCTTGATAAAGTTGGACCGCAGGACGGAGAACTTCCGCGTCCTCCGCCGCCAAGACGTTCAATGCCCTCGCCTTGTCGAGCACACGCGCCGTCGACGTATCAAGAATGTCTGGAAGACGGTGGGCGTGAACGAGCTGCAAATACTGCACAATGAACTCGATATCGATCAGTCCGCCAGCCACATATTTGAGGTCCCACCGGGCACTGTCGCCCTTCTCTTTGGCAATCGCCATCCGCATCTCGACTACGTCGCCAGCCGTCAACTGGGCGTCACGCGGACGCTGAAGAACGCCTGCAATAACGTCGTCGACTCGTTTCTGGAATGCAGGGGATGCGGAAACCACGCGCGCCCGGGTGAGCGCCATATGCTCCCAAATCCAGGCCTCGCTTTCCTGATACTGAAGAAATCCCTCGAGTTGCGTCGCCAGAGGACCTGCACGGCCCGAGGGCCGCAATCGCATATCAACCTGGTAAAGCGCGCCATAGTTCGTCTGCGCCGTCAGCGAGTTGATCAGTCTTTGGGTCAAGCGGGCAAAATATTGCGTTCCATACAGCGGGCGCGGGCCGTCAGATTCCGGATTCTCATCGTCAAACTCATAGACCAGGATGAGGTCGAGATCTGACGTGGCGGTCATTTCGTAACCGCCAAGCTTGCCCATCGCGATAACCGCCGACTCTTCGTTGCGCATGTGGCCATGGGCCTTCACAAAATTGCTGCTCACGGCGCGATGGAGGGCGCGAATGACCGCATCGGCCAGCCCTGCGAACGCCCGCCCCGCCTGCCGCGCCGTTACCGTCCCCGTCAGGATGCGTACCCCAATGAGGAACATGTATTCGAGTCCGAACATGCGGATACGTTCGAGCAAATCCTCGTCGTAGAGGGATTGCGCTAAGGCTGCGTCGAACCGCCGCCCAAGCTCGGCATCGCCCGGCAAAGCGCCGAAAAAGCTGGGATCGACGAGTGCATCGATCACCTGCGGATGGCGCGCCAAAATCTCGCCGAGCCGCGGCGCAGTCCCGAGGACAAGTGCAATCAGTGCGATCAGATCAGAATTCTGTTTGAGGAGCGACAGCAGGCGGGCCGCGCCGTGCAGATTGGCGAGAAAGTGATCAAATAGAACGAGCGTCGCGCCAGGATTGTCGGTCCGTGCAATTTGCTCAAGCAGTGCAGGCAACAAAGCCTGAAGATGCTCCTGGGCCGCCTCGCCCCGTAAAGAACGATGGCTGCCATTCAACCAGTCTCGAATGATGCCGGATGCTTCGAGCGGCGCCTTAAAGCCGAGTTCCGACAATCGATCGAGCGTTTTATGGTCGTCGGCATCGCGCGGAAATGCCAGCGCCGGACGCTCGGTCTCCGGCTCCTTTTCGAACAACCGAGCGTAGTAATGCTGCACCTTGTTCAGATGATCGAGAAGCACGGCCGCAAATGCATCTCTGTTCTCAAATCCGAGAAAGCGCGCAAAACGCTCGAGCTCTGCGCGATCAGGCGGCAGGCTTTGCGTCTGCTCGTCATTCACCATCTGCAAGCGATGTTCGACAACGCGCAAGAATCCGTAGGCAGCCTTCATGGCGTCGCACGCCTCGACGTCGATCCATTTGTCCGCACAAAGCTTGTCGAGCGTTGTCAAGGTGTCGCGGTCGCGAAGATCCGGATTGCGGCCGCCCGCGATCAATTGCTGCGTCTGTGCAAAAAACTCAATCTCACGGATGCCACCCCGACCGAGCTTGATGTTGTGCCCCTCGACCGCAATTTCACCATGACCGCGATAGGCGTTGATCTGCCGCTTCATGGCGTGAACGTCGGCAAGCGCGCCGAAGTCGAGGTATTTTCGCCACACAAACGGTGCCAGTTCGTGAAGGACTTCTTCGCCAGCCCCAATATCTCCAGCGCACGCGCGCGCCTTTATCATGGCGGCGCGTTCCCAGTTCTGTCCAACACTCTCGTAGTATGAAAGAGCTGCCGCTTTTGAGATTGCAACCGCTGTCGACGCCGGGTCAGGCCTTAGACGCAGGTCGGTACGGAAAACGTAACCGTCGGCGGTCCGTTCCTGCAGCAGCTTCACCAGCCGCTGCGTAAGGCGCACATAGAGCATGGATGGCTCGGCATCCGCAGGCAATGCCGGTGCTGCCGGGTCATACAGAACAATAAGGTCGATGTCGCTTGAGTAGTTGAGCTCGAATGCGCCCATCTTGCCCATGGCGAGAACGATGTAGCCGCTGCCTGCCTGCGTCTTGGTTTTATCCTTCAGGACAAGCCGCCTTGCGCGGCCTGCTTCCGCCAACGCAAATCGTACGGCGCCATTTACTGCCGCGTCGGCAAGCTCGGTAAGCGCATGCGCCGTGCGCATTACCGACCAAACGCCACCGATGTCGGCAAGCGCAATCAGCAAAGCAGCTTCAGTTTTCATGCGGCGAAGCTCCCGCATCGCCTCCGCTTCGTCCTTGCTTACCGCCGCGGCATGACCATGATCCCTCAGGAGCGTCGCAAAATGTTGCTCGGGATTTGCCAACAGCAGCCGCAGAAGCCGTTCCGGCTCACGGGTGGTCAAATCCCAAAGATACGGCGAGCTTTCGGCCAGGGAGTTCACAAGCGTGCCGATGATCGGCTGCTTGGAAAGCAGACTTTTGAGGGATTTGGAGTCTGCCGACGATACATCGGCCAACCAGTCGGATACGCGTGACCTCGCGACGTCCGGGTCGCTCAACCGCGGGGCGGTCGTAATCAGGTCAGCAAGTGCAGCACCTTTAGCGGCGGCTGCATGGTTGGATTTGCGGGCTTCCTTCTTAGGGGAAGCCTTACGTCCTGCGGGGCGCCTCATCCGGAAATCTGTACCGGCCCTCGCCGCGGCAATGCAATGATACTTTTCAGGCCAGGTTTATTGTCGGCCAATACGAGCTCACCGCCATGCAAGCGGGCGACAGCGGCGGCGAGACTCAGCCCGAGTCCGGAACCCGGTTGCGAGCGACTCTGCTCAAGCCGCACAAAGCGCTCAACCACGCGCTCCCGGTCGCTTTCCGGAATACCAGGCCCGCAGTCGGTCACCGTCAGGAGAATCCGATCGCCTTCGGTAAGTGCGCGAACGACAATCTCAGCTGCCACACCGTTCACCGTTCCGTCTGTCGCGCCGGCATATTTGATCGAGTTGTCGACGAGATTAGCGAGTGCCTGACTAATAAGCTCGCGATTTCCGATCACGGGCGCCGCCGTCTCGGCTTCTACCTTTAATACGAGACCTTTCTCGTCCGCGAGCGGCTCGTACAGCTCTCCGACATCGCGGGCAATTTCTGCAGCGTCGAACTCGCTCATATCGTCGCGCGCCTGGCCGGATTCCGCGCGCGCAATCATCAACAGTGCATTAAAAGTTCGAATAAGGCCTTCGGACTCCTCGATCGTGCTTTCCAGTGCGGCCCGGTATTCGGACTCATTCTTCGCAACTCGTAACGCCTGTTCGTTGCGATTCCTGAGGCGGGTCAAAGGCGTCTTGAGATCGTGCGCGATGTTGTCTGTGACTTCCTTCAGACCGCGCATCAAGGCTTCAATTCGTTCAAGCATCACATTCAGGTTTTCGGCCAGGCGGTCCAGTTCATCGCCCGTGCCCGCGACCGGCAACCGTCCGCCCAGATCGCCACGCATGATCGTGCGTGTTGTTTCCGTCATCGCATCGACGCGTCGCAGGACGCGGCGAGTGACAAAGAGTCCCCCCGCGAGACCAAGAACGATTACGATCGCGATCGACCAACGCCCAGCCGAAAGCACGATATTGTAGAGACGCTCGCGCTCGTCGAGATCGCGGCCGACCAAAAGCCGAAAGCCGCCCGGCAGCTGGAAGACGCGCACAAGCGCGTGATGTTCCGGATGATCGGCGGCGTCCGCTTCGTCAAGCCGTTTGTACACTGTCTCTGTCCAGCCCGGATTGTCGAGTGTACCGGGCGGCAAAGCCGTGACATTGCCGGCGAGGGCCTCTCCTGCAAATGTCGTAACCAAATAGAGGCTGGAGCCGGGGCGCCGCGCGCGCGCGTCGACGACTATTACGAGCCGCCTAATCCCACCCTGTCGATACTGTTCAGAGAGTCCGGTGATCTCGGCATTGACCGTATCGGTGATCTGTTCGGTGATCAGCCTGCGCGTGTTGAGTGCGAAATAGCCGAGCAGAAATGCCGCGAATAGCCCGAAAACGGTCAAATAGACCAGCGTGAGCTTGAACGTGGTGGTGCGAAATAACTTACCGAGCGCCGTCACGTATCATGTATCCCGCGCCGCGGATTGTGTGCAAAAGCGGCTGGGAGAAACCTTTATCTATTTTCGAGCGCAAGCGCGAGATGTGCACGTCAATGACGTTGGTTTGGGGGTCGAAATGGTAGTCCCACACGTTTTCCAGCAGCATTGTGCGGGTAACCACCTGTCCGGCATGCTGCATCAGGTATTCCAGCAGCCGAAATTCGCGTGGCTGCAGTGAGATTTCCTCGTCTCCACGACGCACCTGGTGGGACAGGCGGTCGAGTTCGAGATCGCCGACCCGAAGCACAGTTTCCTCGGTGCGGCCGACGCGGCGACGCGCGAGCACTTCTACACGCGCGAGCAACTCCGAAAATGAGTAAGGCTTGGACAGGTAGTCATCGCCACCGGCCCGCAAACCCTTAACCCGATCGTCGACCTGGCCGAGCGCCGACAGAATCAGGGCGGGAGTCCCAATTCCCTTTCCCCGCAGCGCACCAATCAGTGAAAGGCCGTCTCGTTTCGGGAGCATTCGGTCCACGATCAGGACGTCGTATTGACCGTCAGCCGCCATAGTGAGGCCGTCGTCGCCATCCGTAGCCGAATCAGCGACATGGCCGACCTCGCGGAACGCTTTGACCAAGTAGTCCGCGGCGTCGCGATCGTCCTCAATGACCAGTAGGCGCATGGTGACCCGGTCCGGTTGCGCTTCAGCCGCCCGGCTGAAAGGGCGCTGCCCGTCAATATCCGCAAAGGTGGGCATATCGGTCACACCAATTCCAGTCATTTCGGTGGCGGGGTCAACACCTCCAGCCATAAGCCCTCATTCGTACGCGAGGGGGTGGCGGAGACCGCCACCCCCTCAACGACTCCACCCCAGCGGGGGCGACGGATGCCAGGGTTGGAGCTCCGTTCGAAAGTGGCCCAAGCAAGAACCACTCCCGGAATTTTGCCGGGACGGGCGCAATGCCCGCCCCGTTGAGGTCGGACCACCGGCGGGGGCGACGGATGCCGGCGGGACGTCCCCAATCTCGTGTCTTCAGCCGCGGCCCAGCGGCAGCGCGACGAAGCGCGTGTTGTCACCCTTCTTCACGCGGACCAGGACTGTCCGTTTGCCTTGCGTCCGCGCGGTCGTGATGACCTCGCGCACGTCCGTCGGCGTTGAAACTGATTTGCCGGCAACCTCGAGAATGACGTCGCCAGTCGAGAAGCCGTGATCTGCCGCGACGCCACTCGAATCGACCCCGGTGACAACCACACCCTCGGCGCCCGCACCCGCGACCCGGGCGGCCGGTGCAAGAGTGAGACCGAGCTTGCCGAGATCGGCGCCACTGTCTCCTTCGTCCGCCGACGCCCGCGCTTCTTTCGGGTTCGGCATTTCGCCGAGCGTCAGTGTCAGAACCTTTTCAGATCCGCTGTGGAAGACCGTGAGCTTTACCGACGCCTTGGGCGCCAGTGCTCCGATTTTCTTGGCGAGATCGCGTGCGTCCTTGACCGGCTTGCCGTCGACGGCGGTAATGACGTCTCCTGCGGCAATTCCAGACTTGGCCGCGGGACTGTCGGGTTGCGGCTCCGCGACGAGCGCGCCCTCGGCGTTCTTCAGCCCGAGGCTGTCGGCGATCTCCTGCGTGACCGGCTGAATCTGAACTCCGATCCAGCCACGCGTGACCGAGCCGTGGTCCTTCAGCTGGGCGACTACGCTAGTTACAGTGTCGGAGGGAATCGCGAAGGCAATACCAACCGAGCCGCCCGACGGTGAAAAGATCGCCGTATTCACACCGATGACATTGCCTTCGGTGTCGAACGTCGGACCACCTGAGTTGCCTTTGTTCACAGGCGCATCGATCTGAATGAAGTCGTCGTAGGCGCTCGCTCCAATATCGCGTCCACGCGCCGAGACAATGCCGGCCGTAACCGTGCCGCCGAGACCGAAGGGGTTGCCGACGGCAAGAACCCAATCACCGATGCGCGGCGCTTTCTCCGACAGTTTCACGTAAGGGAACGGTCCGTCCTCCACTTTGATCAGTGCGAGGTCAGTGCGCGGATCGGTGCCAATAACTTTAGCCTTATGAGTCTTGCCGTCGTCGGTCGTGATCTGAACGCTCTCCGCCTTTTCAACCACGTGATTGTTGGTCACCGCATAGCCGTCAGCTGAGATGAAAAATCCCGAGCCCTGGCCGGTAATCGTGTTGTGGCGGCCGCGCGGCATGCCCTCGGGGGCATCCGGCATCCCAAAGCGGCGGAAAAACTCGCGCAGTCCGGGAGGCACATCATTGCTTCCGAGACCATTGGTCTGCGAACCGCCATCGACCTTAACGCGCACCGAGAAAACCGCCGGTTTCACCTTCTCCACGATGTCGGCAAATCCGACCGGCGCCTGAAGCTTGTGGGCCTGCTCGGAGAGGTTCTGGGCAAGCGCCGTCGGATAGCCGGCACGAATATCGAAGCCCGGGCCGGCGACGAAGGCTCCAATGCCGATGCCGGCGATCGTCGTCGCCAGCAGCACCGCACGGCGAACGGAAAGCGCGCGCGACGTCTTTCGGTTTTCTGGAGCGGGGTTAACGCTCGGGTTCATCTGGGAATCTCCATCGGGATTCGTGTGGCGCGTGTTGCGCTGTTTCGAACCTGAAGATGGAGAGACGACCCTTACAGCGTCCTGTCGGTAGGATTAAACTTTGGTAAGGTGGGGATTATCCGGATGTTCGAATTTCATGCGGATAATCAACGCTCAGCCCGGTGTTCATCGACCAAAGTCGAAAGCTTGCGCTGCTCTTCGTTACTAAGTGTCGCAGGCTCCAGTTGAACTGTCCGGCGCCGGCGCACGGCGAAAAACAAGCCAACTGCACCGGCAAGCAACGCCACCGGCGGCAGCGCCCACAGAATGATCGTTCTGCTTTCGAGTGGCGGCTTGAGCAGGACAAACTCGCCGTAGCGGACTACCAGGAAATCCAGGACTTGCTGATCGGTGTCACCTTTGGTGATCCGTTCGCGGACCAGCAGCCGCAGATCGCGCGCAAGCGGCGCTTCGGACTCGTCGATTGATTGATTTTGGCAAACCATGCAGCGTAACTCGCGCGACAGCTCGCGAGCTCTCGCCTCCAGCTTCGGATCCCTCAGCATTTCTTCGGGCTGGACGGCCAACGAACTGCTTGACGCGATGGCGGCAAGCACAAGAGCAATCGCTGCAAGCCGGCGCATGCTCTACTCCGCCGCTTGCACGGCCGGTTTTGCCGCCGGTCTGGGAGCTCCGATCCGCAATCGTCGATCGGACAATGAAAGCGCGCCGCCGAACATCATCACAACCGCGCCGATCCAGATGAGGAGAACCATCGGCTTATAATAGAGCCTGACGGCAACCGAGCCGTCGTCATTGACGTCCCCCAACGACAGGTAGAGCTGACTGAAGCCGCGGGTCAATAATGCCGCCTCGGTTGTGGTGGTCGCGCGCGACTCAAAGCTGCGTTTTGCCGGCTCCATTGTCGCGATCGGCACGCCACCCCGGCGCACCGTGAACTTGCCGACCAGCTCGCGGTAATTCGGGCCCGAGCGCTGAACGAGCCCGTCGAAGGACAGATCGAAGCCTGACAGCGAAACAGTTTGCGAGGGCTTGAGCCCGACAATGCGCTCGTTTGCCCAGGTGCCGACGCTGACGACGCCCAATAATGTCACCGCTATTCCGAAATGCGCGAAAGCAGTGCCCCAGACCGAACGAGGAAGACCTGCGGCCCGCTGACGTACGACGGAGAGCGGAACGCGAAACAGTCCGATGCGCTCGACGATGTCGGTCACCGCCCCGGTCATGACAAAGAGCGCCAGCCCGATTCCGAACGGCGCCAGGACAGACACCTCGCTCTCGGCCGCAGCAACGACCGCGATTGTCACCAGACCAACAGCGAAGGCGCCCATCAACCGCTGCGCGACCCCGAGGATATCACCGCGCTTCCACGCCAGGAGCGGTCCAAATGGCATGGCAAATAGCAGCGGGACAAAAAGCGGTCCGAACGTAAGGTTGAAGAACGGCGGACCAACGGAAATTTTCGCGCCCGTTATCGCCTCGAGTGCCAGCGGATAGAGCGTGCCGACAAAGACCGTCAGGCACGCTGTCGTGAGGAACAGATTGTTCAAGATCAACGCACCTTCGCGCGAGATCGGAGCGAACAATCCGCCTTGTTTCAGCAGTGGCGCGCGCCAAGCGAAAAGCGCCAACCCCCCACCGATGAAAACGACCAGAATCGCAAGAATAAAGACGCCGCGTGCAGGATCATTGGCGAATGTGTGCACCGAGGTGAGAACGCCCGAACGCACGAGAAACGTGCCGACCAGGGAAAGTGAAAAAGCCAGAATTGCGAGCAGGATCGTCCAGATTTTCAGGGCATTACGCTTTTCCATCACCACGGCCGAGTGCAACAAAGCCGTGCCCGCCAGCCACGGCATCAGCGAAGCATTCTCTACGGGGTCCCAGAACCAAAAGCCGCCCCAGCCCAGTTCGTAGTAGGCCCAATAGGAGCCCATCGCGATGCCGACAGTGAGGCACATCCAGGCCGCGAGCGTCCACGGCCGCACCCAACGGGCCCATGCGGCATCGATGCGTCCTTCAAGTAGGGCGGCGACCGCAAAGGAGAATGCGATCGAAAATCCGACGTAGCCCAAGTAAAGAAGCGGCGGGTGGATGGCTAGACCGATGTCCTGCAGAATCGGATTGAGATCGCGCCCCTCGAATGGCGCAGGCGCCAGCCGCAGGAACGGATTCGAGGTCAGCAGAATGAAGAGATAGAACGCGCAGGCAATCCACGATTGCACCGCAAGCACATGCGCTTTGAGGGCTGCCGGAAGGTTGTTCCCAAATAGCGCGACCAGGGCGCCGAACAGGGAGAGGATTAGGACCCACAAGAGCATGGAGCCCTCGTGGTTTCCCCAGACGCTGGTGAATTTGTACACCAGCGGCATCATTGAATGTGAGTTCTCGTAGATCGTCGCGACGGAAAAATCAGATGTGACGTAGCAGGCTGTGAGTGCGAGGAACGATAAAGCAACAAAAACAAATTGCGCGAGCGCAGTTGAACTGGCGAGGCGCATGAGTGAGCCGTCACGCCTGTGGACGCCGATGACAGGAACGATCGATTGGATCAGGGCAAGGCCCAGCGCCAATACCAATGCAAAGTGACCGAGCTCCGGAGTCATTTTGCAGAGCTCCCCGAACCTTTTTGCTCGCCTTCCTGCCAGCGGCCGGATTTTTTCAGCGCATCAACAACCTCGCGCGGCATATAGCGCTCATCATGTTTGGCAAGGACAGTATCGGCTGCGAACACGCCGCCTGTGTCGAGCTTGCCTTCGGCAACGACCCCCTGCCCTTCTCGAAATAGGTCGGGGACAATGCCTTGATACCGCACCGCGATGTCGGTCTTTCCATCCGTCACTGCGAAACGCACGAGCAAGTTGTCGCCACGCTCTATACTGCCGGGTTTAACGAGGCCGCCAATGCGCATCCGGGTACCCGGCACGGGGTGTTTTTCGGCGACATCAGTCGGTGAATTGAAAAAAACGATCGAATCCCGCAAGGCGCTCAGCACGAGCGCTGCGGCAACCGCCAATACGGCCAGGCTTGTGCCAATCAGAGCCAGACGTCGTTGCTTGCGTGTCATTCCGTCTTAGCCTTCGAGTCCAAGGCTCTTGATCGTATCCTCGATGCGACGAAGCTTGTCGGCATCGTTGGCAAGTGCCCGTTTTGCGGCATCGGCAGCGGACATCGCCTTCTCCCTTTCGCCGAGAACCAAATAGGCACGCAAGAGGCGTTGCCATCCTACGACGTCACTTCCATTTTCTTTTAGCCGGTCGGCAAGGCGAGCAACCATATTGCGGATCATTTCGCCACGGTCTTTCTCGCTCATGGCGCCGGCGGCGGCAATATCGTCGGCGGTCGGACCTGGCGCGGCACTGCCTGGAGGCGGTGCGCCTACGCGCGCCAGCGCCTCCCGTACCATCGGAATCCATGGCGCATCGGCCGGCGCATTCTTCGTCATTGCACTCCATATCTCGGCTGCTTTTCGCCGGTCGCCGTCCTGCTCAGCCGCGAGACCGATGTAAAATCTGGCTTTGAGCTCTTCCGGATCGAGCACCATCGCTCGTTCGAAGGCGAATTTGGCCTCGGCAGTAACGACGCCATTCGCCGCCGCAACGAGCGCCTCACCAAGATCCGACTGCCGTCCGGCGTTCTCGCCTCCGAGCGTCAGCAGCTTACGTCGCGCGCTCACTGCGTCGGCGAAGCGGCCCATACGCAGGTAGACGGGAGCCAATACTTCGTAACCGCGGATGTCGTTGGGGTTGCGTTCAAGATGCGCTTCCGCCTCTGAGACAAGGCTTGCAATTGAACGCCCTTGGTGTGCTTCACGGACTCGCTCGGCCAGCGGTTGACCCGGCAACTGCGGGGATCCAAGTGCAAGATAAAAAGCGGCGGCCATGCTCGGCAACAAAACCACCGCGCCAACCGTCAGCGCACGGCGACGCCAGAGCGGCGATCCGATTGGCAAGGCGTGGGTGAACTCCGCGGCATCGGCTGCCGCAATGAGACGGCGGGAAACCTCTATCCGTGCCGCATCCGCTTCGGCCGCTCCGATCAGCCCCGCGGCGCGGTCGCGCTCGATTTCATCGAGCTGGTCACGATAGACCTCAAGATCGCTGCCGGCCTGCGCATTCGCCGCCTGACCAAGCGGCCATAGGACGGCGAAAATCGCCGCAGCTGTCATCAGCGCAAAAACGAACCAAAGGGTCATGGGGCCTTAATTCCGCGTCGGGCCTCCACCGGAGGGCCGCGCCGCAGGGAATACATTACGTGTGATCGTGACAGCAATGTGCTTTATCGCACAGGCGCACTGCAGCAAAAACGGGCTTTACGCGCGGGCTGCCTTGCTCTCACCTGTGATCGCAACTTCCGCGGCCTTGCCCAGCAGCGCCGCATATTCCCGCCCGAAAACCTTGGCGCAGAACCGCACGGCTGCATCGACTTGAGATTGCCGGAAACTGCGATCGGCATCGCTGGCATGGCGCAATCCTTCGAGCAATGCCCGGGTGCCATTGTCCAGGTAGTGTCGCAGCTCGCTCAAGGCACGTTGTGTCATCTCATTGATCGCGAGCTCGCCGGCAAAGTAGCGGCAGATGCCGACAAATTCGACCAGTGCCTCGACCTCGGCGACTTCGTTAGGGTCAAGCACGGAATTTGGGCGAATTTCTTTTGCCTGGCGTGGTCGCAACAAATGCCGGACGCGGCCCGGCATCGATTCAATTTCGACGCGCAGGATATCGGAAATATGTGTGCGTTGTGCCGCCAACGCGCGTCCCCACGTGCTATCGACCGGAAGCGAAAGCTCGGTGCGCAAGCCGCGCGCCGAATCGTGAATGGTCTTGAGAAGCGCACCCACCGCGACACCCTGCCCGCTTCGAAGATCTTCGCGCAATTCCGCGACCATGCGTTCAAGCTCGGCCATCACGATATTGACCGCAACGCCATAGTGGGTGTCAGCAACACGCGCTGCCGTATCGCTTCCAGCCGCTTTCACTCCAAGCCGGATCAGCTGCCACGGTGCAGACATTCGGTTCATGACTGTGAGCAAGGCATAAAGGAACAGCTCGCCGTCACGCGCGGCTGCGCCTTCGATGAGAGACTTGCATTCGTCGAGCTGGGTGTTGGCGAGGTTCCCGATCTGGAGAGGCAGTTTCGCAGACAGCGATGCCAATACGTCACGCCCTTTGAGCGCGGCCTTGAGTGCGGCAAGCTCATCACCCGCGCGAGGCGTGCCGATCTGTTGCAGTATCCGGCGCCGGATCTTTCCATCCTGATCGTCGGCATTGATGTTGGAATCGATCGCCGCGGCGACCCTGTCCTGAAACATGCGCGCCAGCCGCTCGGTCTTTGCCTGATCGCCGGCGACCATTGCCTCACTCACCTCGCCGGCTAAGGCATCGGCGTCATGAGGCAAGAGATCCCGCCTGATCCAATTCCACAAGGCATCCATCGACGACCGTGCAATACGGCCCGGGTGCTTATGGTCGCCGCGATCGTCGACAATAAAAGGCTCAAGCGGCTTGAACAGCAACCGCGCGGAATCTTCTACGCGGGGAGCTACATCACGCTGCTCGCGAACAATGCGGCGGAGTTCCTGGAGAACGAGGTCCGCGCCAACGACGTCTTCGCCGCGCAACACGCTGCGCTCGAGTTCGCCGATCAGCAGCGAACGCGCCCCTGGCGAGAGCTCGCGCAGAAAATGCCGCAGCCGTTCGACGGTCGTCTCGGCGCCCGCCATCCTCGGTCGATCCGAATTCAAGCCTCCGGGCTTGATACGGCGGCGGACGTTAAGAAGTTATTAAGTGTAATTTTGAACGCTACCCGACGGCCGTCCATGTGCCGTCCGGATTGCGGCAGGCCGTCCCGCGGGCGGTTTGCGGCTGCCCGTCGATATAAATCGTGTGGGTATAGGACCGGCAGTTACGGCCAGCCTGCTGATATTGAGGCCCGGGAACGATCGTGCCGTAACGGCCGGAGTCCGGATTGCGCCAGGACACCGGCGCGCCAGGCTGACCACGCTCGAGTGCGTCCATCTGCGCGTCGTAGGCGCGCTGCTTGTCCTCATCATCAAGGGCAGCGCCGATCCGATTGCCGATAAGGCCGCCAACACCGGCGCCAATAAGAGCTCCGGCGATATGCCCGCCGGTACCCCCGCCGAATTGAGAGCCAATGGCCGCGCCTCCCAATGCGCCAAGCAAAGTCCCTGTGTTTTCCTTGGGACCGGGACCCACCCCGTCCGGGCTGCCGGCACATCCCGTGAGAATGGCACCCGCAACGGCCACGGCAGCAATTTTTAATGCCGACATTTTGACCCCCCAAGGACCCCTAAACCCGCCATCTACAAGATCACGCTATCGGGAGGCTAGGATTGGGGCAAAACTCCGGCGGGCAGTAAAAAAGCATCTGCAGCCGGTCATGCGGCCGGCAACACCAACTCGGCGCGCAGCCCGCCGAGCGGTGCCGTCCCAAGCGTCAGTCCGCCACCATAAAGCCCGGCGAGCTCAAGCACGATCGAAAGACCCAGGCCGGATCCCGGCTTCGTCTCGTCGAGCCTACGCCCGCGCTTGGCCACTTGTTCGCGCTCGGACGGCGAGAGTCCGCGCCCATCGTCGTCAACAATGACCCGCACAACCTGGCGTTCGCTCGCCGCATCAGGGCGTTCCCGCACGACCTCAATCGCAACACGCGATGACGCCCATTTGCAGGCGTTGTCGACAAGATTTCCAACCATCTCTTCCAGATCGGGCCGCTCGCCGTGAAATCGTGCAGTTTCGTCGGCATGGATATCAATTGTCAGATTCTTGTCGCGGTGAATCTTTTCCATGGTGCGCGCAAGCGCCGTCACGACGGGTGCAGCCTGCGTGACCGATCCGACGACCGTCAATCCTGCAGCCAGGCGTGCCCGCTCGAGATGCCGCGCTACCTGATCACGCATGATGTCGGCTTGCTCGAGAATCTTCTGGCCAAACGGCTCAGTGCCGTGCGCCGTGGCCTCGTTCACCATCACCGAGAGAGGGGTCTTCAGCGCGTGCGCCAGATTTCCAACGTGCGTCCGGGCTCGCTCGACAATCTCCCTGTTGGTCTCGATCAACGCGTTCGTCTCGCGGGCGAGCGGAGCGATCTCTTCGGGGAATTTTCCGGTCAGACGCTCGGCACTGCCAGATCGAATGGCGGCGAGCCCGTCGGTGATGCGCTTGAGCGGCGCAAGACCGAAACGGACTTGGAATGTCGTCGTGAGAAGCAGAACTGCCGCAAGAATGGAAAATGTGATGACCAACGCCCGGTCGAATGAGCGCGTTTCGTCCGAAATTTCAGCAGCATCGCCCGCTATGGCGACAAGGTAGTGCCCCTCGTCGCCCAGATCGACATTACGCTCGACAAGGCGTAGGCGCTGATCTTCCGGTCCGCCTACATAGCCGGCGCGCGAGCCGTCCGCACTGCCGGGAATGCCCTGGTCCCGCAAGTGCGGCAAGCCGCCGTCCCACAACGAACGCGACGATCGAACTTCGGTCTTGCCCGGATCAACGCGCGTCACCTGCCAGTACCAGCCTGATAGCGGCAACTCGAACAGCGGTTCACCCAAAGATTGCGGAAATTTTTCACCGGCCTCTTCTGGCGATGCGATGTCGGCGACCAGCGTGCGGAGATAGACGCCGAGCCGACGGTCGAATGCACGCTCGACCGCCTGCCTGTAAAGCGACGACAGGACGACGCCCGTAACGAGCAAAATGATCACCGTCCAGGCGGTGGCTGACAGGAAAAGGCGAAGCGCGAGCGAATTGGCGCGCATGTCAACGCGCGTCTGGCGGCGTGAGCAAATATCCCAGGCCCCGTACCGTCTGGATGATCTCCACGCCGAGTTTCTTGCGAATGCGGCCGACAAACACTTCAATGGTATTTGAGTCGCGATCAAAATCCTGGTCGTAGAGATGTTCGACCAGTTCCGTGCGCGACACAACGCGACCGGTATGATGCATCAAATACGCAAGCAACCTGTATTCGTGGCTTGTGAGCTTGACTGGATTCCCATTGACTGAAACACGGCCGGTGCGGGTGTCGAGCCGGACAGGACCGCAGTTGAATTCGCTTTTTGCATGTCCGGCGGAGCGACGCAGTAGCGCGCGAACACGCGCAAGCACTTCCTCGAGATGAAAGGGTTTGGCCACGTAGTCGTCGGCGCCTGCATCGAAACCCTGAACCTTGTCGCTCCAGCGGTCGCGCGCAGTCAGCATGAGCACAGGCATCGCGCGGCCGGTGCGACGCCACGCCTCAAGGACGGAAATGCCGTCCATCTTCGGCAGACCGATGTCCAGAATGACCGCATCGTAGGGTTCCGATTCGCCCAGATAGTGGCCTTCCTCGCCATCGAAAGCGCGATCGACGACGTACCCCGCGTCGGTCAGCGCGGTGGCAAGTTGACGATTGAGATCTGGATCGTCCTCGATCACGAGGAGGCGCACGGGTTACTTCTCCGCTGAGCGGCCAAGCTGGTATTCGCCGTTCACTGCATCAATGGTCGCGGTGACCACTTTGCCACTACGGCCGAGCAGAGTCAGCACATAGACCAGCTTCTGGTCTTCCCGGCACAGCCTGGCCCGGACAACCTCGGAATAACGGCGGTGTTCCCGAAGCACTTTGATGGCCTGGGCAAGTGAAATTGCCTTATTGGCACTGACAGCGGCGCGTTGCTCTGCCTTCGTCAGGCACGAGTCGCGGTGAGGCGCGTCCGCGGCCCCGGCCGGAGAAGCAAGCAGGCCTGCCAGTAGGAGCAATATGGTGAGGCGGGACACCGGCATAATGTAAGGTTGTTAGCGGCGCGCCGGTGAACGCTGCGTGAACGCGGCCAGCCGGGACCCGGTACCGGTTAGCTCTCAAAGCCGTCGAATGTCGCATAGGCATGCAGCGGTTCACGTGGAGAGCGCCAGGAATTGATGGATGCGGCCGCATCCTCGTATCCAACGGCCATGCCGGAATAAATCATCAAATTTTCGGGAAGTCGTAGAAAGGTACGCACTGTACGGTGGAATGAGACCCAGGCCTGCTGCGGACAAGTATGCAAGCCGAAGCCGCGGGCGAGCAGCGCAACAGTTTGAAGGTAGCCGCCGATATCGGCCCATTGCGCCGGTCCATGTACTTTTTCGCGCGCAAAAAAAATGGCAACCGGAGCGCCGAAAAACTCGTAGTTCCGGGAATACTGGCGATAGCGCGCGGGCTTGTCGTCGCGCGATACATTGATCGACCGATAGAGCAGTTCGCCGACCGCAAAACGCCGCGCCCGATAGGGTTCGCTCAACGGCTCGGGATAAATCGTGTAGTCGGTGCCCTCGCCTTTCGGCAGCTCAGTTGCCATTCGCGGTGCCAGCAGCGCCTTGAGCTCTTCGACGCGTTTGCCCGCAATGGCATAGATGCGCCACGGCTGCATGTTGCCCGCCGACGGCGCGCGCGCCGCGCGCTCGACGATATCGCGGACTATTTTTTCAGGGACCGGCGTGGGAAGGAAGGCGCGGCAAGAATATCGTGAGGAAACGGCTTCAAGGACGTCCATTGGAATGGCTCCGCAATATCCGGGGCGATATTGGCGGGCGCTGTCGCTAAAGCCAAGCGGCGTCACTTGCGCGTGAGAATGCGTGCAATTTTTTCAATCGAACGGCCGCCAAAATATGCAGTAAGCACAATGGTCGCCCAGTGTGCGACGTCACCCGAAAGTGGATCGGTCGAGCCGAAAGCAAAAACCTTGTCCCAAACCACCACTTTCCAAACATAGATGACGAACGCGAACGCAAACAGCGGTCGGGGTAGCGACGTATACCAACGGCCTTGCTCCGCCAGCACCGATTGCGACGCCAGCTCGCGCTCGCGTTGCTCGACCGCGAGTTCACGCGCAGCGAGATCGGCTGCGATTTTCTCGCTCGCGTTTTCTGCCGAAAGCCGTGCACGATAGGCATCGAGAGCCGCCTTCGCGAATGGCCCACCGAGCAGATTGCCAAGAGCGCCAAGGATGATCCCCAGCATCATGGCACACGGCTGATGGTACGGCGGCGTGCAATCTCGGTGATGAGGCCGATCGCGATGACGTAGTAAGGAATGAACCTTGGCTCCAGCGCGACTTGGATCGCACCGGTCACGTTGGGATCGGTCGCAAGCGCCATAAGGAAGGCGATCGGTATCGAAACGCACAGGGACGTCGAAGAGAAAGCCGGCGGTGATCGCGGCATCGGGCGGCGGGATATGACCCGGACGAAACGTCACGACCCCCGTCGCCGCGTCGACGGTGAATTGCGTCCCCAGGTCCGCTTCTGTTTCAGCAACCGCCACGCGGATGCTCCCGGGCACCGGCTTCGCGATCGGACGCCGGTAAGGTGAGTAAAGCGCGCCGTAGGTTTTGCCGAGCTGAAACGTCGCCGTGACGCCATCGCCGGTTCCGACAATCTGATCAGTCGGCGCGACTGTTACGCCTGGTGCGGCGGAGGAATGGTCGAGCCGGTCGCGCCAGCGAAACCCGTAGAGGCGCCCGCGCCGCTCCTCGAAAAACGCGACAACCTGCGACAACGCCTCGAAAGTCTTCACGCCGTAACCGGCGTCGTAGCGCCGGCGTGAATGCGCCCAGCGTGCATTACGCTCCTCTGCGCCAGAGCCTAGTGTCACCACGTCGGTGCGCCGCTGCGGTCCGCCGGCGCTTTTCAGCGCGATGTCGACCGGGAATAGAATTTCGTGAAAAGATGTCACGGATTACCTTTTTAAATAGAAGATCGGAACCTGTGCCGGTCCATTGCCGTTTCGGCGGCATGGACACGCCAAATGTCCTCTTTCACACCGCGGTATTGGTGCTCGGCGTTCTGGGAATTCTCGTATCCCTCGCCGGCATCGCGTTCTGGTGGGTATCGCGCAAAATGAACCGGCTGACGTAACCGCGTCGGCTCGCACGCTTCAGGCCGACACGCGTTCCATCAGTTCGCGATCACGGCCAGCGCGGCGTCCGCGCCGCGCGCCGCAATGCTCCGCGACGAGCGGTCGAAGCTCGCCGAAATGCGTGAACGGAAGCATGTGCCCGGCATTTGGCACCGTTCGCACGGTCACGTCCGAAATCATGCGCGACAGGTGAAAGCAGATCCTGCGCGTCGGCAGCGGCGAACGTCCGCCGGACACAACCAACGTCGGCATCTCAAGGGATGCAAGGTCGTCCCGCCGCATCGGGTCGTTGATCGTGGCCCAGAAATCAATCGTGACCTTGTTGATCCGCGCCGCCAGCGCCAAGCGCTGCGAGGCAGGCAAGGCATCCCAAGCACCCTCGCCGCTCCAATAGTCGACGAAACGACGCATGCCGCCCTGGTAGTCGCCACAGTTGAGCGCATTGACGACTGTGGCCCCGGTCTCCGAGATCTCACGAAACGCCTGTTCATCGATGCCGTCACCGTCACGCAGCAAATGAAACGACGCGGGCTCGATAAGCGTCAGGCTTTTGAGATACCGCGGATGCCGCGACGCGAATTGCAGCGCGACGGCACCGCCATATGAGTGGCCGACAATGTGCGCCGGCCTCCCCAGCATGTCGAGTAACGCAGCAATGAGATCGGCTTCGACCGCCAGGTTGAACGTGCCATTGCCTGGCCAGTGCGCCGTGTCGCCATAGCCGCATAGGTCCGGGGCGATCGCCCGGAAATCCGGGCGAAGCGCCTCGACCATATCGGCCCATTGGCGTCCCGAGCCGGCGGTGCAATGCAGCAGCACGACCGGTTCGCCAATGCCGGCGGCGAAGTACTTGAGACTGATGCCGCCGGCATCGATGGTCGCACCACTGATGCTTTGCTCCTTGAGGGACATCACGCCGCCTTCAATGACCTCGATGCAGCCTCGAGGCCGTGCTTGATGTCGGCGACGATGTCGTCGATATGCTCGATGCCCACTGAAAGGCGCACGTAGCCATCCGAAACGCCGGTGGCGAGCTGTTCCTCTTTCGTGAGCTGCGAGTGCGTTGTCGTCGCTGGATGAATGGCAAGGCTGCGTGCGTCGCCGATATTGGCGACATGGTAGTGAAGCTGCAGTGCATCGATGAATTTGCGTCCTGCCTCCTTGCCGCCCGCCAGCTCGAAACCGACCAGCCCTCCGAAATTACCCTTGAGGTAGCGGTCGGCGCGTTCGCGATGGACGCCCTGCTGCTGGGAGGGATGGATGATCCGCTTGATCTCCTTTCGCGTGCGCAGGAAATCAACCACGGCCTGTGCGTTCTTGCAGTGCTGGTTCATGCGCAATGCAAGCGTCTCCAGGCCCTGGATGATCAGGAATGCATTGAACGGCGACAGCGACGCGCCGATATCGCGCAGTAGCGTCACCCGTGCCTTGATCGCGTAGGCGACAGGACCGATCGGCTTGACTGCTTCCGTCCATACCGCGCCGTGATAGCTCGGGTCTGGCGTATTGAGCGCCGGCTGCCGCTCAGGATGCGCAGCCCAATCGAAATTTCCGCCGTCAATGATCAGCCCGCCGATGGAGTTGCCGTGGCCGCCGAGATACTTGGTCGTCGAGTAAACGACGATCGCCGCGCCGTGCTCGAGCGGCCGCAGGAGAAACGGCGTTGCGGTGTTGTCGACGATAAGCGGGATGCCGAGCGGCCGGCCGATCGCCGCGACTTCCGCAATCGGGAAGACCGAGAGCTTCGGGTTCGGAAGCGATTCAGCATAATAGGCGCGCGTCCGGTCGTCGGTTGCGCGGAGGAAATTCTGGGGGTCGATCGGATCGACGAAGCGAACTTCGATTCCCTGATCCTTGAGCGTGTGGGCGAACAGATTCCACGTACCGCCGTAAAGATCGGTCGAGCTCACGATATTGTCGCCGACCTTTGCAAGATTCTGCAGCGCGAACGCGGACGCCGCCTGGCCCGAAGCAAGTGCGAGTCCCGTCGCACCGCCCTCAAGGGCGGCAACGCGTTTCTCCAGCACGTCATTTGTCGGGTTCATGATGCGCGTGTAGATGTTGCCGAGCTCCTTCAGCGCGAACAGATTGCTCGCGTGCTCGGTGTCGCGGAATTGGTAGGATGTCGTTTGATAGATTGGCACTGCGACCGCGCCGGTGGCCGGGTCGGCACGCCAGCCGGCGTGCAGAAGCATGGTTTCAAGGCGATGCGAATTTGATGACATTTGCTGATTCCTCAAATGAATCGTCGTATGTGATGGCCGGTCTATAGCGGCGGGCCCGACCGCAGTCCTTGAGCCGGCCTTGATTTTCCCTTGAGGAGCGCTGGATTCTTATTCTGGGCGGCCAAAAGAGGCCGCAAACAGGCTCGAACAAAAGGGCCGCCCTTTTGGGCGGCCCAGGGGTTGGAGGGAGCGGGCTCTAGAAGTGGTAATTGGCCCTCGCCGAGAATTTGCCGAAGCGAGCATACCGCCCCGCATTTTGCCACAGTGGTAACATGCCGGCGCGCGTCCGCATTTTTTCAAAAGCCGCGCTGTCCCCGCGCCACCGCGCGCGCGATCTGTCCGGTGATGTAAGCCTCCGAGCGGCGGAAGCTGTCCGCGTCCGGCGTGGCAATGTGCACGGTGATGTTCGCCGCCGCGCTCGCACCGCTCATCGCGACTCCGAGTCGTCCATCGCGTCCACGCGCAAGCGGCAAAATCGCCTCGGGGCCGGCCTCACCCGCAACCCCTAGTCCGCCTGGTCCCAGCGAAAAGTAGGCAGGTGTTGCGATCACACCGCCGGCCGCGAACGCGGTAAGTCCGCCGGACTTGTCCATAAGGCTGATCGCGTCGAGTGCGCTCCCTCGCCGGCCGTGCCTGCCCGAATCTTCGCCGACAATACCGCCAAAAAGATCGCCAAGCCCGCCGGCAAGATTTCGCGCGAGCGGTCGAAAGGCTTGCGCGACAGCCATGTCGGAAAGCCGCAGCGCAAGTTGTCTGAGCACGTCGTCGAATTTTTTGCCGCCGACCGTCGCATCGGCAAAAGCCTTGCTCATCGTCCTGGCGAAGCTCGTCGCGCTGATGCCGAGCGCATCGGCGCTTGCGCGCGCACGACCGGTCGTTCGGCCAAAATCCTTGTCAAGATCGTCAGGCAGTTCATCGCGTTCGGTGATTCTGTCGGGCAGGAACGTCATCGGGATATCTCGTCATTAATTGCGCGAGCGTGCCGCGGTCGAGCGGCGGAGAGCGGCCAGCAACGGCTTCGATGGCATAAGCGAGCTCGCGCGGCGTCATCGACCAGAACTGCTGCGGCGAAAGGTGAAGCACGCCCAGGCCAATGCCGATCGCCTGTTTCCACGGGAATGGCGTCACGCGCCCGTCTCCCCGAATGTCGCCTGGATCAGCTCCGCCGCAATGCGCACATAGCCTTGCGCGCCGCCCTCGACCGCCATGACGGCAACATCATCGTCAGTTACCGCTGCGCCAGCGCCGCGCAGGCCCGCGCCGATAATGCGTGTCAGGTCGCGGGCCTTCAGCCGACCTGAGCCGAAACGCTCGGTCAGCGCGACGAGGTCCTCGGCGCCGAAGGCGTCCTCAAGTTCCGCGAGCGCGCCGAGCGTGAGCACGAGCCGCCGCCGCGCGCCGCCGATGTCGGCCTCGATCTCGCCGCGATGGCGATTCGCCATGGTTCCTCCTCGGTATCCGATAGTCACGGAAATATGAGTGGTGCCCGATTCCGAACGGGCGCAGCCTGCGAACCGGAAGCGAATATCGAGCGGGGTTTTGTCATGGTGGCGTCACCGCACACGCGACAATCCGATCCGGCCATTCCGAACATCGTCTGCCCGAAGTGCGGCCTGCGCATGCAGGTCGCGGCCATCGAGCCTGCCGGCACCGACGACCGCACGGTGACGTTCGGCTGCGACTGCGGGCACCGCTACGATCTGTCCGAACGGGCGATCGTCGCGCTCGCTCGCGACAGCTCGGATCGCTGGTGAGAGGCGGATAACGAGCCGCGCTCACGTATCGGCAGCGAATGTCAGCTCGCCAGCGGATTCGAGCGCCATGTCGTAGGTCACCTCGCCATTGTGCTCGCCGGCGAACTCAAGGCTGGTGATCTGAAACGGCCCCTGCACGGTGCCGAACGACGGAATCACGATCTGGTAGCCGGCAATGCCGCCATCGAAGAATGTCTGCCGCAGCAGCGCATCGGTCGCTGCGTTCTTGAACAGGCCCCGGCCTGACACCGCGGCATGTTTGACGCCCGCACCGTCGAGCAATTCGCGCCAGCGATTGACGCTTTCGGAATGCGTGACGTCCACGGTCTCGGTGTTGAACGCAAGCTGCCGCGTGCGCAATCCGGCGACCGTCGTGTAGCCTGCGCCGTCGGCGATCTTGATGAGTAGATCTTTGCCCTTTTGAGCCGTCATTGGTGTCCTTTCAGAATGAGTTTTTCGAAAGCGGATTTGCGCGGCATTCACGCTGCGCAGTCTGCGGCCGCGTGCTGCGCATGGCTGGTGATTGATTTGTGATTGACTCGTATTTGACGCACAAAATGCAGCACGTTTTGCAACCGCTTCCGCCATCGCCGCGGCATCAACAGCCCGTGAGTCAAAAGCTGTCGCGCTTGCACCCCACGCGAGCGGCCAATATGTGCCCGCCAGAAGAAGTTTTAACCGCCCAGTAACCCCCACCTTGTAGCAGGGTCACCGTTCGCGTGACCTCACCATTGCCGGTCTATTGGGCCAAGCAGGATTGTTCTTATGCGCAAAAGTTTGACAGTTTTGATCGTCGCCTTGCTTGGCGTTTTTGCCGTCAAGTCGATCATTGGGCCCGGCAAAATGAACTTGGGCGAGTCCGTGAAATATCCGGTGCCGACCTATGATCTTCACGTCGCGCAGCCCGTCGACATGAAAAACTTCCCGTCCGACGTCATTCCGCTTCCCTGAGCGGCGTGCCTGCCGCTGGCGTCTCGTTGGCGCGGGTTTCTCCCTCAAATCATTACAGCCGAATCATGCCGCGCGGCGTGTCCAGTCGATGACGGTCGCGACCCAGGCATACTGCTCGGCTTCGAGCCGCAGCCGATAGGCGATCCAGCCGCGTTCGCGCAGTCGCATCGAGACGTCGGCCGCGTCTGCTTCCGCGGCCACGGTGAAGCCGGCGCTCACGCGCCCCTTGTGGGTGTCGATGAAAACCTTGCGACGGCGATGCCGCATTTTGCTCACCAGTGACTCCGCGCGCGGCCCGCGCAGCTTTTGCACGTGCGAAATAATCGCGCGGATGGAAACCGGCTGCTCGGCCAAGCCGTCAGGATTCGCGACGACTGCCAAGGCCGGGACAGGTATGTAGGTATGGGCGCGGTCGTTCCAAGGGGCCGCCATTGACCCGGAAACCCGCGGCGAAATAACGTGTTCCCGCTTCGGGAACCGGCCGCACGATGGCTTTGTCGCAAAGCTGCCGCATCCCACCGCTACTAACCAGCAAAACGGGGGCGCGACCGAAGCAGAGCAAGGTCTGATTTGCTCGTCGCTAATGCGCAGACAATATGACTGACCATCCGGCACGCGCGCCGCGCGTGCTCATTATCGAAAATGACTTTCTCATCGGCGAGATGCTTCACGACATGGTCGCGGAGCTCGGCTACGCCGTAACCAAGGTCGCCCACCGGTTGCCGTCGGCATTGCGTGAAATCTCCAAGGAGAACTTCGACGCCGCGCTCGTCAATATCGGCATCGACGCAGAAAAGCACGGCAGCGATATTGCTGACATTCTGCTTGAAAAGAACATTCCCTTCGCATTCGTAACCGGATACGGCCACGCCTTCGAGCAGCGGCATGCGCACATTCCGCTGCTGCAAAAGCCGTTCAATCGCGAACAGCTGCGCGTGGTGCTGGAGGCAATCGTCGGGCCGGGCGGGAGCCCAAATCACGGCACCTCGCACGCGGCCTAGCACGCGTCGCGCGCCTCAGCCTTCGCCGCGCGCGCGCGATTCATAGTCGCCGGCGTGAGATCTGCAATAAAAAACGCGCTTGAGGACTTTTTTCGCCTGCCCCTCCTTTTGCACCCTGACCACCTCGACGCCAATCGGCACCGTCTTCTGGCATTCAAGGCATCGGATTTGCTCGGAGAGATAAACCTCCTCCATCAACTTCTGGCCCTTGATGGGAATCTTGCCGATCAGTTGACGCATGGATGTCGCCGTCCGTTTTCAGCATCATACGCGAGTCGGCGATGGGCGTGCATCGCTTGGATGTGGGCTTATTCCGGTTCCGTCACCGCGCGGAACCGCACCAGCGCGCGATAAGTGCGCCCGTCCGATTCGCGCCGCACGTCGGCCGTGGAAAAACGGAAATTGACCAGGCGGTGGCCAGCCAGCGCGAGCGGCGCATCGTCGAGCGCCTGCAAAAGCGCGCCGGCGATCACATGCGCCTCGCGCTGCCCGCCCTGGCGCGACCAGGCATGCAGCGTCAGCTGATGCTCGAGCCCCGGCTCGCCGCCGGCGGAAAAGTCCGCAACGCGCGTTTCGCCGAGCGCCACATAAGGAAATGTCGCCTCGCGCGGCGGCTCGTCATAGATCTTCGGGCCGCCGAGCGATGCAACAAGCGCATGGTCGGCTATCAGCGCCGCATGCACGGCGGCACGCAGCGCCGCAGAAGCGGCGGTTGGCATAAGAACCTCGGAATGAAGTTGCTGCAGCTCAGGCGAAACGGGCCTTGGTGTTTCGCCGGCGGTTGATGGGCCGCCTTTGAATTAATGAACGGGTGACCAGAGTCGTCTCATCCGCCTGGATGACGCGCGCCGCTTTATTTGCGGTCATAGTTCCGCTGCCATGTCGACTTGGATCGGCGCCCTGATCTGTTTTTCCTGCTACGTCGCGATCATACCGGCGAGCCGTTGGCTTTATCTGTGCGACGACCCGCGCTTGACTCCTCGTGATCATTCCTCGGGAACTTCTGCGTCGATCTCGAGGAAGCGGCGGCCGACAGTCTCTCGCATCGCGATGATGCGGTAGATCCGCGTGCCCTCGCGCAGACAATGCCGCGTGGTGATGTCGCCTCGTGCGCCGATGACGATACGAAACCGCGCCACCGCGCCGAAGCTATCCGCGGCGACATCGCTGCGCGCCGAGACCGGCGTCACTTGCGCCCACAGCGTGGTCGCCGCTTCGTAGGTTCGGACGACTCCGCCCGCGCCGTCGCCGGTCTCCATCGGCGTCTCCAGCACCAGCCGGCGGTTGAGCGCGCCGATATCTTTCAACGGCTCACTCACAGCGGCAGCATCCGGTATGGCGCCATCAACGCAGCGGCATTCGATGGCACCGGCGCCACCTCCGCGCCGGCAACGATTGCGCGATTCTCGTGCCAGTGTGCCGTCATAATTCTGATCGCCTGGCGTATTGGCTCCGGCACGTCGCTCGTCGCGTCGCCAAAACCGACCGCAATATCGAGCTCGATGCCGGCGGCAATACGCGTCGGCATAGGCAGTGCCCAGGGCATGAAAGAAAGTGTCGACGTGCTCGCGTCCGGCACGAAGGCCTGGATGTCGATTGCGCGCGCTTCGCCGTCGAAATCGAAAACGCGCGCGGCGACAAGCGCCTGCAACGGCGCCGGTCGCACCGCGATACGTCCGTTCGCCGGCCAGCAGTCGAGCACCATGCGCCAGCTCTGCGTGACAAGCGCGAGCCCAGTTTGCGTCTCGACATGCAGACGCGCCGCCGAAATGAATGCCGCAATCAGCGGATCGTCGTCGGCCGTATCGAGATGCAGGAAGGCTTTGGCCTCGGCGAGCGACAGCGGCTCGACCGCAGGCGGTGCGAGAAGAATAGATGCCATAAATGTGATGTCCGATTTTTTATCGTGCACTCAGCAGGATCACGACCGCGGATCGTTTGGGAACTTGTTGGGCTCCGCTCCGGCGGGAACTGCGACACAACTTGCAGGTTTATTCGGGATTATTTGCAGCTTTGGAGGCCATCAATGCCCAATCCCCGATCGACGGCCCAGATTGCGGGCCATCCTATTCATCCGATGCTGATTCCGTTTCCGATTGCGTTCTTCGTTTCGACTTTCGTGGCCGACCTTGTGTACTGGCAAACCAGCTCGGCCGCATGGGCGAACGCAACCGTGTGGCTTCTCGGCGCCGGGCTTGTGATGGCAGCGCTTGCAGCCGTTGCAGGACTCACCGACGTCATGGGCGACGCGCAAATCCGGAACCTGCGCGATGCATGGCTTCACGCCGGAGGCAATGTCGTTGTCGTTCTGATCGAGCTCTACAATTGGTATTCACGCTATCAGCATGGCGGCGACGCCATCATACCGACAGGCCTTATTCTCTCGCTGATCGTAGTGCTGATCCTGCTCTTCACCGGTTGGAAGGGCTGGGAGATGGTCTACAGGTATCGCGTGGGTGTCTCCGACATATAACGCCGGCTTTTGCTTTTTCGAGCGTGTTTTAGATGCGGTGGACGGCCTCAGGCCGGCCCGCCGCCGACATCGCCACGCCGGGCTGAGCGATCGAACTCGTAGACGATGTCGGCGCGGCTGTTCTGGTCAGCCTGCTCGGCGAGCCGCAAGTAGCATTGCGCCAGTTTTGTCCACTGTGTCCGCACCTCCGGGCGTTGTTCCCGGGCAGCGCAGGTGCGCAGATAGGCCGCAAGGGCTCGGTATCGGTCGGCGGGGCTCATCGGTGATACCTTGGCGTCGCTTAAGCGATCTATGTCTTTCTACACATGATCGAGAACCATGCAGGTCGCCGACCGTTCCGCTCTTCCCCAAAAATTCCCAACTTTTGGACCAGTTGTTCAGTGACTTGGTTCAGTCCCGGTTCCCCAGCAGCCGGCGCCAGGGGGCGCGTTGACAAAGTTCCCCCGCCAAGGCTGATGCACGGGCATGTCCCGTGTTCTCTCCGTGATTGCCCTCTTGCTGTTTGCCTCCCCCGCTTCCGCCGTTACCGGCAATGCACCGCCGGCGGCCGGCTGGGCCGCACGCGCCATCGTGATGATCGTGGATACACGCGACGACCTGTGCACCGGCACCGCGCTGACGCCCGATCTTGTGCTCACGGCCGCGCATTGCGTGGTCCGCAACGTCGACTACCAGGTCAAGGCCTACCAGGCCGGCGGCCCCATTCCGGTGCGCACCATCGCGCGGCATCCGCGTTTCGACTATGCGAGCTATGCCGCAAGCCGCGCCACCGCCGACGTCGCGCTCATCAAGCTCGCCGCGCCGTTGCCGGATGCGGTGATCCCGGCGTCACTGGCGGCACCGCGGCGCGTCGCGGCAGGCGAAACGCTCACCATTGCCGGCTTCGGCGTCACCCTGGCGGGAACCGCGCGTGGGCTCGGCCAGCCGCGCATGGCGACACTGACCGTGACCGGCAAACCGGGTTCCCTTCAGATCCGCCTTTACGACATCGCCACCCGCAACCAGCGCATCGGGCTTGGCGGCTGCACCGGCGATTCCGGCGCGCCCGCTTATGACGGCGAAGGCCCGCTGGTGATCGGCGTGGTGAGTTGGTCGACCGCGCCCGGCGACGAAACAGGTTGCGGCGGCCTCACCGGCATCACGCCGCTTCTGAGCTACCGCGACTGGATCGTCGACACCGCGCGCAAGCTCAACAGTCCTGTCGACCGCTAATTCGACGGAGCGTCGCCGGCAGCCACGATGTCTGCGATGAGAAGGGATTTTCATGACCATTCAACAGAACACCCGCAGGATTCAAACGACCCATATTGGCAGCCTGCCCCGGCCGCACGCCCTCCTCGACGCCATGAAAAGCAAATATGCCGGCGAGGCGATCGACACGGCGGCGTTTGACAAGACACTCCGGCAATCCGTGATCGAGTGCGTAGCCAGACAAGTGGTCTGCGGCATCGACGTCGTTACGGATGGCGAGTTTTCCAAGCCAGGCTTCTTCACCTACGTCCAGGAGCGCCTGGAAGGATTCGAAGCACGCCCGACGAAAAAAATGGCCGTGTTCCAGAAGGAGGTCGCCGCATTTCCGGAATACTATGCCGAGTATTTCAAAACCGCGATGATGGGCGGGGCCATCGTGCCGCTCGCTCCTGTTGTCTGCACCGCGCCCGTAAAATATCGCGGCGAAGCAGCGGTCAGGCGCGACATCGACAATGTCAAAGCAGGCGCGAAAGCCGCCGGTGTACCCGACCATCAAGTCTTTCTTCCGGCCACGGCTCCTTCAGGCGTCGGCGTGAACGAATATTACAAATCCGACGAAGACTATTTCCATGCCGTGGCCGCCGAACTCGGCAAGGAGTACAGGGCAATTGTCGATTCCGGCATTCTTGTGCAGATCGATGATCCATTCCTGTCGGACATCTTTGTCGAACCGGGTCTCGATGCGGCAGGTATGAAGCGGCGCGCGCAGATGTATGTCGAGGCGGTCAACGCGGCATTGAAAGGGATACCCGAAGAGCGCGTTCGTTTTCACACCTGTTACGGGATCAATGAGGGTCCGCGAATCCACGAGGCAGCCTTAGCGGACGTCATCGGCCATATGTTCAAGATTGCAGCCGGATCTTTCAGTTTTGAAGCTGCCAACCCGCGACATGAACATGAGTATCATCTGTTCGAAACCATCAAGGTTCCAGACGGCAAGGTCATCTGTCCAGGGGTGATCACGCACGCGAGCAATATCGTTGAACATCCGGAGCTTATTGCAGAGCGTATTCTCCGATATGCAAAACTGGTCGGCCGCGAAAATGTGCTCGCCGGCGCGGACTGCGGATTCTCCTCGCAAGCGCTTTACAGGACAGAAGTGCATCCCACGGTCGTCTGGGAAAAATTCAAGGCGATGCGGCAGGGAGCAGATATTGCTACGAAGAGGCTCTGGGCATGAGCCGGAAGGCCCGCTGTCTGCTTTGCCCCTGAAAGCGGAGGCTGCCTTGTTTAGTTGGATCCGTCGCCAGCGAGCCGTTTGGCGCGCCGTATCATCAGCAGGGCTCCTGCTACACCGCAAGCGACCACGATCACCACTGCTACTCCGGGCTCGATGCTCCTGTCCCGCCACGGGCCGGTTTGCAATATCACATGGAGCCACAACAAACCGGCGCCGGTTACCGGAATACTTGCCTGAAGATAGTGATCGACGCGCTCGCATTGGGGATCGCGTTTTTCGATCAAGTGGCCTGCCAGATAGAGCCCGAATCCGGCAACAAAGGTCGTTATTGTGATTGCCGATGCGATGCTTGCAAGCGAAACGAGTTTACACAGTGCGACGCCCGGCACCAGGAATGCGAATATGATTGCGGCAAGCGCAATGGCGCCGGACTGCCAACAAAATCTGATTCCAGCGCGCATTTCCGTTTTTCCGGTTAAAGCGTCGCAATTGCGACAGTAAAACCGACTTCTTTAAACAGCACTCCACGCGCACAAGCGCATTTAAGCCATCGTATTAACGGCTGTTTAGTTCATTCCCCGAGCTCACTTTAGCCAAGTCACTGCTGACGTGGCGTCAGCGCCTTATCGCCCCGTCGGGATTGAACATAGTTCATGCACTCATCGTATTGCTGACTGCCGGGATAAAAACCATACCCCTTGCATGCAATTTCATTTCGATCCGCCTCGGTCATAGGACCCCAAGGCTCGCGGGCACAGCAAGCCAACAGCAATGTCAGACCAATAAGGATGAAATTTCTTTGCGCGTGTCTCATTGGCTTCCCCAACGTAACCTTACGTCGACTCGCCAAATGCGCACAACGGGAAGCTCGACGCGCCACGTTCTGGCGCCAAGCCGAAAATCAAGAGTGGTGGCAGGCAGCAAGCTCGCACGGCTGTTGATAGGGAACCTAACCGAACAGATGCAAACCGAATGCCCTGTGCATGTCCTGAATCGTGGTCACAAAGGCCCGGGTGTAGGCGCCGCCGTAAAGCGACGAGTCGAGGGAAGTCCCCAACGCAAGCAACCCAACGATCCAGATGAGTATCCGCATGGGGCAAGGATGCCGAACAATCGTTAATGAAAATCACAATGTCAAAATTACATGCGCGGACGTTCATTTAGCCGGCGCATAAACGCGCCATAAAAAGGCTCCGGAAGCCAAAGCCTCCGGAGCCATTCTACGCATACTGAACTACGCTACTTGGTACTCGCTACAATTCGATGCCTTACCAGCAACGGCGAACCTTGCGGACATAGCCGTTGATATTTTCCCGCACGACGCGGCAGTGACGGCGATAGCTGTAGCCGTCGTCATAGGCGTAGCTGCGATAACGGGGGCCGTCATAACCGCCGTAATAGCCGCCGCCGTAATAGCCTGGACCAACGCCGACTCCGACGCCGACCGGACCCGCGCCGATCCACACACCCTGCGCGCTTGCCGGCACCGACAATGCGACTCCCGCCGCCGCCAGAATTCCGATTGCAAGCTTTCTCATTGGTCACCTCCACGGTTGCTGGACCGACAACGCACGGGCGCATGGGGTGTTCCGGTGTAATTGTGATGGCTGTCACAAACAGGCGCTTTCTGCCCGCTTTGCCGGCACTTAACGATTTATAGGGCAGTTCCGGCCGGGTTCCGCATTGGCCAAAAGTAAATGAGGCCGCACGAAGCGCGAAAGTCCGCTTTCGGGCGGACCTGATCGCAAAATGTCCGCTTACGACCCAAGGCGGTCATGCGGCGCGCGCGCCACGAACGTTCGAGTGTTTTGGATTTAGGCTCGTCGTCTTACTTAAATGCGGTCGAGATCTTCGTGTAAAAAGTTGCAGTCAGTTGTGAGCCAACCGTATTTACAGTGCCGATGATGACAATCGCAATACTGCCCGCCATCAGAGCATATTCAATGGCAGTTGTGCCCGACTCGCTGGCCAAGAAGCGCAAAATAAGCTTGCTCATAAAGCTCTCCCGGATACAGCGGGCCCATTACGGCTGCGAGCATACCGCCACCCTGCTTAAGACAAGCTCTGGGCTGTGACTAACAATTGCATCAAAATTTAATCAACACGCTCAGACTAATGTTGGCTATGTCCGTTGTTGGCGCTTCGCGGCCATTCAAACCGTACCCGCGCCAGGGTCCGCTTTCGGGGACAAAGCGGGCATGATAAATGTGCGGTTGGCGCAGGTAAGCAAAAGGCAACAATGTCATGAACGTGACTATCGGTTTTCAAGAAACGGAAGAGATTTTGAGCTGGGACGTTTCGGACGAAGCGCTGGAGATTGCAGGCACCGCTGGGCAAGAAATCGCAGGGGCCTACACCCTTCAATTTTGCACATCTATGGATTGCGCTCTGGCTTCTTAGAGCGCGGCCATGGTTCTCATTCTTGATCGTCAGCCGACATTCGCCGCCGCGAATATCTGCTTATGGCCAAAGCGGACATTTTCTACGGTGTCAGACCACCCTGCCCGGTCATGCGTTTTCGAACATTACGTCGTGCAATGTGTGAGTATATGGGCTCGCTTCGATTCAACGAGTGAGCTGAATGCTCGCTCGCACCCGAGTAGCGCACGTTCGGGGGTCGGTTTTCCAGTCGAAATGGAATCGCGCTGGCCGGGCTGAGTTATCGGAGGCGGTAACGATTGCCGGTCGCCTTTGACGGCCCGGTTGACCGAAATGGTGATGACCGTTGCTTTGTCGGCAGTGACGGGGCTCGTTAACGTGGTGATGACGCCGGCGGTGAGCGCACTCAAAAGGCAAGCTGCAGAAATGCCCTTGCGCATGGGCTGTCTCCGGTTTGCCCGTCCGACAACAAAATGACCCTGCAATTCATCAAAGTCACCTTGGACTGAGGTCCAACCCTATCTAGCGGTCTACCGATGACATTCGGCCCGAATGTCCGGTTTCGGTGGCAAAGCGGGCATATCAACGCACCTCGCGTCGATACTTGAAGCGTGGTCAACCCCGCCTATGTGAAGAGAGAGCCAGACAGGCACGGAGGTTCAGATGACGCCACCGGGTCAGCGAGGCCGCGACGATCGCTAGTGCGAAACGTTCGAGCCTGGCGTAGCGGCGAGTTTCAGGACGGCACGCCGGGAACGGCCTACGGGGTCACATCAGTCAGGCAAGACCCCAACTCAGCCGTTCCCGCCGCGCATTTAACTTGATTGAGCCTCTGCCGCGCGACGGAGGAGCTCCACCATGTCGAAGACAGTCGTTCTTGCGTCTGCTCTTTTCCTAGGAGCCGCGGCTTTCGGTTTATCAGCGGAACCGGGGTTAGCGGCCAGCGCAAAACGGGCACATGCGTTGAAGAAAGCCGAGTGCGAGCACAAAGCAACGCTGCAACTTTACACAGGCGAGCAAAGAAGCAGGTGGGTCAGGCAATGTGTGGCCGGCAAAGGGCGGTCCCCAGGCAAGCCTATGGCTTTTCGGCCGCCCCGTCCCACAGCAATGCCGAGAGTCACGCCGTTAGGTAGTGGCATGGGCAGCACAGCACCCAGCAACGCGCCGGTCGCACCGAGCACGCCGGTGGTCGGCTCCAGCGGCACATCGATCAGCGGGTCCAGTGCGACGTCCATAAGCGGGTCGAGCAACAACAGTATCGGCAGCTCCAGACGATAGACCTCCAGGAGCACACGCCGAATTTGGGATGCCCGGTATTGGCACTTGGCGTGAATGTCTGCTTTCTGGAGTAAAGCGGACATCGCATGCGGCGTGTCTGCCCCACTTTTTCTTACGGTGACACTGGTGGCCAAATCTCTGTCAATGATGACGCGCGGCGACGACGGCGTCACGGAGAAAATTCATCTCATCCTCCGACTCCTGAAGACGCAGCGCCAACGTATCGCGCAAGGAAAGCATTCCCTGCACACGTCCATCTTCGACAACGGGAAGATGCCTAAAGTGTTTTGTTCTCATTAGCTCCTGCGCGGTTCGCATGCTGTCATCGGGCCCGCAACTCACAACCCGTGTCGTCATGACATCGCGTGCACGCAGATATTGTAGTTCGCTCCAATCAGTTCTTGCAAAGACCCGGACAAGGTCCCGTTCGGAGATGATGCCAATCATGCGAGGGCCGAGTTCGCAGACAGGCATCGCGCCAATGCCGTGCTCGTACATGAGCTTCGCTACAGCGGCCAAGCTGGCGTCTGGTAGGCACATTACAAGCCGCTGACGCGAGTGCTTGAGAAACTCACCGATCTTCATAGGGTGCCTCCAGAATTTTATTCTTGTGGCGGTGCCCCCGTCCCTAGCCACGCGCCAGGTAACGATACTGCCGCGGGCAGAGGCCGGGCAATGCCGTTTTGTGGCGCTTGGGGGACATCACAATTAGACGGCGGAATGTCCGCTTATGGCCCATCGCACCTAAGCAACTGAATTTGCTGACGTGAAGTTTTACAGTTTTACAGTTTTTTACAATTTGCGTTCGCCGGACGTTCTCGGCAACGCACTACGCACCTAATTTGAAACTAGCGATGGGCCGCGCCACTCCTTGAAGTGAGCAGCGCGGTTGTACGCCAATCAGCTAAATAAATCACACCTCGCTCCACGCGAGGTTCTTCATTTGGCGATCGCCGGTGTAGGACCAAAGGGGTCCTTCGGCTTTTCCTCAATCCTTGCTGCTTGCAAACATGAGAGCAGCTCTGTGTAGTTTGCAGCGCCTCCGGTCGTCACGATGTGAACGCAACGTGACGCATCTGACTGCTTGAATTGCGGCCACAGCTTTGCAAGTTGGTCACGCGCTGCCTCTTCGTCTTGCACGCACTTTGCAGGCGTCTGTACAGCGCCGGATCCACGACAGGCCGCAGCTAGGTCGAATTTCGGCATCTCGGCGGCTGCCACAGTCCCAACTCCCACTACAAGTGCCGTCGTTACTTGGAGCAATCTGAAATGGAACATGATTTCCTCACGCCGATTTTGTGTTGTTGGAAACGCAAATGCACGCGTCCGTCGCGGGCGTCGCGTTTGCAATGCGATACTTCGCTTTCGTCGGCGTTGGTACAATTGCCCTTTAGGGCCATAAACGAATAACGTACGGTGCGTCCTACCAGGCCCTGATTGCGCCTACGGATTTCCGCCCCCGCGGCCCGATCGCGATGATCCGCTCGCCCACTCGAGGTGGGTCGGCGCGGCGCGGCTGTTGGCGCGCCATGTCGGCGTTGCGGTCCAATGACCTGCTCCCGAGTTCCGATGGATGATGATGAGGCGTTTCCCTCAGGGTTTAATTGCTACCGGATGTACATTAGTCACAGCCGCCCGATCCAATGTTAAGGGCATCACAGACTCGGTCTTTTTTTCGCAGCGCTGAATGTCCGCCTTCGGGGTAAGGCGGACATGCCTTTTTGCAGCGCAATTGTCCGCTTTTGACCCAAGCGGACATTGCCAAACAAGCGCCTGGCCGCCCACAATCGGCGCTGCAGCCAAGCACACCGCGGGCGTGAACGAAGCTCATGGCCAAGCTGGCGATTTACATGAACGAAGCGGGCGACAGCGTGCTGCATCGCGCCGGCTTTTCATGGATGGCAGCGATTTTTCCACCCATCTGGGCCTTCCAACATCGTCTCTACAAGTCCTGCGTCGCAGCATTTGTTGTCGGCGTATTCGTGACCCACGCGAGTGCGCTGATGCCGAATGGCGCGCCGTGGATCGGTTTGCAGATCGGATGGGTGCTCTTTCAGGTCCTGGGTGCCGGTTTCGGCGCCCACCTGTACCACCGCGTCGTGCTCGAACGCTCAGGGTATTTCATGACATCGGCCGAACCCGCACGGCTGACAGGTGGCCGATGATAACGCCCTGCCTGACCCATTTTCTGGAAGGCGTCCGCGAGCACGGCGCAGTTCTCGCGCCTATAATGTTGCTGTCACTGGCTGTCCCGATTATTGCAGCGCCGTTTGCCCGCGCCGCCTATCACAGGCTCGTAACGCGTTTCATGCGCTTCCGGCAGGTTCGCAGTCCACCGGCCACATGGTGGGCGCGCCGTGAGCAGCGCAGTTCGCGTCCGGTGCCCGCAGGAAATGTCGTTGGCGCAGCGACCCCTGACTCATTCGCCACCACGATGCAGTACCGCTTGCAGCGGATCCGGCGCGCCACGCTTGTGGCTTACGTTACCTTTGTTGTCGGCACTGGTCTGTCGGTGCCGCTGCATTGGGGGGCTGCCGCGGAATTCGCGCTGGCCGCGGCGGCGCTGGGAATTGGTCCTGCTCTCATCAACGCCACGCCGCGCACGCTTCCGCGCTGGCTTCCTGTGCTCGTCATCGCACTTTTGGCTTTATCGATGATCTTCGATCGTTTCAAAGATATCGCCAGCATCGTTTTCGGCTTCGGGCTCGTCTTTGCGTTTTATCTTATTGGAACGAACCGAACCCTGCGGGCGCTCTACGTGCCGCTTTTTTTTATCGGCTTCGGCGCGCTCGCGGGCGTGGTTGCCGCGGGTGTTCTGACACAAGGTTTGCAGCAGTGTTTTGCGCCACTGATTGATGCCGGCAACACAGGCGCAATAAAGCAGATCAGCGACGGCGGATTGGTCATCTTGTTGATCGGGTTCGTCGCCCTTGGCATCTGGAGCGCGAACAGGCTTATCGCGGGCCTGGCGCGCCTCTATGAGCGCGGCTGGATCAGCGACATCTCGCTGGTGTTCCTGTTTGGCATGGCACTCACTGCCGCGCTGGCCTGTTTCTGGCCCGACCGCGACGATGTCGCATTTACGCGCATGGTCGCGGCGTTTCTGATCTGGGTCGCGCTGACGATCGGGGCCTACATCGTGGCGCTACGCGCCAGCCCTTGGCCTGCGGGCGCATGCAGCCTGCTCGTGCTGCGCGTGTTTTCACCCAACCGCCACAGTGAGCGCTTGCTTGACCAGGTGCAAACGGGCTGGCGCTACGCCGGACCGGTGCTGCAGATCGGCGGCCCCGACCTGGCGCGGCTCAACATCAACCCATACGAATTTGCACTTTTCCTCGGGAGGAGGACGCATCAATTGTTTCTTCCGAATGAGGTGACGAAGGAACGTTTGCTTTCTGGTCTTGATCTTGCGCCAGACCGCGAAGGCCGGTTCCGTATCGCCGAAGTGTTCTGCTTTGACTCCGCCTGGCAGAGCACTGTGCAGACGCTCATCGAGACCAGCGACGCCATTTTGCTCGACCTGCGCGGTTTCGGTCCCCAGCGGGCGGGAACAGGCTTTGAACTCGCGCAACTCGCATCCCTCGAGAGGCTGGATCGGACAGTGGTCATCGGGGACACGACGACGGACTGGTCCTATTTCGAGACGCTGGCCGGTTCGGAAGCAAAGACGATCGCTCGTCTCGATGCGCAGGGGCCACACCTGGTGGATTCTTGCATCGCTGCCCTCCTCCAGCGAGGTGTGCGCCCGGCGCACGCTCGCTAATCACGCGGAACGGTGCGCCCCTTCCGTGGCCTGGATTGGACCAGTACTATGCCTCGGTGGCGGGGCGCGGACATGAAGCGGCGAAAATTCATTGCTCTTATCGGCGGCGCGGTGGCGATGCCGCTCGTGGCTCGAGCACAGCAGAACGATCAGATTCGGCGCATTGGCGTGCTTCAGCCGTTTCCGAAGGACAGTCCGGAAAAGGTCCGTATCGAGGCGTTCCTCAAGGAATTACAGAGATTGGGTTGGACCGAAGGTCGCAATCTACAAATCGAGTATCGCTGGGAGACCATCGATTTGCGGAAAGCGGCAACGGAATTGGTGGCATTGTCTCCGGACGTCATCCTCGTCAGCAGCACTCCTGCTGTGAGTTCAATGCAACAGGCGACGCGAACATTGCCGATCGTATTCACGCAGGTTGCCGATCCAGTCAGTGCCGGCTTTGTTGCGAGCCAGGCGAAGCCCGGCGGCAACATGACCGGTTTCACGGTTTTCGAATACGAAATTGGCGCGAAATGGCTCGAATTGCTTAAGGAGATTGCGCCTGGCCTGACGCGTGTCGGGGTCATCAGAGATCCCAGAACAACCGCCGGTATCGGCCAACTCGCCGCAATTCAGTCGGCTGCGCGGTTGTCTAGGGTGGAGGTGATCCCACTCGGCGGGCAAGATGACAAAGACGTTGAGCGCACCGTCACCGAATTTGCACGCGGATCGAATTGCGGGTTGATCGCGGCGGCGAGTCCGTTGCTGAACAATAATCGCAAGCTGATCATTTCTCTCGCAGCTCGATACCGATTGCCGGCAACCTATCCGTTCCGCTCTTTCGTAACCGATGGTGGCTTGATCGGCTACGGACCGGACCCGATTGATCAGCACCGCCAGGCTGCCGGTTACGTCGATCGTATTCTCAAGGGCGAGAAACCCGCCGACCTTCCGGTGCAAGCCCCGACCAAATATGAGCTCGCGATCAACCTCAAGACTGCGAAGGCGCTCGATCTGAAGGTCCCGCCGTCAATGCTCTCCCGGGCTGACGAGGTGATCGAATAACACTGGCCGATGCCCGCTTCTGGCGCTTGGCGGACATGAGCTGGTGCACCGCACACGTCCGCTTTTAAGGGTAAAGCGGACATGCCTTTTGCGGCGCGAATTCTCGCTTCTGACCCAAAGCAGACTAATCTCAGGAAACAATCGCGCGTATCTCAAGAGCAAATCAAGCTCTCGTCAAAGGCTTTCGAGCTGCCTTTTGGTATCCAGTCGAATGGGCGACTTACCGTACAGGAGATGCACCGATGTCTGATGCCAATCGCCTGTTTTTTCTCCGTATCGCCTTAATCGCTATCGGTCTCACGTTTATATTTGGCATATACGCGTTGGGCATCGTGTGGCCGTCGGGCTGGGTTTGGGGCCCGGGACATCCGCAACACTATCTGATGATGATCATCGGGGTTTACGCGACCCTTGGGGTGTTTCTCATTCTCGCATCGCGCGATCCCTTTGCGTACAAGAGCATCATCTGGTTCACCGTGTGGTCGAGCATCGTTCATGGGGCGATCATGGCTGCCCAGTCCTTCAGCGATGGGACCGAACGCGGTCATTTGATAGGAGATGTCCCTGCGCTTTTTCTCGTTGCGATCGTTCTTGCAGTGTTGATGCCGCGACAGCCAGCAGCGGTGCACTAACTTCGCAGGACGTCGCTTCGTGAAACCAGCTGCGACACAACGCGATCTATGGAGGGCCGCGCCGAGCCCTACTCAAAGCGCGGCCCTGTTTTTGTACCGAAGGCAAAAGGTCGTCGGGTCGTTACTCGATAACCTGAATGACTGTGCGGTTTGACGGCTCGACCAGATAGACGCGGTCGTCAGAGTAAACGTAACGATATTTCGAGAACGTTGGACCCCAGGCGGGGGGAACCGCTCTCAACTCGACATCAGCCGGCAGTCTTACACCTACGCCGATCCTTTCCTGCACCCTCACCGGCGCCACTCTCTCCTTCACGACATACTCTTTGATCACGGTCCGTTGTTCCGGCGCGATGACGACGGTTTCCGCAGGGCCAACGCCAACTGTTTGCGCGAGTGCCTGCGCGCTCATGAGCATGGCTAGTCCGCTCACTGCTATTAATGCACGTTTCATAGTTCCTCTCCGTATCCTACGGGCAGGATCGCCCGTGGGGGAACGTGCGGTGCAGGACCCAGTTCCGCGCCGCATATGCCGTGCCCTAAGTTCCCGGTCGTCACCGCTTCCGAACGCTTGTTCAGTTCGATGGACCTTCAGATCGCACCACCGAATGTCCGCTAATGATCCAAAGCGGACGGCTAGGCCCTTTCAACACGATAGGTTGAACCGGTACGATGCCCGTCCGGGGGCAGGTTATGCGGCGACGCAGTTTCCTCACACTACTCGGCAGTGCGGTCACTTGGCCGTTGGCAAGCCGCGCGCAGCAGCCGGCGCGTATGCGGCGCGTTGCAGTGCTGATGCACACGGCCGCGGACGATCCGGACGGACAGACCCGCTTGGCAGCATTCCTTCAGGGCTTGCAGGAGGCCGGCTGGGCCGTCGGAGGCAATGTCCGGGTCGACATCCGCTGGGCGGCCGCCGATGCCGATCGCTTTCGCAGTTATACGGCTGAGTTGATTGGGCTCGCTCCGGATGTGGCGCTGGCTTCTTCGAGCCAGAGCGTCGTGGCTTTCCAAAAAGCAACCTCCACGCTCCCGATTGTCTTTGCGGCAGTTGTGGACCCGGTCGCCCAGGGTTTCGTCGACAACATCGCCCGGCCAGGCGGCAACATCACCGGATTTGCGATGGTGCCTGAGTTCAGCACGAGCGCCAAATGGCTGGAGCTCTTGAAGCAGATCGCGCCTACCGTCACGCGGGTGGCGGTCATTCGAGATACGGCGGCACAGACCAGCCTCATGCAATTCAGTGCAATCCAATCGATGGCGCAGTCCATCGGCGTCGTGGTCAATCCGATAGGAATGCGCGATGTATCCGAACTTGAGCGGGCCATCACCGCCTTCGCGCAAACACCAAATGGCGGTCTGATCGCAACAGCCGTCCCGCAATTATTCGTACGCCGCGCGGTCATCATTTCGCTTGCGGCTCGTTACCGGTTGCCTGCTGTATTTCCGTTTCGTGTCTTCGTTGCTGAGGGTGGCCTGGCCTCTTACGGAGCCAATACGGCCGACTCCTATCGGCGCGCTGCCAGCTACGTCGATCGCATCCTCAAGGGCGAGAAGGCAGCCGACCTGCCGGTGCAGGCGCCGACCAAGTACGAGCTCGTGATCAATCTCAAGACGGCGAAAGCGCTTGGCCTCACCGTGCCGCCTTCGGTGCTTGCGCGCGCCGACGATGTGATTGAATAAATAATTCCGGAGTCAGCGCATCTCGCGTCCCAATTAACGAGCTGAAGTAATTTGTTACCGTGTGACGCGATTGACACGGAGAAGTGGAAATCGCCGAAGTTCCACACCGCGCCTCTATTCCGCTTAGGATATTCTCCGTAGTGTTCGATCTCTGGGGACGGACCAAGGGCAGTTTTTGCGCAGCCAAGGCACGGAGGTTCGGATGACACCACCGGATCAGAAAGGCCGCGACGATCGCTAGCGCCAAACGTTCGGGCCTGGTGTAGCGGCAAGTTTCAGGACGGCACGCCGGGAACGGCTCCCGGGGTCCCATCAGTCAGGCAAGACCCCAACTCAGCCGTTCCCGGGCGCGCATTCGTTCGAATGAGAACGGGATTGTCCCAAAGCGAACAGGTTGGCTTCGGGATTTGTTCTCGCCCGCAGCGCAGCAAGATATACGAGATAGTGATTAGACACGCTCGCCACGCCCTATAGGCTGACTAGCCTGTCGGGTGCTGGAGTGCCGCGTCATGAAGCAGTCACGCAGATTCGACGCGACGAAGCCGCCCGTCGGCCTGCGAAGGTGCCCGAACTGCGGCCTGCCGATGTTTCTGTCCGACATTGAGGCGATCGAGGGCGCGCGCGAGGACTTGCGCACGTTCGAATGCCAGCAGTGCGCCTACGCCGAGACCGTGATCGTGGAACTAGCCTGACAATCACTTTAGATGAATGGCAAACGGGTCGTCGGTTCAACACGACGACGTCCGCCCTCCCACGAAAAGCGGACACTAATCCCGCATCTACCTTATGACGTGGTCAGCGGCGGCGACCAGCTGCGTAGGAATGGTGACACCGATCATCTGCGCCGCTCTGAGGTTGGCGACAATCTCGAATTTGGCCGGCGTCTGCACCGGCATGTCGGCAGGCTTTTCGCCCTTGAGGATGCGGTCGATGTAGCCTGCCGCGCGGTGGTACTGATCGATCGTGTCGGGCGCGTAGGAGATCAGGCCCCCTTCCGTCACGAAGAATCGACTGAAGTACACCGCCGGCAACTTGTGCCGCGCCGCAAGCGCAACGAGCCGTTCGCGGGCAAGCGCCGAGAACAGGTTTGGCGTCACGATCAGGCCGCCGTCCGGACCCGCAAAAGTTGCCAGGAAGCGCTCGAGCTCCGCGCTGTCGCGTGCATCGACCGGGGTCACCTGCACATTGAAAGACGGCGCCGCCTTCTCGATGCCGGTCAGCACGTGCTTCCAGGTCGACCGCATGGGATCCTGAACGACCGCCACGCGCGTCACGTTCGGCGCAATCTGTTTGAGTAATTCAAGCCACTTCACGCCGATACCTGGTTCGAACTCGACATAACCCGTGAAGTTGCCAGCGGGCTTTTCCATGCTCGCGATCAGCCTGCGGTTGACCGGATCACTCGTTCTCATGAAGACGACCGGCACTGTACTGGTCGCCTCCTGCAATGCGCTCGCACTCGATGCGCTGGCCGCCAGAATGACGTCGGGATTGAGTCCGACCAGTTCCTGCGCATATCGCTTTAGAAGGCTGTCGTTGTTGGCCCATCGATACTCAATCTGCAGGTTGTCACCGGATTTCCAGCCCAGTTTTTCCATCCCCTGCCCGAAAGCGGACGCCCATACACGCGCGTCCGGGTCGTTCTCTGAAATGTTCATCAACGCACCGGCGCGCCGGACCTGGGCTGACTGCTGCGCAGGTGCGACGAGCGGCCACAACACAGCCGTTCCGCCGAGCAAGGTAATGAAATCGCGGCGCCTCATGTGACCCCCCTTTTGGCGAGACAGCTTCGCCCAGGGTCACCTTTTACGAGTCACAGGACTCGATGGCTGTGCCGCCGGTCACAAAAAACTTGAAACCGCAATGTTCAGGAGCTGTGGCCCTTTCGGACCTTGCGCTTCGGCTCTGTTGTCCCTGTCGCGTAAGGGCTCGGATTGCACCATCCGCGACTGCCTGCCAGCACGACCGCACGGCATTGCTCGATCGAGTTGTATTGGCAATCCCAATAGACGCTTTCAGTGGAGTTGGCGATGACGGCACACCAGGGAGCCTCACGCGCCTCGACCCGCTGCGCGCTCCAGGGAAACAAGGTCGCTACCGCCGCCAGGGCCAAAATCGCTGCACGGATCATCATAGTCTCCTTCATCCCCGCCACCTGACGTAATAACACCGTGCGGGCCTTGTTATTCGGAGCGCGTCCGAAGCCCTGCTGCTTTCCGTCAGGTTTGCCGACTGGCCCGAAGCCTCCCCCGCTGCCGCGACCAACTGGGCCACTTATTGGGAACCCGACATCGCCCGCTACCTCGTCGCTTACCAGGAGGTCACGGGCATTCCGCTCACGGAAGTTTCCGCTTAAGCGCGCTCCACGCAACCCGCCGACGCCATCGAAAGCAGATGCTGATCGGCATGTCGGCCTCAGACCGCGTCCGTCCAGCTTTCCGAGAATGCCAACGCCGACGTCGAGAAGGGCCGCCCCTCTCGCTCGCGCGGCCAGGATCGCCCCTTGGCCTCGGCGCCGTTGCGGACGAGACGCGTGCCGAGCGCAGGGATCAACACAGTGCATACGCCGTAGCGCCGGTTGGGAATCTGGTTCGGCTGCGAGTGGATGAGCAGCGGCTCGCCGATATCGAACCAGGTGAGCGAGATGTCTTCGCCGTGCGACCTGATGTGTTCGGTCCAGAAGTAGCGGGGATCTCCGGTTTTGGAGAATTGCGCGTCCGCACAGGGGATCGTTGTGTCAGAAAGTTCGGCATTGAGCATGCCTTGCACGGTTGACTGCAGCCACCGCGCCATCGCGATGTTGTCGGAGTAAATACGCCAGCGCCCCTCCGTCAGCTCGCTTTTCAGGTAGAGGACGTGGCCTGGACCAGCCGGCGAGAAGATGATCCGCCAATAGCTCGCGTCTGTTGAGTTCGGATCGCCGTCCTTCGAGCTCAAACGAATAAATGGGTTCTCGCCCGTCAGGATCGTTTTGTTGGGATCGGCAATGCTCATGTTACTGGTCTCCGCTCAACGTCTCGGGCATGCCCGCTAAGCGCCCGGTCCTTCAGAGTTATGGCGGTGAGTGAATCAGGAGGGTGTTTTCACTCTTCGTTTAATCGTCCGCCTTGTCTTCAATGGCGTCTTCTTCAGTGGCTTCCTCGAACGCACTCCCTTCGATGGCGCCTTCTTTAAACTCGCCTTCTTTGACGGTAACTTGCTTGCAGGCGTCTCGCTCGGAGACGTTTCCGTTGGAGGGGTATCTCTTGAAACGGATTTTGCAACGGTCAGATTTGCAACCAATGCTTCTGCTTTTGCAAACAGATCCTTCAGCTGAATGTCGTCAGCAAATTGTTTGAAAATTGATTGCGCCGGATCAATGATTTTTCTTGCTGCTTCGACAACATTGGATGTTTTGAGAAGGTGTTGTATTTCAGGAACTGACTGTTGCAAGCGACCTTTCGCTTTGTCGAAGCGCTCAACAAACTCTTTCTTTAAAATCTTTCCCTGGTCGTCTCTCATTCAACACGTCTCTTACTCGATCAAGTGACACTAAAGGTGCTTCCGCAGTCTTTCTAAGAATTCCTTTTGCTCGTCATCGAGCCGCTTAAGCGCTTTTGTATCCGCTTTGCATTTTCTAACCATCTTCCTGATCTTATGTGCCGCAGCGCGACGTTGACGTTTTTCGGGCTCTGCCGCACCTTCGTTCAAATGCCCGGATATTGCCCGCCCCATGCCGCAACCTCCTCAACTGAACGATTCTCCAAAATTCCAATTGAGCACCGGTGTCTGCTTTGACGGTATCCACTTTTGTGACCTGCATCAATTGATCGCGTTCCCGTGTGACCAGCCGACCCGGCGCTGAGACCCGATGTCCGGATTGGCGATGTCTGCTAAGGGCCAAAAGCGGACATCGCACACAATTCACGTTGACCGCCCTACTTGTTCAGGAACGCAACGGTATTGGCCCATGGTCCAACTTCAAAACCCTGTCGGACGCAGATTGGGTGGAGTCCGCTCCACAAAAACGAGGTTGAAATGCTTATTCGTCGATTGACAGCAGCTTTCTTGCTTTCGCTCGCCGCAATCTCGTTTCCGGGATCAATCCTAGCGGCGCAAGCCGCTACTTGCTCTCTGCAAGGCCGACGCCGAGAGAATATGCCCCGGCATTGCCCCTGGCGGCGGCAAAATAATTGGGTGTCTGAAGCAACATAAAGACGAGGTGAGCGTCGGTTGCGCCAAGGCGTTAAAAGCATTGAAGGCAAAAAGGAGAGCGTGACCGCTCTTTCCGTCGAGCAAGACAAAAATGCGCCGAGAACTCGCTGTTCTTGCAGCAGTATTGTCAATCGCGATCTCGTATACCGCCGCATTCGCGGCTTCGACGCCGGTACCGTTGCCTCCGAAGAACCCTTTTAAGAACCCTGACCTGGAAAAAGGACAAAGCTCAAAACCCGCGAACGTCTTATTTTCTGAAAAGAAACTCCCGAGCCTCGGCGAGGCCATGGCGATCGGTTATTATCCGCGTGGTTGCCTTCAAGGAGGTGTTGAACTGCCGACTACCGGGCCGACATGGCAGGTGGTGCGAGTATCTCGGAATCGTAATTGGGGGCACCCGGAGCTGGTTAAATTCTTGGAGCGGTTCGCTCCGCTAGCTGCCAAAGCCACAGGCCGGCACGGAATCTTGGTTGGCGATATGGCCCAACCTCGCGGTGGCCCGCTTCCGTTCGGACATAAAAGCCACCAAGTCGGGTTGGACGTCGATATTTGGTTCATGCCGATGCCGGACCATGTATTGAACCAAGACGAGCGCGATAAGATTGTGGCTCTCGATCTGGTCGCCGCGAATGGCAAAGATGTCGATCGTAAAAAGTGGACTTCTGCTGACGTAGCTTTCATCCGAACAGCGGCTGAGCAACCCGAAGTTGAACGGGTCCTTGTCAATGCCGCGATAAAAAAAGAACTCTGTCGGGTCCAGGGCGAGCGCGACAAAACTTGGATGTCTAAAGTGCGCCCTTGGTATGGTCACGCCGACCACATCCACGTACGGCTTAAATGTCCGACTGACTCGCCGGATTGTCGTCCCCAGCCACCGGTGCCGGCGGGCGATCACTGCGAGGACAAATCTTTGAAGTCCTGGTTTGCTGATTGGATCTTGCGTTTGAAAATTCCGGATCTCGCTCCCTCATCAACCAGCGGTCTAAAGCTGAAGGATTTGCCGCCGGCGTGTACAGCGGTCCTTAATGCCCCAGCAAAGCCCAATGACAAGGCGGACGATTCGACAGGACGCTGAGAATGTCCGCTTTGGGTCAGAAGCGGACATTTGCAGCGCAAAATGGCATGTCCGCTTTACCCCCGGTCGTGGCAAGTCCTTGTCGCTAGTCCCATTCGGCGCCATCATGGGCCCGAGCTTCACGACGTGCGTGCCGAGCGGCACGGCGCGATCTCGCTCCGTACGCGACGACTATCATGGGAGGCGAATGATGTTGACTTCGCGTTTTATATGCGCGCTCGCGGCCCTTGGCGCGCTGGTCTCAGGTGCCGAAGCGCAAAACACCACCGCCCCGTCACGATGGGGACAAGGCGACGAAATCGGGATGGCCAATACGCTCGGCTCCGCCACCTGGCAGCGTTGCGCGCAATCTCTCGCAAACCCCCGATCCAAATCGTATGAAATTTCACACCTGCGCTCGAATACCATGCCGCAATCGCCGTTCGGTGTGCCGCTGCGCGACAAATATCGGCCGACAGTCGGCATTCCGGGCACTGTCCATGCCTTCAACGGCGAGGAGACAGTGAGCGGAGAGCCCGGCGCCCAGGGTACGCAGATGGACGCCATTGGGCATTTTGCGGTGCTGCCCGAACCCTGGGATGGCAAGGGCGATTTCCCGGCTGACAAGGCCCGCTATTACGGCGGTTACAAGCAGTCCGACATCAAACCCACACCCGACTCTCCCCTGCAGAAGCTTGGCATCGAGAAAGTGCCACCGATTGTCACCACCGCGGTGCTGCTCGATGCAAAGACGTATCTCGGCAAGGGCGCTGCGATGAAGCCGGGCGACATCGTCACCGCCAAGGACATCGAAGGAATGCTGCAGGCGCAGGGGCTGCAAAATCGCGGGCTGCTGCCCGGCGATGTGCTCTACATTTACACCGGCTGGGGCGACAACTGGAAAGATCCCGACACCGAGAAATTCTACTACACAAAAGGTCCCGGGCTCGCTTACGACGCCGCCAAATACATCGAAGACAAGCAGGTCGTCCTGCTCGCGCTCGACAACCCGTTTACCGATCCGGTGGCGGACGGCTTCCTGCAAGGCAAGGCGGCCCCACCGGCCGGCACGCCTCCGAATACTCCGTTTGCCATCCATCACCACAATCTGACGCAAGCGGGCATCTATCAGATTCAGAACGCCAGTCTCGGCGCGCTGGCCAACGACAAGGTCTGGGTGTCTTGCACGATGATCCTGCCGCTGCGCGCTCAGGGCAACTCGGGTTCACCCGTCCGCCCGGTAGCCATCGGGGCGCCGGCGCAATAAGTGGAGCGCGAGCCGCGCATTGATGTATCGGATGCCTTGCGCGTTTGGAGGGTCTTACCCATGAAATTCGAAGGCGGGTGCTATTGCCGTAAAATTCGCTACGTCGCCGAAGGCGAACCTCGGCTCAAGGCGCAATGCCATTGCCGCGAATGCCAGTACATCACCGGTGGCGCACCGAACATGTTCATGCTCGTGGCGCCGCAGGGCTTTCGTTACACAAGCGGCGAACCGCGCAAATTCTCGCGTTCCGATCTCGAAAGCCCGGTGACGCGTGAGTTCTGTGGCGAATGCGGGACCCATTTGACGACGCGACCACGGGGTCTGCCGCTGATCGTCCTGAAGGTCGGCACACTTGATGATCCGGGACTATTCGGCGCGCCTCAAATGGCGATCTACGCTGTCGACAAACAGCCCTTCCATGTCATTCCGGATGGCTTGCAGACTTTTGAGCGTTTGCCGCCGCGCTAACGACGATTGCTGCCGGTGGTCTCGTTGAGCTGCTGTTGGATCCGCTCGGCTTCCTGCAGATGCTTCTGCAATGTGGGCAGGGTCTGCTTGGCGTACTGGCCGACCGCATTGTCCTTGCCGGATTGCTCCTGATACGCCTTGATGTCTTTCCGATGGTCGGAAACCATTGCCTCGATCAATGAGCGGTCAAACGCAGTTCCGGACTGCGCATTGAGCTTCGCCAGCGTGGCGATCGTGACGAGGGTCGCGTCGGGGGGCTTTACGCCCACGGCGTTGGCGGCGGTCTTGGCCTCCTCGTTCACTTTTTGGCGATCAGTGACCAATGTCTGGCCGAATTGCTTTATGGCGTTGCTCTGGCCTTTGCTCAGCGCGCGCTTCCCCAGATCGATTCCGGTGTTGTTACCCTCGATCGCGGTCTTGATAAACGCCTTGCTGGTGGCGTCCGCCTCCTGTGTCAACGCGTGCGCGCCCGCAGCGGCAACCGCAATCGCCAACCCCAGAGTAAGGCCAAGCGTCGCCATCTGGTTCATGTGTTTCATGTTCGCCCTCACGCCTTTCGACATCTGCCACCTCTGTAAAGCTTGATACGAACGTTATGGTTCCCTGTTACCGGCACACATGACTCGCCCGGCGGCGTGACGCGTCTAACGTCGATCGGCCAGAAATGTTGATGGATCCAAGTCCGCTTTTCCGGACATTCCGTGTTGCACGAGTAACGGACAAATGACTCGACAGCGGTTGCAGGCAGTGCGCAACGTTTTCGCCGTTCTGACGAAAGCCGTCAGGAGGTAAACCATGACACGATCTCACGTCTTCGCAATTGCTGCCGGATTATTGCTCGCGGTTTCGGGCCCGAGTTTTGCCGCCAAGCGGATGTCCGACACGAAGAGTGGCTTGAAATCGCAATCGCGCGCGGAAGAGTCCAACGGCTTAGCAAATTCCGGTTCGGCGATCCGTCCGTATGGCCGCGACCCGTATTTGTATAGTCGCGACGATCCCTATGCGCCCGGGGTAAACTGGCCCGGCCGATGGTGAGCGTCGATCCCTGAACGCAGACATTCGGCGACGAACCGCGCCTCACCTGCGCGTTATTGACCGGCGAGCCCCACGTCCGGTGTAGCCGTCGCAGTTGTTGATTGACCGGGTTGCGCGGCAATCGCCGGCTCGGCCGGAGCCCGTTTTGCTGCCGCTGATGCCGGGGAGACCTTCTGCCGGCGTTTCATGTCGCGATGTTTTGTTATCGCATTCGGCGGCTGCGAGCGCACCTCATGGTCCGGCCGCGCGACGGCCGTGTCATCAAACAGCGCCGCGGGGATGGCAGGCGCCCGCTCGGGCGCAATGGCAGTTGTCTTCCCGTTGATCGTGCTCGTCGTCAGGCCGGTGAGGCCCGACGCATTTTGCTCCAGCCTCTCCTGCCGCTGCTTCAACGCGACGGGTGCGGGTTCCTCTTCGACCCGCTTCTGGTCGATGAACTGAGCAACCAGGTCGACCTGCCTGCGCAATTCTTCATAGGTCACTTGCTTACGTCCGATCATGTACGCGAAATAGTTGCTGGTTGCGATCACCGACCCGGCCGCAACGACCAGCAGAATTGACCTGGCAACGACACTCGCATCGCGCGGGGGCCGGTCGCTCCCCGCTTGCGACGGACGTGACGGACGGCGTGGTTGTCGAGTGCGTACCGGAGAAGAGGTCGACATGCAGCGCTCCGTGCCGGTTCGACCTATGCCGAGCCCGATTCTCTGTGATGTGTCAAAGCAAAGATCGCCGCCCCCTCACGCGGATACCTGCCGCCGCCCTCGCCGAGCAGACGTTTGGCATCGACGCACGGCCATTCTGTATCGCGTTCGTGACCATTTCGCGCGGCGGATCAAGAACGGTAGAACCGTAGCGGCGCACCGCTGATCCTGTGCCGTCAAGGCAACAGTGCTCAGGAATTTGGCGACGGACACTATTTGTGACCACCAGTGGGTCACGATTCCTTGTAGGAATGTCGCGACCCCGACCTCTCTTGGGGACGGGTGGGGGGATTAGAGATCGGGGCCGCGCGCTCGGGGAAGCGAGCGGCCCCGATCTTATTACCCTTCCAGGCGTCATCATCATCAACAGTTCGCGACCGCCAAAGCTCGCCAGCCCCGCCGTCACATCGCCTGTTTGATCACCGCGTCAATGCGCGAAAATTACCGCCGCATGTCACGTTGCTGTGACCATTGACCTAAATCAACGCCGCAGGAAGTTTTTAGCGCGACGTTTTCGGCAACAGCCAAAACGGAGGCAGTTGTCATGACAACGAAACAGATCGCACTCGCGTCCGCTGCAATGATTGCGCTCGCGGCGGTTGCCATTCCGAACCAGGCCGACGCCCGCTGGCGCGGATACGGTTATGGGTGGCGGGCTCCAGTCGCTGCCGGCGCCGTTGTCGGCGGACTTGCTCTGGGAGCGGCCATCGCGTCACGGCCTTACTACGGTTACGGTTATGCTTCGGGACCAGTTTACGGCGGCTACGGCTATGGCGGTCCCTACGCTTACTATGGTGGCGTGGGTCCCTCCGATTACGAATTCAACAGCAGCTATGCCTACCAGCCGGGTTATGCTTACCAGCCGGGCTACAGGTCCAACGCTCCCTATAAACATTGGACAGAGTTCTGATCCCACGCAGTGCGGGACATGCGGCCGCGCCGAATATTTCGGCGCGGCCTTTTGCTGCCCGGGTTTCTTGTTGCGCCTCTGCGGGAAAGCAATCAGCTCACCGCGAACTTCCATAGCTTGATCGCATCGTAATCCGCCGGTTCGCCGAACTCTTCTGGAACTGTAATACGTTTTCACCGTTGTCTTCGACAACGATGGAGACGACTCATGGGACGAGGCATACTTCTTTGGTTGCTCGGCATTCCGATTCCAATCATCATTTTACTTTTTCTCATCTGGCACTAAGCGATGCCGCGCACGCTCATCGAGCCGCATAAACGCGACAAACGATACGTTCGCAGGAAGGGCGGCAAGTTCACCAAGTCACAGGACGACGTGGGACGCGCGCTGGCCGCAGACCGGCGCCAACGCGCCAAGACCACAGTTAAGAGTGGCGAAGGTGACCGAGGGGATCGGCGCCGCCAGAAGTCTCGCTCATAATTGGCGTCAGCCGGCCCGTCACTGCGCCCTCGTGACGAGTGTCATTTGACACTCTCTTGCAAGATTACTCAGTAGTGGGGAACCATCGGTCCCCTGAGCGCTTGGCTATCTGATGGCACCTGAGAACGCTGATTTGGACGGTGATTTCTGCCACGACAAGGCGGCCGAATGCCGTCGGCTTGCAAGCGCTGCAAAATCTCCTCCCATCCAGATCATGCTCGATCACGTCGCGGAAACCTGGCTGCGGATTGCGCGGGAGTTAATACGCTAGCCCGCCACCAGGGCCTTTCTTGTTCGCACGGCCGTAGCGAACGCGATGGATCAACGCTATATTGGCGCGATGGATCTCACCCACACAGTTGCTCTGACCGACCCTTTGCGAGATGGGCCGGCCGAGATCCCGGATTCGCTCTGGGACATTTTACCCGCCGCCATTTATGTCTGTGACCGTGACGGCAAAATCGTAAGATATAACCGGCGCGCCGCCGAGCTTTGGGGCCGCACGCCGAAGATCGGCGATTCATCCGAGCGGTTTTGCGGTTCTCACCGGCTGTATCGGCTCGATGGCGGCCCTCTTCCACACGCGGCGTTCCCGATCGTCGAAGTTTTGCGAACCGGCGAGCCGGTTTGCAACCAGGAAGTGGTCGTCGAGCGTCCGGACGGTTCCCGCATCACGGTACTGGTCAACATCACGGCGCTGAAAGACGCAACCGGGACGGTGACGGGAGCGATCAATTGCTTTCACGACATATCCGAGCGCAAGCAGGTCGAAAACCAGTTACGGGTCAGTGAGAACGAGCTCGCGGATTTTTTCGACAATGTGAGCGTGCCGCTGCATCTGGTGGCGCAGGACGGAACGATTGTTCGTGCCAACGACGCTGAGCTGGAGCTGCTCGGTTTTGCGCGCGAGGACTATGTCGGCCGCAACATCGTTGAATTTCATGTCGATCATTCGACCATCGACGACATCCTGACGAGGTTGAGGCGTGGCGAAAAGCTCAGCAAATATCCGTCGAAGCTTCGTGCCAAAGATGGGTCAATCAAGGACGTCGAGATCAGCTCGAGTGCGCGTTTCGTCAACGGCGAATTTGTGAATACACGCTGTTGCACGGTCGATGTCACCAGGCGGCAAGAGCTTGAGCGGGCGTGGCGCGGAAGCCAGGCCGATCTGTCCGCTGAGCTGGAAGCCACGCAGTTGTTGCAGGCTGTCGCAACCGAGCTCATCCATGACCAGGAGCCCACGGACCGGCTCTATCACAAGCTCGCCGAAGCTGCCGCGGCGATCCTGAGGTCTGATTTTGCCAGCATGCAGATGCTTTATCCGGAGCGCGGCACGGGTGGCGAACTTCGGCTGCTGGCCTCCCGCGGGTTCGACCCGGAGGCGGTCAAATTCTGGGAATGGGTGCGCGCCGATTCCGGGTGTACGTGCGGTGAAGCGCTTCGAACTCGGAAGCGGGCGATCGCGTCCGATGTGGAAACCTGTCCCTTCATGGCAGGCACGCCGGATCGCGAGGCCTACCTGCAGGCCGGCATGGGGGCTGCGCAGAGCACGCCGCTTATTTCCCGTGATGGCCGCCTGATCGGCATGCTGTCGACCCACTGGCGTCAACCGCATTATCCCAGCGAAAGCGAGCTGCGGCGTTTTGATATTCTGGCGCGGCAAGCCGCCGACGTTGTCGAGCGGGCCCGGACCACGGAAGCGCTGCGCGAAAGCGAGGCGCGATTGCGTGCCCAGGTCGAGGGTCCGGTGCATCGGCCGCGGTGACGGGCATTACGTCGTCTGCTTTACCCCGAAAGCAGAAATTGGCGTTGTCCGCTAGAGCTTTCGTTCAAATGATGTGGACCAACCAGGGCCACTTCGCGGGCTTTATCTCGTACTCGACCTTGTCGAAGGACAGATCGTTATCCTCCCGCGCGGCCGTCAGCTCGTTCCAGCTTTCGACCGGGTTCCGCCGTTCTTCGGCGATACGCGCGTCGATCGCGGTCCGGCTCGTCCGGTCTGTAAAAACTTTCGCCATAGGCACCTCCAATCGCTTGGAGCAAGGTGTCTCATGGTCACAATCTGGGATTTCGCCCGCGTTCCGCGTGTAAGGCGGTTCACAGAGATGGCAAATTTATAAAGCGCAGGCCTCGATCGCACGCGAAAACAGCCGGGCGGACTCGCTCCAGCGGGGGAGATGTGCGGCAGCCGCGCGCGCATTGGCGGCAAATCGTTGGCGTTCCCCCTGGTCGCTGATTAAACGGCGAAGCGCCCGCGCCAGAGCAGCCACGTCGTCCGGAGGCACCAACAGGCAGGCGCCGGCGAATAGTGTGTCGGAGATCGCACCCACCCTGGTGGATACCACCGGCAATCCATGCGCGATCGCTTCAGCAAGAGCCATGCCATAGCTCTCGTAACGTGAGGCGAACACAAATATGTCGGATGTCCGGTAAAGCTCCATGACGCGTTCGGGCAAAACAGCGCCGAGCACCGTCACCCGCTCAGCGAGGCCGTACGCCTCGATGTCATTGTCGAGCCGTGTCGCGACCTCCGGGCTGCGGGTCCGGTCGCCGGCAATGATCAATCGCCAAGGCAAGTCGGCAATTCTGGCCATCGCCGCGATCAATACGTCGTAACCCTTGCCCGGTACGATCGAGCCAATCGATACAAGCCGGACGATGCCGTCGGTACTGCCGCTCGCCTGCGGAACCGGATCGTTGCCGGGGCGCGCAACGCGAATGCGCTGAATCGGAACGCCGTAGTCGGAAACGAGAAGCCGGCCGGTTGCCTCGCTCGTGGTCACAACGCGCGCGGCAGTATTGAGCGCGGCACGCTCGCTGTCGCGGAAGAGCTCCGCCTGCGTGATGTCGATACCGGGATCGAGAGCAAGAGGCAGGTGCACGAGCGCGACGAGCGGGGTGCGGAACCGGAGTGCACCGGCCTCGGGGAGTGCTCCGAAGGCAAGCCCATCGAGAATAATGGGACAGCCGTGCGGCACCGCCGACAATATCGCCAGCGCGATCGCGCGCTGTGCGACGCTCGGAAACGGAAACCCCTCTCCCAGGTTCAGGACGTCCACCTGCCAACGCAGCCGCCGCAGCTCCTGGATGATGCGCCGGTCATAGCGATAGCCTCCGGTCGGCGTCGCGAGATTCCCGGGTACGGCGAACGCAACGCGCCCCATTTGGCTGGAACGTCGCGCGCTCTCCCGATCCCAGGATAGTTGTGAAAGCTCGCCCAGAGAACGAGACACGAAAGCGGTTCCTCCTCGGATTTACCGGCCAACGCGTCCTCGCCCGCGAATGTTCCTTGGGCTACGCCCAAATGAACGCCCGACAAGGTTGGTGCGATTACCAAACGGGTGACGCGGTCTTCCTATGCGGCTTCTGCCGGGCCAATTTGCTGCGACTTTTCAGCAGACCGGTGACCTCGTCACCTCATGAGTTCCCACAGCCGCGAAATTTTCTTCGAACGGTAAGTCCCCCAAACGGAACGCGGATCGCGGGGTATGCATTTGTTGAATGTTGCAAACAGAGGATGGTGCACTAAGTTGCCCACCAATCTTCCGGCGAGCTATCGACCGGACAGTCCCAATCTCAATGGCGTAGGAGCCGTTGGTTGGGCGGGAATTGCTGTCGTCATCGCGATGTTCATCTTTGGCGCCATCTATTGGTCCGGGCACAGCAACGAAACAAGCCCGGGCGCACAGGGCATTGGCTCAAGCGCTGTTCTGAACGATGTGACGAGCGGCGCAGACCGCACAATATAATAACGAAGTCGAACCAACTCCGTGTCGTTCCGTTATGACTGCATGGCCGAACTTTGCAAACAAGCCGCTTCAAAATTGTCTACTCGATCACCTCGTCCACTATGGAGATCAGGCTCGGCGGCACAGTGAGGCCGAGTGCCTTCGCAGTCTTCAAATTGATGACAAATTCAAACTTGGTTGATTGCAAAACCGGCAGGTCGGCGGGCTTGTCGCCCTTGAGAACACGGCCGGTGTAGAGGCCGGCTTGCCGGTAAGCATCGGCCCGGCTGGCTCCGTAACTCATCAGACCGCCAGCTGCGACGAACTCGCGGGCCTGATAAATCGCAGGCATTCCCTGTCGCGCTGCCAGGCTTACGATTTGTTCAGGCCGGCTATTGAATAGCTCGCCCGTTCCGACGATAAGCGCCCCTGCCCTGAGTTCCGCCAGTTTTGCAAACGCTGAATTGATTTCTCCTTCGCTGGTGGCATTCAAAATATGGATCTGCAAACCCAGTCCGTGCGCAGCCTCCTGCATGTCTTTCGTTTGGGTCTTCATCCTTGGATCGTTCGGGTTTACAAGCAAACCGATCAGCGTGACTTTAGGTATTAAATCGCGCAGCAGCCCCAATCGTTTCGCCACCAACTCGGAGCCCAACCAGGCGACACCGGTGACGTTCCGGCCGGGCCGGTTCAGGCTCGCCACGAGGCCGAGCCTCACCGGGTCACCGGCCGTATCGAAGATAATGGGAATCGTTGTGGTTGCTGCTTCTGCCGCCAATGCAGCAGGAGTAGTCAACGCGGCAACTACATTCACCTTGCGGCGGACCAGATCGGCCGCCATCCCCGGTAGTCGATCATTGTGACCCTCCGCCCACCGGTATTCGATCGCGACATTCTGGCCCTCGACATAACCGGTTTCTTTCAAGCCCTGTTGAAAGCCGGCCACCAGATGCTGATACGGACGCGGTGACCCGCTGCTCAAGAACCCGATCATCGGCATCGCCGGCTGCTGCGCGCGTCCGGCCAGTGGCTACACGGTCACCGCACCGCCCAAAAGCGAAATGAAATCGCGTCGTCTCATCGGCCCCTCTGAACACGGCATCGTATCGGCTCAAACTGGCAATGGGAAAGAGCCGGCTGTGGGTTAGGCAGCACGCAAAGGTTGCCGAAACAAAGAAGCCGCCTTCCCGGCGGCCTCTTTGTCGAACAGCCCGGCGCAGCGCCGATCAGCGGTGACCTGCCGCATTTGCGCGAGATGACGCTTCGCTCGGCCTAAGCCGTCAGTCGCCGTGGGTCGAATAATCGACCGGTTGCGACATGCTCGTTGTTGATCTCGATCCGGAAGGTCTCGGACAAGCCCGCTTTTCCAGCCGGCGTCAGTTGGAGTGCACGGATGCCCGGCGCACATTTGAGCCATCCGAGCTCCAACAGACGATCCAGAATCCGGGCGCCGACGAGTCCCTTGAGGTGGTAACGACGCTCGCTCCAGTCGAGACAAGACTGGCAGAAAAGCCGCCGGGTCCGCGGCCTCAGATCAACGCCGAACGCGGAAAAGAAACGCTCGCCCGAAGACGTGACTTCGCCGCCTTCATCGGTGAGCACGATGTGCCCCATGGCCACAAGAGCATCGGTAACAGCGACCCCGACCTGGCCGGCCAGGTGATCGTAGCAACTTCGGGCAAAACGGAGTGCGTCGTCGTTTGCCGACCGCGGCTGACGGCGGGGTGGCACCTCTATGGCGGCGACGACCTTGATGCTCTCCAGCATTGTCGCGACCAAGGGGGACGCGATCCGATAATAGCTGAAGCGGCGCTTGTGAGTGACAGTCAAAAGCCGCGCGGCAACCAGCTTGCTCAGGTGGCCGCTCGCCGTCGAGCGAGAGACATTGGCGCAGTAAGCAAGCTCAGAAGCCGTCAGCGACTGGCCGCCCATAAGGGCGTTAAGCATCGTCGCTCGCGCAGTGTCACCCACGAGAGCGGCAACTTCCACCAGATTGGCCGCCGCGACCATCCTTAACCGTATCGCTGATACCGGAAGCATATCAATCGAAAACAGTTCGGCATGGGCCGAACTGTTCGCGCGAGACAATTGCGAACCTCGCAGCAATAATGCGCGTTAGCCCTGGCAGAGACGCTCACGGTTGGCATGGAGGATGAGATGGTCGCCTATTGGGTCGCGCGCGCGAAGGTCAACGACCCCGAGCAATACAAGAAGTACGCCGAGCTGGCGCCGGCCATCATCGGGAAATTCGGCGGCACGTTCCTGGCGCGTGGCGGCAAGTTCAAGATCCTTGAGGGCCCGGAGAAATTCCATCGCTTCGTCGTCATCGAGTTCCCGAGCTTCGAGAAGGCGGTCTCCTGCCACGAATCGCCCGAGTACCTTGAGGCCGCCGCGCACCGCGAGAAGGACGGCGCGAGCGAATTAGAGGTCGTCATCGTCGAAAGTATCTGAGACCCACTACGACATAGCGAGCACAACGGCGCGCCACTGCAAGGCGGGCTGAGGGCCTTACTGCACCACGACGGTCGTGCCGACCGGGACCCGCGCGTAGAGATCTACGATGTCCACGTTCCTCATCCGGAAACAGCCGGATGATTCCGCCTCGCCGACCGAATCCGGATCGTTCGAGCCGTGAATCCGGTAGAGCGTACTGCCGAGATACATCGCGTGCGTGCCGAGCGGATTGTCCGGATCGCCGCCCTTCATGTGCCGCGGCACATCTTTTTGCCGCGCGATCATCTCCGGCGGCGGCGTCCAATCTGGATTTTCTTTTTTCGCGGTGATCTTGTGCGTGCCCTTCCACTGGAAGCCGGCCCGGCCAACACCGATGCCCCAGCGCAGCGCCGAGCCCCCGCCTTGAACGAGATAAAGCCGCCGCTCTGTCGTGTTGATGACGATGGTGCCTGGCGCATACTTGCTGTCATAACGCACGGTGGTGCGGCCGAGGCTGGTGCCATCGAGGCCAAAGATGTTGTAGATGCCCTTCTTGGTTGCGCCGCCGCGCAGCATCACTTCGCGCTCGTTGTCGGACTGGGCTTGCGCGAGACTGACGGGACCAAGCAGGACGGCGATTGCGGCTACGGTCGCAATATGACGTATCAACACGACTTCTATCCCCGGATGGAAATGGTGCGGCACTGTAGGGATTGAGTCTACGGTCTCTCTTGTGCGCCGGCAATTCCCCCGATCACGCCTTCTTCTTTTGCCTGTCGAGCGGCACCAGACCTACGTAGGTCGAGCCCTTGCGCGTGAACACGGGCCGCGCCACGAAGCGGTCGCCCAGTTCGCGCTGCCGCTTCGCAAAGGCGTGCGTGCCTTTCCAGTAGAGCGCAAACTTGTGGTCCTGGGCGTAATTGACGGCCTCGCTGGCGTCGCCGAAACGGATGGGGATCGGAGGGCCCTCCGCCTCTCGACGCTCGGCAAGCTCCGCCAATTCGCGCCAACGCTGGGCCGCAGTACGCGCCAGACGCTTGGCGTCCGGGGTACGGGCGTTCTCGCAGGCCCGTTCCGCACGTTCGGCTCGTCGCCGATATGTTTCCGCCGGATGCATGATCCGAGCCAACCTCTGATCAAACGTGCGGTCGTGTGATACGGTGCCGCCGCCTGGTTAAAAAAACGTATCGCGCCGGCGATGGACCACGGCGCAGGTATCACAATACGGTGTCCCGGCCGTCCAACAGGTCACGGGAGAGAACCATGAAGCGCGCTGTGCTCGTCGCCTGTGCGTGCCTGTTGGCTACACAGGTTGCCGCTCAAACCGCGGACGCAGACAAAAAAATCGCCAGAGCCATGGTGGAAGACTTCACCAGGCCGGACTTCGAACAGGCCAAAAGCAGGCAGCGCGATAAGGACGCGATCGATGCCATAAAAATGCTGTTCTACAACAAGGCGCATATCTACTACGCGTGCCTCGTCTCGATCGGCCGCGAAAAGTTTTCGGACAACGCCGTTGCCGAATGCGTGCGGGAACCGATGACGGAATTGATGGCAGGATTAAGCAAGGCGAAAGACTATTCAAGTAACCCGAAGGCAGCGGCATGCGAGACGAAGGCGCGGCTGGTCAAAGAGGAAGCAGACTTCCCGCCTTACGATTTTCTCGCCGGCGACGGCGTGCACCTGCTTGATTTCAAGACCATACGGACGTGCCTGACCTCACGGTAGAATGGGAACACCGGCATCACATGCGGGTTGTTGAGTCCATGAAACATCTTGTCCTTGCCTCCGCACTCATCCTTGCAGGCAGCACTGCTGCAAAGCCGTCCGACATCAATTTTGGCGAAACCAGGACCCGCTTTCAGATCCAGAACGAGCTGACGGCCTGGGAGCGTCTTCATCCCTGGGACGTGGACTGGCGGCACACCACCCTCTGGCAGCACGGCCGCGCTCTCCGCACGGAATTTGCCCCGCCCGGCTGCACTATCACCCGCCTGGTGACGACGCGCTCGGGCACCCGGTTGGAGGAACTCTTTATCTGCTGACGGTCGGGATCGGCTTCGGCAAAAGCGCTCAGTGGCAGACACGATGGCGCCGCAGGACGCGGCGGCCGTTTTTGTCGGTGACCCACTTCCGCTGCCACGTGCAGTGCGCGCCGATATCCGGCGGGTTGTAGCTATAGAACGGGCCCTCGGTGTACGGGTTTTGCCCGAAAGTGAAACCGAAACCCCAGCTCGCGCCCGTGACGGCGAGAACAATGGCGGCAGCCAGGACGATGATCTTGCCGGTCAGCACCGTTTTCTCTCCCGATGGCCGTCAGGCGGCTCGGTCGAGAAAGTCTCCACAGCGAGCGAAGTTCCGCAGCGCCATCCTCACTTTGCCTTTGAACAAACACAATGAATCGGCTTATTCTGCCCCACGACTTTCGTAAGGGCGGAGCCAGGCGGCAGTACCCACCAAGGGGCTGCCGCCTTAATTTTTCGCCGGGCATGGAACGCGAGGGGCGCGGGCGCGTTGTTCCGGCAGCCGCGCACCCCCCATACCCCCCGAATTGCGCGGTTAGTTTCGAGGACTGTGCCACCCCGCACAGTCCTCTTTTTTTGCGTATGTCGCCGCAAGAGCGATGATCCGCTTCCGCACCCGCCGCCACTTCCCCCGCTCAAATGTCTGCGACTCCCGCCACGCCCGATCCTCTTCGGCGAAGGCCGCCTCGTCCGCTCTCGGCCCGTATCGGGCAACCATCTCCGCCGCCAGCGAGTCGATCTCGCTGCGAAAGATCAGACGAGGCCGGATGCTGCCCTGCCAAAGCACCCAAAGCAGCGCGCCCCAGATCGGACTGGTTGCCGCTCCGATGCCGATCCATATCAATGTCTGTTTGAGAGTGTCCATGCGGCCCGTCTGCGTCGATGCAGGGTCCACATAACCTGGTTTCCGGATTATCTTAAAAGTAGATAATTCCCTTTGCCTCGCGCGATCACTGCGGCAGCAGCTCGGCCGGAAAGGCTTTCATGGCGTTGGGCACCGACACGGTGATGCCCGTGTCGGGCACCGGATAGGACGCGCGGCTTCGGCGCGAAACAGCCTTCACGCCCGCGGCAACGACGTCGACGAAGATCGCCGTCAACAGCACTGCGGCTACAAGAATCGGGAGCGCCCGGCGCAGGGCATATTTCTGTTTCATTCTCGAGTGACTAGCGTCGATCGCGCAAATGCGCTGTGACCGCCGTCACAATATTTCACTTTGCGAAAGGCCTGGTGCCTACTCGATCACCTCATCGGCGCGCGTGAGCAGCCGCGCCGGCGGTTCGATGCCGAGCGCTTTCGCCGTCTTCAGGTTGATCGCGAGATAGAACTTGGCCGGCACCTCGACCGGCAGGTCGGCGGGCTTGGCGTCTTTCAAAATCCGGTCGGTATAGCGTGCGAGCGAACGGTAGAGCTCGCGCACGTTCGGCCCGTAGGTCATCAGCAATCCCTTCTGCGCGAAGGGATACCAGCCGGAGACCGACGGCAGTTTTGCATCGCGCGCGAAGCCGGCCACGCGCTCGCTGACTTCGTACATCACGGAATCCGGAAAAACGACCACCGCGTCGCAGCGGTCGGCGGCGATCGCGCGGAAAATGGTTTCGAGGTCGGTCTGTGCGGGTGGCGGCGGAGCGGCGGCCTGCGCCTGCGGCATGACGGTCTTCGTCACGTAAGGAAAATACGACAACTCCATCCCGAGCTTCTTCACGACCTCCTCGGTCGCGCGGCGCTCGAGATCCACGCCGGGATGTTGCGGGCGTGCCAGCACCGCGATGCGCTTCGTGTCGGGCAGCCATTCCTTGAGCAGCTCGACGCGCTTGCCGACCAGCTCTATGGCGAGATAGCTCATGCCGGTGAAATTGCCGCCCGGCCGCGCCCAGCTCTCCGCAAGTTTTGCATCGACCGGATCGCCGCTGAAGCCGAACACGACCGGCTTCGCGGCCTTCGCCTGCAGCATGCCGATCGCCATGAACTCCTGCGTCACAA
>Ga0207683_10000005_pt1 | contig 187889 bp, 164 predicted proteins | sample KBSM73metaG_FD_184333 | JGI IMG/M metagenome (GOLD analysis project Ga0207683, IMG submission 184333) | Miscanthus rhizosphere microbial communities from Kellogg Biological Station, Michigan, USA - KBS M7-3 metaG (SPAdes) (version 2) | ecosystem: Host-associated > Plants > Roots > Rhizosphere...
CGAGGAGCAGGTGCGGGTCGCGCTGCTGCAGATCCCGGATCCGCGCACGCCCGGCGCGACGCTGACGGTGCAGGTGGCGGAGACGCTCAACAAGCGCGCGGCGCTGACCGAGGCGCTGCGCACGCAGGCGGTGGCGCTGCCGCAGGTGCTGGTGCTGGTCGTCGCGATCCTGCTGATCGTCTACGGCTACACGTTCGTGCTGCGGCCGATGCAGCAGCTCCGCGCGCTGATCGACAACCGCGGGTCGAGCGACCTGTCGCCGCTCGATCCGGAGACGGCGCCGCAGGACCTGCGGCCGCTGATCCTGTCGATCAACGGGCTGATGGCGCGCCTCGCGCAGAGCATCGAGGCGCAGCGGCGGTTCATCGCCGACGCCGCGCACCAGCTTCGCACGCCGCTCGCCGGCATCAAGTCGCAGACGGAGCGTGCGCTGTCGGAGCGCGACCCGGGCGCGGTCCGCGTGGCGCTCGTGCAGCTCGCCAAGGGCACCGAGCACGCGACCGAGCTCGCCAACCGGCTGCTCTCGCTGGCGCGCGCGGGCACGCCGCTGACGTCACCGCCGGCCGACGTCGAGCTGATCGGTGTGGTCCGCGACACGATCGCCGAGCACCTGCCGCTCGCGCTCGAGCGCGGGCACGACCTCGGCTTCGAAGGTCCCGCCACCGGCTCGCGCTGCCTCGTCCGCGGCGACGCGCTGCTGCTGCGCGAGCTGTTGTCGAACCTCGTCGACAACGCGCTGCGCCACACTCCGGGCGGCGTCGTCACCGTGTCGGTGAGCCGCGACTACTTCACCGACGCGATCACGCTCGCCGTGACCGACGCCGGACCGGGCATTCCGCCCGGCGAGCGCGAGCGCGTGTTCGAGCCGTTCTATCGCGGCATGGATGTCACGGGACCGGGAACCGGTCTCGGCCTCGCGATCGTCCGCACCATTGCTGCGGCGCACAACGCCGACATCTCGCTCACGCCCGGCGAGGACGGCACGGGCCTGCGGATCGCGATCGCCTTCCCCGCGCCGCGCGACGCCGCGGCCGCGCGTAAGGATGGTGTAAGCCTTCCAGCCTAGCCTCCGCACCGGGTCACCACGAACCCGACAACCAGAGTTGGCGCCCATCTGCACGGAGAGGCGCGTCATAGAGGAGGCATGCGATGGCACAAGCCGCACCCACGGCCACGTCCCACAAACAGGATTTCAGCAAGGAAGAAACGAAGGTCATCTTCGCTTCGTCGCTCGGGACGGTCTTCGAGTGGTACGACTTCTACCTGTACGCGACGCTGGCGCCGTTCTTCGCGGCGTTGTTCTTCCCGAAGGGCAACGACACCGCCGCGCTGCTGTCCGCGTTCGCGACGTACGCCGCGGGCTTCCTCGTGCGGCCGTTCGGCGCGCTGCTGTTCGGGCGGATCGGCGATCTCGTGGGCCGCAAATACACGTTCCTGGTGACGATCCTGTTCATGGGCTTCTCGACGTTCGCCGTCGGCCTCCTGCCGACGTACGCGTCGATCGGCTGGGCGGCGCCCGTCCTGCTGGTGATCCTGCGCCTGATCCAGGGCCTGGCCCTCGGTGGCGAGTACGGCGGCGCCGCGACCTACGTGGCGGAGCACGCCTCGGAAGGCAAGCGCGGGTACGACACCGCGTGGATCCAGACCACGGCGACGATCGGCTTCTTCCTCTCGCTCGCGGTGATCGGCTTCTGCCGCTTCGGCGGCGTGATGACGCCGGCGCAATTCGCCGACTGGGGCTGGCGGATTCCGTTCCTGGTCTCGCTGATCCTGCTGATCTTCTCCGTCTACATCCGGCTGAAGCTGAACGAGTCGCCGGTGTTCCAGCGGATGAAGGCCGAGGGCAAGGGCTCGACCGCACCGCTGCGCGACAGCTTCCTCAAGTACCCGAACAACAAGTACGTGCTGCTGGCGCTGCTCGGCGCCACGGCCGGCCAGGGCGTCGTCTGGTACACGGGGCAGTTCTACGCGCTGTTCTTCCTGACGATCACGCTCAAGGTCGACGGCCTGACCGCGTACACGCTGATCGGGATCGCGCTCCTGCTCGGCACGCCGTTCTTCATCTTCTTCGGCTGGCTGTCGGACAAGATCGGCCGCCTGAAGATCATCCTGGCGGGTTGCCTGATCGCCGCGCTGACGTACTTCCCGCTGTTCGGCGCGCTGACGCACTACGTGAATCCGGCGCTCGAGACGTTCGCGACGGCGAATCCGATCACGGTAACGGCGAAGGATTGCAACTTCCACATCTTCGTCGGACCCTGGTCGAAGTTCTCCGAATGCGACCGCGCCAAGGATTTCCTGACCAAGGCGGGCCTGTCGTTCACGTCGATCGCTGCTCCGTCGACCGCGACGGACAACGTCACCATCAAGATCGGCAACAACGAGATCAAGGGCTACGACGAGGCGGTGGTCAAGAAGGCGCTCGCGGACTTGAAGTACCCGGCCGCCGCGGACAAGAACGCCATCAACTGGGGCATGACGCTGCTGATCCTGTGGATCATGATGATCTACGTGACGATGGTGTACGGCCCGATCGCGGCGTTCCTGGTCGAGCTCTTCCCGACCAAGATCCGCTACACGTCGATGTCGCTGCCGTACCACATCGGCAACGGCTGGTTCGGCGGGATGCTGCCGCTGCTCGCGACCGCGCTGGTGGCGGCCAAGGGCGACATCTACTTCGGGCTCTGGTATCCGATCGTCGTGGCGCTGATGACGTTCGTCATCGGGTTGGTCTTCCTGCGCGACACGAGGGGCAACAGCATCCTGGCCGACGAAAAGCACACCTACGGGACGTCGTCCGCAGACTGACCTGCAACAATTTAGGGGGCTCCGCGTACGGGGTCCCCTAATCTCTGCTAGAATAGCCCCGGTCGACAAGGCCGGGGCTTTTTTTCGCCCCCGGGGTCGAGACGATCCTCCTACCGTCGTGTTCCTGCGGCGGTGCGGCACCCGGTGGCAGCCGGGTGCCGCGTTTTTTTTGGGGCGCCCGAACGGTCAGAGGACCGTCTGGCGGAGTTCGCCGGCCTTGTACTTGGCGGCGATGCGCTCGAGCGAAACCGGCGGTGATGGCGGCATTGACCCAATGCCGCCGGGAGGGCCCCGCCCGCTAGGTGACGTCGGCGTGGCGGTGCCGGCAGGTGGCGAGCACCTCGTCGGGATCCCGTTTCCACCACGTGTCGCGCGAAAAGATCTCCACCTCGTGCATCCCGCGGTAGCCGGCAGCCTCCATCCATCCGCGGATCAGCGGCAGGTCGATGACGCCGTCGCCCATCATGCCGCGGTCGTTCAGCAGGTCGACCGTGGGCACCAGCCAGTCGCAGATGTGATACGCGAACAGGCGATTCGCTTCGCCGGCACGGGCGATGCCAGCCGCGAGATCCGGATCCCACCACACGTGATAGACGTCGACGGCCACGCCGAGGCCGTCGCGGCCGTCGGGAGCGAGCTCGTCGCAGAGCGCGTTGGCGTGCGCCAGCGTGTTCACGCACGCGCGATCCGCCGCGTACATCGGGTGCAGCGGCTCGATGGCGAGCGGCATGCCGGCGGCGCGCGCGTGCTCGTGCAGCTCGCCCAGGCCGTCGCGGATCATTGCGCGCGCGCCGGCGAGGTCCTTGGACACGATCGCGCCGCGCGGGTCCTTCGGCAGTCCGCCGACGACCAGGACGAGGCAGCGCGCGGCGAGCGCGCAGGCTTCGTCGACGGCGCGCCGGTTGTCGTCGAGGGCGGCGCGCCGGCTTGCGCGGTCGGGCGCGGGAAACATCCCGCCGCGGCATAGGCCGGTCACGACGAGCCCGGCGTCGCGGATGCGCCGTGCGGTCTCGGCGAGACCCGTGGCCGCCACCTGGTCACGCCACGGCGCGATGCCGCCGATGCCGTGGCGCGTGCAGCCGGCGATGATCTCCGGCAGCGACCACTGCGCGCGCACTGTGGCGCCGTTGAGCGATAGCAGCGACGGGTCCGGCGCGCCCATCTCAGGCCTCCACGCCGTGCACGGCCAGCAGCGCGCGCATCCGCGCCGTCGCGAGCGCGGGGTCACGCAAGAGGCCGGCGGCATCCGCGAGCCGGAAGAGCTCGGCGAGATGGACGAGGCTCCGCGCGCTCTGCTGCCCGCCGATCATCGTGAAGTGCGATTGATGGCCGTTCAACCACGCCATGAACACGACGCCCGTCTTGTAGAAGCGCGTGGGCGCCGCGAAGATGTGGCGCGACAGCGGCACGGTCGGCGCAAGGATGCGGTCGAACGCGGCGCGGTCATCCTGCGCGAGCGCGGACAGCGCCGCCGACGCCGCCGGCGCGATGGCGTCGAAGATGCCGAGGAGCGCGTCCGAGTGACCTCGCGCGTCGCCGCCGATCAGCGCGGCGAAGTTGAAATCGTCGCCGGTGTACATGCGCACGCCGGACGGCAGCCGAGAACGGAGCGCGATCTCCTTCGCATCGTCCAGCAGCGACACCTTGATGCCGTCGATCTTCGCCGCGTTCGCCGCGATCACGCCCGCGCAGACGTCCATCGCCTGCGCGTGCGCCGGATCGGCCTTGCCGGCGCCGACCCAGTAGCCGGCGAGCGCGGGGTCGAACATGTCGCCGAGCCAATGGAGGATCACCGGCGCGCGCACCTGCGCGAGCACGCGGCCGTAGACGTGCGCGTAATCGTCCGGCGAGCGCGCGCAGGCGGCGAGCGCGCGGCTCGCCATCAGGATGATCCGGCCGCCGATGCCTTCGATCGCTTCGCACTGCTCGGCGTAGGCGGCCACGACGCGATCGAGGGAGGTGGAGGGATCCGGCGCCAGCTGATCGGTGCCCGCGCCGGAGAAGACCACGGCGCCGGGCGTGTGCCGGGCCTCGGCGACGCTGCGCCTGATGAGCTCGAGAGACGTGGGCCAATCGAGGCCCATGCCCCGCTGCGCGGTGTCCATCGCCTCGGCGACGGCGAAGCCGAGCGACCACAGGTGGCGGCGAAATCCGAGCGTGGCGTCCCAGTCGATCGCGGCGCCGAGCCAGGGATCGACGGCGGCGCGCGGATTCGCGACGACGTGCGCGGCGGCGAACGCGACGCGGTTCCAGGCCGGGCGCGCCGCAGGCAGCGTCCACGCCGTGGCGTCGCGCAGCGCGTAGGGCGCGAGCGTGCCGTCGGCACGCGGCAGCCGGAGCGACTGCGCGGTCATGGCGCGAGCGCCGGCACGTCGATCACGCGCCGTTCGGCCCAGCTCCGCTGCCCGAGCTCGGCGAGCTGCACGCCCTTGGCGCCCTCGAGCAGGTTCCACTTGAACGCGCCGCCATCGACGACGTGCTTCAGGAAGAGCTCCCACTCGACCTTGAACGCGTTGTCGTAGGCGCGGTTCGCGGGCACGTCCTGCCACGTGTCGTAGAAGTCGATCGTCTGCGGAACGTCCGGGTTCCACACCGGCTTGGGCGTGGCCGCGCGCGGCTGGATCCGGCAATCGGTGAGCCCCGCGACCGCGGAGCCCAGCGTGCCGTCGACGTGGAACGTCGCGAGATCGTCGCGCCGCACACGCGTGCACCACGAGCTGTTGATCTGCGCGACGATGGGCGCGCCGTTCCCGACGGTGCCGCCATCGAGCTCGAACGTCGCGTAGGCGGCATCGTCCGCCGTCGCGTCGTAGCGCTGGCCGTTCTCGTCCCACCGCTCGGGAATGTGCGTCGCGCCGAGACAGAACACGCTCTTCACGTCGCCGAAGAGGTTGTCGAGCACGTAGCGCCAGTGGCACAGCATGTCGACGATGATGCCGCCGTCGTCCTGCTTGCGGTAGTTCCACGACGGGCGCTGCGCGGGCTGCCAGTCGCCCTCGAAGACCCAGTAGCCGAACTCGCCGCGCACGGACAGGATGCGCCCGAAGAAGCCGCTGTCGACGAGCATCTTCAGCTTCAGGAGGCCCGGCAGCCACAGCTTGTCCTGCACGACGCCATGCCGCACGCCCGCCGCCTGCGCGAGGCGGTAGAGCTCGAGCGCCTCGGTGACGGTGGGCGCGACGGGCTTCTCCGTGTAGATGTGCTTGCCCGCGGCGATCGCCTTCCTGATCAGCGAGGGCCGAAGGCCCGTCGACGCCGAATCGAAGTAGACGGCGTCGTCGCGGTTGGCGAGCGCGGCGTCGAGATCGGTGGTCCACCTGGTCACGCCATGCGCCTCCGCGAGCGCGCGCAGCTTGTCCGCGTTGCGGCCAACGAGAATGGGATCCGGCATCGCGACGCGGCCGCCGCCAAGCGGAACGCCCCCCTGCGCGCGGATCGCGTTGATCGAGCGCACGAGGTGCTGGTTCGTGCCCATCCGGCCGGTGACGCCGTTCATGATGATGCCGACGCGTAGCGTTTGCATGGAGATGTCCTGTCAGGATTGCGCGGGCGCGCGGCGCAGCGTTTCGACGATGGCCGAGCTGTCGACCTCGCCGGACGGCGCCTCCGCCCGCAAAGGCGTGAGGTCTCCGGGATGGGGATGCGCCGCAGTGGCGAAGCCGATGGCGTCGAGCGAGCGTAGCGAGATCGCGCCGTCGCGGATCGCGAGGCGCACGCCGTGCGGTCCCGTGTCGTACAGGTCGGCGTGTGCGGCGGCGAACGCCGCCTGCTCGGCGGCGGGCGCGTGCTGGCCGGCGAAGCCGTCGGCGTAGTGATGGCCGTTGCGCTCGACGTGGCCGACGCCGACGAGCGCGGCGAGCGCCAGGTCCTGCTGCACGGCGAGGCCGCACTGCGCGGTGAGGTCCTCGCCGGAGATGAACGCGCGCCGGGCCGGCGGCGCGGCGGCGCAGCGCGCGGCGTTGACGAGGCTCTTGTACGGGCCCTTGCAGTTCTTGCTCGACACGCCGGCGTAGCCACAGCGGAGCGCCTGCGGAAACGCGTCGAACGTGTCGTCGGCCTCGTCGATGATGAGCGGCACGGCGCGCGCGGCGTCCCCGACGTCCGTGTCGAACGAGCGCTCGCGCGGCAGCGGCTGCTCGACGTAGAGCACCGCCCTGCGCAGGCGCGCGAGCGCGGGCGTGGCCGTCATCTCGTCCCACAGCGCGGCGAGCGCGGGCACGTCGCCGAACTGCTCGTTGCCGTCGAGCGTGACCGCGTATGCCGGCAGGCGGTCGAGGACGGCGGCGATGCCGACGAGCCGCGGCAGGTCGCGGGCCGCGTCGCCGCAGAGCTTCAGCTTGAAATGGCGGTGCGCATAGCGGGCGATCACCTCGTCGAGCGCGACCGGCAGGTCGTCGGCCGGCCGCTCGGCGACGTCGGCCGCCTCGATGGCGTCGACGAGCCCCACCGTGTGCCGGGCGGCGATCCGCTCGCCACCCGCGAGCGTGGCGAGGAACGCGTCGAGGTCGAAGCCGCGCAGATCCGGCGCGAGCGTGGCATCGATACCGGGGAGGTTCGCGCGCACCGCGGCGGCGAACGGCACCTGCCGCAACCGGCAGAGCGCGTCCAGGATCGCGCGATCGGCGAGCGCCGCGCCGAACGAGACGACGAGCGGATTGAGGCCGCGGGCCGCGCCGTCGGCGATGAGCGCGCGGTAATGGGCGGCCGCGTGGCCGAACGCCGGGCGCGGCGTCCGGTCGGCGGTGTAGGCGTCGCGCGCCCGCGCCAGCGCGCGGCGCAGGTCGGCCACGTTGTCGGCGGGGCTGCGCGCCGCCGACTTGTCGAACCATTTCGGCACCATCAGCTCGGCGGTCCAGCCGTGCGCCGCGTGGCCCTGCGCGTCCTCGATCCGCGCCCGCACGAACGCCTGTGGCGCTTCGCGCAGCGTGGCGCCGCCGAAGCGGAACGGCAGCCGCAGCCGCACGTCGCGCTCGAAGAGCTCGAGCGCCACGACGGTGAAGCTTTCAGCCATCGAGCGTTCCCTGGGCGTAGAAATGGCGGCGGATCGTCTGCGTCAGCCCGACGAACGCCGGGTCGCCCATCATCGCCAGCGACCGCGGTCGCGGCAGCCCGACGTCGTAGATCGCCGCGATGGTGCCGGGGCGCTCGCTCATCACCAGCACGCGGTCGGCGAGGAACACCGCCTCGGGAATGCTGTGGGTGATGAACAGCACCGTCTTGCGCGTCTCGTACCAGATGCGCTGCAGCTCGAGGTTCATCTTCTCGCGCGTCATCGCGTCGAGCGCGCCGAACGGCTCATCCATCAGCAGCACGGTGGGATCGTGGACGAGCGCGCGGCAGATCGACGCCCGCTGCTGCATGCCGCCGGAGAGCTGCCACGGCAGCTTGCGCGCGAAATCCGCGAGGCCCGTCATCGCGAGCAGCGCCTCTGCCTTCGGCAGGTAGTCCGCGCGCGACAGGCGCCGCATGTCGATCTGCAGCAGCACGTTGTCGAGCACGGTGCGCCACGCCAGCAGCACGGGGCTCTGGAACACGATGCCCACGTTGTCGGGCGGACCGTTCACGGGCACGCCGTTCAGCGCGATGCTGCCCGCCGACGCGGGCAGCAGGCCCGCGACCATCTTCAGCAGCGTCGACTTGCCGCAGCCCGACGGGCCCACGATCGCCATGAACTCGCCTTCGCCGATGGCGAACGTCAGCGGCTTCAGCGATTCGACGGGACCGTCGGCGGTGCGATAGGTCTTGGCGACGCCGTCGATGGCGATCAGCGGGCGCTTTGCCACGACGCTTACGGCAGGTACTCGTTCGTGTAGTAGTCGGTCGCCTTGCCGGCCGTGGCTTTCTCGAGGCCGCCATAGTCGACGAGCAGCGTCAGCGTCTCGTCCATGTTCTTGGCGCCGACGCGGAATGGGCGGTCGTTCGGGTTGTCCGGTCCCTTGTAGAGGGCGGCCGTCTGCTTCATGCCGACGAGCGCCGTGTCCTTGACGCCCGACTTGGGCTGCGCCTTCAGCATGGCGTCGATCGCGGCCTCGGGATTCTTCGCCGCTTCCTCGAGCGACTTGGTGGCCGCGCGCATGAAGCGCTTGGCGACGTCGGGCTTCTGCTTCAGGAAGTCCTTCTGCGCGATGATCCCGGAGCTCACCATGTTCACGCCGTAGTCGGCGAAGCGGATCGCGTAGACCGGCTTGTTCTTGCCGTCCTGCAGCTTGATCGCCTGGTCCATCACGTAGCCGAGCAGCAGGTCCGCCTGGTCGTTCATCACCGCGTTGAGCTTGGTCTGCCCGTCGCCGGCGACGACCTTGAAGTCGCCGTCCTTGAGGTTCGTCTTCTTGAGGAACAGCGGCCAGACCTGCGACATCGAGTCGCCGGGCGTGACGGCCACGGTCTTGCCCTTGATGTCCTCGGGCTTCCTGATGTTCTTGTCCGAGAAGCCCATCACCGACATCGGGCTCGTCTGCAGCGCGACGCCGATCGCGGTGACCGGCGCGCCCTTCGCCGCCGCCTTGATCATCGTCGCGACGTCGGCGTAGCCGAACGTGGCGGTGCCCGCGGCCACCGCCTGCACGGTGACGCCCGAGCCGCGGCCTTCCTGGATGTCGAGGTCGATGCCCTCCTGGTCGAAGTAGCCGCGCTCCTTGCCGAGATAGAACGGCGCGTGCTCGCTGTACGTGTACCAGTTGAGCAGCAGCGTCACCTTGTCCTTGGCCTGCGCGAGCGCAGCGCCGCCGGGCAGCGCGGTGGCGAGCGCGACGGCGAGGACGGCGAGTCTTTTCATCATGGTCGTTTCCTCCTGGTGGAATGCGCCGCGGCCCGGGAATTCAGGCCGTGGCTGTGAAGTCGTTGCGATGCGAGGCGTGCCACGGGATCATCAGGTGCTCGACCACGTCGACGGCGACGAAGAGGATCACCCCGATCGCCGACAGCACCGTGAGCGCCGCGAACATCAGCGGCAGGTCGAAGTTGCCGTTGGCGATCTGCAGCAGGTAGCCGATGCCCGAATTGGAGCCGACGAACTCGCCGACGACCGCGCCGACGACGGCGAGCGTCACCGACACCTTGAGGCCGGCGAAGATCGACGGCAGCGCCTGCGGGAGGCTGATGCGCATGAACGTGGCGAGACGCGATGCCTTCATGGAGCGCGCCAGGTCGAGCATGTCCGGGTCGACCGACTTGAAGCCCATGACGGTCGACACGACGACCGGGAAAAAGCCCAGCATGAACGCGCAGATGACCTTGGGGATGATCCCGAAGCCGAACCACACGACGAACAGCGGCGCGATCGCGATCTTCGGCACGCTCTGCGAGAACACGAGCAGCGGATAGACGAAGCTCTCTATCGTGCGCGAATAGGCGATCAGCAGCGCCATCGGGATGCCGAAGGCGATCGACAGCGCGAAGCCGCCGAGCGTGGCGTACGTGGTGACGAGCGCCTCGCGCCAGAGCTTGGGCCACTCGAGGTATAGCTGCTTCACCACGGCCTCGGGCGCGGGGATCAGGTAGGGCGGGATGCGGAACGCGCGGATCGCGAGATCCCACAGCACGAGCAGGATGACGATCAGCAGGATGGGGCGCATCCACGCCGAGAGCAGCACTCGCCGCCACCAGTTCCGCCGCATCCTCCGCCGCCTCTTCTTATGTAACCAGCTGGTTAATAATTGTCGCCGCCCCCGGCGCGTTCGTCAACGGCTCGCGGCCCCGCCGGGCGCAGGTAGCCCAGGATCACGTCGGACATGTGCGCGAGCCGCGCCCGCTTCGCCGCGACCGTGGACAGGTCGCGGCCGAAGACGGCCGACAGCGTGTGGTTGTTGCCGAGATAGAAGTAGGACAGCGCCGCGATCGAAACGTAGAGCTGGAGCGCGTCGACGCCGGCGCGGAAATCGCCCCGTCGGCGGCCCGCGGCCAGCACCTCGCCGAGCGTCTCGATCAGCGGGGAGTTCATCGCCCGCACGTGGCGGGAGCGCTTCAGGTGGCGCGCGCGATGCAAGTTTTCGCTGTTGAGGAGCGTCAGGAACTCCGGGTGCGCGAGGTAGTAGTTCCACGTGAACTCGACCAGCCGGCGCACGCCTTCCGGCGGCGCCACCGCCCGCAGGTCGAGCGCCTGCTCGGCGGCGCGGATGCGCGCGTACGCGCCCTCGAGGACGGCGCGGAACAGCGCCTCCTTGTTGCCGAAGTAGTAGTAGAGCATCCGCTTGTTGCTTTTCGCCCCCGCGGCGATGCGGTCGACGCGCGCGCCCGCCATGCCGTAGCGCGCGAACTCCTTCGTCGCCGCGGCGAGGATCGCGGCCTGCGTGCGTCCGGCGTCGCGCGGCATGCGGCGTCAGCGCGGCGCGGTCAGCGAATCGACCGGCATGAAATGGCCAGCGCGTTCAAGGGGTGGGAAGCCTGGAGGCGCGTGGCGCCGCGCGGGCGCGCGGTCAGTGGCGGTGCTCGCCGACGCGCACGATCTTCATCGTGTTCGTGCCGCCGGACTTGCCCATCGGCTCGCCGATGGTGAGCACGATGAGCTCGCCGCGCTGGACGTGGCCGTCGCGCAGCAGCGCGTCCTCGGCGGCGATCAGCACCTCGTCGCGGTCGGTGCTCTGCTCGAGGAAGAGCGTGTAGACGTTGCGGTAGAGCGCCATCTTGCGCTGCGCGCCGATCTTCGGCGTCAGCGCGAAGATCGGGCGGCCGCAGTTGTGCCGCGACATCCACAGGGCCGTCGAGCCCGAGTCGGTGAGCGCGGCGATCGCCTTCACCTTGAGATGGAAGGCGGTGAACAGCGTGGCCATCGCGATCGACTGGTCGATGCGCGTGAACGTACGGTTGAGAAAATCGCGGTCGAGCGCCACTTCCTCCGACTTTTCCGCCTCGGCGCAGATCTGCGCCATCGTCTCCACCGTCTCGACCGGATAGCGGCCCGCGGCGGTCTCGGCGGACAGCATCACGGCGTCGGTGCCGTCGAGCACCGCGTTGGCGACGTCGGAGACTTCCGCGCGCGTGGGCACCGGCGCGTTGATCATCGACTCCATCATCTGCGTGGCGGTGATCGTCAGCTTGTTGCGGTCGCGCGCGAGCTTGATCATCCGCTTCTGCAGGCCGGGCACGGCGGCGTTGCCGACTTCCACGGCGAGGTCGCCGCGCGCGACCATGATCCCGTCGGACGCGTCGATGATCTCCGCCAGCGCGCCGATCGCCTCGGCGCGCTCGATCTTGGCGATCAGGAGCGCCTGCCCGCCCGCGGCGCGCAGGAGCTGGCGCGCCATGTACATGTCTTCCTTGTTCTTCGGGAACGAGACGGCGAGGTAGTCGGCCTCGAGCTCCGCGGCCGTCTTCACGTCGTCCATGTCCTTCGCGGTCAGCGCGGGGGCGGTGAGCCCGCCGCCCTGCCGGTTGATCCCCTTGTTGTTCGACAGGACGCCGCCGAGGATCACCTTGGTGATGATCCGCGGCCCTTCGACGGCCTGCACCTCGAGCTTGATGAGGCCGTCGTTCAGCAGCAGCACGGCGCCGCGGGCGACGTCCTGCGGCAGCTCCTTGTAGTCGAGCCCTACCTGCTTGTCGTCGCCGAGCGCGCATTCGGCGTCCAGCACGAACGTCTTGCCCGGCTCGAGCGTGACCTTGCCGTCGGCGAACTTGCCGACACGGATCTTCGGGCCCTGGAGGTCGGCCATGATCGCGATCTCGCGGCCCATGGTCTTCGCCATCTCGCGGACCATCTGCGCGCGATCCAGATGGTCCTTGGCGGCGCCGTGCGAGAAGTTGAGGCGGACGCAGTCCACGCCGGCGGCGAGCATCCGCTGGAGCACGGCGGGCTCGCTGCAGGCGGGCCCGAGGGTGGCGACGATCTTGGTGGCGCGTGGCAAGGGGCTTCCCTCTCGATGGCTGAGCGTCGATGTTACGACAAAATCGTCGCGCGGGTCGCAGCGTGCACTAGAATCGACCGCACGCGATGCCGCGGCGATCATTCGCCGCGGCCGGCGATAACCATGGGAGAGCGAATCATGATGAAGCCGGGCATGCTGGCGGCAACCGCGGTGGCGTTGCTCGCGTTCACGCGGGTCTGTGCCGCCTACGACGATCCCGTCGAGAAGAAGGTGTTCACGCTGCCGGCGTACACCACCGTCGGGGGCAAGGCGCTGAAGAACGTGCGCGTGGGCTACGAGACCTACGGCAAGCTCAACGCCGCCGGCGACAACGCGATCTTCGTTCCCCACTTCTTCACCGGCACGTCGCACGCCGCCGGCAAGTACAAGGCGACGGACGCCGCGCCCGGGTACTGGGACCCGATCATCGGCGCCGGCCGTCCGCTCGACACCGACAAGTATTTCGTCATCAGCGCCGACGCGCTCACCAACCTCAACACCAAGGACCCGAACGTCACGACGACCGGCCCGGCCAGCATCGATCCCGACACCGGCAAGCCGTACGGCATGTCGTTCCCCGTCGTCTCGTATCGCGACTCGGTGCGGGTGCACAAGGCGCTCGTCGATTCGCTCGGCGTGAAGAAGCTGCAGGCGGTCGCCGGCGCGTCCGGCGGCTCGATCCAGGCGATGGAGTGGGGCGCGCTCTATCCGGAGTTCGTCGAGCGGATCGTCCACGTCATCGGCCCCGGGTTCGAGATCACGCCGTACGTCATCGAGCTCCTCGACGTCTGGGCGCTGCCGATCAGGCTCGATCCGAAATGGAACAACGGCGACTATTACGGCAAGGACGAGCCCGTCGCCGGCGTCGGCCAGTCGCTGAAGATCGTCACGATCACGGCGCGCGCGCACGGCTGGGCGGAGAAGACGTTCGGCTACAAGTGGGCCGATCCCGCGAAGGATCCCGCCGCCGCGATGGGGAACGCGTTCGCCATCGAGGACACGCTGAACAAGGCCGGCGCCGCCCGCGGCGCGACGACCGACGCGAACTCGGTGCTGTACACGGCCAAGGGCAACCAGCTCTACAACCTCGGCGACGACGTCAAGAAGATGAAGGCGAAGATCCTGTTCGTCCCCGCGTCGTCGGACCTGATCTTTCCGCCCGAGCTTTCGAGGCGCGCCGCCGAGCGCTACCGCGCGCAGGGCGGCGCGGCGGAAGTCGTCGTCATCGAAGGCGACGGCGGCCACCTCGACGGCGTCCTCGCGGTGGCGCGGCAGGGTGAAGCGATCCGGGCGTTCCTGGCGAAGTAGGGGCGCCGCGGTCAGGCGCGCTGCTCGAGCACCGCAACGGCAGGCAGCGTCTTGCCTTCGAGGAACTCGAGGAACGCGCCGCCGGCGGTCGAGATGTAGCCGATCCTGTCGGCCACGCCGAACGCATTGATCGCCGCCACCGTGTCCCCGCCGCCGGCGATCGAGAACGCGGACGAGCGAGCGATGGCTTCCGCCAGCGCGCGGGTGCCGCCCGCGAACGTCGGGAACTCGAACACGCCGACCGGTCCGTTCCACACGATCGTGCCCGCGCCGGCGATGATCGACGCGAGCGCCGCGACGCTCGCAGGGCCGACGTCGAGGATCAGATCGTCGTCGTCGACCTCGGTCAGCGGCTTGGTCGCCGCCGGCGCGTCGGCGGCGAACCGGTTGGCGCACACAGCGTCGACGGGCACGGGGATCTTGCCCGGAAAGTCGGCGAGGAGCGCACGCGCTTCGCCGACGAGATCGGGCTCGGCCAGCGACTTGCCGATGCGCCCGCCTGCCGCGAGGATGAACGTGTTGGCGATGCCGCCCCCGACGATCAGCGTGTCCACCTTCGCCGCCAGCGCGCGCAGGATGGTGAGCTTCGTCGACACCTTCGAGCCCGCGACGATGGCGACGAGCGGCCGGCGCGGCGCGGCGAGCGCCTTGCCGAGCGCGTCGAGCTCGGCCGCCAGCAGCGGACCTGCGCACGCCACCGGCGCGTACTTCGCGATGCCGTGCGTCGTCGCCTCGGCGCGATGCGCGGTGCCGAAGGCGTCGTTGACGTAGACGTCGGCGAGGCGCGCCATCTTCTGCGCGAGCGCGGCGTCGTCCTTCTTCTCGCCCTTGTTCATCCGGCAGTTCTCGAGCAGCACGAGATCGCCGGGTGCCAGCGCGGCATGCCACGCGCCGCCGTCGACCCAGTCGCGCACGAGCGGCACGTCGCGGCCGATGAGCTCGGCGAGGCGTGCGGCCACCGGCGCCAGCGAATCCTCCGCCTTCCATTCGCCTTCGGTCGGCCGGCCGAGGTGCGACGTGACCATGACCGCGGCGCCGCGCGCCAGCGCGTCGCGGATTCCGGGCACCGACGCGCGGATCCGCGTGTCGTCGGTGATCGCGCCGGCGTCGTCCTGGGGCACGTTGAGGTCGGCGCGGATGAACACGCGCTTGCCGCGCACGTCGATGTCGGAAAGCCGCTTGATCGTCATTGGAGGATGAGTCGCTTGTCCGCGGGCCTGATCGGCCGAACCACTGCAGCCTTCGGACCGGTTATTTCGCCGCCATCAGCGCGACGGTGGTGTCGAGCATCCGGTTCGAGAAGCCCCACTCGTTGTCGTACCAGCTCGACACCTTCACGAGCCGGCCCGACACTTTGGTGAGCGTCGAATCGAATGTCGACGAGGCCGGGTCGTGGTTGAAGTCCACCGACACCAGCGGACCGGTGTTGTAGTTGAGGAGTCCCTTCAGCGGCCCGCTCTCCGACGCGGCCTTCATGATGCCGTTCACCTCGTCCACCGTCGTGTCGCGCGCGGCGATGAACGAGAGATCGACGATCGACACGTTGATCGTCGGCACGCGGATCGCGTAGCCGTCGAGCTTGCCGTTCAGCTCCGGCAGCACGAGACCCACGGCGGCAGCGGCGCCCGTCTTGGTGGGAATCATGCTCATCGTCGCCGAGCGCGCGCGGCGGAGATCCTCGTGGTAGACGTCGGTCAGCACCTGGTCGTTCGTGTACGCGTGAATCGTGGTCATCAGCCCGTTGACGACGCCGATCTTGTCGTTGAGCGGCTTCACCAGCGGGGCGAGGCAGTTGGTCGTGCAGGACGCGTTGGAGATCACCGTGTGCGACGCCTTCAGCGTATCGTGGTTGACGCCGTAGACGATCGTCGCGTCGACGTCCTTGCCGCCCGGGGCCGAGATGATCACTTTCCTGGCGCCGCCCTTCAGGTGCGCGCCGGCCTTTTCCTTGGTGGTGAAGAGGCCCGTGCATTCGAGCACGACGTCGACGCCGAGCGTGCCCCACGGCAGCTCCGCCGGATTGCGCTGCGCGAACACCTTGATGCGGTCGCCGTCGACGACCATCGAATCGCCGTCCACGGCCACCTTGCCGGGAAACTTGCCGTGCGCGGTATCGTAGCGCGTCAGGTGCGCGTTCGTCTCGGGGCTGCCGAGGTCGTTGATGGCGACGATGGCGATGTCGTGCTTCTTGCCGTCCTCGTAGTGGGCGCGCAGGATGTTGCGGCCGATGCGGCCGTATCCGTTGATCGCGACTTTGATGGTCATCGTGCTCTCCTCTCGATTGCGTGCGGATGTGCGTGTCAGTGCATCGTTGAAATCTGCGGCGCCGGCGCGGTGAGGCACGCGGCGGCCAGCGCCGCGAGGTCGCGCCAGCCGTAGCCGGCCTCGACCAGGTCCATGCCGTCCCACTGGAACGGCTGCTCGATCAGCAGCTCGGCGTCGAGCTGCTCGTAGAAGGCGCGCGCGGGCTTGTTGCCGGCGATCGTCCACACGATCATGCCGGTGGCGCCCTGCGCGCGCTGCGCCTCGACGACGGCGCCGACCAGCCGGTGGCCGAGTCCCGCGCGCTGGTAGTCGCGCTTCAGGTAGACCGCGGACAGCTCGGCGTCGAGCTCGAACTTCGGCTCCGGCAAGCGGTTGCCCGCCGCGAAGCCCACCGGCGCGTCGCCGTGCGTGACGACGAACACGCTCGCCGCCGCGGCGTTCGCGGACAGTACGCGCTCCCACAGCGCGGTGCTCGCGTCGACCTGCATGCCGTCGAGGTAGGCGTCCGGAATGAGCCCGCGGTACGTGATCCGCCAGCTTTCGACGCGCACCTGCGCGATCGCCGGCGCGTCGGCCACCGTGGCGGGGCGCAGGACGAGCCCGGGCACGGCGCTCAAGCGGCGACCGACCGCACGGCCGCGGCGACGTGCTCGACGGTGAAGCCGAAGTGCTTGAACAGCACGCCGCCCGGCGCCGATTCGCCGAAGCGGTCGAGGCCGATCACGGCGGCGCGCGGGTCGTCGGCGGCGCCCACGTATTTGCGCCAGCCGTCGGTGACGCCCGCTTCGACGGCCACGCGCGCGACGCCGCGCGGCAGGACGTGCGCGCGGTACGCGGCGTCCTGGCGGTCGAACGCTTCCGTGCACGGCATCGACACGACGCGCACCGCGACGCCCTCCTTCGCGAGGGCCGTGCGTGCGCCGAGCGCCAGCCCCACTTCGGAGCCGGTGGCGATCACGACCGCGCGCGTGCCCGCGGCATCCGGCGGGAAATCGGCGAGCACGTAGCCGCCGCGGCGCGCCTCACCCAGCGTCGCGGCGTCGCGCGCGACGAACGGAACGTTCTGCCGCGTGAGGAGGAGGGCGCTCGGCCCGTCCGCACGCTCCAGCGCGGCCGTCCACGCGAGCGCGGTCTCGACCGTGTCGCACGGGCGCCAGACGTCGAGGTGCGGAATGAGCCGCAGGCTCGCCGCATGCTCGACCGACTGGTGCGTCGGGCCGTCCTCCCCCAGCCCGATCGAGTCGTGCGTGAACACGGCAATCGTGCGGAGGCGCATCAGCGCCGCCATGCGCACGGCGTTGCGCATGTAGTCGGAGAACGTGAGGAACGTGCCGTGATACGGGATGAAGCCGCCGTGCAGCGCAAGGCCGTTGCAGATGGCGGCCATCGCGAACTCGCGGACGCCGAAGTTCACGTAGTTGCCGGACGCGTCGCCGGTGACGGCCTTGCTGCCCGTCCAGTTGGTGAACACGGAACCGGTGAGGTCGGCGGAGCCGCCGATCATCTCGGGCAGCCGCGGCGCGAACGCTTCGATCGCCTGCTGCGACGCCTTGCGCGTGGCGATGCTCTCGCCCTTCTCGACCTGCGTGGCGACGAGCGTCGCCGCCACGGCCGCGAAATCGGCGGGCAGCGTGCCTGCCATCCGCCGCTCGAATTCCGCGGCGGCCTCCGGATGCGCGCGCCGGTAGCCCGCGAAGCGCGCGCTCCAGTCCGCCGATCGCTTCGCGCCCGCGGCAACCGCGCTCCACCCGGCGTACACCGCGGCGGGTATCTCGAAGGGCGGCGACGTCCAGCCGAGGGCCGCGCGCGTGGCGGCGACTTCCTTGTCGCCGAGCGCCGCGCCGTGGGCGTCGGCGGTGCCGGACTTCGTCGGCGCGCCCCTGCCGATCACCGTCTTGCAGCAGACGAGCGACGGGCGGTCGGCGACGGCGCGTGCCGCGCGAATCGCGGCGTCCACCGCGGCGACGTCGTGGCCGTCGACGCCGGCGACGACGTGCCAGCCGTACGCCTCGAAGCGCTTTGGCGTGGCGTCGGTGAACCAGCCTGGCGTCGGGCCGTCGATCGAGATGCCGTTGTCGTCGTACAGCGCGATCAGCTTGCCGAGCTTCAGCGTTCCCGCGAGCGAGCACGCCTCGTGCGACAGGCCTTCCATCAGGCAGCCGTCGCCCACTGTCACATACGTGTGGTGATCGACGATCGTGTGGCCGGGCCGATTGAATTCCGCGGCGAGGAGCTTCTCGGCGAGCGCCATCCCGACGGCGTTGGCGAGCCCCTGGCCGAGCGGGCCCGTCGTGGTCTCCACGCCGGGCGTGACGCCGGCTTCCGGGTGGCCGGGCGTCTTCGAATGCAGCTGCCGAAAGCGCTTGACCTCGTCGAGCGGCAGGTCGTAGCCGGTGAGGTGCAGCAGCGCGTACTGCAGCATCGAGCCGTGCCCGTTCGACAGCACGAAGCGGTCGCGGTCGGGCCAGTGTGGCGCCGCGGGGTCGTGGGAGAGGTGGCGCGTCCACAGCGCGACGGCGATCTCCGCCATGCCCATCGGCATGCCCGGGTGGCCGGACTTCGCCGCCTCCACGGCGTCCATCGCCAGCGCGCGAATGGCGTTGGCGAGCGCGTCGTCGGGCGCGCGTTGCGGATCGGCGGAAACGGAAGCGGAAACTGTCGCGGTGTCGGACATCAGGGCTCTTGCCGGTGAGGGGAAGGCGCGCCCGGAAACGGCTGCTGCAAGGCGCGAAGGAGTTGAAAATTATCGCGAAAGCACGACATTTGTGCAATAATCGCACGTTTGACCCGGACGCTTTTGCAGCGCCCGGGAATCGACCGGAGACCGGTCGCAACCAGGCGCTAAGTGTGGCACACGAGGGGGTTGGCCCGATCGCGGCCAATGGCTTCACCCATCAGGGGCGCAGTATCTTTCACGGGGGACGACTAATGGACGGAATCCATCTGTTAGGCGAATGGTACGGCTGCCCTGCCGACACGCCGGAATTCACCAACGCGGCAGCGCTGCGCGCCGCGTGCCGCAAGGCCGTCGAGGCCGCGGGTCTCACGATCGTCGGTGACAACTTCTTCCAGTTCGAGCCGCAGGGCGTCACCGGAACGGTGCTGCTGGCGGAATCGCATCTCGCCGTCCACACGTGGCCCGAAGCCGGCTTCGTCACGGTCGACGTCTACGTCTGCAACTACACGACCGACAACACCGCGAAGGCCGAGCGCGTGTTCCGCGAGCTGGAAACGGTGCTGAAGCCCGCGCGTGCGCGCTTCCAGTCCATCCATCGCGGCGGCAAGGATGACTGAGCCCGCGGCGCGCCAGGACGGCGTCCCCGGCACGATGACGGAGCACATGACCGGCGACTGGGGCTTTTTCATCCGGTCGGCCGCGACGCTCGAGCAGTTCCAATCGGCGTACCAGGCAGTGGAAGTTCACGACACGGCGGCATTCGGCAAGCTGTTCCGCCTGGACGGCCACTTCATGACGTCGGAGAAGGACGAGTTCTTCTATCACGAGAACCTCGTCCACATGGCGGCGCTGTCGCATCCGGCGCCGGCGCGCGCGCTGGTCGTCGGGGGCGGCGACGGCGGCTCCGTCGAGGAGCTGTTCAAGCACCCGTCGATCGCGCACGTCACGCTGGCCGAGATCGACGGCGCGGTCGTCGACATCGCCCGCCGCCACTTGCGCAGCGTCCACCGCGACCGCCTCGACGACCCGCGGCTCTCGCTGCGCATCGAGGACGGGTTCGCCTACGTCCGCAACGCCACCGAGCGCTTCGACCTCGTGGTCCTCGATCTCACCGATCCGGGCGGCCCTTCGCTGCCGCTCTACACCGAGGCCTTCTACCGCGCGTGCGCGGCACGCCTCACCCCGGGCGGCGCGCTGACGCTGCACATCGCGAGCCCCGTCGCGCATCCCGAGCGCATCCGCACGGGCATCGCGGCGCTGCGCGCCGTGTTCCCGTGCGTCGCGCCGTACCTGACGTCGATCCCGCTGTACGGCGGGCTGTGGATGATGGCGTGCTGCTCGGACAGCCTCGATCCGCGCGCGTTCTCGGCCGCGGACATCGACGCGCGGATCGCCGCGCGCGGCCTCCCGGACCTCCAGTACTACAACGGCGACATGCACCGGGCGGCGCTTGCGCTGCCCAACTTCGTCCGCGCGCTCGCGGCCTGACCGTCCGCGCGCGGGCGACCGCCGGCCCTTGAAGTGCCGGCGGCGCGGCCGCACCTTCCAGGCATGGAAAGCAACTTCCCCGTCGGCCGCCCGCCGGCCGTGACGCTCGCCGATGCCATGGCGGGCGCCGATTTCGTGCTCCTCGACGACGAGATCTTCGAGGCCAGCTACCTCCGCGCGCCGGACGAATTCACGGTCGAGGACGACGTCGTCATCGAGGGCTCGCGCGGCGACGACGAGATCGCGCTGACGCGCGCCGACGTCGACGGCGCGCTTCATCTCGGCGCCGGCGTCTTTCGCCTGAAGAGCGGCATCCGCCTGCGCTTCATCACGTCCGCGACGGTCCACTAGCCTTCGCCCGCGGGCGCCGCGGGTTCGCGACGGCCGCCGCCGTCCGGCATTGATTCGATGCCGATATGCGGATATGCTCATAGGATGAAGCGCAAGGCCGCCGCCGTTCGCACGCCCGACCGCCGTCCGGCCGCGGCGCCCGCCGCGCGGCCGCGTCGGCGCGCACCGGCCGCCGACGAGCTCGACCAGGTGTTCGACGCGGTCGCGCGCTACTTCGGCCTGCTGTCGGAGCGCACGCGGCTCAAGATCCTGCACGCGATCTGCAACGCCGAGCAGTCGGTCGGCGCGATCGTGGCGGCCACGGGCGCCACGCAGACGAACGTCTCGCGTCACCTCGCGCTGATGCACCAGGCCGGTGTCGTCAGCCGCCGCCGCGACGGCGCCACCGTCCTCTACCGCGTCACCGACCCCGAATTCGTGGAGATCTGCCGCACGGTCTGCATTCGCATCGCCGGCCGCATCGACGCCGGCCTGCCGCTCAAGCAGGAGCTGCTCGAGTTCGCCGCGCAGCACCCCGGCGGATAGCGCAGGCGCACGATGTCCGACTCCCCCGAACGCGCGCCGCGGGTGCGGCCCGCTCCGGAAGCGCCGGTGTCGCGGCGCGTGTTCATGCGCCGCGCGGCGGCGCTTTCCGGCGGCGCGGCAGCCGCCCTCGCCGGCGCGCGCGGGAGCGCCGCCGCCGACAGCGGCGCGGACCCGGCCGACGACGGCGTGCCGCCGCACGTGCCGCCGTGGAGCCGCTCGCTCGGCGCCCCGATCCTCGCCTCGCCGTATGGCGTGCCGTCGCCGTTCGAGGCCAACGTGCAGCGGCGGCAGAGCCCCGGCCTCACGCGCACGCCGCAGTCGTCGGTGGCGTTCACGCCGCTGCAGAACCTCTTCGGCATCATCACGCCGTCCGGGCTGCACTTCGAGCGCCACCATGCCGGCGTGCCGACGATCGATCCCAGCCGCCACCGGCTGATGATTCACGGCCTGGTGCGCGAGCCGCGCGTGTTCACGCTCGACGACATCACCCGCTATCCGTCGGTGTCGCGCGTCCATTTCATCGAGTGCGGCGCGAACACCGGCATGGAGTGGGGCAACGTCGCGGTCCCCACCGTCCAGTACACGCACGGCATGCTGGGCTGCAGCGAGTGGACCGGCGTGCCGCTCGCCACGCTGCTCGACGACGTCGGCTTCGATCGCGCGAAGGCGCGCTTCGTCCTCGCCGAGGGAGCGGACGGCGCGTCGCTGACGCGCACCGTTCCGATCGAGATGGCGCTCGCCGACGCGCTCGTCGTATACGGCCAGAACGGCGAGATGCTGCGCCCCGAGCAGGGCTATCCGCTGCGGCTGCTGGTCCCGGGCGTCCAGGGCGTGTCGAGCGTCAAGTGGCTGCGGCGGCTGAAGGTGGGCGACGCGCCGTGGAACACGCGCGAGGAATCGCTGCACTACAGCGACCTCATGCCGGGCGGCGTCTCACGCCAGTACACGTGGATCCAGGAGGCGAAGAGCGTGATCACGTCGCCGTCGGGCGGCCAGGTGCTGCTCGACCGCGGCTATCACGAGATCACGGGACTCGCGTGGTCGGGACGCGGCAAGGTGCGGCGCGTCGACGTGTCGACCGACGGCGGCCGCAACTGGCGCACCGCGCGGCTGCAGGCGCCGGTCCATACCAAGGCGCTCACCCGCTTTCGCATCGACTGGCAGTGGGACGGCGGCGCCGCGCTGCTGCAGTCGCGCGTGACCGACGAGACCGGCTACGTGCAGCCTTCGCTGCGGGCGCTGCGCGCGGTGCGCGGCACGCGCTCGATCTATCACAACAACGCGATCCAGACCTGGCGCGTCGACCCGAGCGGCGAAGTGTCGAATGTCCAGACGCTCTGACCCGCCGGCGCTCGCGCTGCTGCTGGTCCTCGCTGCCGCCGTGTCTCCTTCCGCTGGCGCCGCCGCACCGCCGTACGGCTTCGGCACGGCAGCCACGGCCGCGCAGATCCGCGCGTGGGACATCGACGTGCGTCCCGACGGCGCCGGGCTGCCGCCCGGCCGCGGCACCGTGGCGGAGGGCCAGCAGATCTACGACGCCAAGTGCGCGTCGTGCCACGGCACGTTCGGCGAGAGCACCGACTACATGGTGCTCGCGGGCGGCGCCGGCACGCTTTCTTCGGACACGCCGGTCCGCACCACGGGCAGCAAGCTCAATTACGCGACGACGCTCTTCGACTACATCCGCCGCGCGATGCCGTTCCAGGCGCCGAAGTCCCTGACCGACGACGAGGTCTATGCCCTGACGGCGTACGTGCTGAACCTGAACGACATCCTGCCCGCCGACGCCGCGCTCGACCGCGAGTCGCTGCCGCGGGTGCGAATGCCCAACCGCGACGGCTTCACCACCGCGCATGGGATGATGCGCGTGAGCGGCAAGGGCGACGTCGCGAGCGTCGCGTGCATGAAGGATTGCGCCGCGGAGATCCGGCTGTCGTCGCAGATTCCTGACTACGCGCGAGATTCGCACGGCAACCTGGCCGACCAGACGCGGCCGCTGGCTGCGGTGGAAGGCATCGACACGTCGCGGCCGGCGGGTGTCCCGCCGTCGCCGGACGCCGGCAGGAAGGGGACGGCCGGCGCGCGGCCCGCCCCCGGGGCCGACCTCGCGAAGTCGCTCGGCTGCACCGCCTGCCACGGCCTCACGAGCGCGGTCGTCGGCCCCGCGTTTCGCGACGTCGCGCGGAAATACGCGGGCGACGCCGCGGCGCCGGCGCGCCTCGCCGCCAAGGTCCGCCAGGGCGGCGGCGGCGTCTGGGGCGCGGCGGCGATGCCGCCGCAGCCGCAGGTAAGGGACGCCGATGCGCGCGCGGTCGTCCAGTGGATCCTGGACGGGACGCTACAATGACGCCGCAAGGCTCAAGAGGAGGATTCGCAATGAACGCGAAGCGCAGGGAAGTGCTGAAGCAGGGCGGCGGTGTCACGCTGCTGACGCTGCTCGCGGCGGCCGGCTGGCTCGCGCCGGGCGCGGCGTCGGGACAGACGTGGAACAAGGACGCGTTCGAGACGCACTCGCTCGACGAGACGATGAAGGCGCTCGGCGGCGGCGCGCCCGTGCCGAGCAAGGACATCCAGTTCGTCTCGACCCCCGACATCGCGGAGAACGGCGCGGTCGTGCCGATCGGCGTGACCAGCACGCTGCCGAAGACGGAGTCGATCGCGATCCTGGTCGAGAAGAACCCCAACATGCTGGCCGCGGTGTTCGACATTCCGGCGGGCACCGATCCCGCGCTGTCGACGCGCATCAAGATGGGCCAGAGCTCGAACGTCTACGCATTGGTCAAGGCCGACGGCAAGTATTACGTCGCGTCGAAGGAGATCAAGGTGACGCTCGGCGGATGCGGAGGCTGACATGGCAGATCCGATGAAGATCCGCGCCAACCTCGTCGGCGACTCGACCGAGGTCAAGGTGCTGATGAATCACGAGATGGAGACGGGCCAGCGCAAGGACGCGCAGGGCAAGACGATTCCCGCCTGGTTCATCCAGAACGTGACGGCCACCTACAACGGCAAGACGGTGCTGTCGGCGCAATGGGGGCCGGCCGTGTCCAAGAATCCGTTCCTCGCGTTCAAGTTCAAGGGCGGCGCCAAGGGCGACAAGGTGCAGATCGTCTGGACCGACAACCGCGGCGACAAGCGGACCGACGAAGCGACGATCGCGTGACGCGCCGGCGCGCGCCCTGACGCGCGCCGCCGGCGCCCTGGAGGAAGCCATGCTCGACAAACGTGCGCGCGCGCTCGCCGTCACGGGGGCCGCACTGCTCGCCGCCGCCGCGGTGTCGCTGGCGCTGGCGCAGGGCTCGACGGTCGACGAGATCGCCAAGTACCGCGCCGCGCTGCAGGACGGCAATCCCGCCGAGCTGTGGGAGGCGCGCGGCGAGGACCTGTGGAAGCAGCCGCGCGGGCCCGGCAAGGTGTCGTTCGAGCGCTGCGACCTGGGGCTGGGCGCGGGCGTGGTCAAGGGCGCGTACGCGCAGATGCCGCGCTACTTCGCCGACGCCGGCCGCGTGATGGACCTCGAGTCGCGGCTCCTCTGGTGCATGACGGCGCAGCAGGGCACGAGCGACGCCGACGCGCGCAAGGGGCTCTTCGGCAACGGCAACGAGAGGAAGTCTGACATGGAGGCGCTCGTCGCCTACGTCACGTCGGAGTCGCGCGGGACGAAGATGAACGTCGCGCTCGACGACCCGCACGTCAGGGAGATGTACGCGCTGGGCGAGAAGATGTTCTATTTCCGCGGCGGCACGCACGACTTTTCCTGCGCCACCTGCCACGGCGAGGACGCCAAGCGCATCCGTCTGCAGGACCTGCCGAACCTGACGACGAAGGAAGGCGCGCAGAAGGCCTACACGACGTGGCCGGCGTACCGCGTGTCGCAGGGCGAGCTTCGCACGTTCCAGTGGCGGCTCTACGATTGCTTCCGGCAGCAGCGCTTCCCGGAGCTCGTCTACGGCTCCGACGCGTCGATCGCGCTGACGACCTTCCTGGCGCGCAACGCCAACGGGGCCGCGTTCGACGCGCCCGCCATCAAGCGCTGACCGGGGAATCGCGATGAGAACGTCGACTGTGCTGCTCTGGACCGCCGTGGCCGCGGGGATCGTCGGCTGCGCGATGATGCCGTCGGACGCCGAAGTGAGCGCCAAGGCCGCCACCGTGATGAAGGCGTCGTTCAAGGAATCGGGGCAGGCGAAGCTCGACCGACTCGACCAGGACGACACCCAGCGGCTCTGCAGCCTGTATGCCGGCAAGGCGCTGCCCAAGGACGTCGCGGCGAAGATCGAGGCGGAGAATCTCGCGTCGATCAAGTACCCGGCCGACGGCAAGCTCGTCGGCGACTGGAAGAACGGCGAGAAGATCGCGCAGGAGGGCCGCGGCAAGCAGTTCTCCGACGATCCCGCGGGTCCCGTCGGCGCCAATTGCTACGCGTGCCACCGCCTCGATCCGAAGGAGCTCTCCTACGGCACGATCGGGCCGTCGCTCTACCAGTTCGCGAAGGTCCGCGGCTACAGCGAGGACACGCGCAAGTACGCGTGGGGCAAGGTGTACAACCCCGACGCCTTCGCGGCGTGCAGCAACATGCCGCGCTTCGGCCACAGCCGCATCCTGACCGAGGCGCAGATCCGCGACGTGGTGGCGCTTCTGGTGGACCCGGACTCGCCGGTCAACAAGTGACGCGGTGAACCGCCGCGAGTTCCTCGAAGCGCTCGCCTGCGCCGCCGTCGCGGGCATGCCGCTCGACGCGGCGCGCGCCGCGGATGCCGCCGATGGCCGCGCGCTGTACGACCTGCCGCCGTTCGGCAACGTCGGCCTGCTGCATTTCACCGATTGCCACGCGCAGCTCCTGCCGGTGCGCTTTCGCGAGCCGAACGTCAATCTCGGCGTGGGCGCCGCGCGCGGGCAGCCGCCGCATCTGGTCGGCGAAGCGCTGCTGAAGCATTTCGCCATCGCACCCGGCACGCGCGCCGCGCACGCGTTCACCTATCTCGACTTCGAGCGCGCCGCGCGCGCCTACGGCACGATGGGCGGCTTCGCGCACCTCGCGACGCTCGTCCGGCAGCTCCGCGCGTCGCGCCCCGGCGCGCTGCTGCTCGACGGCGGCGACACGTGGCAGGGCTCGGCGACGGCGCTGTGGAGCCGGGGCCAGGACATGATCGACGCGCAGAAGGCGCTCGGCGTCGACGTGATGACCGCGCATTGGGAGTTCACCTACGGCGCCGAGCGGGTGAAGTCCGTCGTCGAGAACGATTTCGCGGGCCGCATCGACTTCGTCGCGCAGAACATCCGCACGGCGGACTTCGGCGATCCGGTGTTCCCGGCCTACGTGATCCGCGAGATCAACCGCGTGCCGGTGGCGATCGTCGGGCAGGCGTTCCCGTACACGCCCATCGCCAACCCGCGCTATTTCGTCGCCGACTGGACGTTCGGCATTGGCGAGGAGACGCTGCAGAAGGCCGTCGACGAGGCCCGCGCGAAAGGCGCGCACGCCGTCGTGCTCCTGTCGCACAACGGCATGGACGTCGACCTGAAGCTCGCGTCGCGCGTGACCGGCATCGACGTGATCCTCGGCGGCCACACGCACGACGGCGTGCCGCAGCCCACGCGCGTCGCCAATCGCGCCGGCACGACGCTCGTCACCAACGCGGGCAGCAACGGCAAGTTCCTCGCCGTGCTCGATCTCGACGTGCGCGGCGGCAAGGTCGCCGACCTCCGCTACCGCCTGCTCCCGGTGTTCTCGAACCTCGTCGCGGCCGATCCGGCGATGGCGGCGCTGATCGAGAAGGCGCGCGCGCCGCACCGCGCGAAGCTCGACGCGCCGCTCGCGACCACCGAGGGCCTCCTCTATCGCCGCGGCAACTTCAACGGCACGATGGACCAGCTGATTCTCGACGCGCTTCGCGCGGAGCAGAACGCCGAGATCGCGTTCTCGCCGGGCTTTCGCTGGGGCACGTCGCTGCTGCCGGGGGAGACGATCCGCTACGAGAATCTCCTCGACCAGACGGCGGTCACGTACCCATACGCGACCGTCAGCGAGCTGACCGGCGAAACGATCAAGACGATCCTGGAGGACGTCGCCGACAACCTCTTCAATCCCGACCCGTACTACCAGCAGGGCGGCGACATGGTGCGCGTGGGCGGCATGCGCTACGCGATCGATCCGTCGGCTGCGATGGGCAGGCGGATCACGCGAATGGAGCTCGACGGCAAGGCGCTCGAGGCGTCGCGCAAATACAAGGTCGCCGGATGGGCGCCCGTATCGGAGGAGGCGCGCAACGCGGGCGGCGAGCCGGTCTGGGACGTCGTCGCGCGCTATCTCAAGGCGCAGAAGACGATCCGGCCGCGCGCGCTGGAAGTGCCTAGGCTCGAAGGCGTCGCCGGCGACCCCGGCCTCGCCTGACGCCGCGCCGCCCGCGCCGTCAGCGCGGAGGCAGCGGCAGCTTCAGCAGGCGGAACTGCTCGGCGGTCGGGAACGTCTTGAACGCCACGGCGCGCGTCTCGAAATTGTCCGGCGTGGCGAACAGGAACGTCGGCCCGAAGCCGGCCGCCTCGAGCGTCGCACCGAGCGTGCGCGGCGTGAACCCGGCCTTGTGCGCGTAGAAGTCGCGGCCCGATTCCTCGATCTCCCGGCCGTGGCCGTAGATCACGTCCTGGACGGTGATGGGGCCCATGCCCGATTGGTAGAGCACGTCGTTCATCTCGAGGTTGCCCTGCACGACGCGGCGCATCACCGCGTGGAGGTCCGGCACGCGGATCTCCGCGAAGCCGTCCGGCCGCAGCACGTGCAGGAACCCGCGCAGCACCTTCGGCGCGTCGTGGCGGTAGTAGTGCTCGAGGTTGTGCGAGCAGTAGACGGCGTCGTACTGCGCGGCGGGCAGCGTCGCCAGGTCGCGGGCGTCGCAGACGACGTCGGGCGCGGCCGCGGCGTCGACGTCGAGGAGCACGTGCTCGAAGCCCGAATAGTGCGCGGGAATGGGGATCGTCTTGCTGCCGCCGCCGACGTTCAGCACGCGGCGCGGCCGGGATGCCTCGGCGCCCATCCTAGGTCAGCGTGACGCGGGCGAACTTGCGCTTGCCCGCCTGCACGACGACCGTGCGTCCCGCGGCGATCGTCAGCGTCCTGTCCGCGACGACGTCGCCGTCCACCTTGAGGCCGCGCTGCGCGATGAGCCGCAGCGCCTCGGACGTGGATTCGGCGACGCCCGCCTGCTTCGCGAGCTGCGCAATCGGCATGCCGGCGCCGGCCGTCGCCAGCGTGACCGCCGGCATGTTCGCAGGCGCTGCGTGGTCGCGGAACCGCGCCTCGAACTCGGCGAGCGCGCGCTCCGCTGCGTCGCGCGAATGAAAGCGCGCGACGATCTCCTGCGCCAGCATCACCTTCGCGTCGCGCGGGTTGCGGCCCGCCGAGCATTCCGCCCTGAGCTTCGCGATCTCGTCCAGCGAGCGGAACGACAGCAGCTCGAAGTAGCGCCACATCAGCGTGTCCGAGATCGACATCAGCTTGCCGAACATCTCGCCGGGGGCCTCGGTGATGCCGATGTAGTTGTCGAGCGACTTCGACATCTTGTTGACGCCGTCGAGGCCCTCCAGCAGCGGCAGCGTGAGGATGCACTGCGGCTCCTGCCCGTGCTGCCGCTGCAGCTCGCGGCCGACGAGGAGGTTGAACTTCTGGTCCGTCCCGCCGAGCTCGACGTCGGACTTCAGCGCGACGGAATCGTAGCCCTGGGCGAGCGGGTAGAGGAACTCGTGGACGGCGATCGGCTGCTCCGCGGCATAGCGCTTGGCGAAATCGTCGCGCTCGAGCATCCGCGCCACCGTGTACTTGGCCGCCAGCCGGATCATGCCGTCCGCGCCGAGCGCCATCAGCCACCGGGAGTTGAAAGCGACCTCGGTCTTCTCGCGGTCCAGGATCAGGAACACCTGGTCGGCGTAGGTCCTGGCGTTGGCCTCGATCTCCTCGCGCGTCAGCGGGGGCCGCGCGGCGTTGCGGCCCGACGGGTCGCCGATCATGCCGGTGAAGTCGCCGATCAGGAACACGATGTGATGGCCGAGATCCTGGAGCTGCCGCAGCTTGTTGAACTGGACGGTGTGGCCGAGATGCAGATCCGGCCGCGTGGGGTCGAAGCCTTCCTTGATGTTGAGCGGCTTCCCGCGCGCGAGCTTGGCGCGAAGCTCCGACTCGACCAGCAGCTCGTCGGCGCCGCGCTTGAACACGGCAATGTGGTGGTCGATGTCGAAGGCCATGGCGGTTGTTGCGTTTGCGCCCGTCGGGACGGCCGCCGGGCGGACGGCGCCGCCGGCGCGTCCGCGCGCGGGGGGTGGTTTGGTAGAATTGGCGGTCCGGGCCGAAGCTTCCCGGCGTCCCTCAAATGCCCGCGACCGCGCACCAACTCCGCATTCTATCGCAGCGCGCCGCGGCGGCCTGCGCACGTGCGGGGCGGCATGCGCTGTCGCCGGGCCAGGTCCTGGCCGTCGCGGTGCTCGGCTTGTCCGGCGTCGCCGCGTTCGGCCTCGCGCCGGACACGGTGCTCGACACGGTGGCCACGCACAAGGTCGTGCGCGCGCTCGCGCTGCCGACGCTCGCGGAGCCGCCGCCCGCCGCGCACCCGTACTGGCGCGAGGAGCGCGTGCAGCGCGGCGACACCATCGGCAGCCTGCTCGCGCGCGCCGACGTCGACGATCCGCCGGCGATGGTCTACCTCCGCACGAACGCCGCGGCGCGGCCCCTCTACCAGCTGCGCCCGGGCCGTCCGGTGCGCGTGGCGGTCGACGACGACGGCCGCCTCGTCGCGCTCCGGTTCGTCGCGGGCAACGGCGAGCTGCTGGCCATCGCGCGGAACGGCGGCGGCTTCGCCGCGACGAGCGCGCCGCCGCCCGTCGAGACGCGCGTCACGCTGCGCGCCGGCGAGATCTCGTCGTCGCTGTTCGGCGCCGCCGATGCCGTCGGGCTGCCCGACGCCGTCACGCTGGCGCTCGCAGAAATTTTCGCCGGCGACATCGACTTCTACAACGACCTGCGGCGCGGCGACCGTTTCAGCGTGCTGTACGAAACGCGCTACGTCGACGGCGAGCCGGTGGGCACCGGCCGCGTCCTCGCGGCGGAGTTCGACAATCGCGGCACCACGTACCGCGCGTTCCTGTGGCGCGACGCCGACGGCACCGAGGCGTACTACAGCGCCGACGGCCGCAGCAACCGCCGCGCGTTCCTGCGCACGCCGCTCGAGTTCTCGCGGATCACGTCGGGCTTCACGCTGGCGCGCTTTCATCCGATCCTCAACACGTGGCGCGCGCATCGCGGCACCGACTTCGCGGCGCCGACCGGCACGCCGGTGCGCGCCACCGGTGACGGCGTCGTCACCCAGGCCGGCGTCGCGGGCGGCTACGGCAACGTCGTGATGCTGAAGCACAGCGGCACCTATTCGTCGGTGTACGCGCATCTCTCGCGCTTCGCCGCCGGCATGCGGCCCGGCGCGCACGTACGCCAGGGCGACACGATCGGCTACGTCGGCCAGACCGGCTGGGCCACCGGTCCCCATCTCCACTACGAATTCCGCGTCGCCAACGAGGCGCGCAATCCGATGACCGTCGCGCTGCCCACCGCGCTGCCCGTGGCGCCCGAGCGCCGCGCGGCGTTCGACGCCGCGGTCGCGCCGCTCATCGGCGAGCTCGCGGTTGCGCAGGCGATGCCGGGCGCCCGCGTTGCCGCGGCGGAGTAGCGCCGTCCGGGATTCCCGTCATGGCCCGTGAGCTGTTCGTCGGCGTGATGTCCGGGACGAGCCTCGACGGCGTCGACGCCGTCGTTGCCGATTTCGCGCCCGCGAGCGGCAAGGCCTGCGAGACGCTCGGCGCCGCGCACGTCGGCTTCCCCACGATGCTGCGCGACGAGCTGCTGGCCCTCCAGTCGACCGGCGCGAACGAGCTCTCCCGCGCCGGCGCGGCCGCCAACATGCTCGCCGAGCTCTACGCGGAATCCATCGCCAAGGCGCTCGCGGCGGCCAAGCTCGGCAGCGCCGACGTCCTCGCGGCGGGCGTGCACGGCCAGACGCTGCGCCATCGTCCCGAGCGCGGCTGGACGCTGCAGCTCAACAACCCGGCCCGCGTCGCCGAGCGCGCCGGCATGGCGGTGGTCGCCGATTTCCGCACGCGCGACGTCGCCGCGGGCGGGCAGGGTGCGCCGCTCGTGCCGGCGTTCCACGCGGCGCTGTTCGGCACGCCGGCCACGCACCGCGTGATCGTGAACATCGGCGGCATCGCCAACATCACCGACCTGCCGCCGGGCGGCCCCGTCAGCGGCTTCGACACGGGACCCGGCAACGCGCTGCTCGATCTGTGGTGCGGCCGGCACCGCGGCACGCCGTTCGACGCGGAGGGGAGCTGGGCCGCGACGGGCAAGGTCGCGCCGGCGCTGCTCGACGCGCTGCTCGGCGAGCCCTTCTTCGCCGCCAAGCCGCCGAAGAGCACGCACCGCGACACGTTCAATCTGGCGTGGCTCGAGGGCCGGCTCAAGGCCGCCGGCTGGCGGGGCGAAGCCGACGACGTGCAGGCCACGCTGGTCGCGCTGACCGCGCGGACCATCGGCGACGCGATCCGCACCTACGCGCCGGGCGCGCAGGAGGTGCTGGCGTGCGGCGGCGGCGCGAACAATGCCGCGCTGATGAAGGCGCTGGAGGCGGAACTGAAGCCCCGGCGCGTCGCCACCACCGAGACCGACGGCGTGCCGGTCGAGCACGTCGAGGCGCTGGCGTTCGCTTGGCTCGCCCGCGAGGCGCTGGCGGGCCGTCCCGGCAACATACCGGCGGTGACCGGCGCCAAGGGACCGCGCGTGCTGGGGGCGATCTACCCGCGCTGAGCCGGCGGGCGGGGCGGAGCGGCGGACCTAGACCGAGAAGCTCGAGCCGCAGCCGCAGGTGGTGGTGGCGTTCGGATTCTTGATGACGAACTGCGCGCCCTCGAGGCCCTCCTGGTAATCGATCTCCGCGCCGACCAGGTACTGGTAGCTCATCGGGTCGATCAGCAGCGTGACGCCGTCCTTCTGCATGGCGGTGTCGTCCTCGTTCGTCACCTCGTCGAACGTGAAGCCGTACTGGAAGCCCGAGCAACCGCCTCCGGAGACGAACACGCGGAGCTTCAGGTCCGGGTTGCCCTCCTCCTCGATCAGGTTCTTGACCTTGGCGGCCGCGGCGTCTGTGAACACCAGCGGGGCGGGCATCTCGTTCATTGCATTCATGCTTTAGAGCTCCTTTAGCGCCTGCAGCGTCGATCTTGGGTCCGCCGGCGGCTGCCGTCAAGCGGCTCGGGCGAGGCGTTCAGTCGGACGCCGCCCGCTTCAATTCGACCACCGATGCGGTCTCGGGTTCGGCATGCGACAGCTTGCCCTGAACCACCGCGCCCTGGTGCATCTCCAGCCTCTTGTAGGTGACGTCGCCGACGATCCTGGCCTTGCTCCCGAGCTCGAGGTAGCCGTCGGCGAAGATCGGGCCGCGCACCGCGCCGTTGACGACGACGTGCGATACCCGGACTTCGCCGTCCACCCGCGCCTGCTCGCTCACCACCAGCGTGCCGGATTGGCCTTTCGCCGACGCCACGTTGCCCCGCACGGTGCCGTCGATCCGCAGGCCGCCGGCGAACAGGACATTGCCGTCGACCACCGTCCCGGCGGCGATGAGGCCGTCGATGCGTTTGCCGGGCCGGGCGAATTTCCTCGTCTTGAACATGGTGTCGGCTTACGGGTTGGACAAGGTGCGGGTCACGCGCGGGGTGGCGTTGCCGTTCTCGTAGGCCCGCGCGGTGAGCCCCGTGAGGCGGGTGCCCGGCGGCAGCTTCAGGATCCCCTCGATCCGCTGATAGTACTTGAACCGGAGGCCGAGCGGCGCCTCGGCCCCGGGCTGGTCCTCGGGCAGGTTGACGGTGGCGGTGCTGCCGTCGGGCGGGCTCACGGACGCCTGCAGCGTCACGTGGCCCTCGAATTCGTCCTTGGGGCTGCCGCCGCGCACGACGAGCAGGCTGTAGCGATACGTGCCGTCGGGCTCGACGTCGATGGACAGCCGCGGAATGGCGAGGCCCGCCTGCTTGCTGGAATCGGACACGAGCTTCTGCAGGAAGGCCGTCTCCTCCTTCAGCTGGGCGTTCTCGGCGGCGAGGTCGCTTGCCTGCTTCGACAGCGCCTGCTCGGCCCCGCGGCTCATCGCGAGGTCGCTCTCGAGCTGCGAGGTCCGGCCCCGCATCTCTGCGGCGTCGGCGCGGGAGCGCGCGGCCTCCGTCTCGAGCGCCTCCATCCGCGCCTCGATCTCCTTGCGGTTGAAGCCGCTGAAGATCTGCCCGAAATCGAAGCCCCACCACCACATCCCGCCGACGACGGCCGCGAGCGCCACGAGGACGCCCGCGCGGCCCCACCAGGGCATCGACGTCCGCACCGCCATGCGCGGGGCGCGGAAGCCGAACTGGGCGCGCAGCCGGCGCCAGAACGTCGAGCCCGCCACGCCCCTCGCGCAGCCCTAGGGCAGCACCGGCGGCGCCATGAGCCCGGTCGTCTCGGCGAATCCGAACATGAGGTTCATGTTCTGGATCGCCTGGCCGGCGGCGCCCTTGACGAGGTTGTCGAGCACGGCGACGACCAGCACGAGGTCGGTGTCGGGCGGACGGTGCACGGCGATGCGCAGGTCGTTCGACGCCCGCACGCTGCGGGTCTCCGGCTGGGACCCCGCAGGCATCACGTCCACGAACGGCTCGCCGGCGTAGCGCTTTTCGTACAGCGCCTGCAGATCGACGTCGGTGCGCAGCAGTGGCGCGTAGAGCGTGGCGAGGATGCCGCGGATCATCGGCACGAGGTGCGGCGTGAACGCGAGCCGGACCGGCTTTTCGCTGGCGCGATTCAGCCCCTGCACGACCTCGGGCAGGTGGCGATGGCCCTTGAGGCCGTAGGCTGAGAAGTTGTCGCCCGCCTCCGGCAGGATGAGATTCAGCTCGGCCTTGCGGCCCGCGCCCGACACGCCCGACTTGCAGTCGGCGATCAGGCGGCCCGTGTCGACGAGCCCGGCCTCGATGAGCGGCAGGAAGCCCAGCTGCACGGCCGTCGGATAGCAGCCGGGATTGCCGACGATCCGCGCCTTGCGGATGGCCTCGCGGTTGACTTCGGGCAGCCCGTAGACGGACTCCGCCAGGAGATCGGTGCATCCGTGCGGCATCTTGTACCAGCGCTCGAACACGGCGGGATCGGCGAGCCGGAAGTCCGCGGCCAGGTCGATGATCCGCACTCCGGCGCCGACGAGCTCGCGCGCCTGCGCCATCGCTACGCCGTGCGGCGTGGCGAAGAACACGACGTCGCAGCCCTTCAGGTCGGCGGCGGCCGGATCGGTGAACGCGAGGTCGTAGCGGCGGCGCAGGCTCGGAAACATGTCCGCCACCTTCGTGCCAGCGTCCTTGCGCGACGTGATCGCGCGCACGTCGGCCTCCGGGTGCACGGCCAGCAGGCGCAGGAGCTCCACGCCCGTGTATCCGGTGCCGCCGACGATCCCGATCTTGATCATCCGTTTCCTCGCTCGTCGATTCTAGCATCGGCGCCGCGCGCTCGATGCCAATGGCATAGCCGCGCCGTCGCGTCCCGAAGAGCAAAAGGCCGCCTCGGAGGCGGCCTTTTGCTTCAGTGCGGCAAGCGGGTCAGCGCTTGGAGAACTGCTTGCGGCGGCGCGCCTTGTGGAGGCCGACCTTCTTTCGCTCGACTTCGCGCGCGTCGCGGGTGACGAGGCCCGCCTTGGACAGCGTGGGCTTCAACTGGCCGTCGTATTCGATGAGCGCGCGCGTGATGCCGTGGCGCACCGCGCCCGCCTGGCCGGATTCACCGCCGCCGACCACGTTGACCATGATGTCGAACGTGCCCTGGTGATTGGTGATCACCAGCGGCTGGCGCACGACCATCCGGCCCGTCTCGCGGGTGAAGAATTCGTCGATGGGCTTGTCGTTGACGACGATCTTGCCCGAGCCCTGCTTGATGAACACGCGGGCCACTGAAGTCTTGCGGCGGCCGGTGCCGTAGTAATAGTTGCCGATCATCTCGCGTGGTTCGCTGTTCTAAATGGGGTTGGAGGGCGCGTCAGAACTGGAGCGTCTTCGGCTGCTGCGCCGAGTGCGGATGCGCCGGTCCGGCGTAGCACTTCAGCTTCTTGATCATCGCGTAGCCGAGCGGGCCCTTGGGGAGCATGCCCTTGACGGCCTTCTCGAGCGCGCGGCCGGGAAACCTGGCCTGCATCTGCCCGAAGGTGGTCGTGGAGATGCCGCCCGGATAGCCGCTGTGGCGGTGGTAGAGCTTGTCCTCGATCTTCTTGCCGGTGACCTTCAGCTTGTCGACGTTGGTGACGACGATGAAGTCGCCGGTGTCGACGTGGGGCGTGTAGATCGCCTTGTGCTTGCCGCGAAGGCGCGCGGCGATGCCGGCGGCGAGGCGGCCGAGGACCTGGTCGGTGCCGTCGATCACGAACCAGTCGTGGACGACGTCGGCGGGCTTGGCGGAAAACGTCTTCATCGTGAAATCTCTTGGGGCTTGTGCGTGCGGTGCAAAGTCCGCCATTTTACGGTCTTCCGGACACTTGCGTCAACCCGCCGCTCGGGCGGGCCCGTGGGGCCATCGGACAAAAAAAGGGCGCGGTCCCTGGGGACCGCGCCTGAGGATTCCACCATAGGAGGAGAATGGAGGAATTTGCCTGCGGTGCCGAGGAGGATCGGCGGGGCCGCAGACAGTGCTAGGATTCCATATTGCGCTGCACAACGCAAGCGGATTTGCGCATTGCAACATTGGACAGCGTTGCATTTTTGCCGGCACGTAAGTGAGCGCTAACGTCGGGGTGTTGGGAAGAAAGCCTCAAGTACATGAAAACGCGCGTCAAATGGGTGGAGGGCGTCAGTTTCGTCGCCGAGACGGGCAGCGGGCACGCCGTCGTGATCGACGGGGCGCCGGAGGCAGGGGGCCGCAACCTCGGCATGCGTCCCATGGAAATGGTGCTGGCCGGCACCGCGGCGTGCTCGGCGTTCGACGTCGTCTGGATCCTGCGCAAGGCGCGCCAGCCCATCGCCGACTGCGTCGTCGAAGCGGAGGCCGAGCGGGCGCCGGCCGAGCCCAAGGTCTTCACGCGCATCCACTTCAGGTACCGCGTCGCCGGCCGCGGGCTCGACCCCAGGCAGGTCGAGCGCGCGGTGACGCTGTCGAAGGACAAGTACTGCTCGGCGACCATCATGCTCGCCAAGACCGCCGAGATCACCCACAGCGTGGAGATCGTCGACGCCGACGCGCTCGACTAGTCCGGGTCGCGCAGCAGGCGGATCAGGCTCGACGTGTCCCACCGGCCGCCGCCGCGGGCCTGGATGCGGCCGTAGAACTGGTCGAGGACCGCCGTCACCGGCAGCGCCGCGCCGTTGGACCGCGCCTCGTCGAGGCAGATCGCCAGGTCCTTGCGCATCCAGTCCACGGCGAACCCGAAGTCGAACTTGTCGGCGACCATCGTCTTGCCGCGGTTCTCCATCTGCCAGGACTGCGCCGCCCCCTTGCTGATGACGTCGAGGACGCGCTCGGCGTCGAGCCCGGCGCGAAGCGCGAAGGCGAGCCCTTCCGCGAGCCCCTGCACGACCGACGCCACGCAGATCTGGTTGACCATCTTCGTGAGCTGGCCGGCGCCGGACGGGCCCATCAGCGTCACGGCGCGCGCATAGGCGGAGATCACGGGCTCGGCGCGTGCGTACACGCCGGCGTCGCCGCCGACCATGATCGTTAGCTTGCCGTTCTCGGCGCCGGACTGCCCGCCGGACACCGGGGCGTCGAGGAAGCCGACACCGCGCGCGCCGGCGGCGGCGTCCACCTCGCGCGCGACGCGCGCGGACGCCGTCGTGTGGTCGACGAGGATCGCGCCTGCCGTCATGCCGGCGAGCGCGCCCTCGGCGCCGGTGGCCACCGCGCGCACGTCGTCGTCGTTGCCCACGCACATCATGACGATCTCGGCGCCCTGCGCGGCCGCCGCGGGCGTCGCGGCGGCGGTGCCGCCGAACTCGGCGACCCACCGCGCGCGCTTCTCGGCGCCGCGGTTGTACACGGTGACGGCATGGCCGGCCTTGGCGAGGTGGCCGGCCATCGGGTAGCCCATCACGCCCAGGCCGAGGAAGGCAACGCGGTTCGGCATCGCAGGTCCTTCGAAGTCAGTCGGAAGAGGAGGCCGGCGGCAGCGACGCGCGCGCGGCGGCGATCGCCGCGCGCACCTGCGCCGGCGCGGTGCCGCCCGGATGATCGCGGCTCGCGACCGACCCCTCGAGCGTCAGCACGGCGAACACGTCGTCGCCGATGCGGTCGCTGAACGATTGCAGCTCCGCAAGCGGAAGCGCGGCGAGGTCCTTGCGCTGCGCCTCCGCGTGCCGCACGGCGCGCGCCACGGCCTCGTGCGCGTCGCGGAACGCCACGCCCTTGCGCACCAGGTAGTCGGCGAGGTCCGTCGCGGTGGCGTGGCCTTCGCTCGCGGCCTCGCGCATCCGCGTCTCGTTGACCTCGATGCCGCCGGCGACGAGGTCGGTCATGATCGCGAGGACGTCGGCCAGCGTGTCGACGGTGTCGAACAGCGGCTCCTTGTCCTCCTGGTTGTCCTTGTTGTACGCGAGCGGCTGCGCCTTCATCAGCATCAGCAGCGCGAGCAGGTGGCCGGTGACGCGCGCCGTCTTGCCCCGCACGAGCTCCGGCACGTCGGGGTTCTTCTTCTGCGGCATGATCGAGCTGCCGGTGCAGAATCGGTCGGCGAGCGAGACGAAGCCGAACCGGGGATTCGACCACAGCACCAGCTCTTCGGCGAAGCGCGACAGGTGGATCATCACCAGCGCCGCCGCCGCCTCGAATTCGATCGCGAAGTCGCGGTCGGACACGGCGTCGAGCGAGTTGGGGCAAAGGCCGTCGAAGCCGAGGTCGCGTGCTACGCTCGCGCGGTCGATCGGGAAGCTCGTTCCGGCGAGCGCCGCGCTGCCGAGCGGCAGCAGGTTCACCCGGCGACGGCAATCGGACAACCTCGCGATGTCGCGCGCGAACATCGCGTCATAGGCCATCAGGTGGTGCCCGAACGTGACCGGCTGCGCGACTTGCAGATGCGTGAAGCCCGGCATGATCGTCGCGGCGTGCCGCGATGCCAGGTCCTGCAGCGCGCGGCGCAGCTCGACCATCTGCGCGGACAGCGCGTCGATCGCGCCGCGCAGCCACAGCCGCACGTCGGTCGCCACCTGGTCGTTGCGCGAGCGCGCGGTGTGCAGCCGCTTCCCGGGCTCGCCCACGAGCGCCGTCAGGCGCCGCTCGATGTTGAAATGGACGTCCTCGAGCTCCCGTGACCACTCGAACTCGCCGCGCCTGATCTGCGCGCCGATCTCGGTCAGCCCGCGCTCGATCGCGGCGAGATCCGCTGCGGAGATGATTCCGGCGGCGGCGAGCATCCGCGCGTGCGCGGTCGACCCCGCGATGTCGGCTTCGGCCAGGCGGCGGTCGAAGTCGACCGAGGCGTTGAAGCGCTGCATTCGCGCCGTCATCGGCTCGGCGAACCGCCCCGACCAAGTGCCGCCGGGCGGCAGAGGTGCCGCCGTCGGCGTGGCCTCGCCGGTCGTGGCGTCGCTTTTCGGGGACGGGGCGTCGGGCATCGCGGACAGGGGCGGCATTCGGCTTGCGCCGCGTGGATCGGTTGCCGAGAATGAAGGAAAGGTTCCCGGCGCTGCCGCGGCGCGATGCGCTCGGCAGCCACCCGGCGGATCGGCCGGGCAGGCATGATGCTTGCATGCCCACGCCGGTATGCGGGGAATTATAAGGCAAAAGGCGGAGCACCCCGTGCTGCCTGACCTGCGCAATCTCGGCACGATCCTGCGCGTCCTGTTCGCGGTGAACGGGGCGGCGCTCGCCGTGGCGTTTGCGCGCGAGCAGCGCTGGAGTGCCATCGTCGACGAGTGGGTGGCCTTGACGAGCGTCGTCGAGCCGTACCTGCTCGCCGAGCTCGCGGTGCTCGCCATGGCGTCGCCGCGGCTCGTGCGCCTGCCCTACCGCTACGGCGTCGCCGCCATCGCCGGCGTGACCGTCGTCGTGGGCGTCGCCCTCCACCAGTTCTACGACCGGCTGCTACCCGGCCAGGCGGGCTCGCTGCCGCGCCAGCTCGCGTTCGCGCTCGGCGCCGTCGCCGTGCTGCTCTATTACTTCCAGCTCCGCATTCGCGCGCTGTCGCCGGCGATCACCGAGGCGCGGCTGCAGGCGCTGCAGGCGCGCATCCGTCCGCACTTCCTGTTCAACAGCATCAACGCGGTCCTGTCGCTGGTGCGAAGCGAGCCGCAGCGCGCGGAGGCGGCGCTCGAGGACATGGCCGATCTCTTCCGCGTGCTGATGCGCGACAACCGCGAGCTGACGCCGCTGTCGGAGGAGGTGCTGCTGTGCCAGCAGTACCTCGACCTCGAGAAGCTGCGTCTCGGCGAGCGCCTGCACGTCGACTGGAACGTCAAGAGCATGCCCGGCGACGCGCTGGTGCCGCCGCTCGTGCTGCAGCCGCTGCTCGAAAACGCCGTCTATCACGGCATCGAGCCCGCGAGCACGCAGGGCACGGTGTCGATCAACGTCTTCCTGTCGCGCGGCGAAGTCCACGCGATCCTCAAGAACCCCATCCCGGCCAACGGCCGCCGGCACCAGACCGGCAACAAGATGGCCCTCGACAACATCCGCGAGCGCCTCGCGCTGCACTTCGACGCGGAAGCGAGCCTCGAGTGCCGCGTCGCGCGGGAGGGGTACGAGGTGCACATCCGCATGCCCTATCGCACGGCGATGCCCGCTTCGGCGGCGCCTGCCGGCGATGCCGCGCGGGCGCCCGCCGAGTCTCGTCACCCGGGCGCGCAGCGTTCGCGCGCCCTCACCAGCCCGCTCGCGGGCCTGTCCCCAACGGGAGCACTTCGTGTCTGACAATGCCTTGCGCGTCCTGATCGTCGACGACGAGGCGCCGGCCCGGCGCCGCCTGCGCGAGCTGCTGGACGACTGCGCGGGCGCGATGCCGCTGTCGATCGTCGGCGAGGCGCAGCATGGCCGCGAAGCGCTGGACCTGCTGCAGACCGCGCCGGCCGAGCTCGTCCTCACCGACATCCACATGCCCGACATGGACGGTATCGAGCTCGCGCGCCACCTGCTCAAGCTGTCGCACCCGCCGGTCGTGATCTTCACCACCGCGTTCCACGAGCATGCGCTGGAGGCGTTCGACGTGAACGCCGTCGACTACCTGGTGAAGCCCGTGCGCGTGCAGCGGCTGCTGTCCGCGCTGCAGAAGGTGCCGCGGCTGAAGCCCGTCGGCGCGGAGCGCCTGTCGCAGCTGCCGGCGACGGCCCGCCGCTTCCTTTCCGTGACCGAGCGCTCGCGCGTCGTGCTCGTGCCCATCGAGGATGTCGTCTATCTCAAGGCCGAGCTCAAGTACATCACCATCCGTACCCGCGAGCGCGAGTACCTGCTCGAGGAATCGCTGACGCGTCTCGAGCACGAGTTCGGCGCGCGCTTCCTCCGCGTCCATCGCAACTGCCTGGTCGCGCGCGAGCACATCCGCGGGTTCGAGCGCCGCGTCGGCAACGACGGCGACGCGCACTGGGAAGTGCTGCTGAACGGCGTCGCCGAGACGCTGCCCGTGTCGCGCCGCCAGCAGTTCGTCGTCCGCGACATCGGGCGCGAGCCGGTCAACGGCGCCACCGCCTGACTTGTCGCGGCGCCGGCTTCAGCCGGCCGCGGCGCCTGCGTCAGGCTGAAGCCTGACCTACAGGGTAAACTCACGCGCCTTCGACTCTGCGGCCCGCGCGCTCGCGCCGGCCGACCGCCATGCGCACGCTGATCTGCGGTTCCCTCGCCTTCGACACCATCATGGTGTTCCCCGATCGCTTCGCGCGGCACATCCTTCCCGACGAGACGCACATGCTGTCGGTGTCGTTCCAGATCGGCGAGATGCGCCGCGAATGGGGCGGCTGCGCGGGCAACATCGCGTACAACCTGGCCGGCATCGGCGGCGCGCCGGTGGTCATGGCCGCGCTGGGACGCGACGGCGGCCCGTACCGCGAGCGGTTCGCCGAGCTGCGGATCGCCACCGATGGCGTACGCACGGTCGACGACACGTTCACCGCGCAGGCGTTCATCATCACCGACCTCGACGACAACCAGATCACCGCGTTCCATCCGGGGGCGATGAACCACTCGCACGAGAACCACGTCGGCGACGTCCGCGACATCGGGCTCGGCATCGTCGCGCCGGACGGCAAGGCGGGCATGCAGGCGCACGTCGAGGAGTTCGCCCGCGCCGGCATCCCGTTCGTGTTCGACCCGGGCCAGGGCCTGCCGCTCTTCGACGGCCCGGAATTGCTGGCGATGATCGAACGCGCGAGCTATCTGACGGTCAATGACTACGAGGCGAAGCTCCTGTCGGAGCGCACCGGCCTGTCGCTCGCCGCGCTGGCGGAGCGGGTCGAGGCGCTGGTGGTCACGCTGGGCGCCGAGGGCTCGGTCATCCACGCCGGGGGCGCCACGCACACGATCGCGCCGGTCAAGGCGGCGGCGGTCGTCGATCCCACCGGCTGCGGCGACGCCTACCGCGCGGGCCTGCTGTACGGCATCGCGCACGAGTGGGACTGGCCGCGCACGGGCCGGCTCGCGGCGGTGCTGGGCTCGCTCAAGATCGCGTCGCGGGGCGGCCAGAACCACGCGGTCAACCGCGAGAACGTGGCCGCGTTGTACGCGAAGGCCTTCGACGAAGACGTGTTCTAGAGGGGAAGCATCATGAGATTCGGGACGATTCGGGGTACCGCGATCGCGGCGGTCGCCGCGGTGACGCTCACCGCAGCCGGGTGCGCCACCGTTCCAGGGCCGTACGCGTACTATCCGGCGCCGCGCGCGCAGTCGGTGGAAATGGGTGTCGTCGAAGGCGTCCGGCCGCTCGAGTTCCAGGGGCCGACCACCGGCGCCGGCGCCGTCAGCGGCGCCGCGCTCGGCGGCTGGGCGGGGAGCGGCATCGGCGCCGGCTCGGGCAACGCCGCCGCGATCGTCGGCGGCGTGATCCTCGGCAGCCTCATCGGCAACGCGCTCGAGGTGGAAGCGACCAGGCGGCCTGGCGTCGAGCTCACGGTCCGCCTGGACGCCGGGCGGACGATCGCCGTCGTGCAGGACGCCGTGCCTGGCGAAGCGTTCCGGCCCGGCGATCGCATCCGCGTCGTCTCGGACGGCTACCGCACGCGCATCGTCTATTAGGCTGGCGAAGCGATGCCCCGCGCCATGCGGGCGACACCGCTTCCGTTACGGCTCTACCGCGTCGCGCGCACGGGCGCGCACCTGCTCGAAGGCGTCGCGACCACCACGTTCGTATTTCCGCTGCTGGAGGCGCCGGCACGGCGGAGGCTGACCCGCCGCTGGTGCCGCCGCCTGCTGCGGATGCTGAACGTCGACGCGCGCGTGCACGGCGACTTCGAATCCGTCCGGCACAACGTGCTCGTCGTGGCCAACCATGTGTCCTGGCTCGACATCTTCGTGCTGAACGCCGTGCAGCCCGTGCGGTTCGTCGCGAAGTCGGAGCTGGCGCGCTGGCCGGTCGCGGGGCGGCTCATCAAGGGCGTGGGCACGCTGTTCGTCGAGCGCGACCGGCGCCGCGACGCGCGCCGCGTCAACGCCGACGCGGCGCACGCGCTCGCCGGCGGCGACGTCGTCGCGGTATTTCCCGAGGGCACGACGACCGACGGCACCGGACTGCTGCCGTTCAAGAGCTCGCTGCTGCAGCCGATCGTCGACGCGGCGGGCCACGTCCAGCCGGTGGCGATCCGCTATCGCGCGGCCAACGGGGAGCACTCGATCGTGCCGGCTTACGTCGGCGACCTTTCGTTCCTGCGATCGTTCTGGCGCGTGACCGGCGCACGCTCGCTGGTCGTCGACCTGCACGCGTCGCCGGCGCTGGCCGCGCGCGCCGCGCACCGCCGCGATCTCGCGCGCTCGGCGGAGGACGCTATCCGGGCGGCCCTGGCGCAACCGGCTGCCGGGACGGCACCTGGTACACCTGCCGATCGGACAGACGCACCGCGGTGAGCGTGCCGCCCCACAGGCACCCGGAGTCGAGCATCAGCACGTTCGGCGCGAGCATCAGGTCGAGCGTCGACCAGTGCCCGCACACCACCGTGACGCCGGCGCTCCTGCGCGCCGGCTGGGCGAACCACGCGCGAAATCCGTCCGGCGTGTGCGCCGGCCCGCGCTTCTCGCGGAACTCCATCGTGCCGTCGGCGGCGCAGTAGCGAAGGCGCGTGAACGCGTTGACGATCGCGCGCAGGCGGTCGTCGCCCGCGAGGTCGTCGCGCCATTGCCGCGGCTCGTCGCCGTAGAGCACGCCCAGGAACGCGTTGCGGCCGGGGCCCGCGAGCACCGTCTCCACCTCGCGCGCGAGGGACCGAGCGTCGGCCGGCGTCCACGCCGGCAGCAGTCCCGCGTGGACCATCAGGCGATCGCCCTCGAGCGCCACCAGCGGACGCCGCGCGAGCCAGTCGACGAGCGCGTCGCGATCGGGGGCCGCGAGGACCTCGTCGAGCGTGTCGCCGCGGTGCGGCCGGCGGAAGCCGGCGGCGATCGTCAGCAGGTGGAAGTCGTGGTTGCCGAGCACGGTGACGGCGGCGTCGCCGAGCGCGATCACTTCGCGCAGCACCGCGAGCGACGCCGGCCCGCGGTTGACGAGGTCGCCGACGAGCCACAGGCGATCCTCGCGCGGCGAGAACGCCAGGAGGTCGAGCATCGTGCAGAGCTCGGCGTGGCAGCCCTGCAGATCGCCGATCGCGTAGTGCGCCATGCGGGAACCGTGTCGTCGGAGGATGAAAAAGCGCGGCGCGTCAAGACTGCCGGTGCGCGGCCCGCGTTGCTAGACTGCGGCGGATTCTAGCAAGCGCCGATGTCCTTCCCTCTCAATCCTTCGCAGCGCGAGGCCGTGCGCCACGTCGGCTCGCCCCTGCTGGTGCTGGCCGGCGCCGGCAGCGGCAAGACGCGCGTCATCACGGCCAAGATCGCGCATCTCGTCGAGACGGGCGCTTCGCCCGCGTCGATCGCGGCGATCACGTTCACCAACAAGGCTGCGAAGGAGATGGCGGAGCGCTCGCGTGATCTGCTCGCGAAGCAGGGCGCCGGCGCGGGCGCCGGCGGCGCCCGGGGCCCGGCGATCTCGACGTTCCACGCGCTCGGCCTCGCGATCGTGCGCGCCGAGGCCGCCGAGCTCGGCCTCCGCGCAGGATTTTCGGTGCTCGATCCCGGCGACCTCGAGCCGATCGTCGCCGAGCTCGTCGCGACCGCGGATCGCGCCCGCGCGCGCGCCGCCCAGTGGCAGGTGTCGCGCTGGAAGAACGCGCTCGTCTCGCCCGCGGCCGCGCTGGCGGCCGCGGCGTCGGCCGACGAGCTCGCCGCGGCGCGCGCCTACGCGCAATACGCCGACACGCTCGCCGCCTACCAGGCGGTGGACTTCGACGACCTGATCGCGCTGCCGGTGGCGTTGTTCGAGCGCGATGCGGAGGCGCGCGCGCGCTGGCAGCGCCGCTATTCGCACGTGCTGGTCGACGAGTATCAGGACACGAACCCGGCGCAGTACCGCCTCTTCCGCCACCTCGTCGGCGAGGCGACGCCGTTCACCGTCGTGGGCGACGACGACCAGGCGATCTACGGGTGGCGCGGCGCGACGCTCGACAATCTCGCGCAGCTGCCCCGCGATTACCCGGACCTCAAGGTCATCAAGCTCGAGCAGAACTATCGGTCGACCGTGCGCATCCTGCGCTCGGCGAACGCCGTCATCGCGAAGAACCCGAAGCTCTACGAGAAGAAGCTGTGGAGCGAGCTCGGCCTCGGCGACACGCTGCGCGTCGCGCCGGCGGCGGACGAAGAGGGCGAGGCCGAGATGGTCGTGGGCCGGCTCTGCGCGCACAGGTTCGAGAAGCGCACGCGCCATGCCGACTACGCGATCCTCTACCGCGGCAACCACCAGGCGCGCGCGTTCGAGACGGTGCTGCGCGCGCGCGGCGTGCCGTACGAGATCTCGGGCGGACAGTCGATGTTCGACCGCACGGAGATCCGCGACATCGTCGCGTACCTGCGAGTCATCGCCAACGAGGACGACGATCCCGCGTTCGTGCGCGCCGCCACCACGCCCCGGCGCGGCGTCGGGGCCGCCACGCTCGCGCGGCTGTCGGAGATCGGCGCCGCGCGCAAGACGAGCCTCTTCGGCGCCGCGTTCGAGCCCGAATTCGCCGCGGCGGTGCCGCAGCGGCAGCGCGAGGCGATCGACGAGTTCTGCGCGCTCGTGAACCGCCTGCGCCATCGCGCGCCGAAGGAGCCGGCCGCCCGGCTGCTGAACGAGCTGGTCGCCGCGATCGGCTACGAGGACTGGCTCGTCGCGACGCTCGACAAGCGCGACGCCGCCGAGCGCGCGCGGAGCGTGGCCGACTTCGTCGGCTGGCTCGGCCGCAAGGGCGAGACGGACGGACGCAACCTGCTCGAGCTGACGCAGATGGTGGCGCTCGTCACGCGGCTCGACGACCGCGACGCCGAGACCGCCGACGCCGTGCGCCTGTCGACGCTGCACGCCGCGAAAGGGCTCGAGTTTCCCCACGTGTTCATGGTGGGGGTCGAGGAGGGCATCCTGCCGCACCGCGAGGCGGTCGACGCCGGCAACGTCGACGAGGAGCGGCGGCTCATGTACGTCGGCATCACGCGGGCTCAGGAGAGCCTGCAGCTGTCCTACTGCCGCACGCGCAAGCGTGCGGGAGAGAAGGTGGACGTGGCGCCGTCGCGATTCATCGGCGAGCTGGCGCAGGAGGACGTGCGGTACGCCGACGCGCCGCTGGCGCCCGACGACGCGGCGCGCGAGAAGGCCTCGGGCGCCGCGCGGTTGAAATCGCTGAAGGCTTCGCTCGCCCGCTGAGGGCGAACGCGCGCCGCCTTACTTCGCGGCGCTCACCATGTAGTCGACCGCCGCCTTGACCTGGGCGTCGGTGAGCGCGACGTTGCCGCCCTTCGCGGGCATCATGCCGGCCTTGCCGGTGAAGCCGGCGATCGCGTGCGTGTACAGCGTGTTGGCGCCCTGCGCGATGCGCGGCGCCCATGCAGCCTTGTCGCCGACCTTCGGTGCCCCGGCGATGCCGGCGCCGTGACAGGCGACGCAGCCGCCGTCGAAGACGCTCTTGCCGTCCGCAGCGGCCGCCGCGGGCGCGGCGCCGGCCGCTGCCGCGACCACCGGGGCGGCCGCCGCCGGCGCCGCCGGTGCGGCCACGGGTGAGGGTGCGGCCGCCGCGGTGGCCGTCGGCGGGGGCGCCGCAGGCTCCTTGAAGCTCGCGCCGGCCTGGTTCGCCATGTGGACAACTGCGCGCTCGACTTCGGCGTCGGTCAGGTCGGCGTTGCCGCCCTTCGGCGGCATGACGCCGGCCTTGCCCTGGTAGCCGGCGACGGCGTGCGCGACCAGGGCAGCCTGGCCCTGCGCGATCCGGGACGCCCAGGCCGCCTTGTCGCCCATCTTGGGCGCGCCGGCGAGGCCGGCCTCGTGACACGTCTTGCAGACCTGGCCGTAGACATCCACGCCCGTAAGGTTGCCCTTCGGGCCGCTGGCGTCGGCCATGACCACCGAGCCGAACGCCTGGATCCGCGGCAGGATGCGCGGATCGCTCTCGGTACGGCCGTGCGGCGTGCCCGTCACGAGCTGCGTGACGAGCACGATGACCGCGATCGGAATGATGAACGCGAGCGCCACCACGATGACGAGCTGGCGGGGCGACTGGATGAGGGAGGCGTGCTGGTCGTGTTCCTGCATTTTTATCGAGAGGCGGAGAGGGAATGGCACGCGGGCGCGGCCAAACGGCGGATTATATAGCGGGACGGTTGCGCGCCGGCAGCGCGCGTGGACGGGCGCCCCCCGGAAAAGCTAGAATCGCGCTCCTTGCCGCACCACGCGCCCGTAGCTCAGTTGGATAGAGTATTGGTTTCCGAAGCCAAGGGTCACAGGTTCGAATCCTGTCGGGCGCGCCAGTTTTCCGCTTCGCGGGCGCCGCGAGGCCGCGGGCCCGAGGCCGGCGGGGCGGGCGGCCGCCGGGCCGCCGCCGTGGTCCGCTCGTCGTGATCGCGCCCGGCCTCGCAACGACCCTGTTTTACATTTCCGGCGCGCAAATTCGTCCGCCGCGAGGCTTGGAAGGGACGGCGGAAGAGCCCGCGCCGTCAAACGCGCTGTCCTGGCGCGCATTTGCCGACGCAGCGGACCGGTCGCGAGGCATTCAGGCGGCATGAAACCGTAATTTTCGGGTCGCGCCTGTCACGGCGCCGATGGAGAGCACGGGGTGGGCCTGTGGCATGGACCGTGCTACATCAACTGTTTTGGCCCGGAGCGCCCGTTTCCGTGGTGTTAACATCAACATTCACGGTTTCGGCCAGGGCCGACGAAGGGGAAGGCGCATGAATTCGATCATCGGGCACTTGGGAAGCATTGCGCTGCGGCATGGCCGCGCGGCCGCGGGCATGCTGCTGGGCGGTCTCCTCGCGCTGACGCTGGCGGCCTGCCAGACGACCCAGTATCCGGCGGCCCCGGTCAACGCGGCCACCGCCGACTACGACTATCACATCGGGCCCCTGGACACGGTGAACGTCATTGTTTGGCGCAATCCGGAACTCTCGACGTCCGTGCCGGTCCGTCCCGACGGCAAGATCACGACGCCGCTGGTCGACGATCTGCCTGCGCTCGGCAAGACGCCGACGCAACTCGAGCGTGACATGGAGAAGGCGCTCGTCAAGTACATCCGCGACCCGGTGGTGACGGTGATCGTCACGACGTTCGCGGGACCGGCCAATGAGCAGATCCGCGTGATCGGCGAGGCGGCCAAACCCCAGGTGCTGCCGTACCGCAGTCAGATGACCGTGCTCGACGTGATGATCTCCGTAGGCGGCCTTACCGATTTCGCCGACGGCAACGGCGCGCGGATCTTCCGCGTCGCCGACGGCGGCAAGCTGTACAGCGTCCGGCTCAGGGACCTGGTGAAGCGCGGCGACATCACGGCCAACGTCGACATGCGGCCCGGCGACATCCTCATCATTCCGCAAAGCTGGTTCTGACGCCCGCGGCGGCAAGCGCCTTCGCGCCTGACGCCCCCCCGGACTCCATTTCATGAACGACCTCTATCGCGAACTGCTGGGATACCTGCGCGGCATGTGGCATCGCCGCTGGATCGGGCTCGCCGCCGCCTGGATCGCGGCCATCATCGGCGTGGCGATCGTCTACAAGATCCCCGAGAAGTACGAGGCGAGCGCCCGCGTCTACGTCGACACCGAGTCGCTGCTGAAGCCGCTCCTGTCCGGGCTCGCGATCCAGCCGAACCTCGACCAGCAGGTGGCGCTTATGAGCCGCACGCTCATCAGCCGCCCGAACGTCGAGCGCCTCGTGCGGATGGCCGACCTCGACCTTCGCGTGAAGACGCAGGGCGAGCGCGACGAGCTCATCGACAACGTGATCAAGACGATCGGGCTCACCGGCAACGTCACGGCGAACCTCTACGTGATCACCTACCGCGACCCCAACCCGGAGCAGGCGCGCAAGGTCGTGCAGTCGCTGCTCGGCATCTTCGTCGAGTCCAGCCTCGGCGACAAGAAGCAGGATACGCAGACGGCCGTGAAATTCCTGGACGACCAGATCAAGCGCTACGAGGAGCTGCTCCTCACCGCGGAGAACCGCCTGAAGGACTTCAAGCTCAAGTACCTCGGCGTCGCCGACCGCGAGGGTCCGGACTACTTCGGCCGCATCGCCAAGCTGCGGAGCGCCATCGACGACGCCCGTCTCGAGGTGCAGTCGGCCGAGCAGGCGCGCGATTCGTACAAGAAGGAGCTCGTCGGCGAGTCGCCCACGCTGCTGATCGACGCGCAGGACACGCGCCCGGCGGAGGCCGTGCCGGAGATCGACACGCGGATCGCCACGCTGCGCAAGGAGCTCGACGAGCTTCGCCGCAAGTACACGGACCAGCACCCGGACGTGCAGGCGACGCGGCGGCTGATCGAGCAGCTCGAGGAGCAGAAGACCACGGAGCTCGACGCGCGCCGCAAGGCCGTCACCAAGTCGGGCAAGCCCGCGATCGCGCCGATCGACCGCAACCCGGTGTTTCAGCAGCTGCGCATCTCGCTCGCGGAGTCGGAAGCCACGCTCGCCTCGGCGCGCGCGAAGCTAAACGCCTACGAAGGACAGTACAAGGCGTTGAAGTCGCAGGCCCAGCTCGTGCCGCAGATCGAGGCGGAGTTCGCGCAGCTGAACCGCGACTACGACGTGCAGAAGAAGACGTACGAATCACTGCTCGCGCGGCGCGAGTCGGCATCGATGGGCAAGGACGTGCAGGACAGCGGCGGCGCGCGGTTCCGCGTCATCGATCCGCCCCGCGTGTCCCCCGAGCCCGTGCCGCCGCGCCGGATCTGGCTCCTCGTCGCCGCGTTCGTCGGCGCGATCGGCGCCGGCTTCGTCGCGAGCTTCGTCGCGAGCCAGATCATGCCGATCTTCCACGACGCGCGGTCGCTTCGCGAGGTGGCGAAGCGTCCCATCCTCGGGATGGTGTCGCTGCTGCCGAACGATCGCTGGGTGCGCTCGCGGCGGCGCAACGCCTTCCTGTTCGCCGGAGGCCTGGGGGGCCTGCTGGCCTCGTTCACTGCCGTATTCGCGATCGTCGTGCTGATCGCACGGACCGCGTGAGGAGCGAACGATGAGCCTGATCGAACAAGCGGCGCGCCGCCTGGAGGAACTGCGCCGCGCCGGCGCCGAGCTGCCCGAAGTCCGGGATCCTTCGGCGCCCCCGCCGCGCAGCAACGCGGAGGCGTCCACGCCCGAAGCGCTGATCAAGGCGCTCGAGGAGCGCGGCGGCGTGCTCGGCTCGCCGCTGATCGCCCCAGGGGCGCGCTCGCCGGCGCCCGCCGTCTCGCCCGCCGACGCCGCGTCCGCGCGCGGGCCGGGCGGCTACATCGACCTCAATCTCGCGCGGCTGCGAAGCCTCGGCGTCGTCACGCCCGATGCGCCGCAGTCCCGGATGGCCGACGAATTCCGCGTCATCAAGCGCCCGATCATCAAGAACGCGCTGGGGCAGGGCGACGAGCGCGTCCGGCACGGCAACCTCATCATGGTGACGAGCGCGCTGCCGGGCGAAGGCAAGACCTTCACCTCCATCAACCTCGCGATGAGCGTCGCGATGGAATACGACAGCCGCGTGCTGCTGGTCGACGGCGACGTCGCGCATCCGTCGATGCCGTCGGTGCTCGGCACGCCGCATTCACCGGGCCTTCTCGACCTGCTGACGCGCGACGACATCGACGTCGCCGACGCGCTGGTGAAGACCAACGTCGAGCGCCTGACGCTTCTGCCGGCCGGGTCCAGACAGCGCCGCTCGACGGAGCTCCTCGCCAGCGAGCAGATGGCGAGCCTCCTGCGCGAGCTCGCGTCGCGCTACTCGGACCGGATCATCATCTTCGACTCGCCGCCTTTGCTGGCCACAACCGAAGCCCGCGTCCTCGCCACCCACATGGGCCAGATCGTCATGGTCGTCGCCGCCGATGCGACGTCCCACCACGCCCTCAACCAGGCGCTCGCAACGATCGAAAGCTGCGACATCGTGCTGATGTTGCTCAACAAGGCGAGCCGCACCGATGTCGGGACGTATTATGGGTATTACGGGGACGGGGAAGCCGCGTAGCGCGAAGCGTGGCGACGTCGACGTTCCGCGCTGCGTGAAGGGTGGACGCCGGCGCTGGCGCGCGGGCATCGCCGTCCCGCTCGTGATGGCGGCCGCGGGTGCGCACGCCGAATCCTGGAAGTTCGAGCCGTTCGTGAACCTGTCGGAGACGTTCACCAACAACGTCCTGCTCCAGCCGAACGACACGCGCAAGAGCGACTGGGTCACGGAGCTCACGCCCGGCGCTCGCATCACCGAGGCCGGCGCGCACTCGAGCCTCATCGGTCTGGTGTCGCTGCCCACGCTGCTCTACGCCCGTACGTCGTCCGAGAACCAGGTCGTGCCGAACATCAATCTGCTCGGCAAGCTCGAGCTGATCGATCATCTGCTGTTCATCGACGGCTCGATCTTCGTCAACCAGCAGTACCTCACCCCTTTCGGCGCGCGCTCGGATTCGCTGACGAACGCAACGGACAACCGCTACACGAGCCAGGTGTACCGGATCTCGCCGTTCATCAAGGGCTCCGCGGGCAGCGATTATTCATACGAGCTGCGCGACGACAACACCTGGAGCAAGGGCAGCTCGAGCTTCGTGAACGATTCCTACACGAACGAGCTCACCGGGTCGTTCCGTCGCGACCCGCGGCCCTTCGGGTGGGCGTTCGAATTCGATCGCACCAGCAGCAAGTTCCAGGACCAGGCGGAGCAGCTGCTCGAGCTCGCCCGGCTGCGCGGCCTCTACGAATTCGACCCCCAGCTGCTCCTCTCGCTCAGCGGAGGTTACGAGCACAACGACCTGCTGCTCGAGACCAAGTCGAACATCATCTATGGCGGCGGGCTTCGCTGGCGACCGAGCGATCGGACAAGTCTCGACGCCAACGTCGAGCACCGCTTCTTCGGCACGTCCTACAACTTCGCGTTCAATCACCGGACCCCGCTTTCGGTATGGAGCGTGGTCGCATCGCGCAACATCACGACGTATCCGGAGCAACTGGCGGCCCTGCCGGGCGGCGTCGACGTCACCGCCGCGCTCAACCAGCTGTTTCTCTCGCGCGTCACCGATCCCGCTGCGCGGCAGGCGCTGGTGAACCAGGTGATTGCCGATCGCGGCCTGCCGCTGTACCTGACGAGCCCTGTCACCATCTATAACCAGCAGGTCCAGCTGCAGGAGTCGCTGGTCGCCACCGCCGGCTTCCTGGGGGTGCGCAACACGCTGTTCCTCACCGCGTTCCGGCTCAAGGTCGAGCCGATCACGGGATCCGGAAGCGTCCTGCCGCCGGTGATCGAGGCCCTGACCAGCAACACGCAGTCCGGCGGCAACCTCGTCTGGTCGCACAGCGTGACGCCGTCGCTGACGCTCACGGGGAGCGTGGACGGCTCGCGCACGGTGCAGAACACGCAGCCCGGCGTCACCAAGCAGGCGACGGTGCGCTTTGGCGCGACGACCCCGCTGTCGGCACTGACGTCTGTCTTCGGCGGCGTCAGGTACCAGTCGTCCCGCTCGACGATCACCACCGACTACGAGGAAGCGGCGGTATATGTCGGTTTCAATCACAAGTTCAACTGACGCGGCGCCATGTACGAGTCCTACTACGGGCTGACCGGCAAGCCGTTCCAGCTCAACCCTGACCCCGCGTTCTATTTCGGCAGCCGCGGCCACAAGCGCGCGTTTGCCTATCTGCAATACGGGCTGTACCAGAGCGAGGGCTTCATCGTCATCACCGGCGAGATCGGCGCCGGCAAGACGACGATCGTGCGGAGCCTCTTCGAGCACATCGACCGCGACAAGCTCGTCGCCGCGCAGCTCGTCAGCACGCAGCTCGACGCCGACGACATGCTGCGCTCGGTGGGCGCCGCGTTCGGCCTGCCGGTGAAGGCGGTCGAGAAGGCGGTGCTGCTCGCTTCGCTCGAGGCGTTCCTCTGCCAGCTCGCGCTCGATCAGAAGCGCGCGCTCCTCGTCGTCGACGAGGCGCAGAACCTCACGCCGAAGGCGATCGAGGAGCTGCGGATGCTGTCGAATTTCCAGCTCGGCGACCAGGCTCTGCTGCAGAGCTTCCTCGTCGGCCAGCCCGAGCTCCGCACGATGATGCAGAGCCCGCAAATGCAGCAGCTGCGCCAGCGGGTGATCGCCTCGTATCACCTGGGGCCGCTCGACAAGGCGGAGACGCAGGCGTACATCGAGCACCGGCTCCACCACGTGGGCTGGAAGGACGATCCTCGCTTCGACCCGGCGTGCTTCGAGATGATCCATGCGCTCACCGGGGGCATCCCGCGCCGGATCAACACGCTGTGCAACCGGCTGATGCTCGCGGGCTTCCTCGGCGAGAAGCACGTGCTGGAGCCGGCGGACGTGCAGGCGATCGCGCGCGAGATCCGCGACGAGATGGGCGCCGACGCGACGCTCGGTCCCGCGCCGGTGTCGGTCCCGGCCGCGATGCAGGCGGAGCCCCTGCCGGTTGCGCCGCCGGCCGCGCCGCTCGCGGCCCCCGCGCCGCACGCGGCCGCTGCGCCGCACGCGCTGGAGCCCGCGTGGCAAAAGCGCTTCCAGGATCTCGAGGAGCGGATGGATCGGCTCGAGAAGCTCGTCAATTCCGCCGTCAACCTGCTGCACCGTTCGCTGATGAACGAGCGCCCCGGCAAGCCGGGCACGCCGGTCAAGCGCTGATGGGCGAGATCCTCCGGCCGCGCGGTCCGCTCGCCTGCATCGTCGGCGCGCGCCCGAACTACATGAAGATGGCGCCGCTCGTGAAGGCTTTCGCGGCGCGCGCCGATCTCCCGGGCGTCGTGCTCGTGCACACCGGCCAGCACTACGACGTCGAGATGAACGAGCGGCTGTTCGCCGATCTCGGCATGCCGGCGCCCGATCTCAACCTCGAAGTCGGCTCGGGCACCCACGCGGTGCAGACCGCCGAGGTGATGCGCCGCTTCGAGCCGGTCGTCGACGATCTCGCGCCGTCGTGCGTCGTCGTGGTCGGCGACGTCAACTCCACGCTCGCATGTGCGCTCGTCGCCGCCAAGAAGCGCACGCCCGTCGTGCACGTCGAGGCCGGGCTCCGCAGCTTCGACCGCGACATGCCGGAGGAGATCAACCGCATCCTCACCGACCAGATCGCCGACCGCCTCTACACCACCGAGCGCAGCGCCGCCGACCACCTGGCGCGCGAAGGCATCGCACCGGAACGGATCGTGTTCGCCGGCAACGTGATGATCGATTCGCTCGTCACCCACCGGGCGCGCGCGGTGCCGCCGGCGGAGGCGCTCGCGCGCGCCGGCGTCGACGCCGCGTTCCTGCGGGATCCGGCGGGCTACGGCGTCGTCACGCTGCACCGGCCCTCGAACGTCGACGGCGCCACCGCCCTCGCCGAGGCGCTGGAGACGCTCCGCGCCGTGGCGGCGCGCATTCCGCTCGTCTGGCCGGTCCATCCGCGCGCCAAAGCGAACATAGCGCGATTCGGACTGTCACAGCTCCTGGCGGGCACGCGGATTGCTCTATTGCCGCCTCAAGGCTATCTCGAAATGCTGGGTCTCGTCGCCGGCGCCCGTCTCGTGCTCACCGATTCCGGGGGTGTCCAGGAGGAGGCGACGGCGCTCGACGTGCCCTGTCTCACCATGCGCGACAACACCGAACGTCCTATCACCATCGAGCAGGGCACCAACACCCTCGTCGGGCGCGACCGCGCGCTGGCGCTGGCCGCGGTCGCCGACGTGCAGGACCACGGCGGCAAGCGGGGCCGTCTGCCCGAACTCTGGGACGGCCACGCCGCGGAGCGGATCGCCGCCGATCTCGCGCAGTGGCTCGCGGCGCGCACCCCCGCAGCGATCGCGGTGCCGGCATGAAGCCGCTCGATTTCCCCGTCACGTCGATCGTCAACACGATGACGATCGACGTCGAGGACTACTTCCAGGTCGGTGCGTTCGCCGACCGCATCGCGCGCGATGCCTGGGACACGTATCCGTGCCGCGTCGAGCGCAACGTCGACGTCATCCTCGCGCTCCTCGACGCCGCGAAGGCCAAGGCCACGTTCTTCACGCTCGGCTGGGTCGCCGAGCGGTATCCGCAGATGATCCGCCGCATGGGCGACGCCGGGCACGAGATCGCGAGCCACGGCTTCGGCCACGAGCGCGCCACCGAGCAGGCGCGCGCGGCGTTCCTCGCCGACATCAAGCTCGCGAAGGCCGTGCTCGAGGACATCGGCGGCCGCCAGGTCACGGGCTACCGTGCCCCCAACTTTTCGGTCGGCGACGGCAATCCGTGGGCGTTCGACTGCATGGTGGAGGCGGGCTACCGGTACAGCTCCAGCCTCTATCCGATCCGGCACGACCATTATGGCGTGCCCGACGCGCCGCGCTTCGCGCACGAGGTGCGTCCCGGCCTGCTCGAGGTGCCGGTCGCCACGGTGCGGATGTTCGGCAACAACCTCCCGGCGGGCGGCGGCGGCTACTTCCGGCTGCTGCCGTACGCGTTGTCGCGCTGGTCGATCCGCCGCATCAACGCCGTCGACCGCATGCCGGCGATGTTCTATTTCCATCCGTGGGAAGTCGATCCCGAGCAGCCGCGGGTCGATGGCATCAGCGCCAAGGCGCGCTTTCGCCACTACGTGAACCTCGGCCGCATGGAGGCCCGCCTCGCCGCGCTCCTCGCCGATTTCCGGTGGGGCCGCGTCGACCAGGTGTTCCTGAATGGTGCGCAATGACGTACGCCGAGGCCACCGCCGAACGCGCGGCGCGCGTGGCGGGTCCCGTCACCGTCCGGCGCTACGAGCCGCGCGACGCCGCCGCGTGGGATGACTTCGTCGCCCGCTGTCCGGCGGGAACGTTCTTCCACCTGTCCGGGTGGCGCGGGATCATCCAGGACGTCTTCCGACATCGCTGCCACTATCTCGTCGCCGAGCGCGACGGCGCGGTCGCCGGCGTGCTGCCGCTGGCCGAGATCGCGAGCCGGCTCTTCGGCCACGCGATGGTGTCGCTGCCGTTCGGCGTTTACGGCGGCCCCGCGGCGAACGACGAGCCCGCGGCGCGCGCGCTGATCGACGCCGCGGTCGACATCACGAAGGCGCGCGGCGCCGATCATCTCGAGCTTCGCAACCGCGCCGCGCACAATCCCGGCTGGCCGGTGCAGGATCTCTACGTCACATTCCGCCGCGAAATCCTGCCCGACGCCGACGCCAATCTCCTCCTGATCCCGCGCAAGCAGCGCGCGATGGTCAGGAAAGGCATCAAGAACGGGCTCACGAGCGAGATCGACGCCGGCGTCGAGCGCTTTTTCGCGCTCTATGCCGACAACGTCCACCGGCACGGCACGCCGCCCTACCCGAAACGCTACTTCGCGCGGCTGAAGGAGACGTTCGGCGACGCGTGCGAGGTGCTGATCGTCAAGGACGCCGCCGGCACGCCGGTGAGCGGCGTGATGAGCTTCTATTTCCGTGACGAAGTCCTGCCGTATTACGCCGGCGACACCACCGCCGCGCGCGATCTCGCCGCGAACGACTTCAAGTACTGGGAGCTGATGCGCCGCGCGTGCGAGCGCGGGCTCGCGGTGTTCGACTATGGCCGCAGCAAGCGCGACACCGGCTCGTTCGACTTCAAGAAGAACTGGGGTTTCGAGCCTGCGCCGCTGGTGTACGAATACCGGCTGCTGCGCGGCGACGCCATTCCGCAGAACAATCCTCTCAACCCCAAGTACCGCGCATTCATCGCGCTGTGGCGGCAGCTGCCGCGCCCCATCGTCAACGCGCTCGGTCCGCTCATCGTGCGCAATCTCGGATGAAGCGCGACCTCGACGCCGTCGTCGCGCGGCCGCCCGCGGCGCTTTCGCTGGCGGCGGCGCCGGTGCTCGCGTGCGCGATCGCCGTCGTCGCGATCCTGGCGCTGCACTGGCGCACCGCGGCGTCGATCGTCGCGATCTGGATTCGCTCAGAGACGTTCGCGCACGGCTTCGTCGTCGTGCCGATCTGCCTGTGGTTCGCGTGGCGCAAGCGCGCCGAGCTGGCCGCCACGCCCGCCAGCCCGTGGTGGCCCGGCCTGGCACTGGTCGCCGGCTTCGGCGCGGCGTGGCTCATCGCAACCGCCGCCGACGTGCAGGGCCCGAAGCAGTTCGCGCTCGCCTTCATGCTGCAGGCAGCCATCGTCACGATCGTGGGCTTGCGCGTCGCGCGGGTCGCGGCGTTTCCGCTCGCGTTCCTGCTGTTCGCCGTGCCGTTCGGCGATTTCCTCGTCCCCACGCTGATCGACTGGACGGCGGACTTCACCGTCGGCGCGCTACGGCTGTCGGGCGTCCCGGTGTACCGCGAGGCCAACCACTTCATCATCCCTTCCGGCTGGTGGTCGGTCGTCGAGGCCTGCAGCGGCGTCCGCTACATCATCGCGTCGCTGATGGTGGGCACGATGTTCGCGGCCATCGCCTACCGCAGCCCGCGCCGCCGCGCGTGGTTCGTGCTGGCGTCGATCCTCGTGCCGGTCGTCGCCAACTGGCTTCGCGCCTACATGATCGTCATGCTCGGCCACCTCTCCGACAACCGCCTCGCCGTGGGGATCGATCACGTGATCTACGGCTGGGTGTTCTTCGGCGTCGTGATGGTGGTGCTTTTCTGGGTCGGCTCGCGGTGGCAGGAGTTCCCGCCGGACGAGGCGAAGGGCCTGCCGGCCGCTGCCGCGGCGCCGTTGCCGCTTGCCGCGACGGCCGCCGGGTCGCGGTCCGCGAAGCTGTGGGTCGCCGCCGTTGCCGCGATCGCCGCCGCGACGCTCTGGCTGCCGGTCGAGGCGATGATGGGCCGCGACCGCCTCGCGCCGCGGCCGTTGCTTCCTGCGGTCGACGCCGCCGCGGGCTGGGTCGCGTCGCCGCGGCCCGTCGCCAATTGGCGGCCGCTCTACGAAGGCGCGGCGGCCGAGTTCCGGCAGGCGTACCGCAACGGCGCAGACGAAGTCGGGCTGCAGATCTCTTACTACCGCAATCAGGTCAAGGGCGCGGAGCTCGTCACGTCGAGCAACCTGCTGACGCCGCGCGAGAGCTGGGTGTGGAAGCAGATCGAGTCGGGCAAGGAGCAGGTCGCATGGCAGGGCAGCGACGTGACGGTGGACCGGGCCGAGCTGCGGGGCGCCACCATGTCGCTCGAGGTGTGGAGCCTCTATCGCGTGCATGGCCGGCTGACGTCGAACCCCTACTACGCGAAGGCGCTGCTCGCATGGTCGCGCCTCACCGGGCAGGGCGACGACGCCGCGCTGATCGTGCTGTACACGCCGCTGCGCGGCTCCGGCGAGGCGGCGCGCGCGTCGTTGCGGTCGTTCGCGCAGGCGATGGCGGCGCCGATCGATCGGGCGCTGGGGGCGGCCGAGTCGAGCGGACGCGCGAGCGCCGGGGCGCCCGACCGGCGGCCGTAGAGAGCGGGAGCGAGGACACCATGTGCGGAATCGTCGGCCTTTTCGACACGCGTGCGCGGCGCGAGGTGAGCCGCGACGTGCTGTCGCGGATGAACGAGTCGCAGCACCATCGCGGGCCGGACGAGTGCGGGCTGCACACCGAGCCCGGGCTGGGGCTCGGTCACCGCCGGCTTTCGATCATCGACCTGTCGACGGGCCAGCAGCCGCTCTGGAACGAGGACCACAGCGTGGTGGTCGTCTATAACGGCGAGATCTACAACTACCAGTCGCTGATCCCCGAACTGACGGCGCTCGGCCACACGTTCCGCACGCGCAGCGACACCGAGGTGATCGTCCACGCGTGGGAGGCCTGGGGCGAAGCCTGCGTCCAGCGATTCCGCGGGATGTTCGCGTTCGCGCTGTGGGACCGCAATCGCGGCGCTCTTTTTCTCGCGCGCGACCGGCTGGGCGTCAAGCCGCTCCATTACGGCGTGCTGCCGGACGGCATGCTGGCGTTCGGCTCGGAGTTGAAGTCGCTGCTCTCGCTTCCCGGCTTTCGGCGCGACATCGATCCGCGCGCGGTCGAGGAATACTTCGCGCTGGGTTACGTGCCCGACCCGCGGACGATCTTCCGCGGCGCGCACAAGCTGCCGCCGGCGTCGACGCTGCTGATCGAGCGCGGCAAGCCGCTGCCGTCGCCCAAGGTCTACTGGGACCCGCGCTTCACCGGCGACAACCCGATCTCCGCCGAAGACGCCGTCGCGGAGCTCGGCCCGCGCCTCGAGGAGTCGGTGCGGCTGCGGCTCATCTCCGAGGTGCCGCTTGGCGCGTTCCTGTCGGGCGGCGTCGATTCGAGCGCGGTCGTGGCGGCGATGGCGGGGCAGTCGGACGGCCCGGTCAACACGTGCTCGATCGCCTTCGCCGATCCTGCCTACGACGAGTCGCGCTATGCGCAGATGGTCGCGGAGCGCTACGGCACGCGGCATTTCGTCGACCGCGTCGAGAGCGACGACTTCGATCTCGTCGACGAGTTGTCGCGGCTGTACGACGAGCCCTACGCCGACAGCTCCGCCATTCCGACGTATCGCGTCTGCCAGCTCGCGCGCCGGCACGTCACCGTCGCGCTTTCCGGAGACGGCGGCGACGAGAGCTTCGGCGGCTACCGTCGCTACCGGATGCACGTCGCCGAGGAGCGGATGCGGCGGCTGCTGCCGCTCTCCGTGCGCCGGCCGGTGTTCGGCACGCTCGGCCACGTCTATCCAAAGGCCGACTGGGCGCCCCGGTATTTCCGCGCCAAGTCGACGTTCGAAGCGCTCGGGCGCAACTCGGTCGAGGCGTATTTCCAGAGCGTCTCGATCTTCCGCGACCCGATGCGCGCGCGGCTCTTCTCGCCGGCGTTCAAGGCGAAGCTCGACGGCTACAACGCCGTCGACGTCTTCCGCCATCACGCGGCGCTCGCGGGCACCGAGGATCCGCTCGCGCTGATCCAGTACATCGACATGAAGACGTACCTCGTCGGCGACATCAACACGAAGGTCGACCGCGCCAGCATGGCGCATTCGCTGGAGACGCGCGAGCCGCTGATGGATCACGAGCTCGTCGACTGGCTCGCGTCGCTGCCCTCCGACCTCAAGATCCGCGACGGCGAGGGCAAGTGGCTGCTCAAGAAGGCGATGGAGCCCCGGCTGCCGCAGGAAGTGCTGTACCGGCCCAAGATGGGCTTCGCCGTGCCGCTCGCGCGCTGGTTCCGCGGCCCGCTTCGCGAGCGCGCGCGGGCTGCGCTGCAGGGCGGCCTCATCGGCGACAGCGGCATGTTCGACATGGACTACATCGGCACGCTGGTCGACGATCACCTGTCGCAGCGGCGCGACCACAGCGCGCCGATCTGGACGCTGTTCATGTTCGACGCGTTCCTGCGCAATGTCGCCGGCGGCGCGGCCGACACCCATCCCGTCGGCAAGGCGGCGTGAGACGAGCGTGCGCATCCTCCACATCCTCGATCACTCCCTCCCACTCCATAGCGGATACGCGTTCCGGACGATTTCGCTCCTGCGCGAGCAGCGCAAGCTGGGGTGGGAGACGCTGCAGGTCACCACGCCGCGGCACCGCGAAGGCAATGGCGACGACGTCGAGGTCGACGGCTGGATGTTCCACCGCACGCGGATGCCGGCGTCGCCGCTGTCCCGGCTCCCGGTGCTCGGCTACGTCGCCGAGATGAACGCCACGGCGGGGCGGCTTCGCGAGCTCGCCGGCCGCTTCCGCCCCGACGTCCTGCACGCGCATTCACCGGTGCTGAACGTCCTGCCGGCGTTGCGCGTCGGCCGCGAGCTCGGCATTCCCGTCGTCTACGAGGTGCGCGCGCTGTGGGAGGACGCCGCCGTCGACCACGGCACGACACGCCAAGGCAGCCTCCGCTATCGCGTCTCCCGGATGCTCGAATCGCACGCGCTGAAGCGCGCGGCGCACGTCACGACGATCTGCGAAGGACTGCGCAGCGAGATCGCGGCGCGCGGCGTGCCGCGCGAGCGCATCACCGTGATCCCGAACGCCGTGGACGCCGACGCGTTCCCGTTCGCGCCCGCGGCCGACGTCGCGCTCCGCGAAAGCCTCGGCCTCGCCGGCAAGACCGTGCTGGGCTTCGCCGGCTCGTTCTATGCGTACGAAGGCCTGGACCTGCTGATCGAGGCGCTGGCGATCCTCGCGCCGCGGATGCCCAATCTTCGCCTGCTGCTGGTCGGCGGCGGCCCGCAGGAGGCCAACCTCCGCGCGATGGTGGCGGAGCGCAACCTCGCCTCGCGCGTCGTCTTCACGGGTCGCGTGCCGCACGACCGCATGGTGAGCTACTACAGCGTGATCGACGTCCTGGCGTATCCGCGTCACCGGATGCGCCTCACCGATCTCGTCACGCCGCTGAAGCCGCTCGAGGCGATGGCACAGGGCAACCTGTTCGTCGCGTCCGACGTCGGCGGCCACCGCGAGCTCGTCCGCGACGAGGACACCGGGTTCCTGTTTCCCGCCGGCGACGCGGCGGCGCTGGCGCGCAAGCTCGAGGACGTCCTGGCGCGCAAGGCCGACTGGCCCGCGATGAAGCGCCGCGCGCGGACGTTCGTCGAGACCGAGCGCACGTGGGCGCACAGCGTCGCGCGCTACGCCGACGCCTACCGGCTGCGGCAGGCCGCCGCCCCGACGCGTGCGCCCGATCTCACGCGCCAGGAGTCCTGACCGTGTGCGGCATCTACGGGATCATCTCGCTCGACGGCAGCGCCGCGCCTGCCGAGACGCTGCGCGCGATGGGCCAGCTCACGCATCACCGCGGGCCCGACGACGAAGGGCGCCACGTCGACGGCCCGCTCGCGTTCGGCATGCGGCGGCTGTCGATCATCGACGTGGGCGGCGGCCATCAGCCGCTGACCAACGAAGACGGCACGCTGTGGCTCGTCGCCAACGGCGAGATCTACAACTTTCGCGAGCTGCGCGCCGATCTGGAGGCGCGCGGCCACGTGTTCCGCACCGGCTCCGACTGCGAGACGATCCTGCACCTCTACGAGGAGGTCGGCGACGCGCTGGTCGACCGCCTGAACGGCATGTATGCGTTCGCGCTGTGGGACGCGAAGCGGCACCGGCTCGTCCTCGGCCGCGACCGCCTGGGCGTCAAGCCGCTGTACGTCTGGCAGGACGCCTCCCGGCTGATCTTCGCGAGCGAGGCGAAAGCCGTGCTGGCCGCACCGGGCGTGTCACGCGAGCTCGATCACGCGGCGCTGGCCTCGTACCTTGCGCTCGGCTACGTGCCCGCGCCGCAATCGATCTTCCGCGGCATCCGCAAGCTGCCGCCTGCGACGGTGCTGTCCGTCGAGGGCCGCAACGTCACCGAGCGCGCTCACTGGCACGTGCCGGGTGTCGTCGACCGCGGCCGCAGCGAGGCGGACTGGATCGGCGCGACGCGCGAGCAGCTCGAGCGCTCGGTCCGGATGCAGATGGTCAGCGACGTGCCGATCGGTGCGTTCCTGTCCGGCGGCGTCGACTCCAGCGCCGTCGTGGCGTTCATGGCCGCCGCCTCGGACCGCCCGGTGAAGACCTACGCGATCGGCTTCGGCGGCGGCGCCGCGGAGTCCTTCTACAACGAGCTGCCGTACGCGCGCCAGGTGGCGCAGCTCTTCGGCACCGATCACCACGAGATCCTCGTTCGCCCCGACGTCGTCGGCCTGCTGCCGAAGCTGCTGTGGCACATGGACGAGCCGATCGCGGACACCGCGTTCATCACGACGTACCTGGTGTCGGAGTTCGCGCACCGCGACGTCACCGTCATCCTGTCCGGTGTGGGCGGTGACGAGCTCTTCGGCGGCTACCGCCGCTACCTGGGCGGCCATTTCCAGGGTTATTTCGACCGGCTGCCGCAGGGCTTGCGACGCGCCGCGTTCGCGCTCGGCGAGCGGCTGCCGAGCGACCGGCATTCGCCGCTGCTGAACGCGATGCGCCTCGCCAAGGGCTTCCTCGCGTCGGCGGGCCTGCCGTTCGACGAGCGCTATCGCTCGTACGTGGAAGTGTTCTCCGACGACGTCGCGGCCGCGCTGCTGCGAACGCCCGCGGCGGAGAGCGCGGATCCGCTCGCCCGCGCCTTCGCCGCCGCCGCCGGCGACGACGATCTCAACCGCATGCTGCGCGTCGACGCGCAGACCCAGCTTCCCGACGACCTGCTGCTCCTGACCGACAAGATGAGCATGGCAGTGTCGCTCGAATGCCGCGTGCCGCTGCTCGACCAGGACCTCGTCGATCTCGCCGCGCGCATGCCCGAGGACGTGAAGATCCGCGGCGGGCGCCTCAAGCACGCGATGAAAGCGGCGCTCGCCGACGTCCTGCCGGCGTCGATCCTCGAGCGCAAGAAGCGCGGCTTCGGCACGCCGATGGGCGCGTGGCTGAAGGGCGACCTCGCGCCGGTCCTGCGCGACGTGCTGTCGCCGGAATCGGTCGCCGCGCGCGGGCTGTTCCGCCCGGCCGAGGTGGCGCGCCTCATCAGCGCGCACGAGTCCAACCGCGAGGACGGCACCGACCGCCTGCTCGCGCTGATGAACCTGGAGATCTGGGCACGGATCTACCTCGACCGCCGCGAGCCCGCCGACGTGGCGGACGAGCTGAAGACGATGGCGTCGTGAAGATCCTCTACGTCTGCCACCGGTTCCCGTTCCCGCCCAAGCGCGGCGGCAAGATCCGTCCGTTCAACATGATCCGCCACCTGGCGCAGCAGCACGAGGTGCGCGTCGTTTCGCTGGTGCGCTCCGACGACGAGGCCGCCGAGGGCGCGGGCATCGCCGCCCATTGCGCCGCCTATTCGATGGCGCCGGTGCGGGCGCCCATGCAGTGGGCGCGGATGATCGCGCGCCTGCCCACCACGGTGCCGTCGTCGTTTGGCTATTTCCATTCGCCGAAGATGGCGGCGCTCGTGCGGCGCGAGCTCGCTGAGCACGATTTCGATCTGATATTCGTCCATTGCTCGAGCGTGGCGCGCTACGTCGAGCACGTCCGCGACGTTCCCAAGATCCTCGACTTCGGCGACATGGACTCGCAGAAGTGGCTCGAGTACGCGCATTACAAGCCGTGGCCGCTGTCGTGGGGCTACGCGCTGGAAGGGCACAAGCTCGAGCGCGAGGAGAAGCGCCTCGCGCGCCGCTTCGACCTCTGCACGGCGACGACGCGCGCCGAATGGGAGACGCTCGCGGGCTTCGCGCCCGGAACGCCGACCGACTGGTTTCCCAACGGCGTCGACGCCGGCTACTTCGCGCCGACCGATGAGCCGTACGAGCCCGACACGCTGGCGTTCGTCGGACGGATGGACTACTACCCGAACCAGGAATGCATGTTCCGCTTCTGCGCCGACGTTCTGCCGCTCCTGCAGGCGCGCAGGTCGGGCGTGCGCCTCCTCATCGTCGGGGCCGATCCCACGCCGGCCGTGCGCCGGCTGGCCGAGCTGCCGGGCGTCACGGTCACCGGCTCGGTCCCCGATGTGCGGCCGTACCTTCGCAAGTCGGCGCTGATGGTCGCGCCGCTGGCGATCGCGCGCGGCACGCAGAACAAGATCCTCGAGGCGATGGCGATGGGCGTGCCCGTCGTGACGAGCCGTGTGGCAGCCGGCGGTGTCGACGCGCGCGATCCCGAGGACTTCCTCGCGGCCACCACACCCGACGAATACGTCGCGGCGATCCTCGCGGTGATGGACGATTCCGCGCTCCGGCGCCGCCTCGCCACGCAGGGCCGCGCGCGGATGCTGTCGCATCACGCGTGGGACCGCTCGATGCGCCGGCTCGACGGCATCATCGAGCGCTGCGCGGGCACCGCGGTCCGGCACGACACGCTGCAGACGGCCTGACCGTCTCTCACGATCTTCCACACGACACGGGCACGCAACTTTGGACATCAGCATCTTCGGACTGGGCTACGTCGGCGCGGTCTCGCTCGCCTGCCTGGCGCGCGACGGCCATCGCGTCGTCGGCGTCGACATCGATCGCGCGAAGCTCGACCTCATCGCGGCCGGGCGAACGCCCGTCGTCGAGGAGGGCATGGTCAAGCTGATGCAGGACGTCGTCGGCAGCGGGCGCGTCAGCGTCACCACCGACACGCGGGACGCGATCATGCGCTCCGAACTGTCGCTCGTCTGCGTGGGGACGCCGTCGGCGCCCAACGGCAGCCAGGACCAGTCGGCGATGCTGCGCCTCGCCGCGGACATCGGCGCGGCGCTGAAGGACAAGGCGGCGCCGCACACGATCGTCTTCCGCTCGACGCTGGTGCCGGGCACCGTCGAGGACGTGCTGCTGCCGCTGCTGGAGCAAGGCTCGGGCAAATCCGCCGGCGTCGACTTCCACGTGTGCTTCCAGCCGGAGTTCCTGCGCGAAGGTTCGTCGATCCGCGACTACGACAAGCCGCCGTTCACGATCGTCGGCGCGCGCGAGGCCGCGGGAGCCGACCGGCTGCGCGCGCTGTTCGGCCATTTGCCGTGCGAGTTCCGCGTGACGTCGATACGCGCCGCCGAGATGGTGAAGTACTGCTGCAACAATTTCCACGCGCTCAAGATCACGTTCGCCAACGAGACGGCGCGCATCTGCGAGGCGATGGACGTCGACCCGTTCGAGGTGATGGACCTCGTCTGCCAGGACCGCCAGCTCAACATCTCGCCCGCCTACCTGAAGCCCGGCTTCGCGTTCGGCGGATCGTGCCTGCCGAAGGACCTCCGCGCGACGATGCACTTCGCCAAGGCCCGCGACGTCGAGCTGCCGATGCACGGCGCGCTGCTGCCGTCGAACCGCGCGCACATCGACCTCGCGATCGCCAAGGTGATGGCGACGGGCAAGCGGCGGATCGGCATGATCGGCCTGTCGTTCAAGACCGGAACCGACGACCTGCGCGAAAGCCCGCTCGTGCTGCTGGCCGAGCACTTCATCGGCAAGGGCATGGACCTCGTCGTCTACGACCCCGAGGTGCAGCTGTCGCAGCTCCTCGGCGCCAACAAGCGCTTCATCGAGCAGCACCTGCCGCACATCGGCCGGCTGATCCGCGGCGACATCGCGGAAGTCGTCGCCAACGCCGACGTTCTGGTCGTCGGCCTCGCCGACGCGCCGCTCATCGAGAAGCTCAAGGCCGCCGTCACGCCGCAGCAGACGGTGATCGACCTCGTGAACATCCGGTCGCGCGCCGACTGGCCGTGCACGGTCGAAGGCCTGTGCTGGTAGCGCGCCGCCGATGGATCCGTGATGCGCACGCTCGCCGGCACTGCCCACACCGGCCGGCGGGGGCCCGTGCGCCTGCTGACGCTGACGACGCTCTTTCCGAACTCGCGTCGCCCGCGCCACGGGATCTTCATTGCCAACCGGCTGCGCCATCTCTGCGGCACCGGGCGGGTGGAAGCGAGCGTCATCGCCGCCGTGCCGTGGTTTCCGGGCGCGTATCACGACGATGCCGGCGTGCCGCCGGCCGAGACGCTCGCCGGACAGGCGATACGTCACCCCCGCTACCTTCAGCTGCCGGGGGTCGGCATGCGCCTGCAACCTGACGCGCTGGCGCGCGCGCTGCTGCGGACGCTGCGCGACGACGCGCGCGACGGCGCGGCGTACGACGTCGTCGACGCGCACTACTTCTATCCGGATGGCGTCGCCGCGGCCCGGGTGGCGCGCGAGCTCGGCCTGCCGCTCGTGATCAGCGCGCGGGGAAGCGACATCAACGTCATCGGCGGCATCGGCTTCGCGCGGGCGCGCATGGTGGCCGCCGCCGCGCAAGCGGACGCGCTCATCGCCGTCTCCGGCGCGCTCGCGGCACGGATGGGCGAGCTCGGCATGCCGGCAGCGCGCACGCACGTGCTTCGCAACGGCGTCGACACCGACGCCTTCGCGCCAGCGCCGCGCGGCGAGGCGCGCGCGCGGGTCGGCGTCACGACCGAGGGCCCCGTGCTGCTCGGCGTGGGAAATTTCGTGGAGGCGAAGGGCTTCGATCTCCTGATCCGCGCGGCGGCGCTGCTGCCCGGTGCGCGGCTCGTCCTTGTCGGCGACGGCCCGCGCCAGGGCGAGCTCCGCGCGCTGGCCGACGCCGCCGCGCCCGGCCGAGTCGCGTTCCGCGCCAACATGCCGCAATCCGAGCTCCGCTACGCGTATGCCGCGGCCGACGTGCTCGGACTGCCTTCGCTGCGCGAAGGCTGGCCCAACGTCGTGCTCGAGGCAATGGCCTGCGGCACGCCGGTGATCGCCGCGCCGGTGGGGGGCGTACCGGAAATCATGGGCGATGGCGCACCGGGCCGCCTCGTCGCCGAGCGCACGCCCGAGGCGTGGGCGGCAGCCGTCACGGCGCTGCTCGCGTCGCCGCCGCGGCTCGAAGCCGTGCGCGCATACGCGATGGCCTTCGGCTGGGACGACGTCGTCGACCGCCAGTGCGCGCTGTACGAGGGCGTCGCCGCCCGGCATGCGGGAGCGCGCGCATGATCCTGCGCCAGGCGCTGTCGCTCGCTTCGCGCGGACGGCTGTCGATCATGATCTTTCATCGCGTGCTGGCCGCGCCGGACCCGCTGCTGCTGCAGGAGCCCGCGGCGGCGGACTTCGAGGCGCTCGTCATCCACCTGAAGCGGCGCTTCAGCGTGCTGCCGCTCGCCGAGGGTGTGCGGCGCCTCTACGACGGCACGCTGCCCGCTGGCGCGCTGTCGCTCACGTTCGACGACGGCTACACCGACAACCTCGCGGTGGCCGCGCCCATCCTCGCCCGGCACGGCGTGCCCGCGACCGTGTTCATCGCGACGGGCTACCTCGATGGCGCGTCGATGTTCAACGACACGATCATCGAGGCGGTGCGGCGCGCGCCGGCGCCCGCGCTCGATCTCGCGGAGCAGGGGCTCGCCGTGCACCCGGTCGCGTCCGACGCCGAGCGCCGCGCCGCCATCGACGCCATCATCGGGCAGGTGAAGTACCGGCCGCCGGGCGAGCGGCTCGCGCAGGCGGCGGCGATCCTGCGCGCCGCGGGCGCCGCGCCGCCGGCGGGACTGATGCTCGACCGCGCCGGTGTGCGGAAGCTCGCCGGCTTCGGCGTCGACGTCGGCGCGCACACCGTCACGCACCCGATCCTCGCGGAGAGCACGCCGGCGGACGCCTGGCGCGAAATAAGCGACAGCAAGCGCGACCTCGAGGCGACGACGGGCGCCCCGCTGTCGCTCTTCGCGTATCCCAACGGCAAGCCCGACGCCGACTACAAGGCGGAGCACGTCCGCATGGTGCGCGAGGCGGGTTTCGCCGCTGCCGTCACCACTGCCTGGGGCGTGGCGAGCCGCGACAGCGACCGGTTGCAGCTTCCGCGCTTCACGCCGTGGACGCGCGCGCCGCTCAAGTTCGACCTGATGATGCTGCGAAACATGCGCCACGGCGCGGAGCAGCGTGCCGCATGAACCGGCGCGCGCGGGCCGCCCGATGAGCTTCGAATCGCGGATTCGCGCGGGGCTCGGCTGGACCACGGGCACGAGGCTGCTTTCGCAGCTCTTCGCGTGGGGCGTCTCGATCTTCGTGATCCGGATCCTGAGCCCGAACGACTACGGCCTGGTCGCGATGGCGACGGTGCTGATCGGATTCCTCGGGCTGTTCTCCGAGCTCGGGCTCGGCGAGGCCGTGGTGAACGCGAAGTCGGCGGAGATCGACGTGCTGACGCTGCGCAAGGTGTATGGGCTCGTGCTGGCCGTGCACGGCGCGATCTTCGCGATCATCTTCCTCACGGCGCCGCTCGTCGCGCTGTTCTTCAACGAGGAGCGGCTGACGCTGATCATCCGCGTCATCGGCTCGCAGTTCCTGCTGGTGGCGCCGGGCGTCATCCCCAACGCACTGCTGCAGCGGGACCTGGAGTTCAAGTGGCGATCGATCATCGGGCTCATCACGTCGTCGCTGACGGCGCTCGCGACGCTCGCCTTCGCGCTCTCGGGCCTCGGCGTCTGGTCGCTCGTGCTCGGCAGCCTCGTGTCGGTCGTGCTGAACTCGATCGGCATCAACCTGCTGCACCCTTTCCTGCACTGGCCCAAGTTCTCGTTCAAGGGCCTCGGCCGGCTGTTCGGCTTTGGCGGCTACGTCGCGCTGTCGCGCGTGATGCTCTACCTGTACCTGCAGGCCGACATGATCGTCGGCGGCCGCATGCTCGGGAAGGAGCAGATCGGCTTCTACTCGGTCGGCATGCACCTGGCGTCGATGCCGATGCAGCGCGTGTCGGCCATCCTCAACGAGGTCGCCTTCCCCGCGTTCGCGCGCATCCAGGAGAACCGCGCCCGCGTCGCGCACCACGTGCTGCAGGCGATCCGGCTCGCGGGGCTGTGCGCGTTCCCGGTGTTCTGGGGCATGGGCGCCGTGGCGCCGGAGCTCGTCGGCGTGCTCCTCGGCGCCAAATGGGAGCCGGCGATCCTGCCGCTGCAGCTGCTCGCGGCGGTGATGCCGCTCCGCATGATCGGCCAGCTCATGCCGCCCACGCTCCAGGGCGTGGGCAAGGCGCGGCTCAACGCGCAGAACCAGTTCGTCGCCTGCGTGACCATGATCGTGGCGTTCCTCATCGGCGTGCAGTACGGCATCGTCGGTCTCGCCGTGGCGTGGGTAGTCGGATTTCCGCTCACGTTCATCGCCAACGTCCGGACGTGGTTTCCGGCGCTCGACATCCCGGCGTCGAAGATCTTCGGCGCGATCGTGCGGCCGGCGCTCGCCGCCGCTGGCATGTTCGTCACGGTGGAAGGCGCGCGCATGCTCGGCACGGGACCGGGGCCACTCGGCCTCGCAACGATGATCGCCGTCGGCGCCGTGACGTATGGCCTGCTGTCGCTCGCCATGAACCGCAATGGCCTCCGCGAGGCGCGCCACCTCCTGCTGCGCCGGAGCTGACGCACCGTCCAACATCCCCGCCTACCATCACGAGATCCCATGGACGCACAGGACTACCGCAGCAGCCACCAGCAGAGCGGCGCGCATTACGACAGCACGCTCTTCACGACGCCGTTCGACGCCTACATGGACAGGTGGGAGGCGCAACACCTGGCGGCGTTGCTGCCGCGGCTGTATCCCGCGCGCATCCCGCGCTATCTCGATTTCGCTTGCGGGACGGGCCGGATCACGCAGCGCGTCGCGCCGCTCGCCGTCGAGTCGGTCGGCGTCGACGTGTCGGAGTCGATGCTCGAAGGCGCGCGCGCCAAATGCCCCGGGACACGTTTTCTTTGCGTCGACCTCACGCGCCGCGACACCGGCCTCGGGCTCTTCGACCTCGTCACGTCGTTCCGCTTCTTCGGCAACGCGCAGGACGAGCTCCGGACCGCCGCCCTGGGGGCGATCGCGCGGCACGTCCGCCCCGGCGGCCACCTCGTCATCAACAATCACCGCAACCCGGGCGCGCTGATGGATGTCGCGCGGCGAATGTCAGGCGGGGCGCCCGAGCTCGACCTGTCGCACGCCAAGCTCCGTACGCTGCTCCGCAAGCACGGCTTCGACATCGTCGAGGCGAAGGCGATCGGGTTCTGGCTGTTTCGGGCGCGGCTGCTGACCGCGCAGATGCTCGAGTCGCCGCGCGCTGCCCGGTTCGAGCGCCTGTTCGGAGGCGCGGCCTTCGTCCCGCGCGCGCCGGACGCGCTGCTCGTGGCGCGCAAGGTGGCGTGACGGCGCGGGGCTACTCCAGCGTGCGGTCGATGTAGGTCGCCGCCTGTCGCGCGTAGCCCGCGCGCAGGTGATTCGAATCCTTGTAGAGCGGGACGCCGTCGGCTCCGACCACGGGGCAGCGACCCGTCTCGCAGAGCGCGGCCACGGGATCGACGATCTCCGCGCCGCCGCGGCGCGCGGCGTCCTGCACGGCCGCGGTCACCGGCCGCGCGAACGCCTCGAACGCCTCGCGCTGCACGAAGTCGTCGCGCTCCGGCACGGCGAGGGTGACGCGATCCGGATACCTGACCGCCGGCGAGAACGCCTCGGACGTCGCGTTGTTCAGGATGACGAACACGCGCTTGCCGGCGCCGCGCAACGCCGCGATCGTGGTCGCGAGCCCGTCGAACGACCGCTTCGCCGCGGCGCTGTCGATGGCGAGCGGCGTGCGCGCCGAGTCGCCGGACGCGTACAGCAGCGGTCCGCGCGCGGTCTCGCGCGGAGGAATGCCCAGAAAGTAATTCTCCCAGGCGGCGCCGATGACGACCGTGCGGATCCGCGGGTCCGCGAGCGCGAGCTTCGTCGCCTCCGCGACGAAGCCGTCGCACCCGTATCCGACCTCGACGCGGTCGACGCCGGGCAGAGGCGGGCAGCCGCCGCGCGTGAAGAACGCCGCCGGCGGCGCGCGTCCGGTGTCGATCCGCTGTCGCACGCGCGGGTAGTACTGCTGGAGATGCGAGTCGCCGATGAAGAGGACCTGCGGGTCCCCGGTGCCGACGCGCAGCAGCTCCGCGTTGCCGGCCGGGTAGCTCCAGTCCGACTCGGCCGCGGCGAGGCCCTGCGCATAGGGCGTGTCGAGCTTGCCCGGGACCACGCTGCGCGCCGCCGCCAGGCCCAGCGCCAGGCAGGCCGCCATCCCGCACGCGAGGCCGATGGCCATCGTGTCGCGCGCGCCGCGGCGGATGGGCTTCTCGACGAACTGATAGGTAAACCACGCGAGCGGAAACGCGGCCACGGCGGCTGCGACCAGCGTGGCGTCCGAAGGCTTGCCCTCGCTGACGATGCGCGCGTACGTCAGCAGCGGCCAGTGCCAGAGGTAAAGGGGATAGCTGATGAGGCCCACTCCCACCATCGGGCGTGCGCCCAGCAGCCGGCGGTTGATGAACGTGTCCGGGCCCGCGGAGATCAGCAGGAAAGCGCCGAGCGTGGGCAGCAGCGCCAGCCAGCCGGGGAAGGGACTGTCGCGATCGATGCCGAACAGCGCGGCCACGATCAGCAGCACGCCGCCGATCGCCTGCGGCTCGCCGCCGCGAAGCCAGCGCGCCGTCCACGCCGGCGCGCTGGCGTGGAACAGCCGCGCGTACGCCAGCAGCGCGCCGATCAGCAATTCCCAGAACCGCGTCACGGGGAAGTAGTAGCCGACGACGGGATTCCTCGCGGTGGCCCACAGCGATACGCCGAACGACGCGCACGCGACTGCGATCACCAGCACGAGCCGCAGGCGCGGGAAGGCCCATGCGAGCACCAGCGCCAGCGGCCACACCAGGTAGAACTGCTCCTCGATGGCGAGCGACCAGAGGTGCAGCAGCGGCTTCGTCTCCGCGGCGGTGTCGAAATAGCCGCTGTCGCGCCACAGCACGAGGTTCGAGACGAACGTCGCGCCGCCGGCGATGTGCTTGCCGAGGTTCGCGTACTCCAGGGGAAAGAGGAACCGCCACCCGATCGCCCACGTGGCCAACAGCACGACGATCAGCGCGGGGAAGATGCGCTTGATGCGGCGCGCGTAGAAATCGGCGAAGCTGAAGGCGCCGCGCTCGAGGCTGCCGAACACGATCGTGGAGATCAGAAAGCCCGAGATCACGAAGAAGATGTCGACGCCGACGAAGCCGCCGGGCACGCGGTCGGGAAACGCGTGGAAGCCGACGACCGCGAGCACGGCGACGGCACGGAGGCCGTCGATGTCGGGCCGGTATTTCGGCTGGACGTTCGGGTCCGACACGTTCAGCGAAGCGCTGCGCCGGGCGCCGGCGCGGCACTCGGGTAGAGAAGCATCCACTCGCCGAGGATGGCCATCAGTCTTTCCGTTACCTTGGCCGGATAGCCGAGCATCGACTTCGATTGCACGTATAGCGCCGCGTACGCGGGAAACAGGTGCATGAACTCGGCCGCGGAAACGCCGAGCGTCACGCAGCAGCGACGCACGATCGCCGCTTCCATGGAGTCGCTGCGCAATCGCGCGGCAAGCTCCCACAAGCTGAAGCCGGCGAGGGAGAGCAGGAGCACGGCGACGTCGTAGCCCGGCAGATCGACCTCGCCGAAGTCCTCCCAGTCGAAGAAGACCAGGCGGTCGCCATCGATGCCTAGATTGTTGGCCGAGAAATCGCCGTGTTGCCGCACCGGCGGCAAGCGCGCCTCCCACCCGCGGATGCCAGTCCAGTAGACCCGCCGATCGTCCCAGCCGACCCGTGCGCCGGCGTCGTCGAGCGCCTGCTGCAATATCGGCCACGAGCGACCGCGCCCTTCGACATGGAAGGCGCGCCTGCACGTTGCGAGAAAGGCGTCGATGCCGTCGATCAGCACGGTAGCATCGGCGGTCCCCTGAAGCGGCAGCAGCGGACGATGCCGCATGCCGCGCGCCGCGAGCACCTGGTAGGGGCCATACGTCGCCAGGAGCAATGGCTCCGGCACGTTGGCCGGCATTGCGCGATAGCCCGCAACAAGTCCCCGATGCTCGCGGTCGAGACGCGTCATCAGCCCGACCTTGACCTGGTACGACGCATCGTTGCGCGAATAGAACAACAGGCCCAGGTTGCCGCTCATGCGCGCGACGAACGGCGGCAGCGGATCAGCGGCGGCGATCGCGCGAACCTCGACCAGCGCGCGCCGCGCGGCGTTCAGCATTTGTCGCCAACGACGACGAGATCCGGCTGCAGCCAGGGCATGGCGTTGATCTCGACGAGCCACGCCGAGGCAACACGCCGGGGCGACCAGCGCGCCAAGTGCCGGCTTGCCGACGCCCCACGGAAAAACGCGCGCGCGCTGCTGCGATCGGACGACACGAGATAGACGGGAAGGCCGCCCGGCGGATGCGCGAAGTACAGCGCGACGGCCGACAGTCCGGCGCGTGCCAGCGCGCGGCGATATCCCCATCCCGTGGCGCGGAGTACGCCGCCTTGCGCAGTCGTCAACGCCCTATCCGGAGCGCGCAATCGATTGGCGCCGCTCAGCACCAGGCGACCGCCCGGTTTCAATCGGCGCACCGCCGCGTCAATCGCGCTCGCGAGTGTCGCGGATCCACCGAGGCTGTGATGCATCACCACGAGGTCGAACTGAGCATCGGTGGCGCCATCCCGATCGGCGGTCGTGGCCTGGTGCACGTTCGCAAGCCATTTCTGCGCTCCGCCGTCGCCGAACTGCAGCACCGCCGCGTCGGCCGATGGCGCCAGCAGGCGATAGACCCAGCCGTGCGGATCAGGCACGACTGGGGGGCCGTCGTTGTCCGGAGTGGTGATCATCACAGCAGGAATTGAGTGGGCAGGACGGACGTCGGCGATGCGACTGCATCGGTCAGGGTGGATCGGCTGAATCCGGGGCGGCTCGAGGCGACGGCATCGCCGCGGATGGGTATGTCACAATGGACTCGATAATTTATCACCGAATCGAGAATGAAGGCGCCCAACCCAGGAGCACTGAGACCCGTTCTGCTTCCCGGTGTCAACGGTCCGCTCGCGGCCGTCTATTACGCGCCCGTAGGGGGAACGCGCCCCCGCGGCGACATGCTTGTCGTTCCTCCCTTCGCCGAAGAAATGAATCGGTGCCGCGCCATGGTCGCGCTGCAGGCCCGTGCGCTCGCGCCGTTCGGCATCGGCACGCTCGTGCTCGATCCCACGGGCACCGGTGACAGCGCCGGCGATTTTCCTGACAGCACATGGCAGATGTGGCGCGACGATCTCGAGCGCGGCATCGCGTGGCTGCGGCAGCACGGTCACGGCTGCCGCTTCCTGCTCGGCGTGCGCCTCGGGGCGATCATGGCCGCCGAGCTTGCGCTTCGCGATCCTGCGATCACCCGGCTCGTGTTCTGGCAACCCGTCGCCGACGGCAAGAGCCACTACACGCAGTTCCTGCGCATACGCGTCGCCGCCGAGCTCGATGTCCGAACCGGCGTCAAATCCACCAAGGAGCTGCGGCAGCGATCGGTCGACGGCGAGCTCGTCGAGGTGTCGGGATATCGCGTCGGGCCGGCAATGGCGAAGGCGCTCGATGAGGTGCGTTTGCCCGCACCGGCGGCGCTCGCCGCCGTGCGCGTCACGTGGTTCGAAACGCTGGCCGCCGCAGACGTGCCGCACGGCAACGCCCGGCTGATCGACGAGTACAAGAACGGCGGAGTCGACGTCGACTATCACCCGGTCGTCGGCCAGCCGTTCTGGCACTTGCACGAGCGCACGGTGTCGCCAGCGCTCATCGAGTCGACGACCGCCGCCATCACAGCGTGGGTCGACGGTCCGCCGTCACGCATCGACGCCCGCGGCGGCGCGGTGGTGGAGGCGGGCACGCCCGCGACGATGGTGTCGCAGCATGCGGTCTCGGAGTATCCGCGCACGATTGCGTGCGCCGGCAACGAGCTCGTGGCGATCGTGCATCGTGGCGCACCGGACGCGCGCCGCGGTGTCGTGATAGTCGTCGCCGGCGGTCCGCAGTATCGCGCCGGCGCGCACCGGCAGTTCGTGTCGCTCGCGCGGCGCCTCGCCGCACGCGGCTATCCGGTGCTGCGCTTCGACCTGCGCGGGATGGGCGACAGCAGCGGCGAGCACGTGGGCTACCAGCAGTCGGCGCCCGACATCCGCGCGGCGATCGACGCGCTCGTCGCGGAAGCGCCGCAGCTCGGCGAGATCGTGCTCTTCGGCGAGTGCGAATCGGCGAGCGGCATCCTGTTCTACGGCTACCAGGACCCGCGCGTCAAGGGGATGGCGCTGGTCAATCCGTGGGTGCGCACGGAGGAGGGCCATGCGGAGGTCATCCTCAAGCACTACTATGGCCAGCGCCTGTGGTCGCGCGAGTTCTGGCGCAAGGTCCTCTCGGGCGGCTTCGAGGCGCGTGCTTCGCTGAAGTCGTTCGGCCGGGTGCTGCGCGGCTATCTCGGCGTGCGCAGGATCCGCGCGTTGCGCGAAGGCGACACGGGCCACGACGACTTCGCCGCGCTGCCGCTGCCGCTCAAGACCGCCGCGGGCCTCCGGCGCTTCGCCGGACCCGCATTGATCCTCATGAGCGGCAAGGACTACATCGCGCGCGAGTTCGACGAGATCGCGCGCTCGTCGAAGGCGTGGGAGGGCCTGCTCGAGCAGCCGCGGATACTGCGCCGCGTGCTCACCGACGCCGATCACACGTTCTCGCGCGAGGTGTGGAAGGTCCAGGTGGCCGACTGGCTCGCCGAGTGGCTCGAGAGCTGGTAGCGCGGGCGCGCTACAGGTCGAGCGCGACGAGCTCGCTGTAGAGGTCGCGGATCTGCGCGTCACCGAGGCTCGCGCTCATGCAGAGCTTGGCCTGCGTGCGCGTCTCGGTGCGCGAGAGCGGCGGCGGCTGCGCCACGAAGCGCTGCTCGACGCGCGACACCGCGAGCCCCTCGCCGACCAGCATCCGGTGCTGGAACAGGCGGCCGTGCCGCTCGAACGCGGCGGCGTCGCTGATCGCGAGGATGCGCGCGCACGGCAGCTTCTTCCACCGCGACCGCTTGTACACGACGAGGCACATGTCTCCCGGCGCGCCGAACGCGACGAACCTGAGCCACGGGATGTCGCGATGCGCGTCGAAATCGCGGCGGGCCGAGCCTTCCAGCACGCCGGCGATCGCGTCCTTGTCCGTCGGCGCCACATGGCGGCCGAACAGCGCGGCCGCTGAAGGCCGGTTCGGAAACACGATCACGCGGTCGTCGAGGGTGCGGAACCCGAGGTGAACGAAGATCTCCGCGACCTTCGGATTGGGCGTCAGCATCGTGAAGTGGTAGCCGCGCTGGCGGATCAGGTGGAGCGGCAGCTTCACGCTCTGGCTGCGGTAGTCCTCGAGCATGCACCAGCTGTGCGGATTGCAGAAGCGCTCGGGCCGCCCGCCGATCACCTGGTCGGAATAGATCGCGCAGAACACGCCGACGAGCTTGTCCCCGTCGTGCGCCTGGAACCCGTAATTCGGCCGCGTCTCGCACCATGGATGCGTGAGCGACGCCACCCATGCCTGCGGCGCGATCTTCGCGTTCAGGTGGTCGGTGAGAAACTGGCCGGCCGCGGGCAGGTCCGCCTGCTGCAGGGGCGAGACGACGACGGCGGCCATGAGGGTCGCGCTTCAGGCGCCGGCGGCGTGGAACGCCGGCAACAGCGCGTTCATCACCGGCAGCGGCGCCGCGCTGTCCTCGTCGCGCAGGCCGCTGGTCTGGTCGGTGCGCATCCGCGGCAGGCGCGGACGCGAGAACGCCGCGCCGTGTCGCCGCGCGAAGTAGTCGCAGAGCGCCTCGCCGGCGGCCTTCGCTGCGCAGTACTCGGCGAAGCCCTTCTCCGGCGCGTCGAGGAAGACCGTCGACGGGAAGAAAAAGCGCGGCGGCGGACTGCCGGCGGGCGTGGTGGCGAGCAGCGCACGGCACACCGCCGCGAAGCCGTCGACGTAATAGGCGCAGAAGCGCGCGAAGAGCGCGCCGTCCCACGCGGCCGAAGGATTGCGCGCGATCTGCGGCGACGCGAAGTAGTAGACGTGCGTGAACGCGCGCTCGGCCTGTACCCGCGCGAGGCCGCCGTCGCCCGGCGCCGTGACGTCCAGGCGCACGATGCTGCACGGGCGGCCCGCCGCTTCGGCCTCCCGCGCGATGCGCTCGGCGTCGGCGTGGCCCGACGCGTACGTGAGCGTGACGTCGGCGCCGCCCGCGATCAGGAGCTTGGCGGTGAGCTCGCCCAGGCCGCGCGAGCTGCCGATGACGAGCGCGCGCTGGCCGCGATAGGCATCCGCCGCCACGTGCGCCGCGACGTCCGAGAGCGCCATCTGGGCCACCGGCGCCGGCCGCACGAACGCTTCGAGCGTGCCTTCGAGGGCGGCCCCCGCGACCTCCATCCGCACCAGCCGGAAGCGCGGGTCGCTCTTGGTCACGACATAGCGCATCGTGGCCGGGCCGCCGCGCGCGTCCGTGAGATCGCGGCGCGTGAGCTTGAAGCCGGAATAGATGGAATGCAGGCCCGGACACTCCATGCCGACGACGCGCGTCGTGGCGAGGAGGTCCGCGATCCAGTCCCGCGACGCGCAGCGGGCGAATCCGGGAAACAGCCGCTCCAGGGCCGCGTCGTCGAGGCGTACGGGTACGGCGCCTTCGTGCGCCAGCGGCGGCAAGCCGCCACCGCGCGGCGGCGCGGGCTCGAACGACGCCCCGGTCCGTTCCGCCTTTGCGGCCGGCATCGCGCCCGCGGACCCGAATTCGACCGTCGCCGAGAACGCGGGCCGGCCGTCGGTCGCCGCGGACAGCCGGAACGATCGGCCGTCGTCGGCGGGCGCGACGGTCAGCGACACGCCCGCGCCGGTTCGGATCGGATTGCTGAACGTGCACGAGAGCACGCGCGGCAGGGCGTCTTCCAGCGCCGCGCCGCAGGCCGATTCGACCGCCTTCAGGAACGCATGGATGCCATGGACCACGGAGCCGCCGAACTGCGTGCGGCGCGCGAACACGGGATCGACGTGCAGCGGATTGAAATCGCCGGACAGGCGCGCGAAAGCCTGGCTTTCGTCGAGGGTGAAGCGCGGATGCAAGCGGCGGGCGACCGCGCCTAGTCCGCGGCCGCGGGCTCGACGCGGCGATCGCCCGGCGCTTCGGCGAGCGGCACGTCGAACGGAACGAAGCGGTCGAGGTCGAGAACCCAGCGCGTGGCGCCCGCCGCGTCCGGATCGCCGCTTCGCTCGAAGCCCAAGCGCTCGAACAGGTCCGCCGCGATGCCGTTGCGCTCGGTCGGCGCGAACGTGCCGACGAGGCGGTGCGCTCCAGCGGCCTTCGCGTCGGCGGCGACGCGGTTGCAGATCGCCTCCTCGATCCGCCGGTTCAGCACGCGGCAGCTCATGAGCCACGTGTCGATCTCCCATTCGTCGGCGCGCACGTCGCAGATGAGGATCGCGATGGTGCCGTTGTCGCCGAAGCGGTCGCGCACGCCGACCTGCAGCGTGCGGTGCGCGGGCGACGTCTCGACCGCCGCGACCTGGCGCTCGGTGTAGCGGCGCGTGGTGACGTTGAACTGGTTGGTCTTGTTGATGAGCTGCGTGATCCGCTTGCGGCCCACCGAATCGAACGGCGCGAACTCGATCCGCATGTCGAGCGAGCGGAGGAAATCGTCCAGGTTGCGGGAGGTCTCCAGCAGCTGCGAGCGATCGGCGTTGCCCTTGTACTGGTCGGCGCGCGCCAGGTCCTCGCGCGTGAACGCCAGCGACTCGAAGTAGCCGGCGGCGAAGAGGCGCCGCGCGTACTGCGACGGGTCGTCGCCGAGCTCCGGCACCGCGACCTCGGGCAGGCATTCGCGGACCAGCGCGCGCTCCATCGGGTTGTCGTCGAGCAGCACCAGGGCGTCGAGCCCCAGCTCCAGCCGCGCCGCGATGCGCTCGATGTTCGTGGCCTTGTCGTCCCAGTTGGCGACGAACACGGCGATGTCGGATTCCTTCAGCAGCATGCCGGGATGCGAGTGGAACGGCATCCGCGCCGCCGCGTCGTCGTTCTTGGAGCACACGGCCAGCACGACACCGCGCCTGCGCAGATCGGCGGCGGCCGCCTGGATCGCGCGAAACGCCTCGCCGCGCGCATCGCCCTCGGCGAGCGCGATGCCGTCGAGGCCGTCGTCGCCGATGACGCCGCCCCAGAGCGTGTTGTCGAGGTCCAGCACCAGGCATTTGCGCGCCTTGCCGCGCATCGCCCCCAGGATGCGCGCGACGAAATCCGCGTACAGCGGCAGCGCCTTCTGCGCGAACGGCAGCCGCGCGATGTACCAGTAGCGCTCGTCGTACCAGTTCTCGAGGCCCACCGACTGCGCCAGCCAGTCGACGTCGACCAGGACGTCACCCCGCGCGGCCGCGCTCCCCGCGAGCGTGGCGTTGAATTGCGCGACCGCATGGCGGAGCGTGCCGGTCTGCCCGAGGTCGAGGCTGCCGAACAGCAGCTGCGGCGGCGCCGGCAGCGATTGCACGAGGCACATCGCGCCGCTGTTGCGCTGGAAGGCGTCGCACGCGGCCGTGAGCTCGGCGAGCGCGGCGCCGTGCTCGAACGGCGGCCACGCGGCGCCGGCCGCCGCGGCGCCCTGGAACGGCAGGCCCCGATGATCGATCGCGAGCAGGATGGCGTCGGGCTTCGCGCGGTTGATCGCGGAATTGGGATCGATCGCCTCCTGCATGACCTGGCCGAAACCCGCCGCGACGATCTCGAGCAGCACGCCGTGCCGCAGCGCCGCCGCTTCGAGGAACGGCTTCACGAAATCGACGGTCCCGTTGCTGACGAGGCCGAGCTTGACGCGGGACAGCGGCGGGGCGCCGCCGGCAGCGCGCACCGGCTCGAGCGCGCGCGACAGCGCGATGGCCTGGTTCAGTCCGACGTTCTCGTTGGCGAGCACGCGCAAGGCGCGTCCGCGATCCTTGTCCGGCCCCGCCGCAGCCGCCTGCAGCCGCGCGCGGAAATCCCCCGAGAGGCGCGGCAGCCAGGGAAGGTCGAGCAGGGAAGGCGCCGCGGCGGACATCAGGCCTTTTGCTCGACGAGGGCCGCGATCTGCCCGATCGACTTCATGCCCTCGATCTCGTCGATGGTGAAGGCGACGCCGAAGGCCTCTTCGGTGGCGGCGATCAGGCGGATGTGGCCGAGGCTGTCCCATGCCTTGACGTCCTCGGGAGCCAGGGCGTCGGTGACGGCGAGCGTGTCGTCGTCGAAGATCTCGCGGGCAATCTCCGCCAGCTTGTTCCGGATGTCGTCGCGATTCATGGGCAGGGGCGCTTCGCACGTGGCGCGCACTGCGCCGGTGGAAGGTTCAGAGGACGAAAGGCTGCTTATAGCACGATGAATTTTAAGGGATGCGGCAACGGCGTGGCAATGGCGCGACACGGCGCGCGGCGATCCCGCGCAAGGGTGTTGCGCGGCCGCTGCCCGCGAATGCGCTGCGGGTAAACTGTCGGCTCCTTCGGAAGCCCTGCGAATCGGCAGCAGCCATGCGCCGTCACGTCCGACCGCGGCGGTCGGAATTGTAGGTCACACGATGAACGGCATACGGATCGCACGATGTCCCGCCTGCAGGGCCTGATCGACTTCGCGCAGCTCGCGTCCGCGCCGGCGGGCGCGCTCGCCATCGACGAGCGCGACGGCGCGCTCGCGGCGACGCTGCCTGGCATCGCGCTCCGCTGGCAGCGCGGCGCCGCCGACGCCGCGCTCGTCGGCGACGTTCTGGTGCTGGCGAGCGGGCGTGCGCGCGATTCCACGGGCGGCGCGCCCGGCGAAGCGGCGCGCTGGGCGGCGCGCTACACGCAACACGGAGAGCGCGCGGCGGCGGAGGCGGGCGGCGGCTTCGCGGCGGCGATCGTCGATCTGCGCCAGCGCCGCGTGCTGCTCTTCGTCGACCGCTTCGCGATCGAGACGCTCTGCTACCGCGCCGACGGGGCGACGCTCGCCTTCGCCGACAGCGCATGCGACGTGCCGCGGGGCGGAAGCGCGGTGGCGCCGCAGGCGCTGTTCGACTACCTGTACTTCCACGTCATCCCCGCGCCGCAGACCGCCTTCGCAGGCGTCCGCCGGCTCGATGCCGCGCACCGGCTCGTCGCTGAAGGCGGACCCGCGCGGGTCGAGCGCTACTGGAAGCCGCGCTTCGCCGACGGCGACCATCGCGACCTCCGCGGCCGGAAGCGCGCGTTCGTCGACATCGTGCGCCAGAGCGTCGCCGACGAAGCCGACGATCCGGCCACGGCGTGCTTCCTGAGCGGGGGCACCGACAGCTCCACCGTCGCCGGGATGCTGACCGAAGTGCGCGGCACGCCGGCGCACGCGTATTCGATCGGCTTCGAGGCGTCCGGCTACGACGAGATGGAGTACGCGCGCATTGCCGCGAAGCACTTCAAGCTCGTCCATCACGAGTACTACGTCACGCCGGACGACCTGGTCCGCGCGATTCCCGCCGTCGCCGCGTCGTTCGACCAGCCGTTCGGCAATTCGTCGGTGCTCCCCGCGTACTTCTGCGCGCTTCGCGCGAAGGAGGACGGCTTCACGCGGATGCTGGCCGGGGACGGCGGCGACGAGCTCTTCGCCGGCAACTCGCGCTACGCGATGCAGAAGGTGTTCGAGCTGTACCAGGCGCTGCCGCGGTCGCTCCGCGCGTCGGTGCTGGAGCCCGCGGCCACGGGCTGGCGCCTGTTCCGCGAGGTGCCGGGCTTCAGGCAGATCGGCGGTTACGTCCGCCATTCGCGCGTGACGATGCCCGCGCGGCTTGAGACCTTCAACCTGCTGCACCGGCTCGGCACCGACGCGCTGCTCGACCCGGCCTTCCTCGCGCGCGTCGACCCTGCGGCGCCGCTTGCGCAGCAGCGCGCCGTTTGGGATGACGTGGACGCCGCGTCGCTCGTGGACCGGATGCTGGGCTACGACTGGAAGTTCACGCTCGCCGACAGCGACCTGCCGAAAGTCCGCGGCGCCGGCGAACTCGCGGGCGTCGGCATCGGGTATCCGTTCCTGAGCCGCGCGCTGACGGACTTTTCGCTGACGGTGCCGTCCGACTGGAAGCTCAAGGGCTGGAAGCTCCGCTGGTTCTTCAAGGAATCGCTGCGCGATTTCCTGCCTGCGGCCATCCTGCGGAAGAAGAAGCACGGTTTCGGCCTGCCGTTCGGCCACTGGGCCCTCGCCCACGCGGGACTGAAGGCGCTGCTCGCCGACGCGCTCGAAGGCGTCTCGCGCCGCGGCATCATCCGGCCGCAGTTCGCCGACGCGCTCCTCACGCGCCATCTCGCCGAGGCGCCCGGTTACTACGGCGAGATGGCGTGGGTGCTGATGATGCTGGAGCTCTGGCTTCGCAAGCACGAGGCGACCGTGGCTTTGCCGCCCCCGCCCGGCCCGCGCTAGTCCGCGGGCTTGGTGCAGAGCGAGACGAGATTGGGCGCGAGGCAGACGTACTCACCGCCGAAGTACAGTCCCGCGATCAGACGTTCGAACGTGCGCCGCGCCAGGCCGAGCATCCTTGCCTTCAGGCCACGCGCGCTCCACTCGTCCCCGTAAGGCACGAACGGCGCTTCCGAGTACCCGAACGTCAGCCGCGACATCGACGCCAGCTGCCGTACCTTGTGCGAGCCAATGGCGGAGCGATGCGTGACGTCGCCGTGCTGGTAGTGGCGTCCCAGAGGGCTGTCTCCATTGGGCGAGCGGATCAGCAGTCGACCGTGCGGCGCAAGCCGTGCCGCGAGGCCCTCGAACAGCGCGGGTAGCTCCGCGTCGGGCACGTGCTCCACCACGTCGAACGCGGCGATCAGCGCGTAGCGCGGCGTTCGCGGCACGTCTTCCAGCCCGCCGAAAACGGTGAAGCCCGCATCGCGCGCGAGTGCAAGCAGCGCGGGGTCGAGCTCGACGCCGTCGCACGCGAAGCCGGCGTCGCGCGCCCAGGCAAGGAAAGCGCCATTCCCATAGCCGAGCTCGAGAACCGGACCGGAACCCGATCCGACGCCGGCACGGGCGAGCTCGCCCGCGAAGATCGCGGCGTCGTGGGGAGAGCACGCACCGAAGTCCTGCGCCCGCCAGCCTTTCCACTCGCGATAGGACGTCATCGCGATGCCGCCGACAGAATCCAGTTCATCATGCCGCGCGCTTCTCGAGCTCTCATCCGGAACCCCGCCGACCTAGCTTCCGCGGGCCATCACGCGGGAGACGAAGCCGGTGGCGATCGCCTCGAACGCGTCGACGGAGAAATGCTCGAGGACGGCGGCGCGGCCGTTTCGCGCAATTTCGCTCCGTTGCGCGGCATCGCGGAGCAGGTCGATGCAGCGGGCGGCGAACGCATCGGCATCGCCGGCAACGAGCAAGTCGCGGCCGCGCTGCAGCGCATCGCCGAACGCCTGCAGACAGAAATCGCTCGATACGCAGGCACGCCCGTAGGCGAGCGCTTCCAGCACCTTGATGTTCGTGCCGCCGCCCGACTGGACCGGCGATACGACGAACGAGGCCGCGGCGTACTCCGCGGCGAGGTCCTCCGCGAATCCGGGCGCCGTCACGCGGGGCCGGCCCTTCCAGCGCGACCGCACTTCTTCGGACGCGGCGCCGATCAGCCGGAAATCCGCGGCGGGTATCTCCCGCAGCACCTGCGGCCACACGCGATCCAGGAACCAGTCGACGCCTTCCCGGTTGGGTCGGTACCACAGGGAGCCGACGAAGAGGATGCGCGCATTCCCGGCATCGGGGAGCCCCGCGGAGGGTACGTTCACCGGCACGTTCGGCAGGACCGCGCTCTCCAGTCCCGGCAGGTCGCGCCGATCCCGGTCCGATGCGAAGAACGCGCCCTGCAGCCGCAGCATCCGGTGGCGCGTGAGCCGATGGGATAGATACTTGCGTACCCGCTCGGCCAGCACCTTCGCGGTCAGCGAGGCGTTGCGGCTGTAGCGGTAGCGGAAGTCGTCGACGTCGGCGATCACCGGAACCGCGGCGGGAACGGCGATCTGCGTCACAGGCCAGAGATGCCGGCCCACGACGATCCGGTACGACCCGATGGACGTCGCCAGCGCTGCCTCGATCGCCGCGGTCAGGGGCGGGCTCGGGTCGAAGCGCGAGAAGTCCTGGCGCTCAGGCACGGTCGCGTCGACCGCGCGAGCGCCGTCCGTGTCGGCGCGAACGGCGGAGACCTCCGTGCCGTGCTGGATCACGGCCACATCGACGTCGCCGAGCCTGCAGACGGCGCGGTAGAGGAGCCGGCTGCGCTGATGCGTGCCCGACGAAACCTCGAACGGCGACGACGGGCTGACGAAGAGGATGCGGTCGCGGTTCACCTTCCCCACGTGTGGCCCCATGCCCGCCGACAGCCGCCATTCATCGAGTCGTCCCGCCTTTTGCAGTCTCGTCCGGGCTCATCCGCAGCGGACGCCCGGCCGTCGCGGCGACGCGCGCCGCGCCGAGAAGGAGACCACGTCGCCCTGGCAACGGTTCCCGAGCGGTTTTCGCATCGATCACTGAAACAGCCGCCGCAAATGCAGCCGCATGTGCACGGGATGGAACAGCTCGGCGACGAGCAGGCGGCGCGTGCGGCGCCGGCTCGTCGCCGGTTGCCGGCGGCTCGCGGTCGAAAGCAGGGCGAGCTCGTCGACGAAGTCGACGCGGCGCGCCGCCTGCTGTCGCTCCCGGGCGTCGCGCACGCCCACCGCGATTCGGGCGTCGCGCGCGGCAGGCTTGTCGACGACCTCGCGGAAAATTGCCGCCGCGTGCGTTTCGTCGGGATGCGCCCAATACGCGCCTGCGCCGGAATACGCGCGCGAATACTGCCACGCGCAGTTCGCCGTGGACACGAGCCGATAGCGCACCGACCAGGAATTCATCGGCGTCATGAAATGCGTGTTCCCCGAATATCCGGTGCCGATCGTCGCGAGGCCGAGTGCCATCGCTTCCAGGAGCCCGAGCCCGAGGCCCTCGGCGCGATGCAGCGAGACGTAGGCGTCGCACGCCGCATGAAGCGCGATGACACGCTCGTACGGGAGGGTCTCGGCGACGAGGCGGATTCGAGGATCATGCGCAAGCACGCCGGCGATGTAGTCCACGTCGGGATGCGAGACGCGCGTGAGGTCGCCGTTTGCCTTCAGCACGAGCTGGACCCTGCCATCGTCCGGGAACGCAGCCTGAAACGCGCGCACGATCGCCGCCGGATTCTTGCGGGTGACGTCGCCGCCGAGGTCGAAACTCGCGCCGAAGACGAAAGCGCTCGCGTCGAGGCGGAGGGCGGCGCGATCCGCGGGCGCGACTGCCGGCAAGTAGAGCGGCTGCTCGCAATGCACGGTGGGCACGTTGGGCAGCGCGGCTTCAAGCGTGCGCCGCACGAACGAACTGCACGTTGCCAGCGCGTCGAAGAGACGCAGCGCCTGCCCCCATACCCGGGGTAACGAGGGCAGTTCCCAGAACACCAGGCCGACGTTGAAAAAACGCGCGTGCAAAAGCTCCGGGTGCTGCTTGAGCAGCAGCTTCGGAAGGAGCTGTATGGCGACGCAGACGATGTTGATGGCGTGCGGCAGCGCTTCGACGCTGTCGACAACCGTGACGTCGGACGGCAGCTCGACAGGGCCCCGCGTGAGGCCGTAGTCGACGTCGAGGACCGCGACGGGCACGCCCCGCTCGCGCAGCGCCCGGATGAAGTTGCGTGCGCTGACCCCCAGGCCTGAGGCCGAGCGGACGTGGCCGACGACGTTGATGCCGATTTGCGCTGGCTGCACGGGCGACGCGTTCCGGTGAAGCCGCGTTGCGGGTCAGTCCGGCCGGCCAAGCCGTCGCATCTCGCGCAACGCGAACCAGTTCGTGACGGTGTAGATGCCGTCCCACTTGAGGCCGAGGCGATCCGAGTCGCCGTAGATGTCGCGGATGTCCCGCGGCATGGCGGCGAGGCCGCCGGCACGCAAGCGGGGACCGAGCAGCGAGAACTCGTAGCGGCGACGGCCGTAGCGGACCATGCGCTTCCAGTAGGCACGCCACTGCGCCGGAGCAGCAAGGCTGAACGATTCGAACGTGAATCCGGCGTCCGCGCAAGGTGCGATGAGTTGCGGGTTCATCGGCTGCGTGGGATCGAGGTCCCAGCGGACGAGCGCGCCGATCAGGCCGTCGTCGCCTTCGAGTCGCAGCGGGATCCGCACGCCGGCCGTCCGGCACCGCTCGACGAAGCTGCCGCGAAGCGCGTAGAGGTTGGCGACGAGCCCGCGCTCTGCGAGCAGCTCGGCGCGGTCGTGGCGCATGCTGCGGCCCGACGCCGGCGGGGCACCCACGGCGTTGGCGCCCGGCTCCGAGGCGAGGACCTTCGCCATCGCCGAGAACGAGCGGGGCGTGGCGCGGGCATCGCCGTCCATGAAGAAGTAGATGTCCTGTCCGGGACACGCGGCGGGCACCGTGTCGTGAACGAAGACGTTCCAGGCGTTGCACTTGTCGCCCAGCTCGATCGACACGAGGTGCACGCGGGGGTTGCGCTGGCCGTACGCGGTCACCAGCGCCTCGGTGCGATCCGTGCAGCCGTTGGCCATCACGAACACCTGGAACGGCGCGCCGGGGTCGGCGGCGAAGATGCTGTCGAGGCAGGCCTCGATGTGACGCTCCTCGTTGTGCGCGAGGACCATCACCGGCCAGGCTTGGGAGGTCGTGGTCATCCGGGGCGGCGGGCGGGCGGGCAGGGCGGAAGCGATGGGGAACTATAGCGTGGGCGGGTTATCATATTTCGCTTGGCACGCGCATTGCGTCTTGTCACCTTCGGCGCACGCTTCGGCGGCTGCCGCTACCCATGAAGAACAACCTGTTCACCTCAGTTTTCGCGCCCGGCACGTTCGTGCTCGCGGTCTGTGTCGCGGCGCTCGGCGCGTCCGGCGCCTCGGCGCAGCTTCCAGGCGACTGCGGCAACCCGTTCGAGAGCGGGTATGGACCGTTCGACTACCGCACGGCGACCTACGATCAGAAGCACCTCGTCGAGATCGTCGGTGGTCACTTTACCACTTCAGTGGAGACGCTCGTCTCGGGAAACACGGGCACGGTCGGCAAGGAACTCGACTACACGCTGCGCGCGTTTCCAAACCACCCGCGTGCGCTGCTCGCGATGATCCGCCTGGGCCAGCGCGACAGGACGACGCGGCCCAAGGGCGCCGAGTACACGGTCGAGTGCTGGGTCGAGCGGGCGGTATCCTTCCGGCCCGACGACATCGGCGTGCGGCAGGTTCGGGGCATCTACTACTCCATGTTGAAGAAGTACAAGGAAGCGATCGCCGACTTCAAGACGGTGATCGAGCAGCAGCCCGACAGCGCGAACGCTCATTACAACCTCGGCCTCTCCTATTTCGAGGTGGGCAGCTACGATGACGCTCTCGCCGAGGCCAAGCTCGCGCGTTCACTCGGGTTTCCGCTCGACGGGCTCAAGAACAAGCTGAAGGCCAAGGGCAAGTGGCGCGAATGACCGCTCGTGCGAGCACGCGTGCTGTCGCCGGCCCCCGCACGGCCTGACCGCCAGGACCCTGCCGAATGCGCGACGTCCTTCTCACGCTGCTCATCGCTGGCCTCCTCGTCTGGGCACTGATGAACCCGTTCGTGGGGGTCATGCTCTGGACGTGGCTCAGCGTGATGAATCCCCATCGTCTCACCTGGGGATTCGCGTACGACTTTCCTTTTGCGCAGGCTACGGCGATCGTCACGCTGATCAGCCTGCTGATCGGCTACCGCAAGCTCAAATTCCCCGTCACGGGGCTCACGGTGACCCTCATCCTGTTCCTCGTATGGATGAACATCACGATGCTGTTCGCCATCCATCAGGACCTGAGCATGGAAATGTGGTCCCGGGTGACGAAGACGCTCGTGATGACGCTCGTGGCGCTGGCGGTGGTGCGCTCCGAGCAGCAGATCCGGATATTTCTCTGGGTGTTCGTGATGAGCGTCGCCTTCTTCGGCGTCAAGGGCGGCGTCTTCACGATCCTCACCGGCGGTGAATCCCGCGTCTACGGGCCGCCCAGCAGTCACATCGAGGACAACAACGCGATCTCGATCGCGCTGCTCATGATGATTCCTCTCATGATGTTCCTGATGAACGGCCTGAAGAAAAAGGGGTGGCGGCTGGCGATGCTGGGCTCGGTGCTTCTCTGCGGCGTCGCCGTCGTGGCGAGCTACTCGCGCGGCGCGTTCGTCGCGGGCTCCGCCATGGTGACGATGCTGGCGGTGAAAAGCCGCAAGCGATTGCTGTTCATCGTCCTGATCCTGCTCGCGGTGCCGGCGATACTCGTCGTCATGCCGCAAAAATGGTGGGATCGGATGGACACGATCACCATCGAGAATCCGGACCAGTCCATCCAGGGGCGCTTCAACGCGTGGGGCATGGCGTGGAACCTGGCGCTCGACCGGCCGATCTTCGGCGGCGGGTTCGCCGTGTACGAGCCCGACGTGTTCGCGCGCTACGCGCCCGATCCGCTCGACATCCACTCGGCGCACAGCATCTATTTCCAGGTGCTGGGCGAGCACGGCTTCGTCGGCCTCGGGCTGTTCCTGCTGGTGTCGCTGCTGATGTGGCGCACCGGCACCCGGATCATCAAGGCAGCCAGGACGCCCGAGATGCAGTGGCGGGCCGAGCTCGCCCGCGCGCTGCAGGTCAGCATGGTGGGCTTCCTGGTCGGCGGGCTCACCGTGAACATCGCCTACTGGGACGTTTACTACTTCAACCTCGTCCTGCTGGTCGCGCTGGAGCGGCTGGCGCCGGCGGCGGCGCCGAGCCTCGCCGCCGACCTTGCCCCGCTCCGCCCGCTGCCGCTGACCGCCGAGGCGCCGCGCCGCTCGACTACCTCGTCGGCATGAAGAGGATGTTCGAGTCGTAGTACGGCAGGTAAGCGACGCCGCCGAGGTTGGGGAAGTACGTGACTCGCGAATTCCAGCCGTTCATCGGCGCCGGCACGTCCGCCAGCTTGGATGCCGCGCCTGTCGCCGGGTTGACTGCGTAGACCTCGCCCGGACGCGGCGGCGAAACGTTGCTGTCGCCGACGAACAGCAGGTAGCGATCGTTGTCGACGTCATGGACCAGCGCGCTGTACGTGGTGTCGGGAATCGTCACGCCGGTGATGGGAAGCGAAGTGTATTGCCAGGTCGAGAGGTCCAGCGACTCGAGCGCATTGGCGGCGATGTAGACCCAGCGGTTGCGCCCCGCATCGATCACGCTGCCGTGGAACCCCCAGCTGACCTTGCCGTTGCGCAGCACGGTCGACCACGTGCCGGTCGCCTGCGTCCATTTCTTGAACACGCCGCCGATCCCCGTGATGTAGATGTCCTCGGTGACGGGGTGCTTGGCGATCACATGGACCAGCGTGTTGCCGCCGTCGGCGATGATGCCGCTCGACGGCCAGGTGCCGGCGGGGTCGTAGCCGACGCCAGGAACGTAGGCGTCCATCACGTCGTACTTCGACGGAAGACTGAACGGCGCCGGGCACAGCACCATGAACACGCGATTGCGGGCGCCGACGAACTGGTTCGTGTAGTACGTCTGGCGCGCCTGCGGAAGCCCATCGTGGTAGTACGGCCCGGACGTGCCGGCTTCCTTGGCTTTCGCTTCGCTGGTGCCCGCGAAATCCAGGATGTAGCGCGGAGCATCCTGCGAGAGGTCGACCTTGTAGGCCTTGTTCGTCCATTGCGCGCCGTCGCCGCCCTGCGCGACGCCCCACCACACGCTCCTCGCCGTATCGGCCGCGAAACCGGTCCACGAAGAAATGTCCCAGCTCGACTTGCCAAAGCCCGTGACGGGACGTCCGCCCGTCGGGCCGGGCATGTTCCCGGCCATCGCACCCGTGCCGGTGATGCCGAAGGGCACATCCTTGAACCTGCCCTGACGCCAGGCGGGGTAGACGCCCGGCGCGGACGGCACGGGCGGGTAGGGCGTCACAGCCGGCGTCGACGACGGGGTCGCGACGGTGGTCGTCCCCAGCAACTCGGCCGGCACGCCGATGTACGACGAGCTCGCCGCGAGCTTGGCGATGCGGTAGTGCATGAGCCCCTTCGGTGCCGTCAGCCCGCCGTGATAGACGTTGACGTGGAAGGCGCGAAGCTTGGTGGCGGGGTCGGTGCGGAAGAGTTTCGCGGCGTTCTCGTAGACCTTCTTTCCGTCCACCCACACCGCTCCGTAGCCGTTGGCGAGGCCGACGGTGTTGAGCTGCGCGCGGACCTCGACGGAATACCAGCGTTTCGGCTGCATCGTGACGCCGAAGTCGTGCGGCAGCGGATAGCTCGAGCCCGATTCCGAGTCGTACAGGTAATCCTTGAATGCATACGCGTTGTTCACGGGCGGGCCGTGCCACGTGCGCCACGACACGAGGCCGCCTGCATCGCCGCCGAAGCCGTTCTCGCTGCTCGGGCCGGGAAGCTTCATGCCGAGCTCGTTGAACGCGCCCGCGACGTCGTCCTCGATCCACAGCAGGTAGCGCACGTTGACGCTGTCGCGCCCCGCTTGCGCGGCGGTGCGGTTGCCGACACCCGCGCCGAGCGGCATGAACCAGGAGATGAGCGCCGAGCCGCTGCCGTCGGACACGTTGAGCTTGGCGGGATCGTTCGTGAACCGCAGGTACTTGATGCCGAGCGCGTCGGTGCCGAACTCGGGATTCGAGGCCCAGATGTTCGTGTGGTAGTAGCCGTCGAGCGAGTAGCCCGCCTGCGCGGTGAGGCTCGCGTAGTCGGTCATTTCGAGCGACCACAGGTCGGGCGCATTCGACGGGCCGACGTAACCGGTGGCCGTGGGCGGCGTCGGCGTGGCGGGCGGCGTCGGCGTCGTTACCGGCGGCGGCGTCCTGGTCGTGGGCAACGTCGCGGCGACGGACTTCGACGCGGTCGCCGCGGCACCCTTGTTGTCGAGGACCGTCAGCACGACCGGGAACGTGCCCGCCGCCGTGTACGTGTGCGAGGCCGTCGGGCCGAGCGCGGTGGTGCCGTCGCCGAAGTTCCAGGCGTACGACACGATGGCCGCGCCGTTCGACGCGCTGGCGGAGCTGCTGAAGTCGTAAGTGTCGGGGGCCACTTGGTTGGCGAGGATGCTCGCGGCAATGACGATGGGTGCGGCAGGGTCCACGGTGTCGGCCGGCGGAACCGACTGGGCGGTCGCGCACAGCGCCACGCCGTCGGCGCCATAGCCCTCGGGAATGTAGCCGCGGGCAAGCATATTGCTCCTGACCGTCGGGTCCGTCGTGTAGCGGTGGTTCGCGTCGCGCCGGTTGTTGAACATCCGGTAGACGGGCAACGTCGATCCGGGGCACGAGCCGTTGGTCGGGTTGGGCATTATCGTACGAAAGACGTCGCCCGACTCGAACTGCCAGCTCGACGCGAACTTCGAGACGACCGCGACGCACTCGCCAGACGAGCCGGAGTAGAAATGCGAGTCCAGGCCCGCTTCCGGCCGGCCATAGAAGCGGCATACCGTGCTGAGCTGCGGATCGACGGACCCGGAGGTGAACGCGGTGAACTGGAAGCCGGTGCGTACCCACCCCTGGTGCGCGCCGCTGTCGAGCGCGTAGGCCTCCGCGGTGTCGGCGGTGACGAAGTAGTGGTCGAGCGCCGCGTTGTAGAACTCGACCACCTGCGTCGGCGTTGTCGACACCGTCGCAGGCCCGGAGAGGCTGCCGGCGTCGGCGCCGAAGGCGACGGCTAGGGCAAGGGTGGCGAACACAGTGGATACGGTGCGGAGCAGCATGCGAGCCTCGAAAAGAGCTGCTGCCCGCAAATGCGGTGGCAGCCAATGGATTGATATGACGTTAGCATAATCAATGCCATTGGCATAGTTGAGCCGGAATCAATTCCACTGTCTGCTTCGATGGTTAGGAGCAATATTCGATCCAACTGCTTAAATCGTTGATTCGCTGGCGCCCTGGCCCGCCCAATCGGTTGGGCACCGGGGATTTTGCAGTGCGCAATGCGATGGGTCGCCTTCTGCTGGGCGATGACGCAATACGCAGGGCTCTGCCGCAAGTGGGCAGTTGCCGCGGCGCGGTTGGCCGGAAAGTTGTGGGCTACCGAGGCTGCCCGTTCCCGCGACTCTACTGCTGCGCGAGCTTGGCGTCGACGAAATCGGCGAGCGAGCCCACGGTGGCGAACGCCGAGCCGTCAATCTCGTCGTCCTCGATCGTGAAGCCGTAGCGCTCCTCGAGCGCGGTCAGTATCGACGCAACCGCCATCGAATCCATCTCGGGAATCGCGCCCAGAAGCCGCGTTTCGCGCGTGAACGCCCGCGCGCGATCACCGATACCCAACACATGTCCCAGCATGCCCACCACGTCGCTCGTGCTGTCCACTCGAATCCTCGCTTCCGTCGCATCGGCTGGCCGCGACGGCGACTGCACGCCTCGGCTGGACTGCCGGACTATATACAATGAACGCGCGAAACGCGCATCCAAAACCAAGCGAATGAACACCGTTCTCCTCCATGAATTGCCGCTCGAGCGCGCGCACGTCGCGCCCCGCGCCGTCGCGCTCAAGACGGCCGACGCCCAAGTCTCGTACGAGTCGCTCGCGACGTCGATCGCGAATTTCGCCGCCGGCGTCGCGGCGCTCGGGGTCGCCCGCGGCGAGCGCGTCGCGATCTACCTCGAAAAGCGTGCCGAGTTCGTCGTCGCGTGCTTCGGCACGGCGGCGGCGGGGGCGGTGTTCGTGCCGATCAATCCCCTGCTGAAGGCGCCGCAGGTCGGTCACATCCTGCGCGATTGCGGCGCGACGCTCCTCGTGACGTCCGACGAGCGGCTGCCGCTCGTCGCGGGAGAGCTCGCGCAGTGCCCCGACCTGCGTCACGTGGTCATCGTCGGCGACGCTGCGGCCATCGCGCCCGCCGCGCGCGTGGCGACGCACGGGTGGAGCGCGCTGCTAGAGCACGCGCCACGCGCGCTGCCGCGCGTCATCGATGTCGACATGGTCGCGATCCTCTACACGTCGGGCAGCACCGGACGCCCCAAGGGCGTGGTCCTGTCGCACCGGAACATGGTGGCCGGCGCCAAGAGCGTGGCCGAGTACCTGGAGAACACGGCCGACGACACGCTGCTGGCCGCGCTGCCGTTCTCGTTCGATGCGGGATTCTCCCAGCTGACGACGGCGTTCCACACCGGCGCGCGCGTCGTGCTGCTGAACTACGTGCTTCCGGGCGACGTCACGCGGGCTCTGGCCCGCGAGCGCGTGACGGGACTCACCGCCGTGCCGCCGCTATGGATCCAGCTCTGCCAGGTCAAGTGGCCCGAGTCGATCGCGACGCACCTCCGCTACATCGCCAACACCGGTGGCCGCATGCCGTTCGCCACCCTCGCGGAGCTGCGCAAGCGGCTGCCCCAGACGAAGCCCTTCCTGATGTACGGACTCACCGAAGCGTTCCGCTCGACCTACCTGCCGCCCGCCGAGGTGGACCGCCGGCCCGATTCGATCGGCAAGGCCATTCCCAACGCGGAGATTCTCGTCCTGCGTCCCGACGGCACGCGTTGCGCGCCGGACGAGCCGGGCGAGCTCGTCCATCGCGGCGCGCTGGTGGGGATGGGCTACTGGAACGATGCCGAGAAGACCGCCGAGCGCTATCGTCCGCTGCCTGGACGCGAGGCGGGACTGGTGCTGCCCGAGGTCGCGGTCTTCTCGGGCGACACCGTGCGCATGGATGCCGACGGCTTCCTCTACTTCATCGGCCGGCGCGACGAGATGATCAAGACGTCCGGCTACCGGGTGAGTCCCACCGAGGTGGAGGAGGCGATCTACGCCACGCGGCGGGTCGCCGAATGCGCGGCGTTCGGCGTGCCGCACGCGGCGCTCGGCGAGGCGATCGTCGTCGTCGCCACGCCGGCGGACGGCACGGCCCTCGACATCGACGGCCTCCTCGCCGAATGCAAGCTGAAGCTGCCGGCCTACATGCTTCCCGCGCGCGTCCATGTGAAGACGGGCTCCCTGCCGCGCAATCCCAACGGCAAGATCGACCGCAAGGCGCTGGCGGAGGAATTCGCCGCGGTCGCGGCGGCGGCGTCATGACCGCCCCCGTGCCTTCGAACCCGGCGCCCGGACACCCGCCGCCGGCGTATTTCGCCGTCGACGGCGACGAGCTCGTCGTCGGCGGCATGCGCCTCTCGGCGCTCGCGCGGCAGGTCGGGCAGACGCCATTCTTCGCCTACGACCGGCGCGCGCTCGACGCGCGGGTACGCGAGCTCCGGCAGGCGCTGCCACCGGCGATCAAGCTGCACTACGCGATCAAGGCGAATCCGATGCCCGCGGTGGTCGCGCATCTCGCCGCGCTGGTCGACGGCCTGGACGTGGCGTCGGTCCGCGAGCTGGACGTGGCGCTCGGCGCCGGGATGCGGCCGCTCGACATCAGCTTCGCGGGGCCGGGCAAGAGCGACGACGAGCTCGCGCGCGCGGTCGCCGCGGGCATTCTCGTCAACGTCGAGTCCTTCCGCGAGCTGCGGGTGCTCGACGGGATCGCGAAGGCCACGGGCGTGGCGCCGCGCGTGGCCGTGCGCGTCAATCCCGATTTCGAGCTCAAGTCGTCGGGCATGCGGATGGGCGGCGGCCCGCGCCAGTTCGGCATCGACGCCGAGGAGGTGCCGCGCGCGCTGGCCGAGATCGGCGCCCGCGGCCTCGGTTTCGAGGGCTTCCACATCTTCAGCGGCTCGCAGAACCTGCGCAGCGAAGCGATCTGCGAAGCCCACGCCAAGGCCTACGAGCTCGCGGTCGCGCTCGCCGGCCAGGCGCCGTCGCCGGTGCTCCGGTGCAACCTCGGCGGGGGCCTCGGCATTCCGTATTTTCCCGGCGAGCGCGCGCTCGATCTGGCGCCGGTCGCGCGCAACCTCGACACGATCGCCGCCGCGGCGGCCGGCACGCTGCCGGGGGCCGAGCTCATCATCGAGCTCGGCCGCTATCTGGTCGGCGAGGCGGGCGTGTACGTGTGCAGGGTGCTCGACCGCAAGGTGTCGCGGGGCCAGGTTTTCCTCGTCACCGACGGGGGGCTTCATCATCACCTGGCGGCGTCGGGCAACTTCGGCCAGGTGATCCGCAAGAACTATCCAGTGGCGATCGCCTGCCGAATGGCGGGCGGCGCCCGCGAGTTGGCGTCCGTTGTGGGCCGCCTCTGCACCCCCCTAGACCTCCTCGCGGACCGGATGGAGCTCGGCGCAGCCGAGGAAGGCGACCTGGTCGTCGTGTTCCAGTCGGGCGCTTACGGCATCACGGCCAGCCCGTCCGCCTTCCTGAGCCATCCGGCCGCCGCCGAGGTCCTGGTCGGCTGACGGGCGGCACGGTTTGACGCGGTTTGGCCGCGTCCGGCCGGCGCTTCGCTACGTATCCCCGTGCGGGAACGCCGCTGGCGATGCCTGCCGCGCGCGAAAGCGCAGCCAGGCCGGGCGTCGGAAAAGCGGTGTTTTCCGCGCTGCAAAACGCCCGATTCCGCCTTGGACCGGCCGCATAGTAGTCGTTCAACCCATTGTAAAAATTAAACCTTTGTCTTCAGCGACATATCGGCTACAGTCTGTATCGCACAGGTCGTCGTCATAACAGCGCCGATTGGCCGGGGATTGGACCCGCCCGTCGGTTGAGGCGAATATTCCATTGCATATAGTCGCTTGTCATGACACTTTCGGGTTCGCGAATCGCCGGTGCCGCCTTCGCCGCTCCATTCGCGGACGCGCCACGCCGTCAGCCCTGCGACCGACGATGATCAGTCCCTGTGTTGCACCACGTCGAACGCAAGTTTCCCGCAACGCGCCAAAGTGCGAGGACAATGGCGCCCCGGCTTGCGATCGCGCCGGCCGAAACGGTCGGCGGCCCGTGGCAGGAAACTTGCTTTAAGGAAGGGGCGGCCCGGAAGAGTTCCTAAGAATCAAGCACGTGAAAATCCTGCCCCGCGCTTGAATTAAAAATTCTGCAAAACAAACATGCCATTTTCCATGCTCGCGCTTGGCCTCCGCCGCCGGACTTCAGCGGATGTGACGTCAAGCTCGCCGCAGCCCTGATGAAATAGCCAAACTGGCGACGCGGGCAACCCCGCGACGCCACTCTTCCAACCCACCGACAGGCCGCGTTTGAACAGTATTTTCCGCCAAGGCGTATCCGCCGCGACGATGCTCCAGCTCGTCGCGGACATGTCGTGGCTCTTCTTCGCCGGCATCCTGGTCATCCGCTTCAACGAGCAGCTCGCCGTGCCGTTGCAGAGCGTGGTGGCGCCGGCGCTGGTCTTCGCGACGGTGATCGTCCTGCTCAACATCGCGTTCGGAATGTACCGGCGTGCCGACAAGCTGACGTCCAGCACCTATCTGGTCAGGATGCTCCTCGTCCCGGCGATCGGCGTCCCGCTCGCCTACCTCATCGTGTCGGCGCTCCCCACGGGACGGCTGCTGCAGAACAACCTCGGCATGGCGGTGCTGGTTGCGGTCGGCGGGCTGCTGCTGATCCGTCACCTGCTCGTGCTGCCGCTGATGGCCAACCTGGCGCCCCATCGCGTCCTGGTGCTCGGCACCGGCCCGGAGGCGCGCCTGGTCGAGGCTTCGCTGTCCGCGGCCAACCTGCCGGGCATGAACCTCGTCGGCTTCTTCGCGCTCGACAAGGTGAGCGAGATGACGGTCTCGCCCCAGCGCGTGATCGCCCGCGGCGGCCCGCTCGAGCAGGCGGTCAGGCAGCTCAAGATCAACGAGATCATCGTCGCCGTGCGCCAGCAGCGGGGCGGCGTGCTCCCGCTGCGGTCGCTCCTCGACTGCCGCCTCGACGGCGTCCGCGTCACCGACCTGTCGCGGTTCTTCGAGCGCGTCCACGGCCAGGTGCCGATCGAGTCGCTCAAGGTGAGCTGGCTGATCTACGGCAACGGCTACCGCCAGAACTGGCGCCGCACGTTCATGAAGCGCGTGTTCGACATCATCGCGGCGGCGTTCCTGCTCGTCCTGACGCTGCCGATCATGCTGATGGCGGCGCTTCTGATCCTGTTCGAGGATGGGGCGCCGGTGATCTACCGGCAGAAGCGCGTCGGCGCGCGCGGCGCCACGTTCACGCTGCTCAAGTTCCGCAGCATGCGCAAGAACGCGGAGAAGGACGGCAAGGCGAGCTGGGCGGCGGTCAACGACAGCCGGATCACGCAGGTCGGCAAGTTCCTCCGGCGCACCCGCATCGACGAGCTGCCGCAGCTTCTCAACGTGCTGCGGGGCGAAATGAGCTTCGTCGGCCCGCGGCCGGAGCGGCCCGAATTCGTCGCGATGCTGACCGAGCAGATCCCCTTCTACGCCGTGCGCCACAGTGTCAAACCCGGCCTCACCGGCTGGGCGCAAGTGCGGTACTCTTACGGCGCGACGGTCGAGCAATCGGTGAAGAAGCTGGAATACGATCTCTACTACGTCAAAAATCACACGCTGGTTCTCGATCTCGTCATCCTGCTCGAGACGGTCCGTGTCGTCCTCCTCGGGGAGGGCGCGCGGTAGCGCGCCGCCTCCCCGGCCCGCGCCCGCTTCGCCATTCTCGCCCGCGGCAAGCGCCGCGGGCATTCCGATGACGCCGTTCGCGGCGCGGAGCCCTGGCGGGCCCGCCGCGCCGCCATCCCTCCGCCCGCCGCGCCTCGCCTCATGACACCCGGCTCGATTGCCACCGCCTCGACGTGGAGCTACGGCCTCGCGGTCGCCTTCTACGCCGCGTTCGCGCTGCGGATCGCGCTCGGCTGGAGCCACAGCCCTGGCGCGGTGCGCCTCGCCGGCGCCGTCGTCGCCACGATGGCGTGGGCGCTCGCGTGCATCTACGCCGCCAACGTGCCGTCGCCGTCCGCGTTCCTCGCCGTCAGCGTCGCCGACGCCGCGCGCTACGCGCTGTGGTTCGTCTTCCTGGCGCTGCTCATGCGCGGTGCGCCGGCAGGCCGCGCCGCCGTGTCGCGCTGGCCGGGCGTGGCGGTCGCGGCCGTGCTGGTCGCGCTGGTCCTGCTCTCCGAGGCCCTGCCGCTCGCGCCGGCGATCGGCATCGAGCCGCGCGTGGAATTCGCGCTGCGCCTCGGCCTCGCGGTTTTCGGCCTCGCGCTCGTGGAGCAGCTCTACCGTCGCGCGCATCAGCAGGCCCGCTGGGCGATCAAGCCGCTGTGCCTGGCGCTCGGCGCGGTGTTCGGCTACGAGCTCTTCTTCTACGCCGATGCCATGCTGTTCGGCCGCATCGACGCCGACATCTGGATCGCGCGGGGCGTCGCGACGGCGATCGTCGTGCCGTTCCTCGCGGTGGCCACGGCGCGCAATGTCGGCTGGACGATCGAGATGCACGTGTCGCGGGGCGCCGTGTTCCACTCGACCGCGATCATCGTGTCGGGCGTGTTCCTGCTGGGGCTTGCGGCCACCGGCTATTTCGTCCGCTATATCGGCGGCGACTGGGGACGCGCGCTCGCCATCGAGCTCGTCTTCGCCGGCGCCCTGTTCGGGCTGCTGGTGGCGTCGTCCGGACGCTTCCGCTCGCGGCTCAAGGTCTTCGTCAGCAAGCATTTCTTCTCGTACCGGTACGATTACCGGGAAGAGTGGCTGCGGTTCACCCGTACGCTTTCCACGGACAGCTCCAGCCAGAACGTGGGCGAGCGTACGATCATCGCGCTCGCCGATCTGGTCGAGAGCCCGGCGGGCGCGCTCTGGCTGAAGGAGGACGACGGACGCTACGCGCCGTGGGCGCGATGGAACATGCCGGCCTTCGACGCGGTCGAACCCGCCGACGGCGCCCTGGTGACGTTCCTGGCGAAGGACGGCTGGATCGTGAACGTCGCCGAGGCGGAGCGGGAGCCTTCCGCGTATCCCGGGCTCACGCTGCCGCGGTGGCTGGCGCAGGCTCCGAGCGCGTGGCTGGTGGTGCCGCTCATCACCGGTACCGAGCCCATCGGATTCGTCGTGCTGGGCGCGTCGCGGGCGGTCATCGACGTCGACTGGGAAGTCCGTGACCTCCTGAAGACCGCCAGCCGCCAGGCCGCGAGCTATCTGGGCCAGATCCGCGCCACGGAGGCGCTGCTGGAGGCCCGGAAGTTCGACGCCTTCAACCGGATGTCCGCCTTCGTCGTCCATGACCTCAAGAACCTTGTGGCACAGCTTTCGCTCATGCTCCGGAATGCCGAACGCCATCGTGACAACCCCGAATTCCAGCGCGACATGCTGACCACGGTCGAGCACGTCGTCGGCCGGATGAACGGCCTGATGCTGCAGCTGCGCACCGGCACCACCCCGGTCGAGAAGCCCCGCCTCGTCGACCTCGAGGGCGTGGTGCGGCGGGTCTGCGCCGCCAAGGGCGTGGGCCGGGCGCCCATCGGCCTCGAGCTCACGTCCGTGATGGCGGTGGGGCACGAGGACCGGCTGGAGCACGTGATCGGCCATCTCGTGCAGAACGCGCTCGACGCCACCGGCGAGTCCGGCGGCGTGGCGGTGCGCGCGGGCAGGGAGGGCGGCCGCGCGCTCGTCGAGGTCCGCGACACCGGCAAGGGCATGACCCCCGAGTTCGTCCGGGAGCGGCTGTTCAAGCCGTTCGAGACGACCAAGGCCGCGGGCATGGGCATCGGCGTGTACGAGAGCGCCCAGTACCTGAAGTCGGTCGGCGGCGAGATCCGGGTCGACAGCGTTCCCGGCGCGGGCACCAGCGTGCGGGTGCTGCTGCCACTGTCCGACGCCGCGGAGGCCGTCCAGTGAGCGAGAACCGCCGGCCGCTGCTGATCGTCGAGGACGATCCTGCGCTGCAAAAGCAGATGCGCTGGGCGTTCGAGCAATACGAGGCCGTGGTCGCGAGCGACCGCGAGTCGGCCATCGCGCAACTGCGGCGGTATGAGCCCGCCGTGGTCACCATGGATCTCGGCCTGCCACCGCAGCCCGACGACCCCAGCGAAGGCTTCAAGCTGCTGGAGGAGATCCACGGGCTCGCGCCGGACACCAAGGTGATCGTGCTGACAGGGCAGAACGACCGCGTCAACGCCCTCAAGGCCATCGGCCTCGGCGCCCACGACTTCTGCACCAAGCCATTCGAGCCCGAACTCCTCACCTGGACCATCGACCGCGCGTTTCGCGTGCACGAGCTGCAGGAGGAGAACCGCCGGCTCCAGCTCGCGACGCAATCACCGGCGATGACCGGCATCATCACGCGGGACCCGGAGATGCAGCGGCTGTGCCGGACGATCGAGAAGGTGGCGCCCACGTCGGCCACCGTGCTGATCCTCGGCGACTCCGGCACGGGCAAGGAGCTGTTCGCGCGTGCGCTCCACGACCTCTCCCCCCGCCGCGGCAACCGTTTCGTCGCGATCAACTGCGCGGCCATTCCCGAGACGCTGCTCGAGAGCGAGCTCTTCGGCTACGAAAAGGGCGCGTTCACCGGCGCGGGCAAGCAATCGATCGGCAAGATCGAGACCGCGCACAACGGCACGCTTTTCCTGGACGAGATCGGCGACCTGCCGTTCTCGCTGCAGGCGAAGCTGCTGCGCTTCCTGCAGGAGCGCGTGATCGAGCGCATCGGCGGCCGCCAGGAGATCCCGGTCGACGTCCGCATCGTCTGCGCGACGCACCAGAGCCTCAAGGATCACATCGTCGCGGGCAAGTTCCGCGAAGACCTCTACTACCGCCTCGCCGAGATCGTCGTCGAGGTGCCGCCGCTTCGCGCGCGCAAGGCGGACGCCGCGCTGCTCGCGCACAGCTTCGTCCGGCGCTTCGCGGCGGAGCAGCGCCGCGGCGCGATGACGCTCCTGCCGGACGCCATCGACGCGATCGAGTCGCACCCCTGGCCGGGCAACGTGCGCGAGCTCGAGAACGTGATCAAGCGCGCCGTGATCATGGCCGACGGCGCGAAGATCGGCGCGGGCGACGTCGGGCTCGCCGTCAAGGAGGTCGACGGCGACGTGCTGAACCTGCGCCAGGTGCGCGACGAGGCCGAGCGCGCCGCGGTCGTGCGCGTCCTGGCCCGCGTCAACGGCAACTTGAGCAAGGCCGCGGAGATGCTGGGGGTCAGCCGGCCGACGCTGTACGATCTGATGGACCGCTTCGGGCTGCGCTAGCCTCCTGCGCCTTCGCCCCTTACTGCCGAGAGAACGCCCATGACGTCACTGCCGATTCGCCACGCCCGCCACGGACTTCTGGCGTTAGCCCTTCTCGCCGTCGCCGCCTGCGGAGGCAACGATGCGTCGAGCTATATCGCATCCGCGAAATCGTACATCGCGAAGAGCGATTACAGGGCCGCGGCCGTCCAGCTCAAGAACGCGATCCAGAGCGCGCCCAACAACGCCGAGGCGCGGTTCCTGCTCGGCAAGGCGCTGCTCGAGACGGGCGATGCCGTGGGCGCCGAGACGGAGCTCCGCAAGGCTATCGACGCCAAATACGCACCCGACGAAGCCTATCCGCTGCTGGCGCGCGCGCTGCTGGCGCAGGGCAAGGCTGACGAGGTCGTGAAGATCGCAAGTGGCGTCAAGCTCGAGACCACCACGGGCCGCGCGGACCTCGGCGCGTCGGTCGCCCTCGCGAACCTGTCACTCGGCAACCCGAAGGATGCCGCCGCCGCCGTCGATGCCGTCCTGAAGGAAGTGCCCACCGATCCGCGCGCGCTCGTCGTGCGGGCCCAGCTCGCGACGGCCGACGGCAAGGCCGAGGAGGCCGCCGCGCTGATCGAGAAGGCGCTCGCCGCCGCGCCGACCGACCAGGAGGCGCTGTACGCGAGGTCCCAGCTGCAGCTCGCCCGCAACGACCGCGCGGGAGCGACGGCGTCGCTGCAGAAGATCGTCGAAGCGCATCCGAACTCGCGGCCGGCCGCCGTGGCGCTCATTTCGCTGCTGGTGGCCGCGCGCGACCTCGATGCTGCGCAGGCGCAACTCGACCGGCTGAAGGCCGTCGCCCCTACGGAACTCGGCACTGTCTATTCCGAGGCACTGATCGCGATGGCGCGGGACAACCCGCAGCGCGCGAAGGAGACCGTGCAGAAAGTGCTGGCCGTCGCTCCCGACAACCTGCAGGCGCTCTACCTCTCGGGCCTCGCGGACGCGCAGCTGAAGTCGTACGCGTCGGCGGAGGAGTCGCTGCGCAAGGTCGTCGCGCGCGTGCCCAACGACATCGGCACGCGCAAGCTGCTGGCCACCACGTACCTGCGCGATGGCCAGGCGCGCGCCGCGCTGGACGTGCTCGAGCCCATGCTGACCCGCGCCGCCGAGGACGCCGACGTGATGCGCCTCGTCGCGGAGGCGTACCTCGCGACGGGCAACGTCGCGAAGGGCGGCCAATACTACGAGCGCGCGAACAAGCTCGACAAGAACAACGTCGCCGACAAGGTGCGGCTCGCGCAGGTGCGGCTTGCGAGCGGCGAATCCGAGCGCGGCTTCAAGGACCTCGAGACGCTGTCGCGCTCGGACCCGACCCAGAACCAGGCGGACATCGCGCTGATCCTCGCGCACATGCAGCGGCGCGACTACGACCAGGCGCTGGCCGCGATCGACGCGCTCGAGAAGAAGCAGCCCGACAACGCGGTCACCGCGAACCTGCGCGGCTCGGTGTACATGGCGCGGCGCGACTTCAAGAACGCGCGCCAGAGCTTCGACAAGGCGCTCGCCAAGCAGCCGACGGACGCTTCCGCGGCGTACAACCTCGCGGTGCTCGACATCCAGGACGGCAAGGCGGACGACGCGCGCAAGCGCTACGAGGCGATGATCGCCAAGGAGCCGAAGAACGAGCAGCTGCTCCTCGCGCTGGCGGAGCTCACGGCGCTGACGCGCGAGAGCCCGGAGGAGGCGAAAGCCATCATCGAGAAGGCGATCGCCGCCAACCCGAGCTCGTCGCGCCCGCGGCTGGCGCTCGTGGGCTACTACACGCGGCTGAAGGACACGCGCGGGGCGCTGACCGCCGCGGTGGCGGCGGCGTCGGCGTTCCCGGACGACCCGGCGGTGGTGGACAACCTCGGCGCGGCGCAGCTTGCGGCCGGGGAGACGAACCAGGCGATGGCGACGTACAACCGCCTCGCCCAGCTCCAGCCGAGCTCGCCGGGCGTGCTGCTGCGCGTCGCCGCCGTGCAGCTCGGCACCAAGGACTACACCGGCGCGATCGAGACGGCGCGCAAGGTGATGGTGCTGCAGCCGGACGCGCCGCAGTCGTGGGCGATCCAGACCAAGGCGCAGATGCTGTCGGGGCAGTCGGCGACGGCGCTCGCCGACGCACGCAAGCTCCAGAAGGACCACCCGGATCGCGCGCTCGGCTTCGCGATCGAGGGCGAGCTGATGGCGTCCGAGAAGAAATGGCCCGAAGCCGCCGCGGCGCTCGGCGCCGGCCTCAAGGCGCAGCCCATACCGCTGCTGGCGGCGTCGCAGTACATCGCGCTGCAGAACGCGGGCAAGACCGCGGAGGCGAACGCGCTGGCGGACGCGTGGTCGAAGTCGCATCCCGCCGACACGACGCTCATCGAGGTCGCCGCGCAGCAGGCGATGGAGCGCAAGGATTTTGCCGGCTCGATCGCCAAGTATCGCGCGGTCCTCGCGGTGAATCCTGACAACCCCGCCGCGCTCAACAATCTCGCGTGGCTCCTGTCGGAGGCCGGTGATCCGAAGGCGCGCGAATTCGCCGAGCGCGCCTACCAGCAGGCGCCGTTCAACGCGAGCGTCGTCGACACGCTGGGCTGGACGCTGTTCAAGACCGGCGACGCCGCGCGCGGGCTGCAGCTGTTGCGGCTGGCCGCGAACCTCGCTCCGACCGATCCGGAAATCCGGCTGCACGTGGCACAGGCGCTGCTGAAGTCCGGCGACAAGGACGGCGCCAAGCGGGCGCTGACCTCGCTGCTGGCGCTGCCGGCCGGCACGCCCGCACGCGTCGAGGCGGAGAAGCTCCTCGCCGGAAACTGACGGCGTCGGGCCATTGCCTCGCGCCGCCACCCGCAGCAAACCCGGACCAACCAGAACATGAACGCCAACACCACTATCGCCGTCGTCGGCCTGGGCTATGTCGGGCTGCCGCTCGCCGTCGAATTCGGCAAGCGCTACCGCACGATCGGCTTCGACCTCTCCACCGCCAAGGTGGACGCCTATCGCAAGTTCAACGATCCCACCGGCGAGGTTCCGCCCGAGGAGCTCCGTGCGGCCAAGGGCCTCGTGCCCACGACCGACCCCGCAGCGCTGCGCGAAGCGGACTTCGTCGTCGTGGCCGTGCCCACGCCGGTCGACGACGCGCACCAGCCGGATTTCTCGCCGCTGCTCGGCGCGAGCGAGGCGGTGGGCCGCAACCTGAAGCGCGGCGCGATCGTCGTGTTCGAGTCCACCGTGTATCCGGGCGCGACCGAGGAGATCTGCGTCCCGGTCATCGAGCGCCACGCGAACATGACGTGGAAGCGCGACTTCTTCGTCGGCTATTCGCCGGAGCGCATCAACCCCGGCGACCGCGAGCACACGCTGACACGCATCACGAAGGTGGTCTCGGGCGATACGCCGGAGACCCTCGAGCGCGTCGCCGAGATCTACGGCAGCGTCATCTCCGCGGGGGTGTTCAAGGCGTCGTCGATCAAGGTCGCCGAGGCGGCGAAGGTGATCGAGAACACGCAGCGCGACCTCAACATCGCGCTGATGAACGAGCTGGCGCTCATCTTCCACAAGATCGGCATCGACACGCTGGAAGTGCTCGAGGCGGCGGGAACGAAGTGGAACTTCCTGCCGTTCCGCCCCGGCCTCGTCGGCGGGCACTGCATCGGGGTCGATCCGTACTACCTCACGCACAAGGCCGACAAGCTGGGCTACCACCCGCAGGTCATCCTCGCGGGCCGGCGCATCAACGACGGCATGGGGAAGTACATCGCCGAGCAGACGGTGAAGCAGATGATCCGCGCCGGGTTTCCCGTGAAGGGCGGCCGCGTCAACGTGCTCGGCCTGACGTTCAAGGAGAACTGCCCCGACCTTCGCAACTCGCGCGTGATCGACGTGATCCGCGAGCTCGATTCGTACGGCGTCACCGTGCACGTCCACGATCCGGTCGCGAGCGCCGCGGAGGCGCTGCACGAATACGGCGTGACGCTCACGCCCTGGGGCGAGCTGCCGCGCGCGCACGCGATCGTCGCGGCGGTGGCGCACGCCGACTACAAGCGCCGCCCGGTCGACGATTTCGTCGCCGGCCTCGAGCCCGGCGGGCTCTACGTCGACGTCAAGTGCCAGGCGGACCCGGAAGCGCTGCGCCGCCGCGGCGTCGAGGTCTGGAGACTCTGATGATCGCCACCCATTCCACTGCCAAGTTCACCGGCGCCGCGCCGCTCGCGCTCGCCAACGCGAGCAAGGCCCTTCGCGCCAGGCCGCTGCGCTGGCTCGTCACCGGCAGCGCCGGCTTCATCGGCTCGCATCTGGTCGAGGCGCTGCTGGCGCTCGACCAGCACGTCGTGGGCCTCGACAATTTCGCCACGGGCCACAGGCGCAACCTCGACGAGGTGCGCGCGTCCGTGGGCGCCGACGCCTGGCGCCGCCATCGCTTCATCGAAGCCGACATCGTCGACCCTACGGCGTGCCGCGCCGCGTGTGCCGACATCGACATCGTGCTGCACGAGGCGGCGCTGGGCTCGGTGCCGCGCTCGATCGAGGATCCGCTCCGCACGCACGCTGCCAACGCGACGGGATTTCTCAACCTGCTCGTCGCCGCCCGCGACGCCGGCGTGCAGCGCTTCGTCTACGCGGCGTCGAGCTCCACGTACGGCGACCACCCCGGCCTGCCGAAGGTCGAGGACGAGATCGGCCGCCCGCTGTCGCCGTACGCGGTGACGAAGTACCTGGACGAGCTCTACGCCGACGTCTTCGGGCGCTGCTACGGCATGCCGACGATCGGCCTCCGCTACTTCAACGTGTTCGGCCCGCGGCAGGATCCGGAAGGCGCCTACGCCGCCGTCATCCCGCGCTGGGCCGCGGCCATGCTCCAGGGCACGCCGATCACGATCTACGGCGACGGCGAGACGACGCGCGATTTCTGCTACGTCGCCAACGTGGTCCAGGCGAACCTGCTGGCGGCGGTGTGCGCCGACGAGTCCGCCGTGCGCCAGGTGTACAACGTCGCCGCCGGCGGCAGGATGTCGCTGAACGAGCTGTACGACATCCTGCGCGATCTCACGTCGCGGCGGCATCCGGAGATCCGCATCCCGCCGCCGGTGTACGAGGATTTTCGCGCGGGCGACGTCCGCCATTCGCAGGCGGACATCGGCAAGGCGCATCGCCTGCTGGGGTACGCGCCGACGCACGACGCGCGCTCGGGGCTCGCGGAGTCGCTGCCGTGGTACGACGCGCGGCCCGCGGTCGAGCCGCGCGGGCGGCTGCGCGCCAACGGAGCGGCCTGACCGCTGCCGGGGGGCGCCGTGCGGGAGCGAACGCTGCGCATCGCCGCCACGCTCGCCGTCGCGCTGGCGGCGGCCGGCGTGCAGGCGCAGCCCGCCGGCGCGGGCGACGTGACCGCCGCGCTCCTGGCGCAGGCGGTGGCGTACGAGCACGGCGAAGGCGTTCCGAAGGATCCCGCGAAGGCGTTCGATCTCTACTGCTCGGCCGCGCGCGACGGGAACGCGGAGGCGCAGTACAGCCTCGGCTGGATGTACGCGAACGGCCGCGGCGTGCCGCACGACGAGGCCATCGCGGCGACGTTCTTCGACCTGGCCGCGCACGCCGGGCACGCCTACGCGCAGAAGATGCTGGAGCGCGCCGGCGACATCCGCGGCGAGCTGCCCGTGTGCATGCGTCCGCCCGAGCGGCCGCCGGAGCTGCCGCCGCTCGAGGAGCCGGACCCGTTCCTCGCGCTGTCGCCGCAGCAGCGCAAGATCGCCGACGCCGTGTCGCTCGCCGCGCCGCGCTACGGCATCGAGCCGCGGCTTGCGCTCGCGGTCGTGTCGGTCGAATCCAACTTCGTGCCGACGGCGCGCTCGATCAAGGACGCGCGGGGCCTGATGCAGCTCATTCCGGAGACCGCGCTGCGCTTCAACGTGCGCAATCCGTACAGCGTCGACGAGAACGTGCGCGGCGGCCTCACGTATCTCCGCTGGCTGCTGGCCTATTACAAGGGGCAGGTGGCGCTCGCCGCCGCCGCGTACAATGCCGGCGAAGCGACGGTCGATCGCTATCGCGGCGTTCCGCCGTACCCGGAGACGCGCGACTACGTGAAGCGCGTGCTGGCGCTGTTCCGCAAGGATTCGCATCCATACGATTCTCGCGTGGCCGCGCCGTCGCCTATGCTGGCGCGGCCCGGGCCGCCCGCGCTCTAGGAGCCTGCCATCGACTTCCTGAACCTCCGCGCGGCCTTCGCGCGGCTCGCCGCCGGCGCGGCGATCGGCGCCGCGCTCGCGCACGCGGCGCCCGCGCTCGCCGACCGGCAGGCGACGATCGCCAAGGTGCGCGCGTCGGTCGTCGCCGTCGGCACGTTCGACCGCACGCGCTCGCCGCAATTCCAGTTCCTCGGCACCGGCTTCATCGTCGCCGACGGCACGCTCGTCGTCACGAATTCGCACGTGCTGCCCGCGGTGCTGGATCCGGTGCGGCGCGAGACGATCGCGATCCTGCTGCCGGGACGGGCCGGCGACAAGGACAAGGACGACGTGCAGGCGCGCGAGGCGCGCCAGATCGCCGTCGACCCGTCCACCGACCTGGCGCTGCTGAAGATCAACGGCGCCCCGCTCCCGGCGCTCGCCGTCCGTGATTCCGAGGGCATCCGGGAAGGCCAGGAAGTGCTCTTCACCGGGTTTCCCATCGGCGCCGTCCTCGGCCCGTTTCCAGCCACGCATCACGGCATGGTCTCGGTGATCACGCCGATCGCGATTCCGCAGGGCCGCGCCGCGGAACTCGACTCGGCGGTGGTGCGCCGGCTGGCGTCGGGCGCGTTCCCCGTGTTCCAGCTCGACGCCACCGCGTATCCCGGCAGCAGCGGCAGCCCGGTCTACGACCCGGAGAACGGCGACGTGATCGGCATCGTCAACATGGTGCTGGTAAAGGGCACCAAGGAGTCGGTGCTGTCGCAGCCTTCGGGCATCACCTATGCCGTGCCGTCCAAGTACCTCAAGAGCCTGATCGACAAGGCGCGCTGACGCCGATCACACCCGCCGGCCTCCCGCCGGCCTGGCCGCCATGGACGATTGGCTCCGCTGGAAGCTCCTCGGCAAGACGCTGATCCTGCCGCCGGCGGCGCCGCTGCTGCTGGCGCTCGTGGGGCTCGCGATCATGTCGCGGCATCCGCGGCGCGGCCGCGCGCTCGCGGCGTTCGGCGTCGTCGCTCTGGTGCTGCTGTCGATGCCGGCGGTCTCCACGCTGCTCCTTCGCGCCGTGGATCGCACGCCGGTGCTCGATCCCGCTGCAACGGCGACTGCGCAGGCGATCGTGATCCTGGGGGGCGGCATCCGCCGCGGGGCGCCCGAGTACGGCGGCCCCACGCTCTCTCGCCTGACGCTCGAGCGGGTGCGCTACGGCGCGCGCGTCGCCCGCGCGACCCGCCTGCCGGTGCTCGTGTCGGGCGGCCGCTTTGCGTCGGGCGAGCCCACCGAGGCCGCGGTGATGAAGGCGGCGCTCGAGGACGAGTTCGGCGTGCCGGTGCGCTGGGTCGAGGATCGCTCGCGCAACACGCACGAGAACGCGCGGATGTCGGCAGCGCTGCTGACGGCCGACGGCGTCGCGCGCGTCGTGCTGGTCGGCCACAGCTTCGACCTGCCGCGCGCCACCGCGGAGTTCAACGCGGCGGGCATCGCGACCATACCCGCGCCCACCGGAATCGCGGACGCCGGCAGCGACTATCGCGCGATCGATTTCGTGCCAAGCGCCGCGGGCCTGCAGCAAAGCTACTACGCGCTCTACGAGCTGTACGCGGAAGCGTGGCGGCGGTTGTCCGGCTGAGGCGCCGCGTGCGCCGCCGTCACTCGAACGATCGGCGGTAGAAGATCCCGAGGCCGCTGATCGTGCCGGCCTCGGCGCGCAGCGTCAGCGTGTTCGACAGCGCGTACTCGATGCGCAGCGCGTTGGTCGCGATCGACAGCCCCTGCTGGTAACCCAGGGTCAGCTTGTCGGTGATCCGCTTGCCGAACACGATCACCTGGCCCGCCGTCCCCGACGCCGGGTTGGTGCCGCCGAGGCCGCCGCCGCGCACCGTGATGTCGTCGAGGCCGATCGTCTGCGCAATCTGCTGCGTCAGCGGCTTGCCGCCATTCGACAGCAGCGCCGACGACGCGGCCGACAGCGCGGCGTAGTCGCTGCGCGAGCCCGCCTGCAGGCCCTCGCCCGTGATGAGCCACGCGAGCGCCTCGTTCTCGGGCACCGGCGGGTTGGACGTCACGCGCACGCGCGGAACCTTTGCCGTGCCGCTCAACTCGACGCCCGCCTCGACGGTGAGGTTCTTGCGCAGCGCCACGACGTCCAGCGCCGGGTTGTCGAGCGGCCCGTCGAAGATCAGGCGGCCGCGCTCGATCGTGAGCTTCTGGCCGAACGCGAAGTACGTCCCGTTCGATGCGACGATGGATCCCTGGCCCATCAGGCGCCCTGCGGCGGAAGTCGTGACGCGCACGCGCCCCGCCAGCGCCGTCTCGAGACCGGCGCCGGAGAACGACAGGCGGTTGCCGAGGTCGACGTTCACGTCGAGCCGAAGGGGCAGGTCGCCGATGCTGTCGTCGCGATCGGGCTTGCGCGGCCGGCCGACGACGACGACGTCGGGACCGAGCTGGCCGGGCGGCGTGCGCTCGTACTCGATATGGCCGTCGACGATCTTGACGTCGCCGGAAAGGTCGAGCCGCTTGTCGACGACGGCGAGCGTGCCCGACCCGTCGACGACTAGACGAAGCTCCGGGCGGTTGGTCGCGCGGAAATTCTCCGCATGCCACGCGATCCGCGTGCGCGGCGCGTCGGCGCCTTCGCGGCGCGCGGCCACGGTGCCCGACGCCGTGAACTTGCCTTCGCCGCCCATGATCGAGATCTCGTCGATGGCGAGGCCGCCATCGGCGAGATGCGCGCGCACGCGGCCGTCGCGCAGCGCGATGCCGTAGGGCGGCGCGTCCACGCGCAGCCCGTCGCCGGCGATCGTTCCCGCCAGGACGGGCGCGTCGAGCGTGCCGCGTCCGCTGATCGCGATGTGCACCTGGCCGTTGACGACGGCCGTGGTGCCGAGCCAGGGCTGCAGCGGCGTCAGCGACAGGAGCTCGGCGTCGAGCGCGAACTTGAGCGGCGCGTTGCGCGACAGGCGGCCGGGCGGTGCGCTGGGCAGCGCCCCCAGCGAGAGCGTGCCGTGCGCACGGCCCGCGCGCGCGGAGTTGAAGTCGACGCGGGCGTCGAGCGCGTCGTCGACGAACGTGCCGGTCAACTGCAGCGCGTCGATGCCGAACGCGAGGTCCGGCGTGGGCGCGGCGCCGGCCTGCACGCCGAACACGTCGCCGCGCTCCCGGCGGATCGCGATCGTGCCGGAGAGCCGCGGCGACGCGGCGATCGCCCAGTTCCCGGACAGCGTGAGCGTCGTCGCGAGCGGCAGCGGCCGGCCGGCGAGACGGGCGATCGAGCTCGCGGGAACGCCGTCGAACGCGCCGCGCGACGACACGCGGCCGTTGTCGTAGAGGAGCTCGCCGAGGTCGGCGTGGCCATCGGCGATCGCGATGGAGGCGCCCGCGACGCGCACGTGCGTCGTGGCGAGCTCGAGCGTGGCGGGCGCCGCCAGCACGAACGGCACGTCACCGCGGTTGGCGAGCGATGCGATCCGGCCCGTCCAGTGAAGCGAGGCGGGCGCCGTGACGTCGGCGCCGCTCGCAAGGCCGCCGTCGAGGACGGCGACGGCGTCGAGCGCCGGGCCGGTCGCCGCGAGATTGGCCGTGTGGTGCGCGAGCGTGCCTTCGACGGCGGCATTCGCCGTCGCGAGCGTCACGTCTCCCGCGCGAAGCTTCGTGGCGTCGAGCGTGAGCTTCAGCCGCCGGGCCTCGACGGGCACGGTGGCGCTCGCAGCGCCGCCGGGCGCCACCGTGGCGGCGAGTCCGATTTCCTGCGCGGCGAACGCGGTGCCGAAGCTCACGGCGGTGCCGTGCGCATCGACGTTGCCGCCGATGCCGCCCGGTTCGATCCGCAGCGTGCCCTCGGCGCGCAGCGCGCCCGATAGCGCCGCCGCGCGCGCGGGGAGCAGCGGCGCGAGATCGGCGAGACGCGGCGCGGCGAGCGTGAACAGGAGCTTGTCGCCGAGCGCTCCCGCGCCGCCCGACGCGACGAGATGCGCGGTTCCCGCGGTGACGTCGACGCTGGCGTCGGCGAGCGTGCGGCGCGTCGCGGTACCGCGGGCGGTGCCGGTCAGCGCCACGCCGGCGAGCCGGCTGCCGCGCGCGATGTCGACTGCCGCCGTCGTCCGCCATTCGGGCAGCAGCACGCCGCTCGCCTTCACCGTGCCGTCCAGCGAGCCCGCCGGCCACGCGCCGAAGCGCGCCGGATCGAAGCGCTGCAACGCGAGCGCGACGTCGAACGCGCGCGGCGCGTCGAGCGTGATGCGGCCGGACCCGGTGACGACGCCGCCCATCGCCTCGGCGCGCAGCCGCGAGACGTCGAGCCGGCGGTCCGCGTAGCTCGCCGCGAACGACACCGCCATCGACGCCTGCGCGAGATCGCCGGTGAACGATTGCCGGCCGCCGTCGACGTCGGCGCTCAGCGTGCCGGTCAGCTTCGTCGCGACGAGGCTCTTAGAGATGCGCGCGAGATCGAGGTCGCGCACGGCGAGCCGCCAGCGGCTCGGCGCGTTTGCCGCCGAAAGTTCGATCGTCCCGCTGCCGGTCGCACGGCCGCCGCCCGCGATCTCGGCCGCGACGTCGGCGAGCTCCAGCCGCTCGGCGCTGTACGTGAAGCGGCCCGCGGCGCTCGTCAGCGGCAGCCGCTTGTCGTCGATCGGGCCGGACAGCGCGTTGGTTGCGCTGAACGTTCCGCCGAAGCCGCCGCCGGTCGGACGCACGTCGAGGTCGAGCGTCAGGCGCGTCGCGGGCAGCGTGTCGCGGAACCGCTCGAGATCCACGCCGCCGAGCGAGAGCTTCGCGTTCTCGAACGCGCTGCCTGCGAACGGCGCGAGCGCCGCGTGCGCCTCGAGCGTCGCCTCGCGCAGCGTGCCTTTCGCGTCGAGGACGATCGCGGCCAGCGTGCCGCCGAGCCGCGTGTCGAGCTTGGCGCCGGCGAGCGGCCCGTCGCCGACGATCGCGACGGTGCCGGACAGGGGGAACGGCGCGGCCGCGCCGAGCGTCGCGTCGCCGCGCAGCGCGCCGAAGTCGCTGACGAGGCGAAGGCCGCTGACGCGATGAACGTCGGCGTCGCCCGCGTAGCCGAACTCGAGGCCCGTGATGCGGCCGTGGCGCGGTCCCGCCTGCCAGAGCAGCTCGGCGACGGCGGCGTTCGCGATGTCGACGCCGAGCGGTATCACGAGGCTCTCCGGCGGTGCCGTCGCGCCGCTGGACGGCTTCACGGCGATCGTCACCTGGCCCGCCCCGAGGCCGCGGATCGCGAGCCGCTTCGACACGAGCGCCCACGGGCTCCACTCGACGACGACGTCGGTGGCGGTCACCGTGCTCTCCGGCCCCGTCCACGCGAGCCGGCGAAAGCGCATCGTCGACGCGAGCGAGCCCGTCGCGCCCTCGACCGTGAGGCGGCCGCCGCTCTGCTCGATCACGCGCCCGATGACGAACGGCAGCCCGGCCGGCGACAGCATGAATGCGAGGCCGCCCACGAAGGCGACCACCAGCAGCGCGAGCACGCCGAGCGAGACGTGCTTCGCGCGAGGACGCCGGCGGCGCCGCGGCGGCGAGGCCGCGGGTACGGCGGGCGGTGGAGGCGGATCGGCGGCGGTCATGGAGGGTGGTGGCGCGACGCGGCGGTCAGAACGCGAGGCCGACGGAGAAGTGCACGCGCACCTGCCGCGATTGCTGGCCGTAGGCCACGTCGAAGCGGAACGGGCCGATCGGCGTGCGAATGCGCGCGCCCACGCCGTAGCCGAGCGCCAGCTTCAGGTCGTGGACGTCGTCGAACGCGTTGCCGGCGTCGACGAACGTCGCGATGCCCCACGTCTGGTTGATCCAGCGCGTCGCCTCGACGCTGCTGACGACATAGTAGCGCCCCGGGACCGTCGCTGCGCCATCCTGCACGCCGAGGCTCTCGTACGCGTAGCCGCGCACCGTGGTGTCGCCGCCGGTGCGGAACAGCAGCGTCGACGGCACCTCCTGCCGCGACGCGCCGACGACCGCGCCGCCTTCGAGCTTTCCCGACAGCTGGTAGTCGGTGCCGAGCGGATGCCACGCCGCAAATCGCGCGACGGTCCGCACGAAGCCGCGCGTCGACGCCCCCGGCACGCCGCCGCCGGCTTCGACGTCGAGGATCCATCCTGTCGTCGGGGCGATCAGGTCGTCGACGCGGCGCCACACGTGCTCGACGTCGAGATACAGCGCATGCGCCGTGCTCTCCTCGCCGCCGCTCGGAATCTGCTGGTCGTCGATGAACGCCGCGCCGTACTGCCACTGGTTGCGCTCCTCGATCGTCGAGCGGCGCACGCCGATGGACGCGGTGCGCGTGACGAGATTGTTGAGATCGGTGCGCTCGTACTTGAGGACCGCCGATTCGACCCATCCCTTGGCGTCCGGCGGCCGCACCAGGCGCGCCGCCGCGCTCTGCGTGTCGGATTCGTAGCGCGCGTCGAGCGACAGCTGCATCGCGTGGCCGTCGATGTCGACGTCGCGGTAGCTCGCGTTCACGCGGTACTTGGTGTCGGTGGAGAAGCCGACGCCGCCTTCGAACTTTTTCGGCGGCGCCTCGATCACCGCCACCCTGATCGTCGCGTCGTCGGCGTGCGCGGGATCGTTGTCGATCACCGCCTGCACGCTCGCGAAGTAGCCGGTGCCGTTCAGCCGTCGCAGGAACTGGTCGAGCGCCGAGCCGGAATAGAGGTCGCCCCGACGCTGCGTGCTGTAGCTTTGCACGAGCAGAGCCGTGTAGCGCGACAGGCCCGTCACCTCGATGTCGCCGATGCGAAACGGCGGGCCGCTCGCGAGCTCGACGGAGAGATCGGCCTGCTCGAGCGCAGGATCGATCTGCGCGCGGCTGTCCGTGATCGCCGCCGCCGCGTAGGGGCTCGCGGCGAGCGTCTGCACGGCGCGGCCCTTCGCGCGGTCCCATGCCGCCTGGGTGAAGATCGCGCCCTGCGGCAAGCCCCACTCGCGCCGCAGCTGCGCGATCGCCTCGGCGCCCGCGCCGCCGTCGCCGGCCGCGGGTCCGCTCACGTCGATCTTCACGTCGTGGATGCGTGTCGGTGGGCCGAGCACGACGTGCAGCGTGACGGTCATCGGCCTGGTCGCGCGGTCGACGGCGACGTCGACGGTGGGCGCGAAGTAACCGGCGGTGGAGACGGCGTCGCGCGCCTCGGTGATGGCTTCGCGCGCCAGGCGGTCGAACAGATCGTCGGTCATGTCCGCGTACGCCTGCCAGCGGACGAGGCCGACGCTCTGGCGCAGGACGTCTACGACCGGCGCGGGCGCATCGATGACGACGCGATACGCGATCGCGTCCGGGTCGGGTATCGAAGCCGGCGCGGAGGCGCCGGGCGGAGGGGTAGAGGAGGGCGGGGGCTCGTCAGCGCGTGCTGCGGTCGGCAGGATCGCGCACAGCCAGGCGCACGTCAGCGTCCGCATCCACCGCCGGCGCCACGCAGGCCTCGCCGCAGGCGGGCGCCGCGTCATGCGGCGCATCGGCCGGCGCGCTCGCGCCGTCGGATATCGGAGAGAACACCGGGGGCTGGACCGGGCTCGGCGTCTGCGGATTGCCGTAGGCCCATGGCACGCCGAGGGCAGGACGCCAGGGCTGGAACCGCTCGGGAGCGGTCAGGAAGCCCTGGTTGGCGGAAGTGGGAAAGTTCCAATCGATGATCGTTTCGTCGTAGTCCGGGAACGGCGTGCCCGCGCGCGAATAATCGTAACGCGTGTCCTGCAGCGCGCAACCCGAGGCGAGCAGTGTGACAGTGACTCCGAGCGCAAGGCGTGACCAGCGAATCATGCGACCTCCGAAGGCGGTGACGCCGACACCGCGAATGCGACGCGGCGGCGGCTTCGCGCGCGTCGCGCCGGGCACTCCGCCGGGCGGGTCACGCGCTGCCGTGAACGATGTCTCGAGTCTACCCGCGGCTCTCTCGCCCGCGTGCAAAACCGCCCTTTCCGTCCGTCCGCCGCCCTCGGGATGTTGCAGAAATCATCCAGAATCGACGTGCGGCGGCAGAAATTGGTTCCCTGCCCCGGGTTGAGACCATTTCTCCCGGACGTCATTGCCGCGCCATCGCAGGCTCCCCGGGCGCGCCCGGCGGACTGCGGGCACCGCGTCGCCACGCGGAGTTCCTTTTATGTCAGGGGCATAAAGCTGCGGGCGGGCGGCTGCCGCGGCAATCAGCCACCGCGATGCCGGGGAGGCCGGACCGTGGCCTACAAATCCTTTTATCGAACGAACGTGCGATACCGGCGCTGCGCGTCTGTCCATTCCTCGTAATCAACATCGAATTACCGCCCTAAGTCCCTCATTCTTCGGATAAATAAGTGTTGTTGTAATTGCGTTGCTAAGTCGTTGTTCCGCAACCGGAAAGCGGTTGACCGCGCGCTCCAGCGCCGCGTATAGTGGCGCCAAGTGGCGAAAAGTGGGGCAAAGTGGGTGCTCTTCCCCCAATTCGGCCCGGTCGACGGGCACGACAGGGAGATTGTAAATGAGCACTTACTTCGCGCGCCAGGGAGGAGCGGTTCGTGGCTGACGCGGCGGGTACGACGACGACCAACGGGGACGGCAGCCTGCCGTCGTCGTTCCGGGGCGTCACCGAGCTCACCCTCGACGCGAAGGGCCGGCTCGCCGTCCCGGCGCGGTACCGGGAAACGCTCGCCGCCGCCGCCGTCGACCGGCTGGTGATCACGGCTGATCCGAGCCGCTGCCTCCTCGTCTATCCGCACGCCACCTGGCAGCCGATCCAGGAGCGGCTGATGCGCCTCTCCGGCTTCGATGAGCGCATCCGCGCGCTGCAGCGGCTGCTCGTGGGCCACGCCGACGACGCCGAGATCGACGCCTCGGGCCGCATCCTCGTCACGCCCGCGCTCCGCGCGTTCGCCCGGCTCGACCGCGACGTGGTGCTCGTGGGCCAGGGACACCGGTTCGAGCTGTGGGGACGCACCGAGTGGCAGTCGCAGACGGCGCTCGCCGTCGCTGTCCCCGCCGGCGGCCTGCCGCCCGAGCTCGACGGCTTCAGCCTTTGATGGCCGATGGTGTTCACGTCCCCGTCCTCCTCGCCGAAGCCCTCGCAGCGCTTGCGCCCGCGCCGGCCGGCGTCTACGTCGACGCCACGTTCGGCCGCGGCGGGCATGCGCGGGCGATCCTCGCCGCGCTCGGACCCGCGGGACGGCTCGTTGCCGTCGACCGCGACCCGGCGGCCGCCGCCCATGCCGCCACGATCGACGATCCCCGCTTCGTGTTCCGCCGCGCGTGGTTCTCGGAGATCCCCGACGTGCTCGCCGAGCTTCGCATCGCGGCCATCGACGGCGCGCTCATCGACCTCGGCGTGTCGTCGGCACAGATCGACGACGCGGCGCGCGGCTTCTCGTTTCGTTTCGACGGCCCGCTCGACATGCGCATGGACCCCACGCGCGGCGAGAGCGCGGCCGATTTCATCGCGCGCGCCTCGGTGCGCGAACTGACGGAGGTCATTCGAGATTATGGTGAGGAACGGTTTGCTCAATCGGCTGCAGGAGCAATTGCGGCGGCACGCGCGGTCGCACCCATCGTCTCCACAGCGCAACTCGCAGCGATCGTCGGGAAAGCCGTCGGCGCGCGGACGCGGGGTGATTGGCGTCAGAATCCGGCCGCGCGGACGTTCCAGGCCCTTCGGATTGCTGTGAACCGCGAGCTCGCCGAAGTGTCGATGGCATTGCCACGCCTCGCCGCGCTGCTGGCGCCGGGCGGGCGGCTGGCCGTGATCAGCTTCCACTCGCTCGAGGACCGGATCGTGAAGCGCTTCTTCGCCTGGGCGAGCGCGCCGTGGGGCGGCGATCCGCGCCTAGCCCGGCTGTCGATCTCGACGGCGAGCCTGCCGCGGCCGCCGCTCGCGCGCGTCGGCGGCGCGCGCAAGCCCGGCGCGGCGGAGATCGCCGCGAATCCGCGCTCGCGCAGCGCCGTGCTGCGCGTGGCCGAGCGCACCGACGCGCCGCTGCCGGCCGACTGGCCGCAGACCTTCGAAGGCGGCGCCGCGTGACGCGCGTCAATCTCGTGCTGCTCGGCATCCTCGTCGTGTGCGCGCTGTCGCTCGTGACGTCGCGCCACGACGCGCGGCGGCTGTTCGTCGAGCTGGAGCGCGAGCAGGCGAAGTCGCGCCAGTTCGAGACGGAGTACAACCAGCTCCAGCTCGAGCAGTCGACCTGGGGCATGCCGGCGCGCGTCGAGAAGATCGCGCGCGAGAACCTGCGGATGCAGCTGCCGGCGGCCGCGCGAGTCGAGGTCGTGGACACGACCGCGAAGAGGGCCGTGCCGTGAGGGCGGTGGCGATGAAGCGCGCGGATGCCGCCGCGCTCGCGCTGCCGCGCTTCCGCGCGCCGGCGCTCTTCGGCGTCATCGGCCTGCTGTTCGTCGGCCTCCTCGCGCGCACGCTGTTCCTGCAATCGGTCGACAACGATTTCCTGCAGGAGAAGGGCGCCGCGCGCTTTTCGCGCGAGATGGAGCTGCCGGCGCACCGCGGGCAGATCGTGGACCGCTTCGGCGACGCGCTTGCCATCTCGACGCCGATGAAGTCGCTGTGGGCGTTTCCCGCGCAGTTCGACGCGACGCCGGCGGAGCTCGCCTCGCTCGCGGGCGTGCTCGATACGACACCGCAGAAGCTGAAGGCGCGGATCGCCGCCGACGAGGGCTTCGCCGTGCTGGCGAAGCAGATTCCGCCGGAGCAGGCCGCGCGCGCGATGGCGCTCAAGATCCCCGGCCTCAACGAGCAGAACGAATACCGCCGCTACTATCCGGGCGCCGACATCTCGGCGCAGATCGTCGGCTTCACGGGCGACAAGGACGCCGGCCAGGAGGGCATCGAGCTCGCGCAGCAGGCGTGGCTCGCGGGCAAGGCGGGCAGCCGCCGCGTGATCATCAACCGCCGTGGCGAGGCGGTGGAGGACGTCGCCGCGATCCGCGCGCCGCAGGCCGGCCGGGACCTCGCGCTGTCGATCGACTCGCGCCTGCAGTACCTCGCGTTTCGCGAGCTGAAGGCCGCGATCGACAAGCACAACGCGAAGGCGGGCGGCCTCGTCGTCATCGACACGCACACGGGCGAGATCCTGGCGCTCGCGAACTGGCCGACGTACAACCCCAACGCGCGCAACAAGGTGGCGCGCGACCGGATGCGCAACCGCGCGCTCACCGACGTGTTCGAGCCCGGCTCGACGATGAAGCCGTTCACGATCGCGACGGCGCTGGAGACGGGCAAGGTCCGCCCCGACACGGTGATCCACACCGAGGCGGGCGCGATGACGATCGGCACGGCGACGATCCACGACGCCCATGCCGCGGGCCCGCTGACCGTCGAGCAGGTGATCCAGAAGTCGTCGAACATCGGCGCCGCGAAGATCGCGCTGTCGATGCCGGCGGAAACGCTGTGGCAGACGTTCTCCGACGCGGGCTTCGGGACGCCGCCGCGCACGGGCTTCCCCGGCGAGGTGGCCGGCCGCCTGCGGCCCGCGAAGACGTGGAAGCCGATCGAGCAGGCGACGATGTCGTACGGCCACGGCCTCTCGGTCAACCTCGTGCAGCTCGCGCGCGCCTACACGATCTTCGCCAACGACGGCGAGCTGAAGCCCGTGACGCTGTTCAAGACGGATGGCCCGGTCGCAGGACGCCCGGTGGTGAGCGCCGCGACCGCGAAGGCCGTGCGCCGCATGCTGGAGATGGCGACGCTTCCCGGCGGCACGGCGCCCAAGGCGCAGGTGCCTGGCTACCGCGTCGCCGGCAAGACCGGCACGGCGCGCAAGCCCGAGGGCCACGCCTACGCGGCGAAGTACGTCGCCTCGTTCGTCGGCTTCGCGCCGGCGTCGAATCCGCGGCTCGTCGTGGCGGTGATGCTGGACGAGCCGCAGGGCGGCGTCTATTACGGCGGCGACGTCGCGGGGCCGGTGTTCTCCAACGTCGTCGGCGCGGCGCTGCGGATGCTCGGCGTGCCGACCGACGCGCCGGTCGACAACGTCGTGCTGCCGCCGCCCGGCACCGAGATCCGCGAGGAGACCTGAGCGTGTCCGCCGTCGCCGACAGCTTCGATGCCGCCGCGGTGCTCGCGGAGATCGGCGTGGCCCCGAAGCGCATCACGAGCGACAGCCGCAGTGTCGACGCCGGCGCGGCGTTCGCCGCCTATCCCGGCACGCACGCCGACGGCCGCGCGTTCATTCCCGACGCCGTCGCGCGCGGCGCGGCCGCCGTGCTGTGGGAACGCCACGGATTCGCGTGGCCGCCGGCGATCGACGTGCCGCAGCGCGGCGTCGACGGTCTCGCCGGCAAGCTCGGCGCGATCGCCAGCGCCGTCTACGGCTATCCGTCGCGCGACCTCTGGATGGTCGGCGTCACCGGCACCAACGGCAAGACGTCCTGCTCGCACTGGATCGCCGAGGCGGCGGAGACGTGCGGCCGGCGCGCCGCCGTCGTGGGCACGCTGGGCAGCGGCCGGCTGGGCGCGCTGGCGCCGGCGCACAACACGACGCCCGACGCCTGCGTGCTGCACGAAGCGCTGGCGCAGTTCCGGCGCGCGGGCGTCGCATGGGTCGCGATGGAAGTGTCGTCGCACGGCCTCGACCAGGGGCGTGTCAACGGCGTCGAGTTCGACGTCGCGCTCTTCACGAACCTCACGCGCGACCACCTCGACTACCACGGCACGATGGCGGCGTACGGGCAGGCGAAGGCCAGGCTCTTCGAGTGGCCGGGTCTCGACGCGGCCGTCATCAACGCCGACGACGCGTTCGGCCAGCGGCTGATCGACGCGGCGCGCGGCGCCGGCCGGCGCGTGATCACGTACGGCTGCGCGAACGCGGACCTCTCCGCCACCGCCATCGCGATGGCGCGCGACGGCCTCGCGCTGTCGGTCGCCTCGCCGTGGGGCAAGGGCACAGTGGAGACGCATGTCGTGGGCACGTTCAACGCCTACAACCTCCTCGGCGTGCTGGGCGTGCTGCTCGCGAGCGGCGTCGCTTTCGACGCCGCGCTCGACGCGCTCGCGACGCTGACGCCCCCGCCCGGCCGGATGCAACGGCAGGGCGGCAGCGCGAAGCCGGCGGTGGTGATCGATTACGCGCATTCGCCCGATGCCCTCCAGCAGGCGCTCGTCGCGTTGCGGCCCGCGGTCGCGGCGGGGCACGAGCTCGTCTGCGTGTTCGGCTGCGGCGGAGACCGCGACAAGGGCAAGCGCCCCGAGATGGGCAACATCGCCGCCACGCTCGCCGACCGCGTCGTCGTGACCACCGACAACCCGCGCGGCGAGGCGCCGGAGGCGATCGCGGCCGACATCGTTCGCGGCATCCGCCAGACGGGCGCGCGGCGCTGGAGCCTCGAGCTCGATCGCGCGGCGGCGATCCGCGGCGCCATCGCGACTGCGGCGCCGGGCGACGTCGTGCTCATCGCTGGCAAGGGCCACGAGACCTATCAGGAAACGCAGGGCGTGCGCGCGCCGTTCTCCGACGCCGCCGAGGCGGCGGCCGCGCTCGCCGGATGGAGCGGCGCATGATGGACACGGCCGCTGCCGCGCGCGCCGTCGCCGGTCGTGCCCTCGGGCCCGCCGCCGTGTTCTCGCGCGTCACGACCGACAGCCGCGCCGTCGCGCCCGGCGATCTCTTCGTGGCGCTCGCCGGCGAGCGCTTCGACGGCCACGACTACGTCGCGGCCGCGCTCGCCGCCGGTGCGGCCGCAGCGCTCGTCGCCGACGACCGCGCCGACGGCATCGAAGGCAGCGTCGTCGCCGTCGCCGATCCGCTCGCGGCGCTCGGCGCGCTCGCCGCGCACTGGCGCGCGCGCTTCGACCTGCCGCTCGCCGCCGTCGTCGGCAGCAACGGCAAGACCAGCACCAAGGAGATGATCGCCGCGATCTTCCGCGAGGCCGCGGGCGCCGACCATGTGCTCGCCACCGCCGGGAATTTCAACAACGCGATCGGCCTGCCGCTGACGCTGCTGCGCCTGCGCGCCGCGCACCGTCTCGCCGCCGTCGAGATCGGGATGAACCATCGCGGCGAGACGGCGACGCTCGCCGCGCTCGCGCGGCCCACCGTCGCCGTCGTCACCAACGCGCAGCGCGAGCACCAGGAGTTCATGCGCACGGTCGCCGACGTCGCGGCCGAGCACGCCGACGTCATCGCCGCGCTGCCGCCCGGCGGCGTGGCCGTGATCAACGCCGACGACGAGTACGCGGACGTGTGGCGCGCGGCCGCGCGCGCCGCGGGCGCCTCGACGCTCGAGTTCGCGCTCGCGCATCGCGCCGACGTGACCGGCCGCTACACGCCGCGCGCCGACGGGAGCGAGCTCGCGCTGTTCACGCCGCAGGGCGACGCGACGGTCGCGCTCGCCGTGCCCGGCCGCCACATGGCCGCCAACGCGCTCGCCGCCGCTGCGGTCGCGCTCGCGGCCGGCGTCCCGCTCCCTGCGGTGACCCGGGGCCTCGCGGCGTTTCGCGCGGCGCCGGGACGCCTCGCCGTGCGCGCGGCGCCGAGCGGCGTTCGCATCATCGACGACACGTACAACGCCAACCCGGACTCGGTGCGCGCGGCGATCGACGTCCTCGCCGAGGCCGGCGGCACCCGGCTGCTGGCGCTCGGCGACATGGGCGAAGTGGGCGCGCAGGGTCCGGCGTTTCATCGCGAGATCGGCGCCTACGCGCGCACGGCCGGGGTCACGCGCCTCTATGCGGTGGGCGCCGCGGCCGCCGACGCCGCGCTCGCCTTCGGCGCCGGCGCGCTGCATTTCACCGACGCGCAGGCGCTCGCCGCACGGCTCGTCGCCGACGCGCAGCCGGGCGACACGGTGCTCGTCAAGGGCTCGCGGTTCATGCGCATGGAGCGCGTCGTCGCGACGCTCGCAGGCGACGCGGCGGCCGGGGAAGGAGCGCACTGATGCTCCTCTACCTGACCGAGCTCCTCGCGAAGAACGTGCGCACGTTCAACGTGTTCAGCTACATCACGCTGCGTGCGGTGCTGGCGACGATGACCGCGCTCGTCATCTCGTTCGTCATCGGTCCGAAGATGATCGCGTGGCTCGCCCGGATGAAGATCGGCCAGTCGGTGCGCGACGACGGCCCGCAGACGCACCTCGCCAAGGCGGGGACGCCTACGATGGGCGGCGCGCTGATCCTGGTGTCGATCGTCATCACGACGCTGCTGTGGGGCGACCTCGACAACCGCTTCATCTGGATCGTCGTGCTGGTGACGCTGGGGTTCGGCGCCGTCGGCTGGGTCGACGACTGGCGCAAGGTCGTCCATCGCAACCCGAAGGGGCTGTCCGCGCGCGCGAAGCTGGGGTGGCAGTCGCTGATCGCGATCATCGCGGCCGTCTACATCGCGTTCTCGGTGGCGGCGCCCGACAACGCGCGCTTCGCGCAGATGGTGGTGACCTGGATGCAGGGCGGCACGAACGTCGACCTGCCGCCACGGGCCGATCTCATCGTGCCGTTCTTCAAGCAGGTGTCGTATCCGCTCGGCGTGTGGGGCTTCATAGCGCTGTCGTTCTTCGTCATCGTCGGCACCAGCAACGCGGTGAACCTGACCGACGGCCTCGACGGCCTCGCGATCATGCCCACGGTCATGATCGGCGGCGCGCTCGGCATCTTCTCGTACGTGATGGGCAACGCGATCTTCGCGCGCTATCTCGGCTTTCCCAACATCCCCGGCGCGGGCGAGCTCGCGGTCATCTGCGGCGCGATCGCCGGCGCGGGCCTCGGCTTCCTGTGGTTCAACGCCTATCCGGCCGACGTGTTCATGGGCGACGTCGGCGCGCTGGCGCTCGGCGCCGCGCTCGGCACGATCGCGATCATCGTGCGCCAGGAGATCGTGCTGTTCATCATGGGCGGCGTGTTCGTCGTCGAGACGCTGTCGGTGATGATCCAGGTGGCGTCCTTCAAGCTCACCGGCAAGCGCGTGTTCCGCATGGCGCCGCTGCACCATCACTACGAGCTGAAGGGCTGGAAGGAGAACCAGGTCGTCGTCCGTTTCTGGATCATCACGATGCTCCTCGTGCTGTTCGGGCTCTCCACGCTGAAGCTGCGCTGATGAGCGACTACAAGGGACGCAGCGCGGTGGTGCTGGGGCTGGGGCTCACGGGCCTGTCGCTCGCGCGCCACCTCGCGCGCCACGGCGCGGCCGTGCGAGTCGCCGACACGCGCGCGGCGCCGCCGAACGCCGAGGCGCTCGCCGCCGCGCTCCCCGGGGTGGCGGTGGAGCACGGCCCGTTCTCCGCGTCGACGTTCGCGGGCGCCGACCTGATCGCGATCAGCCCTGGCGTCGCCAAGGACCAGCCGGCGATCGCCGACGCCGTCGCGCACGGCGCCGAGCTCGTCGGCGACGTCGAGCTCTTCGCGCGCGCGCTCCCGCCCGGGCAGAAGGTCCTGGCGATCACCGGCACCAACGGCAAGACGACGGTGACGGCGCTGACCGGAACGCTCACGCGCGCCGCCGGCCTGTCGACGATCGTCGCCGGCAACATCGGCGACGCGGTGCTCGACGCGCTCGAGCGCCACGAGAACGGCGAGCCCTGGCCGGGCGTGTACGTGCTCGAGCTGTCGAGCTATCAGCTGGAGACCACGTCCAGCCTGAAACCGGTCGCGGCGGCCGTGCTGAACGTCACGGCGAATCACATGGACCGCTACGCGGGGCTCGCCGACTACGCGGCCGCCAAGGCGCGCGTGTTCGCGAACGCCGCCGTGCAGATCCTGAACCGCGACGACGCGATCGTGCGGCTGATGCGCCGCTCCGGCCGCACCGTGCAGACGTTCGGCACCGGCGTGCCGCTGTCCGAGGAGGAATGGGGCGTCGTGACCCGTGACGGCGCGCCGTGGCTCGCCCGCGGCGGCGAGCTGCTGCTGCCGGCGGCGTCGCTCGCGCTCGTCGGACGTCACAACGCGCAGAACGCGCTCGCGGCGCTGGCGCTCGCCGCGTCCGTCGTGAAGCTCGAGCGGCCGGTGCTGGAGGCGCTCGCGCGCTTTCGCGGCCTCCCGCACCGGATGCAGCCGGTGCACGAGGCGAACGGCGTGCGCTACGTCGACGACTCCAAGGCCACTACGGTGGCGGCGACACTCGCCGCGCTCGCCGGCGTCGACCGGCCGGTCGTGCTGATCGCCGGTGGCGACGGCAAGGGGCAGACCTTCGGCGCGCTGAGGGCCGCCGTCGACCGCGCGTGCCGGGCCGTGCTGCTGATCGGCCGCGACGCCGACGTCGTCGCGCGCGGAATCGCGGGAACCACCGCCCGGGTCGAGAGCGTGGGCACGCTGGAGCGCGCGGTCGAGCGCGCCCGCGCGCTGGCCCGCGAAGGCGACGTCGTGCTGCTGTCGCCCGCCTGCGCGAGCCTCGACCAGTTCCGCGACTACGTGGAGCGCGGCGAGCGGTTCGCGGCGCTGGCGCGGAGCACGCGCCGGGATTCCGCGCATGCGTAAGCGCCTCGCCCTCACCGCGTCGCTGCTGAAGCCGGGGACGCCGTCGCGCACGATGCTGCCGTTCGACGTCTCGCTCGTCTGGACCGGCGTCCTGCTGCTCGCGTTCGGGGTGGTGATGGTCTATTCGGCGTCGATCGCGATGGCCGAGGCGAACGCGCACACCGGCTATCGGCCGTGGTACTTCCTGCTGCGTCATGCGATGTTCGTCGCCGTCGGCGTCGCCGCCGCCACGGTAGCGTTCCAGATCCCGGTGAGGGCGTGGCAGCGCATGGCGCCCGCGCTCTTCGTCGTCGGCTTCCTGCTGCTGATCGCCGTCCTCGTCCCGGGCATCGGCAAGACGGTGAACGGCGCGCGCCGCTGGATCTCGCTCGTCGTCGTGAACATCCAGCCGTCCGAGTTCGTGAAGCTCGCCGCGGTGCTCTACGCCGCGAGCTACGCGGTGCGCAAGGCGGCGTTCCTGCACGCGGAGCAGCCGCTGAAGAAGACGCTGCTGCGCGGCTTCGCGCCGCTCTTCGCCGTGATGGTCGCCACCGGCTGGCTGCTGGTCCAGGAGCCCGATTTCGGCGCGCTCGTCGTCATCGTCGGCATCGCGTTCGGCATCCTGTTCCTCGGCGGGCTCGACTGGCGTCTCTTCATGGGGCTCGCGCTGCTCGTGCCGCTCGCGCTGTGCGCCGTGATGATCGCCGCGCCCTACCGGTTGCAGCGCCTCTCTGGCTTCATGGACCCCTGGGCCGATCCCCTCAACCGCGGCTATCAGCTGTCGCACTCGCTGATCGCGTTCGGCCGCGGCGAATGGTTCGGCGTGGGTCTGGGCTCGAGCGTGGAAAAGCTTCTTTACCTGCCCGAGGCGCACACCGATTTCCTGCTGGCCGTGATCGCCGAGGAGCTCGGCTTCGTCGGCGTCGCCGCCGTCATCGCGCTGTTCGTCTGGCTGATCTACCGCGCGTACGCGACGGGGCGGCAAGCGGCGCGGCTGGAGCGGCCGTTCGCGGCGCTTTGCGCGTGGGGCATCGGCCTGTGGATCGGCGTGCAGACGTTCATCAACATCGGCGTCAACATGGGCGTGCTGCCGACCAAGGGCCTGACGCTCCCGTTCCTGTCGTTCGGCGGCAGCGGCATCGTCGCCAACTGCGTCACGCTGGCGATCCTCCTGCGGATCGATTGGGAGAATCGGCGCTTGCTGCGGGGCTTCGCGCTGTGAGGGCGCCGCGATGACCGCCACGGTGATGATCACGACCGGCGGCACCGGCGGCCACGTGTTCCCGGGGCTCGCCGTCGCGGCGAAGCTCCTGGCGCGCGGCGTGCGCGTGTTCTGGCTCGGCACGCGCGAAGGCATGGAATCGAAGCTCGTTCCCGAGCACGGCGTCGACTTCGAGGCGGTCTCGTTCCGCGGCGTGCGGGGCAAGGGCCTGCGCACGCTGCTGCTGGGGCCGCTCGCGCTCGTCGCCGCGTGCGTCGACAGCCTCGCGATCATGCGCCGGCGCCAGCCGACCGTCGTGCTCGGCTTTGGCGGCTTCGCATCGTTCCCCGGCGCGCTGATGGGCGTGGCGACGGGGCGCCCGCTGGTGCTGCACGATGCGAACGCCGTGGCGGGCCTCGCCAACCGCATCCTCGCCTACGGCGCCGACCGCATCCTGCTGGGCTTTCCCGACGCGCTGCGCGGCGCGCATGCGCGCAAGACCGCGTGGGTGGGCAATCCGCTGCGCGACGCGATCGCCGCGCTGCCGGCGCCGGAAGCGCGCTTCGCCTCGCGCACGGGACCGCTCAACCTGCTCGTCGTCGGCGGCAGCCTCGGCGCGCAGGCGCTGAACGAGCGCGTGCCGGCGGCGCTCGCGCGGATCGATGCCGGCGTGCGGCCGCGCGTCGTCCACCAGTCGGGCGCGCGGCACCTCGACGCGCTCCGGGCGGCGTATGCGACGGCGCGCGTGGAGGCCGAATGCGTCGCGTTCATCGACGACATGGCGGCAAGATACGCGTGGGCCGATCTCGTCGTGTGCCGCGGCGGCGCGATGACGGTGGCGGAGCTCGCCGCGGTCGGGCTCGGCTCGGTGATCGTCCCGCTGCCGGGCGCCATCGCCGACGAGCAATCGGCGAACGCCCGGTTCCTCGTCGACGCGGGCGCCGCGCGCTGCATCGCGCAGGACGCCCTGACGCCCGGAGGCCTCGCGGCCATATTCGCGGAGACGGACCGCGCCAAGGCGCTGGCGCTCGCCCTCGCCGCGCGCAAGGTGGGGCGGCGGGACGCCGCCGACCGCGTCGCCGACGCCTGCGTCGCGCTGGGGACGGCGCGATGAAGCACAAGGTGAAGCGCGTCCACTTCGTCGGCATCGGCGGCGCCGGCATGAGCGGAATTGCCGAGGTGCTGGCCACGCAAGGCTATCGCGTGAGCGGCTCCGACCTCGCCGCGACCGCCGTGACCCGGCGGCTCGCCGGGCTGGGCGTCGACGTCGCGGTGGGCCACGCGGCGGCGAACGTCGCCAATGCCGACGCCGTGGTCATCTCGACCGCCGTGGCCGCCGACAACCCGGAAGTCGTCGCGGCGCGCGAGCGCGGCATCCCGGTCGTGCCGCGGGCGCTGATGCTGGCGGAGCTGATGCGCCTGAAGCAGGGCATCGCCGTCGCCGGAACGCACGGCAAGACGACGACGACGAGCCTCATCGCGTCGGTGCTGGCCGAAGGCGGGCTCGACCCGACGTTCGTCATCGGCGGGCGGCTCCTGTCCGCCGACGCGAACGCGCGCCTCGGCAACGGCGACTTCCTCGTCGCGGAGGCCGACGAGTCCGACGCGTCGTTCCTCTACCTCACGCCCGTGATCGCCGTCGTCACCAACATCGACGCCGATCACATGGAGACTTACGACCACGACTTCGCGAAGCTCACGAAGGCGTTCGTCGATTTCGTCCAGCGGCTGCCGTTCTACGGCGTCGCCGTGCTGTGCGTCGACGACGCCAACGTCCGCGCCATCCTGCCCGACATCGTCAAGCCCGTCGTCACGTACGGGCTGTCCGAAGACGCGCAGTTGCGGGCCGTCGACGTCACCAACGCCGCGGGACGGATGAGGTTCGTCGCGCGAAGCGCCCGCGCGCCGGACCTCGCGGTCGATCTCGCCGCCGCCGGCGTGCACAACGTGCAGAACGCGCTCGCGGCGATCGCCATCGGCCGCGAGGTGGGCGTGCCCGACGCGGCGATCGCCGCGGCGCTGGCGGAGTTCAAGGGCGTCGGCCGGCGCTTCCAGCGCCACGGCGACGTGACGCTCCCGGGTGGCGGCGCGTTCCTGCTGATCGACGACTATGGCCATCACCCGGCGGAGATGACCGCGACGCTGGCCGCGGCGCGGGCGAGCTTTCCGGAGCGCCGCCTCGTGCTCGCGTTCCAGCCGCATCGCTACACGCGCACGCGCGACCTCTTCGAGGACTTCGTGAAGGTGCTGTCGTCGGTCGACGCGCTGGTGCTGGCCGAGGTGTATCCGGCCGGAGAGGCGCCGCTCGTCGCCGCCGACGGCCGCTCGCTCGCGCGCGCCGTGCGCGTGGCCGGCCGCGTCGAGCCGGTGTTCGTCGAGGACATCGGCGGGATGGCCGACGCGATCCGCACGCTCGCGCGCGACGGCGACGTCGTGGTGACGATGGGCGCGGGCTCCATCGGCCAGGTGCCCGGACAGCTGACCGCATGATGATGAACGAGCCTCTCCGGTTCTCGGGCCTGCGCGGGACGCTCGCGCGGGACGCCTCGCTCGCGAAGCACACGAGCTGGCGCACCGGCGGCGCGGCCGCGATCCTCTATCGGCCGGCCGATCGGGACGACCTCGCGCGCTTCGTGCGCGAGCTGCCTGCGGCGACGCCGCTCACGGTGCTGGGCCTCGGCAGCAACACGCTGGTCCGCGACGGCGGCGTCCGCGGCGCCGTCGTCGTGATGCACGACCCGGGCGCGGCGCTCGCCATCGCCGACGGGCTCGTCTACGTCGACGCCGGCGTCGCCTGCCCGAAGCTCGCGCGCTTCGCCGCGCTGCACGATTGCGCCGACGCCGAGTTCCTCGCCGGCATCCCGGGCACGATCGGCGGCGCGCTCGCGATGAACGCCGGCTGCTACGGCGGCGAGACGTGGACGTACGCCGCCCGCGTCGAGGTGCTCGGGCGCGACGGCCGCTTCGACGTGCGCACGCCTTCCGACTACGCGATCGGCTACCGCAGCGTTCGGCGCCGCGACGGCGCGCCGGAGGATGGCATCTTCACCGCGGCGTGGTTCCGTTTTCCGCCCGGCGACAGCGTGCGCGCGCGTGCACGCATCAAGGCGCTACTGGGCAAGCGCATCGCGACGCAGCCCCTCGGGCTGCCGAATGCCGGCAGCGTGTTCCGCAATCCGCCGGGCGATCACGCGGCTCGCCTCATCGAGGCGTGCGGGCTCAAGGGCTTCGCGATCGGCGGCGCGCGCGTGTCGGAAAAGCACGCGAACTTCATCGTCAATCCGCACGGAACCGCGCGCGCCGCCGACATCGAGGCGCTGATCGGCCACGTGCAGCGCACGGTACAGCGCGAGACCGGCGTGGAGCTGGAGCCCGAGGTGCGGATCATCGGCGAGGCGGTGCTGTGAGCGCGGCCGGCGAGTTCGGCAAGGTCGCCGTGCTGCTCGGCGGGCCGTCGTCGGAGCGCGAGATCTCGTTCCTGTCGGGGAACGCGGTGCTGAAGGCGCTGCGCGAGCAGGGTGTCGACGCGCATCCGTTCGACCCGGCCGGGCGCGACCTCCTCGAGCTGAAGCGCGAAGGCTTCGCCCGGGCGTTCATCGCGCTGCACGGCCGCTTCGGCGAGGACGGCACCGTGCAGGGCGCGCTGGAGACGCTGAAGATCCCCTACACCGGCAGCGGCGTCATGGCGTCGGCGCTGGCGATGGACAAGTGGCGCACCAAGCTCGTCTGGCTCGCGAGCGGCGTGCCCACGCCGCGCTATCGCGTCGTCGACGGCCGCACCGACTGGATGCAGCTCGTCGCGGAGCTGGGGCTGCCGCTGATCGTCAAGCCGGCGCGGGAAGGCTCGACGATCGGCATCACCAAGGTCGCCACCGTCGACCATGGCGAGCTCGCGGCGGCCTACGGCGTGGCGGCGAAGCACGATCCGCTGGTGCTCGTCGAGGAGTTCGTCACCGGCACCGAGCTGACCGCGTCGATCCTGGGGCATCGCGCGCTGCCGCTGATCCGCATCGAGGCGCCGCAGGGCAACTACGACTACCACAACAAGTATTTCTCCGACGACACGAAGTATTTCTGCCCGTCGGGCTTGCCGGCCGCGCTGGAGGACACGATCCGCGCCGAGTCGCTGCGCGCCTTCGACGTCGTCGGCTGCACGGGCTGGGGCCGGCTCGATCTCATCCTGCGCCCCGACGGCACGTTCTCGCTGCTGGAAGTGAACACGTCGCCCGGGATGACGGGCCACAGCCTGGTGCCGATGGCGGCGCGCCAGGCGGGCATCCCGTTCGCGGAGCTCTGCGTCGAGATCCTGCGGGGCGCCCATGTGGGATGACGCGCGCGCGCTCAACGCCACGGCGCTGGTGCTGGCGGGCCTCGCGGTCGCGGTGCTGCTGTGGGGTGCGCTCGCGTGGCTGGTGCGGCAGCCGGCCTTCGCGCTGCGCGAGGTCGTCGTGACGACGCCCCTCGAGCGCGCCAGCGGTGCGCATCTCGAGTCGGTCGTGCGCGAGGAGCTGCGCGGCACGTTCTTCACGATGGATCTCGAGCGGGCGCGGACGGCGCTGGCGCAGGTGCCGTGGGTGCGCGCCATCGCGCTGCGGCGACAGTGGCCGCACCGCCTCGAGATCGCCGTCGAGGAGCAATCGCCGCTGGCGCGGTGGAACGACGCGGGCCTCGTCAACACGATGGGTGAAGTCTTCGTCGCCGACTGGAACGGCGAGCTGCCGCAGTTCAACGGCCCGGACGGCCAGTCGGCAGCCGTCACCGCGCGCTATCGCGACTGGACGGCGGCGCTCGCACCGCTCGCGCTGACGATCCACGCGCTGACGCTGTCCGCGCGCGGCGGCTGGCAGATCGCGGCGGTCGGCAGGACCGGCCCGCTGACGCTCGAGCTCGGCCGCGACGATCCGGGCGGGCGCCTGGCGCGCTTCATCGGCGCGCACGAGCTCACGACGGGCCTGCTCGCGCGCGCGGGCCGCCCGGTGGAGCAGGTGGACCTTCGCTACCGCAATGGATTCGCGGCGCGGATACCCGGCTTTCGCGAAAAGCCGGCCAGGAAATCTTGATCGGGAAATGCGGAGAAAGCGATGCCCAGGGACGGTACTCGAATGGTGAAGGACAAGAACCTGATCGTCGGCCTCGACATCGGGACGTCGAAGATCGTCGCGATCGTCGCCGAGGTGAAGCCCGACGGCGCGCTCGACATCATCGGCATGGGCACGCAGCCCTCGCGCGGCCTCCGCAAGGGCGTCGTCGTGAACATCGAGGCGACGATGGCGTCGATCCAGCGGGTGCTGGAGGAGGCCGAGCTGATGGCCGACTGCCGGATCTCGGAGGTCTACACCGGCATAGCGGGCGGCCACATCCGCAGCCTCAACTCCAGCGGCATGGTCGCGATCAAGGAGAAGGAAGTGATGCAGGCGGACGTCGACCGCGTCATCGACACCGCGAAGGCCATCGCGATCCCGAACGACCAGCAGGTGCTCCACATCATCCCGCAGGAATTCATCATCGACGGCCAGGAGGATGTCCGCGATCCGATCGGCATGAGCGGCGTGCGCCTCGAGGTGAAGGTCCACATCGTCACCGGCGCCGTCTCGGCGGTGGAGAACGTCACCAAGTGCGTGCGGCGCTGCGGCCTCGAGGTGCGCGACGTGATGCTGCAGCCGCTGGCGTCGGCGAAGGCGGTGCTGAACGACGACGAGAAGGACCTGGGCGTCTGCGTGATGGACATCGGCGGCGGCACCACGGACATCGCCGTGTTCACCGGCGGCGCGATCCGCCACACCGCGGTGATCCCCATCGCGGGAGACCAGGTGACCAACGACATCGCGATGACGCTGCGGACGCCCACCAAGGAAGCGGAGGAGCTGAAGATCCGCTACGGCTGCGCGCTGCGGCAGCTCGCCGATCCCAACGAGATCATCGAGGTGCCGGGCGTGGGCGATCGCGGTCCGCGCAAGCTTTCGCGCCCGATGCTCGCCGAAGTGATCGAGCCGCGGATCGAGGAGCTCTACTCGCTCGTGCAGGCGGAGCTTCGCCGCAGCGGCTTCGAAGAGCTCCTGTCGTCGGGAATCGTGCTGACCGGCGGCTCCGCGCTGCTGCAGGGCATGACCGAGCTCGGCGAGGAGGTGTTCCACCTGCCGGTCCGCGTGGGGATTCCCTCGTACTCGGGCGGCCTCGCCGACGTCGTCAAGAGCCCGCGCTACGCGACCTCGGTAGGACTGCTGCTCGAGGGACAGGAGCAGTTCCTGCGCAACGAGCTCGCGCGCGCGCAGATCGTCGGCATCGGCGGCATGGCCACGCGGATGAAGCAATGGTTCAAGACGAATTTTTAGGCCGACGAAAGTAGACCCTTACTTTCGTCGGGGCGGTTACCTCGAAATCGCGGGCGGAGCCCGACGATTTCGAGCGTTAGGAACGACTAAAGGACTGGAAACGAGAGCGACTTGAGGCGATGGCGGGCATCGCGCGAAGCGGAATACAGGGGATCGGCAAAGGCATCAGGCAACGGACCTACCACGGCTGAAACACTCGGGCATCACAGACAGGAGACAGGAGCAATCATGTTCGAAATCATCGACCAGGCACCACAGGACGGCGCGATCATCCGCGTCATCGGCGTAGGCGGTTGCGGCGGCAATGCCGTCGAGCACATGATCGAGAAGGGCTTGTCGGGCGTCGAGTTCATCTGCGCGAACACCGACGCGCAGGCATTGAAACGCTCCACCGCGCGCACGCAGCTCCAGCTCGGCGCCACGCTCACGCGCGGCCTCGGGGCGGGGGCGAAACCGGAGATCGGCCGCGACGCCGCGATGGAGGATCGGGACCGCATCGCCGAGACGATCGAAGGCGCCGACATGCTGTTCATCACCGCCGGCATGGGCGGCGGAACGGGCACCGGCGCGGCGCCGGTCATCGCCGACATCGCCAAGAGCCTTGGCATCCTGACGGTGGCCGTGGTCACGCGGCCGTTCAATTTCGAGGGCAAGCGGCAGAAGGTGGCGAACGCCGGCATCGAGGAGCTTTCCAAGCGCGTCGACTCGCTGATCATCATCCCGAACGAGAAGCTGATGCAGGTGCTGGGCGAGGACACGTCGATGCTCGACGCGTTCGGCGCGGCCAACGACGTGCTGCATGGCGCCGTGTCCGGCATCGCCGAGGTCATCAACAATCCCGGCCTCGTCAACGTCGACTTCGCGGACGTGCGCACGGTGATGGGCGAAGTGGGCATGGCGATGATGGGCTCGGCCACCGCGGCGGGCACCGACCGCTCGCGCAGCGCCGCGGAGCAGGCGGTGCGAAGCCCGCTGCTCGAGGAAGTGAACCTCGCCGGCGCGCGCGGCGTGCTCGTGAACATCACGGCGTCGTCCGGCTTCAAGATGCGCGAATACCACGAGGTGATGAACACCATCAAGGAGTTCACCGCCGACGACGCGATGGTGATCGTGGGCACGGTGATCGACGACACGATGGAGGACCGGCTGCGCGTGACCATGATCGCCACGGGTCTCGGCGGCGTCGTCCCGGCGGTGAAGCGGCCGCCGAAGATCGAGGTCGTGCCGGCGGCGACGCTGCGCACCGGCACCGACGACGTGGCGCTGCCGCGCGGCGAGATCGACTACGAGAAGTTCGAGCAGCCGGCCGTCGCCCGCACGCGGAGCCGGATCGCCAGCGCGTCGTCGGGCTCGTTCGACGCGTCGGAGATCCCGGCGTTCCTGCGCAAGCAGGCGGACTGAGACGGACCGGAACGGCGGAAGTCGACGGCGGGAGGGCCGCGTGACCGGCAACGGTGCGCGGCGCTTCGTCGCGGCACGCCCACCGAAGGTGCAACGGCCGTGGCGGACATGTTAAAATGCTAGGTAAACCTTTGACGCGCCGATTGAAATACGAGCGGGCAACGACGGCCAAAGGCGCGGTGACGGACGGAACCACCCCGGCGAACCGAAGCGTGACCGCGCAACGCGGCGTCGCGCCCCACGAGAGCATGCTGATGCAACGCACACTGCGGACCATGACGCGCACCACGGGCGTGGGACTGCACACGGGCGCGCGCGTCGAGCTGACCTTGCGGCCGGCGGCGCCGGACACCGGCATCGTCTTTCATCGGGTCGATCTCGCGGAAGCGGTCACGCTGCCGGCCCGCGCCGAGAACGTCGGCGACACGCGGCTGTCGTCGACGCTCGGCCACGGCGCCGCCAGCATCTCCACCGTCGAGCACCTGATGTCGGCGCTCGCCGGCCTCGGCATCGACAACCTGCACGTCGACGTCGCCGGCCCCGAGATTCCGATCATGGACGGCAGCGCGGGTCCGTTCGTCTTCCTGCTGCAGTCGGCGGGCATCGTCGAGCAGGCGGCGCCCAAGAAATACCTGCGGGTGAAGACTGCCGTGGAGGTGGTGCAGGGCGACAAGTGGGCGCGCTTCGAGCCGTTCGACGGCTTCCGGCTCGACTTCACGATCGACTTTCCGCATCCGGTGTTCGGCTCGGAGAACCGCCACGTCGTCGTCGATTTCGCCGAGAACTCGTACGTGAAGGAAGTGGCCCGCGCACGCACGTTCGGCTTCATGCAGGACGTCGAGGCGATGCGCTCGGCCGGCCTCGCGCTGGGCGGCAGCCTGCAGAACGCCATCGTGCTGGACGAGACGCGCGTGCTGAACCGCGAGGGTCTGCGCTACGACAACGAGTTCGTGAAGCACAAGGTGCTGGACGCGATCGGCGACCTGTACCTCCTCGGCCATCCGCTGATCGGCCAGTACACGGCGTTCAAGCCGGGCCATGCGCTCAACAACGCCGTCGCGCGCACGCTGCTCGCCCGGCCCGAGGCGTTCGAGATCGCCACGTTCGGTGAGGACGCCGACGTCCCGACGGCGTTCAAGGGCTGGAAGCCGGCGACGGTCTAGCGCCGGTGGTAATCGTCCGGCTGCTGCTGTTCCTGGCGCTCGCCACCGTCGCGGTCGCGCTGCTGCTCTACGTCTTCTCGCGCGACCGCCGCTACCTCCGCTTCATCTGGCACGTGATCAAGTTCACGATCATCGTGCTGGTCTGCGTGCTGCTGCTGTTCGCGGCGGAGCGGGTCCTGGGGCCGTTCCTGACGCCGCTCCTCTAGCCCGACGCCCGTCCCCGCGCCCGCCGCGACCAGCGGTCGAGCGCCGCCCGCAGCGGGCCCTCCGGCAGGGTCCCGGCCAGGTCGAACAGCGCGTTCGATCGCGTATCCATCTGACGGGGAACATTTTTTTGTTCGGGCACCGCGTCGCCTCGAACTTGCACGCGAATCCGTATTTCAGTAAAGTCCCACCCTTCGCGCCGCAGCGCGGCGGCCAGGTCGGGCGATCGTTGCCTGACCGTCGCAGCCACCGCGCCCGCGGCGACCGCGAGTTCGAGGACGTTTTCGCGGACGCCGGCGACGCGGACACGCTCGGCGAGCGCTCGCGGCAACTGGCGGCGAACGATCGCCGTCAGCGCGGCCTCCTCCTTCAGGCGGGTCGCCCAGGCAGCAATGCGCGGGTCGGTTTCGAATACGCGCGAAAGCGGCAGTGGCTTCGGTGGCTTCTTACCGGGGTGCGGCACGTTTCTCGCAACGACGAATGGCGATGGGCGGAGGTTACCCGAGTTGAACATCATCCTGGTCACCGGCGCGAGCGCGCGCGCCCGCACCATCACCCTCGAGGCGCGGCACTGGGCGGCGGGCAGCGTGGCGCTGATCGCGCTGTTCATGCTCTTCACGCTGGGCTTCAACTTCATCACGCTGAAATGGGCGGCCGCCGTCCAGCACCCGTGGCTTCGCGCGATCGTTCTCGCCGACCAGCGCGAGCAGGCCGAGCGGATGCAGGAGCGCATCCAGGGGCACTTGAGCGCCATGGCCGTGCGCCTCGGCGAACTGCAGGCGCGGATGCTGCTGCTGGACGGGCTCGGCGAGCGGCTCGCCAAGGCCGCGGGGCTGAAGCCGCAGGATCTCAAGATGCTCGAATCGCCGTCGCCGCCGGGACAGGGCGGGCCGGTGTCGTCGCTGCCGTCGCGGGCGTTCTCGGTGACCGAGTTCACCGCGCTCATCGACCGGCTGACGCGCGACGTCGACCAGCGCTCGGACCAGCTCGGTGTGCTCGAGACGCTGCTCGTCCAGGATTCCGCCAACCGCAAGTTCATGCCGACGCTCCAGCCGGTGGTCGACGGCTGGTATTCGTCGAATTACGGCTATCGGATCGACCCGTTCAGCGGCGAGAACTCGTTTCACGAAGGAATCGACTTCCCCGCCGAGGCGGGCACGCCGGTCGTGGCCGCGGCGAGCGGCAAGGTCGTCTTCGCCGAGCTGCACCCCCAATATGGTAAAATGGTCGAGATCGACCACGGAAACGGCCTCGTGTCGCGTTATGCGCACGCTTCGCAGTTGTTCGTGAAGGAAGGCGACCTCGTCGTGCGAGGGCAGCGTGTCGCGGCGGTGGGGTCGACCGGACGTTCCACGGGTCCGCACCTGCACTTCGAAGTGCGCCTGAACGGAGTGCCGCAGAATCCCGCGCGCTTCCTGCAGCACACAGGCTGAACTCAGGGGCTCGGCAGGCAGCCAGATGCAGCGAGGGGTGAGGCGGTCCTCACCCCTTGTTTTTTGTGCCGGCGATACCAAGCTATCCGGGGCACTCTTCCCAATCCGATGATCTCGAACATCCTCACCCGCATCTTCGGCAGCCGCAACGAGCGGCTGCTCAAGCAGTATTCGGAAGCCGTGCGCGCGATCAACGCGCTCGAGCCCGCGATGGCTGCGCTGCCCGACGACGCGCTCCGCGCCAAGACGGCCGAGCTGAAGCAGAAGGTCGCCGACGGCGCCGAGCTCGACGACGTCCTGCCCGAGGCCTTCGCCGTCGTCCGCGAAGCCGGGAAGCGGACGCTCAACATGCGGCACTTCGACGTCCAGCTCATCGGCGGCATCGCTCTCCACAACGGCAAGATCGCGGAAATGCGCACCGGCGAAGGCAAGACGCTCGTCGCCACGCTGCCCGCGTATCTCAACGCGCTCACCGGCAAGGGCGTGCACGTCGTCACGGTGAACGACTACCTCGCCCAGCGCGACGCCGACTGGATGGGGCGCATTTATCGCTTCCTCGGCCTCACGGTGGGCGTCAACCTGTCGCAGCTCCCGCATACGGAGAAGCAGGCGGCCTACGGCGCCGACATCACCTACGGCACCAACAACGAATTCGGCTTCGACTACCTGCGCGACAACATGGTGTTCGCGCCCACGGAGCGCGTGCAGCGCGGGCTCAACTACGCGATCGTCGACGAGGTCGACTCGATCCTGATCGACGAGGCGCGCACGCCGCTCATCATCTCCGGGCAGGCCGACGACAACGTCGAGCTCTACTACCGGCTGAACGAGCTCGCGCCGAAACTCACGCGCCAGGCGGACGAGAAGGCGGCCGGCGACTACTGGGTCGACGAGAAGGCGCACCAGGTGCTGCTGTCGGAGGAGGGCCACGAGCACGCCGAGGCCATCCTCGGCCAGGCCGGCCTGATCCCGCCCGGGTCGAGCCTCTACGACGCGCACAACATCGGGCTCATGCATCACCTGTACGCGGCGCTCCGCGCGCACGCGCTGTTCCACCGCGACCAGCAGTACGTCGTCCAGAACGGCGAAGTGATCATCGTCGACGAGTTCACAGGGCGCCTGATGTCGGGCCGCCGCTGGTCCGACGGCCTGCACCAGGCCGTCGAGGCGAAGGAAGGCGTGCCGATCCAGCGCGAGAACCAGACGCTCGCGTCGATCACGTTCCAGAACTATTTCCGCATGTACGGCAAGCTCGCCGGCATGACCGGCACGGCGGACACCGAGGCGTTCGAGTTCCAGCAGATCTACCACCTGGAGACGATGGTCATTCCCACGCACCAGCCGATGGTGCGCAAGGACGAGAACGACCTCATCTTCCGCACGTTCCAGGAAAAGGTCGACGCGATCGTCGCCGACATCAAGGACTGCCACGCGCGCGGCCAGCCGGTGCTGGTGGGCACGACGTCCATCGAGAACTCCGAGCTCCTGTCGCAGAACCTCGAGAAGGCGGCGCTGCCGCACAACGTGCTGAACGCCAAGCAGCACGCGCGCGAAGCCGAGATCGTCGCGCAGGCGGGCCGCCCGGGCGTCATCACGATCGCGACGAACATGGCGGGCCGCGGCACGGACATCGTGCTCGGCGGCACGATCGAGCCGCAGCTCCTGAAGCTCCGCGAGGATCCGGAGGTGCCTGCCGAAGAGAAGGAGCGCGAGATCACGCGGCTCCGCGGCGAATGGCAGGAGCGCCACAACGCCGTGCTGAAGGCCGGCGGCCTCCACATCGTCGGCACCGAGCGGCACGAGTCCCGCCGGATCGACAACCAGCTTCGCGGCCGCTCCGGCCGCCAGGGCGACGCGGGCAGCTCGCGCTTCTACCTGTCGCTCGAAGACCCGCTGCTTCGCATCTTCGGCGGCGAGCGGCTCGGCACGATCATGCAGCGACTCAAGATGCCGGAAGGCGAGCCGATCGAGCATCCGATCGTCAACCGCTCGATCGCGAAGGCGCAGAACCGCGTCGAGGCGCGCAACTTCGACATCCGCAAGCAGCTGCTCGAATACGACGACGTCGCGAACGACCAGCGCCGCGTGATCTATCAGCAGCGCAACGAGCTCCTCGAAGGCGACGACGTCGCCGAGACGGTCGGCAACATGGTCCACGGCGAGATCGAGAACACCGTCAAGCGCTTCGTGCCGCCGGAATCGGTGGAGGAGCAATGGGACGTGCCGGGCCTCGAGACCGCGCTTGCCGCCGACTTCCAGCTCCAGGCGCCCGTCGCCGAATGGCTGAAGGCCGAGACCGAGCTCGACGAGGAAGCGCTGCGCAATCGCGTGGTCGGGGTCGCCGACCAGGCGTGGAAGCTGCGCGAAAGCCAGGTCGGGCCGGAGCTCATGCGCCAGTTCGAGCGGAGCCTCATGCTGCAGACGCTCGATCACCACTGGCGCGAGCATCTCGCGTCGCTCGATCACCTGCGCCAGGGCATCCATCTGCGCGGCTACGCGCAGAAGAATCCGAAGCAGGAATACAAGCGCGAGGCGTTCGAGCTCTTCTCCGACATGCTGGACCGGATCAAGCAGGACGTCGTGAAGGTGGTCCTCACGGTGCAGGTGCGCTCGCAGGAGGACGTGCAGGCAGTCGAGGAGCCGGCGCCCGTCAGCAACGTGAAATACCAGCACGCCGATTACGACGAGGCGCTTGCCGCCGGCCCCGCCGGCGACGGCAACGGCGACGTCGCGGTCGCGCCGCCGCCGCCGTTCGTGCGCGCGGGCGACAAGGTCGGCCGCAACGACCCGTGTCCCTGCGGCTCGGGCAAGAAGTACAAGCACTGTCACGGCCGCCTCGGCTAGCGGCGTGGCGTCTAGGGCACACCGGCATCGCGCCCGCGCCGTGCGCCGCGCCTGACCATGCCCGTCAACTACACGCCGCCGACCGCGGACGCGCTGCTGCCGGTTCCGGGCATCACGCTCGGCGCCACGGCCGCGCAGATCAAGAACTGGACGCGCGACGACGTGCTCGTCGTGCTGGCCGAGCCCGGCACCGTCGCCGCCGGCGTCTTCACGCAGAACCGCTTCTGCGCCGCCCCCGTCACGCTCTGCCGCGAGCACCTCGCACAGCAGCACGCGCGCGGGCTCGACTTTCGCGCGCTCGTCGTGAACGCAGGCAACGCCAACGCCGGCACGGGCGCGTCGGGCCTCGCCGACGCGCGCGCGACGTGCGTCAAGGTGGCGCAGCTCGTCGGCTGCGCGCCCGAGGAGGTGCTGCCGTATTCCACCGGCGTCATCATGGAGCCGCTGCCGGTCGCGCGCATCGTCGCGGGCCTGCCCGCGGCGACGGCCGCGGCGCGCGCCGACGGCTGGCTCGACGCCGCGAAGGCGATCATGACGACCGACACGGTGCCGAAGGGCGCGTCGCGGCGGATCTCGCTCGACGGCGTGCCGGTCACCGTCACGGGAATCGCGAAGGGCTCGGGCATGATCCACCCGAACATGGCGACGATGCTCGCGTTCATCGCCACCGATGCGCCTCTGTCCGCCGCGCTCGTCGCCACGATCGCGCGCGACGTGGCCGACGTCTCGTTCAACGGCGCCACCGTCGACGGCGACACGTCGACCAACGACAGCTTCGTGATCGCCGCCACTGGCCACGCCGGGCTGCCGCCGATCCGCAGCGAGTCGGACGCGCGCGTCGTCGCCGTGCGCGCGGCGATCGAGGACGTCGCGATCGAGCTCGCGCAGGCGATCGTCCGCGACGGCGAGGGCGCGACCAAGTTCATGGCGATCAGCGTCGAGGGCGGCCGTGACGTCGACGAATGCCGGCGCGTCGCCTTCGGCATCGCGCATTCGCCGCTCGTGAAGACGGCCTTCTTCGCCTCCGATCCCAATCTCGGCCGCATCGTGTGCGCGATCGGCAACACCGGTCCCGCCGACCTCGAGACCGCGGGCGTCTCGTTCTGGCTCGACGACGTCCTCGTCGTCGATCGCGGCGCCCGCGCCGCCTCCTATCGCGAGGAGGACGGCCAGCGCGTGATGAAGCAGGACGAGATCGCCGTGCGCGTGGACCTCGGCCGTGCCGCCCACGGAAAGGGGGCGCGCGCCACCGTGTGGACGTGCGATTTCTCGCACGACTACGTGTCGATCAACGCCGACTACCGGTCGTGACATGACGCGCGACGGTGCCGCCGACCTCGGGCGCCTGATTTCGCGCGCCGAGGACGTGCTGGCGCGCGTCGAGGCGATGCTGCCGCCGCCGGCGGCGGCCATCGACTGGAAGCACGTCACCGCGGCGCGCTGGCGCAAGCGCGGCGGCCGCGGCGAGCTCGCGCCCGTCGCGCATCCGCATGTGATCGCGCTTCGCGACCTCGTCGCGATCGACGAGCAGAAGAAGGCCATCGACCAGAACACGCGGCAGTTCGTTGCCGGCCTGCCGGCCAACAACGTGCTGCTGACGGGCTCGCGCGGCACGGGCAAGTCGTCGCTCGTGAAGGCGATGCTCGCGAAGTACGCGGGCAAGGGGCTGCGCCTGATCGAGGTCGACAAGGCCGACCTCGTCGACCTCCCCGACATCGCGGAGCGCATCGCCGCGCGCGCCGAGCGCTTCGTCGTGTTCTGCGACGACCTCACGTTCGATGCCGGCGAGGCCGGCTACAAGGCGCTCAAGGTGATGCTGGACGGCTCGATCGCCGGCGCCGCCGGCAACGTCGTCATCTACGCCACGTCCAACCGGCGCCACCTGCTCCCCGAATACTTCGCCGAGAACCTCGAGACGCGCCACGTCGGCGACGAAGTCCATCCGGGCGAATCGGTCGAGGAGAAGATCTCGCTGTCCGAGCGCTTCGGCCTGTGGATCTCGTTCTATCCGTTCGCGCAGGACGACTATCTGCACGCGGTCGCCGGCTGGCTCGCGCATTTCGGCGTCGCGCCGGCGGCGGCGAAAGACGTCGAGTCGCGCACGCGCGAGGCGCTGCAGTTCGCGCTGCAGCGCGGCTCCCGCAGCGGCCGCGTCGCCTGGCAGTTCGCGAAGGCCTACGCAGGCGCACGCGCGCTGCGCGCGCGGTGACCGATGTGGGTCCGGCTTCTGCCGGACGCAGTGCCCCGCTGACCCGCGTTGCCGCCGCCGTCGTCCTCGACGCCGCGGGCCGCGTCCTGCTGGCGCAGCGCCCGCCGGGCAAGCCCTACGCCGGCTACTGGGAATTTCCGGGCGGCAAGCTCGAGCCCGGCGAAGCGCCGGCCGCCGCGCTCGCGCGCGAGCTGGTCGAGGAGCTCGGCCTTACCGTCGTGCGCGCCGCGCCGTGGATGGTCCAGCATTTCGTCTATCCGCACGCGCACGTCGAGCTCAACTTCTTCCGCGTGTTCGCGTGGACCGGCGAGCCCGTCGGCCATGACGGCCAGGCGTTCGCGTGGCAGAGACCGGACGCCATCGACGTGGCGCCGCTGCTGCCGGCGAACACGCGCGTGCTCGCGGCCCTGACGCTGCCGCCGGTGTGCGGCATCACCTGCGCGGGGGACGTCGGCGAGGACAGCTTCCTCGCGCGGGCGGAGCGCGCGTTCGAGGGCGGCCTCCGGCTCGTGCAGCTGCGCGAAAAGGACTGGCCCGCGGCGCGGCGCGAGGCGTTCGGCGAGCGACTTCTCGCGCTTGCGCAGCGGCACGGCGTGCGCGTGTTGCTGAACGGCACCGCGGACGCCGCGCGGCGCGGCGGCTTCCCCGGCGTGCACTGGACCGCAGCCACGCTCGGGGCGGCCACGGCGCGGCCGCGCGATCTCGTCGTCTCCGCCTCGTGCCATTCGCCCGCCGAGCTCGCCCGGGCCGCGGACCTGGATCTCGATTTCGCGCTGCTGGGGCCTGTGCAGCGCACGCCCACGCACCCGGACGCCGCGCCGCTCGGCTGGAGCGGCTTCGCGGCGGCGGTGGCCGGCGCGCGGCTGCCCGTGTTCGCGCTGGGCGGGCTCGGGCCCGCGGACCTCACACGCGCGATCGATCGCGGCGCGCACGGCGTGGCGCTGCGGCGCTACGCGTGGCCCTGACGAACGTGCGTCATTGCGTGCGATCGGCCGGCGGCGTATCGTCCCCGTCGTCGGCGTCGCGCTCCACCACGGGCACGCGGTAGGCTTCCGACGCCCACGCGCCGAGGTCGAGCGTTTTGCAGCGCTCCGAGCAGAACGGTCGCCACTTCGACGCGGGCGTCCATTCCACGGGCGCACCGCACTGCGGGCACTTGACGGTGCGCACTGCGGTCATGGATGCGCCGCCGTCCGACGCATCGCCGGCACCCGTTGTTCCGATCGCGTGTTCATCGCGGTGCCTCCAGAAGTTTCACGCCGCAGGCCTCGAGACCCGCGTTAACCTACGCCTGGCCGGCGGGCGCCGCAAGCCGGCCGGCGAATGTTCCTGGCGGCGAAGCCGGCGTGGCCGCTGGCGACGGCCGCCACTCGCCATGTCACCTACAGATCGCGATGCGAAGGTGAAGTTTCGCGCTGCGACCAAGCGCAGGATACAGACGGGTAAACTAATCCGGGTGCGCGCTGCGTGCGCCTGCAAGGAGAGTCAACTGCCGTGAAGAACATCGCTGAAATGCTTCGTACCCGGGCTCGAGAAACGCCTGACCAGGTCGGCATCACGTATCTGGATGTCCGCGTTACCTGGAGCGAGCTGTACGCACAAGCGCACACGATGAGCCAGCGGCTGGCGCGCGCCAACATCGGCAAGGGCGACGTCGTGGGCGTCTACCTTCCCCACAGCCTCGGACAGGTCGTCGGGATCTTCGCCGCTGCGCTGACCGATGCGGTATTCACGGTGATCAATCCGCAACTGGCGCCGGACCAGGTCAAGCACCAGGTCCAGGATGCCTCCATGAAGGCCGTCATCGGCAGTACCGAGCTGCTGTCGCCCCTGGAGGAATTCTTCGCCCATCGGATGATGCATCTCGAGCCGATTCCGCATACGGGGCTCGCGAAAGCAGACGTGGCCACCGGCATCGACCTCGCTGCCGACACCACCACCAACATTCCGGCCGATGTGTCGAACTACATCTACACGTCCGGCTCTACCGGCCTGGCCAAAGGCGTTGTCGTCCCAAACCGGACGCTGCTTGACGGTGCGAGGATCGTGAGCCAGTACCTGCGGATCACCTCCGATGACACCATCCTCAGCGTGCTGCCCTTCAGCTTCGATTACGGGCTGAACCAGCTGCTCTCCGCCGTGCATACGGGGGCGAAGCTGGTGCTGCACCGGTTCTTGATGGCCAAGGACCTGATGGACCTCGTCCACAGCGAGCGCGTGACCGGCCTCGCCGTGGTGCCCTCCATGTGGCCGAAGCTGCTGCGCCTGAAACGCCGCGAGCCGGCGCAGCTGGAGAGCCTGCGCTACGTGACCACGGCCGGCGGCTTCCATCCGCCCGAGCTGTTGCGCAGCGTGTCGGAGTTCCTGCCGACGACCGACATCATCGTGATGTACGGGTTGACCGAATCGTTCCGCTCCACTTACCTGCCGTTCAGCGAAATGTCGCGGCGGCCGGGCTCCATCGGCAAGGCCGTGCCCGAAGTCGAGATCATGGCGATCGACGAGAACGGCGCACGCTGCAAGCCGGGTCAAAAGGGAGAGCTCGTGCACCGCGGCGCGTTCGTCACGTACGGCTACCTCAACAATCCGGCGCTGAACGAGCAGAAGTTCATCAGGATCCAGGTCGACGGGCGCGCATGCCTGCCCGAAACGGCGGTGCGCTCGGGCGATCAGGTCTCCCTCGACGAGGACGGCTACATCTACTTTCACGGCCGCATAGACCAGCAGATCAAGAGCAGCGGCTACCGCATCAGTCCCGACGAGGTGGCGCAAGCGGTGCTGTCGACGCCGGGAATCGCTCAGGCGGTCGTATTCGGGATGCCCGACCCCTCGCTCGGCGAGGCGATCCACGTTGCGTACGAGAGCTACAGCAACCAGAAGATCGAGGAGTTCGAGATAAAGCGCCACGCCAAGCAGTCGCTGGGCGGTTACGCGATCCCGCACCACTACCACTTCTACGAAAAGATCCCGCTCAACCCCAACGGCAAGACCGACTTTGCAGTCCTGAAGCGCGACGCCGTGAAGGCGGCACCCGTGGGCGACGTGCGAGACGAGTGACATGAGCGTACCCGACAAGCACACGATTCTGCTCGGCGGCATTGGCGGCGATTCGCACTCGGTAGGCCTGACGATTCTTCGCAACGCGCTGTCCCAGCGCTACCAGGTGTTCTACATCGGTACCCAGAATCCGCTGCAGAAGTTCTTCGACCTGGCGCCGCTCGCCAACGTCGTGATGGTGTCCTGCATGGACGGACACGCGCGCCATTACCTGCGCGAGTTCTCCGAGCAGCACAGGTCGCGCGGCACTGCCCAGACGCCGTGGTATCTCGGCGGCAATCTCACCATCGGCGACGCGCTGGGATACGACCGCATGTTCCTTGACGCAGGTTTCCGGCGGGTCTTTCCGAAATTCGTCGACCTCAGCGTCGTGCTGGACATGCTCGAGGCCGACCTCGTCGGGGTCGAGCCCATTCACGGTAACCTCGAGTTGTGGGAGCGCTCGCGCCCGGTCAGCCTGAGCCTGTTCAAGGAGCAGTCGGAGCAGAAGATCCCCATCAGCGACTTCGAGAAGATGCGCAAGGACGTCCTGTCGACGTGGCGAACCGGCGCGGCCGCCAAGGACCTCGAGGAGAACGCGAACTTCCTCGCCAAGCAGCCGTCGTTCGCCGCGTTTCAGAAGCGTGTGCTCGACGGCGAAATGCCGATGCTCATCCAGCCCCGCTGCGGCGTCGCGCTGATCGACAAGCAGATCGCCCTGTTCAAGACGTTCCGCGACATCGGCGTGCGCGTCCTCTCCTACCAGGTCGATTCGTTTACGCGCAACAACAACTACGCCGCCGCCGCCGAGGAGATCGCGCAAAGCAGCATCGCCGAGAGTGGCCTCAACGGATTCCCCGTCATCAACCATGGCGTGCCGGCATTGCGGCGTGTCATCAGTGAAGTGGGCGTTCCCCTGCAGGTGCGTCACAGCACGCGCGAGCCGCGCCTTCTTGCCGAAATCTCCTATGCCGGCGGCGCTTCCGCGTTCGAAGGCGGGGCCATCTGCTACAACATTCCGTATTACAGCGACTATCAGCTCGCGCATTCGATCCCGGCGTGGCAATACGTCGACCGGCTCACCGGCCTCTATTTCGACCGGTACGGGATCGTGCTCGACCGTGAATACTTCGGCACGCTCACGGGCACGCTGGTCCCGCCCTGCCTGGCGATCGCGACCGGCATCCTGGAATCGCTGCTCGCGGTCCAGCAGGGCGTGCGCTGCGTCAGCATCGGCTATGCCGAGCAGGGCCACCGCATTCAGGACATCGCGGCGATCCGGACGATCAACACGCTGGCGGGCGAGCTGATCAGGAACGCGGGGTTCGAGCATGTGCAGGTCAACTCGATCTTCTGCCAGTACATGGCGGCGTTCCCGCCGTTGCCCCACCTGGCCGAGGCTCTGATCAAGGAGTCCGCGGTCACGGCCGCGCTGTCCGGCGCGACGCGAATGTTGACGAAGACACCGGTCGAGGCCTACAAGATTCCCACGCTGCACGACAACCTCCAGGGCCTGCAGCTCAATATGAGCGGGGTCAAGGAGGCGCAGGGACAGCGGGTGGACGAGGTGCGCGTGGAAGAGGAGGCGGCCATCATCCGCCGCGAGGTGCAGTCGATCATCGACGCCGTGATCTTCTGCGGCAAGGGCAATATCGCCTCGGGAATCGTCAAGGCGTTCCAGGAAGGCATCCTTGACATCCCGTTCGCCCCCAGTCTGTACAACCGGGGCGAGGTGATGACGGCGCGTGATGCCGAGGGCGCAGTACGGTTCCTGCGGCTCGGCAAATTGCCTTTCGACCGCGACCTCCGCGAGTTCCACGACCATCGGATGAACGACCGCCGGCGCTCCGAGGGTCTCGTGAACAACCGGTCGGACAACGAGCTCGTCGAGAAGGACGTGCTGCGAATCGCGCGCGGCCAGTACGAAAGCTGGCCGCTCTACAAGTGAATGAACGATCGTGAGAGTCAAGCCATGGCACTGATAGACGAAATCAAGCTCATCCTCCGGGACACGCTGGTGCTCGACGATGATGTCAAGCAGTTCGACGCGTCGTCGCCGCTGCTGGGTGCGGTGAAGGAGCTCGACTCCGTGGGCGTGGTGTCGGTGCTGACGGCGCTCGAGGAGAACTACGACATCGCCCTCGAGGACGACGAGATCTCTGCGGAGGTGTTCAGCACGCTGGGAACGCTGACCGAATTCGTGCGACAGAAGATCGGTTGACGACGTTTTGCCGGGTAGCGCCTCAGACCAGGACCTGCGCCGGCGGTGGATGGCCGAGGAAGGCGATCGGGCTCGTCGTATAGCCGTAGGCTCCTGACTGGTATACGGCGATCAGGTCGCCGGGCCCGGCCACGGCGAGCTCCATCCGTGCCGCGAGGATATCGAGCGGCGTGCATAGCGGCCCGACTACGTGGGCGTGCTCGCGCTCGCTGCCGTGGAACTTGTTCGCCACCACCACGGGAAAATTCTTGCGCAGCACCTGTCCGAAGTTCCCGCTCGCCGCCAAGTGCTGGTGCAGGCCGCCGTTGGTGACGAGGAACACTTCGCCGCGCGAGATCTTGCGGTCGACGACCTCGCACACATACAGTCCCGCTTCGCCGACGAGATAGCGGCCGAGCTCGATGGCGACGCGCGTTCCCTCGATGCGCCCGGCGAGCTCCTCCATCCGTCGGGCGAGGTTCTCCGCGATTGGCGCGAGGTCGAGATGCTCGTCGCCCGGGAACAGAGGGATGCCGAAGCCGCCGCCGATGTTCAGCACGGGGAACGGCGACGGCGCCGACTGCGCGAGGCGGATGCCGAGCTCGATCGTCTTGTTCTGTGCTTCGATGATGCTCTCCGCGCTCAGGCTCTGCGACCCGGAATAGATGTGAAAACCGTGGAAATTGAGGCCCAGTTCCCCGAGGCGGGACAGCATGGCGGGCACGCGCTCCTCGTCGACGCCGAAGGGCTTCGCGCCACCGCCCATCTTCACGCCGGAGGCCTTGAGCTCGAACGCGGGGTTCACGCGGACCGCGACCCTCGGCCGGAATCCGGTGCGCTCGCCGATGCGCGCCGCGCGCTCCATCTCCGTCTCGGATTCGAGGTTGATCACCGCGCCAGCGCTGATCGTTCGCTCGAGCTCCCAGTCCATCTTGCCCGGCCCGGCGAAACTGATGCACTCCGCCGCCATTCCCGAGTCCAGCGCTACGCGCAGCTCGCCGGCGGAGGCCACGTCCAGGCCGTCGGCCAGCCCGGCCATGTGCTGGACGACGGCCGGCATCGGGTTCGCCTTGATTGCAAAATGAATGATCAGCGATGGGGGGAACGCCTGGCGCAACCGCTGCATGCGCTCGGTCATCAGCCGCCGGTCGTAGGCGTAGAAGGGCGTCTGCCCAACCGCCCTTGCGATCTCGGTGATGGGCTTGCCGCCGATCTGCAGGCAGTCGTCGACGACGGGGAACTGCAACATCGGGGCATGCGTTGGCGTCTTGCGCATTGGAACGGGTCCGGGGGCGAGGTCAGGTGAGTGGTTCGCTCGAGAAGGCGGGCGAGTGCGAAGGGCGGCCGGGAGCGCAGCAGGCGACCGCAGAGGGGCGACCTACCATGATCCCAGCCATTCGCAGTTGTGCCGCACCAGCGAGTCGCGGGAGGGGCGATTGGAGAACGAGTGATCGGCGTCGGCGATCTCATGCCGGGTCACGCGCCCGGCGCCGAGGAGCTCCTGCCATTGTGGCGAGTCGGCGACGACCTCGAGAAACTCCTTCGCGATCCAGTCGCGGCCACTGGTGATCAGCAGGACCGGCCCCGGAAACCTCCGCAGGCCCTCCGCAAGGCGCGCGGGGAGCGGCTCGTCTCGAACTTCCTTGCCGGAGGCGTTACCGCTGCCGCTGCTGCCGCGGGTGCTTGCTGCGGACTTTGCCGCCAGCGCGACGTTGCGCCATAGCGAAGCAAGGGAGCCTTTGTAGTCGAACTGAAGCTTCAGCAGCTTCCTCCAGAAATTGGGCTCGAGCAGGCGCTGTCTGTAGTAGTGCTTGACCATCGTCTTCGCGCGGCTCTCGTCCGTTCTGACCCACGGGTTCGCGAGGCTGATGCCTTTGATGCGCGGGTCCTTGTAGGCATAGAAGAGGACGGCGGCGGCCGAGTCGCACTCGCCCCACAGGACGACTTCCTCAACGGTCGGCACGTTCGCGATCAATGCGTCGACGGCCGCGCGGATGTCGCTGTCGACGTGCAGGAACCCGCGATGGTGCCCCTCGCTGTCGCCCATCCCGCGATAGTCGAAGCGCAGGGCTGCGTAGCCATGCGCCTCGATCGACCGGCCGAGCGAAACGAACTGCCGCTGCGCGCCGATCCGGTATTGCGGGCCGTCGGCAACCACGAACACCACGCCGCGGCGCGGCGGCGGATCCGGGACGTTCACGATGCCGAGCATCGCGCTTCCCTCGCAGTCGAACATGATGGGGTGTTCCATCGCCCTTCAGAACTCCGCGGCCGCGGCGCTTGTCCGCTCGAGTAGCGCGCCGGCGAGGACCCGTTCCCAGACCTGCCAGAAGGCGGGTCCGACCACCGTCTCGTAACGGACCTGCGCGCCGGCGGCGCTCCATTCCGCCTGCGTCTTCACGCTAATGCGCGGCGCCTCCTGGTCTTCGGAGGCGAGGACGTCGAACCAGGTCACGTGCGCATCGGCAAGGTCGAAATAGTCGGCGACGCGCGCGCGGTCCAGCGCCATGGCGAGCGGGCCGGCAATCTCGTAACCCGAGAGCTCGACCGTGCTTCCGGCCGTCAGCCGCTCGCGCAGCGCCTTCGTGCCGAGGTTCGACTCGTCGCTCAGCGAGGCGGCCATCTCGATGCGAAGGATCTGCGTCAGCGCGGTCTGGCCGTTGAGTGTGGGTTGCCAAAGCAGCAGCCGATGAGGCGGCGGCAGGCCACGCGCGAGGTCTAGCGCCAGCAGCGCGCCGTGACGAACACCCCAGAGCACGGTCTTGCGATAGCCCTGCGAGGCGAGCCACTCGACGCCGACGCGCAGGTCGTCCTTCCACCCGTCCCAGGTCCCGTCCCGGTACTCGCCGTCGCTGTCGCCGGTTCCGTGGAGGTCGAGGAGCAGCGTGCCGTAGCCCAGTTCCGCAAAGCGTCGCGCTTGCAGCGACGCCATCTGCCGGCAGCGGTTCATCTCCTCGCCGAGCGGCGGGACGTAGAGGAAGCATCGGTCCGGGCGGTTGCCTTGCGGCGCGTGATGAATGCAGAAGAGCCTGCCTCGCGTCCCTTGCAGGAACAGCGGTTTCGTCGCGGCGATCTTGGCGGATGCCATCCGTTACTCTACCGCACGGTGGTGATCGGGCTCGCGCGCCGTGTTAACACGGCGCGTGCTCCCCCGAAACGTCGAGATATCGAGACAGCGATGCGCGACGACCGATCGTCGTCGCCGCGGCTCAGAGATTGCAGAACATGAGCTCGAACTCGACGTCGCCCGGGTAGACCGCGCCGCGGTCCATGCCGCTGACGCCCAGGAAGCGGATGTTGAGCGCGTACTTGTTCGCGCTGATCTCCGGCACGCAGGGGACGTCCTTTTCCATCGTGAGCCGCAGCAGTTGCGCGACCTTGGTGGTCGTGAGCATCAGCTGGAACACGCCGTGGTAGGCGGTGTGACGGCTCGCGCGGCCGTTCTCGCGAAGAAGGCGCAGCACCACGGCGCCGCCGTTGCGGATGGGCTCGAACGGCTCGATCCAGGCGTCGAGGTCGTTGCGTCGCGCGCCCGGGTCCTGGTTCAGCCAATAGTGATAGGCGGGCAGGTCGAACTCGCAGACGCCGCCGGGCAGCGCGGAGCGCTGCTTGATCGCCATCAGCCATTCGTTGTCGCGCAGGTGCTGGCCGATCTTCCCGGCATGCGCCAGGAGCTGGGCGGCGATCGCGTCGACCTCGCCCAGCAGCTTGTCGAGCGCGGCCGAGTCGATCTGCGGGTTGCTGCGCAGCGGACCCAACGCCTGCTTCTGGCGCTCGAGCTCCTGCAGCAGGTCGGTCTTGATATCCGCGCGCGCGGCGACGTCGGTGATCTCGAACAGCGAAAGCAGCGCTGCGTGATGGTCGGGCGCCGCTTCCTGCGCCGCGAAGAAGCGCGCGCGGGCGAACAGGTCCTCGAGACGCATCAGCGTGCGGACGCGTTCGTTCAGCGGATGCTCGTAGCGGATCACGGTCGGGCGGCGCGAAAGCGCGTCATTGTGCCCGAATCCCGGCCCACGCGCCGGATGGCGTGGCCGCTGCACGCGCGCGGTACTCGCGATCGAGGCGGGCGATCTGGGGGTCGAGCGCTTCCGGCGGCCCGCTGTTGTCGATCACATCGTCCGCGCGCGCGAGCCGCGCCTCGCGCGAAAGCTGCGCCGCCATGATCGCGCGCACGGCGTCCGGCGCGAGGCCGCTCCGCGCGACGACGCGCTCCACCTGCAGCGCCTCGGGGCAGTCGACGACGGCCACGCGCGCCACGCGCGACGCGAGGCCGCCCTTCTCGAACAGCAGCGGCACGACGAGCATGCCGTAGGGCCCGGTCCAGCCTGCGATGATCGCGTCGATGCGCGCGGCGATGAGCGGATGCAGCAGCGCCTCGAGGCGGGCGCGGAAGGTCGCGTCGGCGAAGGCGCGCTCGCGCAGCCAGCCGCGGTCGAGCTCGCCGGCGGCGGTGAGGCATTGGTCGCCGAAGGCCGCGACGACGGCCGCGTGGCCGGCCTCGTCGCGTGCCGACACCGCGTGCGCGACGGCGTCGGCGTCGACGACGTCGGCGCCGAGCGTGGCGAACCGCTGCGCCGCTTCCGTCTTCCCGCTGCCGATCCCGCCAGTCAGTCCCACCACATACATCACACGAAGTACATCTTCGTGAGCGCCTGCCCGAAGAACAGCGCGATCGCGCCGGCGATGGCGAGGTAGGGGCCGAACGCGAGCGGCACGCCATGCTCGCGGCCCCTGAACACGATCAGCATGATGCCTATCGTCGCGCCGACGACCGACGACAGCAGCACGATCAGCGGCAGCATCTGCCAGCCGAGCCACGCGCCGAGCGCCGCCAGCAGCTTGAAGTCGCCGTAGCCCATGCCCTCCTTGCCGCGGATCAGCTTGAAGAGCCAGTAGACGACCCACAGCGACAGGTAGCCCGCCACCGCGCCGATCACCGCCGTCTTGAGCGGGACGAAGAGATCGAACATGTTGGCGAGAAGCCCCGCCCACAGCAGCGGGAGCGTCAGGTTGTCCGGCAGCAGCTGCGAATCGAAGTCGATGAACGTGAGCGCGACGAGCGTCCACAGGAGCACGCACGCCGCGACGGCCTGCCACGTCGGACCGAAGCGCCAGATGGCGGCGACGGCGAGCGCCGCGCCGAGGAGCTCGACCGCCGGATAGCGGCCCGCGATCGCGGCGCCGCAGGACGAGCACTTGCCCTTCAGCACGAGCCACGAGAGCAGGGGCACGTTCTCCAGCGCGGTGATCCCGTGACCGCACGACGGGCACGCGGACCGCGGGACGACGAGGTTGTACGCGGGCAGCACGGCGGGGGTTTCGCCGCGAAGCTCGGCGCACTGCGCCGCCCAGCCGCGCTCCAGCATCTTCGGCACGCGGTGGATGACGACGTTGAGGAAGCTGCCGACGCAGAGGCCGACGATGCCGGCCAGCACGAAGACGCCGTACGGACCCAGCTGCGCGATCAAATCACCGCGCCCAGCTTGAAGATCGGCAGGTACATCGCCACGACGAGGCCACCGATCACGACGCCCAGGAACACGATCATCACCGGCTCCAGCAGGCTCGACAGCGCGCCGACGGCGTCGTCGACTTCGCGCTCGAAGAAGTCGGCGACCTTGCCGAGCATGTTGTCGAGCGCGCCCGATTCCTCGCCGATCTGCGTCATCTGCAGCACCATCGTCGGGAAGAGGCGGGTGTTGGACATCGCGTTGGTGAGGCTCGAACCGGTGCTGACTTCGGTCTGGATGCGCTTCGTCGCCTGGGCGTAGACGATGTTGCCCGCCGCGCCGCCGACGGCGTCCAGCGATTCGACCAGCGGCACGCCGGCCGCGAACATCGTCTGCAGCGTGCGCGTCCACCGGGCGATGGTGGCCTTCTCGATGATGGGCCCCACCACGGGCACCTTCAGCATCAGGCGGTCGACCGTGTAGCGGACGGCGTCGGAGCGCTTGAACATGACGCCAATGCCGATGATCGTGCCGGCGCCGGCGATGAACATCAGCCACCACCATTTGACGAAGAAATCGGAGATCGCGATCACCACCAGCGTGGGGAACGGAAGCTCGGCGCCGAAGTTCTTGAACACTTCCTTGAACGACGGGATCACGAACACCATGATCACCCAGATCACCACGATGGCGACCACCATGACGGAGATCGGATAGAAGAGCGCGGACTTGATCTTGCTCTTGATCGCGAGGATCTTTTCCTTGTACGTCGCGAGGCGGTCCAGCACGGCGTCGAGCGTGCCGGACGACTCGCCCGCCTGCACGAGGTTGCAGTAAAGGGCGTCGAAGTGCTCGCGGTGCTCGCGGAACGCCTGCGACAGCGACGAGCCGGTCTCGATCTTGTTCTTGATGTCCATCATCAGCCGCGAGAACCGGGCGTTGCTGTGCCCGCGGCCCACGATGTCGATCGACTGCAGCATCGGCACGCCTGCTTTCAGCATCGTGGCGAGCTGGCGCGTGAAGAACGCGATGTCCTTGTCGGTGATCTTGCGGCCGCCGCGGAACTTCTGCTGCTTGATCTTGATGACGCGGATGCCCTGGCGCCGGAGGTTGGTGGACACCACCGTTTCCGACGGGCCGCGCGTCTCGCCGCGCATCGGCTTGTTGTTGCGGTCGGTGCCTTCCCAGACGTACAGGAATTCCTTGACGCGGTTGTCGGCGCGGGGAGCGACTGCGGTGGCCATGGGCGTACCTCGATTCGTGACCGGCGGGTCAGTCGTTGGTGACCGCCTCGATTTCCTCGAGGGAGGTCATGCCGGATTTGACCTTGATGAGACCGGATTGGCGCAGGTTGCGCACGCCTTCCCGCTGCGCCTGCTGCGCGATGTCGATCGCGTTGCCGTCGCGCATGATTAGCTGGCGCATGTCGTCGGAGATGGGCATAACTTCGTAGATGCCGACGCGGCCCTTGTAGCCGGTGCCCTTGCAGTGGTCGCAGCCGATCGGCGCGAACGGCTGCCAGCTGCCGTCGATTTCTTCCTGGTTGAAGCCGGCGCGGATCAGAGCCTCGGGCGGGATGTCCGCCGGCTTCTTGCAGTGCACGCACAGGCGGCGCGCGAGCCGCTGCGCCGTGATCAGGATCACCGACGACGCGACGTTGAACGGCGCGACGCCCATGTTGAGCAGGCGGGTGAGCGTCGTCGGCGCGTCGTTCGTGTGCACCGACGACAGCACGAGGTGGCCCGTCTGCGCCGCCTTGATCGCGATGTCGGCGGTCTCGAGGTCGCGGATTTCGCCGACCATGATGATGTCCGGATCCTGCCGCAGGAACGAGCGCAGCGCCGAGGCGAACGTCAGGCCGGCCTTGTCGTTGACGTTGACCTGGTTGACGCCGGCGAGCTGGATTTCCGCCGGATCCTCCGCCGTGGAGATGTTGATGCCCGGCTGGTTCAGGATGTTGATGCAGCTGTACATCGACACCGTCTTCCCGGAGCCCGTGGGCCCGGTGACGAGGATCATGCCGTACGGGCGGCCGATGGCGTGGAGGATGTGCTCCTGCTGGTCCGGGTCGTAGCCGAGCGCCTCGATGCCGAGCTTGACGCCGGCCGAGTCGAGGATCCGCAGCACGATCTTCTCGCCCCACAGCGTGGGCAGCGACGAGACCCGGAAGTCGATGGCGCGCGTCTTCGACAGCACGAGCTTCATCCGGCCGTCCTGCGGCACGCGCCGCTCGGCGATGTCGAGCTTGGAGATCACCTTGATCCGCGACGCGACCTTGTCCTTGATCGCGAGCGGCGGCTGGGCGATCTCCATCAGCACGCCGTCGATCCGGTAGCGGACGCGGAAGAACTTCTCGTAGGGCTCGAAGTGGATGTCGGACGCGCCCGCGGAAATGGCGTCGAGCAGTATCTTCTGGATGTACTTGACGACCGGCGCGTCCTCGACCTCGCTGTCGTCGATGGCTTCGGCCTGCGGTCCGCCCTCCTCCAGCGCGACCTCGATGTCCTCGAGGGACGCGAGCTCCTGCAGCGTCGTGCCGCTCGCCTCGATGACCTTGGCGATCGCCTGACCGAGCTTGTCGTCCTCGACGACGACGGGCTCGACCGGCAGGTTGGTGCGGAAGCGGACTTCCTCCAGCGCCTGCAGGTTGGCGGGGTCGGAGATCGCGACGAACAGCCGGTTGCCGCGCTTGTACAGCGGCAGAACCCGGCGCGTTGTGGCGATCTTGGCGTCGAAGAAGGACTTGTCGAGCTGGTCGAGCTCGAACGCGTTGAGGTCGAACAGCGGGATGCCGAAGGCGCGCGAGCCGAACACCGCGAGCTGCTGGGCGCTCATCCGCTTGCCGGACAGCACCTGCTCGACGAACGTCACCCCCGACGAGTGGGCCTGCGTCTGCAGCGCCTCGGCGTCGTGCTCGGACATGACGCCATGCTGCGCGAGGGCGCGGGCGAGTCCGCTGATGTTCCGGGCTGCGGCTTGGGTGGCCATGTAACGGGCGTCAGTAGTCGATCAGGGCGTTGGCGGCATCCCATTGTCCGCTTGCGCGGGTCCGGGGACGACCGGTTATTCGAACCAGAACCTGAGTTAAAGCAAGGTTTGTGCCGTACATCAAATAAACGTGCGGAATCGGAGACTTATTCCATTTGCATGAAAGTTAGCTTGAAGATGATGCCCGCTCGGATTGGGTTTGTAAAGGCGCGGAAGCGCGTCCTACCGGCGCGAGCAGCCGCACGACCTTCACTGCGGTATCGACCGTCTGGAGGATCTCCACACCCTGGCCGGCGAGCTTGAAACTGAGCCCGGCGTCCGGAATGTCGCCCAGGTGCTCGACGATGAGCCCGTTGAGCGTTTTGGGACCGTCGAGCGGGAACTGCGTTCCGAGCCGCCGGTTGAGGGCGCGGAGCAGCGTCATGCCGTCGACGATGATGCTGCCGTCGGGCTCGCGGCGGAACGTGTCCGCCCCGCCCGGCGCCTGGGTGGTGAACTCGCCGATGATCTCCTCGACGATGTCCTCGATGGTGACGAGCCCCTGCAGCTCGCCGTACTCGTCGACGACGAGCCCCAGGCGCTGGCGGTCGGCCTGGAACTGTTGTAATTGCGTCAGCAGCGGGGTGCCGGCCGGGACGAAATAGGGCGGCCGGAGCAGCGGGCGCAGACGCTCAGCGTCGATTTCTCCCGTTTGTTGCAAATGCACCACGCTTTTCAGCGGCAGGACCCCGACGATGTTGTCGAGGCTGTCCTCATAGACGGGTACCCGCGAATGGTAGGACGTGGCGAGCTGCTGGCGCAGCAGCGCGGGCTTCTCGGTCAGGTCGATCGCGTGGATCTGGCTGCGCGAGGTCATGACGTCGTCGACGCTGATCGCCTCCAGGTCCATCAGGTTGGCGAGCATCGTCCGGTGCTTGCCGCGGAAGTACTGGCTGCCCTCGAGGACCAGCGACCGGAGCTCCTCCTGCGTGAGCGTGGTGCCGCTCTCCGTGGTGGTCTTGATGCGGAAGAGCTTCAGCAGCCCCTGGACGAACACGTTGACGAACGCCACCACCCACACGAACGGCGGCTTCAGCAGCGGCGTCAGCGCGTAGGCGGCGACGGGCGCGATCCGGTCCGCGTGCGCCGCGCCGATCACCTTGGGCGTGATCTCGGAGAACACGAGGATCAGGAACGTGATCGCCAGCGTGCCCACGGCCAGCACCATCTTGCCTTCGCCGAAGAGCCGCGCGGCGAGGACGGCCGTAAGCGTCGCGGCCGCGGCGTTGATCAGGTTGTTCCCGAGCAGGATGACGCCCAGCAGCTTGTCGGTCTGCGCGAGGAGCGCGATGGCGAGCTTCGCGCCGCGGTTGCCGCGCTGCGCGCGGTGCTTCAGCCGGTAGCGGTTGACCGCCATCATCGCGGTCTCGGCAATCGAGAAGAAGCCACCCCCGATCAGCAGCGCGCACAGCGCGATGGCGAGGGCTTCTGAGGAGATATCGTCCACTGCGGAGCGGGGCGGGGAGAACCGGGCGAGTATTGGTGCGGGTCGGGGACGTGTCAATGCCGCGATCGACGCAGTCCGGACCGGCACAGCGGGATGATGGCGGTAGCCCCGCGCGGGCGCCTGAACACTGAAGCCCGCGCGGGGCTGCCGCCAGCGGCCCGCCCGTATCGGAGAGAAGCGCTAGCGATGGAGCAGCACCTCGGAGACGAACTTGCTGCCGAGATAGCCGAGCACCAGCATCAGCGTGCCGCCGATGATCCAGCGGAGGGCCGTCTTGCCGCGCCAGCCGTATCGCGCGCGGCCGTAGAGCAGCGTCGCGAACGCCAGCCACCCCGCGACGGAGAACACGTTCTTGTGCGTGAAGGTCACCGGCTTGCCGAAGAGCTGCTCGGAGAACAGGAAGCCGGAGATCAGCGTGAGCGTCAGCAGCACGAAGGCCGTGCCCACCAGCCGGAACAGGTAGCGCTCGAGCGTCAGCAGCGGCGGCGTCTCGCCGCGCGCGTCGCCGCCGCCGCGCAGCCGCTTCTCGAGGCCGGTCAGCATCAGGGCCTGCAGCGCGGCCACGACGAACAGCGCGTAGGCGACGAGCGCGATCGCGATGTGCACGGAGGCCCACGGCGAATCGGCGTACGCGAAGCGGTGGGGGCTCTCGCCGAACGTGTGCACGAGCACGCCGGCCGCCGCCATCGCCAGCACGACGGCCGCCACCTGCGGCAGAACCCGGAAGAGGCCCGACGCCCACGCGACCAGCACGGCGAGGCCGGCGACCAGCGACAGCGCGTTGGCGAACGAGAGGTCGAGGCCGTCCGGCCGGAAGATCGCGCCCGCCAGCACGATCGCGTGCAGCACGAGCGCCAGCGCCACCAGCGCGTTGAACGGTCCCGCTCGCGCGATTCCGCCTTCCGCCGAGCGGCGCGACCACGCGGCGACGGCGTAAAGGAGGGCGACGGCGAGGTGAAGTAGAATCATCGACGAGACTCGCCACGTCCACGGCCGTTGCGAAGCCTGCAGTTTACAGGCACCCGCCGCGCTAACTTCCCGATCGCCCATCATGCTCGACAATCTCACCGCACGCCTTTCGCGCGTCGTCAAGACGCTGCGCGGCGAGGCGCGCCTCACCGACGAGAACATCCAGGAGGCGCTGCGCGAAGTGCGCCTCGCGCTGCTCGAGGCCGACGTCGCGCTGCCGGTCGTCCGCGAATTCATCGCCGCCATCCGCGACAAGGCCGTCGGCACCGAAGTCGTCGGCTCGCTCACGCCCGGCCAGGCGCTCGTCGGCGTCGTCCAGCGCGAGCTCGCCGCGCTGATGGGCGGCAGCGCGCAGGCGCTCGACTTCGCGACGCAGCCGCCCGCGGTGATCCTGCTGGCGGGCCTCCAGGGAGCGGGCAAGACCACCACCGCCGCGAAGCTCGCGCGCCTCGTCGCGAAGGACTTCAGGAAGAAAGTGCTGGTGGTTTCGGCGGACGTCTACCGCCCCGCGGCAATCGAGCAGCTGAAGACGCTCGCGGCGCAGGTCGGTGTCGACTTCTTTCCGTCGACGCCCGACCAGAAGCCCGTGGCCATCGCCGAAGGCGCGCTCGATTGGGCGCGCCGGCATTTTCACGACGTGCTGATCGTCGACACCGCGGGGCGGCTGTCGATCGACGCCGCGATGATGCAGGAGATCGCCGATCTGCACGCCGCCGTGAAACCGATCGAGACGCTGTTCGTCGTCGACGCGATGCAGGGCCAGGACGCCGTCAACACCGCCCGCGCGTTCCGCGATGCGCTGCCGCTCACCGGCGTCGTCCTCACCAAGCTCGACGGCGATGCGCGCGGCGGCGCGGCGCTCTCCGTGCGGCACGTCACCGGCGCGCCGATCAAGTTCGTCGGCGTCGCGGAAAAAGTGGACGGCCTGGAGGTGTTCCACCCTGACCGGATGGCGTCGCGGATCCTCGGCATGGGCGACGTGCTGTCGCTGATCGAGGAAGCGCATCGCACCGTCGACGTCGAGGAGGCGAAGAAATTCGCCAGGAAGGTGAAGACCGGCAAGGGCTTCGACCTCGAGGACTACAAGGCGCAGATCGGGCAGATGCGAAAGATGGGCGGCCTGCAGGGAATGCTCGACAAGCTTCCCGCGGAGCTCGCCCGCGCGGCGCAGTCGACGTCCGTCGACGAGCGCAAGATCGCGCGCATCGAAGGCATCATCAACTCGATGACCCGGCAGGAGCGCACGAAGCCCGAGCTCATCAAGGCGTCGCGCAAGCGCAGGATCGCCGCCGGCGCGGGCGTCTCGGTGCAGGAGGTCAATCAGCTCCTCAACCAGTTCGAGCAGACGCAGAAGATGATGAAGATGGTGGCCAAGGGCGGCATGCAGAAGCTGATGCGCGGCATGAAGGGCATGCTGCCGGGCGGGCGCTGACGCACCACGGGGTGTTGCCAGCATTTGCAGGTCATTTCGCGGGAGATCGGCGAAGTTGGCGTGCGGCGCGCCGGGGCGGCCAGCGTCGGAGCGCGGTCGGCCGCCCGGCCGGAGAGGCTGGAGGCACGGACCCAAAACTCTCGACAAATCAACGTTTTTACCCTATGATGATCGGCTTTTCTCCGCTCACACCGGGACACACTGCAATGGTCGTCATCAGACTTGCCCGCGGCGGCGCCAAGAAGCGCCCGTTCTACAACGTCGTCGTCGCCGATTCGCGCAACCGCCGCGACGGCCGCTTCATCGAGCGCGTCGGGTTCTACAACCCGGTCGCCTCCGAGCGCGAAGAAGGCCTGCGGATATCGCAGGAGCGCGTCGCCTACTGGACCGAGCACGGCGCCAAGCTCTCGGACACGGTGGCGATGCTCGTCAAGCGCGCGTCGACCGCGAAGCCCGCCGAGGCCGCGGCCGCCCCGGCGCAGCCCGCCGCCTGAACCCGGCGGTGCCGGCGCCCATCGTCACGATGGGCCGCGTGGCCGCGCCGTTCGGCGTGCGCGGCTGGGTAAGGGTGGTGCCGTGGTCGGAGGCGCCGGACACGCTCCTCGGGCATGGAACCTGGGCGTTGCGCGCCGGCGGCGACGGCGCCTGGCGCAACGTTGAAGTCGCCGAGGCGAAGGCGCAGGGCCCGGGAATCGTCGCGCGGTTCCAGGGGATCGACACCCGGGAGGCGGCGGCCACGCTGCGGGGCTCGGAAGTGGGACTGCCGCGCGACGCGCTCGCGCAGCCCGCCGCCGGCGAGTACTACTTCACCGACCTCGAGGGTCTCGACGTCGTGAACCGCGCGGGCCAGTCGCTCGGCCGGGTCGTGGGCGTCGCCGGCAACGGCGCGCATCCGATCCTGCGGGTGGCGGAAGGGAAGGACGGGCAGGAACGGCTCATTCCGTTCGTGCCGGCGTACGTGGATCGGGTCGACGTCGGTGGCGGCGTGATCGCCGTCGACTGGCAGCCGGATTACTAGCCGGCGCGCAGCGGGCCGGGCGGCAAAATGCGGATCGACGTGGTGACGCTGTTTCCGGAGATGGTCACCCATGCGGCGGCCTTCGGCGTGACGGGACGCGCGCAGGAGCGCGGGTTGTGGCGGCTGGCGGTGTGGAATCCGCGCGACTACGCGACGGACAATCATCGCACCGTGGACGACCGTCCCTACGGGGGCGGGCCGGGAATGGTGATGCTGCCGGGGCCGCTGTCGCAGGCGATCCGCGGCGCGAAGGCGGCGCAGGTCGCCGCGGGATGCGCGGCCCCGCGCGTGCTGCACCTGACGCCGGCCGGCGCGCCGCTCACGCATGCGCGGGTGGCGGCGCTGGCGGCGGTGCCGCATGCGGCGTACGTGCTGGTCGCGGGGCGGTACGAAGGGATCGACGAGCGGGTCGTGGCCGGCGAAGTCGACGAGGAGATCGCGATTGGCGATTTCGTCGTGTCGGGCGGCGAGCTGCCCGCGCTGATGCTGATCGACGCGCTGGCGCGGCAGTTGCCGGGCGCGCTGAACGACGCGGAATCGGCGCAGCAGGAATCGTTCGTCGACGGGCTGCTCGATTGTCCGCACTACACGCGGCCCGAGGTGTTCGAAGGCAGCGCGGTGCCGGCGGTGCTGACGTCCGGCAATCACGCGGACATCAGGCGGTGGCGGCTGGCGCAATCGCTGGCGCGCACCGCGGCGCGGCGGCCGGAGCTGATGGCCGGGCGCACGCTGTCGAAGGAAGAGCAGCAACTGCTCGCGCAGCAGCGGGCAGCGAAGTCTTGAGCGGCAGTGAAGCAGTTCGCAACACGAAGGCAAAACGACAAACGTCGCGCATCAGGGGGCGCCCTGCGCTGCGCGAGAATGGGTCCTCCCTGAGACCCGCAACACACGAGATGGAGAGCCACGCATGAACATCATCGAAACGCTCGAGCAGGAAGAAATCGCCCGGCTCGGCAAGAAGATCCCGGCGTTCGCCCCCGGCGACACCGTGATCGTCAACGTCAGCGTCGTCGAAGGCGAGCGCAAGCGGGTGCAGGCGTACGAAGGCGTCGTGATCGCCAAGCGCAATCGCGGCCTCAACTCCGCGTTCACCGTGCGCAAGATCTCGAGCGGCGAAGGCGTGGAGCGCACGTTCCAGACCTACTCGCCGCTGCTGGCGTCGATCGAGGTGAAGCGCCGCGGCGACGTCCGCCGCGCGAAGCTCTATTACCTGCGCGGGCGCTCGGGCAAGTCGGCGCGGATTCGCGAGAAGCTGGCGATCCGCGATACCGCCAAGGCGGAATAGCCGGCGGTCGGAGTCCGGCGCAATCTGCCGGACGGCGGCAACGCGAAGGCGGCCCATGCGGCCGCCTTTGCTTTTGTGCGCCGCCACATACCCCTTTCCCCGACGGCCCGGATCTTGCTTTTTTGTGCATCTGGCGTCCGCGCCGGCCGATGGCGGCCGCGCCGGGCATAATCCGACTTTTTTCGCCCGACCACGCATGAAGGCCACGCTCTACGACGCGCTGGGAGTCCAGCCCGGCGCCTCCGGCGAGGAGGTGCGGGCGGCGCTGCGTCGGCTGATTCGCAAGTATTACGCGAAGACGCGCGACGGCCAGGGCAACGTCGAAGAGGCGCTGCGCTTCATCAATCATGCCAGCCGCATACTGAGCGACGACGAGCGGCGCTCGCACTACGACGAGGAGCTCGCGCTCTCGTCCGGCGCCGCCGAGCAGAAGATCGCCCACGTCGTCACCAACGCCGTGGTCGCCGACGGCGAGCAGACCGACGTCCACAGCGTGCCGTTGCCCGAGGTGCCGCAGCTCGAGGACTTCCTCGACACGGTACCGGCGGGCAAGGCGCCGCCGCAGGCGGTCCATCACCATCCCGGGCTCACCGAGCGCGTCGCATCCTCGGTGCGCTCGCCGTTCGTGGCGCTGGGGCTAGCGCTGCTGTTCGGCGGCTTCATCGTCGGCGCGATCATGTACGTGACGCCGCCGGACGTGATCATCGTCGCGAAGCAGGTGATGGTGTGGCTGACGCTCGCGCTGCTCGTGCTCACCATCGTCTACGGCGTCGTGCACGGCATGGCGCACAACCGCGCGCGGCCTTCGCCGTCGCAGGTCGGGCTCACGCCGCAGACCGATCTAGCGATCCTCAACTGGCGCCGCGAGAAGAGCGTCTTCATGGGCGTCAGCCAGCCCGCCGAGGACGCGTCGTGGATCTTCCAGCTGCGCATGGCGGAGCTGGAGCGCGAGAAATCGGGCCGCACCAGCGAGCCGCGCCCGTGGAGCCGGCTGGCCGCGCGTCTCTTCGACTACGCGGTATGGGGACTCGTCCTCGCGCTCCTGCTCTCCGAGCTGCGCGGCGCCGGCGTGCTGCCCGTCCGCGCCAGCTACTGGCTCGGACATCCGCTCGTCGCCCCGGTGCTGATCACGCTGACGTTCGTGCCGCTGGAGGCGCTGCTGATCGCCGCGCTCGGAACCACGCCGGGCAAGTGGCTGTTCGGCGTGTACCTGCAGTTCTCGATCTCCGACGCCTATGCGCGCCGCGACGCGCGCGCGCAGATCCGCCGTGGCCTCTCGCGGGCGTTTCGCGTCTGGTGGCGCGGCGTCGGCGCCGGGGTGCCGTTCGCGGCGCCGGTCACCATCGCGCTCGCGTACGAGAAGCTCGCGCGCGAGCAGGAAACCGACTGGGACTTCGCCGAGGATTGCCTCGTCACCCACGGCCCGCCCGGCATGCTCAACCTCGCCACCGGGCTGCTGGGACTCGCGGCGATGCTGTGGCTCTACGCGGTCGCATGGAACCAGCCGATGGCCGACGCCGTGAATTATTTGCGTGCGGGCATCAGCAACGCGATCCCGTTGCCGTCGACGCCGGCGGGCACCACGCCGCCCGAGGGCCGGCTCGCCGTCGCGGCGAAGCCCGGATCGGCCGCCGCCTCGGCGATGCCCGCCCGTCCGGCGGCGCCGCCGTCCACCGCGGCTGCGCCCGGCAGCGGCATCGACCCGGACCTCGACAAGCTGCTCGCCACGCGCCGCGCGCACATCGACACGCTCGGCGCGGAAGGTCCGCGGATGCTGCGCGCCGGCAACTGGCGGCGGGCCGCCGAGCTCTGCCGTGAGTGGACGGACATGGATCCGGGCAGCGCCGCGGCGTGGCATTGCCTCGGCGACGCCGAGCAGGCACTCGGCAACTACAAGAACGCGCTCGCCGCCTATCGGCGCGCGCGGCAGCACGATCCGAACGACCGCTCGCTCGATGCCGCCGTCGAGCGCGCCGAGCGCGGCATCATCACCGATTTCGTGGCCCGCTACCGGCGCTAGTCAGCCCGCGAGCGCGATCCACAGCGGCAGCGTGACCGCCGCGATCAGCGTCCCGATCGAGATCAGCAGCGCCACCGGCGTCCCCGTCCCGTTCATCTGCACGGCGAGGATGTAGGCCGACGGCGCCGTCGACACCGCGGCGAGCGTCACGGCCACCTGCCGCTCGAGCGGCGCCAGGCCGAGCACGCGGGCGAGCACGAGCGCCACCGCGGGAACGGCGACGAGCTTCACGACGCTCCACCATGCGACCGCGGGCAGCGGCAGCGTCGAGCGCGAAAGCCGCAGCCCCGCGCCCACCGCGAGGAGGCCGAGCGGCAGCGCCGCAGCGGCGAGCAGCTCGAGGATGTGCGCCGGCACGGCGGGCAGCGGCAGGTGCAGCGACTGCCAGCCGATGCCGAGCACGCAGGCGATCACGAGCGGATTGCGCACGATCTCGACGACGACGCGCGTTCCTCCCTGCCCGCGCGCCAGCATCGTCACCGCGGCCACGTTCACGACGGGCACCAGGATGCCGATCAGCAGGCTCATCGCGGCGGTCGCCTCGGCGCCGCCGAGCCGCGCGGCGGCGGCGAGCGCCACGTAGGTGTTGAAGCGGAAGCCGCACTGGAAGCACGCGGCGAACGTCGGCGCCGGGAGACGGAAGAGCGGCTGCGCCAGCGCGGACAGCAGCATGCCGGCGGCGGTGAAGCCGAGACCGGCCACGGCGAGCGCGCCGGCGTCGGCAAGGCCGCGCGGTGAGATCGCCAGCGAGCGGAACAGCAGCGCGGGAAACAGGACGAAGTAGACGAGGCGCTCGAGCCCCGACCAGAAGCCGGCGTCGAAGCCCCGCGTTCGCGCCAGCGCGGCGCCGAGCGCGATCAGCAGGAAATCCGGGAGGAGCAGCAGCGCGGCGTTCACGGCGGCGACGCGAACGGCCGCAGTCCGGTCAGCGGCGGCGCATGACGAACCAGAAGGCGCCGTCGGCTTCGCCGTGCTCGACGAGCTCATTGCCCGTTTGCTTCGCGAAGGCCTGGAAATCGCGGACGCTGGCGGGATCCGTCGCGGTGATGCGGATGACCTCGCCCGAGCGCATGTCGTTCAGCGCTTTCTTGGTACGGAGGATCGGCAGCGGACAGTTGAGTCCGCGGGCGTCGACTTCACGGTCGGCTTGCAGCATGTTCAGGACTCCGCAGAGGCCGCGATTATAGCAATGGCCGAGGGTGACCCTTCAGCGGCGGATGCGGCGGACGAGGTCGGTGGTGGAGCGGTCGAACGTAAACGGTATCGCCTGGAACCGGCCGCCGGCCGCGATCACCTCGGCCGCGCCGGCCGTGGTGGCGGCCGAATAGTCGCCGCCCTTGACGAGGATCTCGGGGAGCGCCGCGGCGATCAGGTCGCGCGGCGTGTCGGCGTCGAACGGCACGACGAGATCGACGGCGCCGAGCGCCGCCACGACGGCCATCCGGTCGTCCAGCGAGTTGAGGGGCCGGTCGAGGCCCTTCCCCAGCCGGCGCACCGAGGCATCGGAGTTGATCGCGACGACCAGCGACGCGCCGAGCGCGCGCGCCTGCTCGAGATAGGTGACGTGGCCGCGGTGCAGGATGTCGAACACGCCGTTGGTAAGCACGCGCGGCCGCGGCAGCGCGTCGATGCGCGCCAGCGCGTCGTCGGCGTTGCAGATCTTCGACGGGTATCGCGGCTCGGGCAGCACGACCGCTCCGGCGTCCTGCGCGTCAGCGCATGTACTCGAACAGCTTCACCACGCGGACGACGCCGGTGGTGGTGCTCGCGATCTGCGCGGCCGCGTCGCCCTCGTCCGGCTTCACGATGCCCATCAGGTAGACGATGCCCCGCTCCGTGACCACCTTGACGTGCGTGGCGGAGAACTTGTTCGCCTCGACGAAGCGCGACTTGACCTTCGACGTGATGAACGTGTCGTTGGACCGCACCGAGAGATCGGCGTTGGGACCCACGGCCAGCTCGTTGTGGACGGAGCGCACCTTGGCCGTGCTCTTCGCCAGATTGCCGATCGACGTGAAGATCTCCGCCGTGGGCACCTCGCCCGAGAGCAGGACGATGCCGTTGTAGCTCGTCGAGATCGCGTGGACGCTCTCGCCGTACTGCGTGTTGATCGCGTTGGAGATCTTGAGCTCGATCGCTTCGTCGTCCGCCTGCGCGCCGACGGAGCGGCGGTCGGTGGCGACGAGCGCCGTGCCGCCGACGGCCCCGGCGACGAGCAGCGGCGCGCAGCCCGGAAGCAGGGTGACGGCGGCGAGGGCTCCGAGGAGGGCGGCGACGAGCGGGCGGGACAGGATCATGCGAGGCCTCCTCGGCCGATGGGCAGCATTGCGGGCGGGATCATTCGTCGTCGCCCAGCAGCGTGGCGTCGATGGCGTCGCACAGGCAATGGATGACGAGCAGGTGGACTTCCTGGATGCGCATCGTGCGCGAGTGCGGAACCGAAATATGGACGTCTTCGGGCGCGAGAAGTTCACCCATGCGTCCGCCGCCCTTGCCGGTCAGCGCCACGACTCGCATCTCGCGCTCGTGCGCGGCGGCGACCGCCGCGAGCACGTTGGCCGAGTTGCCGGACGTCGAGATCGCGAGGAGCACGTCGCCCTTGGTGCCGAGCCCGCGCACCTGCTTCGCGAACACCTGCTCGAACGAATAGTCGTTGGCGACGGCGGTGAGCAGTGACGTGTCGGTGGCGAGCGACAGCGCCGGCAGCTCGGGCCGCTCGCGCTCGAAGCGGCCCACGAGCTCGGCGGCGAAGTGCTGCGCGTCGGCGGCCGAGCCGCCGTTGCCGCACGCCAGTATGCGGCCATCGGCGAACAGGCATTCGGTCATCAACGTGCCGGCGCGGGCGATCGCGGGCGCCAGGATCTCGGCAGCGTCGAGCTTGAGCTGCGCGCTGTCGGCGAAGTGGCCGCGGATGCGCTTGACGTGATCGATCATCGCGGCGAATTCTAGCAGGCGTCACTCCACTGCCATCACGTCGCGCTGCCACTCGATCTCGGGCGGGTCGGGACCGTCCATCAGCACGGCGTCGAAGCGGCAGGCGGGCTCCCGCGCGAAGCGCGCGAGATAGGCGCGCGCGGCGAGCGTCCAGCGGGCGCGCTTGGCGGCGGTGATGCTGGCGGCCGCGCCGCCGAAGGCGCGCGAGCGGCGCCGGCGTACCTCGACGAACACGAGCGTTGCGCCTTCGCGCGCGATCAGGTCGATCTCGCCGTGGCGCGTGCGGAAGTTGCGCGCCACGATAATGAGGCCGCGCGCGGCCAGGAAGCGCGCGGCGAGCGCCTCGGCGGCCGCGCCGATGGTGCCGCGGTCGGTGCCGCCGTCAGCGCGGCGTGGGCTCGAGGGGAACGAGCTTGCCGTCACGATAAGTGGCGATGCGGCCCTCGCGGACGAACTGCCGCCCCGGCTCGAGCCGCACGAAGCCGGTGGCGCCTTCCAGCTCGAAGCGCTCGGGCGGCTCGTCGCCGAACGCCTGCGCGACGCGGAAGGCGTCGATGCCGAGCGCGTAGAGCCGCTCCAGCGACGCGCTGCCGAAATCGCGGCGCGGGAACGGTGCCAGCTCCGGCGCGTCCGGCGTGACGAGCCACGGCACCTCGACGATGCGGAGGTCGTTGAGATCTCGCACCACGGCATCCGCCGGGCGCTCGAACACGAGGCCGCTCGCGTACGCGGGCACGGCGCCGACGAAGGACTTCAGCAGCGCGGCCTGGTTGCCGTCGACCGCCAGCACGACGGCGTCGGGGACCGCCTTGGCGAGATTGCGCCGCAACCCCGTCAGGGCGTCGGGGCCGGCGTCGAAATGGTAGGCGCCGGGCGCCGCGCCGCCGCCCGCCACCCAAGCCGTCGCGAACGCGCCGGCGAGCCGCTTGACGATCGGCGGATCACCGGCGATGACGTCGATCGAGCGGACGCCGTCGAACTGCGCGCGCCGCGCGATCGCGCGGCCGTCCGCCTCGACCGCGAGCGCGAACGTGTAGGCCGCCGGGGGCAGCGTCGTGGGATCGTCGAGCTGGTTGAGGGCGATGGTCCAGGGAATCTCGGCGTCGGCGATTGCGAGCGTGCGAAGGTCGTCGCGCAGCAGCGGCCCCACGATGACGCGCACGCCGCGGCGCTTCGCTTCGTCGAACGCCGCCAGTACGCCGTCCTCCTTGTGGCCGATGACGATGCAGCGGTCCTTGGCGTTGGCCGCCTCGGCGGCGGCGAGAAAGCCCGCGCGCACGGCGTCGGCGGCGCGGCCGTAGGTGGGCGTGTCGAGCGGCAGGATCAGCGCGATGAGATCCGTGGGCGCCGGCGGCGGGCGCCCCGCGCGTGGCGCGGGCATCGCGCCGGGGCCGGCGGCCGGCGCCGAGGCCTCGACGTCAGCAGGCTCGGCCAGCGGCGCCGTGACCGCCGGGACGGGATCGGGCGGGGCGCGCGGCGGCGCTTCCGCGGAGGTGGCGGCGGGCGGCTGCGGCTGCGGCGCGGGCGCGCGCGCGACGCGCGTCGGCGGTGGGGTACGCTCGACGATCGGCGCCTGGCGGGTTGCCGGGCCCGATTGCGCGCAGGACAATGCGGCGGCCGCGACGAAGACGGCGAGCGCGCATCGCCTCGCGTGGCGGGTGAACCCGCGCATGAGCGCGCAGCGCGAAGGTCGGCCATAGAGCGGGAGCGCACGCATGGAGTCAGGGACGGAGTCGGAGGAGAAGGTTGCGGAGGCATTCGGCGCGGCGGGCGAGGTCCCCGTGTTCCACGCCATGCCAGGGTCATTATATGTGGTGGCCACGCCGCTCGGTAATGCGCGCGACTTGACCTTTCGTGCACTGGACATCCTGCGCACGGCCGATGTAATCGCCGCGGAGGACACGCGGGTCAGCGCGCCGCTGCTGCGCCGGCTCGGCGTCGCGACGCGCCTTACGTCCCTGCATGCCCACAACGAGGCGCGCCGCAGCGCGACGGTGATCGAGGCGCTGCGCGCCGGCAAGAGCGTGGCGCTCGTCACCGACGCCGGCACGCCCGCGATCAGCGATCCCGGCGCGCGGCTCGTGCGCGCCGTCCACGAAGCGGGCTTCGCCGTCGTGCCCATTCCCGGGCCGTCGGCCGTCGCCACGGCGGTGTCCGCGGCCGGCCTCGCGGCGGAGCGCTTTGCGTTCCTCGGCTTTCTTCCGCAGCAGGCGAAGGCGCGGCGCGCGCTGCTCGACGCGATGGGCGCGCTGCCCCTGGCGCTCGTGATCTACGAGGCGCCGCACCGCGTGCGCGCGTCCGTCGACGACCTCGCCGCCGCGCTCGGCGGCGACCGTACGCTGGTCGTGGGCCGCGAGCTCACCAAGGCGTTCGAGACGATCGCGCGCATGCCGTTGCGGGAGGCCGGCGCGTGGCTCGACGCCGACGCCAACCGGCTGCGCGGCGAATTCGTGCTGGTCGTCGATGCCGCCGCGGCGGTCGCGCCGGTCGAGGGGGTGGCGCTGCCGCCGGAAGCCGACGCCTGGCTTCGCGCGCTGCTGGCCGAGCTGCCGCCGGCCCGCGCCGCGCGCGCCATCGCGGCAGCCAGCGGCTGGCCGCGCGATGCGCTCTACGCCCGGGCGATGGCGCTGCGCGGCGACGCGGCCGACGACCCGCCGACGTAGCCGCCGTCAGACGCCGAGGTGCCGGGCCAGCGCCTCCGGCGCCGCCGCCAGCGCCGCCGACGCGCCCGTCAGCACGACGACGCCTTTTTCGAGGACCAGCGCGCGATCGGTGTGGGCGAGCACGGCCGGGTAGTTGCGGTCGACGATCAGCGCCGCGAGGCCCGTGCTGCGCAGCTCGCCGACGATGCGCCAGATCTCGCGGACGACGAGCGGTGCGAGCCCTTCGGTCGCCTCGTCGAGGATCAGCAGGTCGGGGTTGGTCGCGAGCGCGCGTCCGATCGCCAGCATCTGCTGCTCGCCGCCCGAAAGCTGGCCGCCGCCGTGGCCGATGCGCTGCGCGAGCCGCGGAAACGTCGCGAGCACGCGCTCCAGCGTCCAGTCGCGGCGCCCGCCCGCGCCGGCGCGCGCGGCGAACGCGAGATTCTCGCGGACGGTCAGGTTGGGGAAGATGCCGCGGCCCTCGGGCACGTAGGCGATGCCCATCCGCGCGATGCGATGCGGCCGCTCGTGCGTGCATTCGCGCCCGTTCACCAGCACCCGGCCACGCGACGCGCGGACGTGCGCGAGAAGGGTGCGGATCAGCGTCGTCTTGCCCATCCCGTTGCGGCCGAGGAGCCCCAGCGACTCGCCGCGCCCGATCGCGAGCGACACGCCGCGCAGCACGTGGCTCTCGCCGTAGTGCGAATGCACGTCATGGGCCTCGAGCAGCGACGGCGCGGCCTTCGTGCTCACGCGGCGGCCTCGCCGAGGTACGCGGACTGCACGCTCGGGTCCGCGCGCACCGCGGCCGGCGCGCCGCTCGCGATCACGCCGCCGTTGACCATCACCGTGATGCGATCGGCGATTCGGAACACGGCGTCCATGTCGTGCTCGACCAGCAGCACCGCATGGCCGGGCTTCAACGACTCGAGCAGCGCCAGCATCCGCTCGGACTCCTCCGGCCCCATGCCGGCGAGCGGCTCGTCGAGCAGCAGCACCTCCGGCGAAGTGGCCAGGCACATCGCGATCTCGAGCTGGCGCTTCTGGCCGTGCGACAGCACGCCGGCGACGTGCCCGCCGAACGCGGCGAGGCCCGCGCGCGCGAGCGCGTCCCGCGCGAGGTCGGCGCTCGCGTCGTCGCGCTCGGCCTTCGTCCACCAGTTCCACGGCGCCTGGCGCCGCGCCTGCGCGCAGAGCCGGCAGTTCTCGTACACCGAGAACCTGGGAAAGATCGTCGTGCGCTGGTAGCTCCGGCCGATGCCGGCGCGCGCGCGGCGCGGCTGCGGCCAGTGGGTGACGTCGACGCCGTTCAGCGCCACCTCGCCCGCCGTGGCGGCGAGCTCGCCGGCGATCACGTTGACGAGCGTCGACTTGCCGGCGCCGTTGGTGCCGATCACCGCGTGGACGGCGCCGCGCTCGAGTGCAAGCGACACGCGGTCGACGGCGACGAGCCCGCCGAAGCGGCGCGTCACGTCGCGCACGGCGAGGACGGCCGGCGGCGTGCGCTCAGGCGGCACGGGGCGCTCCCGCGCGGAGGCGCGCGCGGCGCAGCTGCGCCGGCAGTCCGATCAGCCCCTCGGGCATCAGCGCGACGCAGCCGATGATCGCGAAGCCGAGCAGCAACTGCCAGTGGCGCGCGAGCGGGCCGAAGATCGCCTCGGACTGGAACAGCTCTTTCAGCAGCGCGAACGCGAACGCGCCGAGCACGGCGCCGCGCAAGCGCCCCACGCCGCCCAGGATGATCATCAGCAGCACCGCGCCCGACTGGTGCCACGACAGGATCTCCGGATTCACGAAGCCGTCCTTCACCGCGTAGAGGAAGCCGGCGACACCGGCGAGCCCGCCGGCCAGCACGAAGGCCGCGAGCTTGTACGGATAGGTCGAGTAGCCGGCCGCGCGCATCCGCACCTCGTTCGCGCGGATGCCGGCGAGCGCGTGACCGAAGCGCGAGCGCAGCACGACGGCGAGGAACGCGAACGTCGCGACGAGGCAGGCGAGCGTCGTGTAGTAGAAGGCGAGCGGTTGGTCGAGGGAGACGAGCGTCGCGCCGCCGATCGCCAGCACCGGCTTCACGTACAGATAGATCCCGTCGCTGCCACCGCCGAGCTTCGTGTCGTGGAACACGTAGTAGGCCATCTGCGCGAACGCCAGCGTGACCATGATGAAGTAGATGCCGCGCGTGCGCAGCGAAAGCGCGCCCACGACCGCAGCGAACGCCGCGGCGGCGAGCACCGACGCCGGCAGCAGCCACAGGACCGACGCCGCCGCGGCCTTCGGCGACAGCAGCGTCGCGGCGTACGCGGCGACGCCGAAGAACGCGGCGTGGCCGAACGAGACGAGTCCCGTCGCGCCCACGAGCACCTCGAGCGAAAGCGCGAACACCGCGAGGATCATGATCGTCGTCGCGAGGTCGACGTAGAACTTGCCGCCGAACCACGGAAACGCCGCGAGCAGCAGCGTCACGGCGATCTCGGGTCCCGCGCGTCGCAGTAGGCTTTGCACGCGCGTCATCCCTGGCGGAAGAGGCCTTCGGGGCGCCACAGCAGGATCGCCGCCATCAGCACATAGACGAGCACGCCGGCGGCCTGCGGAAACAGCACCTTGCCGAACGTGTCGACGATGCCGACCAGCAGCGACGCCAGGAACGCGCCGCGGATCGACCCGATGCCGCCGATCACCACGACGACGAACGAGATGATCAGAACCTGGTTGCCCATGCCGGGATAGACGGACGACACCGGCGCCGCGATCATGCCGGCCAGCACCGCGAGCGCCACGCCGGCGGCGAACACGACGCGGTACAGGAACCGTATGTCCACCCCGAGGGACTGCACCATCTCGCGGTTGGACGCGCCGGCACGAATCGCCATGCCGATTCGCGTGCGCGCGATCACCGCGTAGAGCGCGAGCGCGACGGCGATGCACACGCCCGACATGAACAGCCGGTACACCGGGTAGGTCATCAGGTCGCCGAGCGGGACGCTCCCGGTCAGCCAGCCGGGCGGCTGCACGCCGTGCACGTCGTCGCCGAGCAGGAGGCTGCGGAGCTCCTCGAACACGAGGATCAGGCCGTACGTCATCAGCACCTGCTGCAGGTGATCGCGCTCGTACAGATACGACACGAATCCCCACTCGAGCGCGTAGCCGAACGCGACCGCCAGCACGAGGCCCAGGAAGAGGGCGGTGAAGAAGCCGCCGCCGAGGTGCTGCGCCACGAACGGCGCCAGGGCGTACGCGAGATACGCGCCGATCATGTAGAAGCTGCCGTGGGCGAGATTGATCACGCCCATGATGCCGAAGATCAGCGTGAGCCCGCTCGCGACCAGGAACAGCAAGAGGCCGTACTGGACGGCATTCAGGCACTGGACCAGGAACGTCGGAAGATCCATCGCGGGCGGGGAGCGGGGCGAAGGCCGGAGATGAAGAGGCCGGCCGCGGGTGCACCGCACGGCCGGCCTCGAGCGTCGTCGGGCGCGTGGCGCTACATCTTGCAGCCTGGCGACGGATCGGCCAGCGCCTTCACGGCGACGCCGGCGACCTTGTTCTGCGTGCCTTCGACCTTGCGCAGGTAGATGTCCTGCACGGGCTCGTGCGACTTCGACAGCGTGAACGTGCCGCGCGGGCTGTCGATCTTCGCCTTTTCCATCGCGGCGACGAGCTCGGCGCGCTTCGCGACGTCGCCCTTCACGGCATTGAGGCCCACCGCCAGCAGCTGCGCCGAATCGTAGCCCTGCACCGCGTAGACGTCCGGCGCGGCCTTGTACGCGGCCTGGTAGGCGGCGCGGAACGCCTTGTCCTTCGCGAGGTCGAGGCCGTCGGCGTAATGCAGCGTGGTGAGGAGCCCCTGCGCGGACGCGCCCTGCGCCTCCAGCGTGCCGTCGGTGAGGAAGCCGGGGCCGTAGAGCGGGATCGTCTTGCCGAGGCCCGCCGCGTCGTAGTCCTTGACGAACTTCACGGCGCCGCCGCCGGCGAAGAACGCGTAGACGGCGTCGGGCTTCGCGGCGGCGATCTCGGTCAGCAGCGCCTGGAACTCGACGTTGGGGAACGGCAGTGTCAGCTCCTTCACCACCTGGCCGCCGGACGCCGCGATGCCGTCCTTGAAGCCTTCGACAGACTCGTCGCCGGCCGCGTACTTCCAGGTGATCGTGACGACCTTCTTCGCGCCTTTCTCGCCGGCCACCTTGCCCATCGCGTAGCCGGGCTGCCAGTTCGAGAACGACGCGCGGAAGATGCTCGGCGCGCACATGGGGCCGGTGACGGCGCGCGCGCCGGCGTTCGGGATCACGAGCAGCGTGTTCGTGTCCTTCGCGACCTTCGCCATCGCCATGACGACGCCGGAGTGGACCGTGCCGACGACGACGTCGACGTTGTCGCGCTTGATCAGCTTGTTGATGTTGTCGACGGCCTTCGACGGCTCGGACTCGTCGTCGACCTTGAAGTACTCGATCTCGCGGCCGCCGAGCTTGCCGCCCTGCTCCTGCACGTAGAGGCGGAAGCCGTTCTCGATCGCGTTGCCGAGCGCCGCGTACGTGCCCGTGTACGGCAGCATGAAGCCCACCTTGACCTTGCTCTGCGCCTGCGCGGCCGCGGCGGTGACCGTCAAAGCCGCCGCGCACAACACTGCCGCGATCTGTTTCGATCGTCCGTTCATTGCACTCCTCCTTGATGAGCCCGCGTTGCCGCGTGGCGCGAAATGAAATCGATGGCGGCGCGCGTCAGCGCGTCCGGGCGGTCGCGGTGCGGCGAATGGCCGCTGCCGCGCAGCACGACGCTTTCCGATCCGGCGACCGTCCGCGCGATCGCGTCGATCTGCGCGAGCGTGCCGTACTCGTCGTCCTCGCCCTGGATCGCGAGCACCGGGCATTGCACGTGCCGAAGCATAGCCAAGATCGACCAGTCGCGGAACTCCGGGTCGAGCCAGACGTCGTTCCAGCCCCAGAAGGCGGAATCGGGGTCGTCGTGGTAGCGCGCGAGGCGCGCCCGGAGGTCCGTCGTCAGGTACGCCGTACGGGCCGCGCGGATGCTCTCGATCGACACGTCCTCCACCATCACGTGCGGCGCGACGGCGACCACGCCACCGGCGGCGGCGGGGAACGTCGCGGCATGGAGGAGGGCGATCGACCCGCCGTCGCTGTGGCCGAAGAGCCACGGCCGGTCGCCGGCGACCCGGCCGATGCCGACCGCGTCGAACAGCGCGGGCAGCATCTCCCGCGCCTGCGCGTGCATGAACGCGACCGGCCAGCGCTCGTCCTTAGCGCGGGGCGTCGAGCGTCCGTAGCCGGGGCGCGAGTAGACGAAGCCGCGGAAGCCGCCGGCATCGCACAGCGCGCGCGGATAGTCCTTCCACATCGCAAGCGAGCCGAGTCCTTCGTGCAGGAACACGACGAGCGGCGCGGCGGTGCGCTCGGGTGCGATGAACGCATGCTCGATGGAAACCGTGCGGCCGGACAGCGGCAGGTCGACGAACGCCGGCGTCATCGCGCGGCGTCGCGCTCGCGCAGGCGAAAGCGCTGGATCTTGCCCGTCGCCGTCTTCGGCAGCTCGGCGATGAACTCGATGTCGCGCGGGTACTTGTACGGCGCGAGCTTGTCCTTGACGAACGCCTTCAGCGCCTCCGCGAGCGCGGCGTCGCCGGCCGCGTCGGCCTTCAGCACCACGTAGGCCTTGGTCTTGGTGAGGCCGTCGGCGTCGTTGCGGCCGATCACCGCGGCCTCGAGCACCGCCGGGTGCTGGACCAGCGCGCCCTCCACCTCGAACGGCGACACGTACATTCCGCTCACCTTCAGCATGTCGTCGCCGCGGCCTGCGTACACGTAATAGCCGTCGGCCTCGCGCACGTACTTGTCGCCGCTCTTCGTCCATGCCCCTTCGAACGTCGCCGCGGACTTGTCGCGGCTGCACCAGTACCCGAGCGCGGCGCTCGGGCCGCGGACGTACAGGTCGCCGATCTGCCCGTCGGCCACCGGCCGGCCGTCCTCGCCGCGCAGCTCGATGTCGTAGCCCGGCACGGGCTCGCCGGTGGTGCCGTAGCGCACGGCGCCCGGGCGGTTGGAGATGAAGATGTGCAGCATCTCGGTGGAGCCGATGCCGTCGAGCACGTCGCAACCGAAATGCCGGCGGACGCGCTCGCCGATCTCGCGCGGCAGCGCCTCGCCGGCCGACGTGCAGGCGCGCAGCGCGAACGCGCCCGCGGGCGGGAGGTCCGGCGCTGCGAGCATCGCTGCATAGAGCGTCGGCACGCCGTAGAAGACAGTGGGGCGATGTGCCGCCAGCCGCTTGAAAACGGCCTGCGGCGTGGGCCGCTCGGGCATCAGCACAACCGTGGCGCCCGCGGACAGCGGGAACGTCAGCGCGTTGCCGAGCCCGTAGGCGAAGAACAGCTTCGCGGCCGAGAACACGACGTCGTCCTCCGCCAGCCGCAGGACGGTTCGCGCATACAGGACGTCGGTCCAGTACGGATTCGCGTGCGTGTGCACGGTGCCCTTCGGCTTGCCGGTGGAGCCCGACGAGTACAGCCAGAACGCGGGCTCGTCGGCATGGGTATCGGCCGGCACCGCGGCGGGCGCCGCGGCCGCCAGCAGCGCCTCGAAATCCGCATGGCCCGGCGCCAGCGCCGACGTCGGGCGCACGACGATCACCGCGGGGCGCTCGCCCCCGCGCTCCGCCAGCGCCGCCTCGAGCACCGGCAGCAGCGGCGCGGCGACGACGACGGCGCGCGCGCGGCTGTGCGCCAGCATGTAGGCGTAATCGGCGGCGGTCAGCAGCGTGTTCACCGCCACGGGCACGATGCCGGCGTACAGCGCGCCGAGGAACGCCACCGGCCAGTCGACGGTGTCGTGCGCCATCAGCAGCACGCGCTCCTCGCGCCGCAGCCCGAGCGCACCCAGCGCCGCCGCGAACCGCCGCGTGCGCGCAGCCAGGTCGGCATAGCTGAGGCTGCGGTCGTCGTCCTGATAGGCGATCCGCATCCCGCGAGCGGCATTGCGCTCGAGCAGCCACGCCGCGAAGTTGAACGCGGCGGGCGGGGCCGGCGAGACGGTGGCGGGATCGCTCATTCCGGCACTATAATGCATCTCGACCGCTGATTCCAGCCGCCGCCCCACACTACGCTCGATGGACCTTCCGATCCGCGTCAGCACCGCCGTTCCTCTCCCGGCCGCACCCGACGGCGCCCGGGCCGCGTTCCTGGCCGCGCTCGGCGAGGCGGTGCGAACGGCGCGGGCGCGGCGCGGCCTCACCCGCAAGGCGCTGGCACGGGACGCGGGCGTGTCCGAGCGCCATCTCGCCAACCTCGAGACGGGCGCCGGCAATCCGTCGATCCTCGTCCTGCGGCAGGTCGCCCTCGCGCTCGCCTGCGAGCTGACGGACCTGGTCGGCGACGCCGCCGCGCAGTCGCCCGAGCGCACGCTGATCGGCGACCTGCTGCGCGACCGGACCGAAGCCGAGCTGACGCGTGCCCGACGCGCGCTGGCGGGGCTCTTCGGGTCGGCGGCGGCGGCCGCCGGCCGGCGCGCGGGCCGCGTCGCGCTGATCGGCCTGCGCGGAGCCGGCAAATCGACGCTCGGCCCGATGCTCGCCGATGCGCTGGGATGCCCGTTCGTCGAGCTGTCGCGCGAGGTCGCGCGGCTGGCCGGCTGCAGCGTCCCCGAGATCCACGCGCTCTACGGCCTCACCGCCTACCGCCGCTACGAGCGCCGGGCCCTGGAAGAAACGCTCGCCGGGCACGAGCGCGCCGTCATCGCCACGCCCGGCGGAATGGTGTCCGAGGCGGCCACGTTCAACCTGCTGCTCGAGCACTGCTTCACCGTCTGGCTGCAGGCGACGCCCGAGGAGCACATGAACCGCGTCATCGCACAGGGCGACCTGCGCCCGATGTCGGGCAACGCCGAGGCGATGGAGGACCTGCAGCGGATCCTGGCCGGGCGGAGCGCGTTCTACGCCAAGGCCGACGTCGCCTACGACACGGCGGGGCAGACGCTCGCGCAAAGCTTCGAAGGCCTGGCGGCAAGCGTGCGCGCCGGGGTGGGCGTCGACGATTGATCAAGGCCGTGAACTGCACTAGAATGCATCTTCGTTCCGGCGACGCACTATAATTCATCACAATGACCGATTCCCTCACTGCTCCCGCGCCCACACCGGTGGACTACCGCACCGACCCGTCGCGGTATCGGCACTGGCAGCTGTCGTTCGACGGGCCGGTCGCGACGCTGGCGATGGACGTCGCCGAGGATGCCGGCATCCGCCCCGGATACAAGCTGAAGCTCAACTCCTACGACCTCGGCGTCGACATCGAGCTCGCCGACGCCGTAGAGCGGCTGCGCTTCGAGCACCCGGAAGTGCGCGCGGTAGTGGTCACCAGCGGCAAGCCGCGCATCTTCTGCTCGGGCGCCAACATCTTCATGCTGGGCCTGTCGACGCACGCGTGGAAGGTGAACTTCTGCAAGTTCACCAACGAGACCCGCAACGGTCTCGAGGACGCGAGCCGAGAGTCCGGACTGCGGTTTCTCGCGGCCATCAACGGCGCGTGCGCCGGCGGCGGCTACGAGCTCGCCCTCGCGTGCGACGAGATCCTGCTGGTGGACGATCGCTCGTCGACGGTCTCGCTGCCGGAGGTGCCGCTGCTCGGCGTGCTGCCGGGCACGGGCGGCCTCACGCGCCTCACCGACAAGCGCCGCGTGCGTCACGACCTCGCCGACATCTTCTGCACGACGACCGAAGGCGTGCGCGGCCAGCGCGCGCAGGACTGGCGGCTGGTCGACGAGCTCGCGAAGCCGGCGCAGTTCGACGAGGCGGTGCGGAGACGCGCCGCCGCGCTCGCGGCGCGCAGCGACCGGCCCACGGGCGCGCAGGGCGTGGCGCTGCCGCCCCTCGCGCGCCGCGACGATGCCGTCGGGCATCACTACGATCACGTCGACGTCGCGATCGACCGCGCGCGCCGCCTCGCGACGTTCGTCGTGCGCGCGCCCGCCGCGCCGCCGCCGGCGGACATCGACGGCATCGTCGCGGCCGGCGCGGCGTGGTGGCCGCTGGCGATGGCGCGCGAGCTGGACGACGCGATCCTCACGCTCCGCACCAACGCGCTCGACGTCGGCACGTGGCTCTTCCGCACCGAAGGCGACGCCGCGGGCGTCCTCGCCTGCGACGCCGCGCTTGCCGCGCACCGCGACCACTGGCTCGTGCGCGAGACGATCGGACTGCTGCGCCGCACGCTCGCTCGCCTCGACGTATCGTCGCGCACGCTGTTCGCGCTGATCGAGCCGGGCTCGTGCTTCGCCGGGCCGCTGCTCGAGCTGGCACTCGCCGCCGACCGCACGTACATGGCCGCGCTGCCGGGCGACACCGCGCGCGAGCCGTCGATCGTGGTGACCGACGCGAATTTCGGTTTCTATCCGGCGGTGACGGGACAGGCGCGCCTCACGCAGCGCTTCTACGCCGAGGACGCACCGCTCGCTGCGGTCCGCGCGGCCGCCGGCCGCCCGATCGGCGCGGCCGAGGCGCTCGCGTTGGGCCTCGTCACGGCCACGCCGGACGACCTCGACTGGGCCGACGAGATCCGGCTGGCGCTCGAGGAGCGCGCGAGCCTGTCGCCCGACGCGCTGACGGGCCTCGAGGCGAACCTGCGCTTCGGCGGCATCGAGACGATGGCGACGCGCATCTTCGGCCGCCTGTCCGCATGGCAGAACTGGATCTTCATCCGGCCGAACGCCGTCGGCGACAAGGGCGCGCTCAAGGTCTACGGCAAAGGTGACAAGGCGCAGTTCGACTGGAACCGCACATAACGAGGCCGCATTGCATGAGCGCCGCCGGGCCGTCCCAGGGCGCGAATTGCACCGCAGCGCGCAGCGCGAAGGTAATTCAATGAACGCCATCGACTACACCGAGAAGATCCCGAACAACGTCGACCTCGCCGGCGACCGCGCGCTGCAGCGCGCGCTGGAGCAGTGGCAGCCCAATTTCCTCCGCTGGTGGGGAGACATGGGGCCGGAGGGCGCGCAGGCGTTCGACGTCTACCTGCGCACGGCGGTCAGCGTCGATCCGTCGGGCTGGGCGCATTTCGACTACGTGAAGATGCCGGACTACCGCTGGGGCATCTTCCTCACCGCGCCGGAGGCGGACCGCAGGATCAACTTCGGCGAGCACAAGGGCGAGCCGGCGTGGCAGGACGTGCCAGGCGAGCATCGCGCGAACCTCCGCCGCATCATCGTCACGCAGGGCGACACCGAGCCCGCGTCGGTCGAGCAGCAGCGGCATCTCGGCCTCACCGCGCCATCGCTCTACGACCTTCGCAACCTCTTCCAGGTCAACGTGGAGGAGGGCCGCCACCTGTGGGCGATGGTGTACCTGCTGCACCGCTATTTCGGCCGCGACGGCCGCGAGGAAGCCGAGGCGCTGCTCGAGCGCCGCTCCGGCGACACCGACAACCCGCGGATCCTCGGCGCCTTCAACGAGCGCACGCCCGATTGGCTCGCGCTCTTCATGTTCACGTACTTTACCGACCGCGACGGCAAGTTCCAGCTGAATGCGCTCGCCGAATCCGGCTTCGACCCGCTGGCACGCACGACGAAGTTCATGCTGACGGAGGAAGCGCATCACATGTTCGTCGGCGAGTCGGGCGTGTCGCGCGTGCTGCAGCGCACGTGCGAGGTCATGCGCCAGCATGGCATCGACGATCCGCAGGCGGTCCGCGCCCACGGCGTGATCGATCTGCCCACCGTGCAGCGCTACCTCAACTTTCACTACAGCGTCACGATCGATCTCTTCGGCGCCGACCAGTCGTCGAACGCCGCGATCTTCTACGGCGCCGGCTTGAAGGGCCGCTTCGAGGAGACGAAGCGCGACGACGACCATCTGCTGAAGGACCGCACCTATCCGATCCTCGAGGTCGCCGAAGGCGCGTTCGTCGAGCGCGCGGCGCCGATGCAAAACGCGCTGAACGAGGTGCTGCGCGACGACTTCATCCGCGATTCGCAGGGCGGCGTCACGCGCTGGAACAAGGTGCTGGAGAAGCACGGCGTAGCCTTTCGTCTCACCGTGCCGCACAAGGCGTTCAACCGCAAGATCGGCACGTTCGCCGGCGTGAACGTGACGCCCGACGGCCACATCGTCGACGCCGCGCAGTGGGGGGCGGGCAGCGCCGCGTGGCTGCCGTCAGCCGCAGACCGCGCGTTCGTCGCGTCGCTGATGGGCCGCGTCGTCGAGCCCGGCCAGTTCGCGCACTGGATCGCCCCGCCGGCGATGGGCGTGAACCGGCAGCCGGTCGACTTCGAGTACGTCCGCTTCGGCTAGCGCCGCCGGCGAGGCAGAATACGCGGGATGAACGCCTCGCCCGAGGTGCTGAATCAGCACCTGATCGATCCCGAGATCTGCATTCGCTGCAACACGTGCGAGGAGACCTGCCCGGTCGACGCGATCACGCACGACAGCCGCAACTACGTCGTTGATCCGTCGATCTGCAACGCGTGCATGGCGTGCGTCGCGCCGTGTCCGACGGGCGCCATCGACAACTGGCGCCCGGTGACGCGCGCCGCACCCTTCACGCCCGCCGAGCAGCTCACGTGGGACGTGCTGCCGCCGGCGGAAACGCCCGCGACCTCGTCCCCGTCAGCCGTTGCCGCGCCCGCGCGCACGCCCGCTGCCGCTCCCGCCGATTCGGCGGCTGCGCAGGCACTGTCCGACCACGCGCCGGGCGCGACGATCCCGCCCTGGTCGGCGTCGCATCCGTACGTCAACCTCTACACGCAGCGAAGCGCAATCGTCGCCACGGTGGCCGGCAACTTCCGCGTCACCGACACCGCGAGCGAGAGCGACACCCATCACATCGTGCTCGATTTCGGCGCCACGCCGTTTCCGGTGCTCGAAGGACAGTCGATCGGCATCCTGGCGCCGGGCGTGGACGCCGACGGCCGCGCGCACTTCGCGCGGCAGTATTCGATCTCCAGCCCGCGCGACGGCGAGCGGCCCGGCTACAACAACCTGGCGCTGACGGTGAAGCGCGTGCTCGTCGGCTACGACGGCGCGCCGGTGCGCGGCGTCTGCTCGAACTACCTGTGCGATCTCGAAAAGGGTGATCGCGTGCAGGTGATCGGTCCCTTCGGCAACACGTTCCTGATGCCGAACCATCCGGGCGCGCACCTGCTGATGATCTGCACCGGCACCGGCTCGGCGCCCATGCGCGCGATGACCGAACGGCGCCGGCGCCGTCGCGGCAAGGACGGCGACGGCCGGCTGATGCTGTTCTTCGGCGCGCGCACGCAGCAGGAGCTGCCGTACTTCGGGCCGCTCACCGGCCTGCCGCCGGATTTCATCGACATCAACCTCGCGTACTCGCGCGTTCCCGGCGCGCCTCGCCGCTACGTGCAGGACCTGATGCGCGAGCGCGCCGCCGACGTCGCCGCGCTGCTTGCCGACGCCGACACGTGCATCTACGTGTGCGGCCTCAAGGGAATGGAGCAGGGCGTGCTCGACGCTCTCGCCGACGCCGCATCCGGGCACGGGCTCGACTGGTCCGCGACGTGGCGCCGCCTGAAGGCCGAAGGCCGGCTGCACTTCGAGACGTACTGACGCCAACCCCGCGGCTCGACTCTTGCAACCAGGCATGGAGCACCGTCACCGATGATGTTCGCCGAGTTCCACGCGGGCCAGACGCTCGTCGCCGGCCCGGCGTCGCTGACCGAAGCCGAGATCGTCGCGTACGCGCGGCAGTACGATCCGCAGTGGTTCCACGTCGATCCGGCGCGCGCCGCGGCGAGCCGCTGGGGCGGCCTCATCGCCAGCGGCTGGCAGACCTGCGGCGTCGCGATGCGCCTCGTCGTCGACAGCGTGCTGGCCGATTCGAACTCGTTCGGCTCTCCGGGCCTCGAGTACCTGAAATGGCTGGCGCCGGTGCGGCCCGGCGACGCGCTGTACGTGCACATGGAAGTGCTCGAGGCGCGGCGCTCGCGCAGCCAGCCCACGCTGGGCGTGCTGCGCTGGCGCTGGCGCGTGGTGAACCAGGCCGGCGTCGCGGTGCTGGAGCTCCTCGCCACGAGCCTCTTCGACGCCGGCGCCGAAGCCGCGCCGTAGCGCGCGCCGTTGCCGCCCCCGGCGCGATGCACGTCGACCTGCCCGCGCTGATCCAGAGCTACGGCTATCCGCTGGTGTTCCTGGGCGCGCTGCTCGAAGGCGAGACGGTGCTGACGCTCGCCGGCCTCGCCGTGCATCGCGGCCACCTCGCGTTCCTGCCGGTGTGGCTGCTCGCCGCCGCCGGCGCCACGGCCGGCGACGCGTTCTTCTTCGCGCTGGGCCGCCGCTACGGTACGGCGATCTTCCAGCGCTTCCCGCGCCTCGCGCCGGGCGTCGTCCGGATCGATCGCCTCGTGCGGCGCGGGCCCGCGGTCGCCGTCATCGGCGTGCGCTTCCTGTACGGCATGCGCGTCGCCGGGCCGGTCGTGATCGGCACCGGCGCGCTGCCGTGGCCGCGCTTCCTGCTGCTGAACGCCTGCGGCGGGCTGCTGTGGTCGGCATGCTGGGTGTCGGCCGGCTACGGCCTGGGCGAAGTGGCAAAGCGCTGGCTCGGCGACCTCGTGCGCCACGAGCGGAGCCTCTTCCTTGGCGTGTTTGTCGTCGCGGTAGCCGTCATCGCGATCCTGCGACTGCGCCCGCGCGCCGCCGCGCCGTCCGCCGCCGACCCGCACTAGCGGCAGCGCGTTCCAAACCGGTGCAGAGGCCGGATAAGCGCACCGCTTTGGTGGGTTCGCATCCGGGCGCGTGTGCGCCGCGTGCCCGGCGCCGAGCTCCGAAATGATCATCGAATCCACGCGTTAAACGCGCGCTTCCTGCCGTGGCATGCCTTGTGCAATGCGTCATGGCGGCACCATCGCGACGCAATCCACTTCACCAATCCGGCGCGCGTACGCGAGCGGGCTTGCCAGACGTTCACCTTACTCAACCTCCGGGGGCATCCTATGCAACGTAGAAGTTTCCTTAAGCGCGTCGCGCTGTCGGCAGCGCTGGCGACAGCGGGCCTGTCCGCCGGCACCACCGCACTCGCGGCCGACACGATCAAGGTCGGCGTGCTCCATTCGCTCTCCGGAACGATGGCCATCAGCGAAACCGTGCTGAAGGACGTCGCGCTGATGGCGTTCGAGGAGATCAACGCCAAGGGCGGCATCATGGGCAAGAAGATCGAGCCCGTCGTCGTCGATCCCGCCTCCAACTGGCCACTCTTCGCCGAGAAGGCGCGCCAGCTCATCACCCAGGACAAGGTGGCCGCGGTCTTCGGCTGCTGGACGTCGGTGTCGCGCAAGTCGGTGCTGCCGGTGTTCGAGGAAACGAACGGGCTCCTGTTCTACCCCGTCCAGTACGAGGGTGAGGAGCTGTCGAAGAACGTCTTCTACACGGGCGCGGCGCCGAATCAGCAGGCGATCCCGGCCGTCGAATACCTGATGAGCAAGGAAGGCGGCGGCGCGAAGCGGTGGGTGCTCCTCGGCACCGACTACGTGTATCCGCGCACGACCAACAAGATCCTGCGTGCGTTCCTGAAGTCGAAGGGCGTGGCGGAAGCCGACATCGACGAGAAGTACACGCCGTTCGGCCACTCGGACTACCAGACGATCGTGGCCGACATCAAGAAGTTCTCGGCCGGCGGCAAGACCGCCGTGGTGTCCACGATCAACGGCGACTCCAACGTGCCGTTCTACAAGGAGCTCGGCAACCAGGGCCTGAAGGCCACCGACGTTCCGGTGGTGGCGTTCTCGGTCGGCGAGGAGGAGCTTCGCGGCGTCGACACGAAGCCGCTGGTCGGCCATCTGGCGGCGTGGAACTACTTCATGTCGCTCAAGAATCCGGCCAACGAGAGCTTCAAGACGAAGTGGGCGGCGTACGCCAAGGCGAAGAAGCTGCCGGGCGCCGACAAGCCGCTGACGAACGATCCGATGGAAGCGACGTACATCGGCATCCAGATGTGGAAGCAGGCGGTGGAGAAGGCCAAGTCGACCGACACCGACAAGGTCGTCGTGGCGATGGCCGGCCAGAAGTTCAACGCGCCGGACGGCTTCGACATCAAGATGGACGAGAAGAACCACCATCTGTGGAAGCCCGTTTTCATCGGCGAGATCCAGGCGAACGGCCAGTTCAACGTGGTCTGGAAGACGAAGGGCCCGATCCGCGCGCAACCGTGGAGCCAGTACATCGAAGGCAACGACAAGAAGAAGGACGAGCCGGAAAAGAAGTGACGTAGCCGCATCACTGGGTCGTACCAATCCGGCAGCGGCGGGTGGCCAGCTCGAGGGCCGCCCGCCGTCGGCCGAAGCGCATGGGAACAAATGGAGAACCGCCGACTTGGACGCGCTGATGGACCGCATGGCCGCCGTACTGCGAGGGCTCGCCGTGCTGCTCGCGTTGTTCTGGGCGATGCCGGCGTCCGCCGTCATCGCGCCGGACACGATTCGCGATCTCGCCTTCGGCGAGGGCGACGCGCGCGGCAAGGCGATCGCGACGCTCGTCGCGAGCGGCGATCCGGGTGCGCTCTCGCTCTTGCAGGCGCTTCTGGCCGGCGACATCAAGACCGTCGGCGACGACAAGGTCCTGCTGGTCAAAGGTGACGAGGCCACGGAGCTCCTGACCGGCAAGGCGGTGAAGCCCGTGCCGGAGGAGGCGGAGGACCTCTCCGTCAACAACCGGATGCGGCGCGAGCTCGGCACGGCGATCGCCGCGCTGAAGCTCTCCGCGGCCGATCGCACCACGCGTCTCGCCGCCGTCAAGGAGCTGCAGAACGGCGCCGACGAGGACACGCTGCCGGCCATCTCGGCCGCGCTGGCCAAGGAAGCCGATCCCGAAGTGAAAGGGCTGCTCGCGCTCACGCAGGCGTCCGTGCAGCTCGCGAGCGGCGACAAGGCGACGCGCCTCGCCGCGGTCAAGGCGCTCGCGCTGAGCGACAGCGGCACCGTGAAGACGCTGCTGCTCGCCGTGCTCGAGAAGAAGGGCGGCCAGTTCGTCGAGGCCGACGAGGAGGTGCGGGCCGAGGCCGAGCGCTCGCTGAAGGCCGTCGAGTCGCGGCTCTACACCGGCGACCTGATGGCGCGGGTCTTCAGCGGAATTTCGCTCGGCACGATCCTGCTGCTCGCGGCGCTCGGCCTCGCGATCACGTACGGGCTGATGGGCGTGATCAACATGGCCCACGGCGAGCTCATCATGATCGGCGCCTATGCCACGTACGTCGTGCAGAACGTGTTCCGCCAGTACTTCCCCGGCGCGTTCGACGCGTACCTCGTGTGCGCGATCCCCGTCGCGTTCGCCGTGTCCGCGGTCGTGGGCATGATCCTCGAGCGCACGGTGATCCGCTGGCTCTACGGCCGGCCGCTGGAGACGCTGCTCGCGACGTGGGGCCTGTCGCTGATCCTGATCCAGGCGGTGCGCACGATCTTCGGCGCGCAGAACGTGCAGGTCGAAAACCCGTCCTGGATGTCCGGCGGCGTCGAGATCATGACCAACGTCGTGCTGCCATGGAGCCGCATCGCGATCATCGCCTTCTCCGCGGTGGTGCTCACGCTGATGTGGCTGCTGCTGACGCGTACCCGACTCGGGCTCTTCGTGCGCGCCGTCACGCAGAACCGCGCGATGGCGAGCTCGCTCGGCGTGCGCACCGCGCGCGTCGACATGCTGGCGTTCGGCCTCGGCTCAGGCGTCGCCGGGCTCGCCGGCTGCGCGCTGTCGCAGATCGGGAACGTCGGGCCCGACCTCGGCCAGAGCTACATCGTCGATTCCTTCATGGTCGTCGTGCTGGGGGGCGTCGGCCAGCTGGCCGGCACCGTCTACGCGGCGCTGGGCCTCGGCATCGCCAACAAGTTCCTCGAGGCCTGGCAGGGCGCCGTGCTCGCGAAGATCGCAGTGCTCGTGTTCATCATCATCTTCATCCAGAAGCGGCCGCAGGGCATGTTCGCCCTCAAGGGCCGCACGGTGGAGGCCTGACGCGATGGCCGTCGGCTTCGTCCCGCTGAACACGGCGGCGCAGCTGCCGCACTTCGCGCGGCTGTCGTCGCGCACGGGGCTCGCCGCGTTCGGCGTCGCCGTGCTGGTCATCTTCGTCGTCTTCCCTGTGTGCAACCTCGTGTTGCCGGCGGGAAGCACGTTCCACATCTCCGACTACTGGGTGACGCTGCTCGGGAAGATCATGTGCTACGCGATCGTCGCGCTGGCGATGGACCTGATCTGGGGCTACACGGGCATCCTGTCGCTCGGCCACGGCCTCTTCTTCGCGCTCGGCGGCTACGCGATGGGCATGTACCTGATGCGCTCGATCGGCCGCGAAGGCGTCTACCAGAGCGAGCTGCCGGACTTCATGGTGTTCCTCGACTGGAAGGCCTACCCCTGGTACTGGCGGTTCACCGACCACTTCTGGTACGCGGCGCTGCTCGTCGTGCTGGTGCCCGGCGTGCTCGCGTTCGTGTTCGGCTTCTTCGCGTTCCGCTCCCGCATCAAGGGCGTCTACTTCTCGATCATCACGCAGGCGCTCACCTACGCCGCGATGCTGCTCTTCTTCCGCAACGACACGGGCTTCGGCGGCAACAACGGCTTCACCGATTTCAAGCGCATCCTCGGCTTCCCGATCACCGCGCCGAGCACGCGGATGGCGTTGTTCGTGATCACCGGCGCGGCGCTGCTGGGTTTCCTGCTGCTCGGGCGCGCGATCGTGCGCTCCAAGCTCGGCCGGGTGCTGACCGCCATCCGCGACGCCGAGACCCGGGTGATGTTCTCCGGCTACAATCCCGTCTACTTCAAGCTCTTCATCTGGACGCTGTCCGCGGTGATCTGCGGCATCGCCGGCGCGCTGTACGTCCCGCAGGTCGGCATCATCAATCCGAGCGAGATGTCGCCGGCCAATTCCATCGAGATCGCGATCTGGACCGCCGTGGGCGGCCGCGGCACGCTGGTCGGACCCGTCATCGGCGCAGCCGTGGTCAATCTCGGCAAGAGCTGGTTCACGCAGACGCTGCCCGAGTACTGGCTGTTCGCGCTCGGCCTGCTGTTCATCCTGGTCACGCTCTTCCTGCCGCGCGGGATCGCCGGCTTGTGGAAGCGGCGCGGGTCATGAGCGGCGCCGCCGGGAGGATCCGATGACCACGCTCCTTTCGAGCGGTACGTCCGGCACGAGCGGCGGCATCGGCGGCCGCGTCGCGACCGGCGGCCTCGACATCAGCCACCGCGGCATCCTCTACCTCGAGTCGATCTCGGTCAGCTTCGACGGCTTCAAGGCGCTGAACGACCTCAACCTCACGATCGACGCCGGCGAGCTACGCTGCGTGATCGGCCCCAACGGCGCCGGCAAGACGACGATGATGGACGTCGTGACCGGCAAGACGCGCCCGGACGCGGGCACCGCTTTCTTCGGCCAGACGATCGATCTCACGCAGATGACGGAGCCCGAGATCGCCGATCGCGGCATCGGCCGCAAGTTCCAGAAGCCCACGGTGTTCTCGAACCACACGGTGTTCGAGAACCTGGAGCTCGCGCGCAAGGCGGACAAGCGCGTGTGGCCCACGCTGACCGCGAAGCTCGACTCGACGGCGCACGGCCGCATCATGGCGATCCTCGAGACGATCAAGCTCGCCCCCGAGGCCGGGCGCATGGCGGGGCTCCTGTCGCACGGCCAGAAGCAATGGCTCGAGATCGGCATGCTGCTGATGCAGGAGCCGCAGCTCCTGCTGCTGGACGAGCCGGTCGCGGGCATGACGGACGACGAGACGATGCGCAGCGCCGAGCTCTTCCTGTCGCTCGCCGGCGAGTACACGCTCGTCGTCGTCGAGCACGACATGGACTTCGTCGCGCGCATCGCCGACCGCGTGACCGTGCTGCATGAAGGCCACGTGCTCGCGGAGGGCTCGATGCAGCAGGTGCAGGAGAACGAGCAGGTGATCGAAGTGTTCCTCGGCAGATGACGACCCCCACGCTCACTTCGTTCGCTGCCCCCGGAGGGGGAGCAAGCCTTCCTTGGGACGGCCCGGCGGAAGGCTCGACGACCCCCACGCTCACTTC